>BNJU01003775.1_pt1 | contig 243125 bp, 221 predicted proteins | sample 8539281 | NCBI WGS metagenome assembly BNJU01 (sample SAMD00202456, study PRJDB9452) | human saliva metagenome | isolation source: human saliva | place: Japan | reverse complement strand
AAAGGAACGTCGCTCAAAGAACTAACGCTTCGCGGCATCATCATCGGCGGCATCATTACGCTGGTGTTCACGGCCGCGAACGTGTACCTGGGCCTGAAGGTCGGCCTGACCTTCGCGACCTCGATCCCGGCGGCTGTCATCTCGATGGCTGTCCTTCGCTTCTGGGGCGACCACACGGTCCAGGAGAACAACATCGTCCAGACGATCGCGTCGGCGGCGGGCACGCTGTCGGCTGTCATCTTCGTTCTCCCCGGCCTCGTGATCGTCGGCTGGTGGAGCCGCTTCCCCTACTGGGAGACCATGTTCGTGTGCGCGGTCGGCGGTGCGCTGGGCGTCATGTACTCGATCCCCCTGCGTCGCGCGCTCGTGACCGGCTCGGACCTGCCCTACCCCGAGGGCGTGGCCGGCGCTGAGATCCTCAAGGTCGGCGACTCCCAGGAGGCCGGCGAGGACAACAAGCGCGGCCTGCTGGCGATCACCTGGGGCGCCCTGGCCTCGGCGGCGATGGCCCTGTTCGGCTACCTGAAGGTGACGGCCTCCGAGGTCGGCGCCGCCTTCAGGATCGGCTCGACGGGCACGATGTTCTCCACCTCCCTGTCGCTCGCGCTCATCGGCGTGGGCCACCTGGTCGGCATGACGGTGGGCGTCGCGATGCTCATCGGCATGGTCATCTCCTACGGCGTCCTGCTGCCCCTGTACGCGAACGGCCAGCTGGAGGGCGCGGGCGACCTGACCGACGCCCTGTCGACGGTCTTCAAGTCGGACGTGCGCTTCATCGGCGCGGGCGTCATGGCGGTTGCCGCCATCTGGACGCTCATCAAGATCATGGGCCCGATCGTCCGCGGCATGTCCGAGTCGCTGCGCGCCTCGCGCGGCGCCAAGGAAGACGGCGCCCAGATCGATCGCACCGAGCAGGACATTCCCGGCAAGTGGGTCATCGTCTCCATCTTCGTGGCCATGATTCCGATCGCGGGCCTGCTGTGGTGGTTCATGCGCGGCACGCAGATCGAGCACAACACGGCCGTCCTGATCGCCGTGTCGGTTCTCTTCATCCTGCTCGCAGGCCTGCTGGTCGCGGCGGTGTGCGGTTACATGGCGGGCCTCATCGGCTCGTCGAACTCGCCCGTGTCGGGCGTGGGCCTGCTGGTCGTCGTCATCACGGCGGTCGTCATCCTGGCGGTGCACGGCCGCGGTTCGACCACGGAGGAGAACACGGCGCTCATCGCCTACACGCTGTTCACTTCCGCGATCGTGTTCTGCATTGCGACGATCGCGAACGATAACCTGCAGGACCTGAAGACCGGCCAGCTGGTGGGCGCGACCCCGTGGAAGCAGCAGGTCGCCCTGGTTATCGGCGTCGTCTTCGGTTCGCTGATCATTCCTCCGGTCCTGGAGCTCATGCAGAACTCCTTCGGCTTCCAGGGTGCGCCGGGTGCCAGCCCGGATGCGCTGGCGGCCCCGCAGGCCTCGTTGATTTCCTCGCTCGCCAAGGGCGTGCTCGGCGGCGGCATCGACTGGAAGCTCCTGGGTATCGGCGCGGCGATCGGCGTCGTCGTCATCATCATTGACGAGGTCCTGCGCCCCGCCTCGAAGGGCAAGCTGGCCCTGCCTCCGCTCGCGGTCGGCATGGGTATCTACCTGCCCGTGTCCCTGACGATCCTGATCCCGATCGGCGGCCTGATTGGCTTCCTGTACAACAGGTGGGCTGACAAGCAGGCGGACGTGGAGCGCGCGAAGCGCTTCGGCACGCTGGCTGCGACGGGCCTGATCGTGGGCGAGTCCCTGTTCGGCGTCGTCTACGCGGGCATCGCGGGCGCGACGGGGTCGGATTCCCCCGCTGGCGCTGCCGTTCATCGGCGACGGTTTCACCCCGGTCGCAAACGTGCTGGGCATCGTGTTCTTCGCGGGCGCGACGTGGCTGCTTTACGGCTTCGCCCGTAAGATCACGCGCGACGCGGATCGCGAGTCGAAGGCTCAGGACGGCGCGCAGAGCGTGCAGGGCTGACCCGGTCCTCACACCTTCCCCGGCCTCGTTCCTGTTCTCAGGGACGAGGCCGGGGTTCGTGATGCGCTCGCCCGGGCCACGAGGCCGGGGTTCGTGATGCGCTCGTCGCCTGTCGGCGGGCGCGAACTTGTGCCCATTCGGGCGGCCAAAAATCCCACGATGTGAACACCGAGTGTCTTTGACAGCTGAGAACTAACTGCATGTCAAGGCATATTTGACTGTATTCCAGCAAAAATGACGCTTTCCTGACTAGTTGAATAATGATACTTTAATAACATGAGACACATCCTGGAACCGGACGTCACGTGGCTGCGGGACCCAGGAACGTCGGTGAACCGCTTGACGGTGCACGCGACGTGGAGGTCACGCAGGCCACTTCAGATGCTGTCGAGCACCTGGCAGGTTACCGGTGCCACTGGCACCGCTTCGGGAGCTGATTCGTCGTGCTCCCACTCATCAGCATTTCGGCGCGACGTCTGTGCCCGGCGTCCTCGAGCTGGACGGCTCGTGGATGCGCGGTGAGGATCAGGCCCGCGAGGAGGACGCCTCCCATGTCGGCGACGAAGAGCCCTCCGACCTGGTACACGCCTCGATTCTGCGCCGCAAGTTCATCTTCGATGCCCCATTGAAGGAGGCGGTTGAGCGCGGCTGGATGATGACGCTGACTTTCGGCGGCTTCTCCGGCCCTCTCTACGCGTGGGTTGATGGAACGTTCGTTGGTTTCTGCGCGGACGGTTTCATTCCTGCGGCCTTCGACGTGACCGGCGCGTTGCAGCCTACTCACTCGCATACGCTCGTCGTGTTGCTGATGGATTCGCCGGTGTGCTGCCACGGTTTGTTCCGCGAGGTGTCGTTGGAGGCCAGGCCTCCGGCGCACATCGTGGACGTGGTGCCGGTGGCGTCCCACGATGGTCGCGCGGGCGCGCTGACGCTGCGGGTTGAAACGACGGGCGGTGTCGAGGTTCACGCCGCGCTCGTGAACGAGACCGAGCAGGAGAGGCTGTGGTCTGCGGTCGCTTCTCCTGATGAGGTTGTGACCGCGCAGGGTCTGGACGTGATCCCGTGGAGCGCGGAGGAGCCGGCGCTGTACCGGCTGATTGTGACGCTGCGCGACGAGGAGGGGGTCAAGGACACGGTTTCCCTTGACCTCGGCTTCCGCGACGTTGAGGCGACCTCCCAGGGGGTGAGCCTGGCGGGCAAGGCGCTGGCCCTGCGGGGAGTGACCCGCAACGAGTGCGACGGGCGCACGGGCCTGGCCGTCAACATCCCGGATATGCTCGACGACATCGTGTGGTGTAAGCGCCACGGCGTCAACACGGTCGTGATCGCTGACGCGCCCGGGCACGCCCGGTTCCTGGATCTGGCCGACGAGTACGGCCTGTACATCATCGACTGCGCGTCACACCTGTACGGTCCGGGGGTGGCACGCGACGAGGCTATCGAGGCCGCGCTCCGTCGGGATCGGGCGCACCCGAGCGTCATCGCCTGGGCGATCGGGGACGAGGAGGACGAGGTCCGCGCCGCCCACGCTCTCGATCCGACGCGCCCGGAGTACTCCCAGGCGCGTTTCCCGGACCTGCGCAAGGTGCGAGGCGAGGAGTTGCACTACGCGCCGGTGACGGTGGCGCCCTCGTATTCGGGGGTGACGGTACGCAACCACATGACGTTCACGTCCACGTCGGATCTGGAGTTCCTGTGCCGCGTGGTCGAGGAGGGCCACGAAACGTGGGAGTATTCGGCGTCCCTGGATGTCGCGCCGGGCGAGACGGGCTTCCTTGAGGTGCCCTGGCCGTCCTCGGGTATGCGCGAGGTCTTGGTGCGTCTGTCGTACAGCACGGGCTGGGCGTCGGCGGGCTTTGAGATCGCGCACGGAAGCTTGACGGTGTAGGCCGCGTCGGCCTCGCAATGCGCCACGACGGCCGGGGCACGCACGCCACGCACGGCTCGCACACCCCGCAGCACCCGCAGCGCGCACGGCGCCCCGGATAGCGCGACGAGGCCCGGGAACCCAGCCCAGGCCTCGTGCGCGGCGAGGCGAAACGCTCAGCGGAAGGCGGCGCGCCTCGTCGGGATGGTCGGCATGCCGAGCATGACCGAGCTCGACCCGCCGCACGACGCCGGCTCTTCGACGTCCACGAGCTGGAGAACCTCGCTGTCGCGCGCCTCCGGGTCCTGCAGGGCGGTGGCGAGCATCAGCTTGATGCGGTTGAGCTGGTTCACCTCGGAGGCACCCGGATCGTAGTCGACGGCCACGACGTTCGCCTCGGGGTAGCGGGTGCGCAGCGCGCGGAACATGCCCTTTGCCGACGACGTGGTTGGGCAGGCACGCGAAGGGCTGGGCGCAGATGATGTTCGGGCAGCCGTGTTCGATCATGTCGACCATTTCGGCGGTCAGGTACCAGCCTTCGCCGGCCTGGTTACCCAGGCGCGCGATGTCCTGGGAACGCTCGATCATCTCTTCGATGGGCCGGTGCGGCTCGAACTTGCCGTTCGTCGCCGCGAACGCGCGGTGCACGGGCTTCTCGTACTTCTTGAGCGCCCAGAGCACGATCGGCATGATGTAGCGCTGCTTGCCGTCGATACCCAGGTTCTCCTTGTCCCACGCGGCGGTCGCCACGGAGTTGTGGAAGAACTGCATGAGGCCGGGCAGTTCGGCCTCGCACCCCTCGGCCTCGATGACGTCGACCGCGTGGTTGTTGGCGTCGGGATGGAATTTCACGAGGATCTCGCCGACCAGGCCGACGCGCGGCTTGCGGGGAATGTCGCGCAGGGGCAGGCATCGAAGGCGCGCACGCACTCGCGGATGATCTTTCCGTAGGAGACGCGCCCACCCAGGGCGGCCACGCGGCCCGACGTGATCCACTCCTGCACGTAGGCGTCCCACGTGCGGTACAGCTCCATCGCGGAGCCGGGCGTAGCCTCGTAGGGGCGCACGCGCAGCAGCATCGACTGGATGGCGTCGCCGATGACGAAGGCCTGGATGGCCTTGTGGATGTGGGGGATCCCCAGGTGGAAGCCGGGGTTGTCCTCGATGCCCTGGACGGACAGGGCGATGACGGGGACCTGCGGGTATCCGGCGTCGCGCAGGCCCTTGCGCAGCAGGGCCGCGTAGTTGGAGGCGCGGCACATGCCGCCCGTCTGCGTGATGCCCACGGCGGTACGGTCGGGGTCGGCGCGCCCGGAGATGAACTCGTCGAGGAGCTGGCCGATGACGACGATCGCCGGGTAGCACGAGTCGTTGTTGACGTATTTCAGGCCGACCTCCATGGAGGTGCGGCTCGTATGCTCAAGGACACGCACCTTCAGGCCCGCGGTCGCGAACAGCGGGGTGAGGAAACGGAAGTGGATCGGCGACATCTGGGGGGGCGAGGATCTCGTAGCCGGCCTCGCGCATCTCCTCGGTGAAGACCGCGCGCGGCTTGATGTGCCCGGCCGCCTCCTCGCGGGCGGCGTCCCCGGAGGGGTCGCGCAGGGTGGCCGTGTCGACGGAACCCGACACCAGGCCCACGGACGAGGCGGGGGCCAGTCCCGCTCCATCCGCGCCGTTCTCGCCGTCGCCGGCCCCGGCCTCGTTCATCGCGGAGGTGAGGGAGGCGCGCTCGGTGATCGCCGCGTCGAGGGAACGCAGGCGAATCTTGGCGGCGCCCAGGTTGGAGACCTCGTCGATTTTGAGGACGGTGTGCACGTCGCCGCGGCCCTCGAGGATCTCCTGGACCTGGTCGGCGGTGATCGCGTCGACGCCGCAGCCGAAGGAGTTGAGCTGGACCATCTCGAGGTCGGGCTCGTCGCCGACGCGGGCGGCGGCCTCGTAGAGGCGCGAGTGGTAGGACCACTGGTCGAGGACGCGCAGCGGGCGCTCGAGGCGCGCATCGATGATGGAGTCCTCGGTGAGGACTGCCATGCCCAGGCCGACAATGACCTCGGGGATGCCGTGGTTGATCTCGGGGTCGAGGTGGTAGGGGCGGCCTGCGAGCACGATGCCACGAACGCCGTGCTCCCGCATCCACTCGATGGTTTCGACGCCCTTCGCGCGAATCTCGGCCTTGACGGCGGCGTCCTCCTCCCACGCCTTGTCGAGGGCGGCCTTCATCTCCTCAACGGGGATGTCGTAGCCGTATTCCTTGAAGGTCTTGGACAGGTGGGCGGGCAGGTAGTCGCGGTTGCCGAAGTTGACGAAGGGGCTAATGAACTTGGTGCCGGGCTCCGCCAGGCGCTCCATGTTGTTGCGGATGACCTCGGGGTAGGTCGCCACGATGGGGCAGTTGAAGGAGTTTTCGGACTCGGTGAGCTTCTGCTCGAAGTCGACGCAGGGGTAGAAGATCGTCGTGATGCCTTTGTCCAGCAGGGACTCGATGTGCCCGTGGACGAGCTTGGCCGGGTAGCACACGTTCTCCGAGGGGATGGACTCCATGCCCGTCTCGAACAGGTCGTGGTTGGAACGGCCCGAAATCATGACGCGGAAGCCCAGCGCGGTGAGCATCGTGAACCAGAACGGGTAGTTCTCGTACATGCCGAGCACGCGCGGGATGCCAATGTCGCCGCGGAACGCCTTCTTCTCGGTGAGGCGGCGGTAGCCGAAGATCCGCTTGTACTTCCAGTCGTAGAGGTTGGGCAGCTCCGACTTCTTGGGCACGCGCTCCAGGGACGCGCCGCGCTCGCAGCGGTTGCCCGACACGTGGCGCTCGCCGTTGGAGAAGGTCGAGATGGTCATCTGGCAGTGGTTCTGGCACAGGCGGCAGGTCTTGCGGGTCGTGTCCACGCTGAAGCCCTCGAGGGCCTCAATCGTGGCCAGGGACGAGGTCCCCTCACCCGTGTCGTGCATGCGCGCGGTCAGGGCGGCGCCGTAGGCACCCATGAGGCCCGCGATGTCGGGGCGCACGACCTCGCGACCGGTGAGCAGTTCGAAGGCGCGCAGCACCGAGTCGTTGAGGAACGTGCCGCCCTGCACGACGACGCGCTCACCCAGGTCCGAGGGCTCCTTGAGCTTGATGACCTTGTAGAGGGCGTTACGCACGACGGAGTAGGACAGGCCGGCGCTGATGTCGCGCACGTCCGCGCCTTCCTTCTGCGCCTGCTTGACGGAGGAGTTCATGAACACCGTGCAGCGGGTGCCCAGATCCACGGGGGAGGAGGATTCCATGGCCATGCGCGCGAAGGAACGCACGTCGGTTCCCATCGTCTGCGCGAAGGTCTGGAGGAAGGAGCCGCAGCCCGAGGAGCAGGCCTCGTTGACGGAGATGGAGTCCACCGCGTGGTCACGGATGCGCAGGTACTTCATGTCCTGGCCGCCGATGTCGATGACGGAGGTGACGCCGGGGCAGATGAATTCGGCGGCGCGGTAGTGGGCCATCGTCTCGATTTCGCCCTCGTCCATGGTGAGGGCGGACTTGACCAGGCCCTCGCCGTAGCCGGTCGCGCACGAGCGGCCGATCTCGCAGCCCCTCGGGCAGCGCGCCTCGCACGGCGCGCACGATGTCGACGGCCGCGGCCACGGGGTCGCCCTCGTTGGAGGCGTAGTGGGTGAAGACGATGCGGTCCTGAGAGTCGATGACGACGGCCTTGATCGTCGTGGAGCCCGCGTCGATGCCGAGCCAGCAGCGGCCCTCGGCCTCGTCGAGGCTGGCCTTGGGGATGACGTCGAGGCTGTGGCGGGCCACGAACTCCTCGCGGTCCTCGGGGGTGGCGAAGAGGGGGTCCATGCGCGGGGATTCGACCTGCACGGGGGCGGCGGCGAGGCGTTCCATGAGGGTGGTGAGCTTGTCGCCGCGGGTGTCGACGGAGGTGGCGCCCGCCTCCTCGGCCTGGCGCACCCGCTTGGCGGCCTCCTTCTGCGCGAGGAGGGCCGCGCCGATGGCGACGTAGAGCTGGGCGTCATCGGGGGTGACGAAGGCGTCAGCCTTGGGCAGGAGGGCCTTGTAGGCCTCACGCAGGGCGGGCAGGAAGTGCAGGGGGCCGCCGAGGAACATGACGGTCCCGCGGATCGGGCGGCCGCACGCCAGGCCCGCGATGGTCTGGGTGGCGACGGCGTTGAAGATGGAGGCGGCCAGGTCCTCGTGGGCGGCACCCTGGTTGATGAGGGGCTGGATGTCGGACTTGGCGAACACGCCGCAGCGCGAGGCGATCGGGTAGAGCTGGGTGTGGCGGGTCGCCATCTCGCCCAGGCCCGCGGCGTCCGTGTGCAGGAGGGTCGCCATCTGGTCGATGAACGCACCGGTGCCGCCCGCGCAGGTGCCGTTCATGCGCTGCTCGGGGGTGGGGTGCAGGTAGGTGAGCTTGGCGTCCTCGCCGCCCAGCTCGATGACGACGTCGACCTCGGGGTGGAGGCGCTGGGTGGCCTCGGTGCCGGCGATGACTTCTTTGGACGAAGGGGATGCCCATGGCGCGGGCGGTGGTCAGGCCGCCGGAGCCGGTGATGGCCGCGTGGACGCGGGCGCCGGGCAGGGCACGTTCGACGTCAGCGAGGAGGGCGCCCAGGGATGCGCGCACGTCGGCATTGTGGCGCCGGTAGTCGGAGAAGAGTCGACGGTTTCCATCCAGGACGACGGCCTTGACCGTGGTCGAACCGACGTCGATGCCGAGCTGGTAGGGGCGGCGATGCTCGCTGGCGCGCTGCGTTGTCATGGGACCTCCTTGAATCATCCATCAACTTAGGGCCAGGATCGTATCCCGTCAAAGGTATGGTTTACCTTCCTCGCACGCGGCACTAAAACGGCGTAGAACCAGGGAAAATCGCCTGTATGACACATCACGCAGACCGCGAGACGCACGACGCGTCCGACGAGAATTACAACATGTGAAGCGTTGCAAAATTAGACCCCTCGGCAAGAAACCCTCCCCCGGCCTCGTCTCGCGAGCGCGGCGTTGCCACGCCTGCCCTGCCTGCCCCGCCATGGCCTCGCGCATCTTCGACACCAGCGCCACGAGGCCCCACGCATCCGCAGATGCGAGGCGCACGCGCCGTTCACGAGCCCGTCGCAATCGTAGCTACACATGCGCAACCCGGCAAGAACTTGCGGACGAGCCCGCCTCATCGCACGCTAAGCTAGACATACGAGCTAGCCGCCAGATCACAGTCACGAGAGGGGAGCGACATGAGTGGACGTATCACGTACCGCGATACGAAACCCTTTGTGTTCCCGCGTCACTTGATGAGCTCACGGGTCCATCCACAGGCACCGTGCACCTCCCCGTGCGCTTGAGCTGGGCACCAGGGAATGGCTCGTTTAGCCTCGACGACGACGGCGAACGAACGACGGTCTACCAATGCATCATCGGCGAGGGCAGCGTGGAAGACCAGCGATGCTACCTCAACCGCGACACCCTCACCGACATGTGGCCAATACTGCGCCTTGACCTAGCGATCACAGCCGCATGGGAAAACCGCTTCGAAGCACTGCATGGGAGGAATAAATGGCTCGCTCTGTACAACAGACGCAACGCCAACTAATCGCATGCGCACTCGAGGTCCTCGCAGACGAGGGCTTCGACACAGGATTCTTCACAGAGTGTCTGCGCGGAGCACACAGCATCAGCCTGACACAAGTTGCGGCCTACGGCATCACTGCCTCGCAGCTCCACGCGATTCAACGACGTTTCAGCAGCTGGGCCGACGATATCGACAATAAACGCAACGACTAGCCACAAAACGGCACGGCATCCTCCGAATGAAGCCCCACCCCGGCCTCGTCTCGCCAGCGCGGCACTGCCACGCCTGCCTCGCCTGCCTCGCCATGGCCTCGCGCATCTTCGACACCAGCGCCACGAGGCCCCGCGCATCTTCAGCGCACGCGCCGTTCACGCGCCCGCCGCGACGCGAATCGCCCGAACCTGAGTGGCCTTGACGCTCACCCAGAGGGAATCACCAACGCCGAGGCCGAGGTCAGCCCACCCGGAGGCGGTGACGCGGGCGCTCACCGAGACTCCCCCCGCGAGCGCGACACGCACGCTCACGAGGGAGCCGTCGACGTCGACGCCCGCAACAACGCCGGGCAGGACGCTGCGCGGCGAGGCGTGGGATTCCTCGCGGGAGAGGGCCACGGCCTCGGGCGGGAAGGTCAGCGCGACGCGAGCGGGTTCACCGGCCGGGCTAGAGGGAAGGGGTTCGGGGCTGCCAGCATCCGCGCCAGGCGCGGCGTCAGCGCCTTCACGGCCAGCCCCCGCGGCGTCAGCGCCGCCAACACCAGAGCCGCCGCCAGCGCCAGGCGCACCCCCAACATCCGCGTCAGGCGCTGCGCCTTCGCGGCCAGCCCCCGCGGTCTCGGTCTCACTCTCGGGCGAGTCCGCGGCCGCCCACAGCGCTCCCTCACCGACGCGCACGCCCACCAGGCCGGGGCGGAGGACGGCGGGGCCGGTGACGATATTGAGGCCGGCCAGGCGCGCGGCGAACACGGACGTGGGCGAGGCGAGCACGCGGGCGGGCGAACCCTCCTCGACGACGCGCCCCTCCCCCATGACGATCATGTGGGAGGCGAGGGCCAGGACCTCGGCGATGTCGTGAGAAACGAGCAGGGTCGTGATCCCCGCGCCCATCAGGCGCTGGCGCAGGACGGCGGAGACCTGGGCGGTCGCCTCGACGTCGAGGGCGGCCGTGGGCTCGTCGAGAATGAGCACCTCGGGCCGGAAGACGAGAGCCCGAGCGATGGCGACGCGAGCGGCCTGGCCGCCGGACAGATCGGAGGCTCGCCGGTATGCCAGGTCCTCGATGCCCACGGCCCCCAGCTGCTCAAGAGCCACGGCCCGGGCCTCAGCTCGCGCGACGCCGCGCGCGCGCAGCGGGAACGCGACGTTGGCAACCACGCTCATGTGGGTGAAGATGCGCGGGGCCTGAGAGACCATGGCGACGCCGCGCCGCCGCGCGGGGACGAAGGTGGTGGCGTCGTCGACGACTCGCTCCCCGATGCTCACGACCCCGCGATCCACGCGCAGGGTCCCGGCGATCACCTGGGCGAGGGTGGACTTTCCGGCGCCGTTGTGGCCGACGACGGCCGTCACGAGGCCGGAGCGCAGCCGCGCGTCCACCGCCCAGCAGCGCTCAGTCACGGTCCCGGCAACGTGGACGGCAGCGCCCGCCACGCCCGCAGCATCGTCATCCGAGGCGTCGAGGCCGCATCCGGGATCAGCCGCCGCTGATCCCGCGGTGCGAGCACCGAAGGCAACCCCGGGCGCAGGGCCTCGCCCCGGCCTCGTCGATGACAGGCGCGCGCGCAGGAACGAGACAGCACGCCCCCACGGCGTTTCGGTGAGCGCGACGACGAGCGCGGCGACGCCGAGGAGGACGACGCCGAGCGCGAGGGCCAGGTCCGCGTCGGACTCGCGGGCCAGGTAGATCTGAAGGGGCATCGTGCGGGTGACGCCCTGCATGGAGCCCGCGAAGGTGAGGGTGGCGCCGAATTCGCCGAGGCAGCGGGCCAGCGCGAGGGCCGCGCCGCGCCCGAGGCCGGGCAGGACCGTAGGCAGCGTGATCTGCCAGAAGATGCGCGAGGGCGAGGCGCCCAGGGAGGAAGCCATCTCCTCGAGCCCCTGCTCACGCGAGCGCAGCGCGGATTCGAGGGTGACGACAAGGAAGGGCAGGGAGACGAAAACTTGCGCGATGATGACCGCGGTCGTCGTGAAAGCGATGTCGAGGCCGGCGCCGCTCAGCAGAGCGCCCAACGTCGAGCGCCTGCCGAAGGCCGCGAGGAGTGCGATGCCGGCGACGACGGGCGGCAGTGAGAGCGGCAGTGCGACGAGGATGCGGGCGGCGCGCACGCCCCTCCACGGGCGGGCCAGGAGGAGGGCGGCGGGAACTCCGAGGACGAGGTCAACGCCGAGGGCAACGGCGCAGGTGCGCAGGGAGAGGGCGAGGGCGGCGGAGGCCTCGTCGGTGGCGAGCGTGGCGCTCAGGGTGGCCCAGTTGACGCGCCCCAGCATGAAGGCGAGGGGCAAGAGCAGGAAGCACAGGGCGAGCGCGCCGAGGCCCCCCGCCCAGATGGGCAGGGGGCTGACGGCTGGTGTCTTCCGCGACGTCACGGGTCGATGTTACTTCGCGGCGGGCGTGAATCCTGCTTCTTCGAGGATGGCCTGTCCTCCGGTCGAGAGGACCAGGTCGATCCACTTTTGGCCGTACTCCTTCTTGGTGGAGGCGCTCACCAGGGCGATCGGGTACTTGTTGACGGCTCGTCGGCGCCCTGGATGGCAATGGTGTCGACGGCGTCGCCTTCGGCGAGGGCGTCGGTCTTGTAGACGATGCCGGCGTCGGCCTGGCCGGAGGAGACCTTGCCGCGCACGTCGGTGACGGACTGCTCTTCGGAGACGGGGTGCAGGGTGACGCCGAGAGCGTCGGTGAGCGTCTTGGTGAGCTTGCCGCAGGGGACCTCGGGCGCGCAGATGACCAGCTTGACGCCGTCGAGTGAGGAGTCGAGGCCGGTGATGCCCGCGGGGTTGCCGGGCGTCGTGATGAGGGTCAGGGTGTTGGTGACGAAGATGGTCTGCTCGTCGACCTGGGAGGCGTCGGCAGCCTTCTTCATGGTGGATTCGTTGGCGGTGGCCAGGACGTCGACGTCCGCGCCCTCACCGAGCTGGGCAACCAGGTCCTGGGAGCCCGCGTAGTTGATGCGGACGTCGACCTCGGGGTTGGCGGCCTCGAAGTCGGTTTCGAGCTCGCTGAAGGTTTCGGTCAGGGAGGCGGCGGCGTAGACGTTGAGGACGATCTCGCGATCGGGCACCTGGGAATCGTCGGACGAGGCCGTGGCCTCGGGGGTGGGGGCGCCGCCCGAGCAGGCGGCCAGGGCAAGGGCGGCGGCGCCCAGCACGGGGAGGAAGCGTAAGGAGCGCACAGGCATTTCCTTTTGAGAGGGGATCGAACGTGCTTAATCTAACAAGAGGAGAGACGGTGGGCAACAGGCCGAAGCGAGCATGTCGCAAGCGCCCGCAAGCGGCCTCATATTGGGATAAACAGGCTCCTCAATTAACCTGGAGAAGTCCGCACTAAATGGGCGCTTCGTGCTCTCAGGGGGACCGGCGAGCGCCCACCAAGCGCGCGCCTCACGCACACCCGAGCATTTACCTCGGATGGTGCGAGCACTAATTCCTCGCCTCTTCAGCCACTCGCACCCGCATCCACGGGACTAAGATCACATTTGTACGCACCCGCAGACACACGGAGGACCCCATGCCCAAGCCCGTCGACTACGACCTCGGCCAGATCGACGCCCACATCATCGCTTATTCGGACCGCGTGCAGCGCGGCACGAAGGAAGATAGGGCAACCCCAGAGTGCGTCGGCGCATTGACAGCGGCAGGCCTGGGCCAGGTGACGATGGCCGCGATTCCCGAGAGCGCCGACATCCTCGAGACGGAGATTCGCGACGCCCTCGAGGCCGGCGTGCGCTTCGTTCTGGTCCTGGGCGGCTCGGGCTTCGGCGTGGGCAACTACGCGCCCGAGGTGGTTCGTTCCCTCATCGAGGTCGAGATCCCCGGCATCGCCGAGCAGATCCGCGCCCACGGCCTGACCAACACCCCCCCTGTCGGGCTTGTCCCGCGAGGTCGTCGGCGTGACGGCGCGGGACTCGTCGGGGGCTCTCATTATTTCCTCGCCGGGTTCGCGCGGCGGCGCGCTCGACACTCTCGAGGTGGTCACCCCTCTGTTGGGCGCGATTTTCCACCAGCTCGACGAGCCCCGCTAACCCCCCTCCCCATAATAATCTCGCATGTAATTTGGGTTACCTTACTTTTATAAGGCATCGAGAAAACCGCAGAATAGCAACGATGCGATTTCAAAGTTTGAAAGGTTGACATAGAAATTGCATGCGACATTTGTGGGGAACCATGCCGGAGGCGCGTGGGGAGCCACACGAGGTCTCGGCGGGGTCACGCGCGAGGCCGCGCACGCCACGGCCGAGGCGGAGTCGTTGAAGTAGTAGCGGTTGCCCGAGGGGCCGTCATGGGAGGTCTGTCGCTCAGGATTGGTTCTCTCACGGCACGACGGGCAAGCGCCGCTCACCTGCGTCAATACGCGGCGGGCGGCGCTTTGTGAGGTCATTCGCCGAGGCCTCGGCCAGGCGGCCCCGGTCAGGAGGCCTCGGTCAGGAGGCGTAGCCGACCCAGCGCCCCTATTCATTCGGAACGTCGTGGCCTCAACCGGTCGAGCCATGCGATCAACTCAGGCATATCGCTCCAGGGCGCCTCGTCCCACGCGGTCGCACCCTCCGCAAAACTCAACCGCCTTCGTTGCACCCGTGAACAGGCCTCGTCGGTTTGATCGATGAGCCACTCGGGAATACTCATCCCCTTCGCGTAAGTCCCCTGCTTCCATTTGTTTTGCAGCTCTTTGAGAGCAGAACCAGCGGTCTGGCTCGAGCACGTGTTCGCACAGTGATAGACGAACCACGTCTCAATACAGGGATTTGACAGGACCACGCCGCGAGGCAACGTCGAGCGCTCTTCAAGCCACTCTTGCAGACCCTTAGCGTGAGCAATATTTTGATCCACGTCGCAGACGATCCAAGCCCCAGCACCACCATCTCTACCCAGATCACGAAGTTTCCGCTTGATACTCACAAGAAGATTCTTCGCTGATGCTTTATCGAACGTTGGGCAAAATTCAAATGAAAATCCACTACCGTATCGAGACTGGTTGAGAGCTTTCAAATACTCCCTTTCTGTCTTCCCTTCAACGGCAAATATAACGAGAGGTTTTACGTCCTTTTCGAACGATTCACTTCGTTTTCCGCGCGAGGATTTCCTCGTCGGCACCTTCTTCTTGCCCACATCCCCTCCTAAAGCCGCGGGATGCCGCCGAGGCGACCCGACATGTACATCCGCTGCAGGTCACTGCCCAATCGAATGTCGGACGAAGGGAAGTCCGTGAGTCTCGTGAGTTCTGACCGGTGATCGTTCTTCTCCACCAACCAAATTTCGTCACGCCGCAGAAGGTCAACGCGGAGTAGATGCAGCTCATGCGTGGTAAAGATCAGCTGGCGCTGCTCGTCGGGTCCCGACGCATCCAGGAACAACCGAATGAGCTCCTCCGTCAGTTTTGGATGAAGTGAATCTTCAAGCTCGTCGATCAGATAGACCCCGGAGTGTTGTCTCTTCCCGGCCCAGTAGAGAATAGGCAACAGGTTGAGATAACGGATACTTCCGTCAGATTCCTGCTCGAGGGGCAGTCGAAACTCATCAGCACCATCCTTATGGACGGTCACAAGGCGCTCATAGACAATCCCATCCTCGCCCGAACGGACACGGAAGGCCACGCCATCATCAGTCATGAGGTATCCGTCAAGCTTGCTATCCGTCAGTTGACTTTCAATTTCTCCAAGCGTGCCCTCATCCGCAGGTACCTTGGCTCGAGGCACCTCTGTGAAGCAGATGTCGGAGATGCCTGTGTCGGCGACTGTCAACCCCTGCCCAACAGCAGCACGAAAATCCTCATCGTGCGCGATTTGCTGCGGCATGAGAATGTAACGCGCTCCGCGTCCCACAATCGTCAGCCGTTGGAACCATTGAATAACGGAGCCGAGCAGGTTATTCTCCTCGTCAATGAGTCCGGCATTGAAGCAGGTTTCGAGGAAGAGACGGTTTGGCTGCACCGTCTTCGACGCGGCCTCAAGCGACGCGTCATCCTCAAGATCGCCGTAGAGAGAGAGTTCCTGGCCGTGGCGTTCAAAGACCGCCTGCTCATCTTCTGAGCGCACACGATACAGGGACTCCTCGACGATTTCTCCCGCGTTGAACGCGACCTCGTAGTAGACGATGGCCTTTCGATTCGACGTCGCATCCTGCACATCGAGGACGATCTCAACACCGATAACGCTGGGCCTGTTGGCACCAAAAAGAAGGTGCGGGTGATAGTGCAGGCGCTGCCCACGCTTGCGCGGCTCGCGCAGCATGACCTGCAGGTGGGCGAGGGCGTTGAGGAGAGTGGACTTTCCCGCAGCATTCGCGCCGTAGATCGCAGCAACAGGAAGCACACGATTCTTACTGCCAAGGTAAAGCGTCTCTCCATGGCGAGTTTCCTTACCCGCAATCATCGTAAAGTCGACCGGCTCCGAAAAGGACTTCCAGTTATCGAGGTGAAGGACCCGCAGCATCGCACTCTCACTTTCCCACTTAGATGTAAAAATTTTACATCTTCCCCGGAATGAATTCTAGGTGCTCTGCACCACCAGCAACACTCCACAGCTTCCCATCAACCCACCACGCACGGAACAAGACCTCAAACAAGCGCCGCCCACCTGCGTCAATACGCGGCGGGCGGCGCTTTAGTGAGGATAATCGCCGAGGCCTCGGTCAGGAGGCGTAGCCGACCCAGCGCCCAGACGAGGCGAAGGTGGAGGATCGACCGTCGACCTCGCGCGTGCCGGTGACCATGGCTCCCGTGTCACCCAGGTAGTACCAAGCCCCATGATCCAGGATCCAGCCCGTGGCCATGGCACCGCTGCCGTCCAGGTAGTACCAGGCGCTCCCGCCGTTCAGCCAGCCGGTGACCAGCGCACCCGAGGACCGCAGGTAGTACCACTTGCCGTCCACCTGCACCCAGCCGGTCGCCATCGCGCCGGTCGTCGGGTCGAGATAGTACCAGGAGCCGCCGTCGTAGAGCCAGCCGGTGGCCATGGCGCCACTGCCGGTCAGGTAGTACCAGGCGCTCCCACCGTTCAGCCAACCGGTGACCATCGCACCCGAGGAACGCAGGAAATACCACTGACCATCGACCTGGGTCCATCCGGTGGCCATCGCGCCGGTCCTCGCGTCCAGGTAATACCAGGAGCCGGAGTCGTAGAGCCACCCGAGGGCGACGCGCCCGCCGCTCAGGTAATACCACGAGCCGTCGATGAGACTCCAGCCACTGCCCGAGGGGTGCCCGGCGGAATCCAGGTAGTACCAGGCTTTACCGTCGTGGATCCACCCTGTCGCCATCGCTCCGGTCGCGTCCATCCAGTACCACTGGCCGCCGTCATTGATCCACGCCGAGGCCTCGGCGGAGGGCTTGCCCGCGAAGTAGTACCAGGACCCACTCGCCCCCTTCCACCAGCCGGTCGTGGCGGCGGGCCTCCCGCCCGCGAACCACCAGGCGCGCGGACTTTCTTGACCGTACTCATGCCCCCAGGAAGCGGCCGAGAAGTCGGAGTAGGAGATGCCAGCAGATGAGAAAGTAGCGATCACCGAGGCGATGCCAGCGCTTCCTACCTCGGACATCGGCGCCCAGAGCACGTCACCGTGAATGACCTTCTCGGTGAGATTATCGGGTGTGTAAGACTCCGAGCCTGTTTGGATGATCGCGGTGGGATCCAGCGCCTTCATGAAGGGAGGAAAGTTCGAGCTGCGTAGGCCGTGGTGGCCAGCCTTGAGCAGGTCGACCTTGCCGACTGCCTGAGCAACGCGCGCCTCGAAGCCGTTGTGCTTGCTCCAGTCCGCCTCGGTGTCCATGAGGTCGGCCGCGAGGAAGGCGCTACGCCCGAAGGCGCTCACCTTCGCACCCCACCCCATGAGGTTCGCGTCGGTCGTGCCCGTGACCTTGTAGGTTTCATTGGGATCGAAGGGTATGAGCTGGACGTCCATGTCACCCAACTGGACGTGGGTGTTGTAGCCGTCGACCTTCTGCACGAACTCGGCTCCGTAGGTCTTCTGTGCCCACTTTGCGGCGTCCACCATGTTGTCGTAAACCCACTGGTTGTCCCACAGACCATCGGGGTTGGTGATCCACTTGTCCGAGTACTCGGGACTGAAGATGACCTTCGGGTGGAACTTCCTGATGATGTCGTCCGCGTTATCGATGTGGTCGGAGTGGGCGTGCGTGCCCAGGTAGAACGCGAGGTTCGAGGAGGTGACGCCGTGCTTCGACATGTAGCCGAGAACTCGGTCGGTATCCCCCGCCCATGCGGGGACGGTGCCCCGGCGCAGCGGGTAACGCGGGTCGGTGCCATCGGGGGCGCCTACTCCCTCCGCGCCGTCGATCATGGCGAAGACGCCGCGCGATTCGAGCAGGATGGCGTCCGCAGGTCCCGTCGTCGAGAGAACATGAATGCGGGTGGGGCCGTCCGTGCCGGGGAAGGTGTAGACCTGCGCATCGACGCCGTCGGCGCTCTCCTCCTCGGACGAGGCCGTGGCACCGTCGGCGGAATCGGCGGCGTCGGTAGAGTCGGAGGCGGCAGCGCCGTCCGAGGCCGCGCGATCCTGCGAGGCGGCCGGGCCGGCCGCCTCCGCATCCGTCTTTGACAGGTCGAGGTCGACGGACGCGACGTCGCCGTGCGATTCCTGACCGCTTGTCGGAGCGGCAGCAGTAGCGGGAGCAATAGATGCAATAAGGATTCCTGACAATACGGTCAGTCCGAGCCGTTGCCACAGGAGCCCATGGCGAAGATTCATGCGTGCACCTCGATAGGATGAGGAAACTAGACATTTACCGTTTCAATCTATACCCATCGAGGCATTACCGACAAATCATGAGGAAAGGCGAGCACCCCACCACGCCACATCCTCGGGCGTATCGACGTCCCTACACACGTCGGCGCTCACGTCCACCCGCTCGAGCGCGAGGGCGCGCAGCACCCGCCGCACCCCCATCCCGCGCACGTTCCCCCGCCGCGCCACGGCCTCGTCGATGACGCGGCGCAGCGCACCGACGCGATAGACGCCCATCAGGTACTGATCGAAGGGCTCGGGCACGCCGCCGCGCAGGATGCGCCCCTCGCACCGATCGCCCAGCGGCTCGTCGAGCAGCGCCGCCAGGACGTCGGCGATGCCCGGACAGTCCACCGACACGACAACGACCCACGCGTCGGCGGGGGCGCCGAGGGCAGTCAGACCAGCGTCGATCCCTGCGAGCGGGCCGCCGCCCGGCGGATCCTCCAGGGTACGCAAGACGCCATCGGGGACACGGACGGCCGGCGGGACGACGGCCACACACCCCGCGCCGCACGCCTCCAGCAGCGCCCCGCACACGCGGTCGATGAGCCGCCCCCCGCCGAACACGAGGTCCGGCTTCGACACGCCGCCCAGGCGCTCTCCCCACCGCCGCCCACGACGATCGCGGCCAGGTCGGGGCGCGGCCCTCCCCCGCCCACGGGGATCAGTCCCACGGCGCGAAGGTCAGCACGTCGGCGCGCTGCGTCGCCGCGTCCACCGTCAGGACGCGGCCGATCAACGGCTCGCCGAAGCCCACCAGCAGCTTGATGGCCTCCGTCGCCATCGCGGTGCCCGCCTGGCCGACCACGGGACCGAGCACGCCAACCTCCGGCGAGGCCGGGGTCGTCCCGGGAGCAGGCTTGACCGGGTGCAGGCTCCGCAACGTCAGCGAGGGCACGGGGGCCGGCGCCGCAGACCAGAACACGCTCACCTGGAAGGCCATGCGTACGACTGTCCCCCAGACAAGGGGGACGCCTAAGTCCGCGCAATAGTCCGCCACCAGGTACTTCGCATCGAAGCTATCCGTGCACTCGACGATCAGGTCCCACTCGCGTCCGTGCTCCTCCAGCCATTCTCGGGTCACGTGACCGTAGCGCTCGAAGCGCACGCCGGAATTGAGGGCGCTCAGGTGACGCACCGCCGAATCAGGCTTCGGATCCCCCACATCGGCCTCGCCGTGCAGGAGCTGGCGCTGCAGGTTCGACGTATCGACCACGTCGGAGTCGCAGATGCCGATCGTCCCGACGCCCGCAGCCGTCAGGTACAGCAGGACGGGCGAGCCAAGGCCGCCCGCGCCCACGACGAGCACGCGCGCCGCGGCCAGGCGGGCCTGACCCGCCTGGCCAATGCCGGAGACCAACCAATTGCGACGGAAACGCTCCAGCGCAGGATCCCCGGCCTCGTACGGGACGAGCGCATTGATCAGCGGGAGCGCCACGCTGCGGCCCGAGACGGCCGCCTCACGCGAATAAGGATCGCCGATCGTCATCTCACAGACCCGACCAGTTGTGCGAACCGTCGGCCAATTCCTGCTTCTTCCAGATCGGGAGCTTCGCCTTCACGTCCTCAACGATGCCCTCCACAGCGCGGAAAGCCTGTGCGCGATGCTCGGCGGCAACCGCCACCACCATCGCATCCTCACCGATCTCCAGGCGGCCCACCCGGTGCCACGCGACGATGCGATGCACCCCAGGACGATCCTTAAACTCCGCGACGATCTCGCGCAATATCTGCGCCGAGGAAGGATGCGACGAATACTCGATCGCGTCCACGCTCTCTCCCCCGTCATGGTTGCGCACGACGCCAATGAACGACGCCACGGCACCACACGTATCTCGGCGTGCGCTATCGATCAGCGAGCTCGAGTCGAGGGGGTCGTCAGTAATACCTGTTGCAATCTCTGCTGACATGGGATCCTCCAGGAACGGGAGATGCTTACGTCCATTTTAAACGGAAACGGTCAGGATTTTGCGAAAACCCTGACCGACCCGCACAAATGCTGTGGACATCTCACCCGCCGGCGAAGGGCGGTAACACGTCGATGCGCACGCCGGGCATCAGCTCCGCCTCCAGGCGCGCGGAACGCTCGTTCACCAGGAAGCTCGACACCTCCAGGATGCGATCCAGCTCCGGGTTCTCAGCGCCGAGGCGCGCGACCAGCTCGCCGAGCGTCGCGGGCGTCTCCGAGGCGGGCAGCTCACGCATGTAACCGCCCGCCGCCTCGGCCGCGCCGCCGAAGAAGTGCACCGTCGTCGACAGCGGCTTCGGATTCGGCTCGTTGAGCGGACGCAGGAAGACCGTCAGGCGCAACGGGTTGATCGGATCGACCTCCACTGACCAGCTGCAACCCCCGTCGCCGTGCGCTCGAAGACACGCTCGACGATGCCGCGCCGCAGCTCGAGGGCCAGGTCGTCCGGGGCTCCCGGCTCCGTGAACGGGCAGGCCGTCAGGACGACGGCCATCTGATCGGACTCGTGGGGTACCGACGCAAAGCCCATCGCGTTCATGAACAGTCGCACCTTGCCCAGGTGTCCCGCGATGTTGAAGTTGTCGCGCATGGCCCGGCGCGCAATCCCGTGGCTGTGGTCCGGCACGGCCATCGTCTCCAGGGCGGCATCCGCCCACCGCGCGCCGATCTCACGCACCGACGCGGCCGGGTCGGCGGCGTCCGCGCGCAGCCATGCCAGCAGCGACGAGGTCAGCTGTTGGAGCATCTGAGCCGCAAACGAGGGGTCGGCGGGGGTCGTCGTCGAGTATCCGAGCGCGGGACGCCCGCGCCCCGAGGAGGGAAGCTGCTGTTTTTCCACCAGACCCACGGCAAACAGACCTTCGAGGGTCTCACGCACGCTCGACACGTGCAGGCCGGCCTCCTGGGCCAACTCGGCCACGGTCACGGGCGTCACGTGCTGCGAAATGCGCTCCAACAGAGCGTGCTGAGCGGGCGTCAGGGCGGCCATCGCCTCAAGCGTTTCAGCAAGCGGCCGCGAATGGGAGGTGTCAGTCATGTCCGTCCTCTCTCCCTCTTAATCTGCGGAAACCCCCTTAACGAGAGTCTCCGTAACGGCATTAGCTTTGCTACATTACTTACAAACCGGTGTTATTTTAACCAGCACAAGCCTTTGCGCGCACGGTCAATTCCACTGCGCGGATGCTTTTGGAGGGGCGGCCGCACGCGCGCACCTCACTGACGACACCCGACCCGTGGTATACGGCGAGGGGCGAGCTTTCGCCCGCCCCCACGCCGACACATGGCCCGCCGAGGCCTCGCCTCTCAGCAAGGGACCGCGGCGGGCACGGCCATCGATCAGTCCGACATGCCGCCGCGCGTCAGCTGATGCTCGCGGCGCTCGTCGCGCGACCGGTAGATCACCGGGGGACGCGCCACGTAGCCGACCGGCGCGCTCACCGCGTGCACGAGGCGGGTGAACGGCCAGATGCAGAAGAGCAGCAGGCCCGCGATGATGTGCAGCTGGAAGCTCAGCGGCACGTCGACCATCAGGTGCGCCTGCGGGTGCAGCGTGAAGATCGAGCGGAACCAGACGGAGATCGTCTCGCGGTAGTCGTAGCCCTCGTGACCGCCGAGCACCTGGTTGAGCAGCGTCGCCGCGCCGCCCAGGAGCACCGGGATAGTCAGCATGACGTAGGTGACGATATCCATGCGGGTCGTCGCCACGCGCACCGACTTGACCACCAGGCGGCGGTAGATCAGCAGCGCGAGGCCGAGGATCGTCATGAGACCCGCGATCGAGCCGGGGATCGTCGCCACCAGGTGGTAGACGTGCTGGGGTACACCGGCCGCCTCGGTCCAGGTCTTCGGGATCACGAGGCCCATGACGTGGCCCACGAACACGAAGAGGACGCCGAAGTGGAACATCGGCGACGCCCAGCGCAGGATGGCCGGCTCATTCCACTGCGAGGAACGAGACGTCCACCCGTACTGGTCCGTCTTGTAGCGCCACGCGAGACCCACGATGAGGATCGCGAAGGACACGTAGGGCAGGATCACCCACAGGGCAATGTCCAGGAAGGACAGCGACTGCGTCGCAGGTGCTGACGCGGCATGCAAAAGTGCGGATTCCATGAACGTTACCGTCCCATCGTTGTTTCGGAAGTCGGGAAGGGCGTGGCAGACAGATCGCCCACGCCCACCAGCTCGGTGGGCGGCCCCTGGCTAATGAGCTTGCGGAAGCCCTCAATGGTCTTTTCGTCCGGCTCGGGCAGCGTCGCGACCAGCGCGTCCAGCAGCGGCGCGTACGGGGAGTCCGCGGCGCGCAGCGCCGTGCGGATCACTTCGATGCCCTCGCGGTTAGAGCGCAGCAGGCCCTCGGCCGTGCCGGTCTCGTCGAAGGCGGCGAACTCCAGGACCACCGGCAGGTGATCGGGCAGCTCCTCGCGCTCCATCTCGAAACCGGCGCGGCGCAGGACCTCCTTGAAGGCCAGGATGGCCTGGCCGCGCCCGCGGGTGTCGCCGTGCGTGTAGTACGTCAGGCCGAGCGCGCAGCGGCGGCGCTGGTCAAACGTCTCCACGTAGGTGGTCTGCATGGCGCGCAGGCCCGCGGCGCGAGCGTAGCTCACGAACGAGGCCAGGGACGCCGAGGCCGGCTCCGGCAGGTCCGCCAGAGCCTCCTCGACCGCGTCCAGCTTGGTCTCGAAGTCATCCCCCGGGTAGTCCAGGAGGACCGAGACCGCCATGCGCACGCCGCGCGCGTCCTGCGGATCCATCTCCGTTTCCGGAGCGGCCGCAGGAATACGCGGAATGCCGACGAAAGTACTCATCGAACGACCTCAAGGGGGAGCATCTGGCGTCCCTCCGGCGACGAGCCACCCGTCGGGCGGTTCGACGTGGCGGGGGCCAGGCCGTGGAAGGCCTCGACGTCGTAGGACACCGGGCAGCCCTCGAGCTCCTTGATGCCACGCGGCATCTCGGGGTGGGCGGTCGGGATGACGAAGCGGTCGTCGTACTTGGCGATCGACAGCAGTCGGTACATCTCCTTGACCTTCTCCGGGGTCATGCCCACGGAGGCCGGGATCTCCTCGTTCGTCGGGTTGTCGACGAAGACGTCGCGCATGTAGGAGCGCATCGCGGCGAGGCGGCGCAGCGCCAGCTCCACGGGAGCCGTGTCCCCGGCCGTGAACAGGCCGGCCAGGTACTCCAGCGGGATGCGCATCTGCGAGATGGCGGACAGCAGGACCCTGTGGTCCTCGCCGTCGCTGCCGAACGCGGTCACCTGGTCGACGACCGGGGACAGCGGCGGCACGTACCAGACCATCGGCAGGGTGCGGAACTCGGGGTGCAGCGGCAGGGCGACCTCGTACTCGGTGATGAGCTTCCAGATCGGGGACTGCTGGGCGGCCTTGATCCACGAGTGGGGAACACCGTTGGCCTGAGCCTGGGCGACCACCTGCGGGTCGAACGGGTCGAGCAGGATCTCGCGCTGGGCGCGGTACAGGTCGCGCTCGTCCTCCTGGGAGGCGGCCCAGGTGACGCGGTCCGCGTCGTAGAGCAGCACGCCCAGGTAGCGCAGGCGGCCCACGCAGGTCTCCGAGCAGATGGTCGGCTGGCCGACCTCGAGGCGCGGGTAGCACAGCGTGCACTTCTCGGCCTTGCCCGTGTTGTGGTTGAAGTAGACCTTCTTGTAGGGGCAGGCCGACACGCACATGCGCCAGCCTCGGCACTGATCCTGGTCGACCAGGACGATACCGTCCTCGGTGCGCTTGTACATTGCGCCCGAGGGGCACGCCGACACGCAGGTCGGGTTCAGGCAGTGCTCGCAGATGCGAGGCAGGTAGAACATGTACGCGTCCTCGATGGTCTTGGCGACCTGGAGGTTCATCTGGTGCAGGACGGGGTCCTGATCCAGGGTCTCCATGGAGCCACCGAGGTCATCGTCCCAGTTCGGGCCCCACTCGGGCTTGTCGATGTGCTCGCCCGTGATTGTGGACTTCGCGCGGGCCGTCGGGATCGCCCGGGAGTTAGCGGGCGCCTGGAGCAGCTTGTCGTACTCGTACGTCCACGGCTCGTAGTAGTCCTTCATGGTCGGCTGCGTCGGGTTCGCGAAGATCTTCGCGAGCGAGGCGACGCGTCCGCCCTGACGGGGAACGAGGCGGCCCGTGGCGGTGCGCTTCCAGCCACCCTTCCACTTCTTCTGGTCCTCCCAGCCGCGGAGGTAGCCCACGCCGGGACGGGTTTCGACGTTGTTGAACCAGATGTACTCGGTGCCCTCGCGGTTCGTCCACACCTGCTTACAGGTGACCGAACAGGTGTGGCAGCCGATGCACTTGTCGAGGTTCATCACCATCGCGATCTGAGCCATGACCTTCATCAGAACTGCACCTCCTGGGAGCGGCGGCGGATAACCGTGACCTCGTCGCGGTTATTGCCGGTGGGACCGTAGTAGTTGAACGCGTAGGCGAACTGCGCGTATCCGCCGGCCAGGTGGCTCGGCTTAATGAAGATTCGGGTCAGCGAGTTGTGCGTACCGCCGCGCTTGCCGGACTCCTCGTTCAGCGGGGTGTTGATCTGGCGATCCTGGGCGTGGTGCATGAACACCGTGCCCTCCGGGATGCGGTGGGAGACAACGGCGCGAGCCGACACGGTGCCGTTACGGTTCTTCGCCTCGATCCACTCGTTGTCGCGCACGCCGATCTTCTCGGCGTCCTGCGGGCTCATCCACACCGTCTGGCCACCACGACCCAGCGTCAGCATGTACGGGTTGTCGTAGTACTGGGAGTGGATGGCCCACTTGTTGTGGACCGTCAGGTAGCGCACCGCGACCTCGGCCTGACCCGGCTGACCGGGACGATGGTCGCCGACGGGGCGCTCACCGTAGATGTGCGCCAGGTCGAGCGGGGGACGGAAGATCGGCAGGGACTCGCCCATGTCCATCATCCAGTCGTGGTCGATGTAGAACTGCGGGCGACCCGTGAGCGTGTGCCACGGCTTGCGGCACTCGACGTTCTGCACGAAGGCGCTGTAGCGGCGTCCGCCGTGCTCGGAGCCCGACCACTCGGGGCTGGTGATGACGCTGCGCGGCTGCAGGACGGTGTCCTGGTAGGTGATCTTCTTTTCTTCGTCACCTTCGGCCAGGAACGCCATCTCGTTGCCGACGCGCTTTCCAGCGTGCGGAAGCCCTGAACGGCCAGCGAGCCGTTCGTGGTGCCCGAGAAGCGCAGCGCCATGTTCGCCGCCTTGATGGCGGTGTCGCACAGCGGCATGCCCTCGCCGGCGTTGCCGTCCATGGGGGCGCGGCCGTTGAGGTCGCCGAGCTGCTCGTACGCCTCCTGCATGTTGTACGCCACACCCTTGGAGGCCAGGCCAGCCTTGGGCACGAGCGGTCCGATGCGGTCGTACTTGTAGCCGACCTGCGTGTAGTCGCGCTCGATCGCAACCAGCTTCGGCATGGTCTTGCCGGGCGTCCACGTCTGCTCGGGAACGACGCCATCCGCCATGGTCATGGCGTCCGGGGAGTCGTGCCCCAGCGGAACCGCGACGACGTCCGTCTGGGTGTCCAGGTGGCCGGGGGCCATGCGGCCGACGAGGCGAGCCAGGGTCTGGAACACCTCGAAGTCAGTGCGTGCCTCCCACGGCGGGTTCACGGCCTCGTCGAAGCAGTGCATAAAGGGGTGCATGTCCGTGGAGGACAGGTCGTGCTTCTCGTACCACGTGGCGGCGGGCAGCACCACGTCGGAGTGCAGCGTCGTCGAGGTGTTACGGAAGTCCGCGACCCACATGAGGTCGAGCTTGCCGGGGTGAGCCTCACGCCAGTTGACGGACGCGGGACGGTTGCCCTCTTCCAGCTCCTCGGCGTTGACCTCGTTGCCGGTACCCAGCATGTGACGCAGGAAGAACTCGGTGCCCTTCGCGGACGAGCCGAGCAGGTTCGTACGCCAGTTCGCGAGGATCTTCGGGACGTTGTGATGGGCGTCCGGGTCCTCGATCGCGAACTGGAGGCGACCCTCGCGCAGCTCCTGGGACACGTATTCCGCGGGGGCCATGCCGGCCTCGGCGGCCTCGCGGCCCAGCTGGGTCGAGCCCTTTGGAGAACGTCGGGTAGCAGGGCATCCAGCCGCGCTGAACCGACTCGACGAGGGTGTCGACCAGCTGCTTGCCGTCCAGGTTCGAGGACTTGATCGGGTTTCCCATGGCCGAGGCCGCAGCACCGTCGTAGCGCCACTGGTCCGTGGTCATGTAGTACCAGCCGGTGGAGATCATCTGGCGCGGCGGGCGCGCCCAGTCCAGGGCGAAGGTGAAGGAGCCCCAACCCATGATCGGGCGGACCTTCTCCTGACCCACGTAGTGGGCCCAGCCGCCACCGTTGCGGCCCTGGGTACCACACATTTCCGTGAGCGCCAGGAACGTCCGGTACATCTGGTCGGAGTGGTAGTAGTGGTTCGTGCCGGCGCCCATGAGGATCATGGAACGGCCCTCGGTTTCGACCGCGTTCTGCGCGAACTCGCGGCCGATCTTGATGGCTGCGGCGGCGGGAACCGACGTGAACTCCTCCTGCCACGCGGGCGTGCCCGGCGTGGAGGCATCCATGTAGTCGGTGGGCCACTGACCCGGCAGGCCCTCACGCTCGACGGCGTACTGGGCGAGCAGGATGTCGAACACGGTCGTCACGAGGCGTCCGTTGACGCGGCGCGCGGGCACGCCACGCAACACGTAGCCGCCGCCGACCGAGGACTGGCCGGAGGCCGCGGGCAGGTCGAAGCGCGGCAGTGCGATCAGGGCGGCTTCCCACTCGTCCGTGTCCATGATGGACATGACGGGCTCGACGCCATCCAGGTTGAGGTTCCAGTGGCCAGCGCCCTCCTCGCCGAAGCGATCGGCGAGCGTGCCGCCCGGATCCTTGACCGTGCCGTCGGCCTCGATGACGAGGGGACGGAACTGGTTGTTCTCGGTGCGCTCGGTCGTGCCTGCGGGCATCTTGGCGGCCGTCAGGAACTTGCCGGGGACCAGGGTCGTCGGGGCGACGCCCTCGTGGGCGCCCTCGCCGACCTCGTTAATCTCCACCAGGAACGGGGAGTCGGTGTAGCGCTTCATGTAATCGAGGAACATGGGCTCGCGCTTGCCGACATGGAATTCCTTGAGGATGACGTGACCCATGGCCTGCGCCAGGGCACCGTCCGTGCCGGGCTGGACACGCAACCAGTCGTCCGCGAACTTCGTGTTGTCCGCGAAGTCCGGGGACACGACGACGACCTTCTGGCCGTGGTAGCGGGCCTCGGCCATGAAGTGAGCGTCGGGGGTACGGGTCAGCGGCAGGTTCGTGCCCCACATGATGAGGTACTGCGAGTTGAACCAGTCGCCGGCCTCGGGCACGTCGGTCTGGTCGCCGAAGACCTGCGGCGAGGCCGGGGGCAGGTCCGCGTACCAGTCGTAGAAGGACAGCATCGTGCCGCCGATGAGTTCGTGGAAGCGGGCGCCCGCACCGTAGGAGATCATCGACATGGCGGGGATGACCGAGAAGCCGGCGATGCGGTCGGGGCCGTACTGCTTGATCGTGTGCACGTAGGCGGCGGCGACGATCTCCATCGCCTCTTCCCAGGACACGCGGACCATGCCGCCGCGGGCCGCGCTGCGACTTGTAGGCGCGCGCCTTCTCCGGGTCCTCGACGACCGCGGCCCACGCATCGACGGGATCCCCGAGGCGCTTCTTGGCCTCACGGAACATGTCGAGCAGGACGCCGCGCACGTAGGGGTACTTGATACGGGTCGGCGAGTACTCGTACCACGAGAACGCTGCGCCACGCGGGCAGCCGCGGGGCTCGTACTCGGGCATGTCGGCGCCGGTCGACGGGTAGTCAGTCTGCTGGGTTTCCCAGGTGATGACGCCGTCCTTTGACGAAGATCTTCCACGAGCACGAGCCCGTGCAGTTCACGCCATGGGTGGAGCGCACGATCTTGTCGTAGCTCCAGCGGTCGCGGTAGAAGGAGTCGCCTTCGCGGCCGCCCTCGAGGAAGAGCTGGCGCGCATCGGCGGACGCCTTGCCGCGACGCAGCCACGAGCCGAGCGCGAACAGGGTCGCGCCGGTCGCTGGCTTGACCTCGCCGTCGTAGGTCGGGAAGGTCATATCGGATTCGAGATTCGTCATGGGGTGCTCCTAAGAGTCGATTGACGAGGCAGTGGCAGGTCCGTCGGCACCACGCAGTGCCGGATGGATCAGCCGGGGAACGGGGCGTTCTTGCGCGCGTACATGACCCAGCACAGGACCGAGCACAGGGCGCAGAAGATGGCGCAGCCCGCGAAGAAGACCGGGGCGCTGATGGCGGAGAGCGCGACGCCGACCAGGAAGGGGCCGAGGGATGCGATGGCGGAGGTGAAGCCGATGGCGCCGCCGGCCTGGCGGGCCGGCATGATCATCGGCATCTGCTTGAAGGTGCCGGCGTTGCCGAAGCCGGAGAACAGGAACATGGTGAGCATGAGCGCCATGAAGATGTAGAAGTCGGTCCAGCCGGTGGGGTTGCGCAGGACCCATGCGATGCCGCCCAGGGTAATGGCCATGCCGACGCCGGAGATGAAGGTCCAGATCGCGCCGCCCATGCGGTCGCAGAAGATGCCCCAGGACATGCGGATGATCGAGCCGATGAGGGGGCCGAGGAAGGCGAAGGTCGCGCCCTTGACGCCCAGCTTGAGGATGGAGTCGCCGCCGAACTGGTTGTTGATGAGGAGGGCGAAGACGGCGGAGAAACCGGAGAAGAGACCGAAGGTCATGACGTAGAGGATGGTCATGTACCAGGTGTTGGGGTTGGAGAAGATGTCCAGCTGCTGCTTGATGTTGGCCTTGACGGGCACGTCGCGCAGCCAGATGAAGGCGAGGATCGCGGCGACGAGGCACCACGGGATGAAGAAGGCCGCGGCGTTGTAGACCCAGATGGGCTCACCGACGTGTTCGCCGGCCTGCTCGCCGACCTGCGTCTGCGGGGCCACCAGCCAGGTCATACCGAAGAGGCCGAAGCCCATGAGGATGGGGCCGACCAGCTGGATGACGGACATGCCGAGGTTGCCGATGCCGCCTGCAGGCCGAGGGCCGTCCCGGCGAGGCGCTTGGGGAAGAAGTAGCCGGTGGAGGGCATGTAGCCGGAGAACGCGCCGCCGCCGATGCCACACATGAAGGCGAGGGTCAGCAGGACCCAGTAGGGGGTCGTCTTGTCCTGGACCGCGAAGAACCAGCCGGCCATGGGGATGATGCACAGCAGGGAGGTGATGCCCACGAGCTTGCGGGTGCCGATGAGCGGGGGCAGGAACATGTAGATGAGGCGCAGGATGCCGGCGGCCAGGCCGGGGAGGGCGGTCAGCCAGTACAGCTGAACCGTGTCCAGGGGAAACCCAAGAAGCTTCAGCTTCGGCGCGATCGCGCTGGGCAGGAACCACACGCAGAATGCCAGGATCAGCGAGTAGGTCGTGATCCACAGCGTGCGCCACGCGAGCTTCGAGTCCCACTTGGACTCATCGTTGGGGTTCCAGTCAGTGAGCAGGTAGCGGCTCTTCTTGGCCGCGGGGTCGGTCGCGCTCATGGCTCTCCTCATCCGTAAAGGGGGCATCCGGGCGCAGGCAAGCGCCGGACGTTCTTTAACACGGAGGCTACCAAGGCAAATTACCTCCGTCACACCATCTTTTTAGGACGTGCATCACCCTTGATACAACAAGGAAAAATAGGGGTGTCGAGCACGGAGGGGAGGATGTCAACGCTGCTATCGACCGCCGTTACAAAACGTCGGCGTTACGAAATTAGTGGGGACTTACCCACCAATACGGCTCATCGTGCGCGACGGGCGCGCGAAAGCGTCAATATTGAGCCCATGCGCGGCCGGCTTGGCCCACATGGCGTCGGCCCATCGAGCGGCGATCTGCGCGTCAGAGCCACCCCCGCGCAGCACGTCGCGCAGCGAGGTCTCCTCCGTGGAGAACAGGCAGGAGCGCACCATGCCGTCCGACGTCAGGCGCGTGCGGTCGCACGCCCCGCAGAAGGGGTCGGACACGGAGGCGATGACGCCCAGCATCTTGGTCGGATCCCCATCCACGATCCACCGACCCGCGGGGGAATGCGGATCCTCGCGGGGCGCGGGGGTCAACGTGTGGCGGGTGCTCATGATGTGCAGGATCTCGTCCGCCGTCATAATGTTCTGGCGATCCCACGTGTCCGCCGGACCGATCGGCATCTGCTCGATGACGCGCAGCTCGATCCCCCGATCCAGGCAGTAGTCGACCAGGTCGGGCAGGTCGGCCTCGTTCATGCCGCGCAGCACCAGGGTGTTGACCTTGATCGGTGTCAGGCCAGCGCGCGCGGCCGCCTCGATGCCCTCCAACACATCCCCCAGGCGGTCGCGGCGGGTGATCGCCGCGTAGTGCTCAGCATCCAGGGAATCCAGCGAAATGTTGACGCGATCCAGGCCCGCATCCCTCAAACCCTGGGCGCGCTTGGCCAAGCCCAGCGCATTCGTCGTCAGGGCCAGGTCCGGCTTCTTTCCTTCGTCGGTGCGCAGCTCGGAACACTCGCCGATGATCCCCTCGAGGCCTCGGCGTAGGAGAGGCTCCCCGCCGGTGAAGCGGACCTGCCGGATCCCCAGCCGCTCAACGCCGATGCCAACGAGGCGCACGACCTCGTCGTCCGTCAGGGTTTCCTCGGTGGGCAACCAGTCCAGGCCCTCGGGGGGCATACAGTAGGAACAGCGCAGATTGCAGCGGTCGGTGAGCGACACGCGCAGGTCTCGGGCCACGCGCCCGAAGGTGTCGACGAGCCGCAGCGGCGCCTCACACGCCACCCCTGCGCCGCCTGCGCGGCGGATACGAACTCGACAGACATGGCGACACCCTACCGCTTTTTACCCGGTCTTCGCCCCTCGAAATACGTGCGAGCACCCCGCAACCGCGCCCCGGCCTCGTCGCCTGAGAGAAAGGCTACAGTGGACAGCGCTGACGCGAGAAGCAGCACCGGGATAGCGTGAGTACACGAGAGCCACCCGAGCGAGGAGCACCATGCGCGCCGTCGTCATGCACGAACCCGGCAACGTCACCGTCGAAGAGTTGCCGAAACCCACCATCCTGGAGCCCACGGACGCCATTATCAAGCTGGCGGCCACCTGCATCTGCGGCTCGGACCTGTGGCCCTACCGCGGCATGGAGCCCGTCCACGAGCAGCGCATGGGGCACGAGTACGTCGGCACCGTCGTCGAAGTGGGCGAGGCCGTCACGACCGTGCGCCCCGGCGATTTCGTCGTCGGTTCCTTCTGCATCTCCTGCGGCGAATGCTCTGTCTGCCGCGCCGGCTACCCCTCGCGTTGCGCGACCGCGGCCGCCCAAGGCGACCCCTTTGTCGGTACACGCGCCGGCGGCACCCAGGCCGAATACGCGCGCATTGCCCTCGCGGACGGCACGCTCGTGAAGACCCCCGGCACGCCCACGCGCGAGCAGATTCCCTCGCTCCTGGCCGCCTCTGACGTGCTCGGCACCGGCTGGTTCGCCGCCGACGAGGCCGGGGCTGGTCCCGGCACAACTATCGTCATCGTGGGCGACGGGGCCGTGGGCCTGGGCGCGATCATCGGCGCCCGCCAGCTGGGCGCATCCCGCATCATCGCGATGTCGCGCCACGCGGATCGCCAGACGCTGGCCCGCCAGTTCGGCGCAACCGACATCGTCGAGGAGCGCGGCGAGGAGGGCGTTGCACGCATCAAGGAACTGACCGGCGGCCTGGGGGCCGACGGCGTCGTCGAAGCGGTGGGCAACGAGGTGGCTTTCAACCAGGCGCTCGGCTGCGTGCGCCCCGGCGGTCACCTGTCTTTCGTGGGGGTTCCGCACGGCGTCTCCCTGGATATGAGCCGCATGTTCGCCGCCGAGGTGCACATGTTCGGCGGGCCGGCCGCCGTGCGCAAGTACCTGCCGACCATGATCAACCTGATCATGAGCGGAACCATCAATCCTGGCGCCGTCTTCGACATGGTCCTGCCGCTCGAGCAGGCCGCCGAGGGCTACGCCGCCATGGACGAGCGCCGCGCCACGAAGGTCATGCTCACCGTCTGACGCCGGCGGCGCTGCGGGCGTTGCTGGCGTGCCTAGCCTTGCTGGCGCTGCGGGCGTTGCTGGCGTCCCGAGCCTTGCTGGCGTCCCGGGCAGCGCTGGCGTCCCGGGCATCGCTGGCGTCCCGGGCGTTGCTGGCGTGCCGAGCGTGCCTAGCCTTGCTGGCGTCCCGGCCCCTATCCGCACGCAAACCCCTTATTCCGAGCGTGGGCGTCCCCGCCCACACCCGGCAACAACGCGTCTGGCCACAGCCCGCCCGCCCGGCCGCGCCCGGTCGCCTGTCCGCCCAGCCATCGCTCACCGGCCCACTCAACGGGGGTTTTGCACCATTAGACGCACCGCTACGGCGTGTCGCCGGCGTGTCGCACCCCTAATGCTGCAATTCCCCCACTCACCCGCGGCAACCACGGCCCACGCGGCCGCCAACGCCGGACCACCCCCGGCAACAACGCGTCTGGCCACAGCCCACCCGCCCGGCCACGCCCGGCCGCCAACGCCGGACCACACCCAGCCACAACGCGCCTCTACCAACCGCAACCTCGCCCGCCCGGCCACGCCCGGTCGTCTGCCCGCCCAACCACCGCTCACCAGCCCACTCAACGGGGGGTTTTGCACCATTAGACGCACCGCTACGGCGTGTCGCCGGCGTGTCGCACCCCTAATGCTGCAATTCCCCCCCACTCACCACCCCAACCACAGTCCCGACCGGCAGCGACAGCCAACCCGGCCACGGCCTCGGGCCAGCCAGTCGCCCGCCACCACCGGCAGAAACTTCGGACTCCACCCGCTATTCAGTCAAAACGAAATCAAACCAACTCAGTTCGCTCAAACTGTCACAGACCGATCCCTAACGCACTAGAATTCATACATGAGCCCAGAAAATGGGGGCATCGGAGCCCCCTACATCCTAGGAATTGTTGAACGTGCAATTATTCGAGTCCCTCGCTCGAGTCATCACGGCCTGACTAGGGTGCCGACGGCAGTGAAATTGCGGGCAGGACCTACCTTGACCTGGCGAAGCTGCGAAACATCGGCGTCGAACACCTACCAGAGGTCGTGCTCGCCGCACGCATGTATCACCTCGCGCACACGCACCGAGCTCTCGTCGTTACCGGACAATGCGCGCTGTGGGCGCACGGCTATGTCAGCGATCCCGCGCTTCCGCCGATCACGGTTGCCTCGTCATCCACGGGCCACCCCATTGTGCTGCCCGCAGTAACAATCGGTACTCACACCTTCGCTCCGATGAGGGTAATGCCCCAGCATGCCCGTCGCCTCCCCGAGGCCATCGACGCGGGCGGACTCCTCATTGAGAGCCTTGAATCCGCACAGATTACTGCCGCCCGCACGTCACGCAACCGTCGTGCCGCGTTCACGCAAATGTGCATGAACGCCCACGCCTGCACACGTTTCAACAACTTCCACATGAAAGCGTCACGAGACAACGAGGATGCCTGGAAGTTCTTTCTTGAGCAAGAGCTGAAACAGCTGGGCAACCGGGCGCGGGGCCGCTCGCAGGCGCAGTGGATCATCACCCACGCGGATGCCGGATGCGCCTCCCCCCGGCGAGGCGCGGCTACTCTACGAGCTGTGCGCTGCTGGACTCACCGGCGCCCGCACGCAAGTCGAGGTGTGGACCCGTGGGCACCGCTACTTCATCGATTGCGCTTTCCTGGCTGAGCGCGTCGGCATCGAGTTCGACGGGCGCGCAAATACGGAGACGACCCGGGCAGCATTCACGCATCGCTCGCCCGCGAGCGCGAGCGGCAGCGCCACCTCGAAGCGGAGGGATGGCACATCATCCGTGTCGGCTGGCACGACCTCGACCATCCGGCTCGGCTCATCGCCCAGATTCGCGCTGCACTCGCCGCTCGAGTCGGGTGAGTCCACGGCGCACCGGCGACGGTCCGCCCGGCGCGCCCGGGCCACACCCGGTCGTCTACCCGCCCAGCCACCGCTCACCGGCCCACCCGACGGGGGGTTTTGCGCCATTAGACGCACCGCCACGGCGTGTCGCCGGCGTGTCGCACCCCTAATGCTGCAATTCCCCCATTCGCCCGCGCCAACCACGGCCCCGCCCGCCACCAGCGACGGCCCGCCGGGCCACAACGCGGCCCGCCCCACCCGCCCCACCCGCCCACACCCGGCCAACCAACAAGGGCCCGCACCCCTACACTGGTGGCATGCACGATCCGACGCTGTCCACGATGGAGCACCGCGACCTCGTTGAGGCGCTGGCGCTCAGCCATGTCCTCCCGCACGAGACGCTTCCCGCCGAGGAATGCCTGGGGCGCCGCCTGGCTGTCGACCTCCACTCGCTGATCCCGCTGCCGCCGTTCACGAATTCCGCGATGGATGGCTTCGCGCTGCGCCGCGAGGACCTGGCGGGCGATGGCCCATGGACGCTGCCGGTCGTGGCTGACATTCCGGCGGGTGACACCCGCGTGCACTTCCTTGAGGCTGGCCAGGCGATGCGCATTATGACGGGCGCTCCCCTCCCCGAGGGCGCGGACACGGTCGTCAAGGTCGAGCACACGGACCATGCGCCAGGCGTCGCGCAGGCACCCGACACGGTCCAGGTCCGTGTGGCCCCGACGCACGGCGCGAATGTGCGTGTCGCGGGCGAGGCCCTCGAGGCGGGTTCCCAGGTCCTCACGGCGGGCCGCGTCCTGGATGGGACTGCGCTGGCGGCGGCGATCTCGGTGGGGCATGGGACGTTGACGGTCCTGCCGCGCCCTCGCGTCGTCGTGGTGTCGACGGGCGCCGAGCTGAGGAGTGCGGGCGAGGAGCTGGAACGCGGCCAGATCCCGGACTCGAACGGGGTCCTGCTGCGTGGCCTCGTGGAGGAGGCGGGTGGGCGGGTTGTCGCTCATCTGCGTACGGGTGACACGCCGGAGGAGCTGCGCCGAGCCTTCGACGATGCTCCCGACGCTGACCTGGTGATCACCGCGGGCGGTATTTCGGCGGGGGCCTACGAGGTGGTGCGGCTGACGCTTGGTACGGATGCGGGCTTCCATCATGTCGCCCAGCAGCCGGGTGGTCCGCAGGGCGTGGGGTCGACGCCGGTGGGTGCGCACAGGCGTGAGACTCCGATCATCTGTTTGCCGGGCAACCCGGTGTCGGTGTTCACGACGTTCCACATGTACGTGGCGGGCGCGCTGGCGGTCATGTCGGGCCTGGTCCTCCCCGAGCGCGGTGCGACCGTTCCGAGCGCCGTCATTGCGCGGGCGCGCGTGGGGTGGGAGTCGCCGGAGGGTAAGACTCAGTTCATTCCGCTGCGTTTCGTCGACGAGGCCGGGGCGTGTTCTTCTGCTGCCGCCGGGTTGGGGGGCGGCGAGGCCGTCGTGCCCGAGGCCGGGGCCCGCTGGGTCGAGCCCGTGCACCCGTTGGGGTCGAAGTCGCATTTGGTGGCGTCGTTGGCGCGGGCGCAGGGCATTGGTGTGGTGGCACCGGAGCGTGGCGCGGTTGAGGCTGGCGAGGAGCTGGCCGTCGTGGCGCTGGTGGGCTGAGAGGCGCGTCGTTCAGCAGTTAGTACTAGGTCGTTTCGACGAAAGGATTCCCGTGAAGTTGACGCATCTGAACGAGGAGGGGGCCGCCTACATGGTGGACGTGACGGCGAAGAGCCCGACGGTTCGCCAGGCGAGCGCCGTGTGTCGCGTGGATTGTTCGCCCGAGGTCATGCGGGCATTGCGCGAGGGCACGGTGCCGAAGGGGGACGTGCTGGCGGTGGCCCGCGTGGCGGGTATCGCGGCGGCGAAGCGCGTCCCGGAGCTATTGCCGCTCGCGCACACGATCGGCGTGCACGGGTGCGAGGTGGATCTGGGCCTGGAGGTTGATCACGTGGCGATCCGCGCGACGGTGCGCACGGCGGATCGGACGGGCGTGGAGATGGAGGCGTTGACGTCGGTGACGGTGGCGGCCTTGGCGATTGTCGACATGGTGAAGGGCGTGGATCGCTCGGCTCGTATCACCGAGGCGAAGATTGTCGCCAAGTCGGGTGGGCGCAGCGGCGACTGGGTGCGCCCGGAGGACTGATCGCAGGGCTCTGACCGACGAGGCGGCGCTCACCGACGAGGCGGCGCTCACCGACGAGGCTTGGGCCGCCCGGGGTGTTCGCGCTCGCCGAGCGGAAGCCGGGCGCTCGCCGGGCGGAAGCCGGGCGCTCGCCGGGCGGTCGCCTCGTGTGAGGGGGCGCCCGGGAGCGAACCCGTGCACAAGGGCTCGTTCGCGCACACTCACGCCCGCGCGGATATGCACGCGGGAGGGTTGCGCTTAGGCGCGCGGGTGGTCGCCGCCGGCGAGCTGGTCGATGATGTGGGCGGCGAGTGGGCCGATGACGGCCACAGCGTCGGTGACGCCGCCGCGCGAGCCGGGCGCGTTGACGACGAGGGCGCCCTCGGGGGATCGTGCGGTGACGCCGACGAGGCCTCGTGACAGGGCGGCGGAGGCGATTTTTTCTTCGCCGCGGCGTCGGATCGCGTTGGCGAGGCCGTCGATGCGGGTGGCGAGGAGAGGCTCGGTGGCCTCGGGGGTGACGTCGCGGGGCGCGAGGCCGGTGCCGCCGGTCGTGAAGACGAGACGGGCGCCGTCCTCCACGGCGGCGATGATCGCGGCGCGGATGGGGCCGACGTCGTCGGGGACGACCACCACGGAGGCTTCGATGCTGTGCTCGGCGAGGAGGCGGGCGGCGAGGGGGCCGGAGAGGTCCTCGGCGTTGCCCGCGGAGCACCGGTCGGAGACGGTGATGACGCGCGCGGGGATCATGTTAGTGGCGTGCGTTGCCGCGGCGTCGCCCGGAGCGGCGCACGCGGATGCCGGAGGTGATGGGGTCGACGTCGCTGAACTGGCGCGGGGAGAGTTCGTAGTCGACGCGGCGCGCGGGTTCGGGTTCGAAGGCCTGCGGGAGCGGGCGCTGCGGGCGCGCGGTGGTGCGCTGTTTGGCTCGCTGGGGGAACACGGGGGCACCGGGGCGTCGATGATCTGCGGGGCGGGTTCGGGGGTGGGCGGCGGGGTGACGGTGTCGCTGAGCGGCTGGACGGCGGGGCGCTTAGGCTGGGCTGGCGTGTAGATTCCGGCGGGCACGGTGGCGGTGGGGCGCACGTGCACGGGGCGGATTTGGGGGACGGATTTGGTGACGGGGCCGCGCGTGGTGTCGGGGGAGACGGCGGGCATGACGGGGGCAGCACTGCGGTAGGGCGGCTGCGAGGCGGGGGCACCGTTTCGCCGGCGGGGATGTCGGCAGGGTTGTCGCCGTTGCCGGAGACGCGCTGTGAGAAGGGGCGTCCGGCTCGGCGAGGCAGGGGCGTGGCCGGATGGGGGTGGGTGTCCTCGGTGGGCGGGGCGGGGATGGGGGCAGCGGGCTCGGGGTACGAGGCCTGGGCTGGCTCGGCGTCGTGGCGTTCGTGGGCGGGCAGGTCGGCGGGCTCGTGGTATGAGGCCTGGGCTGGCTCGGCGTCGTGGCGTTCGCGGGCGGGTGCCGGGGCGGGCAGGTCGGCGGGCTCGTGGACGGGGGCGGCGACGACGGGCATTTCGTCGAGCCGCGGCGGCCGAGGAAGAAGGAGCGCAGCTGCATGGCTGCTTCCTGGGCGAGGACACCGCCGATGACTTCGGTGGGGTGGGGCATGCGCGCGTCGCGTAGGACGTCGCGCAGGGATCCGGCGGCTCCGGCCTTGGGGTCCCAGGCGCCGAAGACGACGCGGTCGATGCGCGAGGCGAGGATTGCTCCGGCGCACATGGTGCAGGGTTCGAGGGTGACGATGAGCGTGCAGCCGCTCAGGCGCCAGGTGCCGAGGGCTCGGCTGGCTTCGCGCAGGGCGATGATTTCGGCGTGACCTGTGGGATCGTGGTCGGCCTCGCGGCAGTTCCATCCTCGGCCGATGATGTGACCGTCGGCGTCGACGACGACGGCTCCGACGGGGACGTCTCCCGTCTCGCGGGCGCGGTTAGCGAGGAACAGGGCTTTGCCCATGGCCTCGCGATACTGCTCATTCACTGTCACCCCTCTAGCTTACCGGCCAAACCAGCAATGGGGTAACTGAAACGGGTGGATACGTGTGTGGCTCGTGTGGCGACTGTGTTTGTCACCTCGCGCCCCCCGAATCACGAGGCCACCTCCCTCGGTCCGACACCTGCACGCGGACGCAACCACAGCCTCGTCCCACATACCGGGGTGCACAGCCCCGCGCGTAGGGGGTAGCCTATAAACATGCGCCTCCACGTAGCTAATCACCCCCTGATCGCCCACAAGCTCACTGTCCTGCGCGATCGTCAGACGCCATCGGCGACGTTCCGCCAGCTCGTTGACGAACTGGTCACTCTGCTCGCCTACGAGGCGACCCGCGAGGTCGCCGTGTCCGAAACCCCCATCGAGACTCCGGTCGCGCCGACCGTGGGGCTCACGCTTTCCGAGCCGCGCCCGATCGTCGTGCCCGTGCTGCGCGCCGGCCTGGGCATGCTCGAGGGCATGACCCGCCTGCTTCCCACCGCCGAGGTCGGCTTCCTGGGAATGCGCCGCGACGACGACACCCTGGAGATCGAGACCTACGCGAACCGCCTGCCCGACGACTGTCGGGTCGTCAGTGCTTCGTCCTGGATCCGATGCTGGCCACGGGCCACACCATGGTCGCCGCGACGAACTATCTGTTTGAGCGCGGCGCCAAGGACGTGACGTGCGTGTGCATCCTGGCTGCCCCCGAGGGCGTGTCGACGCTCGAGGCCGCGATCGGCGATCGCGCCGACGTGAACGTCGTCGTCGCTGCCGTCGATGAGTGTCTCAACGAGAAGTCATACATCGTGCCGGGCCTGGGCGACGCGGGCGACCGCCTGTACGGCATCGTCGACTGATTCGCTTCGCGCGCGCCCTTCTCACGGGGCGGCGCGCTGACTAACGACTCCGGGTGGGGGAAGGACTCAGGTCCTTCCCCCACCCGGATACTTTACGAGTACATAAACTGCGATAATTGACCGAGTTGGCTATTTTTCGAGCTTCCTCGCAGGTCGCGTGCGAATGTGACCTTGAACGCTTACTGTGCACAAACCTCGAAATTTGAACAATCACGTCAGATGCTTGACACATGGCACTGATTCAGACCAATCCCAAGCGTCGCCGCTACGGCGTCGCAGCACTCGCAGGTGTTCTCGGAGGCATCGTCTCCGCGATCGTGAAGTTCGGATGGGAGGTGCCGTTGCCCCCGCGCACGCCCGAACGCAACGCGACGAACCCGCCGCAGGAACTGCTCCAGCAGATGGGCATCCCCGAGAGTGTCACCCACCTGTCCTACACCTTCAACGGTAACGAGGGCCTCCCCTGGGTGTCTTTCATCGTCCACTTTCTCATTCTCGATCGCCTTCGCGGTCATCTACTGCGTCCTCGCCGAACGCTTCCCCCAGATCAAGCTCTGGCAAGGCGCCGCCTTCGGCATCGTCGTCTACGTGGCCTTCCACGTCGTCCTCATGCCGCTCATGGGCACCGTCCCGGCACCCTGGAACCAGCCCTTCGCGGAACACTTCTCCGAGTTCTTCGGCCACATCATCTGGCTGTGGGTCATCGAAGTCTTCCGCCGCGACATGCGCAACCGCATCACCCACGAGCCGGACGCCGAGTTCCCGCTCGATGCTCGCACCAACTGATGACAACCGTTTCGGCGGCATGAGGGTGGGCCCCGGAACCCATGGTTCCGGGGCCCACCCGTCTGTGCTCATTCAAGCGGCCCGGAGCGCAGTGCGCGATACGCGGCGCATGGTGCGCGGACACGATCTCGAGGCCCGGCGTCGCTCACGCCCGCCCGACCGCGCCCCGGCCTCGCAGGTCAGAACGCCCGCCCGACCGCGCCCCGGCCTCGCAGGTCAGAACGCCGGGATGACCGAGCCATCCGACCAGGTCTGCTCGATGTACTGCTTGACCTGATCGGAGTGCAGGAGCTCCTCGAGCTTCGCGATAGCGGCGGCCTTGTCGGAGCCGTTCTTCCACACAAGGACGTTCACGGCCGGATTGTCGACCGGGGACTCGACGACCAGGGCGTCGCCGCTCAGGCTCAGGCCGCCCTCCTGGGCGAAGTTACCGTTGATGACCGCGTAGTCGAAGTCCTCGAGCGAACGGACCAGCTGCGGGCCCTCAACCTCGTTGAAGGAGAAGTCCTTCAGCTTCGTGACGGTGTTGACGTTGACGTCGCCCTCACCCTCGGGGATGGACACGAGGCCCTGGGTGGCCAGCAGGCGCAGCGCGCGCTCCTGGTTGGAGGTGTCGGAGATGATACCGATCGTGCCGCCGTTGGGCAGCTCGTCCAGGGACTTGTGCTTCTGGGAGAAGACGCCGAGGGGCTCGAGGTGGATGCCCGCGCCGGCCTCGAAATCATACCCAGCCTGCTTCTCAGCGTTCTCCAGGTAGGGGACGGTCTGGAAGAAGTTGGCGTCGAGCTCACCGTCGTTGAGCGCAGTGTTGGGCTGAACGTAGTCGGTGTACTCCACGATCTTGATCTTGATCCCCGCGTCCGCGGCCAGGTTGTCGTTGATGTAGGTGAGGATCTTGGCGTGGGGCGAGGGGGTCGCGCCCACGGTCAGGGTCACGACGTCGGAGGAGGAGCCGGACGCATCGGAGGAGGTGGAGCCGCCGCCGCAGGCCGCCAGGCCGAGGGAGGCAACGGCGGCCAGCGCGAGGGCCGCGAAGGAGCGATGACGCATGATGGATCTCTTTTCTGTGGTCGTCGATGGGATGGGACGAGGCCGGGGTGGCCTCGGGTGGACAAGGGTGTTTGCGTGCGCCTCAGCGCGAGCGGTGGTCGACCGCCCGCGAGATGAGGTCGCCGATCAGCTGGATGACCTGGACGATGATGATGATCGCGATGACCGTGGAGATCATAACGTCGTCCTGCCAGCGGTTGTAGCCGTAGTTGATGGCCATCTGGCCCAGGCCACCACCGCCGACGGCGCCCGCCATCGCGGAGTAGCCGATGAGCGTAATCGCCAGGGTCGTGATCGACTGGACAAGGGCGGGCATGGCCTCGCGGATGAGGACTCCCCAACGGATCTGGCGGTTGGAAGCGCCCATCATCTGGGCGGCCTCAACCTTGCCCGGGTCGACGGCCAACAGGTTCGTCTCCACGAGGCGCGCGAAGAACGGCGCGGACAGGATGACGAGCGGCACGACGGTGGCCAGCGAGCCCGTGGACTTGCCGACGATCATCTTGGTGACCGGGATCAGCATGATGATGCCGATGATGAAGGGCAGGGAGCGCACGATGTTGACGACGAAGGAGACGGCCTGGTAGACGCCCTTGTTGGGGGTGAGGCCGCCCTTGCCGGTCTGGACCAGCACGAGGCCCAGCAGCGTTCCGATGACGACCGCGAAAACGGTGGACAGGCCCGTCATCATGAGGGTCTCGAAGATCGCGGGAACGAACTTCTGGGTGAGGGCGGGGTTATCGAACCACGTGGGGTCGCCCTTGCCCGTGGGCGCGAGCACCCCCTGCGGCGCTCGCAGCGGCGAGGTAGGCGGTGGTCATTGGTCCCTCACTTCCGCGTGGACGTTGTTCTTGCGCAGCTGCTCGATGATCTTGTCAGCGTGGTAGGCGGGGACGGTCAAGGCCAGTCGGCCAACCTGCACGCTGCCGAGAGATTCGAAGGTTCCCGCGGTGACGTCGGCGCCCATGGACGAGGCCAGGTGCAGCACGGTCGCGCCCGTGGGGACGCCGGGGTGCGAGGTGAAGACGACGTCGAGGAGGACGACGCCCGCATCCGCGCCGGGCCCGTAGGAGCGTTCCTGGGAGGCCAGAGACGGGATCGAGTCGACGACGGGCATGGGGACCAGCTCGCGGGCGAGAGGCGTGGCCGGGTCGGCGACGACCTCTTCGAGGGTGCCGGTCTGCAGAACCTGGCCATGACCGAGGAGGGTCACGGAGTCGCAGATCTCGCGGACGACGGCCATCTCGTGGGTGATGATGACGACGGTGACTCCCGAGACGTCGCGGACGAGGCGCAGCAGCGAGAGGATCTGGGCGGTCGACTCGGTGTCGAGCGCGCTGGTCGGCTCGTCGCACAGAAGCACACCCGGGTTGTCCGCCAGCGCTCGGGCGATGCCGACGCGTTGACGCTGGCCGCCGGAGAGCTGGGACGGGTAGGAGTCTCCGCGTCCGGCGAGGCCGACGAGTTCGAGCAGTTCGTCCACGCGCGCGCGACGCTTCGCGGCGCGGACGCCCGCCAGCTTGAGCGGGTAGCCGATGTTCTCGGCCGCCGTGCGAGCATCGAGGAGGTTCGCCGCCTGGAAGACCATGCCGATGTGGCGGCGCGCGGCGCGCAGTCGCGCGCCCGAGAGGGTCGCCAAATCCAGGCCGTCAACGACGATGCTTCCCTCGGTGGGCTTCTCAAGGGCGGTCAGACACCGGATGAGGGTGGACTTGCCCGCGCCGGATCGACCGACGATGCCGTGGATCGATCCGCGGTCAACGTGCAGGTTCACCCCATCGAGTGCGACCACTTGGCCGCCGTTTTTCACGGGGTAGACCTTGGACACCCCGGTGAGGTCAATCATGAGTTTCTCCGTTACTGGGCCGCTCGGCCCGCACAATCAGCATATGGGGGCGGCGCGCGGGAGCGCTCGGCATGCTGTTACAAAACACCGTATCGTGGCTAAACCCTCATCGAAGCTGTCGCGCCGGCGTGCGACGCGAGCCCGGCCCTGGCCCCCGGCCTCGTCCTCGGCCCTCGACCCCGTCGCCCCCGCCTCGCCCCTCCCCAAAAAGTCGCATGCAATTTGGGCACCCTCACTTTTCTTAGCATCCGAGAAAACGTTGCAATTCCAACGATCACAATTCAAATCATGAAATAACCGCGAGGGAATTGCATGCGACATTTTTGGGTAAGGATAAGCGCGGGTCTGTGCAAATATCCGACCTCGCCCCTCAACCCCCGGCCTCATCCCTCCCCAAAAGTCGCATGCAATTTGGGTACCCTCACTTTTCTTAGCATCCGAGAAAACGTTGCAATTCCAACGATCACAATTCAAATCATGAAATAACCGCGAGGGAATTGCATGCGACATTTTTGGGTAAAGATCGCGCAGGCCAGGCCTGCGCTCAGATCACACGCGGCTGATAACAAGCAGAACCAGATCAAGCAGAGCCCGGAACGCCCCGACGAGGCTCACGCGACGGCGATGCCCACGACCGCCGCACCCCAGGACGCCGCCCACGTGCCCAGCGCGAGAACCAGCGAACGCCCCCGAAACCCATCCGCCCACAGGGTCACCGCATCCACGAGAGCCGTCGAGAACGTCGTAAAGCCACCCAGGAACCCCGTCGACACGATCGGCATCAGGTGAGCGGGCACAAGCTGAGTGGCCGCGCCCGCCAGAAAACAACCGATCACGTTGACGACCAGGATGCCGAGCTTCGCTCCCGCCGGATCGCCCCACGAGGACAGGGCGCGCTGAGTCCCGCGGTCCAGCCAGAAGCGCGCGCACGCGCCCACACCGCCGGCCAGGGCCACGAACAGGAAGGTCGACACGCTCACGCTCGCCCCTCCTCGCCGCTGACAGGCCGCGCGCCCGAGGGGCCGCACAACCACTCCCCCACGCGCACGCCAACCCACGCCGACGCCGCACCCAGGGCCAGGAGACCGAGGGACTGCGAGACGGCCTCGGCGATTCCATTGAGCGACACGTAGCCCACAGACGCGACGATGTACGTCCCATACGTCGTGAACGCGCCCGCGAAACCCGTGCCGACCAGAAGCTTCAAAGTCTTCAATGACGTCGCATCGCCCACGCCGCGCGCGAGGCGCCCCGCCACCCACGCGGCCAGCGCCCCCAGCGCGAAAGCGCCCACGATATTGACCGTCAGCGTCGACCAGGACAGGAAGAGGCCTCGCACGGGGGAGGCCTTCGCGACCTCATCGAGCCCCGCGCGCGCCGCCGTGCCCGCGACACCGCCCACGAAGACCGCCAACCAGTCGGGCACCCGAAAACTCGTCATGCACACCACTGTACGCCCACCGCACCGCGCACCCGGGCAAGGCACAGCGGCGAGCAGGCCACAGCCTCGTACACTGGGCTCATGACGAATACTGGACGATTCGCACCCTCCCCCACGGGCGACTTCCACCTGGGGAACCTGCGCACCGCGATCCTCGCATGGGCGTGGGCGCGCACAACCGGGCGGCGTTTCGTCCTGCGCATCGAGGACATCGACCGGGAGCGCGCCGGGTCCGCCCAGCGCCAGCTCGAGGACCTGGAAGCGATCGGCGTGGACTGGGACGGCGAGCCTCTCATCCAGACCGCGCGGGCCGACGCACACGAGGAGGCGCTGGCGTCGCTGGCCGAGCGAGGCCTCATCTTCGAGTGCTACTGCACGCGTCGCGACATCCGCGAGGCCGCCTCCGCGCCCCACGTGCCGCCCGGCCACTACCCGGGCACGTGCCTGACGCTCAGCGAGTCAGAGCGCGCCGCCAAACGTGCGTCACTGGCGGCGCTCGGGCGCGAACCTGCGCTGCGTCTGGCCGCGCCCTCGCCCGAGTGGACCGTGTTCGACGAGCTGCACGGCTCCTACACCGGGCCCGTCGACCATTTCGTCGTGCGCCGCGCGGACGGGGGTGCCCGCCTACAACCTGGCGGCGGTCGTCGACGACGCCTACCAGGGGGTCGACCAGGTCGTGCGCGGATTCGACCTGCTCTCGCAGGCGCCCGCGCAGGCTCAGCTCGCACACCTGCTCGGGGCGCCAGAGCCGACGTACGCGCACGTGCCGCTCGCTCTCGCGCCGTCCGGTGCGCGCCTGGCCAAGCGCGACGGCGCGGTCACGCTCGCCGATTTACGAGGCCTGGGCTGGTCCACGGCGGACGTCGTTTCGTTTATCGGGGCATCTCTTGGCGTGCCCGGGGCGCGTTGCGCCTCAGATATCGCGGAGGCCCTGGGGATTGAGGGGCTGCGTTCCTTGTCGACCGAGCCGTGGGTGGTGACGCCGCCGAGCATGTGAGGCGCGTGGACGCGTGAGGCGTGGGACTCGTCTGGCCTCGTCGGCGCCTCGGCGGGCATGAAAAAAGCACTCCCGAAGGAGTGCTTTTCACAAATGCAGAACCCCCACCGGTGGATCGCACCGAGGGGGGCCGCTGCGCGCGCCCGAAGGGACTCGAACCCCCAACCTTCTGAACCGTAATCAGATGCTCTATCCATTGAGCTACGGGCGCTGTGCCGTTTGGCTGGGAATAAGCTTACACGCTTCTCATCGAGATGCAAAACCAAACGATGTGGCTTGAACCACATGGTAAATGCGCGTCCTGCAGTCGACCAGAATCGAACGACATATACGAAGATCCTCCGCGCACCCGGCAGCGCACCCTTATCCTTGCTGCATTCCTGCCCTGGGGAGGTTCGGATGATACCGTCACGCGGAGGACCGGCTCCCAGCATACACGTTTTCCGCCCTCGCGCGCAGCCGCGCCAGTCGCACTCATGCCAACAACAGGACCAGCCGCGGGCGACGCACGCCGTCACAGAGGCTTGCACCATGGCCACCACCGCCTTCTAGCGAGCAGCGGGCCTACGCTGGACGCATGAGCGACATCATCATTCCCGGAGTCGGCTCGCTCGAGCCGGCGCCCGCCTTGGAACACCTGGATCTTCTTGCGGAGCCGGTCGCCGCTGCACTCGCCGCACTGGCTGAGCGCGGGGTTGCCACGGCCTCGTCCGCCCTCGTGGTGGAGATCGACCCGCGGTTCGCGGACACGGAAACCATGACGCACGAGTTCGGCATGGACCTGGCCCTGTCGTCGAATTGCATCCTGGTGGCGGGCAAGCGCGCCGGAGAGGAGCGGATCGCCGCCTGCGTCGTGCGCGCGACGACGAACGCGGACGTGAACCACGTCGTGAAGAAGCGCCTCGACGTGCGCAAGGCGAGTTTCTGGCCACAGGAGCGCGCGGTCGAAGCGTCGGGCATGGAGTACGGCGGCATCACGCCGGTGGGCGTGCCCGGTTCGTGGCGTCTGCTGGTCGACTCGGCGTGCGCGGTGGGCTGGAGCTGCATCGGGTCAGGGCTGCGCCGCTCGAAGCTTTTCGTGACCGGCGAGGTCCTCGCGGCGCTCCCGGGCGCGGAGGTCGTCGAGGGGCTCGGCGTCCCCGTCGGCGCCTAAGGGCGACGAGGCCGGGGCCGGCGCCTCAGGGGAACGAGGCCGGGGCCGGCGCTTCAGGGCGACGATGCGGGCGCCAAGCGGGGCGACTAGGCCGTGGCCGGCACCGTGGCCGAGCGGGACGACCAGGCTCGATGCTTGCGCTGGCCCCGTCTTGGCCGATGATCAGGTCGCCTTCCCAGTTGCCCGGGATTTTCCGATCAGAAATGTCGGGGCGCTTCAATCGATCAGCCGTATCCCAGTGCTTGTTACCTGGAATCGTGGCGCGCTCACGCGGAAGCGCTTTCCCAGCACGTTAGCCCGATGACATGCGCGTGGGTCCGCTAATGCGCACGTTAACCCGCTAATACGAGCGTGGGCAGCCCCGCCCAGACACGCAATAGCGGGTTGGCGTGCGAGATAGCGGGTGAGCGCTCGCAATAGCGGGTCCGCGTGCGAGCGACACGCCAGGCCGGGCACCGTTGTGCCCACAACGCAGACCACCTCAGCCACGACACCCCATTGTCGGCATTTTTCGCCGAGGTGGTCTGCACTTTGGGCGCCACGCCTCCCCGAACCACAACCTCGCCTCCCCGAACCGCGATCTCGCCGCCCCGAACCGTGACCTCGCCTCCCCGAACCGCGACCGAACCGCCAGCAAACGGGGGGAATTGCACCATTAGAGGCGCGACACGCCGGCGACACGCCGTGGCGAGGCTTCTAATGCTGCAAAACCCCCACCATTACCCGAACAGAGTCAGGTTGCGGCACCCACGAGCGCAAGGACCAGGCCGCGGCACCCTCTCACCCGATCATGGGGCAGCCACACACAGGCCCGTGATGCAGTATTCGCAGGAACGAGGCAAGCATGACCAACTTCAATACCAACTTTCCCGCACTAACAAGCCGAAAAGTCGCCACAAAACCAACACGTAGTGTCCTATAACCCTTAACCCGCGGCTTGCACCCCGAGCGAGCGCCCCAGGCTCAAGAAAACCCCGGAACCTGAAGCGGTCCCGGGGTCCGGTGGCGGAGGATGGGGGATTCGAACCCCCGAGGGCTTGCACCCAACACGCTTTCCAAGCGTGCGCCATAGGCCACTAGGCGAATCCTCCGTGCACATCGTGCCGGACAATCATAAGCAATAAACGGCTCGCAGCGCCAATCCAAGCCAATGGAGCCGGTCACAGCCTCGTCTACAGGGTGGAGATCGAGGTCCACACGAAGGCGATGATGCCGTCGTAGATGAGGGCTGCGATGGCCTCGTGTCGGCCGATCCGATCGGGGAGTTTTTGTGCCTCCACCAGGGCAATGACGGCGAGGACCGCGCCGACGATGAGGGGCAGCCCGAAGATCGCGAAGACGCTGACCCACAGGGCGGTCTTCGCCATGGGGTTGGTGACGGGCTTGGGGGAGGTGTATCCGCCGTCGGCGAAGACTTCACCCATGTTGACGTATTCAGTCCCGGGGAAGTGCGGGGCGGCAAAGCGAACGGCAGCGGGGTTGGCGGGAGCGTACCCGTAGCGATCATCGACGCCGCGCGACGCGTAGGGAAATCCGGTGCCGGCTCCCGGGTAGGGGGCGACGGCCTCGGCAAGACTGGGCGACGAGGCCGGGGTGGCCACTGCCGGGGGCGTTCCGCCGGGCGCGGAGGGGTAGGGTGCCGGTGCGCTCATGCGTCCACTATCGCATATCGAAAGGGGCGTCCACCACACTTTGCGTGGGGACTGGGTTTTTCGGTATCAAATGCCGCGGGACTAGGCCGGAACGCGCTACCCTGTTGTTCCGACCGGTACGGCCATCCCGCCCATCAACTGATCGGATTTGTACGCTTATGAGCGAAACGAAGACCTCGCTGTTCCGTTGGAAGCTTCACGGTAACGGCACATCCATTAATCCTGGCGACGTCGTCCTCCCGGGCGAGCGGCTGTCGTGGCCGCGCACTATCGGCATTGGCGCCCAGCACGTGGTCGCAATGTTTGGTGCGACGTTCCTTGTTCCGTTGTTGACGGGTTTCCCCCCGTCAACAACGCTTTTTTTCACTGCGATCGGCACCCTGCTGTTCTTCCTGATCACGGCGGGCCGTCTGCCCTCGTACCTGGGTTCCTCGTTCGCCCTGATCGCCCCGATTACCGCGGTGTCGGCGTCCATGGGGTCCTCCTACGCGCTCGGCGGCATCATTGCGACGGGTGCGACGCTTGCTACGGTTGGCTTGATCGTTCACTTCGCGGGCGTGCGCTGGATTGACGCGGTCATGCCGCCCGTGGTGACGGGCGCGATCGTGGCTCTCATCGGCCTGAACCTGGCGCCCGCCGCATGGAACTGGGTGAAGGAAGGCCCGATTACTGCTGTCGTGACGATCGTGTCGATCTGCCTCGTGACGGTTCTCTTCAAGGGTATCCTGGGCCGCCTCTCGATCCTTATCGGCGTACTGATCGGCTATGTGGCTGCGATTATCCAGGGCCAGGTTGATTTCTCGACCGTGAGCAAGGCTGCCTGGATCGGCTTCCCCGAGTTCCAGACCCCGAGCTTCGCCCCGTCGACCCTGGGCCTTTTCCTGCCGGTCGTGTTCATCCTGGTCGCCGAGAACGTCGGCCACGTGAAGTCCGTGTCCGCGATGACGGGCGAGAATATGGATGACCTGACGGGCCGTGCGCTCATGGCGGACGGCTTGTCTACGATGTTGGCTGGCAGCGGCGGCGGCTCGGGTACGACGACCTACGCGGAGAACATCGGCGTGATGGCGGCGACCCGCGTGTATTCGACGGCCGCGTACCTGATCGCGGCTGGTGTTGCCTTGGTTCTGTCGATGTTGCCGAAGTTCGGCGCGCTGATTGCGACGATTCCCCCGGGCGTCCTTGGTGGCGCGGGCACGGTCCTGTACGGCATGATCGGCATGCTGGGCGTGCGTATCTGGGTGCAGAACCGCGTGGATTTCTCCAACCCGGTGAACCTGAACACCGCTGCGGTGGCCCTGATCGTCGCGATCGCGAACTTCACGTGGAAGATCGGTGACATGTCCTTCGAGGGCATCGCGCTGGGCACCGCCTCGGCGCTGGCGATCTACCACGGCATGCGCCTGATCTCGAAGCTGCGCGGCACGAACCTGGAGGCGGCGTCGCCCGCGTCGGCGCCGTCGGGTTCGGAGCTGGAGGGCGAGGCGTACTCGAAGCGCCACCGCTCCCCCGCGCCGCAGGCTGACGCCTGATCTGACGCTTTCATTGACGAGGCCGGGGCCTGGTCGCTTTCTCACCGCACGGTGAGGGGTGGGTCGGGCCCCGGCCTCGTCCATCCCCATAATTTCGCACGTAATTCCCCGGGCGCCTGACATATCGCGTCAGCGCAATGCCCGGAATTCCAACGTTTTTAGGCGCACCTACAAAGTGACCGAGTGAGAATTACGTGCGACTTTTCAGAGTGAGAGCAGCGGCCGTAAGGATGCATGAGGCAACAAAAGCCCCTGCAGATCAGTCGCTGGCGTCTCCATCGCCGCGCAGCTCGTCGAGCAGGCCCGCCGTGATGATGCCCGAGGGCAAGGCGACGACGGCGACGCCCATGAGCGAGGAGATCATGGCGATGGTGCGCCCCACGTCGGAGGAGGGGTAGAGGTCGCCATAGCCGACGGTCGTCAGGGAGACGACCGCCCAGTAGACGGCGTCGAAGAAGGTGTTGAAGGTGTCCGGCTCAACGTTGAAAATGACGAGGGCACTGACGAGGATGTAGCCGATCGCCAGGCAGAGGACGGCCAGCAGTGCCTCCCTTTGCTTCTCGAACACGGCGGCGATGGCGGAGGCGCTCTTCGAGTAGCGGATGAGCTTGAAGGCACGCAGCGCACGGAACAGACGCAGGACTCGCAGCGTGCGCAGCGCGTCGTTGAAGGCGTTGAAGACGGGCAGGATCGACGCCAGGTCGATGATCGCCATCGGCGTGAAGGGGTAGATCAGGAACGACAACGCGCCTTTGCGTAGCTTCAGGTCCGCCGTCGCCCAGCGGGCCAGGTAGTCGACGATGAATACGAGGACGCACACGTATTCAATCGACTCAAGGACGGGGCTGGACCCCTTGAAACATAGGGGAAGGAGGCTGGCGATAATGAGCACGGTCATGATGCGGCCGTACCACAGTGCCGCGCCGTCTTCGCCGTTCAGCAGAGAGTAGAGACGTTTTCGCACCGTTGACACTCCTCATTGATAGACGCGTGACGCACCAAGAAAACTTACCCGCCACTGGAACCCCCCGTGCACGAAGCGAGGGGCATGACGCTTGTCAGTCGCCGACACCACGCACTGTAGCACCGCACGGGGGCCCGCCAACCACACCCCACACACGGTTCGAGAGCCGTTCGACGAGCACACAGTAGCAACCGATTTCGTGAAAGCATCAACGAGTCTCCCCTCACACTCGATATACATATCAATTATTTCTACGTAATGTGTTGACCATGGCAACGGATGCATCATCGCTGTTTACTGCCCTCGTGAGCGCGGAACTACGTGCCTGGAACGGGGTTGAATCCGCGCTCTGCAAGGCGAACAACCCCCTGTCACTGGGCCGCTTCCTGGTCCTGCGCACCGTGCGCGACACCCCCGCCTGCCGCATCCAGGAGGTGGCCGCGAGCCAGGGCATCACGGTGGGCGCCGCCTCGCGCCTGGTCGACCGCCTGCACCGCGTCGGCCTGCTCCATCGGACGCCGTGCGAGCACGACCGCCGCGCCACGATCCTGACGGTCACCGACACGGGCATGACCCACCTCGCCAGCGCCGAGGCCATCGTCACCGCCGAGCAGGAACGACTCCTCGCACCCCTCTCCCCGGGCCAGCGCGAACACCTCGCCCACGCGCTCGCCCTCATTGACGAGGCCGCGGACCCAACTGCAGGAAACGTGCAGGGATGCGGGAAGGGGCGCGCATGATCCGCTTCGACCACGTCTCGAAGACCTACCCGGGCGGAACGAGGGCCGTCGAGGACTTTTCCCTCCACGTCGAGCGCGGCTCGACGACGGTCCTGCTGGGAACCTCGGGCTGCGGAAAGACGACCCTCATGCGCATGGTGAACGCGATGGTCACCCCGACCTCGGGCGCGGTCTTCGTGCGCGGCGCCAACGTCGCGGACGAGGACCCGGTGCGCCTGCGCCGCTCGATCGGCTACGTCCTGCAGGAAGGCGGCCTGTTCCCGCACCGCACGGTCGCGGACAACGTCGCGACCGTGCCGCGCCTGGAGGGCGCCGGCAAGAAGGAGTCCCGCGAGCGCGCCCTCGAGCTCCTGGGTCTGGTGGGCCTGGACACGCAGATGGCCGGTCGCTACCCCTCCGAGTTGTCGGGCGGGCAGCGTCAGCGCGTGGGGGTCGCGCGGGCGCTGGCGAACCGCGCGGACATCCTGCTGATGGATGAGCCTTTCGGCGCGCTCGACCCGCTCGTGCGCGCGGATCTGCAGCGGGAACTGAAGGAGATTCAGCGCTCGCTGGGTACGACGATCCTGTTCGTGACGCACGACGTGGACGAGGCCTTCACCCTGGGCGACCAGGTCGCCGTCCTCTCCGCGGGCGGGCACATCGAGCAGGCGGGTCGCCCGCTCGATCTGCTCACCTCCCCGGCATGCGCGTTCGTCGCCGACTTCGTGGGGGCCTCGCGCGCGCGGCGCGCCCGGTGCGCGTGACGGGCTCCCACGGCCTGGTCGTGGACGAGGCGGGAACCCCGGTGGGCACGCTCACGCAGGGCACGCCTGAGCAGGGAGGGGACGAGGCCACGGCTCCCTCGCCCGCGCCGCGCGGAGGCGCCGGTCCCGCCGGAGTGCGCCGATGAGCTGGCTGTCCTCGAACCTGGCGCTGATCGGCGAGCTGACCGCCGAGCACCTGTGGATCGCCCTGCCGGCGATCGCGCTCTCGGTCGCGCTCTCGGTGCCAATCGCCCGCTGGGCGGCGTTTTCGCGCCGGGGCGGCTGGGTCCTGTCGGCCCTGTCGGCCCTGTACGCGGTGCCGTCACTGCCTCTCCTGGTGGTGGTGCCGGTGATCATCGGGGTGGCGCTGCGCTCGAGCGCGAACATGATCGCGGTACTCACCTTGTACGGCGTGGCCGTCCTGGTGCGCCAGGCGGCTGAGGGTTTCCGCGCGATCCCGGGCGCGACCCTGCGGGCGGCGAACGCGTGCGGCTACTCGCTGCCGCGTCGCTTCGTGGAGGTCGAGCTGCCCCCTCGCCACACCGGTCATCATCGCGGGGACGCGCGTGGTGGCCACGTCCACGGTGTCGCTCGTGACGGTGGGCGCGTTTATCGGGGTGCGCTCGCTGGGCACGCTGTTCACGGACGGTTTTCAGCGCGGCATCACGGCCGAGGTCGTGGCCGGCCTGGTCGCGACGGTGCTCCTGGCGCTCGTGGTGGACGCGGCCGTGCAGGGGATCGGCTGGGCGCTGACCCCGTGGGCGAGGAGGGGGACGGCGTGAGCATTCTCTGGGAAGCCCTGAGGTGGCTTGCGACCCCGGCGAATTGGGTGGGCGAGTCGGGGATCCTTGCCCGGAGCGCCGAGCACCTGGGCTTGACCCTCCTCATCGTCGCGCTTGCGACGCTCGTTGCTCTGCCGCTGGGCACGTGGATCGGGCACACGGGCAGGGGCCGGTGGCTGGTGGGCGCGACGGGCGCGGCCCGGGCGGTCCCCACCCTGGGCGTGCTGACGCTCGCGGGCCTGTGGCTGGGCATCGGCCTGGCGGCTCCGACGCTGGCGCTTTTGGTGCTCGCGGTCCCGCCGCTGCTGTCGGCGACGTATTCGGGGATCGCCTCGACGCCGCGTGCGACGGTGGATGCCGCCCGCGCGATGGGGTTGACTGAGCGCCAGATTCTTGTGGGTGTCGAGGCGCCCCACGCGGCGGGCCTCGTCGCGGCCGGTGTGCGCTCGGCGACCCTGCAGGTGATCGCGACGACCACCCTGGCGGCCTACACGGCTAACTATGGCTTGGGCCGCTTCCTCTACGCGGGGTTGAAGACCCGCGACTACGCGCAGATGATCGGCGGCGCGATCGTCGTCGTCGTGCTCGCTCTTCTCGCGGATGCTGCGCTAGCGGCCGTGAGCCGCGCGCTGCGCGCCCGCACTCACTCGCGCGTTGACGCGGGGAACAATTCACTCAAGGAGTCACTATGAAACGCTCGATGATCACGCTCGCGGCCGCCGCTTCCGCCCTGGTCTTGGCTGCCTGCGGGTCGGCGCAGACCGTCGACGGAGGCGCCACGGCCTCGTCCACGATCGTCGTGGGCTCGCAGGATTACTACTCGAACGAGATCATCGCCGAGGTCTACGCGCAGGCCCTGGAGGGCGCCGGGTACACGGTGGATCGACAGATGCGTATCGGTCAGCGCGAGGTCTACATGCCCGAGCTCGAGGCCGGCTCGATCGACGTGTTCCCCGAGTACACGGGCAACCTGTTGCAATACCTGGATTCCGAGGCGTCCGCGCGATCCTCGGATGAGGTGTACGCGGCGCTGACCGCCGCCCTTCCGCAGGGGCTGCGCGCCCTCGACCAGGCGCCGGCGACCGACCAGGATTCCTACGTGGTGACGGCCGACTTCGCCGCGGAGCATTCGCTGGCCTCGATCGGCGACCTGGCGGGAGCGGGGCCGCTGATCCTGGGCGGGAACTCGGAGCTTGAGACTCGCCCGTATGGCCCGGCTGGCTTGTCGCAGGCCTACGGCGTGACGGTGTCCTTCACGCCGATCGAGGATTCGGGCGGTCCGCTGACGGTCAAGGCGCTGAGGGACGGGGACATTCAGCTGGCGAACATCTACTCCTCGGATCCGGCGCTGGCGGACGGCACTCTGACGGTTCTGGCGGATCCGCAGGGCCTGTTCCTGGCCTCGCACGTCGTCCCCCTGGCGTCGGCTCGCGTGGACGATGAGGCGGCCGCCGTCATCAACCGCGTGAGCGCCGCGCTTGAGCCCGCGGATCTGGTGGAGATGAACCGCGCGTCCACGCAGGAGCAGCGGTCGGCGTCGCAGATTGCCCGGGAGTGGCTGTCCTCCAAGGGTTTGCTGTCCTGAGAACACCCGCGTGGGACGAGGCCGGGGCTGGGGAGCGTGTTCGCGTTCCGCGCCCCGGCCTCGTCGCGTGTGAACATGGGCACAACCGCGCCGTTTTATGTGACCCACACCATTATTTGACCTACTTTTTACATTCGTAATCAAAATGTAATGCGCACATGATGGACACGTCCGGATACTTCCACGCACGACGGGCTACCCTCGAAGACATGACCACGGGCATAGCCCACCGGTCCCGTCCATCAACCAGGAGGTAGTAACCATGAACCTGAAGAAGGCATGGCTCGCCATTCCCGCGGCGGCTGCGCTCGCGCTGACCGCCTGCGCCGGTGGCGGCGGATCCGCCGCCACCACCACCAACAACAACAACAACAACGGTATCGTCCTCAACGGCTCCGAGCCGCAGAACGCTCTGCTGCCCGGCCAGACCTCTGAGACCGGCGGCGGCCGCATCCTCACCGCGATGTTCAGCCAGCTCGTCCGCTACGAGGCCGACGGCACGGCCGTCCTCGACGTCGCCGAGTCCATCGAGCCCAACGAAGACAACACCCTGTGGACCGTCAAGCTCCACCAGGACCGCAAGTTCTCCGACGGCACCCCCGTCAAGGCCGAGAACTTCACCCGAGCCTGGAACCTCGTCACCTCCCAGAGCCAGAAGCAGGCCTCCTTCTTCGACTCCTTCGACGGCACCAATGAGGAAGGCGTCGGCGAGCTGACCGGCGTCCAGGTCGTTGACGACTACACCTTCACGATCAAGCTGAAGAACCCCGCCTACGACCTCATCACCCGCCTGGGCTACTCCGCCTACGCGCCGCTTCCCGACTCGACGCTGGACGACCCGGAGAAGGGCGGTCAGGTCCCCGTCGGCAACGGCCCCTACAAGCTGGCCTCCGACGACGCTTGGGAGCACAACGTCAAGATCACCCTCGTTCCCAACGAGAACTACGTCGGCGACGAGAAGCCCCAGAACGACGGCGTGACCTTCGTCTTCTACAACTCGATGGATGCCGCCTACAACGACCTCAAGGCCGGTAACGTCGACGTCCTCGACGCCGTTCCCCCCTCCGCCATGGCCTCCTACCAGCAGACCTTCGCGGACACCTCCGTCAACGAGCCCTACGCCGGCATCATGACGCTGACCATCCCGCAGTACCTTGACCACTTCAAGGGCGAGGAAGGCAAGCTGCGCCGCCAGGCCATCTCGATGGCCATCAACCGCGACGAGATCACCTCGACGATCTACGCCGGCGCGCGCACCCCGGCCAAGGACTTCACCGCCCCCACCCTTCCGGGCTACTCCCAGTCCCTGACCGGCTCCGATGTCCTGACCTACAACGAGACCAAGGCTAAGGAACTGTGGGCCCAGGCTGACGCCATCGCCCCGTGGGACGGCACCTTCGAGATCGCCTACAACTCCGACGGCGGCCACAAGGATTGGGTGGACGCTGCCGCCAACTCCATCAAGAACACGCTGAACATCGACGCCCAGGGCAAGGCGATCGTCGACTTCAAGACCCTGCTCCAGCAGGAAGATGACCAGACCATCGGCGCGGCCTTCCGCTCCGGCTGGCAGGGCGACTACCCGTCGATCTACAACTTCCTGCAGCCCCTGTACGTGACCAAGGCCGCCTCGAACAAGGGTGAGTACTCCAACCCCGAGTTCGACGCCCTGATCACCAAGGCGGCGGGCGCCGCCAACGCCGAGGAAGCCACGACGGCCATGCAGCAGGCCCAGGAGATCCTCCTGCAGGATCTGCCCGTCATCCCGCTGTGGTACTACAACGTCAACGGCGCTTGGTCCAAGAACGTGACCAACGTGACCTTCGACTGGAGGGGCCAGCCCGTGCTCACCCAGATCACCAAGAACGCGAGCAAGTGAGTTCCTAGGAACTCTCCTCACCCGAGGGGGTGGGCGGCACCGGCCGCCCACCCCCTCGGCGCACCCCGACCTGACAAACACGATCAGACCGGCATACGTCGCCTGCCCGCGCCCCCGTGAGGCGCTCACCCCGCAGGAGCCGCCCGCAATGTGGGCCACACTTTCGCCCACGAACACGGGAAAAGCACTGATCCTCGGGCCACATCACGCCCCCCACGCCTCATTTGCCCATTCTTTACCCTATGATGGGACATAAAGGCAGCCCCGCCCCCAGCGGGGCGCACGAACGGGAACGGCACCGCGCCCATCCCTCGACACGAATCTAAAGGATTGCCCATGCTCCGCTACATCGGACGGCGACTCCTCCAGACCATCCCGGTCTTCTTCGGAGCCACCTTTCTGATCTTCGCGATGGTCTACCTGATGCCAGGTGACCCCGTTGCCGCCCTCGGTGGCGACCGCGGCCTCACCGAGGCGGCCGCCGCTCAGATCCGCGCCGAATACCACCTCGACCAGCCCTTCTGGATGCAGTACCTGCTCTACCTCAAGGGTGTCTTCACCCTCGACTTCGGCAAGTCCTTCAACCAGCAGCCCGTCATCGACGTCATGGCGCGAGCCTTCCCCACCACGATCGCCCTGGCCATCTACGCCCTCTCCATCGAATCCATCTTTGGCATCACCCTGGGCGTCATCGCCGGCGTACGCCGCGGCGGCTGGTTCGACTCGACGATCCTCGTGTTCTCGCTCCTGCTGATCTCGGTGCCCACCTTCGTCCTGGGCTTCGTCCTCCAGTTCCTCCTCGGCTTCAAACTCGGGGTCCTCCCGGTCACAGCCAGCGCCTCGGTCAACATGGCATCACTGACCATGCCAGCCATGGTCCTCGGCGGTGTCTCCCTGGCATACGTCATCCGACTCACCCGCCAGTCCGTCTCCGAGAACGTCTCCGCCGACTACGTGCGCACCGCCCGCGCCAAGGGCCTGGCCAACAGCGCCGTCATGACGCGCCACATCCTGCGTAACTCCCTCATCCCCGTTGCCACCTTCCTCGGCGGCGACCTCGGCGCCCTCATGGGCGGCGCCATCATCACCGAGGGCATCTTCAACATCAACGGCGTCGGCGGCACGCTCTGGCAGGCCATCCGTCTGGGTGAAGCCCCCACCGTCGTCTCCATCACGACCGTGCTCGTCCTGGTGTACATCCTGGCCAACCTCATCGTTGACCTCCTCTACGCCGTGCTCGACCCGAGGATCCGCTATGAGTGATTTCATCCCCCTCCGCCAACATTTCCCGCACCCGCGCGGGACAGGACCACTACGTCTCCGACATCGACGAGACCGGCCTCGGCGCCGTCGACGCGGTCCCCGACGAGGGCGCCCCCCTCCTCCATGTGGGGCGAGGCCTGGAAGCGCCTGCGCCACCGCCCAATCTTCTGGTTCGCCGCCGCGATCATCTTCTTCGCGGTCATGATCTCAGTGTTCCCCTGGCTCTTCACCAGCCAGGACCCGCGCTACTGCGTGCTCTCCAACTCCCTGGGCGCCCCCGAGCTGTGGAGCCACCCCTTCGGCTTCGACAAGCAGGGCTGCGACATCTACTCGCGCGTCATCTACGGCGCCCGCGCCTCCGTCTCCGTCGGCATCCTGACGACCATCGCCGTCACCCTCATCGGCGGCACGATCGGCGCCCTCGCCGGCTACTTCGGCGGCTGGCTCGACTCCCTGCTCTCGCGCATCACCGACGTCTTCTTCGCGATCCCCCTGCTCCTGGCAGCCATCGTCTTCATGCAGATGTTCAAGGACTCGCGCTCCATCACCATGGTCGTCGTCGTCCTGTCCGCCTTCGCCTGGACCTCCATCGCGCGTATCACGCGAGGATCCGTCATGAGCGCGAAGAACGAAGAATTCGTCACCGCGGCCCGCGCCACCGGCGCCTCCCGCGCGCGCATCCTCATGAGCCACATCATCCCCAACTCGATGGCCCCCATCATCGTGTACGCGACCGTCGCACTGGGCACCTTCATCGTCTCCGAGGCCTCCCTGTCCTTCATGGGCATCGGCCTGCCTAGCTCGGTCGTCTCCTGGGGCGCCGACATCTCCACGGCCAAGGACCAGCTGAGCGACGCCCCCATGGTTCTCTTCTACCCGGCCTCGGCCCTGGCCCTGACCGTCCTCAGCTTCATCATGATGGGTGACGCCGTGCGCGAAGCCCTCGACCCGAAGGCACGCAAGTGAGCGAAACGAACAACACCCCCTCTCCGAAACGGAGATGGAAGAGATCGTCGAACGAGCCGTCGCCCCCGCCGCGGCCTCAGCCCCCGTCCACCCCGACGACGAGAAGCCCCTGCTCAAGATCACCGACCTGGAGGTCACCTTCACCTCCTCGACCGGCATCGTCCCCGCCGTTCGCGGCGCGAACCTGACCATCTACCCCGGCCAGACCGTCGCAATCGTCGGCGAGTCCGGCTCCGGCAAGTCCACGACGGCCGCCGCCGTCATCGGCCTACTGCCCGGCACCGGCAAGGTCGCGGGCGGAACCATCGAGTTCGACGGGCAGGACATCACCAACCTGTCCACCAACGAATGGGTGGCCCTGCGCGGATCCGGCATCGGCCTCGTCCCCCAGGACCCCATGAGCAACCTGAACCCCGTCCTGCGCGTGGGCTACCAGGTCAAGGAAGCGCTGCTCGCCAACAACGTCGTCCCCAAGTCCGAGGTCGGCGAGCGCGTCACCGCTCTCCTGGAGGAAGCCGGCCTGCCCGACGCTGAACGCCGCGCCAAGCAGTTCCCGCACGAGTTCTCCGGCGGCATGCGTCAGCGCGCCCTCATCGCCATCGGCATGGCCGCGCACCCCAAACTGCTGATCGCCGACGAGCCCACTTCCGCCCTGGACGTCACCGTCCAGCGCCGCATCCTCGACCACCTCGAAAAGCTGACCGCTGAGATGGGCACCGCCGTCCTGTTCATCACGCACGACCTCGGCCTGGCGGCCGAACGCGCCGAACAGCTCGTCGTCATGCACCGCGGCCGCATCGTCGAATCCGGCCCAGCCCTGGAGATCCTGCAGCACCCGCAGCACCCCTACACGAAGCGTCTCGTGTCCGCCGCGCCCTCCCTGGCCTCGGCCCGCATCGAATCCGCCCACAAGCGCGGCATCCAGGTCACCGACGAGGAGCTCACCGGCGCAGGCAAAGGGATCCGTCTCCACGGACGCCATCATCCGCGTCGAAAACCTCACCAAGGAGTTCGACATTCGCGGAGCCAAGAAGGGCAACAACACCTTCCTGGCCGTCGACGACGTGTCCTTCGAGCTGCGCCGCGGCACGACCCTCGCGGTCGTCGGCGAGTCCGGCTCCGGCAAGTCGACCGCCGCGAACATGATCCTGCAGCTCCTCGAGCCCACCGCCGGAAATCTTCTTCGACGGCCAGGACACCTCGACAATGACCAGCGCGGAGCTCTTCCGCCTGCGCCGCCGTCTCCAGGCCGTGTTCCAGAACCCCTACGGGTCGCTGGATCCGATGTACTCGATCTACCGCCTCATCGAGGAGCCGCTGAAGATTCACGGCTACGGCACCCTCGAGTACGCCGTCCAGGAGATCAAGCGCGCCGAAGAGACCGGTCGTGAGCCCGAAGAGTGGATGACCACGCTCGTCGAGGCCTCGGAGGGCAAGCGCAAGCTGACCGCGACCGAGAAGCGCAAGCTGAACCCGAAGAAGCTGCGCATCGCCCGCGCCGCCGAGCTGCTCGACATGGTGGCCCTGCCGCGCAGCGCCATGCGCCGCTACCCGAACGAGCTGTCGGGCGGCCAGCGTCAGCGCGTAGCCGTGGCCCGCGCTCTCGCGCTCAACCCGGAGGTCATCGTCCTGGACGAGGCCGTGTCCGCCCTGGACGTGCTGGTGCAGAATCAGATCCTGTACCTGCTCAACGACCTGCAGGCGGAGCTGGGCCTGTCCTACCTCTTCATCACACACGACCTGGCTGTCGTCCGCCAGATCGCCGACGACGTCATCGTCATGGAGAAGGGCAAGCTCGTCGAGGCCAACTCGACGGACGAGCTGTTCAACAACCCGGTCCAGGACTACACACGCGAGCTGATCGACGCCGTCCCCGGCCGCAACATCCAGCTCAACCTGTGAGCAACTGGCACACGCGAGGGGGCCCGAGGCGCTGCAGCGCCTCGGGCCCCCTGCTGTTTGCTGTGCCCGCGGGGCCGGGCTGCTGTGCGTGCCCACGGGGTCGGCCTGCTGTGCGTGCCCCACGGGTGTTGCTCTGCGCGTCGTCTGAAAGCCCGGCCAGTCACCAATGTCGCACGTAATTCCCCTCCACATATTTCAGACTTTGAAATCCGACCGTTGGAATTGCAACGTTTGTGGGCCATCTCGAAAAATGACCGAGTTAAATTACGTGCGAAACTAATCTGGCGCTCACCCCGGTTCCCCCGCGGGCACCGTGGCCTGGCCCGAGCCCACCGGCGCTCGGCACACCGGTGGCGATGGGGGTTTTGCAGCATTAGAAGCTTGCTGTCGGCGTGTCGCCGGCGTGTCGCGCCCCTAATGGTGCAATTCCCCCAGTTTGCTGGCGGCGAGTCCGCGACTTGAGGGTATGGTCGCCCAACCGATACGTTTTCGCATGCAATTTCCCTGTCAACCTTTCACATATTGAAATAGCGCCGTTGCAATTCCAACGTTTCCGGGCATCTCAAAAAACTCGCTTGGGGGAATTGCATGCGACTTTCAGGGCAAGACACCACTCCCGCGCAACTCATTCACCGGCTGACGGCGGGATTACACGCGACAGAGGGTCCACGCGCGAGTGACAGCCCCCACCCCTGACATTTGTCATGGCTCCTCCTGCATCAAAGGGCACTTCCGGCCCCATTAATGCGAGAGCAGACTGGGAGTCATGAACGCAGAAGCAACACCCGCCCTCCAGGCGACGAACATCCACCAGTCCTTCGGCCACGTCGACGCGCTGCGCGGCGTGAACCTCACCCTCATGCCCGGCGAGATCGTGGCGCTCCTCGGCGTCAACGGCGCAGGCAAGAGCACCTTCCTGGACATCGTCCTCGGCCTGGCCACCCCCACGCAGGGGGACATCAGCGTCTACGGCATGAGCCCACGCGAGGCCGTGCGCCGCTCCCTCGTGGGCGCGATGCTCCAGACCGGTGCCTTACCGCGCGACGGGAAGGTCCGCAACACGATCGACCTGGTCGCCGCCATGCACGCCAACCCGATCCCCACCGACGAGCTCCTCGAGCGCACGAACCTGACGAAGCTCGCCAAGCGGCCGCTCAACAAGCTCTCCGGCGGCGAGGTGCAGCGCGTGCGCCTCGCCCTCGCGTTGTCCGGCAACCCGGACTTCCTGATCCTCGACGAGGCCACGGCCGGCATGGATGCACTGGCTCGGCGCGCATTCTGGGACACGATGCACGCCGAGGCCGCGGAGGGCCGCACGCTCCTCTTCGCCACGCACTACCTGACCGAGGCCCGCAAGGAGGCCGATCGCATCGTCATCATCGACGCCGGGAAGGTCCTCCTGGACGCGCCGACCGAGCAGGTTGTCGCCGACAACGAGGACCTCGAAGACGTCTTCGAGCGCATCACCTCCCACGCCGACGCCGAGTGAGCGCGACGAACACCCACCCCTGATGAGCCGGCGTCGGCCTCGTCCCGAGGCCGACGCCGAGGCCCCCGCCCCACGAACCCAGACACGACACACGAAGAAGGAATCATGACCACCCACGCACCCGCGCGTACCACCGACCGACCGATCCCTTCCCCCTTCACGGGGGCCGGGAAGCTGTGGCGCGCGACGTTCCTGTCGCACATCCTTAACCCGTGGAACATGGCGTTTGCCCTGCTCATGCCCCTGTTCATGTACGCGATGTTCGGGATGACCGAGGCCGCGCGCACCACGCAGACTGGGCGCGGCAACGTGGCCGCCGCGATGGTCGTCATGATGACCACGTACGGCGTGATCCTGGTGGGCGGGTCGCTCGGCGCGACGCTGTCCGTCGAGCGCACGACCGGAATCTCGCGCATGTACGCGCTGACGCCCATCCAGCCGTGGGTGATTCTCCTTGTGCGCCTCACGGCCCTGGTGGCGCTGAGCGCGTTCATCGCGCTCATCTGCTTCAGTGTTGGTCTGGCTACCGGCTCAAAGATGACGGCGGGCGCGTGGGCGGCCAGCGCCGCGGTCGTCGTCGCCCTCTCGGCCCTGGGTGCACTCATCGGCCTGGCGTGCGGCTACACGATTAAGGGCGAGAACGCCTACAGCGCTTCGGCGTTCGTCATGGTGTTCGGCGCGTTCGTGTCCGGCATGTTCATCCCGCTGGAGCAGATGCCGCCCTTCGTCTCCCACGTCGCGCCCTTCACGCCCCTGTATGGCGCCGTCCAGGCGATCTACGCGGTCGCCGGTACCGTCCCGATGCCGACGGCGGCGTGGCTCAACATCGTCGGGTGGGTGGTTATCACGGCGGGCATCGCCTGGTGGGGCGCGTCCCACGACACGGCTCGCTAGGCTGGTGTCATGAAGGAGCGCTTGATCTCCCCTGGCGTGGGCGGCCCCGTGGATGCTGTTCATGGGGTTTCCCCTCGCCTACGCCCTGGAACTGCCAGATCCGGCCCAGCGCGCGGGCCTCATCGGGTTGTGCGCCCTCGTCGCGGTCGTGAACTCGGCGACGTGGCTGGCCAATCCCCTGCCCGCGCGCAACTCCTTCACGAGGCCATTCATCCTCTCCCACGCGGCGCTGACGGCGGCGACGGTCGCCTACCTCGTGTACGCGGTTTCCGTTGACACGCCTCACGCGTTCATGCTGACGTCGTATCTGCTGGTCGCGTGGGTGTTTCAGGCGCCGGGCAGGTTCATCGTCGCGGGCCTCGTGCCGGTGACCGCTATCGCGGGTGTGGCCGCTTACGCGCAGGGTGAGCCCCTGTGGATGGTCTGGTACCTGGTGCTGCTGTGTGTCTTCGTGGGGGTGGCGCGTTGGCGCATGGAGCGTTCGGCCCGCGAGCATCTGCGCCGCCAGGATGCGATCCAGCGCGCGAAGGCCGCGGAGCGTGCGCGCCTGAGCACGGATCTGCATGACATTCTCGGGCACTCGCTGACGGGGATCACGATGGTGTCCGAGCTGGCGGGTCGCCTCCTGGAGGCTGGGCGCGTCCAGGAGGCGCGCGAGCAGATTCGCGCGGTGACCGCGCAGGCGAACGAGGCCTTGGCTGACGTGCGCCGCATCGTGGCGGCCACGCGGGCCTTGTCCCCGGGAGAGGAGCTCGAGGAGGCGCGGTCGCTTCTGGAGGTCGCGCGCATCGACGCCGAGATCACGAACGAGGGCGAGCCGCCGTCGGGGCCTCGTTCGGCCGCCGCCGCCCACGTGATCCGCGAGGGGGTCACGAACGCGATCCTGCATGCGCGCCCCTCGTGGGTGCGGGTGCGCCTTTCCCCTGATGGCGTGACGGTTACGAATGACGGATATTCGGCCGCCTACGCGGCGTCGAGCGCGGGGTCGGGGTCGGGCCTGGCGGGCCTGTCTGAGCTGGTCGGCGAGGAGGGGGACGCTCACGTGGGGCGCGTCGGGCTCTACGTGGACGCTCGCGCTGGCCTTCGAGGCCACACCCGCCGCCCACTCGTCCTGATTGTCCGAGGCCTCGGTCACCTCGACGAGGCCGTGACCCCCTCCCAGAGCCCCGCGCGGTCCCGGGAGGGCGGGTCGGCCTCATCCTGAGGGGCGGCGAACACAAGGAACGATCCTCTCACCTGCGCTAGCCTAGTACCCCAAGCGCAGGCAGACAGGAGGGTGACGTGACGATTCGGGTACTCGTGGCCGATGACCAGGCGATGATTCGCGGGGCGTTGGCTGGGTTGCTGGACCTGGAGCGCGACATTGAGGTCGTCGCGCAGGCCGCGGACGGCGCGCAGGCACTCGATGAGCTGGCGCGCCTGGCATCAGCGGACGCCCCTGCCCACGCGAGTACCCCCGTCGACGTCGCCATCATCGACGTCGAGATGCCCCGCATGGACGGCATCACGGCCACGCAGGCGATCCGTTCCCGATTCCCGGGGGTGCGCGTGCTCATTGTGACGACCTTCGGGCGCCCGGGTTACTTGCAGCGCGCCCTCGACGCGGGGGCGACGGGATTCATGGTGAAGGACGCGCCGGTCGAGACTCTCGCCGAGGGCGTGCGGACGGTGGCCGCGGGCGGGCGGGCGATCGACCAGAATCTGGCGTTGGAGGCGCTGGCGGCGGGGTCTTCTCCCCTGACGGATCGCGAGGCCGACGTGTTGCGTGAGGTCGAGGGCGGAGGCACGATCGCCGACATCGCCCATTCCCTCCATCTCAGCCAGGGGACGGTGCGCAACCACGTGTCCTCGGCGATGCTGAAGATGGACGCGCGCACGCGCGCCGAGGCCGCGTCCCTGGCCCGCGCGGCCGGCTGGCTGTAGGGCGCGGATTGGCTGTAGGGCGCGGGCATCGCCCTTACGCGCCCATGAAGCGCGCGTTGCGCGCGATGAGGGGCAGGAGCCGCACGCCCAGGTAGGTGCCGATCGTGTTGGTGATGACGTCGTCGATGTCGACGACGCGGTAGGTGCAGGGCACGACACCGAACAGGCCCGTGTACTGGGTGAATTCGATCAGGCAGGAGACGAGGGCGCCGATCGCAATCCATACGAGCACGCGACGGGTGGGAATGGAACGGGCCAGGCGCCCGCCGTCGGTGGGCAGGTCCTCGCGGGCTTGGCGGGCGCGCCGAATCCTCCACGTCGTCTCCGCGAGCGCGCCGAGGGGCACGAACAGGGCGATGTTGAGGAGGATCGACAGGGCGTAGAGGGTGCCGCGCAGCTGTTCGCCGTCGCGGAATTGGTCGGCGACGGCGGCCAGGGACCCGAAGGGCACGTAGTTGTCCCAGTGGATGATCGCGGCGCAGGCTGCCACCGGGTCGGAGGGGATCGGCAGGAGCGTGAAGATCAGGAGGCCCGCCAGGTAGAGGATCCATGCGAGGGGCAGTGCCCTCGGCAGCCTCCACATCGACGAGGCCTGGGCCGCGACCACGGGAATCTCCGCGGTCGTGGGGGTGTTCGGGTTGTCTTCTCGCGGCAGGAGGGCGCCGGTCCGCTTGGATCGACGGTAGATGAGGGGGCAGGGCCTTGGAGACGGTGAGGTGGTCGCAGCTAGCGTGGCCGGGGGCCTCGTCGTGTGAGGTGGCGCGCGGGGGACGCCCGCGCAGGCGCGCGCGGTCGGCACGCATGCCGAGGAGCCACCACAGGGCGCAGGTGAGCGCGGTGACGGCCGCGTACAAGCCCGCGTCCATCGCCCAGTTGATTGCCGTGTACATGTCACCCCTCTCCCTTGAGGGGAACCTTACCGGCGTTGTTCGGCAACGTCCCCGCGCTGGGTACAGTTCCACACCGGATGGACACATGTTGAGAAAAAGGCTGCGATTCTTCTTGCCTCCGCTAGTCACTGGCGCACAGACGCACTGCATTCGTGTGAGCGTCACACGCACAGACTCACACTCCGAACAGTCTGACAGATTCGGACTAGGGATCGTCCGAGCAGGTAGCCAGCTGGGTCGCCATCGCGTCCTGTTCGGCCTGAGTGACGCTGAGGCCGTAGGCGTATTTGACGGCGATCTGCCGCTTGACGTAGTCGCAGCGGAAGGCGGCATTGGGCGGCAGCCACTGGTCAGCGGAGGACGCCGACTTGTCCTCGTTTGCCGCCCCGTCGACCGCCAGGAGGTTCTCGGGGTCGTTGGCGAACTCCTGGCGCCGCTGCGCGTCCCACTGCCAGGCCCCCGAGCGCCACGCGTCAGCCAGGGCAACGACGTGGTCGATCTGGACCAGGGCAGAGCTCTTGTCCCCCCTCTGGAATTGGATCGTGGTGCCCGTGTAGGGTTCGGCGAGCGTCCCGGTGAGCACCACGCAGTCCCGCGTGCCCGGCTTGAAGGTGGGTCGCGCGAGGTCCCGGGCGAGGATGTCGTTACGGGTATCGCAGCCGTTGTGGTCGGTGTCCGCCCATCGCTGGCCGAAGGCCTGACGGTCGTAATCCGGGACGACTGACGCCTCATCCGCGGACCGAACGGCGAGTTCGCGCAGCTGGCGGGCCGCCTCGGTGTCAGGCAAGGAGGACAGCGCCTCCCCGCTGCGCATCGGAGGCCATCCCAGGCGCGAGCGCAGGCCCAGCAGGTCCCAGCCGACGCCGGGCGCGAACGCCCACACCAGGGCGGCGACGATCAGCAGGACGCCGATCATATCCCCGATGCTCCTGCGGCGCTTGCGTGCCATCACGCCTCCTGTCCACTCGCGCGAGCCCACGCCATGGGGGCACCCCGACGCGTCGTCGGGGTGCCCCCATGATGGACCCGACCGCCGGCATCTGCGTACTCGGCGGCGCGCCCCTGTGGATAACTACTTGGTGGCGCGCGAACTCACCAGCTGACGCACGAAGTAAATCGCGACGATGATGAGCGTGAGCGCGCCCATCGAGACCAGCTGAGAGCGCCCCTCGTCGCTCGTGAGCATGAGCGCGGCGATGCCAGCCAGGCCCACCAGGACAACCCACGGCAGCCACGGCCAACCGGGCATGCGGATCACGAGGGAGCCGCTGCGCTCCAGAGTGGGGTGCAGGCGCATGAGCGAAATGATGATGAAAGTCCACACGATGAGGAGGACCATGCCGATCGCGTTGATGAGCATCGTCAGGATAGTGTCGGGCAGATACCAGTTGCCCAGGACCGCCAGGAGCGCCAGCGCTACGACCAGGCCGACCGCTCGCTTCGGGGTGCGCCCGGCCGCGATGTCTCCCTCCCCTCTCGGCAGCCAGGACGGCCTCGTCGTCCTCGAGGGCCGCCTCGACGACGGTGTGCACGTGCGCCTTCTCGGCGGCGGGAGCGCCCAGCAGCCAGCGCGGCCCCATGTCGCGCGCGGACAGGGAGTAGACCATGCGCGAGGAGGCGTAGATGTTCGCGGAGAACGCGGAAACCAGCGCCATGAAGATAATGACCTCCATGATGGTCCTGACGGCCGGGATGCCCGCCATCTCGAGGACGACGGCAAAGGCATTCTTCTCCATCGCCTCACTGTCCCAGGGCAGCAGGGCGGTCAGTAGGAGGACGGAACCCACGTAGAACACGAGGATGCGGGTAATGACCGAACGGATCGCGCTGGCCATCGCGGCGCGGGGGTCCTCGGCCTCGGCGGCGGCGATCGTGACGATTTCGAGGCCACCGAACGACGTGATGACGGCCAGGAGAGCCACGGCGATACCCGACAGGCCGTTGGGCGCAAAACCGTTGTGACCCAGGACGTTCTGCAGGACGCCCTCGTGTCCGGGCAGCGGCCCAACGAGCGCGGTGCGCGCGACCAGGAAGACACCCACGCACAGGAAGCCGACGATCGCGATGATCTTCACCATCGACAGCCAGGCCTCGATCTCGCCGTACTGGCCGGCGGCCAGCAGGTTAATGCCGCCAATGACGACGACGATGACCAGGGCGACGACCCACTGGGGCACGCCCGGGAACCAGACGACGAAGAACGTGGCCGCGCCCGTCACCTCCAGGCCCGACACCATGATGAGCATGACCCAATACAGCCACCCGATAGTGAACCCGGCCCACCGGCCGATCCCGGCCTCGGCGTAGGAGGAAAGGAACCGGTCGACGGCAGGGACGAGGCCAGCTCCGCGAGGGCCAGCATCACGGACACGACGATGATGGCGGCCAGCAGATAGGACACGAGGACGGCGGGGCCCGCCTGGTGAATGGCGGAGCCCGTGCCCAGGAAGAAGCCGGCACCGATCGCCAGGCCCAGGGCCATCATGGACAGGTGCCACGTTTTGAACGGCTTACGCGCCGTTGCGGGAGACGAAGAAGCGTGTGTTGTTTTGGAATTCACACGGCCATACTAACGCCTACCCCTGCGCAGAGCTTTTAACTGCGAATATGTGAGAGTGATCGTCCACTCGCGGGTCTGCGGGAGCCTCCATCGACGCCAGTGCGCCATGGCGGTGAAAATGAGGCCAACGACGATAGATGCGCCCATGCCCAGGACGGGCTGGCCCATGTACCAGAACGCAACCGTGACCAGCGAGCACGCGAACGCCGGTGTGGCGTAGAGGTTGTTGCCGCCAAAGACGCGCGGGACCAAGCCCGCGGAGATGTCTCGGACCATGCCACCGCCGATGGCAGTCATGATGCCGAGCAGGATCGCCGGCATGATCGCAAACCCCGCGTCGAGGGTCTTGATCGCGCCGGTCGCGCTCCAACAGCCCAGCACCATGCCGTCCGCGATGACGAGGAGCACCGACCACGCACGCGAGTCCATGCGGAAGGCCATCGCGACCAGGGCACCAATGATCGCGAACCCCAGGTAGTAGGGGTCCGTGATGGCCACGGGTGCGCCGGTGCGCGTCGTCAGCAGCAGGTCACGGATCATACCGCCCGCGAGCGCCGTCATGATCGCGAGGATGCAGAAGCCGACGGCGTCGAAGTTGCGTTCTCGCGCAACCTTTCCGCCGAGGATACCGTTGAGGAGCACGCCCATGAGGTCGATGGCTCGGAAGGCCTCGGGGAGTGAATTGTTCAGCGCGTCGAGCAGGTGCATGGCGGTCCGAAAGAGTCGGTGAATGTTGGTTCGCCATCATGGTACAGCCCCAGCGCCCGCCTCGTCCCCCAGCGCCCGCCTCGTCCCCCAGCGCCCGCCGGGTGCGACAATATGCCCATGACTGCTCTCTTTGCCGGGCTGACGACCCTGGACGTGCTGCACCGACTCGACCACGTACCCGACCCGGGCCTGAAGGTGACCTCCACGGACTTCACGATGGCCGCCGGCGGCCCCGCGACGAACGCGGCAGTCACCTACGCGGCGCTCGTCGCGGCCACCCGCGCTTCTTCCGCCGACGCGGCCACCCGCGCTCCTTCCGCCGACGAGGCCGAGGCCAACTCCCCGGCCCCTTTCCCCTCTGGGGAGGCGCCGACGCTGCTGACGGCCCTCGGCGAGGGCCCGGTGTCTGCTTTCCTGGCCGCGGACTTGGCGTCCGCGGGCGTGCGAGTCCTGGATGCGACGGCCCCCACCCCTCTCGATCACCCGTCCGCGCTTGGAGAGCGCGGCGCGGCCCCGGCCTCGTCCCTGCGCGAGCCGGCCGTCTCCTCGATCATCGAGCACCCGAGCGGGCGCATGGTCGCCTCCACGAACGCGCGGCTGGACGCCGACCCGGGGCGCGTCGCGGCGGAGCTGCCCGAGCGCGTCGGCGTCGTCCTCATCGACGGGCACAACCCGGCGCTGGCGCAGGCGGCGCTGACGCTGGGCGTGCCCGAGGTGGACGGCGAGGATCCCTTCGCTCTCCTTGAGGCGCGACCGCCGCACCTGCGGGTGCTCGATGGCGGCTCGTGGAAGGACTGGCTCACTCCCCTGCTGGGCCTCGTGGACGTCGCCGTCGTGTCGGAGGATTTCGCGCCCCCGCTCCTCGCGCGAGCGGACGGCGAGCAGGTCGCCGGCTTCCTGCGCGGTTTCGGCATCACGCGGGTGGTGCGCACGCGCGGCGAGCGGCCCGTGCAGTACTGGTGGGACGGCACCAGCGGCGAGGTTCCCGTGCGCGAGGTTCCCGACGCCTCGACGATGGGTGCGGGGGACGCGTTCCACGGGGCGTTCGCGTGGGCGCTTGAGCGCGCGGGAGCCTCGGATCCGGAGCGCCTCATTCGTTTCGCATCGGCGGTGGCGGGCGTGTCGGTATCCTCCTTCGGGACGAGGCAGTGGCTGGCTTCTCCAGCCCTGGCGGAGTTGGTGCGCGGGTAGCTGCGCACGCCGAGGCCCGCATGGACAACCTCAACGGCTGGCGGAGTTGGTGCGCGGGTAGCTGGTGCGCACGTGGTCGGCGACGGTTGCGAGCGCTTCTGCGGGCGCGCGCGGCGCCTGTCGCGGGCTGACGCCTGTCGCGGGCGAGGCTCGCACTGATCGCTCCCCTTCCCTCCCCTCCCTTCCCCAAAAAGTCGCACATAATTTATATCGGTCAGTTTTCGAGACACCCCACAAACATTGCAATTCCAACGACGCATTTTCAAAGTCTGAAATATTCACGAGGGAATTACGTGCGACATTGTTAGGGAACCATACATGATGGCGTGGATTGTCGGCACACGCGCGAGCCCGCCTGACGCGGACCGTTGAGCACTCGAGCCCGTCGCGCAGCAAAACAGAGGCCTGAAGCCAGTCGGACAGCCCCACGGTCCAGGCTACCCGCCCAAAAGCACGCACTAGGCTCCCCGGCGCACTCGCCGAGCCGGCAAGCCACGTCCCTGCGAATCCGCGCGGACGGGCAATCAACATCCGGATAGGAAACGAACATCCGGATAGGAAACGAACATCCGGATAGCTTAATAACCTATCCGGATGCACACAACCTATCCACATCCGCGCAACCTATCCAGATAGCAACAGCTTATCCGCGCAGCGAGCCACCAGAGCGCGCCAGGGGGCGTGCCCAGGAGCAGAGGCACCAGAGCGCGCCAGGGGGCAGCCCCAGGAGCAGAGGCAGTCAGCGCAGCCCACCGGGCAGCTACCGGCCTGCTGGCACCCAGCGGCTGACCCACCGCACGGCGACGTCGGGCAGCTACCGGCCTGCTGGCACCCAGCGGCTGACCCACCGCACGGCGACGTCGGGCAGCGCGGGAAGGTGCGCGGAACCTGAGGCGGCCAGGGCTCGATCCACGGCCTCGTCGGCGACGGGAACGCCGTCGATGGGCGTGTACTCGCCGACGACACCAACGGGCGGAGCGGTCATGTCGACGACGGATCCGTCGGGCAGCAGGTGGAAGGCCTCGCGCGTGCGGTCGAGCAGGCCGGTTTCCTCGTCGAAGGCGTCGTGTGTGATGAGGACGGGCACGTCGATGCCGTGCAAGGCCTTCTCGCCGGACACCATGGACATGTCGGCGAGGGTGGCCTTGTTGATCGTGAAGTGGCGGCGCACGGACTCGGAGTCGTTGGGGATGGTGGTGGTGCCGTGGCGTTCCAGGTCGGAGAGCTGCACGTCGGAGAACACGAGATTCCAGTCGTAGGACAGCGGGCCGAGGACCGGCGAGACGAGCACGTAGGTCTGCACGGCGGACGGGCGGGCGCGCAGGGCGACGGTGGCGCCGAACTCGTGGCCGACGCAGATTTGGCGTGTGAACCCCTGGTCGGCCAGCCAGCCGGAGGCGGAGCGAAAGTCCTCGATGAGCGGGTCGAAGGTGATGATCTCGTCGCCGGATTCGCCGTGCCCGGAATAGTCGAAGGCGAGGGTGGCGTAGCCGGCGCGACGCATCGCGCGACCGAGCGCATCGAACATGCCCGATGCGTGACGGTCCGACAAAAAGCTGTGAGAAAAGATCACCGCGGCGTCGCGGCAGTCCACAGGACGCGTGAATGTCCCGGTGATGGACACTCCCCGGGGCGTCTGAATCGTTATCTGGCTCACGCATTAAACATAGCGCTTTCCATCACCCTCCGTGAAGGGGAGACCACGGTGTGCACATATGTGACAAGGGGACGAGGCCTGGGCTGGGTTTCCGAGAGAAATCTCCACCCCGCGTCAGGGGCGTGCGAGCAAACCGGGCCCGGCACTAAGATAAGGGTGATTGTGCGCCGGTGGGAACGCCTGCGCGAGAACGCCCGGCGGACCTCGGGCGCCGCCCCACGCAGCGAGAGAAGGACAGACATGGGAACCAAGACCGGGATCCTTATCGGAGTTGGCATTGGATACGTGCTGGGTGCCCGCGCCGGGCGTGAGCGCTACGAGCAGATCCGCGCTGGCGCCTCGAAGATTCGTCGTTTCCCGGTCGTGGCCCGCCCCCCTGGACGCTGCGGGTCAGAAGGTGTCGGATTTCGTGCGCGCGGGCGGCGAGCAGGTGACGGATAAGGTTGCCGACGCGGTGAAGGAACGCCTTTTTGGCGCCCCTGCCTCGCCGACGACGGTTGACGCGCAGCCTGCCCCCGCCTCGCCTCAGCGGTGAGCGCGCAGGGGAACGAGGCCTCGGCAGTGAACGCGGATCACGCGGCCGCGGACCGGGAGCCGACGCGCGAGCAGATTAAGCGCTGGCGCAAGCACCTGGCTGAGGAGCGGATGGAGGCGCGCACCTACCGTGACCTGTCGGAGCGTCGCACGGGCGAGGAGCGCGCGGTCCTGCTGCAGTTGGAGGAGGCGGAGCGCCGCCACGAGGAGTATTGGCTGGCGCGCCTGGGTGAGCGGGCCCTGCCTGCGCCGAAGCCTCCGCTCAGGACGCGCGCCGCATCCGTTCTGGCGCACCTGTTCGGCACGATTTTTATTCTGGCGATGGCTCAGCGCGCGGAGCAGCGTTCCGCCCGCGACGTGGATGATGACGTGCCGGCGCACATGCAGGCGGACGAGCACATTCATGCCGAGGTCATCCGTTCCCTGGCGGCCAAGTCCCGTGAGACGCTGGCGGGAACGTTCCGCGCGGCGGTGTTTGGGGCGAATGACGGCCTGGTGTCGAACTTGGCGCTTGTGCTGGGTGTGGCGGCGTCGGGCATGGAGCCGCACGTCGTGTTGCTGACGGGCGTGTCGGGCCTGCTCGCGGGTGCTTTGTCGATGGGTGCCGGCGAGTGGGTGAGCGTGCGCAGTCAGCGTGAGCTGCTTGACGCCTCGATCCCGGATCCGGACGCGCATCAGGCGGTCCCGGATTTGGATGTGGACGCGAACGAGCTGGCCCTCGTGTTTCGTGCGCGCGGGGAGAGCGAGGAGGAGGCGGAGGCTCACGCGAAGCAGGTCTTCGCGCGTCTTGCCAAGCCGGCGACCGGCGAGTCGGGTGCGATCGCAGTGCGCGCCGCCCTGGGTGGCAGCACCGAGTCGGATGGCGCGGGCGCCCAGGTGGGCACGCCCATGAAGGCCGCGTTGTCGTCGTTCTGTTTCTTCGCGACGGGCGCGTTTCCCGTTGATTCCCTATATTGTGGGCCTGACGGGCCTGACGGCTATCGCCGTCGCGGCTGCGATTGTGGGCGTGGCCCTGCTGTTCACGGGCGGCGTGGTCGGCATCTTGTCGGGCCAGTCCCCGACGCCTCGGGCGCTGCGCCAGCTTGTCGTGGGTTACAGCGCCGCGGGCGTCACCTACCTGCTGGGTTTGCTGTTCGGCACGTCGGTTTCCTAGCAGGGCGGTCGCTCAGAGTTTTGGCGCCAGCGACCAACGCGGCCGGAAGAGGGGACACCCCATGGACCAGACACGGTTGAATCCCGAGCACGTGCGTGTCACGCCCGAGGGGGTGCGCATGATGACGCTGTCGCGCCTAAGCGAGATCCTCGACGCGTGGGAGTCTCTCACGTGGCCCGCCAGCCGGGCGGACGCCGCGGCCTTCCGTGATCGTTTCGGGTGGACTTCCGACCCCTTAGATGGATTGTTGTTCACCTCTGATGTCGTCCCGGAGGAAACTTCTTCATCCTTCTCTGCTCTCAGGCCTGACGACATAGTTGGTCTTGACTTTATCATCGCTAATCGTCCGGACTTCCAACCAGGCAACAATGAATATAAGCTGCTTCTCCCAGAATGTCAGCCCTACCTTACAACTATTCGACAACGCCTGGGCAAATCCCTAGTTTGGAGCAAAATAGAGCCTGACGGAATATGGCGATTCGCAACTGTAGACGGCTCCATGTATGTCCTTTCGGCCGGACGACGCAGTATCACTCTCTTCCTCAAGTCGCCCAGACTCGCAAACCTCTATTTCGACTTCAAAGAAAGGGAAGCCCGCGACGAACTGGAAGACTGGGAACGTGAGTAACGGATCCTGACGTTCCATGTGCTCACACCCAACAGATACCCAACAATGTCGCACGTAATTCCCCCACCTCTCTTTCAAACTTTGAAATCGGACCGTTGAAATCATGCGGTTTTCGACCGCACTCAAAAACTGACCAAAGGGAATTACGTGCGACATTTGTCGGTAAGCCAGAGCGCTCCTGGGGGACGAGGCCAGAAATCCGTTGAAGTGCATCCTGTGCCACACTAGGGGCATGACGGATTTTCTTTCTCGCGCGCGCGGCGCGCTGGTGGGCCTGGCGGTTGGCGACGCGCTGGGCACGACGAACGAGTTCAAGGTGGCAGGCACCTTCACGCCGTCCACGGACATGGTCGGCGGAGGCGCCTTCCAGCTCGAGCCCGGCCAGTGGACGGACGACACGTCGATGGCGCTGTGCCTGGCGGATTCGCTGCTGGCGATGGGTCGTTACGACTCTTTCGACGTGATGGACCGATACATGCGCTGGTTCAAGGACGGGTACCGTTCGTCGACGAACGTGTGTTTCGATATCGGTGGCCAGGTGCGCGCCGCACTGTTCGCCTTCGAGCGCGAACAGCGCATTCCCCGCACCGCGGAGCGCACGACCAGCGCCGGTAACGGCGCGATCATGCGCCTGGCGCCCGTCGTCATCGCGGGCTTCGAGCACCGCGAAATCCGCGAGATCGTCGTCACCGCCGGGCTGAGCGCGCGGGAGACCCACTATTCGGTCGAGGCCGAGGCCGCCACCGAGGTCTTCGCTGCCCTCCTCGTGGGTGCCCTTCTCGGCTGGGCGCCGGAGCACATCATCAACGTCGGCTGGGCCTCAACGGGCCCCGCCTTCGACGAGATGGCCCGCGCGCGTCATCAGCACGAACCCCGCCGAGCGCGCCTCGTGGGAGTCAGAGACCAGCGGTTACATCGTGCACGGCCTGCGCCTCGCTGTTCACGGCCTCCTGGATTTCCCGTCCTTCAAGGATGCGACCCTGGCGATCGCCAACATGGGCGGGGACGCGGACACGAATGCCGCGATCTACGGGCAGCTCGGCGGCGCTTACTTCGGGGTCGAGGCCATCCCGGCCTCGTGGAGGTCGACACTGTATCAGGGCGAGGAGATCGACGCCCTGGCCCGAGCCCTCGTGGACCTGCGCCTGAAGCCTCCCGTGACTCGCTTCGACGAGGACCTGTAAGCCCCGCCGCGCCCCTCCGCGCCCCCCGCCGCACCCTGCGGCACGCCCCCGCGTCGTCGCTTCACCGCCCGCTGCACCCACACCTCGTCAACCCACACCCAACAGATACCCAACAATGTCGCATGCAATTCCCTCGCACCTACTTCAACATTTGAAATCAGACCGTTGAAATCATGCGGATTTAAGCCGCACTCAAAAACTGACCCAAGGGAATTGCATGCGACTTTTGGTGTCTGAGCCCCTTCCGACCTACTCGACCCCCACCAGCCGCGCGCCGCTCGACCGGCATGTCGAGCGACTAGACTGGCGCTATCATGCCTGACTCCCGCTCCTCCCAGCCCAAGGCGCGCACGCGCCCGCGCGCGCACGCGCGCCCCTTCAAGCCCTTCACGCCGGAGCAGCTCGCCGAGCGCGCGGCCGCGATCCCGGTCATCGACTTCCCGGATCTGCCGGTGAGCGAGCGCCGCGACGAGATCGCGCGCGCCATCCGCGACCACCAGGTGGTCATCGTGTCGGGCGAGACGGGCTCGGGTAAGACGACGCAGCTGCCGAAAATCTGCATGCAGCTGGGCCGCGGCGTGGCCGGCATGATCGGGCACACCCAGCCGCGCAGGCTCGCGGCACGCTCGGTCGCGGACCGCATCGCCCACGAGCTGGGCCAGACCGTGGGCCGCGAGAGCGGCCAGGTGGTCGGCTACCAGGTGCGTTTCACGGACGAGGTCGGCCCCACGACCCTGGTCAAGCTCATGACGGACGGCATTCTGCTGGCGGAGATCCAGTCGGATCCGATGCTGCGCCGCTACGACACGCTCATCATCGACGAGGCCCACGAGCGCAGCCTCAACATCGACTTCATCCTCGGCTACGTCGCGCGCCTGCTGCCCGCGCGCCCGGACCTGAAGGTCATCATCACGTCGGCGACGATCGACTCGGACCGTTTTGCGCGCCATTTCGGCACGTGGGAGGGCACGCCCGGCTCGGGTCGCCTCATCGAGCCCGCGCCGGTCATCGAGGTGTCGGGCCGCACGTACCCGGTGGAGATCCGCTACCGTCCCCTCGGCCCGACGACGCCCTCGTCGTACACGTCCGAGGCCTCGCCCGCGCAGGCGGGCAAGCCCATCGAGGTCATCGAGACCACTGACGTCACCGAGTCCGGCCCCATGCAGCTGGTCCTGGAGGACCCGGACGACGAGCTGGCGACGCTGGGCTACGGCATGGGCGAGGACATCGACGTGGAGACCGCGATCTGCCACGCGGTGGACGAGCTGAGCGCGGAGGGCGACGGCGACATCCTGGTCTTCCTGCCGGGTGAGCGCGACATCCGCGACACGGAGGCTGCCCTCCTCGATCACCTGAAGGGACGAGGCCGGCGCGCAGGAGACGACAAGGGCGCCCACCCGGGAGACATCGAGATCCTGCCCCTGTACGCGCGGCTGACGGCTGCTGAGCAGCATCGCGTGTTCGAGCCGCACCGGCTGCGCCGCGTGGTCCTGGCGACGAATGTCGCGGAAACGTCGCTGACGGTGCCGGGCATCCGCTACGTGATCGACCCGGGTTTGGCGCGTATTTCCCGCTATTCCAATAAGACGAAGGTGCAGCGCCTGCCGATTGAGCCGGTCAGCCAGGCCAGTGCGAACCAGCGCGCGGGCCGATGCGGCCGAGTCGCCGAAGGCGTGGCGATCCGCCTGTTCTCCCAGGCCGACTACCTCTCGCGCCCGCGTTTCACGGAGCCGGAAATCCTGCGCACGTCGCTGGCCAGCGTCATCTTGCAGATGGCGTCCCTGGGCCTGGGCGCCGTCGAGGACTTCCCGTTCCTGGACGCCCCGGATCGGCGCGCGGTCCGCGACGGCGTCGCCCTCCTCGTCGAGATCGGCGCGCTCGCGTCCGGCGAGCCGCAGGAGCGCCGAGGCCGTGGCGACCGTTCCCGCACACGCGACGAACGCGGCACACACGACGCAGGCAACGCGCGGGATACCCGCGCGGATCAGGACGCCTCGGGCACCGCGCCCACCGCCCGGGACGCTGAGCAGCCGGACGCGGCCCCGGCCTCGTCCCAGTACAGGCTCACCGGCATCGGCCGGGACCTGGCGCGCCTGCCGATCGACCCGCGCCTGGGGCGCATGCTGTTGGAGGCCGAGCGCCTGGGCTGCGCCTCGGAGGTCCTCGTCATCGTGGCGGCGCTGTCGATCCAGGACGTGCGCGAGCGTCCGGCCGAGCATCAGGGGACGGCGGACGCCTCGCACGCGCGTCTGGCGGACCCTCATTCGGACTTCATCACCTACCTGAACCTGTGGCGCTACCTGGCGGTGCAGGCGCGCGACTGTCGGGCTCGGCGTTCCGGCGCCTGTGCCGCGCGGAGTTCTTCCACTATCTGCGCTGGCGCGAATGGCGCGACGTGGTCGGCCAGCTGCGCCAGATGGCCCGCGCGCTGGGGATCGGCGTGGGGCCGGTGGGCGAGCCGTCGACGGGCGACGTCGTGGAGGCCGCCCGCTTCGGCGGCGCCCAGGACGCGGCCGTGCGCGCGGTCCTGGCCTACGGGCAGGGGCCGGCTTCCGTGGACGCGGACCAGGTGCACCGCTCGCTGCTGGTCGGCCTGCTGTCCTACCTGGGCTCGTGGGATGAGACGAAGCGCGACTACGAGGGCGCGCGCGGCACGCACTTCACGATCTGGCCGGGCTCGGGCGTGAGCGGACACCCCGCCTGGGTGATGACGGCGGAGCTCGTGGAGACCTCGCGCCTGTTTGCGCGCACGGTGGCCCGCATCCGCCCGGAGTGGGTGGAACCGGCGGCGCGCGGCCTGCTCAAGCGCTCGTATTCGGAGCCGTTCTGGTCGGTTGCGAAGGGCGCGGCGATGGTCCGCGAGCGCGTGACCCTCTACGGGCTGACGCTGGCGGCGGACCGCGAGGTGTTGCTGGGTCGTTTGGGTAACCTCGTCATCGACGAGGCCGTGGCCGCCTCGCGCTCTCACGCTCCGCGCGCGGGGTCGCTGGAGGCCCTGGCGGCCGGCTTGGTGTCGGCGTCGAAGGATCCGCTATCGTCGGGGTCGTTTGATCCGCGTCATTTCGAGGAGCTCGCGGCCGCGCGCGAGGGGGACGACGGCCCGCGAGCTGGCCCGCGAGATGTTCATTCGTAACGCCCTGGTGGATGGCCAGTGGAGGGAGAGGCACGGTTTCCAGCGCCGAAACGAGGCCCTGGTGGAGCAGGCCCGCGAGGTTGAGCGCCGCAGCCGCACCCACGGCCTCGTCGCGGACGAGCAGGCGCGCTTCCGTTTCTTCGACGACTAATCCCCGAGCACGTAACCAGCGCGGCGGCGTTCAACCGCTGGTGGAAGGACGAGCGCCGAGAGCACCCGGATCTACTCATTTACCCGGCGTCCCTGCTGATGCCCCGCGAGGCGACGTCGGGCGAGGGCTTCCCGGACCGGTGGCAGTGCGGCGACCTATCGCTGGCGCTCAGCTACGAGTTCGCGCCGGGCAGCCCGCGCGACGGCGTCTCCATGCGCATCCCGATCGAGGTGCTCGAACGCGTCAGCGATGCGGGCACGGACTGGCTGGTGCCCGGCATGCGCGAGGACCTGCTGACCGAGGCGATCCGCGCGCTGCCCAAGGGCGTGCGTCGCCTCCTGGCCCCCGCGCCGGACGTGGCCGCGTCGGTGGCGCGGTGGATCGAACAGGCGGGCGACCAGCCGGCCGAGGCCGTGGTGGCGTCGGCGGATGCACACGCGGGCGAGGCCAGGACGGGTGCCCGGGCTGACGGCAGCGTTGGAAAGCGCGGCGACCAGAAAGCCGCCCAAGCCGACGAGCCGGACCCGCTGAGCTTGGACGCCGCGATGGGACGCCTGGCCGCGTGGGGCGCGACCTCGGGCCGAGTCTCGACGCGCAATTCTCCCGCAAAGGCCTCCAAGAAGGGCGTGCAGAAGGCCACCGCACAGCAGGCCTCGGCGGGAGCGAGCGCGGGCGAGGCGACCGGCGCGGGCGCGACGGGCACAGCGGCGCAGCCGGGCACGAATCCCACGACCGGCGCGGTCGTCGGCACTGGGAGTCACGCGGGAGCCGTCGCATCGGGCGCGGCCAGCGCGGCCACGCCGGCCACGCCGGCCAGCGCCTCCGGCACTGCTGCCCCCACGCGCCGCACGCTCACCGACGGCCCCGTCCTGGATGCCCTCGCTCACGCGGTACGCGTCCTGCGCGGCGTGGACCTGAGCGAGGCGGACCTGGCGCACGCGCGCGCCCACCTGCCCGACCACCTGCGCATGACCTTCGTCGTCACGGACGCCTCGGGGCGTGAGCTGGGCGCGGGCAAGGACCTGGCCTACCTGCAGCGTTCCCTCGCCAGCGACGCGAACAAGGCTGTGCGCACGGCCGTTCGCGCCGCCCTCGAGGAGGCCAGCGAGAAGCAGGCACGCAGGAACAAGCGCGGGCGTGGGGCCTCGGAGAAGGCCGCCACCGGCGCGAATGACACCGCGAGTGGAGCACCCGCCCCCACCGACACCTCCACGGGATCGCCCGGTGGGGAGAGTCCCTCCACCCCGGCTCACGGCGCGACCGCGACGGGCACCGGATCCCGCGACGCGGCCCAGGCCTCGTCCCCGGACCCCACCTTCCACGCGGATGCCATCGCCGAGATGCCGACGCTGCCGCGCTCGATCACGCAGACCTCGGGCGCGATGACGCTGCGGGCCTTCCCCGCGCTGGTCCCCCAGGGCAGCGCCGCGGCCCCCGCGGCAGGCGTGCGCGTCATGGCCAGCGCCGCCGAGGCCGACCGCGAGCATCGTGCCGGCCTCGCCCGCCTGCTGCTCACCCGCATCGCCCTGGCGACGAACCGCGTCACCACGCGGTGGACGGGCCGCGAAGCCCTCATGCTGGCGGCCTCCCCCCTACGCGGACACGGCCGCCCTGGTCGCGGACGCGCAGCTGGCCTCAGCCCTGGCCCTCGTCGACGAGCTCAGCACCCCCGCAAACGTGCGCGACCCCGAGGCCTTCGAAACCCTCGTCGCGGCCGCGCGCGACGCCCACGAGGACCGCGTCTACCAGATCCTCTCCCACGTCGTGCGGGCGCTCGAGGCCAGCGCCGAGGCCGACGCCGCGGTGCGCTCCCACCCCCAGGCCTCGCTCAAGGAGACGACGCGCGACGTCGCGGCGCACGGGCGGACCCTGCTCTACGAGGGCTTCGTGTCCGCCACTCCCGCCTCCGCGCTGCCACACCTGGCCCGCTACCTGCGCGCCGGGGCCGTGCGCATCGAGCGCGCCGCCTCCTCGCCGGGGGCGCTGGGGCGCGACCTGGAGGACATGGATCGCATCCACCAGGCCGAGGCCGACATTGCCTCCGCGCGGCAGGCCCTGGAGCGACGCCCCTACGAGGCCCGCAGCGCCGCCGCGCTCACGCAGGCGCGGTGGATGGCCGAGGAGCTGCGCGTCTCCATGTTCGCCCAGACCCTGGGCACGCCGAACAAGGTCTCCATGAAGCGCCTGCTCGGCGTGCTCGCGGGGGCGCGATGAAGCGGGACAAGCGTCACGTCTCCTTTGTCCGCCCCACTCCTGGGCGGACCCGCCACGAGGCGCCCGCTCGGCCCGCTCGGCGTGCTCGCGGGGGCGCGATGAAGCGGGAGGAGGCGCGCGCCCTCGCCCGCTCCCTCATGGACGCGGCGGGGTTGGCCGACTGGCGTTTCCGCTTCGACCACGCCAAGCGGCGGGCCGGGGCGTGCACGCACTCCACGCGCACGATCAGCTTGTCCGGACCACTCACCGACCTGTACGACGAAGGCACGATCCGGGGCGTCATCCTGCACGAGATCGCCCACGCCCTCGTCGGCCCCGCCCACGGGCACGACGCCGCGTGGAAGCGGGCAGCCCGAGCCCTCGGCGCGCCTGACTCCGCGCGACTGTCCTCCTCCCTCCCCGCCTTGGACGCGCCCTGGGTGGGCACGTGCCCGCGCTGCGGGGCCAAGCGTCGCCTCTACCGGGCGCCGCGGCGCGTCTCCTCGTGCGGGATGTGCTCGCGTGCTTTCGACCCCGCGCTGATCCTCACGTGGGAGCACCGGGGGAAGGCGGCCTCGCCCGGTCGCGTCTACGAGCGCGAGCTCGCCGCGCTCCGCCGCTCTCGCCGCTGACCGCCGCCCGGCGCTAGGGCCGGCGCCAACGGAGTCCGACCATGGTGCCGGTTACCCAAAAATGTCGCACGTAATTCCACTCTCACTCTTTCAAACTTTGAAATCGAGCCATTGGAATTGCAACGTTTTAAGCCATACTCAAAAACTGACCAAGTTAAATTACGTGCGAGTTTTGGGGAGGGGCCAGCCGGGGCCGGAAAGCCGCCCGCGGCGTGCGTCTGCCCACGTCACAGGGCCGAACACAGCCAAAGGCGAGCAGACACACACCCCCCGGGGATACCCTTGATCCCAACACCCCCCGAGAGAAGGAAGCCATGGGTACCACCGCCAGCCCCGACGCCAGCACCGCTCCCGACCGCGAAGTCCTCACCTGGCAGGGCTTCGGCGACGCATCTCGCGAGCTCACCCAGCAGATCATCGACTCCGGGTGGGTGCCGGACCTGATCGTCGCCATCGCGCGCGGCGGCCTCATCCCGGCCGGCGCCATCGCCTACGCGATGGACGTCAAGGCGATCGGCACCATGAACGTCGAGTTCTACTCCGGCATCGGTGAAACCCTCGACGAGCCCATGCTGCTTCCCCCGCTCATGGACGTCTCCGCAATGGACGGCAAGCGCGTCCTCGTCGTCGACGACGTCGCCGACTCCGGCAAGACCCTCAAGATGGTCATGGACCTCATCGACGAGCACGGCCTATCCCTGGATGGCTCCGCCGCCGTGCGCGTCGAGGCGCGCAGCGCGGTCATCTACAAGAAGCCGGTGTCCATCATCGAGCCCGACTACGTGTGGGCCTTCACCGATAAGTGGATCAACTTCCCCTGGTCGACGCTGCCCGTCATCAAGCCGTGAGCATGAAACGGGAGGACCCAGGACCACGGGCCGTCTCCCCCGGACGCGCCCAGGCCTCGTCGATCACCCGGCGCATCGTCGAGGCCGTGGCCGGGCGCGCACGCCTCGGTGACCCCGTGCGCGTGCTCGGATTGACCGGCCCACCCGGGACCGGAAAGACGACGATCGCCGACGAGCTCGCTCACGCCCTGCCCGAGGTCGGCCTCCCCGTCGCGGGCCTGGCCCCCATGGACGGCTTCCACATGTCGAACGCGGTGCTGGCCTCGCGCGGGATCGCCGACCACAAGGGCGCGCCCGACACCTTCGACGTGGGCGGGTACGTGGCGCTGCTGGGGCGCGTGCGCCGCGGGGACGCGATGGTGCTGGCCCCCGACTACCGGCGCGACCTGCACGAACCCGTCGCCGCCTCGCTCCCCATCGAGATCGACGGTGTCGTCATCACGGAGGGCAACTACCTGGGGCTGGAGCTGCCCGGATGGGCGGACGTGCGCGGCCTCATCGACCTGCTCGTCTACATCGACACGCCGTTTGAGGAGCTGGCGTCGCGCCTCATCGACCGGCACGTGAATTTCGGGCGCGACCGCGCGGATGCGGCCCACTGGGTGCGCACGGTGGACGCGGCGAACATGGCCCTCGTGGAGCGCACGAAGGCCCGCGCGGACCTAATCCTGTCGCTGTAGGCCCCGCGCCCCCGGACCCGCGCCGAGGCATCGCGCCGCTTCCTGAGCCGCGCCCCCGCGCCTGCGCCCCTGCCCCCCGCGCCTGCGACCCTGCCCCCGCGCCTGCGACCCTGCGCCCGGTTACCCAAAAAAATGTCGCACGTAATTCCCCGGGTCAGTTTTTAGAGTACGGCCGAAAACCGCATGATTTCAACGGTCCGATTTCAAAGTTTGAAATTCACGGGAGGGAATTACGTGCGACTTTTGTATCTAAGCATCACCGTCGGCGCTTCCTGTCGCACAGCCGCCATGTCGCGCGCATTTTCAACCACTTCCAAGTAAGGTGAACCTATGTTCCTCTTGCTTGGCCTGCTCGGCGGCCTCGTCACGGGCATCTCCCCGTGCATCCTGCCCGTCCTGCCCGTCCTATTCCTCGGCGCCGCCGGCGGAAAGGAGACCGCGAACGCCGCCACGACCTCGTCCTCAGGCGACACCAACACCGTGAACCCCGGACTTTTCCGCGTCGCGCCGGGCGTTTCCCTCGGGGGAGGCAGCACCCCCGCCGTCGCAGCGCGCAAGACCGCCGACGACTCGCCGAGCCTCGCGCGCCGGCCCCTGCTGATCGTCGCAGGCCTCGTCACCTCGTTCATGCTGATCACCGTCGCCGGGTCGGCGCTGCTGAGCCTGCTCCACCTGCCACAGACGGCGATCCGCTGGGCCGGCATCGTGCTACTGGCGGCCGTCGGCGTCGGCATGATCGTTCCAAAGGTCATGGAAATCCTGGAGCGCCCCTTCGCGCGCATCGCGCCGCGCACAGCGGGAGATGGCGCGGGCTTCGGCCTCGGGCTCGTGCTCGGCGCAGCCTTCGTGCCCTGCGCGGGGCCCGTCCTCACGTCCGTCATCGTCGCCTCGAACAACGGCCAGTTCACGTGGCGCATCGTGGGCCTGGCCATCTCCTTCGCGGTGGGCGTGTCGATCCCGCTGCTGGCCGTCGCCCTCGCGGGGTCTGGCGTGGCCGCCAGCCTGAAGGCCCGGCAGCGCCCGCTGCGCATCGCCGCCGGCGTCGCCATGATCGCCCTCGCGATCGGCATCGCGACCGACGCCCCCGCGGCCCTCCAGCGGATCATCCCGGACTACACGGCCTCGCTTCAGGCGGGCGACGACGAGGCCTGCGAGACCGGCGCGTGCGACCCCGAGCAGGAGGTCGAGGCGCGCGGCGACTTCGCCCAGTGCGCCCGAGGCACCGGGAAGGACTGCGGGACACTGCCGGCCCTCACCTCCACCGAGTGGATGAACGCGCTCGGCCAGCCCACCGGCACCGTGACGCTCGTGGACTTCTGGTCGAGCTCGTGCACGAACTGCCAGCGCGAAATCCCCGAGCTTGAACGCATCTACGAGAAATACAAGGACTACGGCCTGGTCGTGATCGGCGTCCACTCGCCCCAGCAGGCCTACGAGCGCGACCCCTCGGTCGTGTCCGACGCGGTGTCGCGCCTAGGCATCACGTATCCGGTCGCGCTGGATCCGGAGCTGATTGACTTCCAGACGTATGGCGCCTCCGCGTGGCCCACGCACTACATCGCAGGCGCGGACGGGCAGCTCGTCGCCGTCGGACGCGGCACGAAGGGCGTCGAGGAGCAGATTCGCACTCTCCTCGCCGAGGCCGGGGTAGCTCTCCCGGACTGAGCGCCCTATCGGCTCACTGCGGTGAGCAACTTAGCGACAGCCACACGGGCGGCTACCCTCTCGGGTAGCCGCCCGTCGCATGGACCCGTACCGTCCTGCCGAGCAGGCGAGCTGAGCACGCTGTCGCGCCTCTCGCGCCGACCATACCCTGCCAGCCCAGGCCCCGTTCGCCGATCCCTCGCTCCCCAGCCCAGGCCTCGTCCCCCGGCCACGGCTTTTCTTCACACCCTCAGAGCCCAGTTACTCAAAAATGTCGCACGTAATTCCCCCACCACTATTTCAACTTTTGAATCCACATCGTTGAAATTCCGCGATTTTCAGAGGACTCCAAAACTTACCATTTTAGAATTACGTGCGACTTTCGAGGGCCGCCGAGCATGGCGGACAGACGGGATATCAGCCGCACAGATCCACGTCCCACGCGACCTCGCGCCGATCAGTGCCACTCGGCGTTACCGACAGCCCAGGTGCCGTCCTCCTGCTCGACGAGGGTCAGGAACACCAGCTCGCGGACCGGCTCGTGCGAGTTGTCCGCGTAGGAGCGCGTGAAGCTGACGAGCCTCACCCACTCATTACCTTCGCGGCGGGTCGATTCCCTGCCTTCAACGCCGATGTTCTCAATCGTGACAGTCGTGTGGGAGCGATTTGGCACCAGCGGCAGGAACTCACCCTGCCCCTTCACCAGCTCGGGGGTCGGCGTGTGATTACGCTGCAGCTCGGGCGTTTCGTAGACGCTCGCGCGGATGGACGCGAACGCGTCCGTGACGTCGCGCGACGCGTCCCACGTTTGATTGGTGATGACGTAGGCGGAGCACACTGCGTCGGCATCCTTGCGATCAACGGTGGACGGGTCGGGCAGGAGGTCGTCGAGCCACTGAACCGATGCTGGGTGCAGGCAGGTTCCGTCGGGCGCAGAGGTGCCGTCCTCACACGGGGGCATGCTCGAGGCCGTGGCCTCCGGGGTGGGAGCAGCCGCCTCAGACTGCGGCGCGGTGTCGGGCGCCTGTGAAGTCTCGCTGGACGAGGAGTCGCCACTCATCCCTCCGTTGGAATCGGAGCTCGCCTTCGAGGCCGTGGTTCCCGAGTCCACGCTAGTCAGGAACGTGCGCGCCATGAAGAAGCCACCGACGCCCAGGACGAGGGCAACGGCTGCGACAAGTGCAATGACGATCATTGTCATCCGCTCGCCACGTGCAACTCTTTTCAGTGCGTTCATAAGCATCCTTAGTTTGTGTCGTGTGTGCGCGTGATCGACTGTGGCACATGGCCGCTCACCGCAGGTCGTGCAGCTACGGACCAACATGCCAGCAATCTCACCGTAATTCGTGACACGAGCAACATACAACCTCGTTCCGTAGGCAAGACACGCTTGACAACGCGCCGCTCTCGAACCGCACGCCCCAGGCCACCCCAGGCCACCCCAGGCTCCATAACCCAACCCAGGCCTCGTACCCAACCCAGGCCTCGTACCCAACCCAGGCCTCGTACCCAACCCAGGCCTCGCGCACGCCTCCACACCCTCAGTTACCCAACAATGCCGCATGCAATTCCCCCACAACTCTTTCAATGTTTGAAATCGGATCGTTGAAATCATGCGGTTTTCGCGAGGTCCTAAAAAGACCGCGCCGGGGAATTGCATGCGAAATCTCTGAGTTATCCACAGATTTCTCAAACAGCTCACACAAAGCGACACAAAGTAGCACAATCAATCCATGGACCTCAACGAAGAGCTACGTAAACGCCATGGAATCACGAAACTATCGAGCTTGCGCCACGCAGAGCTCACTCCTTCGATGCTGCCAGCCGGCATCAGTCACTACCGGGGCTGGATCTACGATCCCAACCGTTACACGTTGGACCAGGTCCGAGCCTTCGTCTACAACGCCAGCCTCTCGTGCGTGAGTGCCGCCCAAATATACGAGCTACCCCTTTTGCTGGAGGAACGCCCACAGAAGACCCACCTGTCGGTTGCGTATAACCGAGGAATGCACGCGTCGAAACTACGCCGCTTCGACGACGTATGCATCCATAGGGAACAGATCATGAGCGAGGAAGAGAGGCGCACACACGTCGCCAGTATCGGCACGGTGCTGGAGCGCGTGCTCGTCTGTATGCCTCTCAAGGTGTCACTGCCGATGCTTGATGCCGCGCGCAACCGCGGCTTGTTCGACATATCGACCCTCACACTGCCAAGTTCTGGCAGTAGAGTTCCCCATCTTCGCGAGGCGCTCTCCCTGTCGACTGACCGCGCACGCTCGATCCTCGAGACGGTCGCCCGATTGCAACTCATCGACATGGGGTTGACTCCGGAGGTAGGAGTCTGGATCGAGGGAGTCGGCGAGGTCGATATGATCATCCTTGACTTCATCGTCATCGAGGTGGACGGCTGGGCTTTCCATTCCTCGAAAGAACAGCGCGAGAAGGACCTGAAGCGGGATCGAGAACTCCTCCGGCGCGGATACGTCGTCCTTCGATTCACCTACGATAACGTCATGAATGGCGACTTTGCGCGAGAGGTCCCCGAATCGGTGAAGGCGATCCGAGGCCTCGTGTCACACGCGGAAGCGGGGGAGATTCACGGGGGCGTCGCGACTAGCGACTTCCCCCACGTCCTGCGCGGACTATACCTGCCGCACCACGGCCTCGGACGGGCATCTTGACGCCACACACCACGCTTACCCAAAAATGTCGCACGTAATTCCCCCACCGCTATTTCAACTTTTGAATCCACATCGTTGAAATTCCGCGGTTTTCAGAGGACTCCAAAACTTACCATTTTAGAATTACGTGCGACATTGGGGGGAAGCCCGCCAAGCGCGCTGTACCCGTCAGCTGAGAAGCTGCAGGATCTGCGGCGTGACCCGCTCGATGACGTCGAGAGTGTCGAGGAAGTCCTGGTGGCCGCCGTACCACGGGTCGGGCACGTCGCCGCTGCCCTCGGGGTCGAGGTCGCGGTACAGGCAGATGCGCGGGGTGTCGGCGCGCAGGCCCGCGGATTCGGGCGCACCCTCGTAGTCGACGCCCGCACGTTGGGCGAGCCGCTGGAGCACGCCGAGGTGTCGCGAGGTCATGGCGAGGATCAGGTCCCACTCCCCTAGCTCGCCGGGGCGGATCTGGCGCGCGCGGTGGTCGGGCACGGCGTACCCGGCGTCGCGCAGGACGCGGGCGGCGCGGCGGTCGATGGGGTTGCCTTGTTCTTCGTCGGACACGCCGGCGCTGTCGACGACGACGTCCACGCCGGCGCGCGCGGCGGCCTGGTCGAGGATCGCGTGGGCCATCGTGGAGCGGCAGATGTTGCCGGTGCACACCATCAGGACGCGGGTGGGGCGGGTCATGGTCGGTTCCGTTCGTTCGGGACGGGGAGACAGGCACGAGGCCGGGGCGGGGCTCCGGGGAGCCGCAGGGGGCGAGCGCGTGGCTCCGGGTCGCAGGGCGCCCGCGGCGTCAGACCGTCCGTGCAGGGGCGCGCAGTAGGCGCACGCACGCTGCGGGGAGGCGGTGCCGCGGGCGGCCTCAGAGGAGCGTCAGGTAGGCGCGGACGGCCTGGGCGCTGTGGGCGGCGGCGAGGGGGCCGTCCATATGGAAGGCCTGGTCGGCGGTGGGCCCGCACAGGTCGGAAACTGCTCGCAACGAGATCCAGTCGACGCCGGAGGACCAGCAGACTTGGGCCATCGCGCAGGTTTCCATGTCGGCGCCGATGGCGTCGGGGAAGCGCTCGCGCATGGGGCCGACGTTGGCTTCGGTGCAGAAGGAGTCGGAGGAGACGATGCCGCCGGCGCGCACGGTGTGGGCGATGAGCGCGGTCAGCTGGGCGAGCCGCGCGACGGCGGCCTCGGAGGAGGTGTAGTCGACGGGCATCTGGGGGACTTGGCCCATGGCGTAGCCGAAGGCGGTAGCGTCGGCTTGCCCGTAGATGGCGGTGGTGCCGGCGGCGATGTCGCCGACGTTGATGTCGGCGGCGAGCCCGCCGGTGGTGCCGGCGGCGATGACGATGGGCGCGTCGACGAGGGTGAGGGCGCGCGCGGTGGCGGAGGCCGCATTGGCCAGGCCGATGCCGGAGGTGACGACCAGGACGGTGTGTCCGTCGAGGTGGCCGAGCGCGAATCGTTGGGTTTTCATGGTGCCGGCCAGGACGGCCTGGGGGGTTTCGTCGTCGCCGATGGGAGTGAGCGCGTGGAGGAGGGGCGCGGCCTCCATGTCCATGGCGGCTTGGATGATGGCGTCGACGCGGGGGCGTGCGGGGAAGCTGAGGTTCATGCGTCCATGGTAGGGGACGAGGCCGGGTCGGGTCGCGCTCGCCCCGCGCGGGAGGCGGCGTTGTATGTGCACCTCCCCTTTCCCGGGTCCCCCAAAAGTCGCACGTAATTTAACACGGTCATTTTTGGACATAGCCCACAAACGTTGCAATTCCAACGATGCAATTTCAAAGTCTGAAATACACACAGGGGAATTACGTGCGACATTGTTGAGGAACCACAGGGCCGGGACGAGGCCGGGGCCGTGAGCGCCGAGGCCTCGCCGAACCCGCCCGGCGCCTGGAACCTTCCCTTTCCGGTAACACCCACCCAAAAGTCGCACGTAATTTAACACGGTCATTTTTGGACATAGCCCACAAACGTTGCAATTCCAACGATGCAATTTCAAAGTCTGAAATACGCACAGGGGAATTACGTGCGACATTGTTGAGGAACCACAGGGCCGAGGCCGGGGCCGGGTCGGGGAGGGCTCCCGGGCAGCTCGTCACGACGCTTGCCGCGAGCGCCGGGGCCTCGCCGAGCCCGTTTACTGCTTGCCGTGAGCGCCGGGGCCTCGCCCCGCCCGCTACTGCCTGCCGCGCTCCTCGAGCATCTTCTTCAGGGCGGCGGTGCGGCCCGCGTCGATCTCCTCGTCGGTGATCTGTTCGGCGGAGGTCAGCAGGTCGGGGGCGTGCGCGTCTGGCGGCGCGTCGCCGGACCTTGAGTCGGCCCCGGCAGCGACCGCACCGGACGTAGGCTCAGCGTCCCCGGAATCAGCCCCGGCCTCGTCCCCGGAATCGGCGGCGGCAAGCGCGCCAGTGGCAGCGCCCTCGAGCGCCTGGGGCTCCTCGTCCGTGCGCTTGCGCGAGCGCAGCCAGATGACGGCGGCGATGGCCAGGATGACGACGACGGACGCGAGGACCGCGATCATCCAGGGCTTCATCACGGAGCCCTTGACCTGCGCGGCTTCGGCGGCGACGGCGTCGTCGTCCATGGGGACGCGCTCGCCGGTGACGAGCAGGCGGTGGGTGTTGATGCCGTAGGGGGTGCAGGTGATGAGGGTGGCCAGGTCCTTGCCCTCGACTTTGTTGAGGGATTCGGTCTCGGTGGGCAGGACGACGCGGATGTCGGTGACCTGGTATTTCAGGTGGCGCCCGGCGGTTTCGATGTAGAAGACGTCGCCCATCTTGACGCTGGTGAGCTGGTCGAACATGGTGGCGTTGCCCAGGCCGGTGTGGCCGGTGAGGACGGTGTGCGTGGATTCGCCGCCGACGGGCAGGGCGGTGCCGAAGAGATGGCCGATGCCCTTGTCGAGGGTGGCGTTTTCGGTGCCGTGGTAGATGGGCAGGTTGACGTCGATCGAGGGGATCTTGATGGTCGCCATGACGTCGTTGAGGTTGAGCTGGCTCAGGTAGTCCTGGTACTGCGCGGTGCCGGGGCGTTGGGCGTCGAGCCAGGGGTCGAGGATGGGTGACTCGGAGGCTTTGAGGTTGTACTCGTCGGCGCGGCGAAGGGACTCGGCGACGGCGTCGGGGCCGGCCTGGTCAGCGACGGCGCCGAATTCGGAGGCGATGCGTTCTTGGCGTTGGTTGTTGTACTGGGTCGCCAGGACGGGGTAGAGGAGGACCAGGATGCCGGCGAGCAGCAGGATCGGGGGCGCGATGGTGAGGAGACGCCACTTGAGGGGTGTCTTCTTCTTGTCGGGCGCTTGGGTGCTCACGCTTTCTCCGTTCATTGCCGAGGCCGTGGAAGTTTGTCTGGTTACAGGGTAGTACCGCTTGGGGGCGGTTGCGGGCAACGCGAGGGGGGTGTGGACCCGCGGGTCCACACCCCCCTGTGTGTCGCTAGCTAGCGAGGATCAGGCGTCGGCCTGCTCCTTGCGGCGCTTGTTGGCCAGCGCGATCGCACCGGAGCCGCCCACGAGGAGGGCGCCAGCGCCGATCAGCACGCCGATGCCGGCAGCACCGGTCAGCGGCAGGTGGAAGCCACCGTTGTGCGGGACGTCCTTGACGGTCGTCGCGAGGGTGTAGGTGTTATCCTCGGTGGAGTTGGACGTGAGGACCTGGAAGGCGATCGGGCGGGTCTGGAGCTCGAAGCCGTCGGGGGCCTTGACCTCGACGAGGCAGTACCAGCCGGGGTTGGTGACGGCTTCGTTGTTCTCCCAGTCGTTGTTGCGCAGGCCGTCGATGGTGACCACACCGTCGGTGTCGGTCTCGAAAGTGGTCGTACCGGCGGGGCTCAGCTTAAGATCCAGGGTCGCGTCGACGGACTCGAAGTTCGTGGTCGGGGTGGACTGAGGCGTGCACTTGTAGACCTCGAACTGGGCGCCCGAGAGCTTGGTGGCGGGGTCCTTGGACGAGACCTTGGTGATCTTCACCTTGCCGAACTTGGAGACGACCTCGGAGTTCGGGTAGTCCGGCGGGGGAACGGTGCCGGAGTCGGGCTTCCAGCCGTTGGAGGGGGCGTTGGGGAGCAGGATGGCCTTGTTCTTGAACAGGCCGTCAGCCTCCACCTTCTGGGCGACGGTGCCGGACAGGTCCATCTGGACCTTGGTGGTGTCGTCCTTGCGGTTGTCAAGCAGCTTCTGGCGTCCGGCAGCGGTGAACTCGGCGGTCCAGAACTTGGTCTTGGTGTCTGCGGCGGTGGCAGCGATCAGCTTGTAGTCGGTGTCCTTGACCAGGGTCACGTCGCCGGTCTTGCCGTTGATGAGCTTCAGGGCGATGTCGGCCTCGGGCAGCGTGACGCGGGCGTCGTACTGGTCGACGACGTCGTAGTAGGCGAGGGACTCAGCGGCAGGCACGTCGGACTTGATGGTGTAGGAGATCTCGGAGCCGATGGCGGGGGTGTCCGCGTCGTTGACCGTCTTCTCGATGCCAGCCTTGGAGTTCTTCGGGTAGGCGTGGACGTCGTAGACCCACTTGTTGAGGTCGGTCGGGTGCGTCATGGGCACCGTGATGATGAAGGGCTTGGAGCCGACGTAGCCCGCGGGGGTCGCGGTCTCAGTCACGATGTAGGCGCCGAGGGTGAGGTCGTCGAACTTAGCCAGGCCGTCGGCACCGGTAGTCTTCTCTTTGGCAGCGTCAACGCCGTCAGCCTTCGCGGCGTCAACGTTGCCGTTGTAGCCTGCGAGCTTCTCCCAGCCGGCCTGCGTGGTGAGGTCGACGTGGGTCAGGCGCTCGACGGTGAAGGTCACGTTGCCGAGGGGGGGTACCGGTCGCGGTGGCGTCCTCGAGGCCGTTGCCCTCGGTGGTGCCGTTGCTGTTGTCCTTGACCAGCTTGTGGATGGTGATGGAGCCGGTCTTGGTGGCGTCGAGGTCAACGAGCGACGGGGCGCGCGTTTCGGTGGCGGCCAGGCCGAAGGCGGGGGCAGCCTGCGTCGCGGAGGTGGCGGCGGGCAGGGCCAGCGCGCCGGCGGCGACGGCGAAGGCTGCGAGCAGGCTCAGGCTGCGGCGGGTCTTCGTGGTGCTCATGGGTTTTCTTTCTCCTGTGTGTGTGATTTCGGGAGTTTTTCTGATGGTGGGTCACCGTGGTCACGGGACCTCATGGGTGGCTCAGGCGAGTGCCTTACGCCGCTTGGTGGTGACCACAGTCATCACCATCGCCCCGGACATGAGCGCCGCTGCGACGCCGATGTAGGGGTAGATTCCGGTGCTGCCTGCCTTGGGCAGCTCGCCAATCTCGGTGTCCTTGACAACGATGGTGGCCTTGCGGGTGCCGCCGACCAGGAAGCCCTGGGGGCCCGGCGTGCTGCTGTCCGACGCGAACGCCTGGACGGCGCTCGTGGCCCACTTGGCCTGGTCCGTGAGGTCGGCCGCGAGCTCAACGTTCGTGCCGGAGCCGTCCGCGCGGGCGGTGGTCAGCTTGAACTCGAGGGGCTGGGGCAGCAGGGAGTGTCCCGCGGGTGCCTTGGTCTCGACCAGCCAGTAGGCGGTGTCAAGATCGAGGTCGTTGACGCTCCAGTAGTATCCGTCGGTCGCGGTTCCCTGGGTCAGGGTCTTGACCACGGTGGCGTTCGCATCCGTGTTGGGGTTGGACTTGTAGATCGCGAACTCGGCGCCCTTCAGGGGGTACATGGCCGCATTGTTCGGACCGATGTACTGGTTCGAGGCATCCGCGAAGGTGGAGCCCGTGTTCTGCGTGCCGGCCTTCACGATCACGAAGTCGTGGGGGACGGTCGGGCCACAGGCCTTGTTGTTGCTCGTACCGTCACTGTCCTTGCCGTTCTCAGCCAAGACCTCGTTGAAGAGACCCTTGCCGGGAGCGAGCTCGTTGTTACCGTTGACGGAGCAGGCCAGGTCGGCCTCGCTGTATCCGGCGGCCGCGGGGTTGCGGGTCACCGAGAAGCGGATCCAGTATTCCTTGGTGGCGCCGGGGGCCAGCTCGACGCCGTCGGTCAGCGTGTAGACGCCGCCGGTGGCGGTCGCGTTGGACGCGGAGTTCAGGCCGGCCTGGGTCTCGGCGATCTTGGCAGAGTTGATCTCCAGGCCCTTCGCGAAGTCGGGCTTGTCGGTGAGCTTGCCGGTGTTGGCGGCCAGCGAGCCGTCGTTGGTGGCGACGATCTTGTAGTCCACATTGAAGGTGGTGGCGCCGTTGGCGCCGCCGTTGTTCTCGATGGTCTTCTGGACGCGCAGCTTGGGAGCCTGGTATTCGTTCACGAAGGTACAGGTGATGGGGGCTGCCTCGTCGGACGCTGCACCGCCGACGTTCTTGAAGCTGACGCCGCGCTCGGTCTTGGTCACGGCGACGTCTTCACCGATGCCGTTGACGCACTTGATGTCCTTGAGGCTCCACTTGTCCTCGCCGCCGGTCGAGATGTCCTTCTCCGTGATGGTGAAGTCGGAGTTACCGACCTCGAAGGGGATGAACACCGAGTCGTACTTCGCCTGGGCCTCACCGAAAGCGGTGGGGGTCAGACTCGTCAGCGGATCGGAGCCGTACATGTAGCTTGTGCGAGCCGGCGCGGAGGAGACCGTGGGCTTCGTGACGGACACGGTACCGGTGGTTGCCGGGGTGTCAGCCCTATTATCGTGCCACGTGTCGCCGGTAGTCACCGAGAAGGTGGCGGCGGGGATCGTCGGGTTGGCACCCGCCGGGTCCTCGACGGCCTTCGCGATGCGCACGCTTCTCTCCTCGGTGATGACACCGTAGAGGCAGCCGTAGTTGACCGAGAGCTCCTGCGTCACGAAGGTGTCGGTACGCTTGGCGTCCGCGGGCGGGGTCGCGGGACAGTCGGCGGTCGGGATGGAGTTGAAGTTGTCCGGGGTCAGGAAGTTGGTCGCATTGTTCGCGGGGGTGAAGCCCCACAGGTGCAGACGGTACTTGCGGCCGTTCTTCGTGAAGGTATGGTCCGAGGCTGTCTTCTCCAACTTAACGGTGTCGTAGACGTAGGGGTTCTCGTTGACGTTACCCTTGGCGCCAGGCCAATTGATGGGCGTCACCCTCTTAGCGGTAACGTGGCTGTACGGCTGCTCCGCGCCCTTGTTGTAGTACTGGCTGTACAGGTCGTAGTCGCCGTTGCCCTCGCCCACGTACTTGACGCAGTAGTAGCGTCCCGACTGAGACTCAGGCTTGTTGACGTAACCCTTCGAGCGGTCGGAGGGGTCGATCGGATCCGGCTCATAGGCCGTGCCAATGAACTGCTTCTGTCCATTCTCATCCAGGACAAACTGTCCATTCTTCTTAGCCCACTGAGGAGTGCCGTAGTAGATCCCCTGGTCCATGACGGCGTCGCGCAGGAACTGAACGCCAGACGCGGGGAGCGCAGGTTCTGTCGCAGACTTACCGTTGATGCCGATGTCGGTGCGGCAGGTGTCAGTGCCACCGATTCCGGGGTGCTTGATGTAGGCACCGCCCTTGCGGTACATGATCGTCGAGGAGAGAGTGTTGTAAGACTCGTAATTGACGAAGGGATACGCCTCGGGCTGAGAACCGGTGAGGTTCGGGATCGTCAGCTGCAGGGTCGAGTGCAGATATTGCTTAACATTTGCTCCGCCCTGGATCGGCAGGTTGTTGTGGCGGATCGCGCCGAGCAGGAAGGTCTGACCCGGCTGAACGGTACCCGGATCATTTGGCTTGAAACCGATGGCGCTCTGGCCGTTCACCCAGATCTTCCCGGTTCCGCCATCGTGCCACTGCTTGTAGTGGGCATCCATCCAATCCTTACTGTCCTGCGAGTCGCCGGGACCAGTATTGTTCGTTTGGTCATCCCACTTCCACGGCGCGCCGCGGGCGATGTAGGTCCACAGTCCTTCTGCTTGGCGACAGTCCCACCCAGGAAGGTGCCGACAGGCTTGCTGTCCGTAATCGGTTTGCCGCCATTAACGCCGGCGCTGGAAAAGGGTGTTGGCGACATGCCCGGCACGATGCCGTAGCGGATGAAGTTGTCGGGGAGGCTGGTGGTTGTGTCGGTCTCAGAAGCGTTGACGATGCCCGTGCCCATGTTGGCACGAACAGCGCCGACGTCGATACCGGTGGCGGCGGGCTCCTGGGCGGCCTGGGCGGCCTGGGGGGCGGCGACCTGGGAGACGACCAGCGTGCTGGCCGCAGTAGCCACGACGGCCAGGGCGGCCAGGGCGCGGGATGCTGCTCCTGTTCGCTTGGTCCGCGCGTGGCCCGCGCGCGCTCGACTTGCTGTCATCGATCGTTCTCCTTGACGTTCTTGCGCTGTGTTGTGACCGGAGGGACGTCCGGTTCGGTTTTTCCACAACCTTGATGACACACAGCCTACGTCGCGGTTACTCAAAAATGCAACCCCATTTTCGCGACTTTGGCAGTGGGCTACGTTACAGAACAACAGTCAAGCCGTCTTTCCGCAGGATATTGCGGTTTGACCAACTGGTATCTATTCATATTATCGCAACATAAGTAGCTAAATTGTTATTTTTAACGGCTGGCAACAAATCCGATCGCGGAACTATACAGAGCTTGACACCCTCCAAATAATCCACCGATTAGCCAATTTTTTTCAGCCATTCAACCACCCCTCCTAACCCCTCACCCCTCCACCCCACCCCTCCGAGCCACCCCTCCGAGCCACCCTCCCACCCCCAAAAAGTCGCATGCAATTCGATTACTTAAACGTTCAACAAAGCCTAGAAACGCTGCAATTCCAACAATCCGATTTCAACATTTGAAAGGTTTACATGGGAATTGCATGCGACATTTCAGGGCAACCACCCCGACACCCGGACGCCACCCGCCCGGGCCCCCTTCACCACCCCACCCCAAAAAGTCGCATGCAATTCGATTACTTAAACATTCAACAAAGCCTAGAAACGCTGCAATTCCAACAATCCGATTTCAACATTTGAAAGGTTTACATGGGAATTGCATGCGACATTTTTCGGCAACCACGCCCAACGGTGCCCGCACGCGCCCGCACGCGCCCGCACACGCCAACACGCCAACGCAGCTCCACACCACCGAACCCCAGGGCACCCGCCACCGCGCCCCGGCCTCGTCACGCGCACCCACGCGCCCCAGCCTCGTCACGCGCAAGCACCCACACCCCTGCACAATAGGGCGCATGGATCTACGCCCCGTCGCCCTCGTGCCCGTCACCGCCTACGACCCGTCGCGCCCGACTCCGGCCGCCATCGTCTCCGGCGAGGTCGCCGCGCACGACGCGCCGCACCCCCTGTCGGTCTTCGACATGTTCCGCATCGGGATCGGGCCCTCCTCGTCGCACACGGTGGGCCCGATGCGCGCGGGCCTGGCCTTCACGACGGAGCTGACGACCCTCACGCCACCCTCGCGCATCACGATCGACCTGTTCGGGTCGCTGGGGGCGACGGGCCGCGGACACTCGACGGACCGCGCGGTGCTCCTGGGCCTGGCGGGCTACGACCCGGAGACCGTGGACATCGGCACGGTGGAGGCGATCCTCCCGACCCTGGCGAGCACGGGGACCCTCACGCTGCCCTCGGGCACGCGCGTGCCCCTGAGCATCGCCGAGGATATCCGATTCATCCCGCGCACGGTCCTCCCCTATCACGTGAACGCACTCACGATCACCGCGAGCGACGGCGACGGCGACACGATCCTCCAACGCACCTACTACTCGGTGGGCGGCGGCTTCGTCATGCTCCAAACCAACGAGGACCCCCAGCATCCCGAGGTCTCCTCCCTCGCCTCCAGCCAGGCCGGCGTCGGCATCGACGTTCCCGCGCCGCACCCCTTCGCGTCGGGCGCCCAGCTGCTCGCCCAATGCGAGGCGTCGGGCCTGAGCGTCGCCGAACTGGTGCGCGCCAATGAGGAGGCAGTGCGCCCACGCGACACCCTCAACGCCTACCTGGACCGCATCGCGGACACAATGTTCGACTGCGTGGACGCGGGCACGTCGGCGGCGGGCATCCTGCCGGGCGGCCTCGACGTGCCGCGCCGCGCCCGTGCGCTGGCCGGCAAGCTCGCGCAGCGCCTGACGGGCACCCCCGGGGATTCGACGGACGAGGCCGGGGCCGGCTCGGGCGCTCACCGCTCGGGGTCCGCGGCGTGGGCGTCGACGGTGGCCGACCCGATGCGAGCCATGGACTGGGTGAACCTATTCGCCCTGGCCGTCAACGAGGAGAACGCGGCCGGCCACCGGGTGGTGACGGCGCCGACGAACGGTGCGGCGGGCGTCATTCCGGCGGTCCTGGGCTACCTGGTGACGCACTGCCCGGAGACCGGCTCGGCGCCCGGCATCGCGGCGGGGCCTGCGACGCAGGACGAGGCGCGCGCGCCGCTGTGCCACATCCGCATGACTCCCCGGCCTCCACCCCCGCCCCCGAGGCCGGCGCGGAACCCGGCGACGAGGCCCCGGCCTCGTCCGTCGAGGAATGCGCGGCCCGCCGCCGCTCCCTCGTGCACGAGTTCCTTCTAGCCGCCACGGCGATCGGCGCACTCATCAAGACGAATGCGTCCATTGCGGGCGCGGAGGTCGGCTGCCAGGGCGAGGTCGGGTCGGCCTCGGCGATGGCGGCGGCGGGCCTGGCGCAGGCCCTCGGCGGCACCCCGCAGCAGGTGGAGAACGCGGCGGAGATCGCGATGGAACACTCGCTGGGGCTGACCTGCGACCCTGTGGCGGGCCTCGTGCAGGTGCCGTGCATCGAGCGCAACGCGATCGCCGCGGTCAAGGCGATCAACGCGGCGCGCATGGCCCTGTGGGGCGACGGGCGACACATGGTGAGCCTGGACGTCGTCATCGAGACGATGCGCCAGACCGGCAACGACATGCTGTCGAAGTACAAGGAGACGTCGGAGGGCGGCCTGGCCGTCAACGTCGTCGAGTGCTAACCGCGCCCCCGCGCCGCCCCTGAGTCACCGAGCCCCGAGCCACCCCTAAGCCACCGAGCCGCCCCAAAAAGTCGCATGCAATTCGATTACTTAAACATTCAATAAAGCCTAGAAACGTTGCAATTCCAACGATCTGATTTCAACATTTGAAAGGTTTACATGGGAATTGCATGCGACATTGTTGGGGAACCATGACATCGTTGGGGACCATGACATTGTTGGGGGACCATCGGGACCGTAGGGTCACCAGGGCCGCGCCCGCCGCGCCCCGCGCCCACCGCACCCGCCGCGCCCCGCGCCCGACAAGCCCCCGGGCAGACAAGGGGCCAAGCAGCCCACACACCCCGAGCGCGCAGAGAAATGAGCATATCGCAGCGCACACTTTCAACTCGGTCGCCACGCACCCCAAGCGCGCAGAGAAACGGGCCGACCGAAACTCGCCTCGAATGACTATCCCCACAAACCACCCCGGCGTGACAAATGTTTGCACGTGCCGATGAGCACAGATAGCATAACCACTAGTCAGTTTTGTAATAACCACGGGCCCCGGGACGACGGAGTACTCATGCGTCGCACATCTACACACGGCCACGCCACGCCCGCGTCGCCCCACTCGGCCGTTCACGCCCGGCGCGCGGCGCGCGCGTGGGCCGCGAGCGCATCGGCACTCCTGGTGGGCCTCGTCGTGGCGCCCCCCGCGCAGGCCACGCAAGCCACGCAAGCCTTGCAGGCCACGCAAGCCACGCAAGCCACGCAGGTCGCGCAGGTCGCGCAAACCACACAAAACACGCAGGCCGCGCAAGCCGCGGAGGAACCCGGCGGCGCCTCCTTCACCATCAACAACGTCGCCTCGATCTTCACGGACTCGGTCGTCAACAACTCGCCCACCGAGCGCACCTACCCCTTCATCGACCCCAGCGACGAACCGGGCGTGTGGGACTACAACTTCCGCCGCCTGGTCTACTACGGCACGGTCGAAGATACGCGCAACCAGGTGGACCGATACGCCTACATGGAGACCTACAAGCCGAACATGTGGTCGCGCGACGGCTGGGTGAAACCCCTGGACCAGTGGGGGCCGTGGCCGGGCGGCTCGCTGCAGGACGGGACGGGCTGGAAGCGCGCCCAGTGGTTGGGAGTCCTCCCTGGCGTCGCAGGGCTACTGGAGCTACACGACGCGCTCGCTGCCGTGGGGCGAAAACCCCGCGGAAACGGCGTCATCTTCTACAACAACGAGACCACCGTCCAGGGCAAGATAGCGCCCTGGAAGCAGACGGCGGTCGGCTTCCAGCCGGCCTCGCCGGGCACGGTCGCGGCCGGACAGCCATTCCTGCTGGGCACGCTGCGCAACAACAACCTCCCGATTTTCAACAACTTGGAACGAGGCACGGGCAGGCAACAGAAGACGCTGACCGATGTGGGTCCTCAGCGTTTCTTCCACGGGGATCTGAACCTGCGCATCCAGGGTGATGGCTTCGCGATGCAAGGGGCGATCCCCTGGGATCTCGAAGAGTCCCAGGACGACACGGAGACGACGGTCGTGCCGCGCGCGGGCGGCGCCTACACGGTGGTGGCCAACAGCGTGTGCGACACGAACCCTGACGGATCGGTGGCCGCGAACGGTAGCCGCCGCAAGATCAGGGGCAAGTTCACGGGTCCGGCACGCCTCTACAACCCGGAGGGCCGCAATACCGACCAGTGGCTGACAGGTACGACCGTGTGCGCCCAGCACGTCGGCGCGGGCAACGGAAGCTACGACCTGTACAACAAGGGACAGAAGGGCCACATCAACCAGACCGCGGGCTGGGCGAAAGCGCAGCGCGCGGAGAACGACTGGCCGGACGCCGTCGATATCTCCTTGCGCACCCCGGCCTCGAACGACACGCTGTCCATCGCCTCCTCCACGCTGCCGGACACGGTGTGGGAGAAGGACGGGATCCGCTACCGCATGACGATCTGGGGTTTCACGGACAACGGGCGCAGCGCCTCGTGCCCGGCCGCTCCCCCACAGGGCGCGCAGCCCGTGACGAGCATGAGCACACCGGAACTCAACATGAGCTTCGCGTGCCTGTACGCCTCGATCACGCAGGAGCGCTACGTGCGCATCCATAAGGTCACCGAGATGGACGGCGCGGGCGCGGGAGCGACCCAGCCCTCGGTAGCCTTCACCTCCACGGCGACCCGCGACGCCAGCGACGCGCCCGCCGGTGCCACGGCCTCGTCGACGACCCCGGACGGAACCGCGGTGTCCGGCTGGGTCGAGGACGGCGCCTTCAACCAGACGCTTACCCCCTCCGGCCTGGGCGAGTCGAAGCGGGCGTCCATGGCCTCGTACCGGGCGTTCCTGGTGGGGCACTCCGACTTCACCATCACCGAGGCGGACATCACCCCGGCCGACCCCTCGGAGGAGTGGACGCTTGAGTCGATCTCGTGCGTGAACGGCGCGGGCGAGGCCGTGGCCGCGACCGTGGACACCGACACGAAGAGCGTTAATTTCGCGGGCGTCGGGGCGGCGGCCAGCGCGGCGGCGCTGACGATCGACTGCACGTTCACGAATCGAGCGCGCCGAGCGGACGTGAGCGTCAAGCAGGAGTTCGTGACGAGCGGCGGCAACGGCCCCGTGACCTTCGACGTGGATTACAAGGTGACCGCGACGAATAGCGGGTCGCTGGATGGGGACACGGGTGCCTTGCAGGTCGCGCCCGGTTTCCCTTCCAGCCTGACGATCAACTCGGTGCGCGTGGCCGCCACGCAGGAGGGCCTGAGCGCGGGGACCGAGCTGACCGCCGCGGGCGGGCGCTACCAGATCACGAGCGGCGACCCGCTGCCCGCGAACTCGTCGCGCGAGTACTGGGTGCGCGTCAACGTGACGCGCTCGGAAGCGGCGAACGTGGACGAGTCGCGATTCTCGTGCCGCTACCTGGGACCGCCGCGCTCGGGATACGGCCTGTACAGCGAGGTCATCGCCGCGTCGGGTCGAGATTCGGACGGCACCGATAACAACAAGGCGTGCGCCCCCGTGCGCGTGCGAACGGTCGTCATCGCGAAGGCGGGCCGCCAGTTCACGAACCTCCAGTGGCCCGAAATCGCCAACGAGTACGTGGACGCGCAGGGCTACTCTTACTATCCGCTCGCCGGGTCCGAGTTCGCGATCTACGACGTGGACCCGCGCGTCGACGGGTCGGCCACCCCGGTCCTGACCCTGGATTCGTCGAACACCGGCAACTTCCCGTACTACTGGAAGGTGACGACGCTGGCGACGGACAAGAAGTACTGGCTCGTCGAGACGAAGGCCCCCGAGGGGCACCTGCTCCTGCCGCAGCCGATCGGCTTCACGCTCAGCGCGCAGCTGGGCGACGGCACGGGCACGAACGTCATGCCCGACACTGAGATCTTCGACCAAAACAAGTGGACGAAGGCCTCCGTCCAGGTCTACAACTCCGGCTACAACGACCTGACGTTGGACGTGCAGGGCATGATCATCGACGGTAAGTTCACGGCGACCATCATGGTGGCCGACCGGGAGGCCCCGACGCTCCCCTATTCCGGCGGGCCGGGCCTGTACCCGTACCTCGCGGCCTCTGCGGCCCTGATCGCCTCGGCGCTGGCCGCCCGGCGTGCGGCCCGCAGGAGGGTCGCAAACTGACGCGAGACGATACTGACGCGAGACGCTAACAAACGCGAGGCGGGGCGCTGTGGACCACACCCACAGCGCCCCGCCCGTCACTCAACCGGCGTCACTCAACCGACGTCACTCAACCGGCGTCACTCCGTGGCCAGCGCCTCCGAGGGGCTGACCTTCGCGGCGCGGCGGCCGGGCAGCCAGGAGGCGATCAGCGCGGACACGATGGCCACGACGCACACGCCGACCAGCTGCAGCCACGGCACGCTCAGCACGGGGGTGGCCCCGTCAATCGGCAGGCTCATCACGCCAACCCACCCGAAGGCGACGCCCATGCCGACGCCGATGAGCGCGCCGGTCAGCGATAGGAACAGCGCCTCGAGGGCGAGGAGGCTCTTCATCTGGCGGCGCGTCAGGCCGAGCGCCCGCAGCAGCCCGTTCTCGCGGGTGCGTTCGGCGACCGACAGGGACAGCGTGTTGGCCACGCCCACCAGGGACACCAGGACGGACACGCCGAGCAGCCCGACGAGGACGAGCATCAGCCGGTCGATGATCTTCGTGTACGTCTGGCGCTCCAGCGCGGAGCCGTTGACACTCAGGTGAGAGTCCTTGAGCAGCGTGGCCTGGACGGTCTCGGCGTCGGCCCCGTCGGCCATCTTGATGATGATCGCCTGACGCTCGAGCGAGGACGCGATGGAGCGCAGGGTCTTCTCGGAGACCTGGGCCTCCCCGACGCTGCCGTTCTTGTCGTAGGTGGCGCTCAGGTCCACGCACGACTCGGCGCACAGGCGCAGCGTCTGCCCGGCCAGGGCCTCGTCGCCGACGCGCACCTGGCCATCGCCCAGCTGGCTGACGGTCGAGTGGGTGACGCCCGTGTAGTCGGGTTCTCCGGTGATCATGACCGACGAGGCCTGGGCCTCGTCCTCCGCATCGGTTCCCTCTCCGGGAGCGTAGGCGGGCGCGCCCGAGGTGGTCGTCAGGGTGCCGGGGGCGGCGTACTGGGCGACGGTGGCGGCGACGCCGTCGGTGGCCGCGATGGCGGCCTGCTGGTCGTCGGTGATCGCCCCATCTGTGGACACGGCCATGAGGTCGAACGGGCGGGCGTCGTTCACGGCGTTGGTCAGTGTGGTGCGCACGGAGGCGGCGCCGACGATGATGGTGACGACCAGGGTCACGCCGATGATGATCGCGGTGCCGGTCGCGGAGGTGCGGCCGGGGTTGCGCATCGTGTTCTCGCGGGCCATGGCGGACAGCGTGCCCGGGAAGACCAAGCCGAAGGCGCGGGTGAGGGCGGGCAGCAGCACGGAGGCGACGAGCAGCGCTCCGAGGAGCGCCAGGAGCGACCCGCCGAAAGCACCGAGGAACTTCGTGCCGCCACTATCCGAGCGCCACGCGAGGGCCACCGAAGCGCACCCGGCCACCGCGATGAGCGCGCCGATGACGAAGCGGACGGTGTGCTTCTTCCGGGCGGCGGCCCCGGCCTCGTTCACGGGGGCGAGGGCGGCGACGGGCGCGACGCGGGAGGCGGCGCGGGCCGGGAAGACGCCGACGAGGGTCGTGAACAGGGTGGCGCCCAGCCACGTGAGGGCGAGCTGCCAGACGGAGGCCCCCTCCAGCGCCGCGACGACGCTAGAGGCCAGGCCGGTGCCCGCCTCCGCGAGCGCGCCAATCAGCCAGCCGAGCGCGACGCCAATCGCGGACGAGATCACTCCGATCGCGAGGGCCTCGCGGGTCACGAGCGAGCGGACCTGCCGCCTGGTCGCTCCCAGCGTGCGCAGCAGCGCCAGCTCGCGGGTGCGCTGCGTGAGCACCACGCGGAACGTCGAGGAGACGACGATAGAGGCCACGAGCGCCGCAATCGCCGGGAAGATCAGCATGATTCCCATCGTCATGGTGGCTCCCAGGCGTGCCTGGTCGAGGTCGTCCTGGATCGCCTGGTGCACGCTGGTCACGGTCACGCCCGAGACGCCACTCAAAGCGGAGTTCGCCCTCGCCACCCACTCGTCCTGGGTGGCGCTGGGAGGGTTTGCGTTGCTGTCCGTATCAACCCCGGACGTCGCGACGATGAACCGGCCGGATGCGGTCGTTCCAAAGATCGCGGAAAAGCCGCCGTCGGTCACGTAGCTGGCGGGCACGCCCATGCTGATCGTGTTCGAGCGCGTGGTGCCGACGATCGTGAGGGTGCGGTAGTCACCCTCGGCGAATCCGGCTCGCACGCGGACGGTGTCGCCGACCTTCAGCGAGAGGGCCAAGGCCGTGTGCTCCGGGATGGTGATCTGATCGTCGGCGGTCGGGGCGGTTCCGGCGCTCAGGTCGAGGTCGGCGAAGGGCTTGGGGGCCAGCGGCGACACGTAGAGGCCGGCGCGCGTCGCGTCGGTCTGGGCGTCGGCGGGCCACTGGGCCATGTGCTTGATGGCGGTGACGCCGCTGGTTGCGCTCAGGGTTCTTTCGGCGCTTTCGATGGCGCCTTCGGGCGCGTCGTTGTTTTGGGAGACGACGATCGTGCCGCCGCGGTACTGGCTGTAGACGCTGGAGGTCAGGCCCGAGGTCATCGCCGTCATGACGATGAGGGTAATGACGATGAAGGCCGTGGAGATGGCGACGGCCAGGCCTGTGGAAATGTAGCGGCGGCCGTGGGAGCGCAGGTTGGCGCTCAGGAGGGAGTTTGTTGCAGACATGAGATGAGACTTGGGAGTGTGGGCGCGCGCGTTCAGCGCAGCGCAGCGGTCAGGTTGTCGGCGGTGATGTCGCGCAGGTCGGAGACGATGCGGCCGTCTCGGCACACGAGGACGCGGTCCGCATAGGCGGCGGTGGCCGTGTCGTGGGTGACCATGATGACGCTCTGGCTCAGTTCGTCGACGGCGCGGCGCAGCAGGTCCATGACCTCGTCGGTGGAGTGGGAGTCGAGGTTGCCGGTGGGCTCGTCCGCGACGATGACGGCGGGGCGGCTCATGAGGGCGCGGGCGACGGCGACGCGCTGCTGCTGGCCGCCGGACATTTCGGAGGGGCGGTGGCTCAGGCGGTTCGCGATACCCAGGGAGTTGACGATGAGGTCGAACCATTCCTTTTCGGGGGCTTTTCCGGCCAGGCGCATGGGCAGGAGGATGTTGGCGCGCGCGTCCAGGGTGGGCACCAGGTTGAAGGACTGGAACACGAAGCCGATGCGGTCGCGGCGCAGCTTGGTCAGTGCTGTGTCTTTCAGGGCGGTGATGTCGGTGTCTTCGACGAAGACGTGTCCGGAGGTGGGGGCGTCGAGGCCAGCGAGGATGTGCATCATCGTGGACTTGCCGGAGCCGGAGGGACCCATGATGGCCGTGAATTCGCCGGCGCCGAAGCCGACGCTCACGTCGTCGAGGGCGCGCACCTGCGCGTCGCCGCTTCCGTAGATTTTGGAGACGCCCTGGAGTCGGACGATGGACGAGGCCGGGGCCTGTGCGGCCGCAGGGGCCGTGATTGTTGTGTTCGTGTTCATGCATCCATCGTGCGCCTGGGGCGCGCGTCACCGCTACGGAGGTTTCCCCTGATTCGCCCCCGAGGCCACCCGGGGTGTCCTCGGGGATTGCCCCGCGCTGCGTCTCGGGGCTCGTCTCCAAAACTCGCACGTAATTTCACTTGGTCAGTTTTTAATTAGCCCCACAAACGTTGCAATTCCAACGATGCCAATTCAATGTTTGAAAGGTTTACATGGGAATTACGTGCGAAATTGCTGGGCTCACACCAGGCGCCACTGGCGCGGAGGGTGGCCCCGGCACCCGGCCGCAAGCGACTACGACTCGACCGCCTCGCGCACCTCGCCCACCTGGCCAGCCTCGTCTACCACGCCGCATAAGCGGCCCACACCCGACCCGAGCCCACCCCAGGCTCCAATTTCAACCGCAGTTTGCCCAAACCGTAGACCACCTCGCCTGAAACACCCCAAATGCCCATTTCCACCGAAGTGGACTGCACTTTGAGCACGCACCCTACAATTGAAGGCAAGTCGAAGGAGACCACGATGGATGCATCTGCGGTCCGCACCCTTGCGGAGCACGCACATACAACTGCGAACAGGGATAACGGCGCGCGCCGGGAACTGGCTCGTCGCGCGCAACGAGGCGAACTCGTGAGGATCGCTCCCGGCTACTACCTCGACTCCGAGGCAATCACCACGCATCCTGCCCCGAGCGTGGCCGTCGATCTGGCGCGGCTGCTGGCCCTTCAGTACAGGCACCCGCACCTGATCGCATCCGGCCCCACCGCCGCGTGGCTCCGTGACTTACCGCTTCTGCGCGAGCATCCGCTGCACGTCACCACGACCTCGGACCATCACCCGCGTCCGGTCACGCTTCCCGAGATTCACGCGGGCCACCTCCATGTTCCGGCCGTCACGGTCCGCCCGCATCGGCCACGAGGAGGACGATCACCAGCGATGAATCGCTACGACGGGGACCTCATGGGGGCGACGCTCGAGGACACGATCATTGACTGCGCGTTAGCACTCGACCAGGAGGAAGCATTTGTCGTCGCCTGCGCGGGCCTGCACGAACTGGCGCGATACCGGCGTTTCTACCGGGACGATTCACGCCAACGCGAGGAGGTTAACCGCGCCCGTTTGCAGCGCATGATCGGTTCCTCGGGTCAGGGAACGAGGAACGTGACTTCCGCCCGCTGGGTGCTCACTCACGCGGATGCGGGCTGCGACAGCGTGGGAGAGTCTCGACTGCTCTATCTCCTGATCTGCGGGGGACTATCGGGGCTGGAGACACAGTATCCGGTGTCGGCTTCCGGCAAGTGGTACTTCATCGACATCGCAGTGCCGGAGGCGCGCATCGGCATCGAGTTCGACGGCCGTGGCAAGTACGGCTCCGACGTCGATTCCGTCCACCGGTCGATCGAAGCCGAGGAGCGCCGCCAGCGCCTGCTCGAAGCCCAGGGGTGGCAAATCCGACGATTTCGGTGGGAGGCGCTCGCACATCCCGATGAGATCCTCGGGCAGATCCGCACGCTCCTCGGTAGCCAGTAAGCCGCACGTCTCGGTTGTCGCACCGGACAAGCTTCAATCCGGGGTCCGGGGTCCGGGGTCCGGAGAACAATACGTCATGCACCCAAGGACGAGGCCTGGGCAAGGCTTGCGCTCCATCCACCCTCAGTCGAGCGTATAGGTCCCTGAGACCGGCCCGAGCCCGCCCCCGGCTCCGGTTTCAACCGCAGTGTGCCCAAACCGTAGACCACCTCGCCCAAAACACCCCAAAAGTGCCAATTTCCACCGAAGTGGACTGCACTTTGAGCACACATCACAAAAGTCGCACGTAATTTCCCTTGGTCAGTTTTTAATTAGCCCCACAAACGTTGCAATTCCAACGGTCCGAATTCAAAGTTTGAAATAGTCGCGGGGGAATTACGTGCGACATTTTTGGGGAACCATGCCGAGGCAGGGGCAGAGCAGGCAGACGAACGCTAGGCCGCCGGGCGCATCAAGGAAGCCAGACACAGGTCACCGCCCGGCCGACAGACGGTATGCCGCCCGGCCGACAGAGATTAGGACTCGGCGACCTCAGGGCGCGGCTCGCCCGAAGGCTCCGCCCCGGCCTCGTCCACGGAGACCTCGCCGCGCGGCTCGCGCAGGGCCAGGCCGCGGTAGCGGTTGATGGCGGCGCCCACGTCGATGAGGCGCGGGCGCGCCAGGAACGCCGGGTAGGGGCGGGCGCCGAACTTGCAGACGGCGTCCAGGCCCTCGGAAGCGAGGCGCCGGCCGAGCTTGGCCATGAGCTCGGGCATCGACTGTTTGCCGGCCATCTCCTCGAGGACGCCGCGCACGCACCAGGCGATGGCCTCGGCCTGCCCGGGGTCGACGACTCCGGCGACGTCGGAAATGTCGACGGTCGAACGGTCGATGGTCAGCACGGTCGTGCCCGAGGCCTTGGTGCGCGGGCGGTCCACGCGGGCTTTCGCGGACGGCACGCGGGGTGCGGCCTCCCAGGAGGTTGGGGCGTCGGTGCGGGGGCGCGGCAGGTCGGCGACAACGGAGCGCGCCCGGGAGGTGACGTCGAGGCAGTGGTAGTTGTCCATCATGAGGACCCGGTCGGCGGCGTCGAGGAAGGCGCCGGAGCCGCCGACGACCATGATGAGGGAGACCCCGGCCTCGGTGAGGGAGGTGACGCGGTCGACGAGGGGCGTGATGGGTTCCTTCTCGGCGGCGACGAGGTCGCGCATGCGGGTGTCGCGGATGAGGAGGTTGGTGGCGGAGGTGTCTTCGTCGATGAGGAGCGTGCGCGCGCCCAGCTCGAGGGATTCGACGATGGAGGCGGCCTGCGAGGTGGAGCCGGAGGCGTTCTCGGTGGAAACGACGTGGTGTCGGCGCCGCCCGGCAGGTGGGTGATGAAGGGTGAGATGTCGACGCCGGTGACGGCTCGCCCGTCGGCGGCGCGCACCTTCGTGGCGGTGGGGTCGGTGGCGACGAGCTCGCGGCCGTCGCCGGGCACGTGCGCGTACACGCCCTGGGCGATGGCCTCCAGGAGGGTGGATTTGCCGTGGTAGCCGCCGCCCACGATGAGGGTGAGGCCCGGAGGTATCGCCATGCCGGACACCTCGCCGGCGTGCGGCAGGGTGACGGTGGCGCGCAGGGACTCGGGGGCGGCGAAGGCGACGACGCCGTCACCGGCGAGGGGGGCCTCGGACACGCCGGAGCGGCGCGCGAGCATGGCGTCGTCGGCGACGAAGGACACCCACCCGCGTTCCTCGAGGATCCCTTGGAGGGCGCGGTAGTCCTCGTAGGCGGCGACGTGGGCGAGGAGGCGGGAGCGTTTGCGGGTGGTGGCCGGGTCTTCGGAGACGAAGTCGAAGCAGTCCATGACGATGTTGGGCACGTCGACGTCGAAGAGGCGAGCGGCGCTCTTGCCGAGGATCGTGCGTCCGCGCGCGGGGAGCTTGACTTGGAAGCGGACTTCGACGCGGTCGGGCAGGACGGTCGCGTAGGAGCGCTGGAGGATGAGGGCGCCGGCGCGGGCGATCGTCACGTCGCGCGCTCCGCGGGCGCGGATAGCCTCGTCGAAGGAGCGGGCGATGAAGTCCGCGGCGGCGAGGCGGGCGTCGGACGAGGCCAGGGCGGCCTCGGGCAGCCCCATGGCCTCGGGCCGTGCCCAGGCGCGCAGGGACGAGGGCGGGGCGTAGGGGTCCGCTTGAACGTGGTCGATCGCGAGGGTGAAGTCGCCGTAGTCCCAGGCGCCGAGGGCGTTCTTGTAGAAGCCGTAGGGGCGCCCGTCCGCGTGTCGCAGCTGGCCGAGGAGGTCAGCGTCGGTTCCGGACGTCGAGCGTGCGGGGGCTTCGTATCGGGGAGTCATGCTGCAAGTTTACAGGCGGCGCCTGCGAGAGAGGGATTCTCGCAGGCGCTGGCGTTGGTCTCATCGCGGGGCGGGCTGGCTGACAGCGGGGCGGGCCCGGGAGAATTCCCGGGCCCGCCCCACGAGCGTTGGATGCCTCAGTACGAGTAGAGCCCAGCGATGAAAACCACGACGAACAAGAGCAAGCCGAGGATCTGCACGATGGAGATGATCATGGCGATCATGCGGCCCATGCGCGCCTTGTCGAGCACGTCCATGGGCGCATTGCTTGTTTGTGCGTTCGTGACCAGCATGTGGCCCCAGACCCACGCGGGGACCGACATGAGGAGTCCGAAGGTAAAGAAGCTGAGCACGGCCAGGATGATGACGATCGTCGAGTTCGAACGGATCGACTCGTACTGGTAGGTGTTGGGGGGCGTGTAGGCGGGCTGGCCGTAGGTGGGGCCGTAGGCCGACTCGCCGTAGGGGGGCTGGCCGGCCTGGGCGTAGCCGTTCTGGGCGTAGCCGTTCTGGGCGTAGCCGGCCTGGGCGTAGCCGTTCTGGGCGTAGCCGTTCTGGTCGTACCCGGCGGCGGACTGGCCGTATGCGCTCTGACCGTACGCTCCGCCAGTTCCATAAGACTGCTGCTGCCCGTAGCTGGGCTGCTGCGCGAAGGGGGCCTGGTCGGCCGGCGCCTGCTGCGCGTAGGGGTTGACGGGATCACTCATGTGTTGCTCCAAAATGATAGGGCAGGGATTCGCGACTCATACTAGCGCATGAGTCAGACAAGAAAACAGGTCCGAGGCCCGGGTAACTCCCGGGCCTCGCGACCGTGGCGGCGCGTCAGTAGCCGGCAGCACCCGCGATGAACAGGCCGAGGACGAGAAAGATCACGCCGATGACAAGACCTGCGACGATGAAGACGATGTGGATGATCGAGCAGATCTTGGCGGTCGACTGGGCGCTGCGCGCCTGGTCGACGACGTCGATGGGGGCGCCGAGCATCTGGGCTTCCTGCAGCATGTTGTTCGCCCAGAACCACATGCCGCCCGACAGCAGGAGTCCGCCGAACAGGAAGCTGAGGATCGCCAGGAGTCGCGCCGTCGAAGCGTTCGAGCGGATCTTCTCCACCGCGGGGTTCACGGCGTACATCGGCTGAGCGTATGCCTGCTGGCCGTACTGCTGCTGGCCGAACGCTTGCTGGTTTGCGCCCGGCGTTGCCGAGGCCTCGGGGATCTCCGCACCCGGCGTCGCCGACGCGGCAGGGGCCTCGGTGTCGGGGGCCTGCTGCGTGAAGGGGTTGACGGGATCGCTCATTGTTTCTCCAAAAGAAGGGGTCGCTCTTGCGCCTCCATGCTAGCGCACGGCTCACGACGGACGAAGAAACGAGGCACGGATTACTCCGCACCTCGCCTCCGACGCGATCGCGTCACATGTTTGCGCCGATGACGACGACCACGATGAGGACCACCTGGAGGAGGAGCAGGCCGGCGCAGATGCCGCGCGCGAGCTTCACCCGCTTCATGACGTCTTCGGGAGCGTTGATCGCCTGGGCTCGGCTGCACAGACGCTGCGCATGCACGCAATCACCCAGGAGGAAAATGACGGGCGCCGCAATGAACGCGACAAAGGCCATCCAGATGGCGAAGGTCGCCGTCGACTTAAGCTTGGTGTACTCGGCCTGCGCGGGATCATAGGACCGCTGCTGGCCCGCGTACTGCTGGGGGCCGCCCTGCACGTACCCACCCGCACCCTGGCCCGAGGCGGGCGCCGACTGCGGGGCCGCGTACTGCTGCGGCTGGGCGTACTGCGCACCGCCGTACTGCTGGCCAGCCTGCGGCGGGGTGTACTGCGCACCCGCGTACTGCTGCGAGGCCACCTGGGGCGCGCCACCTTGCCCGCTCTGGACGAACTGCTGCCCCTGTTGCTGCGGCTGAGCGTACTGTTGGCCGCCCTGCACGTACCCACCTGCACCCTGGCCCGAGGCGGGCGCCGACTGCGGAGCCGCGTACTGCTGCGGCTGGGCGTACTGCGCACCGCCGTACTGCTGGCCAGACTGCGGCGGGGGGTACTGCTGGCCCGCGTACTGCTGGGGGTTGCCCTGCGGCTGCGCGTACTGCTGAGGGCCGCCCTGCGGGTACCCGCCCGCGCCCTGGTAGCCCGAGGCGGGCGCCGACTGCGGGGCCGCGTACTGCTGCTGCTGGGCAGCCTGAGCCGCCTGCCCCTGCTGCTGGTAAGCCGCCTGCCACTGGCCGCCGGAGACGTTCCCGGCAGGGTTGTATCCATGACTCATGACGAGATCCAATTAGTTTCAGGGGCGGGCCTAGTAGCCTGCACCAATCGCAAAGAGAGCAATGAACGGGATGATAAAGAAGATCACGACGAACACGACGAGACCGACGATCTCAATAACCGAGCAGATCATGGCCGCCGATCTGGCACCGCGGATATCCGCAATGACGTCCGCGGGGGCGCCCATGGACTGAGCCTCGCTGACGAGGCTCCCTCCCCAGAACCACGCGGGAATCGCCAGCAGCGGCCCCAGGGTCACGAAGCTGACGAACGCCATGATGCGCACCATCGTCGCGTTCGAGCGGAGCCGCTCGACAGCGGGGTTGAGCATGTACACGCCCTGGCCGTATACGGGTTGGCCATATGAGGCCTGGGGACCGTAGGCGGGGCCCCCGCCGTAACCGGCTTGTCCGCCGCCGTAGGCGTTCTGCCCGGCGCCATATCCGGGCTGCGTCCCGTAGGCGTTCTGCCCGGCGCCATATCCGGGCTGCGTCCCGTAGGCGCCCTGCCCGCCATAGGTCGGCTGGGCGCCGTAGACGATCTCGGTGCTCGGGCTGGTCCCGCCGTAGGGGTTCGTAGGATCACTCATCGCTTACTCCGGTCAGAATTGACGCATTGTTCCTCCGCAATCATACGAGCATGACGCGAAAATGCCGAACGGTTTCCGCGCCCAACTTTTCTGCCACCGCCTCAAGGCGCCCCGGCCTCGTCCCACGCACCGCCCCCGCCTCGCCTCAAGCCACCCCGGCCTCGTCCCACGCGCCACCCCCGCCTCGCCTCAAGCCACCCCGGCCTCGTCCCACGCGCCACCCCCGCCTCGCCTCAACGCGCCCCGGCCTCGTCCCACGCGCACAAAACGGTGCGGGGGCCGGCTTCCCGACCCCCGCACCACCCGACAAACGGGCGCCACATCACAGCATGCAGGACACGCAGCCCTCAACCGCCGTGCCCTCCAGGGCCATCTGACGCAGGCGCATGTAGTACAGGGTCTTAATGCCCTTCCTCCACGCGTAAATGTAGGACTTGTTCAGGTCACGCGTCGTCACCGTGTCCGGATAGAACAGCGTGAGCGACAAGCCCTGATCGACGTGCTGGGTCGCCACCGCGTAGGTGTCGATGATCTTCTCGGGGCCGATCTCGTACGCGTCCTGGTAGTACTCCAGGTTCTCGTTCGTCATGTACGGCGCCGGGTAGTAGACGCGGCCGATCTTGCCTTCCTTGCGGATCTCGATGCGGGAGACGATCGGGTGGATCGACGACGTCGAGTTGTTGATGTACGAGATAGAGCCCGTCGGCGGGACCGCCTGCAGGTTCTGGTTGTACATGCCGTACTTCGCGACGTCGGCCGCCAGGGCCTCCCAGTCCGCCTGGGTCGGGACCTTGATCGACGAGGCGGCGAGCAGCTCGCGGCACTTGTCCGTGGTGGGTGCCCACTCCTCGTCAATGTACTTGCGGAAGAACTCGCCGGACGCGTACTTCGAGTCCTCGAAGCCCTCGAAGCGCTCGCCGCGCTCGCGCGCGATCGTGCACGAGGCCTTGATGGCCTCGAACAGGACCGTCATGAAGTACATGTTCGTGAAGTCCAGCGCTTCCTCGGACCCGTAGTGCACGTGCTCGCGCGCCAGGTACCCGTGCAGGTTCATCTGGCCCAGGCCAATCGCGTGGCTCATCGCGTTGCCGCGGGCGATCGACGGCACCGAGCCGATGTCCGACAGATCCGACACGGCCGTCAGGCCGCGGATCGCCATCTCAATCGTCTTCGAGAAGTCCGGGGAATCCATGGTCTTCGCGATATTGAGCGAACCCAGGTTGCAGGAGATGTCCTTGCCGACGTGCGAGTACGACAGGTCGTCGTTGTAGGTCGAGGCCTCGGACACCTGCAGGATCTCCGAGCACAGGTTCGACATGGTGATACGGCCCTTGATCGGGTTCGCCTTGTTCACCGTGTCCTCGAAGACGATGTAGGGGTAGCCGGACTCGAACTGGATCTCCGCGATCGTCTGGAAGAAGCGACGCGCGTTGATCTTGCGCTTGTGGATGCGGCCATCGTCCACCATCTCGTGGTACTTCTCCGTCACCGAGATCTCGGAGAAGGGCACGCCGTACACGCGCTCCACGTCGTAGGGGCTGAACAGGTACATGTCCTCGTTCTTGCGGGCCAGCTCGAACGTGATGTCCGGGATAACGACGCCCAGGGACAGCGTCTTGATGCGGATCTTCTCGTCCGCGTTCTCACGCTTGGTGTCCAGGAACTGCATGATGTCCGGGTGGTGCGCATGCAGGTACACGGCACCCGCGCCCTGACGCGCGCCCAGCTGGTTCGCGTAGGAGAAGGAGTCCTCGAGCAGCTTCATGACGGGCACGACACCGCTGGACTGGTTCTGAATCTTCTTAATGGGGGCGCCCGACTCACGCAGGTTCGTCAGCTGCAGAGCGACGCCGCCGCCGCGCTTCGACAGCTGCAGCGCCGAGTTGATGCCGCGCGCGATCGACTCCATGTTGTCCTCGATGCGCAGCAGGAAGCAGGAGACCAGCTCGCCGCGCGCCGCCTTACCCGCGTTCAGGAAAGTCGGGGTGGCCGGCTGGAAGCGGCCCGTCATGATCTCATCGACGAAGCTGCGAGCCAGCTCGATATCGCCGCGCGCCAGGTACAGCGACACCATGGCCACGCGATCCTCGAAGCGCTCCAGGTAGCGCTTACCGTCGAAGGTCTTGAGCGTGTACGACGTGTAGTACTTGAACGCGCCCAGGAACGTCGGGAAGCGGAACTTGTGGGCGTACGCCTGCTTGTACAGCTCCTTGATATCCGCGAAGTCGTACTGATCCAGGACGTGCTTCTCGTAGTAGCCCTCGTCCACCAGGTACTTCAGCTTCTCCTCCAGGTCGTGGAAGAACACCGTGTTCTGGTTGACGTGCTGCAGGAAGTACTGGCGAGCGGCCTTACGGTCCGCGTCGAACTGGATGCGTCCGTCCGCGTCGTACAGGTTGAGCTGCGCGTTCAGCGCGTGGTAGTCCAGCTCCGGGGAGGGAGCGTCCTCTACGCCTGTGTCGGTGTAGTTTTCTGCCAAAACTGTTCCAGTCCTTCGCGAACTCTGGAGACATCCTCAGGCGTGCCGAGGAGCTCGAACTTATACATGTGGGGAACCCCCAGCTTGGCCGCGATAATGTCGCCCGCGATGCAGTAGGCCTTGCCGAAGTTAGTGTTTCCCGACGAGATCACGCCCCTACACAGGGCCCGGTTGTCGGGGTCATTGAGGAACTTGATGACCTGCTTAGGGACAGCGCCCTTAATATTTCCGCCGCCGTAGGTGGGCACAACGAGCACGTACTCATCGGTCACGCGCAGGGGCTCATCCTTGGGATGCAACGGGATGCGCGCAGCCGGGACTCCCAGTTTTTCCACGAAACGGCGGGTGTTGCCCGTCGCCGACGAGAAGTAGACGACGATGCCCATAGTGTTCCTTCCGACTTGTCGGGACGGTGAGCTTCTAGTGTCTCACTCACGAGGCCCGGGCGGGCGCGCGTGGGAGGCGTGTCCCCGTGTGGGATGGTCGACGCGCCTCCAGGCCGGGTGAGCTCGCCGTTTCCCGGCGGGCGTGCTAGCCGCAGCACATTGGCGTTGGCCCAGGTCAGAGGCTTATCACTCCCACACTGCCGCGCGCACGAGTGCCCCGCGTGCGCGCGGGTTACCCCGGCCTCGTCCCCGCCCAGATACGCGAAAGCCCCGGCCTCGCGGCCGGGACTCGTCGGCGCGGCTCAGGCCTGCAGCGCCAGGGGGGGCTGCGGCGGCGACGGCCTTGATGCGGTCGGGGCGGAAGCCGGACCAGTGGTCCTCACCCGCGACGACGACGGGGGCCTGCTGGTAGCCGAGACCCTTGATGAAGGCGAGGGATTCCGCGTCCTGGGTGACGTCGATCTTCTCGTAGGAGACGCCCTGCTTGTCGAGGGCGCGGTAGGTCGCGTCGCACTGGGGGCAGCGGGGCTTAGAGTAGACGGTGATCGACATGTTCGTGTCTCCTTGCGGCTCGAGGCCGGACGTTTTCTTACCTTGCGGGCTTTCTTGCGGCTCGTTCGCCGCGAACACGACAACACTACACCTTGGGGCCACCTGCGCAAGCGACCCCTAGATGTTGTGTGCGCCGCCCTTGTGGAGGGCAGGGGTGGACACCCTGTGGACGGAGCGAGCGGTCAGGATCACCCTCCTCTCTCACAGGTTTGTCGAGGCCGACGAGGGGACATGCGCGAATGCGCGCAAACACGTGGGTTTATCGCTAACCCTACAACCTGTTCATCATGTCCCCGAGGGCCCTAACACCCCTGTGAACACTGTGGACAGCGTCGTCACCACCCTGTGCATAACCATTGTTCAACCAGGTGAATTGTATTGCGCATCACAGTTTAGTGGAGGGGTTTGGGCGTGTCGCACCCCCGCATCTAGGGGTCGTTGGCAGATAAGCGCCCCTAGATGTAGGGGTTAGGAGCCATTTCGGACGAATGCCTGAAATGCCGCGGAAAGCTGCGCGGGGCGGGCTGCCCTGGGGGCCAGGCGGGGCCTGGGGGCATGGGTGGGCGGGGCCTGGGGGCATGGGTGGGCGGGGCCTGGGGGGCATGGCCAGGCGGGGCCTGGGGGGCATGGCCAGGCGGGGCCTGGGGGCATGGCCAGGCAGGGGCCTGGGGGCATGGGTGGGCGGGCCGAGGCGCCACCCATAGCCCCCACACCGTCGCCCACGGGGGGGGAATTGCACCAATAGAGCCACGACACGCCGACGACACGCCGTAAAACAGCTCCTAATGTTGCAAACCCCCCAATCACCCGGCAAGAGGGCACGACAAGAACCGAACAGCCCGGCCACGATGCCTGGGAGCGGCTGCAACGACCGCGGCGCCAGCTGAATCATCACGAGCGCAGCCTTGGCTCCGCCACGCCTCCCGCGGCCCCAGCCTCCGATGTCCCGACGCGCCGGGTCACGGGCCCGCAACGCAGCTAGTTAAGCGGGTACCGCCCCTGGGCGACAACACATCCGGATAGGAAACCAACATCCGGATAGGAAACCAACATCCGGATACCTTAATAACCTATCCGGATGCGCATAACCTATCCGGATGCGCACAACCTATCCGGATACCCCCAGACAAAAGCCACACCCAGGCCCGCAACGCAGCCAACGAGCGACCCACACACCGACAGGCCACCAGCCCGCCCCCGGGCGACAACACATCCGGATAGGAAACCAACATCCGGATAGGAAACCAACATCCGGATACCTTAATAACCTATCCGGATGCGCATAACCTATCCGGATGCGCACAACCTATCCGGATAGACCCAAACAGAAGCCCACACCCAGGCCCGCAACGCAGCCAACGAGCGACCCACACACCGACGGGCCACCAGCCCGCCCCCGGGGCCGCCGATCCCACCGGCCACCAGCACCGCGACACGGCTCCCGCAACAGCCGCGGCCCCTTACAATCCCAGGAACGCCTTGATTGCGGGCATCTCGCGCACGGCCTGGACCAGGCCGGCTCGGTAGGTGGCTTCGAGGCGCTCGCGCCGCGACTCGGTGTTGTTGATCCACAGGTTGTCGGGCGCGAACACGTAGGCCTGGCCTCGTTCCTCGAGTTCGAAGAGGAAGCGGCGTCCCGCGTTGTAGCGGTCGGTGCGCAGGGCGACGCCCTCGAAGACGGACGGGAATGAACGGTAGGCGGTGCGCAGGAGTGCGCCGACGCTGGCGGGCATGGGGTCTTTGACGAAGTCGCGGGGGCGGGTGAGACAACGAGGAGCTTGCGGTATCCCTCACGCAGAGGCTGGTCGAAGGGCAGGCCTCCGTTGGGGCCGAGCGCGCCGTCGACGTAGGTGTCGCCGTCGATTTCTACGGGCGGCATGAGGATGGGCAGCGTGGAGGAGGCTCGGATAATGGGTCCGAGCGTGTCCAGGGTGCTCATTTCTTCCTTGGAGAACCAGCGTTCTTCGCCGCGCGATGCGTTGAAGGTGGCGACGCGCGTGGTGGCCGGGTTCGCCAGGAAGGTGTCCATGTTGAAGGGCAGGGCGCCGTTGGGGTAGCAGATCTGCTGGTAGATGTACTCGGCATTGAAGTAGCCGTGGCCTTTGCGGAAGTGTTTGAGCCCGCCGAATTCGGGGTCTTCGACGAGGTCGACGAAGGTCGCGTGTGAGCGGATCGCGTCGCGGGAGGTGAAGTTGCACAGGTGGCTGGAGCCCGCGGAGACGCCGGAGATGTGGGGGGAAGTTGATGCCTTCGGCGATGAGTCGGCTGACGAGCGCGGCCGTGTAGGCGTTGCGCATGCCGCCGCCTTCGAAGACGAGGGCGGTGTCGTCGATGGTGACCATCGTGGCGATGGATTCTTCGGGGGTCGGGTAGTGCTCTGGCGTTTCCTTCACGTGTCGACCCTACCGCCGCGCCTCGAACCTACGCGCGCGTACCCCCGGTGAAGACCACGTAGTGATAAAAGAAGAAGCGGAACGCGGTGCCCAGGGCGAAGCCGACGACGTAGACGGCGATATTGTCGGCCAGCGCGGAGCTGAACCCGAGGATGTGGTGGGTGAACAGCAGGCAGAACTGGGAGATGCCGATGCCGCAGGCGTTGGCGAAGAAGAAGAGGATGGCTTCACGCGTGGCGTTGTCCCGGGTGCGGCCGCGGTAGGTCCACAGGCGGTTGGCGATCCACGAGTAGAGGGTCGCGGTCACGGCGGCGACGAATTGCGCGGTGTTGGGGTGTCCGGCGAGGATGCCGAGCGGCCCGTGTTGGAGGAGGTTGAACAGTCCGGCGTCGACGATGAAGGCGGTCGCGCCGACGAGCCCGAATTGGATGAATTCGCGCACCCAGGCGATGAGCCGCTCGGTGAGGCTCAGGGACGAGGCGGGGGCCGCTTCCTCGTTCACCTGTCCGCGGGTGCCGGGCTGAGTGAGGGACGAGGCCGGGGCGGGGTCCTCGTTCACCTGTCCGCGGGTGCCGGGCTGGGTACGAGGAGCGGACGGGTCCGCGAGCGCCGCGGGTTCGAGTGCAGGGGCCGCGGGCTCAAGCACTGGGGACGCGGGTGCGAGCGCGGCGGATCCGCGCGAGGGAGCTTGTTCGTCGTTCACTCCCCTAGTCTCGCACGCTCACCGGACTGCTTCTTCCGCCTTGTTCTGGTCCCGCCCCCAAATTTCGCATGCAATTCCCTTTCTCCCCCTTTCGCCTGCCACCCACAAACCGCGGAATTTCAACAATCTGATTTCAAACTTTGAAAGACAGGCGAGGGAATTGCATGCGAAATTTTGGGGAGCACGGTGAACACGCCTTCTCAGCGGTCTTCAGAACAGACATCCCGGCGCGCAGGCACCGCCCGCCCCCGGGCACCCGGGCGCCTCGGTACGGGTCGCCGCTAAGCGTCGCGCAAAGACCCCACGCCCCCGGGCACCCGGGTGCCTCCCTAGTCCGCACCCCGCCTCTAAGATGGTCCCCATGACTGAGACGACCCCGCACCACGCACCCCAGGCCTCGCCGACTCCCCCGATTGCGCCGAAACGCTACGGGTACCGGGTGCGCGACCAGTTCGGGCAGCATTTTGATGACCCGTGGGATTGGTTGCGCGACGGCGAGAACCCGGAGGTGCGCGCGCACCTGGAGGCGGAAAACGCGTGGGCGGACGCGGTGACGGCGCCGACGCGCGAGGCGGCAGCGCGCCTCGTGGAGGAGGTGAAGGCCTCCACGGCGCTCACCGACGTGACGGTTCCGATCCGCGAGGGCGAGTTCTGGTACTTCCGTCGTTTCGCGGAGGGTCAGTCCTACGCGACGCATCACCGCGCGCCGGTGGAGCGCGACGAGGCAGGGGCGCCGGTCCCGCTCGTCCCCTCTCCGGGCGTGCCCGCGCGGGGTGAGGAGCTCCTCGTCGATGAGAACGAATGGGCGCGCGGGCAGGAGTTTTTCCGCCTGGCGGACCTGTATCCCTCCCCGGATGGGCGCCTGATCGCGTGGGCGCGGGACACGAGCGGCGACGAGCGCTACACGTGGGTCGTGCAGGAGGCGTCGGGGCGCGTCATCGACGAGGCCGTGGCAGGCGCCGGGTACGGCTTCGCGTGGGCGGATGACTCGAAGTCCTTTATCTACATGGGAGTGGACGACGCGTGGCGCGCGTGCGACGTGTGGCTGCACCGCCTGGGCACGCCGCGCGAGGCCGACGAGCTGCTGTTGGTTGAACCGGACGAGGGCTTCGAGATGGGGTTCGCGCCCTCGGGCTTCCCGGGGCACGTCGTCATTCATTCGTCCTCGTCGACGGCGGGCCGCGCGTGGCTGTGGCTGCCCGCCCACCCGTCGGTGCGCCCGCTGCCGCTCATGCCGGTGCGCCCGCGCATGCTGGTGTCGGTGGATTCGGCGGGGGATCGCCTGTTCCTCGTGCATACGGGGCTGACGCAGGAGGGCTCGCTCGCGCAGGCGATGCTGCCCGAAGGGGGGTCGCCCGAGGCCTTGGCGTGCCTCGGCGTCACGTCTTCCTCCGCGTACAGTCGCCAGGCCCTGGCGGATCGCACGCCGGGCACTCCCCTGCCGGGGGACGAGCCCGCCCCCTCACCCCGTTTGAGTCCTGGGAGCCACTGCGCAGCCCCGGCCCCGGCGAGCGCATCACCGACGTCGAGGCCCACGCAGGCTACGTGGCGCTCTCGCTTCGTTCGGGCTCGTTCACGCAGGTCGACGTGTGGGACCGCAGCGAGCCCACGCCCACGTGGCGACGCGTGGAGGTGGATGCCCCTGTGCGCACGATCACGACCGTGCCGACCCCGTGGGCCGATCCGCTGCGCGTGGAGTTCCAGTCGCAGACCGTGCCGCCCACGGTCGCCGAGGTGACGCTGCCGAACCGCGCCCCGGCCTCGTCCCCCGAGAGCACGCCCCCGAGAGCACGCCCCCGAGAGCACGCCCCCGAGAGCACGCCCCCGAGAGCACAAGCGAAAACGCGGCCCTGGGCGTGCGGACCCTGCGCACCCGCGAGGCGCCCGGCTGGGACCCCGCCGAGTTCGTCGAGGAGCGCGTGTGGGTGCTCGCGCGCGACGGCGCGACCCACATCCCCGTCACTCTCATCCACCACCGCGACGCGCGCCCGGACGGCACGCACGCGGGCTGGCAGATCGGGTACGGCTCCTACGAGGTCAGCTACGACCCCGAGTTCGAGACCCTGCGCCTGCCGATCCTGCGCCGCGTCGTCTACGCGATCGCGCACGTGCGCGGCGGCGGCGAGATGGGCCGCGCCTGGTACGAGGACGGCAAGGAGCTGGTCAAGGAGCACACCTTCACGGACTTCATCGACGTGGCCGACTGGCTGGTCGACTCCGGGTGGGTGGCGCCCGGCCGCCTGGTCGCCGAGGGCCGCAGCGCCGGAGGCCTGCTCATGGGCGCGGTCACCAACGCCGCCCCCGACCGCTTCCGCGCGATCCTGGCGGGCGTGCCCTTCGTGGACGCGCTCACCACGATCTTGGACCCGACCCTGCCGCTCACCGTCGGCGAGTGGGAGGAGTGGGGCAACCCGCTGACCTCGCGCGCCGTGTTCGACGCAATGAGCCGCTACACGCCGTATGAGAACGTGCCCGACGGCGCGCTCCTGCCCGCGGTCATGGCGACGACCTCAGTCAACGACACGCGCGTCGAGTTCGTCGAGCCCACCAAGTGGGTGCAGCGCCTGCGCGAGGCCACCGGCCAGGTGCCCTCCACGGACGAGGCCGGGGCTGGGAAGCGCTGCAACTGCTGCGATTCGGTGACGGCCGAGGATTCCGGTGCGGTCGGCGTCGACTCCGGCGGCGGCGAGAGCACGGGCGCGGAGGCCAGAGGAGGCCTCGTCGCCGCGCGCGACCCGCTCGAGCGTCCGATCATCCTGCGCACCGAGATGGTCGCCGGGCACGCCGGCCCGTCCGGGCGCGAGGGCCGGTGGGCGGCGCGCTGCGAGGAGTTCGCCTTCGCGCTGAGCCAGGTAGGCGTCACGGTGTAGAGGTTGATGCTGCTCGCGAACAATCGGGGCCGGCGAGCGACAGATGCCAGTGGGGGCGGTCTTCGCTGGAAGACCGCCCCCACTATCGCGCTACGTGATGATGCCGCGCCCCGGCCTCATCCCCGTTCCGATCAGGCAAGCGCGATGCCGATAGGATTGAGTACATGACGATTACGGCGGCGGCAGACGGTTCTTCCCTCGGCAATCCCGGGCCCGCGGGATGGGCCTGGTACGTAGACGAGGACACGTGGGACGCGGGCGGCTGGCCGAAGGGCACCAACAACCTGGGTGAGCTGACCGCCATCCTGCGCCTGCTTCAGGCCACCGCCGAGACCGGCGAAGAGCTGCACATCCTCGCCGACTCGCAGTATGCGATCAACGTCGTGTCCAAGTGGCGGCTCGGCTGGAAGAAACGCGGCTGGACGAAGGCCGACAAGAAGCCCATCAAGAACCTGGAGCTCATCCAGGAGATCGACCGCGCCATGGAAGGGCGCCGCGTCACCTTCGAGTGGGTCAAGGGACACGCTGGCCACCGCATGAACGAGCGCGCCGACGACCTCGCGCGAGGGTGCGCCGAGGCCTACCAGGCCGGGCGCACTCCCGAGCCGGGCCCCGGGTTCGGGGGCGGCGCTGCGCGTGTCAGCACGAGCGCGGCACAGGCGGACGACGGCGCCGCCTCCGCGTCCGCGGCCGTTGAACCGCACGACGCTGTGGAGTCCGGCGCGAGCACACTGCCGACCAGCAACACGCCAAGGCCGACAAGGCCGCCGCTGCGTCCACGCGCACGAGCGAACACGCGGAGGAACCCGCGACCACACCAACGTCTACGTCCGCTTCACACGCAGCCCCCACCAACAAGGTAACCACCTCAACTTTCCGTTCTCATCCCAGCGTTTTCTCGGCTTCCACCGAGTCGAGCGTACCCGCGGAGGCGGCCCCGGCCTCGTCCGTGAGTGAACCTTCGGCGACCACCGAGGACGCGATCGCCTGCGAGCGCGAGTTCATCCTGGCGTGGACCGGCGGCGACGAGGAGGCGCTGGCGGCCATGACCGACGAGCGCACGACGCGCATCTGGCCGGGTGGCGCGGCGACCACGACGCTGGCGGGGCCCTCGCCCGCCTCACCGGCGGTCGGCCGCATCGACGCGCACGACCTGGGCGGGGCGTTCCTGACCCGCTACCGGGTGCGCTGGGAGGGCGGCGCGTCGCTGGAATCCAGCGTGTGGGCGCCGGCGACCTCTGGCGAGGCGCGCCTGGTCATGGTGCACCACCAGTCGACGCTGATTTCCTGAAGCGGGGCGTTCTGTCTCGGGTGGGCTCGGCTCGCGCGTTCGGCGGGCGCGCTCCGGGCACGACAGCCGCACTCTCTCCAAAAGTCGCATGCAATTCGGCTGCCCGAATAAACGGCACCGCCCACAAACGTTGCAATTCCAACGACGTGAATTCAATGTTTGAAGCAACCTCAGGGGAATTGCATGCGACATTGTTGGGAAACCGCTCCATGGCCGTGGCCGCGACGCGGAGAGGTTGCGTCTCGACAGCCAGTGCACGCGTCCCCCCCCTGGAGCTCCAGTCGGCCGAGTGCACCTCATGCGGATAGGTTGCGCACATGCGGATAGGTTATGCACACGCGGATAGGTTATTAAGGTATCCAGATGCTCATAACCTATCCGCGTAGCCGTTTCCTATCCGCGAGCCCCAACGCGCTTACAGCTTGGCGCCCTCGAAGCTGAAGATGTCGAGGAACTTGCGCGCGCGATCCGAGGACGGGTCGGCGAAGAACTTGCGCGGCGGGTCGACCTCGACGATGCGGCCCTCGTCCATGAAGACGATGCGGTCGGCGATCGCGCGGGCGAAGCCCATCTCGTGCGTGACGATGAGCATCGTCATGCCGGTGCGAGCCAGCTCGAGGACGACGTCGAGGACCTCGCGCACCATCTCCGGGTCAAGGGAGGCGGTGACCTCGTCGAGGAGGAGGATCTCGGGGTTCATCATGAGGGCGCGCACGATGGCGACGCGCTGGCGCTGGCCGCCGGAGAGCTGGCGCGGGTAGTCGTCGGCGCGGTCAGCCAGGCCGACGCGCTCGAGCAGTTTATGCGCCCGCTCCTCGGCGTCGGCGCGCGATTCTCCCGCGACGAGGCCGGGGGCGAGCGTCAGGTTCCCCATGACGGTCAGGTGGGGGAAGAGCTCGTAGGACTGGAAGACCATGCCGATGCGGCGGCGGACGCCCGGCCAGGAGACGCCGGGCGCCGCCAGGTCGGTCCCGTCGAAGAGAATCTGCCCGGAGTTGATCGGCTCGAGGCCGTTGATCGTGCGCAGCAGCGTGGACTTGCCGCAGCCCGACGGGCCAATGATGACAACGACTTCACCGTCGGCGACGTCGAGGGAGACGCCGCGCAGGGCGTGGTGCCCTCCCGGGTAGGTCTTGTCGAGGTCGACGAGGCGCAGCTGCGGGTCTTCCACGGACGAGGACGTGGCGCGCTCGGGCGAGGCCGCAGTGTCGGGGGTCAGTTCTGCCATGTTTTCTCCATGTGGCGTGAGAGGAGCGAGATGGGCCAGCAGATGAGGAAGTACAGCGCGAAGATCAGGCCGTAGATCCACAGCGAGGCGGTGGGGTAGTTGAAGCGGTTGGCGTCGATAATCTGCTGTCCGACTTTGAGGACTTCGACGACGCCGATGAGGACGACGAGGGACGTCGTCTTGATCATGCGAGTGATGAGGTTGACGGCCGGGGGCGCGAGCCTACGCAGGGTTTGCGGCAGGATGACGCGGCGCATGGTCTGCCTCGGGGTGAGTCCCAGAGCGTAGGCGGACTCGTACTGGTGGCGGGGGATCGCGATGAGCGCGCCTCGCACGAGGTCGCCCATCTCGGCGCCGCCCCACAGGGTGAAGACGAGGACGGACGCGGTGATGCCGTCCAGATTGATCCCCGCAACGCGCGTGAGCCCGAAGTACGCAACGAAGAGGAGGACGAGCTGGGGCATGATGCGCACGAACTCGAGGTAGATCTGCATGAGCCAGCGCAGGGGCCTCCAGCGCGAGCGCATGCCGAGGCCGACGAAGACACCGAGGATCAGCGACAGCACGACGGACAGCGCGGAGATGCCGACGGTGACGCCCAGCCCAGAGAGGATGCGCACGAGGTTGCGGCCCTCGAAGATGACGTTAATTCCCAAATCCGCCACGGCGCACCTTCTTTTCGATGAGTCGGGCCGCGATGGACACGGGCAGGAGGATCACCAGGTAGGCGAGGACCAGGAGGATCAGCGCCTCTGAGGTGTTGTAGGACATGCCGATGAGGTCTTTCGCGACGTAGACGAGGTCGGGCAGCGCGACGACGGAGACGACGGAGGTTTCCTTGATGAGGAAGATGACGTTGGCGGCGAGCGGCGGCACGGAGGTCGCGATGGCCTGCGGGAGGGCGACGTGGCGCAGCGTCTGCGTGCGCGTGAGGCCGAGCGCGGACGCCGACTCCCACTGGATGGTGGCGATCGAGTCGAGGCCGGAGCGCAGGGCTTCGGCCATGTAGGCGCCGCCCAGGAAGATCAGTCCGACGATCGCGCAGGTCTCGCCGCTCCACTTGATGCCCACGCGCGGCAGGCCGAAGTAGATGAAGAAAAGCTGCACGAGCAGCGGCGTGTTACGCGACAGTTCCACGTAGGCGGCGCCGATCTGGGTGGCGATCGGAATCCGGTAGTGCCGGATCGCGGCCACGAGCAGGCCCACCGCGAGGGAGCCGACGATGCCGATGGCCGCAATCCTCAGGGTGAGGATGGCGGCGTCGACGTACAGGGGGGCGCGTATCGCGCCAGGATCTCAAGATTCATAAGCGAAATCTGGGACGAGGCCGTGGCCGCGCCGGGCGATCACCCGCGGCGGGCGAACCCGTCAGGGGGCCACGGCCTCGTACCTGCGTCAGTTGGTGGAGGTGGTGGTGGTGGTGTCCACGCCGCCTTCGACGACCAGGTCGTCGGGGGTCGCGGCGTCACCGTAGACGGGGGCGAGGGTCTGCTCGTAGTCCTTGTGGAAGAAGTCTTCCTTGCCGAGCTCGACGAGCTCGTTGTTCAGCCAGTCGAGGAGGGCGGTGTTGCCCTTCTTGACGGCGGCAGCGATGTAGCTGGTCTCGCCCAGGCTCTTGATGCCGACGCTGAAGCCGGGGTGCTGGATCGCCCAGGCGATGACCTCGGTGTTGTCGGTGGAGAAGGCGTCGCCTCGGCCGTCCTCGAGGGCCTGGTAGGCGTCGGAGTACTGGTCATACTTCTGGAGCTTGACCTCGGGGTGGTTGGCCTCGAAGTAGGCTTCGGCGGTCGTGCCCTTGGTGACGATGAGGGTCTTGCCGGCCAGCTGGCTCACGTCCGTAATTTCCGCCGAGGTGGGCGAGACGACGCCGAGGGAGACCTTGAAGTAGGGGTTCGCGAAGTCGACCTTTTCGGCGCGCTCGGGGGTGACGGTGAAGTTGGCGAGGGTGATGTCGACCTTGTTGGAGGCGAGGACCTCGGTGCGGGCGGCGGCGTCGACGGGGACGTACTTGGCGGTGACGCCCAGGTCGGCGGCGATGCGGTCACCGTAGACGACGTCGTATCCGGCGGGCTTGCCGTCGGCGTCGATGTAGCCGAAGGGTGCCTTGTCGGAGAAGATGCCGATGACGATCTCGCCGGATTCCTTGATCTGCTCGGGGGGTGCGGTCGCCGACCTGCGCGCTCGAGGAAGACGAGGAGGTGGCCGCGCCACCGGAGCATGCGGCCATGCCGAGGGCTGCGACCATGGCGACGGCGGCCGTGGCGAGTCGAAGGAATGGCTTCTTGCGTGCGTGAGTGGCGCTCATGAGGGCTCCTAATCTGCGGTCTGGAATAAAGGACGCCGGGACGTTCGTCCTCGGCGTTGGTGTCGATGCTTCCACCGCGGGATGACATTTGCGAGGGACGTTTCCCGTTTTGAAACTATGTGACAAACGAATGGCAGGGCGATCGCCAGTATTCCGCTCCAGGACCTAGGCCCAGAAAAACGTGAAAACCGTCATGCTACGGTGCGCCCGCTCGCAATTGGACGGACAGACACGCAAAAATTGCTCTCATGCCCAAGCTCCCGCGCACAGTGAACTTCCCCGTGCCGGCGAAGCCTACCCGCTTTGAAATCGTTGAAGGTCTGCGGATTACCGCGCCCGTTGCCGCCGGATACATACCGCTCGGCCTGGCCTACGGCCTCCTGGTCGTTCAGCTGGGGATGCCATGGTGGATGGCGCCCGCCCTATCACTGGCCGCCTACTCGGGGTCGGCCGAGCTCCTCGTCATTACCCTGGCCGCGCAGAACACGCCGCTGGCCGTCATCGCGGTGACGATGCTCCTGGTGAACTTCCGCCTCCTCTTTTTTTGCGTTCTCATTCCCGTTGCACGCAATCGGGGGACGCGTCGCGCGGCTCTTCTCGATGTACGCCCTGGTCGACGAGGCCTACGCCCTCACCGCCGCCCGCCCGAACGGGTGGACCAAGCCACGCCTCCTGGCGATGCAAGTCCTCTTCCATCTCACATGGTTCGTCTCGGGCCTGGTCGGCGTCTTCGCGGGCGCGCTGATCCCCACGCAGATCCAGGGCCTCGACTTCGCACTGACGGCCCTGTTCATCACGTTGACGCTAGACTCGGCGCGCACGATGAGCGAGCTCCCGTCGGCGGCCCTGGCCGGCTTGTCCTTCGCGGTGGCCATGGCGGTGGCACCGGGCCAGCACCTCATCGTGGCGCTCCTGTTCTTCGTCGCTGCCTGTCGGTGCGTCACGTCCTCCATCGACGAGGCATCCTGCGCTTCCCCGATTCCCTGCCCCCGAGCGGCGGGTCCGGTCGGGTCCGCCACGAAGGGAAGGCCTCGTGACTCCGTCTCTCCCCTACCTGCTGGCGATTCTCGTCATCGTCTTCGTCATCGACTTCACGCTGCGCGCGCTACCGTTCAAGATCTTGGAGCCGCTGCGCGACTCGCGTTTCGTCGAGGACATGGCGGTGTGGATGCCGCCGGGCATCATGCTGATCCTGGTCCTGTCGACGCTGTCTCACAATGCGCAGGCGGCGGGCGAGCGCTGGTGGGCGGCGCTGGTGGCGACGGGCATCACCGTCGCGGTGCACCTGCTCAGCGGCCGCAAGCTCCTGTGGAGCGTCGGCATTGGAACGGTCTGCTATATCGCGCTGCTGAACTGGCTCTGAGCCCCCTCCCCCAAAGTCGCACGTAATTTAACTTGGTCATTTTTCGAGACACCCCACAAACGTTGCAATCCCAACGACACGATTTCAAAGTCTGAAATACTCGCAGGGGAATTACGTGCGACATTTTTGAGGAACCATTCGCGACAGGCTGCCACCACGCGCAGCCCGAGCGAAGGTACCGAAGGGCCCGAGCAGATAGACACCACACCGCACGCGTCACCCGGGTTCGAGCGACACAACAGCGCCACACCAAACCCGCTACCATTGTGCCCATGCACACAGAGTCGTACCTGCACCACGGACACACGGTCTACGAGCATCGCCTCGAGGTCCCCCCTCGATCATCTGCGCCCGAACGGCCAGGACAACCCCACGATCGAGGTCTTCGCACGCGAAGTCGTGCGCAAGGGCCACGAGGACTCCCCCTACGCGGTGTTCCTGCAGGGCGGCCCAGGCTACCCGAGCCCCCGTTTCGGCACGTTTACCGGCGGGTGGATGAACCGTCTCCTGCAGGACTACCGCGTGGTGCTCCTCGACCAACGAGGCACGGGCCAGTCCACGCGCATGGACGCCCAGGCGCTCTCCCACCTGGCCACGGACGAGGAGAAGGCCGCGTACCTGCGCTACTTCCGCCAGGACCAGATCGTCTACGACGCGGAGGCGCTGCGCCGCGAGCTGTGCGGGGAAGACCCGTGGACGACGCTCGGCCAGTCGTTCGGCGGCTTCATCACGACCTCGTACCTGTCGCTGGCCCCCCAGGGCCTGAAGGCCAGCCTGATCACGGGAGGCCTGCCCGGCCTCGTCCACGTGGACGACATCTACCGCCTCACCTATGAGCGCACGGCGGCTCGCAACCGCGCGTACTTCCGCCGCCACCCCGGGGACGAGCGCACGGTCCGCGAGCTGTGCGCGCACCTGGCGGACACGGAGGAGACACTGCCGACGGGCGAGCGCCTCTCGCCGACCCGCCTGCGCATGATCGGCATGATGCTCGGCGGCCAGGGCAACACGGACCAGCTGCACTACCTGCTTGAGGGCCCGTGGACGTCGGTTCGAGGCGAGCGCCGCCTCTCGTCCCAGTTCCTGGCTGCGATCGGCGCGCAGGTGGACGTCGCGCCGATCTACGGGGTGTTCCAGGAGTACATCTACGCGTGCGCGACGCCGTCCCTGGCGGGTACAGCGACGCTCTGGGCGGCGGATCGCCTGGCCGAGGAGGTCCCGGGCTTCGCGAAGGACGCGGACCCCCTCGACGAGCGCGAGCCGTTCTACCTGACGGGCGAGCACTTCATGCGCCGCGTCTTCGACGAGGACCCGGGCTTAGCACCCCTGAAGGGCGTCGCCGAGATCCTCGCGTCGACGACGGAGGCCGCCCCCGTGTACCTGCCGGACGTGCTGGCCGAGAACACGGTGCCGGTCGCGGCGGCCGTCTACTACGACGACATGTTCGTGCCGCGCGAGCTGTCCTTGGACACGGGCGACCTGATCGGCGCCCACCACTACATCACGAACGAGTATCAGCACGACGGTTCCGCCTATTCTGGCGGAAAGGTCGTCTCTCACCTGCTTGACCTGCTCGCGGACTGACCCGCGAGAGACGCTTCACTGAAAGGACTGGCCATGGCCTCGCCTCATTCCTGCCCCTGCCCCTGCTCCGTGTCCCAGCCGGTGAGCCCGACCCGCGCCGCGGGTATCGCGGTCGGCGCGGGAGCGACGCTCGCCTGGTACGCGCTGCCCGATTATGTGCGCTCACGCCCGCTGCGCGCCCTCGTGAAGACGGGCCTGCTGGGGGCGATCGGCTGGTCGATCGTCACGATGCTGCCCGAGGAGGGGGAGCTGCCGCCCTACGACGACGAGACGGACTGCTCGAAGGGGTCGCCGGTGGCCGGCGAGGATCCGCTCACGGGTGTCACGGAGGCGGAGCCGCGTGAGCTGGCGGTTCTGGCGGGCGCGGCGCTGGGGTCGGCGATGATCACGGTCGGCGTGGAGCGGTGGTTGTTCCGCCGCGGGGAGCGCCGCCGCGCTCAGGGCGTGCGCCTCGCTCACACGAGGCAGGGGCTGGTTCTCGGGGTCCTGGAGGCGGCCGCGACTGTGGCGACGCTCGCGGGCGAGGCGGCGTCTTCCGCTCGGGACGAGGCCTAGGCACGCTTTCGGGGGCGCCGCCGCCCTGGGGCACTGGGGCGGCGCCGGCTCGTTACGCCCGCAAGCCTGCCACGCGCTCGCACGCCGCGCATCGGTGCGCAGTGGGCGGCTCTAGCTGATGCCGCTCATGATGCAGATGAGGAAGAAGCCGACGATGACGACGGCGTACACGCAGGCGATGCCTTTGGCGCGCAGCTCGGGGAATCGCCCGCCGAGGCGCATGAAGGACAGTCGCACGCCTGCCGGAAGGGTTCGGTTGAACATGGAGATTTGGGCAGCCATGTATGCGCGAACGCCGATGACGGAGGCGATGTAGAGCAGGAAGACCCCCCAGCGGGCGCCGGGGAAGAGGGATCGGGCGACGCCCACGTAGAAGAGCAGGCAGCACACGCCGGAGGCGGCGGCGAACTTCCCGGCTGTGGTCACCACGGCGCGCACGCGGCGCAGCATGGTGCGGTAGGCGGCGGCAACGGGGGGGCTGGATTTCGATCTGGTAGGAGGATCGTCCCGCGCCCCTGAGGGGACGCAGCAGGCTGTCGTAGGCGGTCTTCGCTTCCTCACAGTCGGGGTTGAGTTTGTTGGCCAGACGGAAGGCCCACTGCGCGGCGTCGGGGTTGACGGGTTCCCAGACGCGCCCGTAGGCCATGAGGAGCTCGATGTCGTTTCGGTAGGTGTCGGTGGCGAGGTCGGCGGGGCCGCGGGCTTCCTCGTATCGCCCGAGGGCGACCAGGGCGAGGGCGAGTTCGCGCGCGATCGCCGGGTTGTTGGGGTGGATGCGCGCGCCGGACGAGGCCGTGGCGGCGGCGTCGCTGGCCAGCCCCTGTCTGCGCTGAGCTCGGGCCATGAGGGCGAAGGGGTCGGCCATGTCGTCGCCGTAGGAGTGGGCGCGCGTCGCGTATTCCTCGCACAGGGGGTAGAGGCGGAGGCGGTCGGCGCAGGCGGCGGCCTGGATGTCTCGCCGGTAGCAGGCGTCCTCGCCGACCACGTCGATGCGTTCGAGAATGCTGAGGGCGGCCTCGTAGTCGTGTTTGGCGAGCGCGGCGTCGGCGTCGGCGAATGTGGGCGTCGTCATGGCGAATACGATAGTGCCCGTGTGCCCTCCTGCGTGAGCGCGTCCACGAAACGCAGATCCCCGGGTGACCGCGCCGGGCCTACCCCGCGGGTATCCTGAAGGGAGCAGCGCGAGGCAACCCCGGCCTCGTCCGTTCAACACCGCACTTAGAGGAGCCCCCATGGCGACCGAGCCCGTGTTCGAGGCCATCAACTGGAACAAGATCCAAGACGAGAAGGACCTTGAGGTCTGGGATCGCCTGACGGGCAACTTCTGGCTGCCTGAGAAGATTCCGCTCTCCAACGACCTGCCGAGCTGGAAGACCCTCAACAAGGACGAGCAGCTCATGACGAACCGCGTGTTCACGGGCCTGACCCTCCTGGATACGCTTCAGGGCACGGTCGGCGCGGTGTCGCTGATCCCGGACGCGCGCACCCCGCACGAGGAGGCCGTCTACACGAACATCGCGTTCATGGAGTCGGTGCACGCGAAGTCTTATTCGTCGATCTTCTCCACCCTGCTGTCCACGGAGGAGATCAACGAGTCTTTCCGCTGGTCGAATGAGAACGCGGCCCTGCAGAAGAAGGCCGAGATCATTAAGTCGTACTACGACGGCAACGACCCGGAGAAGCGCAAGGTCGCCTCGACGATGCTGGAGTCTTTCCTGTTCTACTCGGGCTTCTACGCGCCCATGTACTGGAGCTCGCACGCGAAGCTGACGAACACGGCTGACCTGATTCGTCTCATCATCCGCGACGAGGCCGTCCACGGCTACTACATCGGCTACAAGTATCAGCTGGCCGTGAACGAGTCGAGCGAGGAACGCCAGGATAACCTGCGCGATTACACGTACGCGCTACTGTACGAGCTTTACGAGAACGAGGAGCAGTACACGGAGGACCTGTACGATCCGCTGGGCCTGACCGAGGACGTCAAGAAGTTCCTGCGTTACAACGCGAACAAGGCGCTCATGAATCTGGGGTACGAGGCCTTGTTCCCGCATGACGCGACCGACGTGAACCCGGCGATCCTGGCGGCCCTGAGCCCGAACGCGGATGAGAACCACGACTTCTTCTCGGGGTCCGGTTCGTCCTACGTGATGGGCGAGGTCGTGGACACCGAGGACGAGGACTGGGACTTCTGATCCTCACGCGGCCGGGCACATTGTCGTGCCCGGCCGCGCTGTGTGCCCGGCCGCGCTGTCTATGCGAGGCCCCTTTTCGGCGTTCCCCCCAAAAAAGTCGCAGGTAATTTAACACGGTCATTTTTAGACATAGCCCATAAACGTTGCAATTCCAACGATGTGATTTCAATGTTTGAAATAGTCGCGAGGGAATTGCATGCGACATTGTTGAGGAACCACGGAACCACGGGACCACGACTGCAGGGATCTGGCGGGCGCACGACACGGGCGCACGACACGGCCGCATCGTGCGCCCGGCCGCATTCCTTATGCGGCCCGCATCATCTCTCCTTACGAGGCCCGCGCCCACTCTCGTCGCCGCCACGCGCATGCGCCGGCGAGGCCGAGCAGGCACGCGGCCACAGCGAGGTAGGGATACACCCCGGCGGCGCCAGCCTTCGGCAGCTCACCAACCTGCGTGTCGACGACGCGGATACCCGGCAGGGCGGCGTCGCCGTTCGCGTCGGCGTCGGCGGGCAGGACTCGCACGGAGGTGAAGCCTTGGTCCGGTCCATAGTCGGCCACGACGACGGTCGAACGCGCGTCATCGGTCCCAACCTCGATATGGAAGGGAACGGGGCGCGGCAGCAGGACGTGGCCCGCCGGCGCGCGGGTCTCGACGAGCCAGTAGGTGACGCCCTTCTCCAGGGACGAGACCACGAAGCTGGATCCACCATCAAGTACGCTGACCGGGGTTCCGCTGAGCTCCGCGTTGTCGTAGATCGCGAAAGCAGCGCCGTCGAGCGGGTAGGTGCCGTCATCGTTGGGCGTGCCCACGGGCTGGGTTCCGGCCTTCTCGACGCGGATCGAGCGCGGGCGAGCGGGCGCACAGGCCACGTTGTTGGCGCTGCCGTCGTGATCCTTTGGGTCCGGCGACCTCGTTGTAGAGGCCATAGCCCGGAACAAGGCGCTCATTCTCGGTGCGACACTCAAGCAGGGTCTCCCTGTACCCCTCGGCGCTCGTGTCGCGAGCGACGGTGAAGCGAATGAACCACGTAACGGAGGCGCCTGGCTCGATGTCGGTCCCCTCGGTCAGGACGTAGTTTTCGGTTGCGGGCAGCGCAGGGGCCTGGTCGATATTCTCGGGTTCGGTCGTGATGCGCGCGGATTGCACGGTCAGTCCCGGCGCGAAGTCGGGACGGTCCACGACGCGCCCGGTGGACCCCTTGACGTTGCCGTCGTTGGTCGCGGTGATGCGATAGGTGACTGTGATCGTGTCGGTCGTCTCGCCCTCAACAGCATCGAGGCTCTTGTCGAGGCGCAGGTTCGGCGACTGCTTTTGGTTCGTGAAGGTACACGTGATCGGCAGTGCCGCGGCGGACGAGGCCGGGGCAACCTCCGAGAAGTCCACGCCGCCGGTGGTCGCGTCGCGCGTGACGTTCACGCGCTCGCCGACGCCGTTCAGGCAGGTCACGTCGGTCATGGCCCACACGGGGCTCCCCTCCAGCTCGCTGGTTTCCCAGGTGGGGCCGAAGTAGCCGGGCTTCGGGGAGTACCCGGGCAGGACGGGGCCGGTCTCGGCGATGACGAACTTCGACTGGCCGGGGATGAAGGCCTTGTAGGACGAGGTCGCGGTGCCGCCAGCGCCGTAGCCGGTGGGGGTCAGCTGCGCATCCGAGAAGGAGCCCGCCTCCACGAAGCCGTCGGCGGCCACGAGCGTCGTGGCCGGGGTTCCGGTCATGCCGGCCCAGTCGCCGACAGCCCGCGTCGTGAAGGTGAAGGGCGGGATCGTGCCACCCACGCCCTCGGAGTCCTCGGTGATCGCCTTGGCGACGCGCACGTAGCGTTCCTGCTGGAAGTAGCCGTACATGCAGCCGAAGGAGGAAGTGTTTTCCTTCGTCGTAAACGTCGACACCGGCTCCACGCCCGCCGGGGGCGCGGCGGGGCAGTTGCCGTCCGCGTTGGGCACGAAGCCGTAGATGAAGAGGCGATGCGGCATCCCGTTGATCATGACGGTCTTCTCAGACGTGGTCTTACGGATCGTCAGGATGTCGTCAGAGTCCGGGGTTGATCCAGGAATACCCGCGTTCTCAGGGTACTTCCAGGGTTCCCTGTTCGCGGCGGGCGGGTTGGGATTCTTGTAGATGTCCACACTACCCTTGCCCTCGCCGACATAACGATGGCAATACCAGTTGTTTTTGTCCCCGCGCTTGCGAGCTTTGTAGGGAGCTCCGGGGTAGCAGCCATAGCCGTTAGGAACGGACGTCGTTTCCTCGTAGGGGCCACCCGCGCGGGGCACCGCGGTCGTCTCTGTGTCGTTCGTCGTCTCGAACTGGTCGAAGGGGAAGGACTCCTCCAGGTCGCCGATGCGAATATCGAAGGAGGAGTGCACCCAGTCCTGCTTTGTCAAGATGGGGAAGTTGTTGTGTCGCACAGCCCCGATCAGGAAGGGCTCGCCCAGCGTCACCGTTCCGGGATCGTTGGGCTTGTAGCCCAGGGCGCTCGTCGTGGAGGCAGAGATCCGGCTGGGGTCATACTCACCCCGATAGCTCCCGCCGTAACGGAAGTGATCATAGGCCTCGCCACGGGCAATATACGACCAGTAGTCACCACTCTCAGCCACCGATGCTGTCAGCCACGGCTGGACCTGCGTGGCGCTGGTGTGCTTGATCGATGACTGGTTCGGGTCGCTCGGGTTGTAGCGCGACTGTCCGCGCACGACACCGAAGTACCCCTTGTCATCCACGAAGGTGGTGCGGTTCTCTTCATAGTTATTGATGACGGTGGCGCCGATACGCCCCTCGGCGCGATTAAACGAGGTCGTGGTCACGCCGGGCGTCTCGAGGGGAGCCTCGGCGTGGGCGGGCTCGACAGCGGAGGTGAGCGCGGGCAGTGCCGAGGCGGCGGCGAGCGCCCCGGCGATCAGGGCGCGAGCGAGAAAGCGACGAGGCCTCGGACCGCGGGTGCGGAGGGAGGCCTCGGGCGCGTATCGCCCTCGCGGAGGAGCGGTGTCCGCCAGGCGAGCACTGCTCACAGCTTCGTCATGGTGCATAGTTCCCCCAGTTAGCAATAGTTACCACGCCACCCTAGCAAGTCCCGTCAATTAATGAGTAAGTTGTGGCAGATATCATCGCATTCGAGTTCTACCAGCGTTTTTATGACCATCGAGCATACGTCTATATTCCGCGTTAATTTCACACAGGCTCAGATTGGCACATCAATGAACACCACTGACAAGCAGTCAACGCCAGACGCGCCGCCAAGAGAACATCCCTCGCACTTTGTTTGCTCCACCACACTTATAGTCACACGTGTAACATGTGCACCAGCTGTCACAGGCGCATCATGGCGCGGTATTCCCCGCCATCACGCGCATTGCACGCGACGACCAGCACCACCCCACATCGGGAACATCCCGACAGATGGGGCACCGACGCTTACTATCGCCGCTAAACTGGGACCGGAAGCGGCCTCGCTTCCACACACAACGTACGTCGCGCACACAGCGCGGGGGAATGAGGAGAGCACGACTATGAGCATCTTCGACCGCTTCGAGAGCGCCGTCGAGCGAGGCGTCAACGGCGCCTTCTCGCGCGTGTTCCGGTCGGGGATCAAGCCCGTGGACATCACCACGGCGATCCGCCGCGCCATGGACGAATCCGTCCAGGAAGTCTCCGCGACTCGCATCATTGCTGCCAACCACTTCACCGTCTACGCCTCGCGCACCGACCTCACCTCACTCGAAGCATCCCTCGACGTCCTCGCCGACGAATTCGCCCAACAGGCCACCGAACACGCCTCCTCCAACGGTTACTCCCTCCTCGGCCCCGTCACCATCGAATTCATCGCCGACGCCTCCGAACCCAGCGGCACCCTCAAGGTCGACGCCGAAAACCGGCGCGGACCCGCCGCCCCCGCCACGGCATCGTCCGCATCCCCCCGAACACCCCATCATCGACGTCGACGGCGACAAGTGGCTCCTCACCGAGCCCGTCACCGTCATCGGGCGCGGCTCCGAAGCTGACATCGTCGTCAACGACTCGGGCGTCTCACGCCGCCACCTCGAACTGCGCATCACCCCCACCGGGGTCATCGCGACCGACCTGGGATCCACCAACGGCTCCTTCGTCGAAGGCCACCGCATCGACGCAGCAACCCTGCTCGACGGCAACCAAATCGTCATCGGACGTACCAAGATCCTCTTCTGGACACACCCAGACCAGAGCGGAGTTTAATGAAGTGACCACTGATCTCGCATTTACCGTCTTCCGCATCGGGTTCCTGGTGCTGCTCTGGCTCCTCGTGCTCGCCGCCGTCAACACGCTGCGACGCGACATCTTCGGCACCGTCGTCACCCCGCGCGGCAAGGGACGCGACAAGGCCGCTTCGCGCCGCAAAGCCTCGCGCGAGAAACGCAAGAACAAGAAGCGCACCTCCACCAACCCGCTGGCCCCCAAGGACCTCCTGGTCACCGGCGGGCCGCTCGTGGGCACCATGCTGCCCCTCGGCGAAGCCCCCATCGTCATCGGCCGCTCCCCAGCGTGCACCCTCGTCCTCGAAGACGAATACGCCTCCAGCCGCCACGCAGCCCTCACCCCCCAGTCCGACGGCTGGTGGATCGAAGACCTCTCCAGCCGAAACGGCACCTTCATTGACGACGAACGCCTGAGCCAACCCCGCCAGCTCAAGATCGGCGACGTCATCCGCATCGGCCAGACCACGCTCGAATTGGTGGGTTGACATGTCAGCAAAAGCCGTTCAATTCCACTACGCTGCCCGCTCCGACGTGGGCCTGGTGCGCTCCAACAACCAGGACTCCGGCTACGCCGGCGCCAACCTCCTGATCCTCGCCGACGGCATGGGCGGGCCCGCCGGCGGCGACATCGCCTCCTCGGTCGCCCTCGCCCATCTGGTCCCCCTCGACACGGACTCCCACCCCCGCGGACTCCATGCTCCCACTCCTGCGCGAGGCCCTCCTCGACGCGCACGAAGAACTCACCGACCGCTCCAGCCGCGACCGCGACCTCGAAGGCCTGGGCACCACCTGCATCGCCCTCATGCGCTCGGGCAACCGCCTGGCCATGGTCCACATCGGCGACTCGCGCGCCTACGTCCTGCGCGGCGACACGCTCACGCAGGTCACGACCGACCACTCCTTCGTGCAATACCTGGTCGACACCGGCCAGATCACGCCCGAAGAGGCCGAACACCACCCCAACCGCAACGTCGTCCTAAAGATCCTCGGCGACGCACAGGCCGACGTCGCCCCCGACGAGACGATCCGCGAGGCCGTCGTCGGCGACCGCTGGATGCTGTGCTCCGACGGCCTCTCCGGCCTCGTCTCCCCCGAGACGATCGGCCAGGTCATGGCCGACATCAAGGACCCGGGCGAATGCGCCGAAGAGCTCATCCGCCTGGCCCTCCTGGCCGGCGGCCCCGACAACATCACCTGCGTCATCGCGGACATCGTTCCCGCCGGCACCTACCCGCCCGCGCCCCCGCAGATCGTCGGTGCCGCTGCCATCGACCGCAACGCCAAGTCGCGCGGCGGCGAAGGAGCGGCGGCGCGCGCGGCCGCCCTGGGGGCCAAGGCCTCGGGAAACGGAACGGACGAGGACGAGGCCCCCCTCGAGCTCAAGCCCCGCTCCTCCTGGTGGACGCCCGTGTTCGTCTCGCTCGTTACCGTCCTGGTGGTCGCGGCCTCCTGGCTGTCCTGGAAGTGGACGCAGACCCAGTACTACGCGGTCGGCCAGGACGGGTACGTCGTCATCTACCAGGGCATCCCCCAGTCAATCGGCCCGTGGAAACTCTCCCACGCCATCGAAGTCTCCGACGTCGCGCTCGCCGACCTGTCCCCCGTGGACCGCCAGCGCCTCGACACCCCCGTCCTGCGCTCCTCGCGCGCCGACATCGACTCCTACATCGCGGGCCTCAAGCGCTCCGCCGTGACCCCCGCGCCCTCCGCCGAGCAGTCCGGCGCCCAGTCCGGCGCCCAGTCGGGCAACCCACAATCCGGGGCGCAGAGCGGAGGCGAATCCTGATGGCAACCGTCTCGATCGCCCCCGCGAGGCCGCGCCGCTTCCTCGAGCTCGGCCTCATGGGCCTGGCTCTCGCGGTCGGCATCTCCGGCTACGTGCTCACCTCCCTGAACTACACGGGCACCATCCCCGCGAACCTTCTCACGCAGGTGGGCGTGCTCGTCGCGCTCGCCATCGTCGGCGAGATCGGCGTGCACTTCCTCGCGCCCTACGCGGACCCGGTGATCCTGCCGATCGCCGTGGCGCTCACCGGGCTGGGCCTGGCGATGATCTACCGCCTGGACCTGTCCTACGCACGCAGGGACGAGGCCGTGGTCGGCTTCCGGCAGGCGCTCTTCGTGGGCATCGCGATCGTCATCGCCGCCATCATCCTGATCACCCTGCGCGACCACCGCATGCTGCGCCGGTACACCTACACCTTCGGCGCGCTCTCCCTCTTCCTCCTGCTGCTGCCGATGATTCCCGGCCTGGGCCAGGAGACCTTCGGCGCGCGCGTGTGGATCCACCTGGGCCCCATCTCGATCCAGCCGGGCGAGCTCGTCAAGATCACGCTGGCTATCTTCTTCGCCGGCTACCTGGTCACCAACCGCGACAACCTGGCGATCGGCGGCCGCAAGGTCCTGGGCATGCGCCTGCCGCGCGCCCGAGACCTCGGCCCCATCATGGTCGTGTGGCTCATCGGCATCGCGATCCTCGTCCTCCAGCGCGACCTGGGCACCTCGCTGCTCTTCTTCGGCCTCTTCGTCGCCATGCTGTACGTGGCCACGAACCGCGTGTCGTGGCTGGTCATCGGCTTCGCGCTCTTCGTGCCCGCCGTCGCGATCGCCGTGCACTCCTTCGCCCACGTCCAGACGCGCTTCAACGTGTGGCTGCACGCCCTGGATCCGGATATCTACGACTCCGGCTCCTACCAGCTCGTGCAGGGCCTCTTCGGCCAGGCCTCGGGCGGCCTCATGGGCACCGGCTGGGGCCGCGGCTACCCGCAGCTGGTGCCGCTGGCCAACTCCGACTTCATCCTCTCCTCCTTCGCCGAGGAGCTGGGCCTGACGGGCATGGCGGCCATCCTCGTCCTGTACCTGATCCTCATCCAGCGCGGCCTGCGCGCCGCCCTGACGGTGCGCGATGGCTTCGGCAAGCTCCTGGCCACCGGCCTGAGCTTCTCCCTCGCGATTCAGCTCTTCGTGGTCCTCGGCGGCATCACGCGCATTATCCCGCTGACGGGCCTGACCGCCCCGTTCCTCGCGGCGGGTGGTTCCTCGATGGTGTCCTCGTGGATCACCGTCGCGCTGCTGATCCGCGTCTCCGACGCCGCGCGCCGCCCGGCCTCGACCCCAGCGCCGTGGAACTCGGGCATCCAGCCGGCCGTGGGAGTGGGTGAGTAAGGCGTGAATAACCAGATTCGCAAGATTTTCGTCATCGTCCTGCTGATGTTCGCTCTCCTCGGGGTGGGTGTCACGAACACTCAGTTCATCTCCGCGTCCTCGCTCAACGAGGACCCGCGTAACCAGCGGACGATCCTGCACGCGGCAGAAACCGACCGCGGCCCCATTATCGTTGACAAGACCGCCATCGCCTCCTCCGAGCTCGAGGACGGCTCCAAAGCGCTACGCGCGCTCCTACTCCGAGGGGCCCCTCTACGCCCCCGTCACCGGCTACTTCTCGTCCGTGGGCAACGCGTCGACCGGCATCGAGGCCGCCGAGGAGGATGTCCTGGACGGCCAGTCCCAGACGCTCCTCGGGCAGCGCCTGCGTAACCTCCTGACGGGCCAGAACCGCCAGGGCGGCGGCGTCGAACTCACGCTCAACTCCCAGATGCAGAAGGCCGCCGCCGAGGCGCTGGGCGACCGCAAGGGGGCCGTCGTGGCCCTGGACGCGACGACCGGCGCGGTCCTGGCGATGTACTCCTCGCCGAGCTACGACCCGAATCAGTTGGCCTCCTCGGACGCGACCGAGGTGTCCCAGGCCTTCTCGACCCTGTCTGCTGACCCGAACAACCCGCTGACGAACCGGGCCATCTCGCAGCGCTACGCCCCCGGCTCGACCTTCAAGGTCCTCACCACCGTCGCACTGTTCGAAAACGGCCTGGCTGCGCCGGACACGCGCATGCCCTCACCCGTGTCGACCACCCTGCCGGGCACGGCCACCGAGGTCTCCAACATTGAGTCATCCACCTGCGGGGACGGCAACCCGACGCTCACCGAGGCCTTCGCGCGCTCCTGCAACACGACCTTCGTGCTGGCCTCCCAGCAGCTGACGAACCAGCAGCTCATCGACGTCACCAACCGCTTCGGATTCGGCCGCGAATCGCAGATTCCCCTGACCGTGACGCCCTCCGTGTTCCCCTCCGACGCCGACGCGGCCCAGCTCGCCATGAGTTCCATCGGCCAGTACACGGTCCAGACCACGCCCTTGCAGATGGCGCAGGTCGCCCAGACGGTCGCCAACGGCGGCCAGATGATGACACCCTACCTGATCAAGTCGATCGTCGACGCCGACAACCAGGTCGTGCGCACGACCGCCCCCACGGACGGCGGCCGACCGATCTCCGCGGAGACGGCCTCGAAGCTGACCACCATGATGGAGGCAGTCGTCTCCCAGCCCTACGGCACCGGCTCCACGATGGCGCTGCCGAACGTTGCGGTCGCAGCCAAGACGGGCACCGCCGAGACGGGCGAAGGCGACCGCGCCAACGCGTGGGCCATCGGATTCGCCCCCGTCACCAACCCGAAGATCGCGTTCGCTGTCCTCGTCGAGGGCGACGACAACAATCCCACGCCGCACGGCGGAGACGTGGCCGGCCCGATCGCCCGGGCCATCCTGGAAGCGGGGCTCTCGTGAGCGTCCAACGCATGACATCCGGTGCCGGGCGGGTGCTCGGGGGGGCGCTACACGCTGCTCACCCCGATCGCCCAGGGCGGCATGGGCGAAGTGTGGGAAGGCCCGCGACCGGGTCAGCGGCCACATCGTCGCCGCGAAGGTCCTGCGCCCCGAGCTGGCGGGCGAGGAGCTCTCGCTGTCGCGCCTGCGCCTCGAGGCCCGCAACTCCATGTCGATCTCCCACCCGAACATCGCGAACACGCTGGATTCGGGCGAGGAAGACGGCATCGGCTGGATCATCATGGAGCTCGTCGACGGATACCCGCTGACAGACTACCTGCGCGGCGGCTCACGCATCGAACCCGAATACCTCATTCCGATCCTCATCCAGGTCGCGATGGCCCTCGGCGCCGCGGCCCGCGCGGGCGTCGTGCACCGCGACATCAAGCCCGCGAACATCATTGTTCGCCCCGACGGTATGGTGAAGCTGACGGACTTCGGCATCTCCCGCACCCGCAACCAGGTCAACCTCACAGCCGCCGGCATGGTCATGGGCACCGCCCAGTACCTGCCGCCCGAGCAGGCTATGGGCGAATTGGCGACCCCCACCGGAGACCTCTACGCCCTCGGCGTCATCGCCTACGAGGCAGCGGCGGGTCGACGCCCCTTCACGGGCGAGACGCAGGTGGACATCGCGTTCGCCCACGTCAACGACCCCGTGCCTCCGCTGCCGGATTTCGTCCCCGAGCCCCTCGCCGACGTTATCTTGCACCTGCTGGAAAAGGATCCCGCCAAGCGCCCCGAGTCCGGCTCCGCGGCCGTCCGCGAGATCGCCGGCGCTGCCAAGGCCATGGGCATCTCCGTGGCGCCTCGCCCGCTGCCGCTGCCGAAGGCCGCGCAGCGCCCGGCCGAGACCCGCACGCCCGTCCAGCCCTCCGTGCCGATCCTCGCACCCGTGCGTCACCTGACTCGCCGCACGCTGCCCGACGAGATGCTCCAGCCCCCGTCGGGCCTCACCCCCCGAGTGCGCGCCATCACGGGACGCCACGCGGCCGTCCCGCGCATCATCGACGAGGCCACCACGATCGCGCCCTCCTCCTCGATGATCCCGATCACCGGTCGCCACGCGACCGTCCCGCGCATCATCGACGAGGCCCCCGCTCCCCCGGTCCAGCGGCCGGTGTCCGCGCCCACTCGGGTACGGCGCATCCGCCCCGACGCGACGGGCGAGCACGCCCCGCCTCCTCGAGCTCCCCTGACCTCCACGGGCCGCCACGCCGCCGTGCCCCAGCCAGAGTCCGCCCAGGCCTCGATCCCCACGCGCATCGTCGCGGCTCGGCCCGCGCCGCAAGCCATCCCCGAGGCGCCCGCAACCCGGCACGCCGCGCCACCGCCAGCCGCCCCCGGCACGCCCGCAGAGCCTTCGCGCGCTCGCGCCGCTGGCGCAGCGCCCATTCCCGCAGCGCCCATTCCCGCGGCACCCGCCCAGGCCTCGCCTCCGGAGGCGGCCCCGCTCACGGCTGCCCCCACGAAGGCCGCGCCCGAGCAAGCCAGCCCCGAGAAGGCCGCGCCAGCCTCGGACACCCCCGCACGCCCGGACGCGATCCCCGCCCCGCCCTCGTCGGTGCAACCCGCACAACCGCAGGACCGCCACGCCGCGCTGACCGAACGCCTGCGCCAGCGCGCCCAGCACCGCCAAGCCGAGGACGCCGCCGAAGAACAGCGCCGCGCGCAAGTCGCCCGCGAGGAGGAACGACGCCAGCGCGAGCTGCGCGAAGCACGCGAAGCGCGCCAACGCCGCGAGGCACGCCAACGCCGCGACGCCGAGCAGGCTCAGCGCCAGGCCGCGCGCTCCGGCGCACCCGTGCCCTCCCGCCGCTCGGACGGACGACGCGCCGCGGACGCCACGGCCTCGTCCCCCACACCGACGACCACCGGCTCCACGCCGCGCGTCTACGGAACTGTGCCCCAGCCCCGCAGCAAGAAAGCCAACATTCGCCCGCGGCGCTCCGTCTACGAGCCCCGCCCCGAGAAGAAGACCCGCGGCCCCCAGTGGCACGAACTCGACGCACGCTCCGTCGACCGGAAACGACCGATCGCAAAGACCGCATACTCGCGCAGCGTCGTCGCACCACCCGTCCCGGCGAGCAAGAAAATCATCCGCGCGGCGATCATCGCACTCATCGCGATTGCGCTAATCGTACTCGCAGCAGTTACGATCAAGTACATGCTGAGCTCCCTCATCCAAACCAACGCGGGGGCAAACATTATCGAGGAGGTTAGACATGGCAGAGCCCATGGCCCACCGTCTAGCTGGCCGATACGAGGTCCGCTCGCTCATCGGGCGAGGCGGCATGGCCGAAGTCCACCTGGGCTTCGACACCCGCCTCTCGCGCGTCGTCGCCATCAAGATGCTGCGGCGCGACCTGGCGCAAGATTCGATCTTCCAGGCACGCTTCCGCCGCGAAGCCCAGTCAGCGGCGTCGCTGAATCACCCGAACATCGTCGCCGTGTACGACACCGGCGAGGAGATCATCGAAGACACGACCGGCCGATCGATCGCGGTACCCTACATCGTCATGGAGTACGTCGAGGGACACACCGTCAAGGACCTCATCTCCGACGGGACGGCCGTGCCGATCAACGAGGCCATCGAGATCGTCTCCGGCGTCCTGTCCGCCCTGCAGTACTCGCACGCCAACCACCTGGTGCACCGAGACATCAAGCCGGGCAACATCATGCTGACCTCGGACGGCAAGGTGAAGGTCATGGACTTCGGCATCGCCCGAGCCCTGACCGACTCGCAGGCGACGATGACTCAGACCAACGCGGTCGTCGGCACAGCGCAGTACCTCTCCCCCGAGCAGGCGCGCGGCGAGACCGTTGACGAGCGCTCCGACCTGTACTCCACCGGCGTCGTCCTTTTCGAGCTGCTGACCGGCCGCCCTCCCTTCAAGGGCGATTCCGCGGTGGCCGTCGCCTACCAGCACGTCGAGCAGATCCCGCCCACGCCCTCGTCGATCCTCTCCGACATCCCGGATTCCCTGGACCGCGTTGTGCTCAAGGCCCTGGCGAAGAACCGCGACGACCGCTACCCCAGCGCCGCCGCCATGCTCTCCGACCTGCAGCGCGTGGCTCGCGGCCTGGACGTGGGCGCCCCACCCACCGACTCCTGGGCGACCGAGGTGCTGCCCGCCACCGGCATGGCCGGTGCGCGTACAGCTGCCACCACCCCGATGGCCGCCGTCACCCCCCCACGCTGTCGCCCCCCACGCTACCGCCCCCGCCGGGGTCGCGGCGACCTCGACGTCCCTGCCCGCCGTGGCGGCTGACGACGCGGCCAACGCTGCCGCCAAGGCACGCAAGCGCCGCACAGCGATCATCGCGTCCCTCGTCCTCATCGCCCTGCTCCTCATCGGAGGCAGCGTGTACGCGCTCACGCGCGGCGCGTCGACGGCGGAGCCGACGGCGGTTCCCAACGTCGTCGGCCTGTCGCAGGCCGACGCGAAGGCTCAGATCGAAGCCGCCGGCTTCACGTGGGAACTCAACCCCGACAAGGTCGCCTCCGACACCGTGGAGGCCGGATCCGTCGTCTCGACTGACCCGGCCGCGGGCACGTCCGCCGAGAAGGGCGCCACCGTGCGCGTCACCATTTCGTCGGGCCCCGACTCCGTCGTCGTGCCCGATAACCTGGTCGGCATGAGCCCCGACGAGGCCCGCAAGGCCATCGAGGCCCAGGGGTTGAAGTTTGAGCAGAGCTCGAAGACGGTCGCGTCCGACACCGTGCCCGAGGGCAAGGTCGCCGAGACCAACCCCTCCCCCGGCACGAAGGTGAAGGCCGGCCAGACCATCACCGTGTCCCTGTCCTCGGGCTCCTCCGAGGTCGAGGTCCCGGATCTGCAGGGCATGAGCCAGGACCAGGCGCGCAGCGCCCTGAAGTCCGCCGGCCTGGAGCTCGGTAACGTGACGAGCGTCGATTCCGATAAGGAAAAGGATCGCATCGTCTCGCAGGATCCCGCGACCGGGACGAAGGTCAAGAAGGGTACGAGCATCGCCGTGTCCGTGTCCAACGGCAAGAGCGCGCAGGTGGAGATCCCCTCCGTCGTCGGCATCGGCCGTGACGACGCCGAGGCGCAGCTCAAGGCCCTGGGCTTGACCGTCACCGTCGAGGAAGTCGCGGGCTCGCAGCCCGCCGGCCAGGTCCTCTCTGTCGAGCCCGGCGAGGGCTCGAAGGTGGACAAGAACTCGACCGTGAAGCTGAAGGTATCCAAGGGCTCCCAGGGGAACACCCCCAGCCCGAGCCCTACGAAGAGTCACTGACGCGCGCCGCGCGAGCGGCACACACCGCCCCTGCGGCACACGCGCATCGAGGCCCGCACTCACAGGAATCCTCCTGAGGTGCGGGCCTCGTCGTATGCGCGGGTGTGCGGTGGGGTGTGTGGTGAGCCGCACGCGCTTACTCGGCGGTGAGCTCGGGCGTGCGTGGTGAGGCCACGAGCGCCCCGATCCTGGCCACAACCTCGTCATCGAACGCTTCCACGAACACCTATCCCGAACCGAGCCAGCCCTGATGCGGATAGGTGCTGTGCTGCGACGCGGGCCTCACTGCATGCGGGCGCGGCCAACACGCGCGGCGAGAAAACAGGCCCCTGACGCGGATAGGTTGTGACGATGTGGATAGGTTATTGACATCCGGATAGGTTAATAAGCTATCCACATGCGCATAACCTATCCGGATGCTCGTAACCTATCCGCATGCACGCGCCCACAAGCACACCTGCGGCACGGTAGTTGCCACGCCTAGCTACATTCACAGCGCGCTACACCTGGGGTTGTGTGCAAGTTGTTGACGGTTTGTTTATGCGGCTTTTGTCCAGGCCGCTTGGTGTAGTTCGTATTCGATGGGGGATTTGCCGCCGAGGCTGGTGTGGATGCGGCGGCGGTTGTAGAAGTCTTCGATCCAGGTGGCGACCCCGGTGTAGACCTGGTCGCGGGTGGTGAAGGTACGCCGGTAGTAGTACTCGGTTTTGAGGGTGGCCCAAAAGGATTCGGCCATGGCGTTATCCCAGCACACTCCGGCCCGCCCCATCGACACTCTTCCTTTCACGGCGCGCATGTAGGCTGCCAGCTTCTGGGAGGTGAACTGTGTTCCCCGATCGGCGTGGAGCACGACCCCAGTGGGGAAGGCACCACGGGTGGTGGCGGCCATGTCGAGCGCGGTGATGACCAGGTCGGTGCTTTGCTGCTCGCCCATGGCGTATCCGAGCACTCTACGCGAGTGCGCATCGCGCACGGCGCACAGGTAGACCCAGCCTTGGGCGCACCGCAGGTAGGTCAAATCCGTGATCCATACGCGGTCCAGGGCGCCTTGGTCCCACTGGCGGGCGCAGTGGTCCTCATGGGCCACAGGTCCCCGTCCGCCGCGCCGGGCTGGGCGTGGGTGCGTGTTCAGGCCTGTCAGGCCCTGGCGGCGCATCGACGCGGCGACCGCCCGCACACCTACATCCACGCCCGCGCGCGTCAGAGCATGGCGGATGCGAGGAGCCCCATAGGTGCCGCCGGACACCTCGTGTTCCCAGGCCACCGCCTCATCCAAACGCCGACGCGCCGATGCGCGCTTGCCCCGCTGGGGTGCACGGTTTTTCCACGCGTAATAGCCCGCGCGCGTGACCCCTAGAACGTTGGCCATCAAGGTAATCGAGTAGGAAGCCCTTGGGCGCGTCCATCAGTTCAAAGCGCTGGTGTTTTGGTGCACGGAGGCGAAGAAGGCGCTGGCTTTTCCCAAGAACTCGTTCTCCTTCTCCAGCTCGCGCACCCTCCGGCGCAATGCCGTGATCTCAGCTTCCAGCTCGCGTGGATCAGGACGACCCTCACGCACGGCTTGACGCCGCTCGCGCTCGAGTTTGACCCACCGGCCCACCACCGATTCCCCCAGCCCTAAATCCCGGGCCACAGACGCGATAGAAGACCCTGTATCCAACACCAGAGACGCAACATCACGACGATACTCCGGCGTAAAACGACGACGAGTTCCCATAACAGGCACCTCACTCTCCGCAGGCACACACACCCGCTTAACGAAGTGTCAACAACACAAGCCTAACCCCAACCTGTTAGAGCGCATTGAACCAGTTCGGAAGGGGTGTACTGCTCCCAAAATGGTGTAACACCACAAAGAAACAAGAACTTTCGCGGCGACGACAGCGTCACGTGGGGTTTTGCGCGACACGAGCCTCCGACACATCGACGACACGCTCTCCAGACGCCCCAAGTGGCGCAAAACCCCCACTGCTCCCCAGTTGATGAGCAGGAATGTGAAGAGAACGGCTGCGGGGCCCAACGATGTGGATAGGTTGTGACGATCTGGATAGGTTGTGACGATCTGGATAGGTTGTGACGATCTGGATAGGTTGTGACGATCTGGATAGGTTAATAACCTATCCAGAAGCGTCGTTCCTAGAGCCTGTCAATTTTTCTGTGTATGGGGGTTAGAGGTAGGGGGTGATTCGGTCGGGGTAGGCGGTGGTGAGTTGGGCGAGGGCTTGTTTCCAGTTGGTGGTGGTGTGTCCTTCGATGAGGCGGGTGTGTCCTGTTCGTTTGTTGGGGGGTTTGCCAGCGTCTGTGAGGCGCTGGGCGGCTCTTTTGTCTTCGATGTTGCAGATGGCGAGCCACAAGAGTTTGACGGCGGCTTCTTCGCTGGGGAAATGCCCGCGGTTCTTGGTGATTTTGCGTAGCTGGTAGTTCAAGGACTCGATAGCGTTGGTGGTGTACACGACGCGGCGCAGCATGGGCGGGAACGCCAAGAACGGCGTGAAGCGCTGCCAGGCGCGCTGCCAGGTCAGGGGCCGTTTGGGGGTAGCGCGCTCCCAGGGTCGCTGGCCGCGAAAGTCCTCCAGCGCCCCTCGGGCGGTTTCCTCATTGGGCGCGCTGTACACGGCCTTGAGAGCCGCGGCGACGCTCTTGCGGTCCTTGTAGGACACGAAACGCATGGACGCGCGGATTAAGTGAACGACGCAGGTTTGGACCATGGACTGGGGCCAGGTCGCTTCGATGGCTTCGGGCAGGCCAGCCAACCCGTCGCAGCACACGATCAGGACATCGCGTAGGCCTCGGTTGGCCAGCTCGGCGCACACGTGGGCCCAAAAGGAGGCGCCTTCATCGGCTTGGACCCAGATGCCCAGCACATGCTTGACCCCCCTCCATGTCCACTCCCACCGCCAGGTGAGCGGCCCGGTTCTCCACCCTGTGATCGCATCGGACTTTGATGCGGATCGCATCCAGGTAGATCACCGGGTAGAACGCTTCTAAGGGGCGGTGCTGCCACTCCAAGACGGCCTCGCACACCGCGTCAGTGATCGTGGAAATCGTCCCAGCGCTGACCTCCACGCCCAGGGTGGAGGCCAGGTGATGGCGGATATCGCGTACCGTCATCCCCCCCGGCATACAAGCTGATAATCATCGAATCCAAACCATCAAGGCGCCGCTGTCCTTTACGCACCAGGCGCGGGGTGAACGAGCCCGCCCGGTCCCGGGGAACCTCGATCTCGAAGGCTCCCACCTCCGACATCACGGTCTTCTTCGTCGTGCCGTTCCTCGTGTTCGAGCGCGCCTGCCCACTGGCCTGGCCCTTCTCATACCCCAAGTGCTCGGTCAGCTCCGCGGCCAACCCGCGCTCCAACGCCTCCTTAAGCAACGCCGGCAACAAGCCCTCGCTACCCGTCATCTCCACCTCGCCAGCATCAAGACGCTCAAACAACGCATCCAACGCCCCCGAGCGACGAAGCTCCTCCACCGTCTCACGCCCACTAGCGCGAGCCACAACAACATCATCATCATTCATCATGCATCAATCCTTTCAAACAAAAGACGGATACACAGACAATTAAACACGCCCTCGGACTTTGATGCGGATCGCGTCCAGGTAGATCACTGGGTAGAACGCTTCTAGGGGGCGGTGCTGCCACTCCAAGACGGCCTCGCACACCGCGTCAGTGATCGTGGAAATCGTCCCAGCGCTGACCTCCACGCCCAGGGTGGAGGCCAGGTGATGGCGGATATCGCGTACCGTCATCCCCCCGGCATACAAGCTGATAATCATCGAATCCAAACCATCAAGGCGCCGCTGTCCTTTACGCACCAGGCGCGGGGTGAACGAGCCCGCCCGGTCCCGGGGAACCTCGATCTCGAAGGCTCCCACCTCCGACATCACGGTCTTCTTCGTCGTGCCGTTCCTCGTGTTCGAGCGCGCCTGCCCACTGGCCTGGCCCTTCTCATACCCCAAGTGCTCGGTCAGCTCCGCGGCCAACCCGCGCTCCAACGCCTCCTTAAGCAACGCCGGCAACAAGCCCTCGCTACCCGTCATCTCGACCTCGCCAGCATCAAGACGCTCAAACAACGCATCCAACGCCCCCGAGCGACGAAGCTCCTCCACCGTCTCACGCCCACTAGCGCGAGCCACAACAACATCATCATCATTCATCATGCATCAATCCTTTCAAACAAAAGACGGATACACAGACAATTAAACACGCCCTCGTTCCTATCCAGAAGAGCCGTTCCTATCCAGAACACGCATCACCGTCGGCATAAACCACGAGAAACTACTGGGTACGGTTTCAGTACCCACACTCAGCATCAGGGATAGCGCACCCCCAAGATCAACCATCTGTAGCCATAGGCTCGCGACGCATGCGCCAAACAAACCAACAGGGAGCAACAGCCCTCGTGCTAGCATATGGTTACTTCATCACCATGTGGCTGGGGCTCATTGGCGGAGCCCCCAGTCAGACCCGGAGCGCAGATATGAGTGACACGACGCAGGACCTTGAGCAATGGGATCCCAATGAGGATGACACCATCATCGTCCCCCTCGAGGACGATTACGCCCTCGTCGTTGGCCCCAACACCAAAGGCCTCGAAAAGATCGACAGCTCGCCGGTAGGTGACCGCGCGCTCAACGATCTCATCGCGTCAATCGGCGAGGGAGCGTCGCTGACTGGAGGAGCAGCCTCAGCGACCAACGCAATCCAGCACATGTCTGGACTCTACAAGCTAGACGCAGTCACCAAAGCACAACTGGCAGCAGGCAACGCACTCACAAAAACCGCCGATGGTAGATTACTTGGAGTCGTCAGAAACACGGGTGGACAAATCACCCGCCAAGCACGCCTCATTCCCGTGTCGACTCCCCAGATCGCGGGAGCCATCGCAGCCATCGGACCCGCGGTTGCTATGGTGGCCGTGCAGATGCAGCTCAACAACATCTCCAAGCAGGTGTCGGCAGTCCAGCAGACTGCCTTGCAGACACTACAGGTACTGACCGACTCTAGGAACGCAGATTATTTGGGCGACTGTCAGACCATCAATGAGATCTATCAAGTTAGCGCCAGCCACGGCTGCGTGTCAGAGACCGACTGGTCGATCATTTCGACCATTGTTCCCCGCATTAGATCCCATAGAAACTACTACAAGAAGCAGGTTACGAACCACCAGGAAGCCCTCGAGAAAGCGCATACCGACTCACACACGCAGAGGAACTATATCCAGACGAACAGGGCTCGCATTGTGAACGATTCTTGTGCTGCGTTTGAAACGCTCCGGGCATGGGCACACCTAACTGAGCTGCGCATCGCAAGGGCCCAGGCACAAGGCGAACACCCCCACGCCGAACCACTTCAGATCCGCCAGGAAGTTATCGAGGACCTGCAGGTCCAACGCGCTCTTTTGCACGGCCTCATGCGCGAGCTTCGCATCATCGCGGAGCTTCCCGGCGGTTGGACCGTACCGGCCTCCGGTAAGCGAAAGCAGGCCCACCTATCCCAACAAATGGCACAAGAGATTATCGGCACACTGAATCCCCTCGTACAGCAGCTGGGCATCCAAGAAAATCCTATTCCCAGCCCGGATGTCACCTGTGCACCCGACGACTACGATGTGTCTCCCTACACCAAGGTCCTGCGCTGGTATCTAGACGAGGGCGAAGAACTCAAGGCACTCACTTTCCCCGTTGACAGACTTTCACATCGCCGTCTAGCCACGAGCGCCGACCCGTTTACGAACACAGTCAACACGTTGGCCTGGTTGGTGCTCCCAGATGCCAAAGACTCGACCGACCGGAGTCTAGGCTGGTTTGGCCGTAAGGCCGGGCAAACGATAGTTACACCTGAGATGGTTGCCGTTACCGGCCGCCGCATCATCACCGCTGACCCACAGGAGTTCATTCAAAAGGGCATTGTCAAAGAAGAGTTCCCCATCAACGACGTGACTCCAACGTTCACGGACACAGATGATGCGCTCCCGGAGCTGCACCTCACGCAAGGGGAGAAAAAATGTCGCGAGTGGTGTTTCCCGAGCGCCACACGCGTCGAAGCGCGCAGCATCGCAGAAATGCTCGTCGACGACCCAGCACAGCTCCAACCGTCGATGAAGCCTGAGCTTACCGACACTCAGAGGGACGAAATAGAGACCTCAGAAAAAGACGATCCGAAGTCCGTACAAAACCACCAGCCCGCACCAAACGGCACATCAGCGCAGCCCGAAACGGAAGAAGCCCCCGCGCAACCTACAGCGTGAAACGCTCCGCGACGACTGGCTTGAGGGACACGGCCCGCTCGCGTGCGCCAGCGTCGCCGCAGGCGGCCAGCCAGTTGGCAAACATGAGGTGCCCGGACTGGGTCATGACGGACTCGGGGTGGAACTGGACGCCCTCAAGGGGCAGGGAGCGGTGGCGCACACCCATGATGATGCCGGACTCGGTAGCCGCGGAAACCTCGAGCTCGTCGGGCATGGTCGCGGGGTCGATCGTGAGGGAGTGGTAGCGGGTGACGGTCAGCGGCGAGGGCACGCCCTCGAACACGCCGCGCCCGTCGTGCGTGATGACGGAGATCTTGCCGTGCATGAGCTCGGGTGCGTGCCCGACGGTCGCGCCGAAAAGCTCGCCGAGGGCCTGGTGGCCCAGGCACACGCCCAGCATCGGGATCTCACGCTCAGCGCAGTCGGCGATGGTCTGCAGGGAGGCGCCGGCGCTCTTGGGGTCGCCGGGTCCGGGGGAGATGAGGACGCCGTCGTAGCCGGCCTCGAACCACGCGGGATCCACGACGTCGTTGCGCACCACGTCCACGGCGGCACCCAGGTGACGCAGGTAGCCCACGATCGTAAAGACGAACGAGTCGTAGTTGTCGACGCAGAGGATTCGTGCCATTGCCGGTCCTTTCATGTACGAGGCTGTGGCCCCTTCTCCGGCCTCCATCGTAGGGCGCTCCCCCCCAGCGGGCGCGCGGGCGCCGTCCGTTCTCCGGGCGCGCGGGCGCGGACGGCGCTAGCCAACCGACGCCCGTGGATACGGCACGAGGCCGGGGTGGCCCCGGCCTCGTCCCTTCCCGGAGTGAGCGGTTCAGGCGCCGCCGACGGAGGACTGCCCCAGTTCCAGGTAGGACTGGACCCAGGGGTAGACCCAGGTGAACAGGGCGGCGACGGCCGCGCCGATGAGGGCCAGGGATTCGATGACCTTGAACCAGGTGGGGCCGGGCAGGTGGCGGAAGATCCATGCGTACATGTGGGGTCCTTCAGTTCGTGGGTTCGTCGACGAGTTCGGCGGGCACGCCCGTGTCTTTGGGGGTCCAGGATTCGAACTTGAGGTGGACGATGTAGCGCTGCCAGTTGCCGTATTCGGGGTGGCAGGTGGTCATGGTCATCCAGCGTTCGGTGGGGACCTCGGACCAGGATTCGTCGTCGATGACGGGGGCGACGACGCGCATCTGGGTGGGGTCGGTGGCGTCGATGATCTCGGAGGAGACCATGGAGTACACGAGGTAGCGGTCGTCGACTTCCCACGACGACCTTGTCGCCCTGGGTGAGGCGGTCGATCCAGCGGAAGTTGTTGCCGTAGGTGCGGCGGTGGCCGGCGACGGAGAAGTTGCCGACGCCGCCGGGCTGGGTGGTCATGTCGTAGTGGCCGGCCCAGCCTTGGTCGAGGACGTAGGAGGTGGTGCCTTCGGCGAGGGGGATTTTCATCCAGTCCCAGGTGGGCACGTGGACGATGCCGTAGACTTCGCCGTCGCCGACTTCGCGGTCGAAGGCGGGCGGGTCGTCGGTGCGGATTTCGCCCTGGGTGCGCTTGGCGGGCTGGTGGCTGTCTTCGTACGAGGCGATAGTCTGGGAGACCTGTCCGGAGACTTGGTAGGTCGTCCAGTAGAGCTGCCAGACGGAGAAGAGGCCGATGACGAACGCGAAGGTGATGAGGAGTTCGCCGACGACACCGACGATATTCCAGAAGACGTTGGAGCGCTTATTCTTTATCGGTGTGGGTCGGGCGACGTGTTCACCCATGCGATTCCTCCACGGTTGCGTAGTTGACGGTCAACGAGGTTGTTGCGGGTGCGAAGCTCAGGGAGTCTTTGGTCTGCATGTCCCACCCGAGGCCATACTTTGTCACGTAGGCCTGATAATTCACCATACGTGGGTTTGCAGTAACCGTCGCGCGCAGGGTGTCAGGATCACCGATTGCTTGAATCACATAGGGCGGCGAGTAGCTGGTTCCGTCGACGAGGATGACGTTGCCGATGCAGCGGATGACGGTTCGGTTGGTGATGCGCACGCCCTGGACGGTCATGGCTTCGGCGCCGCCGGCCCACAGGGCGTTCATGGTGTCCTCGATGTCCTGCTGGTGGATGACGAGGTCGTTGGGGGTGGCTCCGGCTGGGATCTGGCCGGGGGGCGCGTCGGAGAGGGTGATTTGGACGCCGGGGCCGCTCACGGGGCTGGTGGATCGGGCGGTGAAGGCGTCTTCGTCGGGGGCTCCGGATTGGGGCGCGGAGGAGAAGCTCTGCACCTGGGCGTCGAGGGACGATACCTCGTTGTCGAGGGTGGAGACCTGGGCTTGGCGGGTGCGCACGAGGGTCGCCAGGTTCGAGGTCCCGGCGGGGTTTTTGCGCTCGTTGAGGGAGGAGACGGAGAAGAGCAGGCCGGAGGCGATGGTGACGGCGAGGACGGCCACCGCGTGGCGGGCTGTGCGTGCGCGCATGATTTCCCCCTCCGTGGCGCTGCGTTTTGGCACTTTTCAGGTCCGAGACTACGCTAGTGTTGCGATTAATTCATCACCGCCGGGCGGTTTGTCTTCCCGCGCGGGCCAGCAGAGAGGACCCGACGTGGCCGAATCTAAGAAGCGTAAGAAGAATGGGCACGAGGTCGAGGACGATACCGAGATCAAGAACTGGACGGATGGCATTCCGTTGAGTCCCGCATGGTGGGCGCCGACGTTCGTGGCCCTCATGATCCTGGGCCTGCTGTGGGTCGTCGTCTACTACATTTCCCAGGGCATTTACCCGATTCCGAAGCTGGGCGCATGGAATATCGCGGTGGGTCTGGGCACGATGATGGTGGGCTTCCTGATGACGTTGCGCTGGCGGTGACGGGCGCGCGGCGGGCGTGGGCCTGCCTTCTCTAGCGAGTGTGAGAGCGGGGCGTTCCGGCTGCGGCTGGGACGCCCCGCTGTATTTCGACGAGGCCCGGACGGACCGGTCGGAGCGAAGCGGCGCGTCAGGGGCGGCTGAGCTCGACCCTCATGCCGGCGTCGTACATGCCTTGCAGGGTGCGTCCGGCGAGGCCATCTTCGAGGCGGGCGGGATGCGCGCTGGCGAATGACATGACGGTCGTCGCGCCGGCTGCCAGGATAGCGGGTGAGGCCGGAGTGGAGGGGCCCAGGACAACGGTGTGCGCGTCCGCCGCGAGCGCGAGCAGGCGCGGCATCGTCTTGTTGACGAACGCGGATCCGGAGATGAAGACGTAGTCCATCTCGGGGAGCAGGTATTCGCAGGCGGAGTCGGGGTAGTCGCCGTCGAAGACGTTGCGTTCGAGGATCGTGAGCTGCGCGGCGTCGGGCATGGCGGCGGCCGCGAAGGGGAAGTGACCGATGACGGCGACGCGCTTGCCGGCGACGAGGGGCGCGTATGGGTGGAAGGTGCGCGCCCAGTTGTTTTCCTTGCAGGGGCGGAACCCGTGGGCGAGGGCTCGCACTGGATGGGAGTGGTAGGCGTTGACGGCCGCCATGCCGACGCCGGCGTCCTCAAAGTTCCAGGATTTCGCCAGGGCGGCGACGTCACGCAGGGGGCGGCCGACCAGGTCGGAGGGGTCCTCGAGCGCGCGCGGGCGGGACTGGACATTCATGCCGAAAGCCATGCCGGCGCCTTCCTCGCTGGTGGCAACGCGACGCCACTTGCCGTCTGTGTGGATCGCGGTGACGGTGATGTCGGCGGGAATCTCGTCGATGAGCTGGTCGTACAGGTCCCAGGGGCTGGTCATGGTGTCTCCTGTGGGAAGCATGAGGGAGGGCCCGGCACAGCGCCGGACCCTCCATATGTTAGGTCATCCTAAGACAACTCGCCGATGCCCCGTGGAGGCAACGGCTCTCCCGATCACGCCCCGTAGACCTCGACGAGGAGGCGGAACGCGAGGGCGTTGAGCACGACCATGCCGACGATCATGCCCAGCGCAACGACCGTTTCACGCCGGTTCTGCTGCGCCTGCGTGACGCCCGCGCGCGGGCGAGCCATGCGTGTCAGACCCACGTCGCCGCCACGCCCGCGATCGCGCCGCCGAGGTGCCCCTGCCAGGAGATGCCACTAGCCGTGAAGCCGTGCACCAGGCCGATGCCGAGCAGCACGATGATCAAGGTCGTGTCGGAACCGCCCAGGCGCTGGAGGACGAACACGGCGCCGAACAGGCCGAACACCGCGCCCGATGCGCCCACGGTGCTCACGAAGATCTCGGAGGGCTGGATGAGGCACCAGGCGAGAATGAACGCGGATCCGCCCAGCGCGCTCACCAGGTAGAGCGTCAGGAAGCGCCACCGGCCCAGGGCCGGCTCGATCGCGCGGCCCACCCAGTACACGGACAGCATGTTGAACAGGATGTGCATGACGTCGTGGTGCAGGAACGCGCCAGTGAGGATCGTCCACGGGTGCGTCATAAGGGTCGCGGGCAACAGGGAGAGCGAGGCCTTGAGGGATGGGGACACCGAGGTCACCAGATACATGAGGACGCAGATCGCCATCATCGCGTAGGTGACAACCGGCGCGCCGGCCGCGACCGCGCGCGACGGGGAACCCATCCACCGCTTCTTGGAGGACGTGCAGTCCACGCAGATGGAGCGGACCTCGGTGGGGATCGCACAGTCCACGCACATGGGCCGGTTGCAACGCTTGCAGTAGTCCACGCTGCGCACGCCCGGGTGGCGCGGGCAGTCGGGGGCGGCCCGCGGGTCGGAGCGCTGGCCGTAGCTCGGCATGCTCATAGGGTCCCTTTCAGGAGTGGGTAAGGGACGAGGCCGGGGTCGCCCACCCCGCCAACTGCACTGAGCAGCGGGGGTGGCCCCGGCCTCGTCGAAAAAGAGAAGAAAAGGTCAGTCGACGATCTCGATCGAGTTGATGACCTGATCCGTGACGGGGCGGTCGTTGGCGCCCGTGGGGGTCGTGGCGATGGCGTCGACGACGCGCTTGGAGTCCTCGTCGACGACCTTGCCGAAGATGGTGTGGTTGCCGAGCAGCCACGGGGTGGGGGCCACGGTGATGAAGAACTGGGAGCCGTTGGTGCCCTTGCCCATGCGCTTGCCGGCGTTGGCCATGGCGAGCAGGTAGGGGTCGTTGAAGGTCAGTTCGGGGTGAATCTCGTCGTTGAACTGGTAGCCGGGGCCGCCCGTGCCGGTGCCGAGGGGGTCGCCGCCCTGGATCATGAAGCCGGGGATGACGCGGTGGAAGATGGTGCCGTCGTAGAGGGGACGGGAGGTCTTCTGGCCGGTCTTCGGGTCGACCCATTCGCGCTCGCCTTTGGCCAGGGTCACGAAGTTGTGAACCGTGTTGGGGGCGTGGTTGGGGAACAGTTCGACGGTGATGTCGCCGGCGGTGGTGTGCAGAATAGCTTTCATGGGGTTAATGGTTACATCTTTTCCTGGGTGTTTCCTGTCCGTCACACGGGTCGCCCTGGTGGGTGGGCTGCACATCACAAGCGGATGTAGCACAATAGGAGTGAGTGGCGCGGCCGCGCCCCAGTTAATGTGGACAGAATCGGAGACATCATGGCTACTTCGCCTTCTTTCGATGCAAAAAAGCTGCGCGCTACCTCTGAGCAGCTTCGCGACGCCGCCGCTGTGTACGCCGGGAAGGTTGCCGTCCGGGCCGCCGATCTGGCGAACCAGGGCGTTGATTGGGCTGCGCCCCCGCGCGCAGGCCGTCCTGACGAACGCGATTGAGCACGCGACCCCCGCCATCGAGAACGCCGCCGCCCGCGCGCAGGCCGCCGCCGCGCACGCCGGCCCCGCGATAGAGAACGCCCGCGGACACCTGGTGGACGACTACCTGCCGCGCGCTTCCCGCGCCGTGAACGAGGCGAGCGCCGCCCTCACTGCCCGCGGTTCCCTGTCGGATCGCGCTCGCCGCGCCTCCGAGGCCTCGGCTGCTGCCCTGGCGACGCCGACGCCCAAGCGCCGCAAGTGCCGCGTGCTGCGTGCCTTCGGTCTGACCGCCCTGGTCGGCGCGGTCGCCGGCGCTGGCTACATCCTGTGGAAGCGTTCGCAGCCGATCGAGGATCCGTGGGCCGAGGAGTACTGGGCCGATCTGGACACGGATTCCTTCGTGCCGGACACCGAGGCTGAGAAGGCCACCTTCGAGGGCTGAGTCTTCGTCACTTGTGCGGGTGGGGCCGCGACGCATTGCGTCGCGGCCCCACCCGTTGCTGTTTGCGTTGCTGTTTGTGTTTGTGTTGCCAGCGGTGCTCCCCGGCGCGGCCGCGTATGTTCTCGCCGGGGCGGCGCGGGGCGTGGGTGGTGCGGGCACAGCTCGGGGGCGTAGGTGATGCGGCCTCAGTTGCTGGGCAGAGGGATAGAACCCGCCGGCTGGCGCATTATCTCGCCGATGATCACGATGGCGACGGCGACCAGGAAAGGGGTCACGTTGAGGATGATTCCCCACACGCAGCGTGACCGCTGCGAACGCGCGTAGCGCTTCCGTAGCCCCACCAGTGCGACGACGAGGCCGGTGATGTTCATGGGTGCCTGCACGGCCGATCCGTAGAGGAAGATGAAAAAGAAGATGACCGGCCACGTCACATCCGGATAGTCCTGGAACACCCCCGTGGTGATCAGCAGCAGGGCAAGGACCACCTGGAGGGTAAAGAACACCCATCCGCCGATGCCGAAGCGCACGGAATATTTTCCGTGGAGGCCCTGGCGCTGCTCGGCGTGGGCGGCGGCGCGGGCCTCGGGGCCCTGCGGCGCGGTGCCCGCGGGCGACGCGGGCGATGGGGGCGACGCGGGCACCGCGGCAGGGTAGGGCTGACGCTGATTCATGGGCTAGAGCCCCCTCTCGACCATCTCCGCGATAATGATGCCGGCGTAGAGCAGGAAGAAAACGACGAACGGCGCGACGCTCAGGCCGATGCCGATCCTGTTCATGATGAGCTGCTTACGCGTCATGAGGCGTTTATTCGCCGATCCGCCGGCGATCAGGCCGAAGAGGACGAGGGGCGGGACGACGACCAGGAATCCAAACATCGGAACGACGGCGATCCCAGCCCGCGCCGAAGCACTCTCGTCGGCCGAATCCCATATCATCAGCACCGTCACGCCGATGATCAGGAAGATTGCCACCCAGACCGCGATACCGAGGATAAAAGCGGTCGGGATCTTCTTCGTGCTCGCCTGCGTCTGCGCCCCGCCGTAGGGCTGGGGAGCACTACCCGGGTACGACTGGGGAACGCCGCCCGGGTAGGGTGCGGCGCCTTGCTGCGCGCTCCCCTGATAGGGCGTGGCCCCCTGGTAGGGGCTGGCCCCCTGCTGCGCGCTCCCCTGATAGGGGCTGGCCCCCTGGTAGGGCGTGGCCCCCTGCGGGTTGTGCGCTCCCGGGTAGCCGCTTAGCTGCGGGTTGTTGGTCGGTACGCTCATTCGCTGATCCTTTGTTCGTTACTCACGCACGCTCATCGGCTAGGAGATCAACCATAAACTGATAAAGAGCGCCACGTAGGGGGCTACATTGAGAAGAAGACCCAGCCATCCGACGACTGTCTTTGCCTTCGGTGTGAGTGCAACACCCATAATCCCAGTCACGAATCCGACCGTATTCACGGGGCCCATGACGATAAACGCAAAGAGCGGGAAGAATCCGATGATGTCCGCCTCGCTCGCATCGGCCATCATCGATTCCGAGTGGAGAGCCTCCCACATGGCGAACACTGTCGCGCCGATGATGACCAGTCCGATGATTCCGCAGGCCAGGGAGATCCGGCTCGCCATTTTTCCGCCTCGTTTCTCGGCGGAAACGGCGGGCTGAGGGGGCACCTGCTGCATACCCGGGTAGGCGGGCACTCCCGGCTGAAGCCCCGGATATAGCGCTACGCTCGGCTGCGCGGGGCCCGCCTGGGTCGGCCTGCCTCCATATTGCGTGTATCCGGGCATGCTCACGGTGTCCTCCATCCAACGGATATTTCAAGAATTGAGATTAACGGTCAGTTCCTACCCGCGCAACGGACAGCTACCCCAGCAGGGAGCGCAGCACCCCGGCTGCCCCATGGTCCAGGAGAGCCAGAACAATGATGACCCACCCTGCGATTCCACAGGAGATGCTGATCCGGTCGACCCGCGGAGGGAAGCTCACCTGGGGTTGGGCGACATAGGTCTGACGGTATCCCAGATAGGGTCCGCCACCCTAGTAGAACCCGCCATTCTGGTAGGGGACACCACCCTGGTAGAACCCATCACCCGGATAGAGTCCGCCACTCTGGTAGGGCACACTCCCCTGATACGGCACACTATCCCCGTTGCTGTCCGCCTGAGGATTGTTGATCGGCACAGTCATTCACTGCTCCTTGCCCTTATGTCTAGTGCGTACTGCCGTTCATCACCCAGAGGATAAAACAGATTGCGAAATAGATATATGGACTCACGTTGAGGACGATCCCCAACCAATTCAACCGCCACTTCCTCGACCGATCCGAGAGCCTCCTGATCCCGATGACCAGGCCAGTCATGTTGAGGGGGAGCATGACCGAAATTGTTATCTGCGGAATAAGGTTGACGAAAAGTAAAACTGAGTAATGGGTCTTCCCAAATTCCGTGCTGGTCAGCAGCCAAAGCCCCAGATAGGTTATCAGGTGCAGTGCCCACACCGCCGCCCCGCAAGCAATGGACACCCAGTTGACCCGCGGGGGCATCTGCACCTGGGGGCCGACCGGGCAGGACTGCGGATACCCCTGGTAGGGGCCAGCAGCCTGGTACGGGTTGACTCCCTGCGTCGCAGCCTGCCCGGGCGCGTAGGGAGCCGCGGGTATCCCGCCTTGATTTCCTTCGCTCCGATAGGTGTGTGAGTTCGGGGCGCGAGAATCCGACATTGTCACAATCGCTCCTTCATGAGTTGATCATCGCGGTAATACCAGCACAGCCGCACGCCCTTGCGAGCGGGCCGACGGTGGGCATGCACCCACAAACATTGTTGGACACGTGAGCTGCCCCACGGCTCAGCGGCCGAAGAGTATCGCCAGCAAGAACGGGAGGACTGTGAAAATGACGTACGGGCTCGCATTGAGGAGGATTCCCAACCAGTTGAGCTTGAGCGTCTTGGGCTTTCCGACGGCCCCCACGATCCCGGCAATGCCACCGGCGAGGTTCACCGGGCCAATGATTACCAGGGCGAAGAGCGGAAAGAAACCGATTATATCTTTGCCACTCGGGTCAGGATCGGACGCGCTAGCTCGCAGGGCCATCCACATGGCCAGCAGCGTCAGGCCGATGAGGGTCCACCCGATAATACCCAGGATGATCGACGGCCAATTCACCTTCTGAACCACGGGCCCTTGAGGCACTGGTGCATAGCCCGGAGCGATCCCCTGGGGCACCGCCGAATACCCCTGCGGCGCGGGCTGCACGGGCTGCCCCCGCGGGCGCTCCAGGAACTGCGGGAACTGCGGGCTGAGGGGGCACCTGCTGCATACCCGGGTAGGCGGGCACTCCCGGCTGAAGCCCCGGATATAGCGCTACGCTCGGCTGCGCGGGGCCCGCCTGGGTCGGCCTGCCTCCATACTGCGTGTATCCGGGCATGCTCACGGTGTCCTCCATCCAACGGATATTTCAAGAATTGAGATTAACGGTAAGTTCCTACCCGCGCAACGGACACTCACCCGAGGAGAACGCGCAGCACCTGGGCAGTCAGGCGACAGAAGCCTTGCCATCGCAACGAAAAGGCGATACCTCGACCATCGCCAGCAACACGCCGGGCAGGTTCAGATGAGAACCAGCAGGGGGAGGAAAAGAACGCACCAGCACAGGGGCACATTCAGGACTATTCCCCACGTGGCGAGTGCCCGCTCAGCCTCACTGTCAGCGCGCCGACGCGCTCGTATTCCCATGATCAAGCCCGCGAGTTGGACGAGGCCCGCCGGGACGGACATGTAGAAGCAGACGGCCACGACGATCAGCGTGGGCAAGAACGGATCCCCCGGCGCCATCGCGAGGTCGTGAAGCATCGCGAACAGGCCAACAATCAGCGCCCCGACCATCGCCAGTATGCCCGCGAGCCCCGCACCCACCGACTTCGCGCCCGCGCTGTGAAAGAGACGCTCGAATAGGGAGCCGCACGCAGCCAGGACCGCAACGCCGGACACGACGAGGAGGGGGACGAGAGCGCCCGGATCGCCAACAATACCCAGCGCGGGAATAATACAGGCACAGGCAAGGAAGAAGGCATTCGCACCCACTCCCAACGCGCAGCGCCCGAGCTCCCTGCGCCCCTCGGCTCGCGCTCGTCCCACTAACCCGGCGATAACACCGACGAGGTGAACGATCCCAGACGCGCCGACGACGGGCAGGAGGGAACGGATAAACTCGCCGTCGCTCATCACTGCAGAGTCACCGGGAATGACGAGGCTCGCGCTGGCACTCATCTCATCAACAACCGAAGCTGATCGGACGATAAAGCCACCGATCATGACCGCGAGTCCCGCGAATACGCAGAACAGGGACAGCCCGTACATCCGTCGCGACGCGCATTCGCGAGGCCCACCTGCGGGAACGCTACAGTCGTTCATAGCATTCTCCCCCCCAGTGATCGCAGCGGCGGCCTGGTCAAGAACAAGCACGCGCCATCATTGGGCGTGCGCCAACGACCTACGACAAAAAGTGAGCCACAGTCACGACAATGAACAAAAGAACGAAATAAACGAAAAAGATAATGTACGGGGTCACATTGAGGATAATCCCCAGCCTGTTGAACTTCCATTTCACCGGCTTCTCCTTCGCCCTTGAGGAAGCGACGATGACACCGATGAGGTTCAAGGGACCGCCGAAGCCCAGCACAAAAAGAGGATAGAAGCCGACAATATCCGCCCCGCTCGCGGACACATCCGGCGAGTGCATCACTCTCCCCACGCGTCCAGCACTAACAGTGCGATGAGCACCCATACACAAATTCCAAAGACGAGGGAGAGGTAGTTAACCCGCACTTTCACAGGCCCCTGAGGCACGGGCGCATAGCCCGGCGCAAATCCCTGAGGTGCCGTCGAATACCCCTGCCCCGCGGGCTGCGCGGGTACTCCCGCCTGGGGCGCAACCTGCGGCGCCTGCCCCACAGGCTGCGCGGGCTGCACGGGAACTGCGGGCTGCCCCGCAGGCTGCTGAGGATAAGGCGTGCTCATCAGATTCCTCCTCTATTGCACCGACATGCCGCAACGAGACTGTGAAGAACCCACACATCCCCCTACCGAAAAGTCTTTCAAGAATTGAGACTAACGACAAAGCAACTCCCACGCAAAACGCGCTCACCCCACAAGCGCGCGCAGCACCTGGGCGACCCCGGCCTCGTTGTTGGAGGGCGCGACGAAGCGCGCGGCCTCGATGACGTCCGCGGACGCGTTGGCCATCGCGAAGGACAGGTCCCCCTCGCTCATCATCGACAGGTCGTTTCCCGCGTCGCCGAAGACGGCGGTCTGGAACGATCCACGCCGAGGAAGCGCTGCAGGTCGCGCACGGCGCTGCCCTTGTCAACGCCGCGAATCTGCAGGTCAGCCCAGTTCGCGCCGGAAATCGCGTACTGGTGGGTGTCGGCAAAGTTTGCCAGGGTGGCCTCCGCGAGCGCCTGGACCGGCCCAATGACGTACACGGCGAGCTTGACGATCGCGTCATCGATCTCGCCAGCCTCGATCGCGTCGATGATGGCGATCTGGTCGTCGATGCGCTTCGTGCGGTGATAGTAAGGCATGACGCCGTCGACGAAGCGGTCGTCGGTGCGCTCGACGTAGGCGAATTGCTTGCCGCACATGACCAGGCCGCCGTCGATCCCGTCCGTACCCGAGGTGGCTTCCCGCACGAGGCGGACTGCCTCGCGCATGGTGGGGGCGTCGAGGGGACTGGAGGAGACCTCGACGCCGTCGCGCATGACGATGCCGCCGTTCTCGCCGATGACGGTCATGCCCAGGCGCCCGGGGAACATGTCGATGAGGGTCCACACCTGGCGGCCGGACGCGGGCGCGAAGGTGACGCCGCGCGCATCCATCTGGTCGAGGAGCTCCTCCATGCCGGGCGGGAAGTTCTTGTCATCGTCCAGGAGCGTGCCGTCCATGTCGACGGCGGCCAGGCGCAGGTCGGCGCCTGCGTAACGCGCGGGGTCAGTGGGGGTCGTCATGGCTCCATTGTGCCCGACCGGGGACCCGGGTGCGCGCGACCTACGACGAGGCCGGGGCAACCTCACGTGACCTCGTGCGGTACGCGCATGGTCACTCTGAGCGCTCCTGATCCCTCTCTTTGCCCTTTTCGAAGAAGCGCACGAGGAGGGCGCACAGGAACGCAAGCATGCCGAACGGGGCGACGAAGAGCAGCGCGGAGAGGAAGGCCAAGTTCATGGCGACTGCGGGCGGGTTACCGTCCGGATCAAATAAGCTGGCGAGCCAGGCCAACGGCGGCAGGTACAACATACTTCCGGTGAGGACGAAACCCAGGATGATGCAGATGCGCACCACACTCGAACCCCGGCGCTGTTTCTCGCGGATCAACTCGCCCGCGTTGTCCGCAGATCCATCGGCTGGATTCGCTCGCGCCACCTCATCGGCGGCCTTTCTTTCACGACCTTTTGCTGCCGTGACGTCGACAGCCAGCGCCAGGAGGGCGACAAATGCTACGGGGGCAGCGATCAGTAGAAAGCCAACGAAGAACACGACACCTCCAGATGATGGAACCGAGGCCGTCACAACCCTCCATTCCATTCGGGGGGGAGGTCGAGATCGGCTCAGAACCACCACCATAGCGCAACGGCCGCAGCCGGCAGCATCGCGGCCACGAGGGCACCGAGCCGCGACAAGCGCCGCGCACCCACGGACAGCAGGCATTGGGTCGAGGCGGATAGGGAGAAGATCTCCTCGTCGAGGTCGGCTCGCGCGCGCACGCGCGGACGCACGGCGGGCGGGTATGAGGGCGGCGCGGGGCGCCGGCGACGCACGGCTAGCCTGGTGACCTGCGCTCCTCATGCGGCCCCACCGACCCCCTCCGCGTGCGAGTACTGGGAAGGCGAGCGGTACACGATGTCTCCATCGACGTGTGCGGTGTAAATGGCGCAATCCGAGCACCCATGAGTTGCACATCACACCCATTTTCCTTCTTGCACTTCAACCCGTTCGATCGAGGCAACGAATCGACAGATACCTTGCATCCCCTTGTAAAAAATTAGTCACCCATCACACCATATGTTAGACTGGTCACGTTCGCTCAGGGTATTGAACGCCCCTATTTCGAGGAGAGAACCATGAGTCTGGAAGATCTGGCCAAGAAGGCCGAAGAAGGCTTCGAGAAGGTCGTCGACACGGCCAAGGAGAAGGCTGAAGAAGCCAAGGACAAGCTTGCTGAGCTCGCTGGCGACGCCAAGGACAAGGCAGAAGACGCCAAGGACAAGGTCGAAGAGGCCGCCGAGGACGCCAAGGACAAGGCGGAGGAGATCGCCGACGACGCCAAGGACAAGGCAGAGGACGTCAAGGACGAACTCGAGAAGTGAGTTACCGGAAGGGGGGGCGAACCAATAGGTTTGCCCCCCTTCTCCATACACTCTCACCCCCGACGGGTTTGTATTTCCTCGTAGCTCGTTTGCATTCCCCCGCAGCTCGGACCCACGCGACTGGCGACGAGCGCTCTACTCCCGTCCCTCGCGCACTCCCGCCAGGATGCGGCGGCGCAGCGGGACGGTCGCCTCGGAGGCGCGATCACGTTCTGGGAATCCACACAGGCCCCAAGCAAGAAAGAGCACACGTCTGGTCAGCATCCGATCACTCTGGAGGCTATGGAAGAGCATGGGGGCAAAATACTAGGACCATAAATTACCAACACTCCAAACGCGAAATTACGCACAGCAGTGCGAAAAGCGTGAAAGCCAGACGGGAAACGCATACACTTGCCAGAAAGACATGACCTAGAGGGGGTCAGATGATGACGGATCAGAACAAGGTGTTCACGGTTGCAGAGCGAATCCTGGCCACCGATCCTTCTTGTGACACGATGAAGCTGCACAAGCTCCTGTACTACGTACAGGGGTGGTCGCAAGCTTGGACGGGTCTCCCCTGTTCCAAGAGGCTCCTGAAGCATGGAAGTTCGGACCTGTCTACAAAAGCGTGTATGCAGCACAGAAAAGTGGTGCTCTGCACTCGAGCCCCACGAGCACAGCTTCTCTGACCAAGGCAGAAATCGCAGTGATCGATGCCGTCGTGAGCGCGTACAAGACGAGCCACCCGTGGACTCTTGCGGAACGAACCCACCAAGAGGAGCCATGGATCGAGGCACGTGCAGGACTCCCTAGTAGCGCTCCTTCATCTGAGCAGATGTCCCTGCAGACGATGATGCGGTACTTCTCCACTGCCTCCGGACCCGAGCGTCCCCAGGCCCTGGATTGTGATTTTCAGCCGGTTTCTCGCAGTTTCATGGACAGTGAGAATCAACGCTGGGCTGGCCTGTTGGCCCGTCTTGGATCGTGACCACCGATCCTAGCGACAAGCTGTTCGAGTTTGCGGTCTGCTACGCGCGCACCGAGTGTTCCGGTTCTTTGATCTCGGAACACAAGCTTCGGAGCGCGTGTGGCAGACCCTTTCAAACCTTCGATGGGTCCTTGCTGCATCCAACCGTCGTCAGTCAGGCTGCTGCTCTCTTAGAGGGAATCGTCTTAGCTCACGCGTTTGACGACGGGAACAAAAGAACCGGCTGGATGACCCTCATTTACTTCCTTGCTTGCCATCGACAAACCCTCCGGGGCATATCCGATGCAGAGGGCGAAGAAGTGGTGGTTTCCGTCGTCACTCACAATATTCCCCTCGCGGACTTCGCAGGCTGGATCGCCCAGCACCTCGTACCGCTCACCGAGTAGCCACAAGCAGTTCAAAACCGTCAATGCTGACACGCGCAATCGTCCCGCAGCAAGCATCGGCTACTCGACACCAGCTCCATAAGTTGCCCCGGCCTCGTCGATAGGGGGCCGAGGCCGGGGCAACCTCGCGGCGCCTCGTGCAGACAGATCATCGCCTCGTCAAAGGTCTCCCACGCTCTACTCGCGTCCCTCGCGCACTCCCGCCAGGATGCGGCGGCGCAGCGGGACGGTCGCCTCGGAGGCGGCAACGATGAGGACCACGCCCACGATCGCGGTGGCGAGCGCGACGAGGAACCCTTTGACGGCGCCCGCCGCGAGCATCGGCGACATGAACACCATGCCGAGCAGCATCGAGCCGACGATCATGACGGACGCGGGGATCGCGACCTCGAGGCGGCGGCTGCGGTCCATGAAGCCGCGCGGCGACCCCATGTAGGACAGGGCGCGCACCTGGTCGGCGGAGTCGAGGACGCGGATCGACTGGTTGACCGCGGTCGACACGGCGCCCAGTGCGAGGGTGATCGCGAAGGTCAGCAGCATGCCCCGGTTGATGTCGCCGATGACGATGCGCCCGACCTCGTCCGTAGAATCCCCACTCATCGAGATCGCGGAGGCGGCCGGGTACATGACGCCCACGAGGAACCCGACGAGGGCGACCGCCCCGAAGGAGCGCCACACGGCCCGCGGGTCGTCGGCCATGCGGCGCCCAGCCACCATCATCTGGGGGCTGCGCGAGGCCCGGGCCATGATGCGCCCCATGACGCTGATCGACCACACACCCACCAGGTTGACGATCAGGAAGATCGCGCCCATAAAACCCATGAACACGGCCATGCCGATCGCGGTTCCCAGGTTCATCGCGAGGGTGCCGACGCTCAGCCAGAGGACGAGGAGGACCAGGCCGAGGACGGGGCCGACCGCGCTCACACGGCCCGCCTGGCTGCGGCGAGCGACGCCCAGGGGTGTGATCGCGACCTTGCGCATGGCCAGCCACGAGGACAGGGCGGCCAGGAGGATCATGGCGAGCCCCTCGACGAGGAGGGCCACGACCCCCACCCACATCTCGCTGGCCCCCATCGGGCGTCCCTGGAAGGACAGGGCACCCCACGCGGGCAGTGTCACGGCGTACAGGATCGATCCGACGACGACGCCGACAACCGCGAACACGCAAGTTTCGAGGATGCAGGCAAGCTTCGTCTTTCCCGGCGCGAGGCCGACGAGGCGCAGGACCGCGAGGTCGCGCTCACGCCTGCTCATGCCCAGGCGCGCGGCCGCGGCCCCCATCGAGATGATGGGAACGATCAGCAGGGTGGCCGCGAAGTACGCAAGCATCACGTAGAAGGACGCCATCCCGTCGAGGCTTGAGGGGTCGTCGGCCGTGGCCGACGTCGCGGCGACGGCTGCCCGCGCCCCGAAGGCCATGACGCCGCCGGTGACCGCGAGCAGGAACGCGTGCGGCAGAGCGAAGGCAGCGACCGTGAGGGCACTCGTCGCCCGGTCACGCGACCGCAGGAGCGCCCCGGCGGCTGTGCGCACGGCGCTCATCGGGCCACCCCCTGGCTGGGGGTTCCACTGCCTCGGGCCTCGAGGGAGATGCGGCCGTCGCGCACGTGGATCGTGTGCGGCAGGCGCGCGGCGACGGCGGGGTCGTGGGTGACGAGGACGAGGGATGCGCCGGTGGAGGCGCAGGCGCTGGTCAGGAGGGACATGACCTCACCGCCGGTTGCCTGGTCGAGGGCGCCCGTGGGCTCATCCGCAAAAATCACCGAAGGATTGGCGGCGAGCGCGCGCCCGATCGCGACGCGCTGGGCCTGGCCGCCCGAGAGCTGGCCGGGTCGGTAGGGGCCGGCGCCGTCGAGGCCGAGGTTCGTCAGGATCTCGCGTGCGCGAGCGATGGCCTGCGACTTGGGTGTGCCCGCGAGCATGAGGGGCATCGCGATGTTCTCCTGCGTGGGCAGCTCGGGCAGAAGCTGGCCGTCCTGGAACACGAAGCCGAAGCGGCGCAGGCGCAGGTCGGAGAGCACCCGCTCCGACATGGTCGTCATCTCTTCGCCGTCCAGGGTGATGGACCCTGAGCTGGGGCGCAGCACGCCCGCCAGGCAGTGCAGGAGCGTGGTCTTACCGGAGCCCGAGGGACCCATGATCGCCACCTGCGTGCCCTGCGGGAGGGTCAGGTCGACGCCCGCCAGGGCGTGGACGGGCGTATTCCCGCGCGTGTACGTCTTCGTCAGTGCTCGGGTCACCAGGCCCGCCGTGTCGTGTGTCATGTGTGAACGATAGGCCCGCAGCCCCGCGCATTTCTATGAGGGTCCGCCCTGGTCGACCCCTGAGCGCCCCCGGAGAAGGAGACACCGATGGGGGAATCGCCCCCGGCCAAACTGGAGGAAACCACCTCCCAGACGGGCACCGGCATCCGGGACGTTGCTCCCTCACCGCAGGCCACACAGGCGCCAGTCACGTTAGGATGGCGTCATCCGCCCGGACCGTCGGACGGCACTACTCCAAAGGAGACAACATGGGTCTGGAAGATCTGAAGAAGCAGGCCGAAGAGGGCTTCGAGAAGGTCAAGGAAACCGTCGGCGAGGAAAACGTCGAGAAGGTCGTCGAGGCCGCCAAGGAGAAGGCGACCGAGGTTGCCTCCGATCTGAAGGACAAGTTCACCAAGTGAACCACCGGCAAGGGCCGGGCCGTTTCGGCCCGGCCCTTTCACGTGCCCGCGAGCGCCGAGAGTCCCCGCAGCCCGACACCCCCGGGAACGAGACCGGCGCCGCCGCACACGGGAGGGCCCGGGATCGCTACGATCCCGGGCCCTTTCTTGCGGTTGATTCAGTTGGCACCCTCGGTGACGGTCACCTTGAAGTCGGTGGTGATGCCGTCCTTGTCGGTGAGGGTCACGGTCACGGGGTCCGCGTCCTCGCCGGTCACCTTGAGCGGATGCAGGGTGATGATGTTCTTGTCGGGCTTGCCCGCGGAGAGGGTCTCGGGGTCAGAGACCTCGACCTTGTAGTCCGAGGCCTTGTCGGACTCGGGCAGCGTGACCTTCAGGTCGCGCTTCTCGGGGACCTTGACGCCCTGGTCGCCGACCTCAGCAATCGTGGTTTCGACGGTCTTCACGTCGCTGGGGGTCACGTAGTTGGCGCCGGTGTTGGAGCAGCCGGTCAGGGCGGCGACACCGAGGCCGAGTGCGAGCACTGCAGAAAGGATGGAACGCTTGTTCATAAGCACAATACTAAGCATCCATCCTCATCGATACGCATCACAAGGCCTGTTTTGGAACGATGTCACAACATCTCGCGTCACAGGGACCAGACGAGCGCCCCCGACTCCGCGTCCGCCCAGAACGAGCTCGCCAGGCGCGCCCATTCCTGCGGGTACTGCAGCTGCGCGCTGTGCGCACCCCCGCGAATAATGCTCTCTCGCGCGCACCCAGGTCTGCGGCCTCCTCGGCGTACCAGGCGGGCGGCCAGATCTCGTCCTGGTCCCCGTACAGGACGTGCACGGGCACGCCGGTGGCCGCGAGCGCGGGGGTGTCGGGGCGCAGCTGGGAGAGGATGCGGGCGATGCCGACCAGGTTTTCCGAGGCCGTGTCCAGCGCGCGGATACGTTGGAATTCCGCCCATCCGACGTCGGGTTCACCGAAGTTCGTGTCGGGGAAGTAGGTGCGCAGCACCTGCTGGCGCGCGCCGGGGCCCGTGGGCAGGGGGTCGAGGATGGGCATGGTGTTCATCCAGTCGTAGACGGCGCGCCCCGAGCAGAACAGGGTGACGGAGGCGAAGAGGTCGGGGCGGGCGACGACGGCCGCGCGCGCGACGATGCCGCCGAAGGAGTGGCCCACGAGGTGCACGCGACCCGTGGTCCCGGCCCAGGCCTCGGCGACGGCGATGAGGTCGCCGACGAAGTCGCTCATCCCGTAGGCGCCCAGGCCGACTGGCGCGGCGGACCCGCCCTGGCCTCGTTGCGAGTAGGCGAGCGTGTCCCAGCCCGCCTCCCCGAGGAAGGGCAGGACGGGGGCGTAGTCTTCCTTGGAGCCCGTGTAGCCGGGGACGAGGAGCGCGCGGTTCTCCCCCGCGGCGCCCGGGGCCGAGGCGGGGGAGATCGCGGGGGTTCCGTCGACGAGGCTGGGGGCGCTCGGGCCGGTCAGTAGGCCGCTGAGCTCGCCGGCCGGGGAGGGGACGGCCACGGGGATAACGTTTGCTGCCAGCGCAAAAGGACCGAAAGGATCTATCTGTTTCACGCACCCAATCGTAGAATGAACGCATGACAAACGAGACGATTGCGAGCCAGCTCGCCCACCGCACGATCCGCGCCTACAAGGACCAGCCCCTGACCGAGGAGGAGGTCACCACGCTCATGGAGGTGGCCCGCCACACGGCCACCTCCTCGTTCCTGCAGTCCTGCACGGTCCTGCACATCACCGATCCGACGGTGCGCGAGGCGATCGGCGCCGCGTCCGGCCAGCCCTACGTGGGTGGCACGAAGGGCGACCTGTTCATCTTCGTCGCCGACCTGTACCGCAACAGCCGTATCCGCGCCGAGCAGGGTGTCTCCTCGGAGGCCCTGTCCTCGATCAACCTGTTCCTCACGGCGCTCGAGGATGCGCTGCTGGCCGCGCAGAACGTGGTCGTGGCCGCCGAGTCGATGGGCCTGGGCACCGTGTACCTCGGCTCGATCCTCGCCGATCCGCGCCCGGTCGTGAAGGTGCTTCAGCTTCCCGAACTCACGTTCCCGGTTCTCGGCCTGCTCGTCGGACACGCGGACCAGGAGCCGGGCCAGAAGCCGCGCATGCCTCGCTCCGTCATGACCGCGGAAAACACGTATCCGCGCGTCGAGTCCTACTCGGAGACGCTGGCCGACTACGACCGTGAGGTCACCGAGTACTACGACCTGCGCTCGGGCTCACGCCTCGAGTCTTTCTCTCATCTGGTCGCCACCAACATTGGCGTGGGTGGCGCGCACGTTTCCCCCCATCATGGAGGTCCTTCACGAGCAGGGCCTGTGCCTGCGCTGATTCTCCCTTAGTGACGAGGCCGTGGCCTCCCCTCGTGGTCACCTGACCGCCCGGGGGCCGCGGCCTCGTCGCATGACCGGCCCACCGCGCGCTTACAATGAGCGCATGGCTGAGCTTGGTTTCCACCTACGTGTTTATCGAGCGCATCGCCGCGAACGCGGCCGCGCTGCATCCCTTCCCCGAGCACAACGTGGCGCTCGTGCGGGACGCGTTGGCCGACGCGGGCTTCGACATCACGCTGCTCGGTCCGGATGCTCCGAGGGTCGGCGAGGGCGTGTACTTCCAGTCTGAGCCTTTCGGCGACGAGGTCATCGGGCTTCTCGCGGACGCCCTGACCCTGCGCGGCATCGGCGCCTACGGGTACGCGCTGGTGGATTCGTCGTTGGGCGGCGAGCTAGCCGACATCGCCCTGTTTATGCGCGTGGGAGACGTGTTCCCGCGCCACGGGCGCCGAATCCTCATGACCCGCATGTACATTCAGCGCACCCCCACGGGGGCGGGCAACAAGGCCGTCACCTGGGCGTTCGGCTCCCCCGCCGACCTGGAGGAGGCAAACCGGCTGTTGTCGGAGAGGTTTGACACCGAGCCAGTCACGGACCCGCGCGGCATGGCCGCCATCGAGATCCGACACCCGGAGTTCGCGGCGGGCACCGCGGAGCCGATGGTCCTCCTCGACGACATCTTCCAGGTGCTGGGCGCCGCAGGCTTCGAGGGCATCACAATGTGCAACGACCCGGGCCAGCAGGCCAACGGCTGACACACTAGCGGTCGCCCGCCGCCCCACCACTCGTCGTCGCATGAAGATTTGGAGAAAATCATGGACATTGTCCCGATCTACACACTAATCACATTGGTCGTGACCGCTATCGCTGGCTACAGGTCCGCAGACGCCTACGAGTCAGTGCGCGCCTACCTGGGTCAGCGGCCATCCACCTACACCTACGATCACCTCAACCAGCTGGCCCGGCAAGCGCTGGCTGAGGCGCACGGCGATCGCAAGGCCGCCGCCCGAGCGCTACACCGCAAGGTCCAACTCCCCAAGCGTTCGATCGACACCCTCATCTCCCTCCAGGGGTAACACCATGCACATCTCCGTCGAGGTGATGATCCAGCTCCTGATCGTCATCCTGCTTCCCTTCTTTACCCTCGCCTACTGGCTCGGCCTCAAGCTCATTCGACAGAGGCGGACCCGCATGATCCTGGCCGAGCAGCACTTCCAGGCCATGCAGGAGTACGGCTACGACCTCGCCCGCATCCGGCAAGCAAACCCCCTACTGATGGCGCACATCCGACAACTCGCAGCAAGCAAGGGAATCCACGCCGCCATCACCTACGCCACCGAGCTCACTCCCCTCCCCGAAGACATCGTGCAAGTCCTCGTCCGCAGCGAAGCGTGCGCGCTCGGCATCCACCAGGATCAGCAGCCCCAGCGGCTACAGCAGCCCCACTCCCAGCCCACGCCCCGCTAGCGGGCGCCCGCCGCACCCGGCCACAGCCTCGTGCCGCACGCACTAACAAGGGCCGCCACGCCCTCCCTCATCGGAGAACGTGGCGGCCCTATGTCTGCCGTTTAGCGGATCGCCTCCATGACGCGCACGCCATCGAGCACGCTTACGTAGGGCAGGGGGTCCACGTCGGCCTCCAGGACGTACTCGGTGAGCTGGTCGCGCACAGCGGCTCGCAGCTCCTCCGGGTCCCACGGCTTGCCGATGTAATAGTCCAAGCCCGCCTGGTTGACGGCGCGAATCGTGTCGGACTGGTCGGCCTGCCCGGTGACGAGCACCGTGCGGGTCGCGCCGAAACGCTCGTCCTGCATGAGCTCCACGAGGAAGTCCACGCCCGACTTTCCGGGCAGACGGTGGTCCGACAAAACCAGGGCCAGCTCGTCCCCATCCTCGACGATCTCGCCGATCACGGCCCACGCGTCGTCGACGTCCTCGGCGACCTCGAGCCGGATCTTGTCCCAGAACTGCTCCAAATCGCGTTCGAGCGCGTCGCGCACGTCAGCTTCGTCCTCGAGGGACAGGATTGTCAGGGTCATGATTCCTCCTCCTGTGGTTGAGTGGGCAACGAGATCCGCATCGTAGTGGACCCCGGGTGAGAGCTGATCACGAGGGTTCCCCCGTGGTCGGCGATAATGGATCGGACGATGGACATGCCCATGCCCAGCCCGAATCGGACGCGCCCAGCCTTCGTGGTGAAGTGGGGCTCCATGATCTTGTCGACGATAGACGGATCGATGCCCGGCCCGTTGTCGCACACGGTGACGACAACCCCCTCGGGCGTGGGGCGCACGGTGATGCGGATGAGGGCCTCGGCCTCGCCGCGCGCTGGCAGCTCGGGCACGCCCCCCGCGCTCTCCGCCGCCGCGACCAGGTCCGCGTTCTCATCCTCAATGGCCTCGGCAGCGTTCACGATCAGGTTCGTCCACACCTGCTGCAGCTTCGCCGGATGTGCGAGCACCAGCGGCACATCCTCGTAGTCGCACTCGATGCGAATGCCCCGCACCCTGTGGGCGGTCAGCCTCAACACGTCGTCGATGCCCTCGCGCACGTCCACGGGCTTCAGGTCCTCCGCGTCGGGACGCGCGTACCCCTTCAAGGACTGAGTCAGCTCAATGACGCGATCACCCGCGGCGAGCACCGAACGCAGCGAGCCGCCCAGGCGCGCCCCCGCCTCGTAGGCGTCGATGCCTCCCGGGATCTGTGCGAGCGCACGCGCGCCATCCGCCCCCCTGAATCCCCGCGCGCACGAGGCGCCGGGCGAGCGTGCGGTCGCCGACCACGGGCAGGAGCTCCTTCATGAGGGCGCGCTCGACCGACGTGGAGCGCGGCGGCGCGGTGAGGGCACGGGCCATCGCCTCCCTCGACGAGGCCGTGGCCGGGGCCGCGAGCGCCGCATCGACATCCTCGTGCAAGTGCTTGGCGGCGCGCACGAGCGCGGTCACCGGATTGTTGAGCTCGTGGGCGATGCCGGCGCTCAGCTCGCCCAGCATCGCGAAACGGGCGCGTTCGACCAGCTCGGCGCGGGTGGCGCGCAGGTCCTCGAGCGTGGCGGCCAGGGCCTCCTTCTGGGCCTCAAGGTCCTCGGCGAGCATCGCGTTCTCCAGGTGCAGATCCTCGGCGCGCATGAGGCGGCGCGTCAGCGAACGAATCGCGAGGGCCGTCAGCGTCGAGCCGATCGACGGATCCTCAGAGATGACGATCTGGAGCTGCTCGGTGGTCAGGCGCACAACGGTCGCCTCCGTCTCCGTCTCGCCCGTGAAGAAGGCGTCTTCCGCGCGGGCCAACGACACCAGGCCGATCAGCGGGCCCGACGTGGCCAAATGCGCCAGAACCTCGCCGCGCGGGGAATCCCGATGCAGCGACACTGCCCATCGAGCACCAGATAGACGGCACCCACCGGCTCCCCCTGCGTCACCAGCTGCGTGCCCTCAGGGACGATGAGGCGCGGCCTCTGACCAAGCACCCGCTCGACGCCGGCGAGGAGCTCCATGACGACCTCGCGCTCGTCGCGATCCAGGCCCTCCAAGAGCGGCCCCTGCACCGCGAACGGCGGCGGATCCGCGATGAGCACGCGGATCTGCCGATCCGAATAGCCGCACCCGCGCAGGTAGCGCACCATCGTCGAATAGGCCTGTCCGGCCAGCAGCGGCACCGTCCACGGCGCCTTCAACACCGAGGACAGGGCACCCGACTCCGTGCAGCGAGTCAAGTCGCGATGCTCGGCCGCATCCGTGACAACCACCCACTGGATGCGCTCCATCACCGGGATAGCGGCCGCGCGATCGATCAGCGCGTCAATGTTGGAGACCTCCGACGTCACGAGCCCCATGAGCACGTGATCACCGGGGCGCAGGCTCGCCTCGTATGCTGCCAGGTCCTCGACACCATCCACCCGATCCAAGCACAGGCCCGGGAACGCGTGCGAGAGATCCCTGGTGACGGGCGCCGCGATATGCCGCGAATCGTCTCCGACGACCAGCATGTGAATCGGATACCCCTCGCGGTGTCCCGCGCTGCGCACGTCCGTTCGCGCAAGCACCGAGGCGTCCTCCGCCGCGGGCCCCCGCGTCCACCCGTGGGCCAGCCCCGGCCTCGTGCGGTGATCGCCCGAGCCGGCCACGGCCTCGTCCCCGGACACGTCACATCACCCCAATAAATCCCCACGTCAGCGGCGCCACGAACGCCAGGAGGATGATGCCGACAATGCCGACGACGACGCCGACGATCGCCATTTCGCGGGTCGGCGTGGTGCCCGTCGAGTACGCGATCGCGTTCGGCGGGGTGGAGATCGGCAGGCACATGCCCAGCGAGCAGCCCAGCGCGATGACGATGGCGATTTCGGCGGCGCTCGTGGACACCGTGGCCGCCAAGCCCATGCCCATCGGGATCAGCAGGTTCGCCGACGCCGAGTGCGAGATAACGTTCGAGGTCACCCAACCCACGAGGGCCAGGACGAAGATCAGGAGGACGCCGGGGATTGAGGCCCACTGGATGGAACCGAGCATCCACTTGTCGAGGCCGGTGGCAGACACGCCCGAACCCAGCGCAATACCGCCCGCGACCAGCCACAGGACCGGCCAGTCCAAGGCACGCAGGTCATCCCCGCTCATCACCTTCGTCATCAGGAGGACCACGACCGGCAGGAAGCCCACGACGTTGGATGAAATGTGGTGCAGCGACTCAGTCATCCACAGGAGGATCGTCGCTCCCGCGACCGAGTAGAAGATGATCGCGCTGCGCGACTTTCTCGAAGCGCGCCGACGTGTCAATGTTGAACGTCGCGTCGGAGGGGATGTAGCGCCACGCGATGAACGCCCACGACAGGGCCAGGAGCACCAGCATGAGCGGGACGGCCGCGAGCATCCACTGCAGGAAGGTGACCGTCACGCCCGCGTTCTCCAACGCGCCCAGGGCGATCGCGTTGGGGGGCGTACCGACGGGGGTGCCCATGCCGCCGACGTTGGCGGCCACGGGGATCGACAGGGCGATGCCGGTGCGCGCCTTGCCCTCGGGCAGGGCCATGATGACGGGCATCATGACGGCGAACATCGTCGCCGTGGTCGCCGTGTTCGACATGAACATACTCATAATCGCGGTGATCAGCATGACGCCCATGACCGTCAGGCGCGGCTTGCCCATGAAGGGCTTGAGGAGGACGGCCGACAGGGCACGGTCCAGCTTGTACTTCGCGGCGCCGTCGGCGACCATGAAGCCGCCCAAGAACAGGATGATCACCGGGTTGGCGAGCGCGCCGAAGAACTTCGTGTACGCCGGGGCACCCTCACCCACGCTCAGCAGCGCGTGGTCCGAGATGAAGAGGACCTCCAGGAAAATGACGAGGACCGCCGTGCCCGCCAGGGGCACCGCCTCCGTCACCCACAGCAGGATCGCCGCCAGGAAAATACCGAACATGCGGGTGCCTGACACATCCAGTCCCGGCAGCTGAATAAACAGGGACGCCACGATGCAGGCAAGCGCACCAATGGCGCCGAAAGCCTTGACCGGACTTACCTTCTGCTTTTTCTTGGAGAAATCTGCCGGCCGGGTGGACATATTCTGAGCGGAGCGCGGGTTGATTGACACCGCACCCTTGGAGCGTCGAGCCATTACGAAGAGACCTCGTCGTCTTGCGTGGATACTGTCCAATTAGTGTAGGCCAGCACACACAAAAAGTGAAACCGGGCAAGCGGAGTGGGCGCGACTGCTCGCCCCGGCTTGACGCCGCCACCGTCAACAGGTCTGCGTCCCGTCAGGCTCATACACTCAGTCACGCTTGGACAGCCCAACACCGCGACAATCATGCAGCTATGTTCCCGCCGCCGCCCCGCGCAGGGCCCAGGTCTCACGCCCCGCGCACGGGCCCCACTCGCGGTGCCGTGACCCCCTACTCGGCCACGGCCTCGTCGATGTCGTAGCCGGTCGGAAGGACACCCGGACGTGCCGGCTCCCACCCGAGCGCGGGAGCAACATAGTCGGCGAAGTTGCGGATGATCGACCAGTTTTCCTCAAAGCCCAGCTGGTTGGGGATCGTCAGCAGGAGGGTGTCGGCCTCCGCGAGGGCGCGATCCTGGCTCAGCTGCTTGATGAGCGTCGAGGGCCGTGCGACCGTCCGCGATCAGGTCCAGGGCTGCGGCCTCCTCGGCGAGGTACAGGGGGTTCTCGTAGCGCATGTCTGAGTTATGGCGTTGGACGGAACACCTATTGCTTGCGGGCACGCGCAGCCCGCAGTCCGTTGGCGATGACGACGACTTCGGCGACCTCGTGCACGAGGACGACCGCTGCCAGGCCGAGCACGCCGGTGATCGCCAGCGGCAGCAGCACAGTGATGATCGCCAAGGACAGAACGATGTTCTGGTTGATGATCCTGCCGCCGCGGCGGGCGTGGCGCAGAGCCTGCGGGATGAGGCCGAGGTCGTGGCCGGTGAAGGCGACGTCGGCGGACTCGATCGCGGCGTCGGAGCCGGTCGCGCCCATCGCGATGCCCACGGTCGCCCCGGCCAGTGCGGGCGCGTCGTTGATGCCGTCGCCGATCATCGCGGTCGGCGACGTCTCCGAGAACCCGGCGACGATACGAGCCTTGTCCTCGGGACGCAGCTCGGCGTACACGTCGCCGATCCCGGCCAGCTTCGCCAGCGCAGCAGCGGTGCGGGAGTTGTCGCCGGTGAGCATGCTCACCTCGACGCCCTGGTCGCGCAGGGTCCGCACGACCTCGGGGACCTCGGGGCGCAGCTCGTCGCGGACGCCGATCGCCCCGGCCAGGAAGCCGTCGACGGTGACGAGCACGCAGGTCTGCCCTTCGGCCTCCAGGTCCTCGACCCGGGCCTTGAGCGGACCGGCGTCGATCCAGCGCGGACTGCCCACCGCCACCCTGCGGCCGTCGACCAGGCCACCGATGCCGTGCCCGGCCTCCTCGGCCACGTCCTGCGCGGCGGGGGTTCCCCGACCCGCGGCGGCGATGGCGGCGGCGAGTGGGTGCGTCGAGTGCTGCTCCACGGCGGCAGCCCAAGCAAGTACCTGCGCATCGTCGAACCCATGGGTGGCGACGATAGCGGTTACCTCGGGCCGGTTGCGGGTCAGAGTGCCGGTCTTGTCCACGGCCAGGTGCCGGATGCCGCCGAGGCGCTCGAAGGCGGCCCCGCTCTTGATGACGACGCCGAACTTGGTCGCCGCGCCGATCGCGGAGACCACGGTGACGGGCACCGCGATCGCCAGCGCGCAGGGGCTGGCCGCGACGAGGACGACCAGGGCGCGGGTGATCCAGGTCTCCGGGTCACCGAGCAGGGACCCGAGCACGCCGACGAGGACGGCGAGGATCATCACGCCGGGCACCAGCGGGCGGGCGATCCGGTCAGCGATCCGGGCTCGGTCGCCCTTCTCGGCCTGGGCCTGCTCTACCAGCTCCACGATCGTGGTCAGTGAGTTGTCGGTGCCCGCGGCGGTCGCCTCGACCTCCAGCACGCCGGCGCTGTTGATCGCGCCCGCCGACACCGCTTCTCCGGGCGCGACCTCGACCGGGATCGATTCACCGGTGATCGCCGAAGTGTCCAGGCTCGACCGGCCCGAGCGGACCAGCCCATCGGTCGCGACCCGCTCGCCAGGGCGGACCAGCAGCACGTCGCCGACGGCGATCTCCCTGGCCGGGACCGAGGCGGAGGTCCCGTCGCGCAGCACGGTCGCGGTCTCCGGCACGAGCTTCAGCAGCGCGCGCAGCCCGCCGCGGGCGCGGTCCATCGCCTTGTCCTCCAGGGCCTCGGCGATCGAGAAGAGGAATGCCAGCGCGGCCGCCTCCTCGACGTAGCCGAGGATCACCGCGCCCACGGCGCTGATCGTCATCAGCAGCGCGATCCCGAGCTTGCGCTTCACAACGAGATTCCGGATCGCACCGGGCACGAACGTGTACGCGCCCAGCAGCAGGCCCGCCCAGAACGCGACCAGCGCCGCGATGTGCAGCCCTGACCACTCCAGCGCCAGGCCGGTGCCGAACGCGACGCCGGAGAGGATCGGCACGACCAGGCCGGGATCACGCCACCACGGGCGCTCTGCCTCCTCTGCCTCGTCTGCGGGGCTGGTCGTCGGCTCGTCGCAGCCGCAGGCGGCGCTCACGAGGCGTCCCCCGAACTGCTCGCGGCGCAGCAGCCCGGCACCGAGCAGGCCGGGTCGATGCACGGCGTGCTCTCGTCCACGGCGAGGGTCACATCGACCAGTGCCGTCAGCGCCGCGGCCAGGTGCGGGTCGGCGATCTCGTAGCGAGTCTGGCGGCCCTCGGGCTCGGCGACCACGATCCCGCAGTCGCGCAGGCAGGTCAGGTGGTTGGACACGTTCGAGCGGGTCAGTCCCAGCTCGCGCGAGAGCACCGCGGGGTGGCTCGGGCTGTCGAGCAGGGACATCAGGATGCGGGAGCGCGTCGGGTCGGCCATGGCCCGGCCGAGCCGGTTCATGACGTCGAGACGCGAAGCAATGGTCAGCATGCACTGAACTATACAGCAGCTGCTGACCTAATGTCCAGTTGTCGCGGCTGCCGCACGCGCTGCGCGCGCTTGCCCTCGGTAGGCGCGATCACCTCTTGCGCCAGCGGGGCAACTTCGGCATCCCGCGGCCCTTCCAGGTCTCCACGAGACCCGCAACCCAGCGGACGGACGCGAAGAGCCCGTAGCCGGCCCCGGCGAGGCCAGCGCCGACCACGAGCCACCGGCCGATGCCGAGCCACACGCTCCCGTCCACGTCCAGCACCCACTGAACACCCGTGGGACCACAAGCAACATGAGAAAATCGGTACGATGACACCGCCGCCACAACCAGGGAAAACGAAAACCGCAGACCCTCAAAGGATCTGCGGTTTCATCGTGCGCGAGGGGGGAGTTGAACCCCCACTCCATCACTGGAACACGGACCTGAACCGTGCGCGTCTGCCTATTCCGCCACTCGCGCGTACCCAGAAAGAATAGGGGCTTGCACGCCCCCGCGTCAAATCAGCACGCCATGACCCAGGACACACATTCGCCGATGTGAGTCACAAAACCGCGTCATCACGCCAAAGAACGAGACTCGCGGCCTACGACATCAACCTGCACGCAACGACGCCAGCGACCCCCAACAGGGTCGCAGCGATGACGCAGGCGTCAACCGACCCGAGGCGGCCTCGACGGCCTCGCCGCCGTTCGCCACCCCCATCGGATGCCTCGAGGGCGCCACGCATCGACATGGCGCGCCCCGTCTCGGCCGCCCCACGCGACGTCGCGGACAGAATCGCGGTGATGACATCGACGCTCAGGCGCGCGTACCCGCGCAGGGACAGGGTCGCGACGTCCTGGCCGAGGCGCAGCTTGGCCGTGTCGAGCACGGCCTGCGCCTGGTCGCGCAGCATCGGCAGCCCGCGCAGGGCGGAGGCCATGACGAGCGACCACTGGTCGACGGGTGCACCCAGCAGACGGAGCGGCGTCAGGAAGAATCGGAGCGCGCCCGCGAGCGCGGCGGTCGGCGTCACCCAGGCGATGAGGGCCGACCCCCACAGGACGATGACGGCCAGGACGGAGATGCGCAGGAACAGTTCGAGCCCGTCACCCAGCCACGCGCCGATACAGCCGCCGACGAAGCCGGAGACCATCCACAGGGGCAGGCGCGGTGCGACGCTGAGGGGCAGGCGAATGATCAGCGACGCGACGAGGAGGAGGCCGCCGACGATCACGAGGGTGGACCAGCGCGGCTGGAGAATGACGCACGTCGTGAGCACCGTCCAGCACGCGATGAGCGTGCCGGGCCAGGCGCGCCCGAGGATGGTTGGCCACGGCAGGGGCCTAGGCAGGGCAAAGCCGGCGGTACGCCGCGGTTTGCGGCGCGGCGCGGGTCCTCCGCCCGTCCCGGAACCGTCTCCGGACGCGAAGCCGGTCGGCTCGGTGGGGAACCATCCGTTGGTGGCGCCGCCGCCGGGGCCGGTGGCCCCGCACGAGGAATGGGCGTCGTTCACGTGAGCACCCCCTCGCACAGGTGTCGGTGGGTGTCGCACAGGTCGTCCATGCCCTCCAGGTCGTGGGAGATGACGAGGACGGACAGGCCGGCGCGGCGGCGCTCGTCGAGGACGGAGATGAGGAGCTCCCGCGAGGCCGCATCGAGACCGGCCATGGGTTCGTCGAGGATGAGGACGCGCGGGTCGGAGGCGAGCAGCCCAGCCAGGGCGACGCGGCGCATCTGCCCGCCGGAGAGGTCGTCGATACCGCACGAGGCCAGGGCCGGGTCGAGTCCGACCAGGCTCATGGCCCGCTCGACGATCCGGTCGCCCTCCTCGCGGCTGAGGGCGTTCTTGCGGCGGCCGACCCCACTGCCGATGCGCGGGCCGTGGCCGGCGGCGGCGAGGATGTCGGTGCGCACGGAGGGGCGCTGAAGCTGGAGGCGCGCGAATTGCATGGACAGGGCGACGTCGCCGACCCGACGTTCCATGGGCTTGCCCCCCAGGGTGACGGCTCCCCACGTGGGGAGGAGGAGCCCGGTGAGGACGCGCGAGAGCGTGGTTTTACCGGAGCCGTTGTCGCCGGTGATGAGCATCGCCTGCCCGGGTTCGAGGATGAGGCTGACGTCGCGCAAGACGGGCTTCTCCCACGGGGTGCCCAGGTCGTAGGTGTGTGCGACGCGGTCCGCCCACAGGTGCTCGGTGTTGATGAGGGTTGGCGAGCCCCAGATGCGCTCGCCGTCGGCGTTGAGGAACGAGGCCGGGGTCACTCCGCCGGTCCCACCCTCCCGGTCGGTCCCACCCTCCAGTCGGCTTGTGTCCCTGGGGGTTTCCGGGGAGGTGTGCCGCTGGGCGGGGCCGGCCACGGCCTCGTCGGTGGGGGTGGGGCTGGGGGGCGGCGCGCGTGTCCGAGAGGATGCGGCCGCTACGAATCGTGATGACGCGGTCGGCGCGCGCGGCTTCGGCGGGGTCGTGCGTGATGTGAACGACGGCGATGCCGGTGTTGGGCAGGGAGGCGAGCAGGTCGAGCATGTCGGCGCGCCCGTCTCGGTCGATCATGGCGGTGGATTCGTCGGAGATGAGCAGGCGCGGCGAGCGGGCGAGGGCCCCCGCGAGCGCGAGTCGTTGGAGCTGGCCGCCGGAGAGTGATCGCGGGTCGGCGTCGGCGAGGCCGGCCAGGCCGACGCGCTCGAGCAGAGCGTCCAGGTCGAGGGCCGCCACGTCGCGTTCGCTCATTCCCCAGGTGACGTCTTCGGCGACGTTTTGGCCGAGGACCAGGAGCTCGGAGCGCTGTCCGACCAGCGCGGTGCCGCCGACCGCGCCGAGCATGCCACCGCCGGTTCGGGTGCCGGCGCCGGGCGTGGCGCCCGCGAGGAGGAGGGCGAGGGTGGATTTGCCCGACCCGTTGTGTCCGACGACGACGGTGTATTCGGGGCGCTCGAGGGTGAGGGTGACGCCGCTCAGGGCGGGGTGGTCGGCGCCCGGGTAGGTGAAGGCGGCGTCGGTGAGTGTCAGGGGCAGGGGGGACGAGGCTGTGGCCTCGTCGTCGCTGTCAACGCCGGCTGTGGGGGCGTTCAGGAGCGGGTCCCACCCGGGGTCAAGCGTGATGCGGCGCAGGATCGCGCCGAGGAGCCATCGGGCGGCGAGGACCAGGAAGGCGACGCCGACGAATCGGGTGATGGGGATCCACACCCACCACCAGTCGACGAACCATTGGCCGAGCTGATGGCCAGCCTCGACGACACCTCCGGTGTGGGGGATGTGCGCGATGAGGGTGAGGAGCCCGTCGAGGCTCTTGCGGATGCTTTCGAGCCCGAGGGTGCGCAGGTCGACCAGCATCCAGAAGGCGAGTCCCGTGCCCACCCCCCCAGATGACGCCGAGGCCGGCGGCGACCGCGCTGACGGCCGCCCAGGAGGCTCGTTTCTTGTGGAGGTGTCCGATGACGAGGCCGATGAGGGCTGCTTGGAAGGAGCGCCCGGCGGTGGCGAATCCGCCGACGGCGATGGCGAGCAGGACGGTGGAGGCGAAGGCGGCGACGGAGGCGCGGGGGCGCAGCTTGAGGGAGGCCATGGCGAGGGGGACGGCCGTGGCGACTTGGAAAGGAGCTGAAAGACGGGGGTAACGGCGGCGATGAGACCGAAGGTGACGGCCAGGCCGGAGAGCGCGCCGGCGGTCGCCACCTCGACGGGGGTGAGGCGGCGGGCGTCGCGCGCGTGTGAGCTCATGGTGTCTAGTGTTCCAGGCCCCGCCCACATCTGCGAGCGCCGGGCCGATACAGGTCGGCTTACGCTGTGGGCGCTACTGCCCGTTCAGTTCACCGAAGGGAATGTGGACGCTCGGCGTCGAGGAGGAGGCGCCGTCCACGTGTCGGCGCTGATCGTCGAAGAAGATGTGCGGCTGCAACACTTCCAGCATGGGGCCCTTCGGGAGGCCGCCCAGGAAGAAGGCGTCGTTGACGCGCAGGCCCCACCCTCGGATCGAGTTGATCGCCCGCTCATGAGCGGGGGCGCTCCGGGCGGTCACGACGGCGACATGCACCCGACGCCGATAACCCCGCGGATCACCCGCACTTTTCGACTCCTCAATCCGCTGAATCCGATTGATCTTCTCCAGGAAATCGGCCATCGGACCACGGGAGAGAGGGACCTCGGCCAGGGCACTCTCGCTCTCCTGATACCCGTCCAGCCCCTCGCTATGGAACACGCGTTCGGCCGAATCGTCGGCCAGGACGCCGTCGAAGTCGAAGGCGATGCGCAGGTCGGCGTCCCCGTTGTCCGCCGCGGCGCGCCCCACGACGTGGCCCGCGGCAAACCCCAGGCTGATCGCTTCACGCACGTCGGCCTCGTTCGCGGAGAGGAACAGGGACATGCGCAGCGGCTCCATGAAGCGATACGGAGCACGGCCCTGCATGAAGATCGCGCGCGTGATGTCCAGGCCGTGACGCGCGACAGAACGCATGACGCGCATCCCCGTCTCAGGGTCGTTGCGCGAGAGGACGACGACCTCCACCAGGCGCTCCCGATCCGACAGGTCGTTCAGGGCCAGGAGGCGCCGGATGAAGGGGAAGGCGACGCCCGGTTCGAGCACGTCGTCGAGGTGCTCGCGCTGATACTCCCGATACCGCTCTTCCCCCCTGCTCGCGGAACACCGCGTCCGACTCCGCCAGGTCGAACAGGGCGCTGGACGCGACCCCGATAACGAGGGTTCGCTCCAGGTCAAGCGTGTCACCCATCTGCAACTCCTTCCGCTCATGCCGGACCCCTCGCCCGACACCGTCAGGCTACGCGGGGGCATGCACATCTGCGTCCTCTCCCCCGCAAGACGATCGACGAGGCCGTGGCCGCCTCTCGCGCACCGACAGCACCCGCGAGAAACCAAGGAAAAAACACCGTGTCATAACGCCGCACTCACCCTTGTAAGGGGCACCTTATTTTGTGTAGTATTCCCCCTCATAATCCACAACACATGAGAGGACGCGATGAAGACCCGTCTCGCCACCCTGACCGCCATCTTGGCCACCGCCACCCTGGCCCTCACCGCCTGCGCGGGCGGCTCCGGCTCCACCACCGCCCAGTCGGAGCAAACCACCCAGGAGGCCACGGCCTCGTCCACGCGCACGATCACCGACCACGCGGGCAACGAGGTCGTCCTGCCCGCCACGATCACCCGCGTCGCCATCGACCAGATCCCGATCGAATCCACCTACCTGGCCTACTTTGACGGCAAGGCCCCCTACCTGGTGGGCATGAGCGCCGCCCGCGTCACGGCCATGAGCCAGACGATCGCCGCCGAGATGGCACCCGAGATGATGCAGGTGGACACCAGCTACTACGACAAGGGCGAACTCAACGCCGAAGCCCTGCTCAACCTGAACGTCGACGTCGTCTTCTACAACGCCTTCAACAAGGAACACGGCGAAATGTTCCGCAAGGCCGGCATCCCGGCCGTCGGCTTCACGACAATGGGGAACCCGTCGGAGACGTACACGGAGTGGATGGAGCTCCTCGAGGACGTCTTTAACGAGGACGGTCACATGGCCGACAAGATCGCGCTCGGCAAGGACCTGGTCGCCGACGCCCGCGCGCGCACCGCGAAGGTTCCCGAGGACCAGCGCGTCTCGACGATGGTCCTCATGGGCGCGGCCGACGGACAGCTCGCGGTCGCGGGCGGCAAGGACGGCTGGTTCACCAACAAATGGGCCGACTCGCTGAACTACACGAACGTCTCGCGCGACACGGACACCTCGCACACGCCCGTCACCTTCGAGCAGGTTCTCACGTGGGATCCCCAGGTCCTCCTCGTCACCGGCAAGGGCATGTCGAACATGACGGCGAACTCCGTCCTGACGAACTCGGTGCAGGGCGTGGACTTCTCGACCCTCAGCGCCGTAAAGTCCGGACGCGTCTACTCCACCGGCCTGGGCATGTGGAACTGGTTCACCCCCAACCCGGATGCTCCCATCGTCGCCAACTGGCTCGGCGCGTCCCTGTACCCGGATCAGTTCTCCGACGTTGACCTCGTAGCCATGACGAAGGACTACTACCAGAAGATGTACAACTTCACGCTCACGGACGAGCAGGCCCGCCGAATCATCAACCCGGACGCCGCGTCCTGATATCTGTCCCCGGCCTCGTCTCCCTATCGACGAGGCCGGGGCACCTTGTGCGTGAGACGCCCGGTAAGCGTCGGGGAGAGGACATCATGACGTCTGTGTTGACCAGGAATGGGCGGCTGCGCGTGTGGGTGGTCCCCACGCTGGTCGTCCTCATTGTTGTGTGCGCGGCGGCAGCCATGCTGATCGGCCGTTTCTCCGTGTCCCTGGAGGACGTGGTCGCGGCGCTGCGCGCGCGGTTCTGGGGAGGGGCGGCGGTGCCCCCGCGCGTCAACTCCGTCGTGTTTGACCTGCGGGCACCGCGCATCATCGTGGCGATCCTGATCGGCGGGGGGCTGTCGGTTGCCGGCGCCTCGTTCCAGTCGCTCTTCTCCAACCCCCTGGCCACGCCGGACACCCTGGGCGTCGCGGCGGGCACGTGCGTCGGCGCGGTCATCGCCCTGCTGCTGGACTGGAACCTGATCGGCGTGCAGGCCGCGGCGCTCGTCGCGGGCCTGGCGACGATGGCTTTCACGACGGCGATTTCACGCACGCGCACGGGTTCTTTCAACGTCATCACGCTCGTGCTCGGCGGCGTCATCGTCTCCGCCCTGGCGAACGCGCTCCTCTCGCTCCTCAAACTGACGGCCGACCCCACAAGCCAGCTTCCCGAGATCACCTACTGGCTCATGGGTTCCCTCGCCGCGGTCACCTACCACCAGATCGCGCTGGGCGCGCCCTTCATCATCGCGGGCGTCGTCGTCATCGTGGCGCTGCGCTGGCAGCTCAACATCCTCTCCCTCTCAGAGGACGAGGCCCGCTCAGCCGGCGTCAACGTCTCCCTCATGCGAGCCGTCCTCATCGTCGCCTCGACGGTCATCACGGCCTCGGTCATTTCGATGTGCGGCCAGGTCGGCTGGGTCGGCCTGCTCGTGCCGCACTGCGCGCGCATGCTGTGCGGGCAGAACAATCGCGCGGTTATCCCCGTGTCGCTGCTGCTCGGGTCGGCGCTCATGATCGTCATTGATACGCTCGCGCGTTCCCTGTCGGCCTCGGAGATCCCCATTTCGATCCTGACGGCCATCATCGGCGCGCCCTTCTTTATCGTGCTGCTGCGTCGGACGGGAGGAGCGCGATGATCAGCGTCGAAAACGCGACCTTCACGTACCCGGGTGCCCCTTCCCCGATCCTGACGAACGTGTCCTTCGAGGTGCCCGAGCGCTCGCTCCTGGCGATCCTGGGGCCCAACGGCGCGGGAAAGACGACGCTGCTGCGCACCATGATTGGCCTGCAGAAGTGGGACAGCGGCCGCACGCTCATCGACGGCACACCCATTTCTTCGATGTCGACCCGGGCGCTGGGCCGCGTCCTATCCTACGTTCCCCAGGCCCGCAACGCCTCCAACGTGGCGCTCACCGGCCTCGAGATGGTCATGGTCGGGCGCGCCCCGCACATGCGCACCCTCGCCCAGCCGGGAGCCCACGAGGAGCGCATGGCCCGCGACGTCCTCGACGAGGTGGGTGCCGCCCACCTGGCCGAGATGCCCTGCGCGACCATGTCGGGCGGCCAGTTCCAGATGATCCTCATCGCCCGGGCACTGGTTGCCGACCCGCGCGTCCTCGTGCTCGACGAGCCTGAAACCGGCCTCGATTTCCGCAACCAGCTCATCGTCCTGGGACTGCTCGAGCGCCTCGTGAAGGACCGAGGCCTCGCCGTCATCATGAACACGCACTACCCGGCGCACGCCCTGCGCGTCGCGGACCAGGTCGCGCTCTTCTCCTCCACGCACGAGGCCGTGGTCGGTCCCGCCTCCTCCGTCATGAACGCGGACACCCTCGCTCGCGTCTTCGGGGTCGACGTGGCGATCGGGAGCATGGCATTCGAGGGCGAGGACGTGCAGGCGATCGTCCCGGTTCGCCTGAGCGCAGACAAGTAGCGCCGCCACACCGACAACTACTTCATCACGTTTTCGCAGGTCAGGCACATTTTGTGAACAAGTGCGGTACCGTAAGAGTGTGATTCCACACGCTGCGCGCGGGTGCGTGAGAGACGCCGGGCGCGCGGGCGGGATCGCGTCGGTCTCCGCAGGCGGGACCGACCGGTGCCCCAGCGTTGGGGCGAACACGAAGGAGGGCCCATGGCTACCGGGACCATCAAGTGGTTCAACGACGCCAAAGGCTTCGGATTCATTACTCCTGATGACGAGTCCGGCGACGTCTTCGTGCACTATTCAAACATCGTCGGCCAATCTGGGCGCCGCACTCTTCTGGAGGGCGAGAGGGTCGAATATGAGGCGATCGAGGGGCCGAAGGGCCTCCAAGCCATGAATGTGGCACGAGCCGAGTGACACTGTGTGCCCGGGTGGATGATCCACTCGGGCACACTTGTATGAAGTGACACGTTATCCACTCGTCTCGCACATCATTTTCTCCTTGAGAAAACAGCCTTTTAACAGGTTTTTACGATGCCTGTGCAGTCGCTTACAAGGGCTTGCGCGGTATAGACCGCGCGGTTACTTCACCGTAGAATTGGTGGTGCACCAACGGGGGCGACCACAAGTCGGCCCCGTTTTTTGATGCGGTCGCCCACCCGGGCGACGCGGGCCCACTGGCCCACACAACACGCTGGCGTGCGGGGCGCGCTTCGCGCATCCGTGCGAAGACACTCATAAGGAGAACCCCATGAACAACATCGTCAAGGCCGAAATCGCCCCCACCATGTCCCAGTCCACCACCTCGGCTTCCGTCCTGATCGCCCTCATCGTCGTTCTCGCGGGCCTCGGCATGGCCGCCGCCCTCCAGGTCGGCTCCGTCGCTTCGGTGGTTCTCGCCGTCGTCGTCGCCCTGACCGCCCTCATCGTCTCCCCCCGCGATCCTCTCGATCGCTCGCACCCGCGCCTGAGCCTATGCGGGGCGCGTGAACGACACGCGCCCCACCCCCGCCAGCGTGACACCGCAGAGGTGTCGCGCTTTTTCTTTTGGTTAAAGGACAAAACGTGTTGGCTTCGTGGCGACTTTTCGCCTTGCTGGTGCGAGAAAATCAACATTGAAGACGGTTGTTTCATCGTGGGGGGTATGAATACCCCCACATGCCCGGCGTGCGGGCGAACGCTTGGCCGGGTGCGGACACTCAGCGTCAGGGGTGCAGTTCGCCGAGGCGCACTTGCTGCCTGCACTCCTCGCCGCGCACGTTAACCCGCTAATGTGAGCGTGGGCAGGCCCGCCCAGACACGGAATAGCGGGTTTACGTGCGATATAGCCGGTTAGCGCACGCAATAGCGGGTTCGCGCTCACATCTCAGGGGGGGAATGTGCGAGCGACGCGCGAGGCCAGGCGTCGTTGTGCTGCCAACGCAGACGACCTCGCCCACGACTGCCCATTGTCGGCGTTTTTCGCCGAGGTGGTATGCACTTTGGGCGCGACACCACCTCGAACCGCGACCACACCACCACCAAACGGGGGAATTGCACCATTAGAGCCGCGACACGCCGGCGACACGCCGACAGGATGCTCCTAATGGTGCAAAACCCCCGCCAAAGATGCGGCACTCCCCGGGAGGACCGGAGGGGCCGGTGAGCACGGCCGGGCATTGAGACCAGGCCTGGCCGCGGCGCCGGAGGGCGTGGAAAGCCTGACCCAGACAAATTTCGCACATAATTTAAGACGGTAATTTTTCGAGACCATGCGAAACGTTGCAATTCCAACGATGCAAATTCAATGTTTGAAGGAGCCGCAGGGGAATTACGTGCGAGATTACTGGGTATAGGCGCAATAGGGCGAAACGTGTTGGTTACAGGGCAAAACGTGTGGGTTGTGGGTAGGCCACAGGTGTTGCGGCAGGGCCTAGCCGAGCTCCGAACCGACGCTTGTTGCCGGTGAGGCGAAATACCCGGTCAGGAAGATTCAGCCCCTTTCTGATCGGGTGGAATCTTCCCCAACGGGTTGAATACTCCCGATCAGCTGCAATACTCCCGGTGGGATTGATCCTGTCTGAGGCGCTGCGGCGCGGGCGCCCTAGCACAGGCACACCGCCCTCGACGATGCCAGGGACCTAGCCGCGACCAACACCTTTTGTCCTTTAACCCTTTCTTTTCCGTCGCGCTTCCTTACGCCCTGACAGCACCGTCTCCCCGCCTCGGCCTCAGCCCCTGCGGCCATGTGACTCTATTGCTCTGCAGGCGCGCGTCTCTGCGCGAGCATCGTCGCTCGCGCCAGCCCCACGGGCAGGCTTGCATATTGTGTCCTACCCCACTACAGTCTTCCGGAAGACCACGACATCATGGAGGATGCCATGAGCATCAGACCCGCACGCATTCGCACCATCGTCGTGGCCGTCCTCGTCCTGGCGTTTGTCATCCCCTGGACCTACGCACACATCGCCTACGCCTGGCCCTGGAAAGAACAATCCACAGGCGAGGCCTGCACCGGTAGGTACTACCTCACCCCATACGACAAGCAACGATCCATTTTCCTCGGAGTTCTCGCCGACGGGCGAAAGGTTCGTATGGGAAGTAGGGGGGAAGTCTCCATGGGACACCAGATCGGTTCCTTCGGAATATCCGCCACCAGCGACAACGACCACTACGACTTAATCGGCCAGGCCAAAGACCTTCACCGAGGCGACAGCGCCACCGTCGAGGGGGTCGGCACCTTCATCCTCAAGGAGGCCCACTCAGACATCGTCTGGTTCACCCCCAACCCAGGAACAGCAACATTCTGCTTTGACCCAGACCCCACATTCACGACCAACAACTACGCACAACAAGGCCACTGACGACAGCAACCACCACCGAGCAGCACTCGCAATCAACCCACCAACGGCAGAGACGAGGGGTGGGGACCCCCCGGGATCCCCACCCCTCAACCGTTCACGGCACGGTCGCCGCGACGCGGTCGACTACTCGGGCTGAGCCTGCGCGGCGGCCTGCGCGGCGGCCGGAGCCGCGGCGGCGATGGCTTCCAGCTCCGCCTCACCGTGAGCGCCGGACACGAACCATACCTCGTACACCGAGGGCGGCAGGGCCACGCCCGAGGACAGGAACGAGTGGAAGAAGGGGGCGTAGCGCCACGCCTCCTGGGCGCGCGCCTGGTCGTAGTCGTACACGCCCGAGGCAGCCGCGGCCTCGCCGAACATGACGGAAAAGAGGGATCCCGTGCGCTGGACGCGGTGCGCGACGCCCGCAGCACTGAGCGCGTCCGACACGATCGTGCTGATCTCCTGCGCCGAGGCGTTCACGCGGTCGTACACGCTCTGATCAGCCAGTTCGAGGGTGCGCAGGCCGGCCACCGTGGCCAGGGGGTTGCCCGACAAGGTACCCGCCTGGTAGACGGGGCCCAGAGGGGCCAGCAGGTCCATGACGTCCGCGCGCCCGGCCACGGCAGCCAGGGGCATGCCGCCGCCCACGACCTTGCCGAAGGTCACCAGGTCGGGCACCCAGTCGGCGCCCTCCACGCAGGAGGAATCGACAAAGCCGGCGCCGTAGCGGCCCGCGGGCGCGCCGTCCACCCATCCGGCCACAGCCTCGAGGCCCCACCAGCCGGCGGGGTCGACGCGGAAGCCGGTGAGGACCTCGTCGAGGATCATGAGCGCGCCGTGCGCGGTGCACAGGCGGCGAATCTCGCGGTTCCACCCGGGGTGAGGCGGGACCGTGCCCATGTTGGCGGGGGCGCCCTCACAGATGACGGCGGCGATACTGTCACCCACCTGCTCGAAGCACGCGCGCAGGGCATCACCATCGTTGTAGGGCAGGACAATCGTCTGGGCGGTGATGGCCTCGGGGACGCCTGCCGATCCGGGCAGGCCACCGGTGGCGACGCCCGATCCGGCGGCGGCGAGCAGGCCGTCGGAATGGCCGTGGTAATTACCGGCGAATTTCACGATAAGGTCGCGCCCGGTGGCGCCGCGCGCCAGGCGGATCGCCGTCATCGTCGCCTCGGTGCCCGTCGACACGAAGCGGACGCGCTGCGCGAAGGGCACGCGCTCGCGCACGGCGCTAGCCAGCGCCGTCTCAGTTTCGGTGGGTGCGCCAAAAGACAGGCCGCGCGAGGCGGCCTCCTGGACGGCGGCGACCACCTCGGGGTGCGCGTGGCCGAGCAGCGCCGGGCCCCACGACCCGACCAGGTCCACGTAGGAGCGCCCCTCAACGTCGGTGACGCGCGCACCGCTCGCGCTCGCGATGAAGCGCGGGGTGCCGCCGACGCCGCCGAAGGCGCGCACGGGCGAGTCCACGCCGCCGGGGATCACGGATTTGGCTTGGGAGAATGCGGTTTCGTTAGTGGTCACGGCTACCTTCACAGAAAAAAAGGGGTTGTTGGTATGGTACGCGCGCTCAGCGGGCCCGGCGGGCGACCTCGAGCGCCCAGTAGGTGAGGACGGAGTCGGCTCCCGCCCGGAAGATGCCGGTGAGGGACTCGTCGATGACGCGCGTGCGGTCGATCCACCCGTTGGCGGCGGCAGCCTCGACCATCGCGTACTCGCCGGACACCTGGTAGGCGGCGACGGGAATATCAGACGCTGCGGCCACGTCCGCCAGCACGTCCAGGTAGGGTCCAGCGGGCTTGACCATGAGCATGTCGGCACCCTCGGCCGCGTCGAGCAGCGCCTCGGAGAGGCCCTCGCGTCGGTTCGCGGGATCCTGCTGGTAGGTGCGGCGGTCGCCCTTGAGCGTGGATCCGACGGCCTCGCGGAAGGGCCCGAAGTAGGCGGACGCGTACTTCGCGGAGTAGGCGAGGATCGCAACGTCCGCGTATCCCGCCTGGTCGAGCGCGGCGCGGATCGCGGCGACCTGACCGTCCATCATGCCCGAGGGCGAGACCATGTGCGCGCCCGCGCGCGCCTGGGAAATCGCCATCGCCTGGTAGAGCGGCAGGGTCGCGTCGTTGTCGACGCCGCCCTCGGAGTCGAGGAGGCCGCAGTGCCCGTGGTCGGTGAACTCATCCAGGCAGGTGTCCGCGCACACGACCAGGGCGTCACCGACCTCGGCGCGCACGGCGGCGAGGCCACGGTTGAGGATCCCGTCCTCCGCCCACGCCTGGGAGCCGATCGCGTCGCGGTGGGCGGGCACGCCGAACAGGTCGATGGCGCCCACGCCGGCGTCGGCGGCCTCGGCGGCGGCCCGGCGCAGCGAGTCGATCGTGTGCTGATACTGGCCCGGCATGGCCGCGATCTCGCGGGGTTCGTCGATATCGTCGCGCACGAAGACGGGCCAGATGAACTTGGCGGGGTCGACGTGGGTTTCGCGCACGAGGGCGCGCATCGCGGGGGTCGAGCGCAGGCGGCGCGGGCGGATCGTCGGGATCGGGGAGGAGTCCACCCCGGCCTCGGCGAGGTAGGAGGTGACGGATTCGGGAACGGTGGTCATGAGTCTCTTTCTTCGGGTGCGTCGGAGTGGGTGGGGCGGGCCAGGGCGTCGGCGAGGGCGCGGACGATGGCATCGGGTGTGGGGGACGAGGCCTGGGCCGCGACCGCGATCCCCTGCCCCCTGGCGGTGGCTGCGGTAGGTGCGCCGATGGTCACGACCCGGGTTGAGGGGGCGGCAGCCCGAGGAGCGGGGAGGGCGCGCGCCTGGGAAGATGCGGTGAGCACCGCGGCGTCGTAACGTCCAGCGCGGAAATTCCCCGCGATATCGGCATCACAATCGTCGGCGGCGACGGGAGCGGTGGTGTATGCGTCGATGGCCTCGACGCTCCAGCCCAGCGCCCGCAGCCCGCCCGGCAGCGTATCGGGGGCGAGCGCCGAGCGCGGGATGAGGACCGGGCGCGCGCCGGAGGCCGGGGCAGGGAAGCACTCGAGCAGCGCGGCGGCGGACCCGGCGCCGGTCAGGTCGACGCTCGCGCCCGCGTGGTCACTGATCCACCGGGCGGTGGCCTCGCCGACGGCGGCGATGCGCGTGCCGAGGGAGCGCGCTCGTGGAAGGCTGGAAACGACGGCCCGCGCGGCCCTCCAGGAGGAGAACACGACCCACGCGTACTCCCCGTCCGCGAGCCGGTCGCGGGCCGCGTCGAGGCGCGCGGACTCCAGCGGCGTCGAGACGGTGAGGGCGAGCGCATCCACGTGTGCCCCGGCGAGGCGCAGGGCGCGCGCGATCGCGTCATCGGGCTTGGCGCGGGTCAGGAGGATCCGCCGCTCGCACAGCGGGGCGCTCACGAGAGGGGCGCTCACTGGGGCTTCGTTCACGAGGGTTGCCTCGGCGCTTTCGTCGCCCCCAGGTCGGTGACCTCGGCGGCTCCGCCGTCGAGCAGCTGGCGCGCCACGTCCGCTCCGAGGCGGGCGGCCTCGCCCGGCGCGGCCTCGTCCGCCATGACCTCGCCCGGCGCAGCGTCGCCACGACCAACCGCGCCCGTGAACACTAGCGCACCGCTCGCCTCGACCTTCTCGCGCCCGTCGACGCTCATCACGCGCGCGTCGAGCAGGAGGGTCGAGGAGGCCTCGTCCACGCGGGCGAACGCGCCCACGGGCGCCGCGCACCCCGCGCCCAGCGTGGACAAAACGGCACGCTCGGCGGCGGCCGCGAGCGCGGTCTGCCAATCGTTGAGCGCATCGACGAGGGCGCGCAGGAGGGGGTCCTCCTCGTCGCGCGTTTCGATGGCGAGGGCGCCCTGCGAGGGGGCGGGCATCATGATGGTGGGGTCGAGCACGTCGGTGGCGTGGGCGTCGAGGCCGATGCGTCGCAACCCGGCAAGGGCGAGGACGACCGCGTCGAGGCGACCGCCCGTGCCGAGGGCGGAGGGCGCGGTGCCAGCGTCGGCGCCCAGGTCGATGCCGCGCACGCGCGAGAGCCTCGTCGGGACGTTGCCGCGCAGGTCGCGGACAAACAGGTCGGGGCGCGCGGCGAGCACCTGGGCGGCGCGCCTGGGTGAGCCCGTGCCGACGAGCGCGCCCTCGGGAAGCGCCGACAGTGTCGCCCCGTCGGCGGCGCACAGGGCGTCGCGGGGGTCTTCGCGCTGCGGGACGGCCGCGATGCGCAGGCCCGGCGTGGGGGCGGTGGGCAGGTCCTTGAAGGAGTGGACGGCCAGGTCGCACTCTCCCCCAAGGAGGGCGAGCCGCAGCTGCGCCGCGAACACGCCGACTCCTCCGAGCGCGGCCAGGGGCGCGGCGGACACGTCGCCGTGCGTGCGCACGACCTCCAACTGAACGCGCACGTCCTCGCCGAGGTGAGCCCCGGCCTCTTCGATCGCCCGCGCGACGGTGGTGGATTGGGCGAGCGCCAGGCGCGATCCCCTGGTTCCCAGAACGATTGTCCGCGTGGTCATAGCAGTCCTTTCGCGCCCGCGCGGGCGTGGGTGACGACGGAAGCGATGCCTGTTCCGGCGACCCAGGCGCCCGTGAGCGCCACGCCGCCCAGGGGCCGCACCTGCTCCTCGAGCACTCTCACGCGGGCGCGATACTCGGGGGGCAGGGGCGGGAGCGTGCCGTTCCATCGGGCGAGCAGGTGGTCGGTGACGGCCTCGGGGGCGATGTTCACGCCGGTGAGGGTGCGGATGTCGCGCAGCGCCCCCTCGACGGTGACGGCGGGTTCGGCCTCGCCGAGGCGCCCGTATGACAGGCGCAGCAGGTGGGTGTGGGGCGCACACTGGTCGGCGAGCCAGGGCCACTTGACGGTGAGGTGGGACAGGGCCTTGGCCGCGACGGGTCGCTCGTCAGCGGGGGCGGGCGCGACCAGGAGGCCCTGGGAGACTGGCGCGTCGTCCAGCTCGGGGGCGCGGACGGCCAGGGTGAGGCGCGCGATGGGCGCGCCCTCAGGAACGCTCACATCGGGCACGAGGCCGGGGATGCGTGCCTGGGTCAACAGGCGCAGGGCGGCGCCGGCGCTGCAGGCGAGGACGAGGCGCTCCGTCGTGACGCTCACGCCCGGGCCGGCCGGCACGGGTTCGGCTCCGGGTGTCGGCCCGGGCCCCGTCGGCCCGCACTCGAGGGTCCATCCCGCGGCCGCGCGCGTCATCGCGAACGCGCCGGTGCGGGTCAGGACGGTTCCCCCGGCCTCCTCGATGGCGGCTCGCAGCGCGTCGACGAGGACGAACATGCCACCCTCGACGCAGGCTTCGGGGGTGCGTCGTGATCCGGCGGCGGCCAGGCGCGCGGCGACCGCAGCGGCCAGGGATCCGTGGCGGGCGGTCTCGGCCCGCAGTCCGGGGGCGACCGTGTCGGTTGCCAGCATGGAGGGGTCGGCGGTGTAGATGCCCGCGATGATCGGCCGCACCGAGCGCTCCAGCACGTCCTGCCCCATGCGCGCGGTCACGAAACCAGCCAGAGTGTCCCCGGCCTCGTCCATGCCGACGTCGCCGCCCATCGAGCGATCCTTCAGGGCGCGGCGCACCCCGGCCTCGCCGAGCACGCGCACGCAGTCCGGCGCGCCCGGGTGGGCCGGGATACCCAGGAACGAATCGCGCAGGAAGGGGCGCAGCTCCCAGCCCCCGCGCAGGGCGGGGGCGTACAGGCGGGCGCCCGAGCCGGCGGGCTCGACCGAGGTCAGCCCCAGGGCCTCGACGATCGACGAGGTGTCGGTGCCGCGCACGACGTATGTTTCGGCGCCCAAGTCCACGTCCACGCCACCGACCGTGCCACGAGCGATGAGGCCGCCGAGGTATCCGCGTGCCTCGATGAGGAGGGGGCGCGTGCCCGCGCGGGCCAGCTCCCAGGCGGCGACGAGGCCGGCGATTCCTCCGCCGACGACGACCGCGCCGGGGTGGGTGGGGGTGGCCGAGCGGGGTCTCATCGGGAGCCTCCCAGCTCGCGGACCAGCTCGACGACGCGCGTCAGGACGTCGGGGTCGGTCGTGGGCGGCACGCCGTGCCCGAGGTTAAAGACGTGGCCGGGGGCGGAGCGCCCCGCGTCGAGAATATCTCGAACAGCCTGTTCGATAACGGACCACGGAGCCTGAAGAAGCGCGGGATCAAGATTTCCCTGCACGGCCTTTCCGGGCACCTGGGCAACGGCCCACGACAGGTCCGTCTTCCAGTCGACGCCCACGCAGTCGGCCCCGACCTCGGCCATGTCAGGCAGGATCGGAGCGCTGCCCGTGCCGAAGTGGATGAGCGGGGCGCGCTCGCCGGTCACCGGGCTGACGGCACCCGCGACGCGCTGCGCGACCATGCGCGAGTACGGCGCGACGGATTCCCTATAGGTACGAGGCGAGAGGGAGCCCACCCACGAGTCGAAGAGCTGCGCGGCGCTGGCCCCCGCCTCGACCTGAGAGGTGATGAAGTCGGCGCTCACGCGCGCGCACCAGCTCATCAGGGCGTCCCATGCGCCCGGGTCGGACGCCGCGAGCGCGCGCGCCGCCAGGTGATCGCGGGAGGGACGCCCCTCGACCATGTACGCCGCCAGGGTGAAGGGGGCGCCGCCGAATCCAATGAGGGGTGTCGACCCCAGCTCGCGAACCGCCGACGCGACGCCGTCGCGCACACACTGGACACCCTCGCCGCAGTCGCGCGTGCGCCCGGTCGAATCGGTCCACGACCCCTCCCCGTACCGATGACTCAGGAGCTCGTCGATGCTCTCGCGCGTGCGATAGGGGCGATCGAGGACCGGGCCGACACCCGGCTCAATCTCGACGCCCACCCCGGCCAGGCGCAGGGGGACCATGATGTCCGAAAAGAAGATGCCCGCGTCCACGCCGTGGCGTCGCACGGGCTGCAGCGTCGCCTCGGCGGCAACGTCTGGGCGCAGGCAGGCCTCAAGCATGGGCAGGCCGACGTCGGCGCGCAGCTGGCGGTACTCCGGCAGGGAGCGCCCGGCCTGACGCATGAACCACACGGGCGTGGGCCCGCGTCGCCCGGTCAGGGCGGCGATCAGCGGGGGCGTCGTCATGTGTCTCCCTTAATTTAATGATGTTTTCGTGCGTTAATTCGCGCATTTCCGTCTGTTTCCAGTCTAGTTCAAGACAATTTCTCGCACGCCATAAATGCCCGGATTGACGCGCCTTTAGGCTGGTTTATCCGCGGCAGAGCAACATTTATTTAGCCGATATTTCGAAATGACACGGCGTCACCAACATAAATAGGCTGCCAGCGCTGCCCACACCACCCGTGTGCCCTTAAATGGACGCGTTGTGACTATTCATGTGCTGTCCGCGGACCACCGCTCCGTTCCCCTCGATGACATCGCCAGGCTCTCCGGCGCGACCGACCTGGGCCCCACGCTCATGCGCTCGCTACCGCACGCCCGCGGAGTCATGGTCCTGCGCACCTGCAATCGGGTCACCATCTACGTCGACGCCCCGGCCTCGGCCAACCCTCGCGTGCTCAAGGATGCGGTGGAGCGCGAGCTCGCCACCGCCGCCCGCACCCCCCGCGCCGACGTGCGCCTGCGCCACCTGTGGGGCCGCGACGGCCTCGTCGACTTGTTTGCGACGGCATCCGGGCTGGAATCAATGGTCGTCGGCGAGCGCGAGATCGCCGGGCAGATGCGCCGCGCCGCGCGCACGGCCTGGGAGGACGGGACCCTCAGCTGCGACCTGGGGCGCGCCGCCGAGCGGGCGTCGGCCGCATCGCGCCGCGTCGCCACCGAGACCGGACTGGCCGGGGCGGGCCGTTCGGTCGTCGCCGTCGGCCTCGACATGGCTGCGGCTCACCTGGGGCCGTGGGAGGCCACGCGCGTACTCATCGTCGGCACGGGCGCCTACGCGGGGGCGACCGTCAGCACACTAAACGCGCTTCGCGCATCCAACGTGTCCGTCTACTCGACGTCGGGGCGCGCCCGCGAATTCGCCGAGGGACGAGGCATCGGCTGGGTTGACGGCGCCGACCTTCCCACCGCCCTGACGCGCGCCGACCTGGTCGTGACGTGCCGGGGACTGGGAAGCCCCATCCTGACCCGCGACATGGCCGCCGCCTCCGGGCGCACCGTCGTCCTGGACCTGGCCCTCATGCGCGACACCGACAACTCCGTCGGCTCGCTCCCGAACGTGACGCTTATCGACCTGCCGACCATCCAGGCCTCGGTCCCGGCCGCGGATGCCGACGCGCTGAATCACGCCCGCGCCATCATCGACGAGGAGGTCTCCTCCTTCGAGCGAGGCCTCGGCGCCCGATCCATGGACCCGGTCGTGCGGCACCTGCGCTCGCGCGTCTTCCGCATCGTCGAGGAGGAGATCGACCGCCTCGGCGACGCCCCCCTGTCGACCGACGACGCCGCGCGGGCGCTGCGCCACCTGGCCGCGCGCCTCATCCACAACCCGACCGTACTCGCGCGCCGGGCAGGCGAAGAGAGCCAGCAGGAACGCTACCTGGAGGCCCTCGGCGTGGTCCTCGGCATCGACGAGGCCGCCCTGGCCTGCGGCGACAATGCTGGCGCGCACGCTTTCTCGCCCGATACTCGCGGGCTCCACCCTCACACTGTCACACCGACAGTTGCCAATTTATTTCAAAAGTGAAATACTGCAACGTTCACTCCCAACGGTGAAAGGTATTAACGATGTCCACCCCAAACTACGGTGGCCAGCCCGGCCCCAACGGTCAGTTCCAGGGCCAGGTGCCCCAGCAGGGCGCTTACAACCCCCAGTTCCAGGGCCAGGCACCCGCACCCGGCCCCAACGGTCAGTTCCAGGGCCAGGCCCCCGTACCCGGCCCCAACGGTCAGTTCCAGGGCCAGGTGCCCGCGCCCGGCCCCAACGGTCAGTTCCAGGGCCAGGTCCCCGCACCCGGCGAGAAGAAGAGCCGCGGAAAGATGGCGGCCATCATCTCCGTCATCGTCGTTGCCATCCTGGTCGTCGTCGGTGGCGGCGCCTTCGCGCTCAGCCGCTTGGGTGGTGGCGGCTACAAGAGCCCCGATGCCCTGGCACAGAGCATTGATTCCGCTTTCGCGAAGAACTCTCTCGTGTCGTTGGCGGGCGCCGCGTCGCCCGAGGAGCTCAACGCTGCGACGGCCTGGCAAAAGGACTACAAGCACAACGGCGGCACCGATTGGTCCAAGCTGATGGACCTGAAGGCCCTCAAGGACTACGTCGACCAGATCGACATCAAGAAGTCCGAGATGGAGTACACGGTCGACACCAAGTCCGATCAGGTGGCACTCATCACCATCACGAAGTGGGAGGGTGACGTCGAGATCAAGCCGGAACTCGCCGACAAGATCCGCGAGCACTACAAGGAGGCCAAGGGCTCGGACCTGACGGCCAACGAGTCGCAGGCCTTCGACAAGATGAAGCAGGATATCCAGAACAACCCGGTCTCCTCCGGTAACGTCCTGAAGAATTTCCCGAACAACAAGCTCACGCTCGTCTCCGTGAAGGAAGACGGCAAGTGGTACCTGTCCGGCTACATGACGGTCGCCGAGCAGTTCCTGGGAACCGGTTCGGCTCAGCCGAACTACTCCGCGAACTTCACCGACGTCAAGGGCGCTTCCTCTCCCGAGGAGGCGGTGTCGGGCATGGTCGACGCCCTGCGTAACGGAGGGAACATCGGCAGCGAGGACGTCTACCGCTACCTCGACCTGCCCGAGCGCCGCGTCGCGGCGGTCTACGGCGGCGGATCGTCCTCGTCCGGGTACTCCGCGTCCGGCATGGGCGCCAGCGGCGTGCAGGTGACGTGGGGCCTGAGCTCCACGAAGGTCTCGGGCGGCGCGATCGTCAACCTCGGCACGACGTCCATCACCATGGGCGAGTACAAGGTCGAGTTCAACGGCGATTCGCTGACGGTCTCCTACCCGGACATCGACACGCGTACATTCAGGACGACCACCAAGACGATGACCACCAACTACACGGAAGGCCTCGTCAACCCCGAGCGCCTCGGAGTGTTCACCGTGGAGGACGCCAACGGCTGGCACGTGTCGCTCGTGCGCACCATCGGTAACCTCAACCTGCTGGCCGCCAGCGACGACGCGGTCAACCAGGCCATCGACGGACTGTGGTCTGCTACCGGCTCCCACGACGTCGACGTGTCCAAGGACGAGATGCGTGACCTCGCGCTGAACAACAAGCCCGTCGGCGCGCTGCTGGTCATCGGCTGGAACTTCGCGAAGAACATGAAGTGACGCAGCCGTAGCCAGGGGGGTGGGAATCCGCAACGGGTTCCCACCCCCTTCGCGTATCTGCCCGGGGGCGCGCCGCGTGGCCGACACCACCCGGAGCCCGGACGTGCGCCGGCGCCCCGTCTCATCGGCGTCGCTCGTCGCCGCGAAGCTGCCAGGTCGGTCCTTACACTGGAAGAATGAGCACCCAGAAGAACGAACCGCGCGCCCTCGCCCTCGGCGTTTCCTGCTACGTGATCTGGGGTTTCTTCCCCCCTGTACTTCTCGCTGCTCTCCCCCCGCCGGCGCCGTCGAGGTCATCGTCCACCGCGCGGTGTGGGGCCTCTTCTTCTGCCTGGTCGCGCTCGCGATCACCCGATCCTTGGGCAAGATCCGCGCTCTCATCGCGGACCGGGGAGCCCTGTGGCGCCTGGCGGTGGCGGGCGCGCTCGTCGTCGTCAACTGGTCGGTGTACGTGTACGCGGTCCTCGCCGGCCACACGACGGACGCGGCGGTCGGCTACTTCATCAACCCCCTCGTGACGGTTGCGCTGGGCCTCATCGTGCTGCGCGAGCGCGTCACGCCGATCCAGAAGGTCGCCCTGGCCCTCGGCGTGCTCGCCGTCGTCATCCTCATCGTCGGCCAGCGCTCGGTCCCCATCGTCTCCCTCACGCTCGCCCTCACATTCGGCCTGTACTCCCTCGTCAAGAAGGACGTGGCCGCGCGCGTCGACCCGCTCGCGGGCATGGCGATCGAGACGGCGGCGGTCTCACCCGTCCTGCTGGGCTACTACGCGTACCTGGCGGTCACGTCCTCCACGTCCTTCCACACGATCGCCACCGACGAGGCCGGGGTGTCCTGGCCCCTTCACCTGGCCCTCCTGGTGGGTGCGGGTGCGCTGACGATGATCCCGCTCATCATGTTCGCCTCGGCGGCGCGAGGCCTGACCCTGGGGACGATGGGTTTCCTGCAGTACCTGGGGCCCACCCTGCAGCTCCTCGTCGCCGTGTTCATCTTCCACGAGACCGTGCCGACGTTCCGCTGGATCGCAATGGGCGTCGTGTGGGTGGCGTTGGCGTGCCTGAGCGCCGACTGGCTGCTCTCCTCGGTTCGCGCCAAGCGCCTGGCGCGCGCCGCGCACCGGGACTGAGGCAAGGCCTGCCACGCCGGGCACGCCGGGATAGGGAACCGGGCCTCACCCTGCACGCTCCCCTTTTGGCCCCATGAGGTAACGCACCCCGAAATCTCGCATGCAATTCGATTGGCTGACGTTTCGACAACGTCTGAAAACGTCGGAATGTCAACGACGTAAATTCAAAGTTTGAAACAGTGGCAGGGGAATTGCATGCGACATTGTTGGGAAACCATGACACAACGACCGTAGCCACTGGAGGGGGCTGGGTTTTTCGGACCGTTTGTTGTGAGAGGGTTGTTCTGAGTAGTCCCGGCTGCTTGTGGCCGGGCAGAATGGATGATCATGAAGTCGTACATCGCAGCGATCGTGGGCCTCCTCCTGGGCGGCGGGATTCTCCACGCCTGGTGGACGGAAACGTACACGGATTCCGCCCTAGCCATCATGTGGAGACGGATTTCTTCGGCCACAGCGATTGGGAGAAACTCCCAGGCCGTCACGCGCCCCCTCATCGCAATTTCACTGATCTTGGGTGCCCCTCTCGCTGTTGCGAGCGAACTCGGTGCTCCTGACGCGGTCATCACAGTGCTCTCGCTCTGCTTCATTACTCCGCTCGTCGTAGGTCTTATTTATCTCCTCCCCTTCCCGCTCCCCCGCCTCGTCGACGCTCACTACCAGTTCTGTAAGCGCCACAACCTGCTGGATAAGAACGGCACACCACTACCCGACGACGTGATCGAACGCTACCTCGCCGAGCACGACGTCTGCGACACGAACGGAGAGCAATGAGCGTCTCGTGGAACCGTGAAGAAGTCAAGCGCGCCATCGACAAGGCGGCCTCCGCGTCGGAGACCCTTTACTCTGCGGGAGTGTGGGCACCCGACTCGGGTTCTCTCCACCAGGACAAGCTGGTATCCAAGGTCACCTCCATGACCATGGCGCTTGGCAAGGCATCGACGATCATGTCCACGATCTCGTACGCTCAGACAAACGCAGACAATTCATTCGCCAACGCCGACGACCAAAACGCTGTTAACCTCCAGCTCGCCGAACAGTTTAACGACGACATGAACGCCAAGAACAGCGGTCATGTGCCAGACGGCGTCTGCCACCCCATCCCGCAGGTGACGACATCATCGCAGGAATAATCGACGGCATGGCCGACAGTTGATTCGGATTGTCGGTTGCTGACTGGGTTAGCGTCGGAATGAACAAACTGCCTCATGATGAGACTGATCGTGAAGCCGTACATCGTAGCGATTGGGAGCCTTCTCCTGGGCGGCGGGATTCTCCACGCCTGGTGGACGGAAACGTAACTGCCCGACAACGTGATCGGACGCTATCTGGCCGAGTACGACTAGCCTGGCCTGGGTGGACCACCCGGCCGCACCAAGATCCGCCCGATTGGAGGCCGCCGCGACCCCACCGGTGTGGAGGGCGCCGGAGGGTCCGAAGGCGCCCGGAAACCTGTGGGGCCACATAGCACAACACACAGGGTCCGGGCACACCGCCCCTTACTCTCCGCCGCCGGGCTCGGGGCGGCCCGTGTAGTTGACGAAGCGCGCCATGTCGCCCTGGAAGAGTGCGGTGACGGTCGCGGTCGCGCCGGCGCGGTGCTTGGCGACGATGATGTCGGCCTCGCCGGGGCGATCTTCCTTGTCGTAGTAGTCGGGGCGGTGCAGCAGGATGATGATGTCCGCGTCCTGTTCGAGCGAGCCGGATTCACGCAGGTCACTCATCATGGGCTTGCGGTCGGTGCGCCCTTCCGAGTTACGGTTCAGCTGCGCGACCGCGATGACGGGGATGTCGAGATCCTTGGCCAGAGCTTCAGGTTTCGCGACATCGCGGAGACTTCCTGCTGACGCGACTCGACCTGGCGGCCGCTCGTCATGAGCTGGAGGTAGTCGATGACGACGAGGCCCAGGTTCTCTTGCTGCTTGAGGCGGCGGCACTTCGAGCGGATCTCGGAGATCGTGATGTTCGCGGAGTCATCGACGTACAGGGGCGCCTCGCTCATGCGCGAGGTGGTTTCGGCGACCTTGCGCCAGTCGACGTCGCTCATCTTGCCGGCCTGCATCTTGGACAGGCGCACGCCGGACTCGGCGGAGAGCAAGCGCATCGCGATTTCCTGGGAGCTCATTTCTAGCGAGAAGATGAGCGAGGTGATGCCGTGCTTGATGGAGGCCGAGCGGCAAAAGTCCAGGGCGAGCGTGGACTTACCCATGGCGGGTCGGGCGGCGACGATGATCATCTGGCCGCCGTGCAGGCCCTGAGTGAGCTCGTCCAGGTCGGTGAAGCCGGTGGGCACGCCGTTGAGCTTGCCCTGGTTCTTCTCGATGTCCTCGAGCGCGTTGAGGATGTCCGAGCTCATCTGCGTCATGGACACGTAGTCGGTGGTTTCGCGCCCGTCGGAGACGGCGTACACCTCGGCCTGGGCCTGGTCGACGATCTCATCGACGTCGCCGCCGGCGTCCGCGTAACCGAGCTGGACGACGCGCGTTCCCGCAGTGACGAGGCGGCGCATGATGGCGCGTTCGCGCACGATGCGCGCGTAGTAGGCGGCGTTCGCGGCGGTGGGTACGGAAGCGATGAGGCTGTGCAGGTAGGCGGCACCGCCCACCTTCGACAGGACGCCCGCGCGCTTGAGTTCGCCGGCGACGGTGATCGCGTCGGCGGGTTCCGCGCGGCCGTTGAGCTCGACGATGGTGTCGAAGATTGTCTCGTGGCTGGGCTGGTAGAAGTCCTGACCGCGCAGTATCTCGGAGACGACGTTGGCGGCCTCGGTCGTCAGCATCATGGACCCGAGGACGCTCATCTCCGCGTCGATGTCCTGCGGGGGGGACGCGGTCGAACTGGTCGTCGGACATCGTGATCCTCTCGGGTGCGGTGGCGTGCCTGGACGAGGCCGGGGCCGGGTTCAGCGGCCACAAACGGCCTGTGGCCCTGTGGATACAGAACCGTCAGGCGAAGACTAACGCGTTGTAGGCGATTGCGCGACCGACGTTGTGCACGGACATGTGCACATATTGTGGATAACCTGTGCACAACGCCGATTGAGCCTGTGCACAGGTTTAATGACCGCTCTGTCAGGGCAGATATGCTCATCACAGTCACATCGTTGTGATTCATTGGGGCGGCTAGAATTTCTATGTGCACAGTTATCCACAGACCTGTGCACATGTTGTGGATAAGAAGTGGAGCGTGTAATGGGCAGTAATCGCGACTGGGTGAACCAGACGGTGGGCGACCCGAATGAGGCCACCGGGGCCTCGTCGATGCCGACGATCACGACGGGCAAAATTCTGTCCCTTGCCCTGCCCTCCCTGGGCGCGCTCATCGCAGAGCCGCTGTTCACCGTCATCGACTCCACGATGGTCGGCCACCTGGGCACCCCGCAGCTGGCGGGCCTGGGCATCGCGTCGACCGTCCTGAACACCGCGGTCGGCCTGTTCATCTTCCTGGCCTATTCGACGACCTCGCTGGCGGGGCGCCACCTGGGGGCCGGGCGCCGCGACCTCGCGATCCGCTCGGGGGTGGAGGCCATGTGGCTGGCGGGCGGCCTCGGCGCGTGTGCGGCGATCCTCCTGGCCATCTTCGCCTCGCCCCTGCTCACCTGGCTGGGCGCCGACGCGGCCACCATGCCGCACGCTCTGGCGTACCTGCGCGCCTCCGCGCCCGGCCTCGTCGGCATGTTCGTCACCCTGGCGGCCACCGGCACCCTGCGCGGCCTTCAGGACACGCGCACCCCGCTGGTCGCCGCCTCCGTGGGCGCGGCCTTCAACGCGGCGGCCAACTGGGTGCTCATGTACCCCCTCGGCCTGGGGGTCGCTGGGTCCGGCCTGGGCACCGCCATCACGCAAACCCTCATGGCGGCCTTCCTCGGGTGGATCGTCGTGCGCGCCGCCCGCCGCCAGGGCGTGAGCCTACGCCCCTCCACCTCCGGCCTGTTTGGCGCGGCGCTCGAGGGGGCACCCCTGCTCGTGCGCACCCTCGCGCTGCGCGTCGCCCTCCTCGCCACCCTCGCGGCCGTCACCGCGATCTCCACCCAGGCCCTGGCCGCCCACCAGATCGTGTGGACCCTGTGGAGCTTCGCCGCTACGTCCTCGACGCCCTCGCGATCGCCGCGCAAGCCCTCGCCGGCTTCGCGTCCGGAACCGGCGAGCGAGGCGCGATCCAGCCCCTCCTGCGCACCCTGGCGCGCTGGGGACTCAGCTTCGGCACGGCCGTCGGCGTCGCCCTGGCCTTCACCGCACCCTGGATCACGCGCATCTTCACGACCGACCAGACCGTCATCGACTACGCAACCGTCGCCATGATCGTCGGCGCCCTCTTCCAGCCGATCGCCGGCTACGTCTTCCTCCTCGACGGCATCCTCATCGGCGCGGGGCGCGGGCGCTACCTCGCCGGCGCGTCCGTCCTCAACCTCCTCGTCTACGCGCCCATCCTGTGGCTCATCGCCCACTCCGCCACGCTCACGAGCTCCCCGTCCGTGGCCCTCGCCCTGGTCTGGCTCGCCTACTCCGCCGTCTACACGGGCATGCGGGCACTCACCAACGGCTACGGCGCGCGCTCCCTGTGACCCGACGCACGAGGCCGGGGCCGGCCCGGGCCACCGCGCCCGGTTCCGCTCGCCTGGGCGCCCCCGACGAGCCGGCCACGGCCTCGTGCCGCGATCCCCGAATCGTGACGGGACATGCCCTGGCGAAGCCGCACCCACCCGTGTAAACTGGGCAGCTGGACTATCCGCACCCGCGGCCGGTCCAGCAGGCCCCCCGGGGCCATACGCAACGCCCTCCTGTCACGGACCGTCCGTGACCGTAAAGACCATAGGAGGTGGGAACCAACGTGCGTAACTACGAACTGATGGTGATCCTCGATCCTTCGATCGACGAGCGCACCGTCGCCCCCACGATGGAGAAGTACCTGGCGCCCGTGGCTGCCAACGGCGGATCCGTCGAGAACGTTGATATCTGGGGCAAGCGCCGCCTTGCTTACGACATCCTCAAGCGTTCTGAGGGCATCTACGTCGTCATCGACATGACCACGACCCCCGAGGTCGCTCTTGAGATCAACCGCCGCATGGGCATCGACGAGACCATTCTCCGCACGAAGCTCCTGCGCCCCGACGCTCACTGAGCCGACACCACCCCTAAGCCCGAGGAGCCGACATGGCCGGAGATACCGTCATCACAGTCATCGGTAACCTGACCGCTGACCCCGAGCTGCGTTGGACGCAGTCCGGTGCCGCAGTCGCCGATTTCACGGTGGCCTCCACCCCGCGAACCTACGACCGTAACGCCGGCGAGTGGCGCGACGGCGACACTCTCTTCATGCGCTGCTCCGTGTGGCGCGACACCGCTGAGAACGTCGCCGAGTCGCTGCGCAAGGGTATGCGCGTCATCGTTCAGGGTCGCCTCACCCAGCGCTCGTACGACACCCAGCAGGGTGAACGTCGCACGGTCGTTGAGCTGCAGGTCGACGAGGTCGGCCCCTCCCTGCGCCGCGCACGCGCGCAGGTCACCCGCACCACCCCCAGCGGTGGTGGCGGCTACCAGTCCGACAACCGCGGCCAGCAGCAGGGCGGCTACCAGCAGGCAGCCCCCCAGGGCGGCGGCGGTTACGGCGGCGGCCAGGGTGGATACGGCCAGGGCGGCGCCAACTACGGCGCACCGACCGGCGGCTCCCCCGAGGACCCGTGGCGCAGCGCCCCTTCCGGCGGCTCCACGTCCTTCGGCGACGAGCCCCCGTTCTAAGTCGCGCGCCCCGGCGCACACGCCGGATGGCGCCACGTCGAAGACACCACGCTTGGGGCGGGATGACCCGCCCGGATTCACTAGGAGACCATCATGGCGAAGCCCCAACTTCGCAACAAGCCCATCAAGAAGAAGGCCAACCCGCTGAAGTCGGCCAAGATCGACAAGATCGACTACAAGGACACCGCCCTGCTGCGTAAGTTCATCTCGGACCGCGGCAAGATCCGCGCCCGCCGCGTGACCGGTGTTTCCACGCAGGAGCAGCGCAAGATTGCTCGCGCCGTCAAGAACGCGCGTGAGATGGCTCTGCTGCCCTACTCCACGACCGGCCGCTGATAAGGGAAGGACACAGCTGATATGGCTACCACGAAACTGATCCTCACCCACGACGTCCCCAACCTCGGCCACGCCGGCGAGGTCGTCGAGGTCAAGGCTGGCTACGCCCGCAACTACCTGGTCCCCCGCGGCTTCGCCGCCAAGTGGACCGCTGGCGCCCAGAAGCAGATCGACCAGATCGCCGCTGCCCGCCGTCGTCACGAGATCGCCACGATCGACGATGCCCGCGTCGTGCGCGACGCCCTGCAGGCCGCCGTCGTCGAGGTGTCCGGCAAGGTTGGCACCTCCGGTCGTCTCTTCGGCGCTATCTCCGCTGCTGCGATCGCTGACGCGGTCAAGGAGCAGCTGGGTCAGACCATCGATCGTCGTCGCGTCATCATCGCCTCGCCCATCAAGGCTGCCGGCGACTACACGGTGACCGTCGGCCTGCACCCCGAGGTGTCCGCGACCCTGAAGGTTCGCGTTATCGCCACGAAGTGACGGCTTCACGCATCGATTGAATGCTGAAGGGGTGGCCCCCGCTCATGCGAGCGGGGGCCACCCCTTTGCTGTACGTGCGGATCCTCATGACACGCTACACACGTCATGAACAGCCACAAAAAGATTAGCTGATGCCAGCACTGCTTCTTGATTTATGATGCCACATACAGGGTAATGGTTCTTCATAATTGGGCGTGTAGTTGGGGTCTGAATCCTCCTGTTTCAAGGAGTGCTCGGGTGATGTAGTTTGTGAGATTTCGCAAGTCCGAGGGCGGTGCCGCGTAGGTGTTCGAGGCGGCCGTTGATGGTTTCGGTGGGGCCGTTGCTGGTGTGGGGGTGGTCGAAGTAGGCCAGGATGTCCCTGGATCGGCGTTTGAGCGTTCTTCCTAGTGTGATGGTCTCCGTGAGGGAGCTATGGACGCCCGCGTCGCTGGGGCGGTCTATTTCGGCTTGCATCAGGGCCTTACCGCGGATTTTGTTGGGATCGCGGTAGGCGTCGATGATGTTCTGGTAGACGCTCCAGGTGACCTCGAGTGCGACGTGGCAATCGCTGGCGAACAGGCCCATACTGCTCTCGACTGCAGAACAGAGGATCTCTTCGAGACTTCCCTCACCCCGCAAAGCTCTGAAGGGGAATTGTTATCGATAAGCAAGCCCACACGTTGCGTCTCACACGCTTGTGTTGTATATTTTCATTGCATACAGTCAACACGGTAGTGATTGGATGGATTCATGGTTCAGGCCGCTTTATTCACTCTCTCTCAGTTCGGGGTAACCGATGAACAGATCGCTAGGGAACTCGACGTGGCGCCAAGCACCGTGCATCGATGGAGATCCGGAAAAACCCAACCCCAGCCTCTCCATGAAGGAGATCTTCGACGACTAGCAAACGATCTATCCGCAGACACCGTTCGCCGGGTTGAACTCTTTGAAGCTGCGGTTGATCGCTGCTTACGCGAAGTACGCGAAGCGCTCCACCGCCACGCTAAGCTCTCATCACGGAATGAGGCTTTGGATGCGATTGCGGAACTCTTCCAAGGTCATATTGCGGCACTTCGCTCTGGAGCAACAGGCATCACGACCGAATCCCTTGCTTCATCGGCTCCGGCTCAAGCCCTGCACGACTTCATCTGCCAGTACGGCAACCCAGATAGCCAACTCAGTAATTCGCTTTTTCGGGGTGGGCCGAATCCTTCTACTTGGCGCGATTCAGACAACCAACTAGCCATCGAAATCATCGATGCTTTTGACATCATGAACAACTCCACACCACTCATCGAAAATATCGCCAACGGAGGAGATCTACTCAACCTGGCATTTGGGCGTTTTCTAGCAGATTCCTTCCAAGACGAGAAGGAACTCGGACAATACCTAACACCTACCGAAGTCATACAATTCATGGTGGAGTTAGCTCTCCAAGAAATGTCACCATCTGAACGCGAAGCGTTATCCGACCCCAAAACCTTCCACGATTTTGGCTATGTGCTTGACCCTTCATGCGGAGTCGGCTCATTCCTCGCTGAGTTCATCAGGGCCGCCCATCCCCAAGTAGCCCCATCTTCAAAAGGATGGTCGCAGCATGCAGCGAGCAGTCTTATTGTCGGAGCTGACAAGAGTGAACGCATGATACGGCTAGCCAAGGCAAATCTCGCGCTTTTTGGAACTGATGACACACTCTTAATTCAGGGAAATTCGTTAGCGCGATTTGGGACCGAATCGGTGCCGCTGAATGAACTGAATGGGAAGGTGGGACTAATACTCACTAATCCCCCCTTTGGGGCCACCTTCAGCGGCAGCGCGTTGGACGGCTACAAACTAGCAACTTCATGGGCATCCAAGGCGTACTCGAGCATCGATTCCGAATTGCTCTTCCTTGAGAGATACCTGGATTGGCTCCGCCCGGGCGGTCAGTTACTTGCCGTAGTACCAGATTCAATCCTGACCAACAAGGGCATCTTCGATGACTGCGCCGTGGCCTCAAGGAGAACATCGAGCTCCGTACTGTCATCTCGTTGCCACCCGTCACATTCGCAGCCGCCGGAACCGCAACGAAGACTTCCGTGCTTCACCTCAGGAAGATCAAACGTCCTGGTATCGGTGCGCGTTTCGCAATCTGTAGAGACGTTGGATACAGCGTGAGCTCCCGTGGAGCCCAGCGGCGAAATCTTCGATGGTATCAACGAGCTACCTCAAATCATGCGCCAGATCAAGTGTGAGGAATACTCGGATCGATTACGATTCGTTGAAGATTTCGATGAAAACAACCGTTGGGATGCCACATACCACGCCTCACTTCCTCGTGATATTGAGCGGGAGATTGCAGAGAACAATTCCTTGGTACGGGTAGGGGACGTATGTAAGCTGAGCAAGGCTCGGCTTGACCCAAGAAAACTCCAAGATCCCACATTTCAATATATCGAGATCTCTGATGTTGATGGGCAGGAGCTCAGTGTCTCTGCAAAAGAGACCCTGTGCAGCAAGGCACCCTCCAGGGCACGCAACCTCGTCCGTGAAGGTGACATTCTGATCTCAACCGTTCGACCTGAGAGAAAGACTCTGGGAGTAGTGCCTGCTCACCTAGATGGAGCTATTTGTTCAACAGGATTCGCAGTCCTAGAATCGACTAACATTGCTCCACTCGCTTTAGCAGCTCTCCTACAGACAGACTTCGTTACGCAGCAGATCCTGAGAAACAACGTCGGAATTGCCTATCCAGCTATTGAGAGCAAGATTCTGCCAAAGCTAGTGCTGCCAGTAGACTCAGCATCTTTGGAAACCCTCAGTGAAGCAGCAATCAGATACCAAAATGCACGAGATAGCTTCGAGGAAGAAAAGGCATCCTTCTTCCAGGAGGTATCAAGAAACACTTCTGGATTTATGCGAGGTTCCAAATCTGAGATAGATCGCTAACCCAGGTGCCATCCCCAATCTCGCAGAGTGGATTCTGGTTGACATAATCCGGGAACTTGCCTGCCCGAGGTAGACCGTACGGGGCAAGATCTCTAGGAACGCTTCGAGCAAAGGCAAAGTCTCGAATGTTTCCCGTCCTCAAAAACAAGCTGACAGCGAAGAAATCCTGTGTCACAAATTTGCAACTACTCGTTAGATACTCGCCCCCCTTGCTATGGATCAATCGAGCAAATCGAGTATCTGTGCCCCAGATTGACTTAACCTCGATCTTTTTTGTAACACCGTTACGGGTAGCTCGGAAGTCGTAATTTGCGTAGTGGTCGATGTGCTTCGCCATATCCTCAGGCATGCGCAAAACCTCATAGCCTTCTTCTTCAAGAACGGTAGCGAGGGCTGCCTCAGTTAGCGAACTGAGCACTTTTGCCGAAGCTCCATATTGATCAATTTCCAAGTAATCATCGCGCGTTAGGACTTCCAGAGCCTCTTCGAGGCCCTTCTTATTTGAGCCTCCGTATACTTCACCTTCAGCTACGGCTCTCGAGGGATCGATCGCGAGCACGCGCCCCTTGCATATTTCACCCCACGGCTCGATCCCCTCAACGTGCCCCTTTGACACAAATTTTCCAGTTCTTCCTGGCGCAAGGATCGACCTGGAGCGTTCATTAAGCTCCATCGTGAAAGACGCTCTCCAATGGCTCTGGCCCGGCACCTTGAAGATCCGCTTGTCAAGCGTTTGGATCGGAACGTGCAAAGGCGCCAAAACCTTAAGAAGCACCTCAGGATCCACAAGACCATAGCGCTTCATCAGCCGAGAGAAAAGCTCCTGATAGTTTATGCTCATTTTTCAAGTCTATATCGAAGTCGTTATCCCCGGCTCGGTCAAGTCCCGGGAAGGTCTGGCACCGTGCATGAGAACTGGCTGGCCGAGCGCGGCGAACAGTTTCGCTCCGGTATCCAGATCGCGACGCTGGATCCCCCTTCCAGGGACAGCAAGAACGCCATCGCTTGGCCAGCTCCAAGACGCAACCAGCGTGCTGGACGCCTTCCATATCGTCAAGCTCGCTGGCGATGCCCTAGATGAGGTGCGTCGCCGCGTTCAGCAAGAACGCCTCCGTGAGGCCTCCACGGCAGATGAGGCGCATATCAGTGTCGAAGTCGCCTACCTGCTAACCCAGCAAGTCCGAGACGTCTTCCACCAAGCCACACCCGCCCACGGCCGACACCTGGCCGCACACCTCATCCAGCGCCTACCAGCCTGTCCCATCCCCGAAATCGCCCGACTAGGCCAGCCGGACCCTACGCAAATGGAAGGAGGCCTTCTTGGCCTACTTCGACACCGGCGGAGCCAGCAACGGCCCCACCGAAGCCATCAACGGACATTATCGAACTAGGAAGACGCACCGCCAGAGGCTACCCCAACCCCACCAACTACCAACTCCGAATGCTCCTCATCGCAGGAGGCCTAGACGCCTCCACCCACACCCAACTCTGAAGAGCCACAAATAGGGAACGAGGCGCTTCAGCATCGTGGTCGCCCGACGGCAAACACATCCTCACAGGATCCAAGGACGGTACCGCCCGCATCTGGGAATCAACAACCGGCGAGCAGGCACAATTCATGATCGCCACCCTGCCCGAAGGTGAGTGCGCCATCCTCACCCCCGACCAGACCAGGGTCATCGGTGCCAGCCCCTACGCGTGGCGCTGGCTCGGACGCTACGCCAAGCACCCCGGCGGCGCACTCGAGCGCATCCCCGTCGAAATCGACAAACCCCTGCCGCCCCTTAGCCACGGCACCGCGACCGAGTAGAGAAGCAGGCCAACGGCCTGAACGGACCCCACAGCGTATCCGACAGGCATCCAGCAGGTACGAGTGCGGGCCCCGAGGATTCTCCTCGGGGCCCGCAGGCTCGGCGCTAGGAGGCGCGGCTAGTTTCTTCGGCCGCCGTTATTGTTGCCGCCGCCGGTGTTCCCTCCACCGTTGCCGCCGCCGTTGTTCCCGCCGCCGTTGTTATTGCCGCCGCCGGTGCCGCCGCCGTTGTTGCCGCCGTTACCACCGCCGTTATGATTCCCGCCGCCGTTGTTGCCGCCGTTACCACCGCCGTTGTTGCCGTCCTCGTCGGACTCCTTCGTCGGCTCAGCCGAGGGGGTCGCCTCGGGGGTCGGCGTCGCAGTCGGCTCGGACGAGGACTGCGGGGCCTCGCTCGTCGCGGTCGGCACGGGCGTCGGAGCGTTGTTCTGGACCTTGCGGTTCGACTCGACCTTCCACGGGAAGTCATCGCCCGGCAGGTCCGCGGTCGCCGGCTTCATGTAGTCGATCCACACGTCCACCGGCCAGTCGCCGCCGTGGAACTGATCCAGGCCACCCACGTCATCCAAGGGCACAGAGTTACCGGCATCATCCGACTGGTACATCGACACGGCCGTCACCATGCCGGGCACGAAACCGATGAACTGCGCGGAGAGCTGGTCCGAGGAGGTGCCGGTCTTGCCCGCGGTCACCAGGCGCGCGATCGAATTGTCGACGCGGTTAGCCGTGCCATCACCCTTCGTGACTGCCTCGAGGGCCGGCATGATCGACGAGACTTCCTCGACATCGAAGACGCGCGTGGGCTCAACGTCACCCGAGTACACGAGCTTGTTGTTGGAATCCTCAACCTTCTTCACAATGTGCGGAGTGACGCGCTGGCCACCGTTCGCGATCGTCGAGTACGCGGTCGCCAAGTCGATGTTGTGCGGCGAAGAGGGGCCCAGCACGTTGAGGAGCTCATCGTTCAAGCCCACCGTGTCCTCGGGGATGCCCGCGTCGATCGCGGCCTTCATCGTATTCTCCGGCTCCACGTCATCATTGAGTCCCACGAACACCGTGTTCATCGAGTACGCGGTCGCCTTCACGAGGGTGACGTTGCCGAAAGAATAGCCGCCGTCATTCGACACGGGGGTCCCCATGCCTCGGAAGTACTGCGGCGACTTACCCGAATAGGTGTCGTACACCGTGCCACCCAGGCGCGCGTTCGCCAGGAGGGCGAACGGCTTAAAGGAAGAACCCGCCATCGCGATATCCTGCGTCACCGCGTTCTGCTGGCGCTTCTCGTAGTCGGCGCCCGCATACTCGGCGAGGATCTCGCCCGTCTCAGGATCCATCGACGACAGGGCGACGTGCTGGTACGTGGGATCCCAGCCATCGACCTCGTTCATACCCTCGGCGGCGGCGACAGCCTGCTCCTGGTGCTCCTTGTCGATCGTGGAGGTGATACGCAGGCCACCCTGGCCGATCCTGTCCTCGTCGAACTGTCCGGAGGCCAGCAGCTCCTCCTTAACCTGGGCCATCAGGTAGCCGTTCGTACCCGTCATCGACGCGCTATTGAGCGTGTCGGGGTCGATCGTCTCGGGGAACACGGCGGCGTTACGCTCGGACTGGCTCAGCCACCCGTCCTCGACCATAAGGTTCAGGTCACGTTCCCAACGCTCCTTCGCCTTATCCGGGTTCACGGCGGGATCCCACGCGGAAGGCGCGGGAATGACGGCGGCCAACAGTGCAGACTCGGACAGCGTCAGCTGGTTGGCGCCGTGGCCGAAGTAGGCCTGCGCGGCCGCGTCAATGCCGTAGGCGCCACGACCGAAGTAGATCGTGTTCATGTACGCGCCGATGACCTCGTCCTTGGACTTCTCGCGGTTGATCTTAATCGCCAAGACCGCTTCCTTGAGCTTGCCCGTGTACGACGTGGTCTCGCCCATGTAGTAGCGCTCAACGTACTGCTGCGTCAGGGTCGAACCACCCTGGCGCGCGCCGCCGCGCAAGTTGTTGACGAGGGCACGGAAGATGCCCTTCAGGTCGACGCCGTTGTTCGTGTAGAACGTGCGGTCCTCGGAGGCGACGATCGTCCTGGGCACATAGTCGGGCAGCGTCGTCGTGTCGATGATCTGCCTGTTGATGTCGCCGAGGGTGCCCATCTCGGTAGTGCCATCCGAGTAGTAGACGGTGGTCTTCTGCGCGAGCGCCAGGTCATCCGGCGCGGGGATGCTCAGCGTGTTGTACAGGTACAGGAACACGGCCATGCCTGCGATGAAGATACCCAGGAAGATGGTCAGGATTCCGAAGCCAATGCGCTTGACCCAGCGGAAACGCTTCTTCGCGGGACGCTTCTTGTCACTCGACGAGGCCTTGGCGGCCTTCCTCGAGGAGCGCGACGAGCGTCGCGAGGGCAGGGAGTCCCGCCCGGACGCGCTGTGCTTGTCCGGTTCGACGATGTCGTTCCAGCTGGATTTTCCGTTGCTAGTCGCCACGTGTTCGCCCTTTCAGCGGATTGTTGTACCCCTAGGTTAACCATGTTTCCTGAAAGAACCCCAAAGTATGAATACAAACACAGGGGGGTGGGTGCGCGTTGCGGCGCACTCACCCCCCTGCCAGCGGTCCTTCAGTGAGGTCGTATTAGGACCACTGCTCCTCAGGACGCCCGGGGGCGGCCCAGAGAGTATGGAAAACACCTTCCTTATCGACCCGGTGGTAGGTATGCGAGCCGAAGAAGTCACGCTGACCCTGGATGAGGGCCGCGGGAAAGGCGCGTCGCGCGAATCTGGTCGAAGTAGGCCAAGGAGGAGGCGAACACGGGGATCGGAACGCCCGCGAGGGCCGCCTGAGCCACGACGCGGCGCAACGCGGGCGTGCACTCCTGGAAGCGGGTCGCGAAGGGCTCGGCGGCCAGCAGCAGCGGCAGGTCGGGGTCGGCCTCGTAGGCGCGCGTGATGTCGTCGAGGAAGGCGGCGCGGATGATGCAGCCCGCGCGCCAGATGCGAGCCAGGGCGCCCTTGTCGATGCCCCACTCGTATTCCTTCGCGCCCGCCTCGATCTCGTCGAAGCCCTGCGAGTAGGCGACGATCTTGGAGGCGAACAGCGCCTGGCGCACGTCCTCGATGAACGCAGCCCGGGCCTCGTCCGACTCGATGACGAGTGCGGTGGCGTTGCCCGCGAGCGCCTGTCCGGCCGCGCGCTGGGCGGGCTCGGAGGACGCGCCGCGCGCGAAGGTCGCCTCGCCGATCGCGGTGACGGGGACGGCCAGGTCGAGGGCGGTCTGCACCGTCCACTTGCCGGTGCCCTTCTGGGAGGCGGCGTCCACGATGAGGTCGACGAGGGGCGTGCCGGTCTCGGCGTCCACCTGACGCAGGACCTCGACGGTGATCTCCATGAGGTAGGAGTTGAGCTCACCCTCGTTCCAGGCAGCGAAATGTCGGCGATCTCGGCCGGGGTGGCTCCCAGGCCCTCGCGCAGGAGGGTGTAGGCCTCGGCGATGACCTGCATGTCCGCGTACTCGATGCCGTTGTGCACCATCTTCACGAAGTGGCCGGCGCCGTTCGCGCCGATGTACGTGCAGCAGGGCACGCCCTCGTAGGTGCCGGCGATGGCCTCGAACATGGGGCCGAGGCGGTCGTAGGAGGCGGGGGTGCCGCCGGGCATGATGGAGGGGCCCCACAGGGCGCCCTCCTCGCCGCCGGACACGCCCGCGCCCACGAAGTGCAGCCCGCGCTCGGCGGCCCACTTTTCGCGGCGGATCGTGTCGGTAAACAGGGAGTTACCGCAGTCGACGATAATGTCGCCCTCGTCCATGAGGTCGGCGAGCTGGCCCATGACGGCATCCGTCGAGGGGCCGGCCTGGACCATCATGATGGCGACGCGCGGCGTGCGCAGGGAGGCGACGAAGTCCTCGAGCGTAGACGCGGGGACGAAGGTCGCCTCGTCGCCGTGCTCGGCCATGAGCTTGTCGGTGCGCGCGGGCGTGCGGTTGAAGACGGCGGTCGCGTAGCCGTTGCGAGCCAGGTTGCGGGCGAGGTTGGCGCCCATGACTCCCAGGCCGTACACGCCGATGTCGGCGGAGGCCTTCTCGGGGGTGAACGTGCTCATGCGGGGACTCTCCTCACGTATAGGTCAATTGTCACCAGGGTACGTCCGTGGCAGGTGGGCACGCACCGTGCGCGGGCGTGACGATGGTCGCCCCCTCCCGGGCCGAAGGCCCCGCTCACTCGCGTTTTCGAGGCCCGCCGCGCCTCTAGTCCTGCGCCTCGCGGGCTGCCTTCGCGGCGGCCTTGCGTGCCTTCTTCTCGGCGACCTTGGCCTCCCAGCGGGCCTGCTGCGCCTGATATTCATCGGCGAGGGCGCGCACGTCCTCCGAGGCCCACCACTCCAGGAGCGCCTCGCGGGCGGCCTCCTCGCCCAGCGGTCCGCGCTCCATGCGCAGCTCCAGCAGGTAGTCGCGGGCGATCTTGACGGCGCGCGAGGGGCGCAGCCCCAGGATGTCCATGATCTGGTCACCGTCGAGGTCTGGGCGGATCGCGTCGAGCTCCTCCTGCTCGCGCAGGGCCCCGATGCGCGCCTCCAGGTCGTCGTAGGCGGCGGACAGGTAGTTGGCCTTGCGGCGGTTGCGGGTCGTGCAGTCGGCGCGCGTGAGGCGGTGGAGACGCTCGAGGAGGTCGCCCGCGTCGGCCACGTAGCGGCGCACCGCGGAGTCGGACCAGGCGGCCTCGCCGTAGCCGTGGAAGCGCAGGTGCAGGGCAACGAGGGTGGAGACGGCCTCGGTCGTCGCCTTGTCGAAGTGGAGGGCCTTCATGCGCTTGCGCGTCATCTTCGCGCCCACGATTTCGTGGTGGTGGAAGGACACGGAGCCGTTCGGCTCGAAGCGGCGCGTCGCCGGCTTGCCGACGTCGTGCATGAGGGCCGCGAAGCGCAGGACGAAGTCGGGGGCCGGGACGGGGCCGTCCGGGCCGGTCTCCAGGTCCATGGCCTGCTCGACGACGGTGAGGGTGTGCTCGTAGACGTCCTTGTGGCGCTTGTGCTCGTCGACCGTGGACACGAGGGCGGCGACCTCGGGCAGGACGATGTCGGCGACGCCCGTGTGCACCATCAGCTCGATGCCGCGGCGCGGGTAGGGGGAGATGATGAGGCGCTCAAGCTCGGCGCGGATGCGCTCGGCGGAGACGATGTCCAGGCGCGAGGCCATGGTCTCCATCGCGTTCATGACGTCCAGGTCGACGTCGAGGCCCAGCTGGGCGCTAAAGCGCGCGGCGCGCATGATGCGCAGCGGGTCGTCGTCGAAGGACTGCTCGGCGGACACGGGGGTGCGCAGGTTGCCGTCCGCGAGGTCCGCCAGGCCGCCGCACGGGTCGACGAGGGCCATCTGCGGCAGGCGCATCGCCATGGCGTTAACCGTGAAGTCGCGGCGCGTCAGGTCGCCTTCGAGCGTGTCGCCGAAGGTCACCTCCGGCTTGCGCGAGCCAATCTCGTACTCGTCGGTGCGATACGTCGTCACCTCGACGATCAGGTCGCCTCGGCGACCCCCAATCGTTCCGAACTCCTTGCCAATGTCCCACGTCGCGTTACCCCACTGGGCCAGAAGCTCCTCGGTGCGTTCGGGACGCGCGGAGGTCGTCATGTCGAAGTCGTGTGTGGCGTCACCCCCAGGAAGGCGTCGCGCACGGGCCCGCCGACGAGCGCGAGCTCCTCCCCGGCCTCGTCGAAAATCGTGCCGAGTTCCATAATCGCGGGCGGGAGCGCCGCAAACGTCCTCGTGGCGTTCGCCATGAGGGTAGGAATGTCCGTCGTTCCGGCGTTTGCGCAGTCACGGGGCCGTTGATCGGGGAAGCTGACTGGGTACTCATCGCCCCTAAGCATGCCAGGAAAGCGCCCTGGCCGACTACCGGGGGCCGCCCACCGGCTAAAGTGGAGTCATGCCTGCACGTTCCGTTGACCGCCGAGCCGGGGTTCCCAGACCCCCGCGTCGGTCCGCTTCCGTGCGCCAAGGCCGCTCTCACCTGCCGATTTCCGCGGAAACCAGCGCGGGCGGCATCGTCGTCGATGTACGTGACGGAATTCCCTATGCGGCGCTGATCGCTCGACGCAATCGCGCGGGCCGCGTCGAGTGGTGCCTACCCAAGGGGCACCTGGAGGGGTCCGAGACTCCTCAGCAGGCCGCACTGCGCGAGGTCGCCGAGGAAACCGGCATCCACGGGCGCATCATTCGCCACCTCGCCTCCATCGACTACTGGTTCTCCGGCAACGACCGCCGCGTCCACAAGGTCGTCCATCACTACCTGATGGGGTATGAGTCCGGCACGATCACCGTGGAGGGGGATCCGGATCACGAGGCCGAGGCTGCCGCGTGGGTTCCCCTGCGCGACGTGTCGCGCCAGCTGGCCTACCCCAACGAGCGCCGCATCGTGCGCATCGCCCTCGATCTGCTCTACCGGGATAGCCGTGGCTAGGCGCGGGGTGTGGGTGGCCGCCGCGTGCGCGGCGGTGACGGCCGCGCTCGGCCTGCCCCTTCACGAGGCCGGGGCGGCGCCGACGCCCGCCGCGACGTCCACGGTCGGGCAGTCGCGTCCCGCCGTCATGGGCACGCTCCCCACCGATTCTGGCCTGTCCGTCTCCATTGATTCCCTCTCACCTCGGATCATCACAAGCGAGAGCGAGGTCGTCATTTCCGGGACGATCCGCAACGATTCGCCGACGACCCTGGCCTCCGTCGCCCTCGACGTGTTCGTCGCCAACGAGACCCCCATCTCCGTCTCGGCGCTCACCACGCAGCTCAGCGACGACGAACCCGACGCCACGCACGCCGCCTCCACGAAGCTCACCGACGTCGCGCGCGGCACGACCACCTCCTTCGAGATCCGCATCCCCACCTCCTCGCTGCCCCTGTCCGACTCCGAGGAGTGGGGGCCGCGCGTCGCCACCGTCGCCGCGAGCTCGGGCAATTTCTCGGGCAAGGACCGCACGATCCTCGTGTGGGATTCCGGGGCGCAGGTGGCAGCCTCGCGCGTCTCGACGGTCGTTCCGTGGACCTCGGCCAACGCGGCCGACAACCAGGCCGAACGCTCTGCGATCCTGACCCTGGCCGGCACCTCGGGCGTGACGCTGGCCGTCGACCCGCTCCTGATTCCCCGCGGCCCCCAGCCCACGGCGGCGCCCAGCCCCACGCCCTCGCCCTCCGCCGACGGGGGACAGTCCGGGGCGCAGTCCGACCAGGGCGAGCAGTCGGGCGCTGCCTCGCCGAGCCCGACCCCTTCCCCGTGCCGACGCCCGCCCCCACGGCCACCGACCCGGCTCGGCGCTCCCAGGAGCTCCAGTCCGAGGCCTTCGTCGCCTCCTTCATGTCGACCGCCTCCGAGGTCATCGCCCTGCCCGACGGCGACGCGGACCTCGGCGCGCTCGCCCTGTCGGGCAACAGTGGCTTCTGGAACCTGGCCTCCGGCTCCATCGCCTCCTTCCCCTCGACGCTGCGCGCAAGCGGATGGGTCGCCCCCACCCCCGGCGGCGCGACGCCGAGCCCCTCCCTCCGGCCACCCCTCGCCCACCGCCACACCCTCGCCCACCGCCACACCCTCGCCCACCGCCACGCCCTCGCCCACCGCCACGCCGAGCCCCGCGGCGACCGCGGTCGGCCAGAGCGCCACCCAGACGGCCCTCCCCGATTCCGGCCCCACGATCCTGCGCAACGTCGCCTGGCCCGCCGACACGACATTCGGCACATCCTTCCTGGCCGGCTTCGCCTCCCCCGACCAGATCACGATCGCCCCCACCTCGGCCCTGACCCCCGCCGAAGACGTGCCCTTCACCTCCTACGCGCGCGTCAACGTCAACCCCGCGACCGGCGAGACGACGACGGATGGAACGGGCGCCCACACCCTCGCCCAGCAGGGGGACATCGCCTCGATCCTGTCGTGGAACTCCAGCGGCGGCGACCAGCTCGACGCCGAGCAGGCCCTCACGGCCATCACCGCCATCATCGCGCGCGAGCGCCCCTCCTCCTCGCGCACCCTCTTCGCCGCCGCCGATCGCACCACCACGATCAACGAACGCCTCTCGCACCGCTTGGCCGCGCTGTACTCGCCCCGGTGGGTGAACGCGACCTCCTTCTCGGACATCGCCGCCAGCGAATCCACCGACGTCGAACGCACCACAGTCGGCCCGGGCACCCTCCCCGACGACACCTGGACCGCGATCGACTCCATGGCCTCGTCCCTGACCAACCTGACGCCCCTCGCGAACGCGACGGACGACCCCGACGCCGTCTTCGACTCCGTCACGCCCGCGATCCTTCCCGCCCTCTCCGCGACATCCACGCCCTCCGAGCAGCTGGACGCGGCAACCGCCATGACCTCACAGGTCGCGACCATGCTGTCCTCCGTGACCGTCGAACCCTCCTCGGCCGTCAACCTGATCAACAAGTCCGCGAAGTTCCCCGTCCTGATCCGCAACAACCTCGACTGGCCGGTGCGCGTGGACGTCACTCTCATCCCCGACGACCCGCGACTGCGCGCCACCCCCGCCCTCTCCCAGGAGCTCGCCGCGCGCGGCGCGACCACGGTGGAAGTGCCCGTCGGCGCGATCGGCAGCGGCGACATCGAGGTCACCTACAAGGTCACGACCTCCGACGGCTACGTCCTGGACGACTCCCGCACCGTCACCGTGCGCATGCGCGCCGGCTGGGAGGACGCGATCACGGCCGTCATCGCCTCCCTCTTCGGCCTCCTCTTCATCGCGGGTATCACCCGTTCGCTGCGCAGCCGCTCCGCCCGCAAGAAGCAGGCCTCGCACGCGAACGAGGCCAGCGCCTCGCAGACGGACGCCACCGACGAGGCGCCACGCCCGGACGAGGCCTCGGACGCCCCGCACGACACCACCGACCACGAGACAGACACGACGAAGGAGACCCCATGAGCTCGAACACGGCTCGCCGATCAATCCTGAGAGCGTCTGCGCTCATGGCGTCGGGAACCATGGTCTCGCGCATCCTCGGCTTCGTGCGCAACGCGATGCTCATCGCCGCGGTTGGCGCCACCGCCGGCGGCGTCGGCGCCGCCTTCCAGACCGCGAACACGCTGCCCAACACGGTGTTCAACCTGCTGGCCTCCGGCATCTTCGACGCGGTCCTGGTTCCCCAGATCGTCGGCGCCATCAAGCGCCGCCACGACGGCGACACCTACGTCAACCGCCTCCTGACCCTGGCGGGTACCGTCCTGTTCGTCGTCACTTTCCTGACGATGGTGCTGGCCCCCGTCCTCGTCATGATCACGGCCGCCGGTTACACGGAGGACATCCGCAACCTGGCGATCCTCTTCTCCCTCCTGTGCCTGCCGCAGCTCTTCTTCTACGGCCTCTATAACCTCCTCGGCGAGCTCCTCAACGCCCGCGAAATCTTCGGCCCCTACATGTGGGCGCCCGTCGTCAACAACGTCGTCGGCATCGCCGGCCTCGGCCTGTTCCTCGTGATCTGGGGCGGCGCACCCGACGGAGGCATCCCCGCGGGCGACGTGACAGGCGCCCAGTTCTGGGTCCTCGCGGGATCGGCGACCCTCGGCGTTATCTGCCAGGCCCTGTGCCTGCTGTGGCCGATGAGGCGCGCCGGCATCTCCTTCAAGCCGGACTTCCACTTCCGCGGAACCTCCTTCGGGTCGATGCCCCGCGTGGCCGGCTGGACGTTCGCGACCCTCGGCGTCTCCCAGGTCGGCGTCCTGTCGACGAACAACCTCGCCGCCATGGCCGACGGCTACATCGGCCAGGGCGGCACCCAGGGCGGCGTCGTCGGCATCCTCGCCTACTCGACGGCGTTCATGATCTTCATGGTCCCCCAGTCGCTCATCACGGTGTCCCTGACGACCGCGATCTTCACGCGAATGGCGGGCGCCGTCGCCGACGGCGACGACAAGGCCGTCGCCGACAGCTACCACCTAGGCGTGCGCACGATCACCTCGCTGACTCTCGTCGCCGCCGCGATGCTCATGGCCGGATCGGTCCCCATGATGGAGATCGCGATGGCCGCCAAAGGGCGGGGATCCCGCCGCCGTCACCGGCTACGCCCTCGTCCTGACCTCCCTCATGCCGGGCGTCGCGTCGACCGGCATGGTCCTCATGAGCCAACGCGTCTTCTTCGCCTACGAGGACGTCAAGCCCGTGTTCCTCATGGGCATCGGCCCCACCATCATCCAGGTCATCGTCGGCTGGTCCCTGTACGCCCTGACCGGCGCGCGCTGGTGGGTGGTGGCCGCCGCGCTCGGCGAAACCGCGTGCCGCCTGACCCAGGGCGTCATCGCCATCGTGTGGGTCTCGCGCGAGAACCGCTACGTGGACCGCTCCGGCCTGCTGCGCTCCTACGTGTCCTACCTCGGCGCGGCCGTCGTCTCGGGCATCGTCGGCTTCGCCGTCCTGTGGCTCATGGGCGTCCACACGAGCGTCGGCTCAACGCTGGGCCGCATGGCCCTGGCCGGCGTTAAGCTCACGGTCGTCTCGGCGATCACCGGCCTCGTGTACCTGCTGGTCCTGCGCTTCGCCGCGCCCCGCGAGTCCGCGGCCATGATGCGCCCCCCTCCTGACGCGCCTGCGTGTCCCCGCCTCTGTGGTGAACATCCTGGCGGCGTCCTCCACGCCGACTCCCGCCCAAACTGCGATAATGGCGGAACACACACCCGATCACACGGAGGATGCGATGGCTCCCACGCCAGAACCGACCGGCGACAAGACGAAACTGCCCTCGTTCGACGAGGTCATCTCTGATTCGCCGATCCCCGCACCCCCGGAGGTCCCTCCCCGCCGCCCAGGACGCCGCCCCCGTTCCGCCGGTTCCCGCGCCCCGGTCGCGGCGCCCGCCGAGGTGCCGACGCTTGGCCCCGCGACGCAGGCCCCCGTCGAGAACCCAGCCCTCGTCGAGACCCTGGCCGGCCCCGCCCTCGATGCCATCAGCGATGCCGCGGACGAGGCCGAGGAGTCCCACACCCAGGCGGCCCCCGAGGCCCAGCAGATCCCCGAGGCCCTGGCCGAGCTCGGCGTCGAGCCGCTGACCGAGGACGACGTGGACGCCGCCGAGGTTCCCACGACCTCGTTCCCCTCGCTCCCCGCCGCCCATGCCCGCCTCCAGCGGCTACGAGCGCGAGGGCGAGAGCTACAACACGGACTTCCCCCACCCCGAGCCGCTCGCCGACGCGCCCTCGACCCACCAGATCCCGCGCGTGCGCCCGATCGACGAGGAGCCCGTGCCCGCTGCCCCCGCTGAGGAGGCCACCGAGGTCCTGTCCGCGATCCCGGCCGCGCCCACGGTGCCCGCCACGGCCTCGTCGACCGCGCACGAGCCCAAGCCCACCAAGGAGACGCCCGAGCGCTCCGGCAAGCTCATCGACCCGACGCGGCCCGCGCTGCTCTTCGGCCTCGTCCTGTTCCTCTTCGGAGCGATCTGGGGCCCGTGGATGGCGACGCGCCCCGTCACCGACCTCGACCTGGGTCAGTCCCTGCGCGCCGGCCTCAACCCCGACCAGAACCAGAGCGAACCCGCGCCGAACCTGACCACCACGCCGCCGCCGGCGCCCTCCGTGACGCCCGTGATCTCCTCCGTGCAGGTCCTGTCGTGGAACAACGACGACGGCGACCACCCGGACCGCGCGATCAACATGATCGACTCCAACCCATCCACGTCGTGGAGCTCGCGCTGGTTCGACAACAACCAGTTCCGTGACGAAACCTCCGTCACGATCGTCGTCAAGCTCCAGCAGAAGGCCACCGTGTCCTCGGTGACGCTCAACATGGATCCGGCGACATCCGGCGGCGAGATCGTCGTGCGTAACGTCACCGACCCGGCGAATCCGCGCGGTGGAACAGAACTGGCCTCCTCGGCGTTGTCTCCGACGACCACGATCCAACTGCCCGAGCCCGTCGAGACCGACACCATCGCGCTGCAGTTCCGCTCCATGCCCAAGGGCCAGGACGGACGCAACTGGGCGTGGATCTCCGAACTCACCGTTCAGTAACCCTAAGGAGGGTACGTATGTCTTTCGTGACGATTCCGGGCCTTGTGACGGCCGAAAACACCGACGCCTCCGCTGAGGCCGCCGAGGTGCAGGTCCCGTCTGCCGAGGTCCCCGAGGGCGCCACCGTCCACGACGTCGTCATCGTCGGCTCGGGCCCCGCCGGCTACACGGCCGCCGTCTACACGGCCCGCGCGGGCCTGGCCCCCATCGTTCTCGCCGGCCAGCTGGCAGCGGGCGGCGCGCTCATGAACACGACCGAGGTCGAGAACTTCCCCGGTTTCCCGGAGGGCATTCAGGGCCCCGAGCTCATGGACAACATGCGCGAGCAGGCCGAGAAATTCGGCGCGGACGTGCGCTACGAGGACGTCGTCGCCGTCAACCTCGAGGGCGACGTCAAGGCCGTGGCCACCGAGGACGAGGTCTTCTACGCGCGCGCCGTCATCCTGGCCACCGGCTCGGAGTACCGTCACATGAACGTGCCCGGCGAGGAGGAGTTCTCCGGCCGCGGCGTCTCCTACTGCGCAACCTGCGACGGTTTCTTCTTCAAAGGATCGTCGCCTCGCGGTCATCGGCGGCGGCGACTCCGCGATGGAGGAGGCGACCTTCCTGACGAACTTCGCGTCCGAGGTCGTCGTCGTGCACCGCCGCGACGCCCTGCGCGCCTCGCGCGTCATGGCCGAGCGTGCCCTCAACAACCCGAAGATCTCCTTCGAGTGGAACGCCACAGTCTCCGAGGTCCTCGGTGACGAGGCCGTGACCGGCCTGCGCCTGGCCTCCACGGTGGATGACTCGACCCGTGAGATCGCCGTGGACGGTGTTTTCGTCGCGATCGGCCACCTGCCCCGCACGGGCTTCCTGCGCGGCCAGGTCGCCCTCGACGAGGCCGGCTACATCACGGTCGACGAGCCCTCCACGCGCACGTCCGTGGCGGGCGTGTTCGCCTGCGGTGACGCCGTGGACCACATGTACCGCCAGGCCATCACGGCCGCCGGGTCCGGCTGCCGCGCGGCCATGGACACTGAGCGCTGGCTGGCTTCCCCTGGGCGACCAGGCGTGACCTTCCCCACTGCTCCCGGCGCTGCGAGCGCTGGCGCGCCCCGGCCTCGTACCTGTCCGTGCGGGTCGGGGGCACTGCTGGCGCAGTGCTGCGGGCGCTACCTGGACGGCGAGGAGGCGCCGACGGCCGAGGCCCTCATGCGCTCGCGCTACACGGCGTATGCGCTGCGCGACGGGGACTATTTGTTCCGCACGTGGCACCCGCGCACGCGCCCCGCTCCCCCGTACTGGGTGGAGGGGACGCAGTGGATTGGCCTGCGTATTCTCGGGGCCGAGGCCGGGGGTCCCTCCGACGAGGAGGGAAGCGTCACGTTCGAGGCCTCGTGGCGCGACGTGACGACGGGCGAAAGCGGCTCGATGCGGGAGCATTCTCGCTTCTCGCGCAGGGCCGGACGCTGGATGTACGAGTACGGCACCAACGACTGACACTACGGTAGGATTTCAATATGTTTGTTCGTCGATTCCTGTCGCCCCCCGTCATCGTCGGGGCTCTTCTCGTCGTGGTGGTTGCTATCGCCGGAGGCTTCATCACGAACCCGCTGCCGATCGACACCACCGTGTGGACTGATTTCATCGAGTCGCGCACGCCCGCGATGAACACGTTCATGACGGGTGCGTCCTGGCTGTTCGATCCCAAAGCGCGCCGTCGCCCTTGCCCTCGTCGTGGCGGTCGCCGTGTGGTGGTTCGTCAAGAAGGTCATGCACGCCCTGTACATCCTGGGGTCCGTGGCTTTCTCGGGGATCAATGGGTACATCATTAAGCACATCGATTCGCGTCCGCGCCCGGAAGAGGCCTACCGTCTGATCACCGAGGACGGCTATTCCTTCCCGTCGGGCCACGCGACGGCTGTGACCGCCCTGATCGTGTCGCTGGTCCTCGTCCTGACGATGACGCGCCTGGGCCGTCGTCTCCGTTACCTGCTGTGGGTCGCGGCCTTCGTCTTCATCGCGTTCATCTGCATGACGCGCCTATACCTGGGCGTCCACTGGGTGACGGACGTGATCGGCGGCTTCGGCGTGGGTCTCGGTTCCTCGATGATCCTGGCGCCGTTCATGCTGCGGCCAAACGCCTTGAAGTTGTTCCGCTAGTCAACGGAGCTCAATTGTTGCCGACAGCGCCCGGGGCCGCGGCCCCGGGCGCTTCTGCGTGCGCTGCGGGGCTCTGGGGCTGTGGGGCCGTAGGGGCTGCGGGGACTCCCTGCCCGCGTGCGCCTCCTCCCCTCTCCCCCAAATCGGCTCTTCGCATGTAAGGGTGTGGGAGGTGTCGGAGTGGGCCGGGGTGCAGGTGGTGGCGTGGGCGGCGTGCCCGTCCTGCCATCAGTAGGGCCCAGCTGTGCATGGAGGGGTGCGGCGGTGAGTGGTTCGGTGTGCCAGTTCCGCGTTTGTTCTTGTATGTTGGGGCACTGCACCCGATCCGTAGGCAATGCACCTCTTCTGTTCGGGTGCACCGCCACATAACGGGTGCACCGCCCCATATCGGGTGCACCGCCCCATATCGGGTGCACCGCCCCATATCGGGTGCAGTGCCCCATATCGGGTGCAGTGCCCCCGTGCTTGTGGCGGTTGTGGCGGCTGTCGGGGTTGTGGGGGTCTTCTGGGCTTGCGTTGTCTTCTGCTTGGGGCACTTCGTGGTGCCTTTGTGGTGTCTCATGTTGTGGTTCCTCAGAAATGTCGCATGCAATTCCCTCACACGTATGTCAAACGTTGAAATCGCACCGTTGGAATTGCAACGTTTTCGGGCGCTGCAGAAAGTTCGGGTACCCGAATTGCATGCGAGTTTTGGTTGATGAGGCGCCCAAGGTGAACTCCTGTGTTCGGTCGTCGTCCCACGACACTGTCCACGACCCCCGGGACGCTTCGACCACCCCCACACCCCACAATGCGAAGAGCCCCCAAATCTCGCACATAATTTCCCTCGGTCAGTATTCGACTACGCTCACAAACGTTGGAATTGCAAGGGGCCAATTTCAAAATTGGAAAGAGTCGCAGGGGAATTACGTGCGACATTGTTGGGGAACCATGAAAGTCTCGGATACAAGCGGCCAGGACTACTGAGACAACTCTCCCACAACAGACGGTCTGAAAAACTCAACGGTCTGAAAAACTCAGCCCCCTGAAAAACACGACCAAGATTGGCCACAACAAACTCCTTCACCAAGAACCGTTGCAACCACCACTAGAACCTAGACTCAGCCCCCCCTCCAACGGTCTGAAAACCCCTCCAGGCTGAAGGGCGCCGGAGGGCCCGGAGGCACCCACAAACGAACATCCGGATAGGAAACGAACATCCGGATAGGAAACGAACATCCGGATAGCTTACTAACCTATCCGCATCCGCATAACCTATCCGGATACACACAACCTATCCACGTAGTACCCGGACACAGGGCACAATAGCGGCAGGCCAAGGACGCGGGGTCCGCGCAGGCACGCGGGGCGGGTACCGAAGTACCCGCCCCGCGTCGGCTCACTCAGCCCCGGCCTCGTCGAGGCTCAGGCTGAATCAGGCTCAGCCCTGGCGACGGCGACGCATCCACAGGAGGAGGCCGCCCACGACGGCCGCTCCCAGGCCCGCTCCGCCCAGGCCGTCGAAGCCGGTGCGCGCGAGGCGCTGCATGAGGCTCGGCTCCACGGCAGGCGCGTCGGGTGCGACGTAACCGAAGTTCACGCCGGTGACCGACTGGTTCTCGAAACCGATCGTGATCTCACCGGACATGGAGTCGGCAATGCCGTCCGGGTCCTCGGTCTGGTCGAGGCCGGCGAGGGCCCCGTCCGGGTGGACCTTGACGCGGTAGGTGCCGGCGGGCAGCTTGGTGAAGGAGTAGGTGCCATCCGCATCCGTCGTGGTCGTACCCACGACGTTGCCGTCCTTATCAAGCAGTCGACGGTCACGCCCCCGAAGGTTTCCTCACCGTCGGTGTAAGAACCGGACTTGTCGGCGTCGCGGTAGACGCGGCCGGCAATCGAGTAGTCGGGCACGTAGCCGAAGTTGACGTTCTCCTGGAGGGAGTGGCCGGGGCCCATGTCGTACACAGCGGAGGTATCGTCGACGGTGGCGTCGGGGTCCTCGGTCTGGTCGTAGTCCTTGATGGACGAGGAACGCACGACCTTGACGGTGTACGTGCCGTCGGGCAGGTGCTGGAAGGCGTAGTTGCCGTCCGCGTCGGTGTCGAGGGTCTGGAGGACCTTGCCGTCCTCGTCGAGGAGCTGGACGCTCACGCGCTCGAGGCCGGGCTCGTCACCGTTGATCATCTTGTCGCGGTTGTCGTCGCGGTAGACAGTACCCGTGATGGTGTTGTTGGGGACGTAGCCGAAGTCGACGTCGCCCTTGGTGGGGTTGTTCTCGTCGAGGGTGATCGGCTGGGACGCGTTGTCCAGCTTGTTGTCGGGGTCGCCGGTCTGGTCGGTGTCGGCGAGCACGCCGTCCTTTGACGACCTTGACGGAGTAGGTGCCGTCGGGCAGGTGCTCGAAGGAGTACTTGCCGTCCTTGTCGGTCGTCGTGGTGGCCACGACGTTTCCGGAGGCGTCGAGGAGCTGGACCGTCACGCCGGAGTAGCGTCCTTCGGTGTCGCCCTTGCGTCCGTCGCGGTCACCGTCGCGGTAGATGGTGCCGTTGATGGAGTTGTTGGCGATGTAGCCGAAGTTGACGTCTGTCTCGGTGCGGTGGTCGTTACCGAGCGAGATGACGCCGGAGGCGCTGTCCTTGGTGGAGTCCGGGTCCTCGGTCTGGTCGAGGTCGGTGAGGGCACCGTCCTTGACGACCTTCACGGTGTAGTCGCCGGCGGGCAGCTTGGAGAAGGAGTAGGCGCCGTTCGCGTCCGTCGTGGTGGTCGCGACGACCTTGCCATCCTTGTCGCGCAGCTCGACGGTCTGGTTGGCGTAGCCCTTCTCGGTCGCGCCATGCTTCTCGTCGCGGTCCCCGTCGCGGTAGACGAGGCCGTGGATCGAGAAGTCGGGCACGTAACCGAAGTCGATGTGGTCCTTGGTGGGGTTGTCCTCGCCCAGGGTCACCGGCTCGGAGGCGTTGTCCTTGGTGGCGTCCGGGTCCGGGTCCTCGGTCTGCTCGGTGTCGGCGAGCTCGCCGTCCTTGACGACCTTCACGGAGTAGGTGCCGTCGGGCAGCTTGGAGAAGGAGTAGGTGCCGTTGGCGTCGGTCGTCGTGGTGGCCACGACGTTTCCGGAGGCGTCGAGGAGCTGGACGGTGACGCCGGAGTATCCGGGCTCGGTGCCGTCCTGGTCGCCGTTGCGCGAGTCGTCGCGGTAGACGGTGCCCGACAGGGAGTTATCGGCAATGTAGCCGAAGTTGACGTCCGTCGTGGAGGGGTTGTCGTTGTTCAGCGTGATGGGCTCGGAGGAGTTGTCCTTCGTGGCGTCCGGGTCACCGGTCTGCTCGAGGCCGGCGATGGGGCCATCCTGAGCGACCGTGACGGTGTAGGTGCCCGCGGGGAGCTTGTCGAAGGAGTAGGTGCCATCAGCGTCGGTCGTGGTGGTGGCGACGACGGTGCCGTCGGCGTCCGCCAGGTTGACTGTCACGCCCTCGTAGAGCTTCTCGCCCGCATCCAGCGCGCCGGAGCGGTTGCCGTCGCGGTAGATGGTGCCCTTGATGAAGTAGTCGGGCACGTAGCCGAAGTTGACGTTCTTCTTGGTGGGGTTGTCCTCGTCCAGGGTGATCGGCTCGGATGCGCTGTCCTTGGCGCCGTCCGGGTCCTCGGTCTGCTCGAGGTCGGTGAGGGCACCGTCCTTGACGACCGTCACGGAATAGGTGCCGTCGGGGAGGTTGTCGAAGGAGTAGTTGCCGTTCGCGTCGGTCTTAGTGGTCTTGATGACCGCTCCGTCCTTGTCGAGGAGCTGCACCGTCTGCTCGGGGTAGCCGGCCTCTCCCCCGTTCAGGGAGTTGGAGCGGTTGTCGTCACGGTAGATGGTGCCGGAGATCGAGTTGTCCGAGATGTACCCGAAATTGACGTTCTCCTTGATCGGGTCGTTCAGCTCGAGGGTGATGTCGCCGGATGTGTTGTCCTTGGTGGCGTCGGGGTCCTCGGTTTGGACGAGGTCGGCGATGGGGCCTTCCTTGCGCACGCGGACCTTGTAGGTGCCTTCCTCGAGGTTGGTGAAGGCGTAGGCGCCGTGAGCGTCGGTGGTCGTGGTGGCCACGACGTTACCGGAGGTGTCGAGGAGGTCGACGGTCACGCCCTGGTAGAGCTTCTCGCCGTCTTCGAGGCTCTCGGAGCGGTCGGCGTCACGATAGATCGTGCCCTTGATCGTGTAGTTCGTGGCGTAGCCGAAGTTCACGTTCTGCACGGAGGGGTTGTCGTGGTTGACCTGGACGACGCCGGAGGTGTGGTCCTTCGTGCCGTCGGGGTCCTCGGTCTGCTCGAGCTTCTTGAGCAGGTCGGAGGGCTCCACCTTGACCGTGTACTTGCCGGCGGGCAGCTTGGCGAAGGAGTACGTGCCGTCCGCCTTGGTCGTGGTTGTCGCGACCGTTGCCCCGGCCTCGTCGAGGAGGTTGACGGTGACGCCGCCGAAGCCGGGCTCACCGTTGTTCAGGGTCTCGGAGCGGTCCTTGTCGTAGTAGACGGTGCCGGAGACCGTGTAGTTCTCCGCGTAGCCGAAGTTGACGTTCGTGACGTCGGGGTCGGAGCGCGTGAAGGTGATGGCCTGGGAGCGCGAATCGCCGTTTCCGGAGGGGTCCTCGGTCTGCTCGGTGGAGGCGAGCGGGCCGGTCTTGTCGACCTGGACGGTGTAGGTGCCGTCGTTCAGTCCGGTGAAGGAGTAGTTGCCGTCTGCGTCGGTCGTCGTGGTGGCCACGACGGCGCCGGAGGCGTCAACCAGCTTCACGGTGACGCCGGACTGGGCGATGTCGCCGCCGTCCTTCGCCTTATCGCGGTTCTGGTCGAGGTAGACGGTGCCGGAGATCGCGTGCTTCTTGACGTAGCCGAAGTTGATGTTCTCCTGGACGGGGTTGCCCGCGTTCAGGGTGACGGTGCCGGAGGTGGAGTCCTTCGTGGCGTCGGGGTCTTCGGTCTGTGTCAGGTCGGCGATGGCGCCGGCCTTGGTGACCTTGACGGTGTAGTCGCCGGCGGCCAGGCGCGTGAAGGAGTAGTTGCCGTCAGCGTCGGTCGTGGTGGTGGCGATGACGGAGCCGTCGGGGCGAAGGAGCTCGACCGTGATGTCCTTGAAGCCCTCTTCACCGTCGGTGTAGGAGGAGGAGTCGTTGGCGTCGTAGTAGACCTTGCCGGACAGGCGGTGCTTGACGGAGATCGAGGCCTTCGCCGAGTTGTTGTTCGGGTTCTGGTCGTACTCGGGCGGGTTCACGAAGGAGGCAGTGTTCTCGAGCGTCTTGCCATCGGTGCCCTGGTCGAGCGTGACGGTGACGTACAGCGAGGCGTGCTGGCCGGCGAGCATGTCGCCGAGCTTCCACGTGGTGCCGTCGAAGGTGCCGGCAGCGCCACCGGTGCTGCACTCGCCGGGCACGCCGGAGGTGTAGCCGGAGGTGCACAGGTGCGATTCGGCGGACACGAAGGTGGTGCCGGCGGGGAACGCCTCGGCGACCTTGACGTCGGGGGCCTTGCCCTGGCCGGAGTTGCCGGCGTCGATGCGGAAGGTGACGTTGTCGCCGGGCGCGAGGTTGTCGGCGTCGGAAACGACGGTCTTATTCAGGGCGATGTCGAGCGCGACGACCAGGGCGACCTTGATGGGTTCGGTCGGCAGGATGGCTCGGTTGTTCGAGGCCTGGGTGGCGGCGATCGCGACGGATTCGTAGGCGATGCCGGTGGCGTTATCGGGCGCCTTGATGGGCACGATGAGGGGGATGGAGGCACCCGCCTTGATGGGGGTGGCCTTTCCGTTGATGTAGATGCGGTAGGACTTCACGTCCGACCACGAGGCCGGGGTTGCGGTCCAGTTGTTGTCGCAGCCTGCGGGGGAGGCGGCCATGGTGTCGCCCTGGTTGATGACCTCGCCGCGGCAGGGGTTGAAGGAGGTGGAGTACTCGATGGAGACCTGCGAGGGGTCGATGCCCGAGCCAGTGCCGACCTGGATGGGGCCGGTGATGGTGGGCTCCCATTCGGAGTCGCGCGACGCGCCGCCTTGGGACGGAGGTGTCTCCGACGTGGGGCAGGATGCCGTACACGGTCATGTCGGACAGGTCCGCGTTACCGGAGTTGGTGGGGGTGATGCGGAACTGGCCGTCTTCGCCTTGGCGCATGACGGAGGGGCCGTCGGTGTACTTCTTGTAGACGGAGCCGGGCACGGAGCCCAGGGATTCGAGGACGACGTCGGCGCCGGCCTGCTCGGACACGGTGAAGGTCGAGGAGACGGGGCACACCTGGTCGGCGGTGTTGCCGTCGCCGTTGACGTCGTAGGTGTCGTCGGTGGAGCCGTAGAAGCAGATGGTGGTCTTCTTGGAGGTGAGGGCGTACTCGGGCTCGGCCGCTGAGATGTAGGCCTCGTTCTTGTGGGTGCCGGCGCTCATGGAGGGGCCAACCTTGCCGCGCAGCTGGATGGTGGTGCCACCCTTGGTCTGGTAGCCGGGCCAGGTGACCTGGACGAGCTGTCGGGTGCAGCCGGTGGCGTCGGTGACGTCGCGGACGGTGACGGTCTTTTCCTTGCCGGCGGGGCCGCCGGTGACGGAGCCCTCGACGAAGGTCATGCCGCAGGGCAGCAGGTCGGAGATGACGGGCTGAGAGTCGACGACGGTCGAGGTGTTGTTCGCGGTGACGCTGAAGGTGACCTCGGAGCCGGGGGGAGGCCAGGCTGCCCCTAATGGTGGACTTGGCGTTGTAGTACTTGGGCAGCGCGGTTCCCAGGGTGAGGACGTCGCAGAAGTCGTCGGCGGGGATCGCGATGTCGTGCGTGCCGTCGAGGGACTTCATGGAGAAGTCGGTGACGCAGTTCTGGACGCGCACCCACTTGTCGGACTTGCCGGCTTTCCAGGCGGCGGCGTCCTTGTCGACGTCGACGTAGGTGACGCCATCTTCGGTGGTGGGGGTGCCCGCGCCGATGGGGCCGGCGACGTTGAGGATGGAGGATTCGCCGGCGGGGATCGTCTGCTTGTAGTGGAAGACGGTCAGGTACTCGTCGGCGGCGAAGGAGGAGAAGTCGAATGCCTTGCCGCGGTAGACGGTCTGAGTACCGGTGTTGCCCTTGTTGGTCCAGTAGGTGATGTCGATGCGATGGGCGTCGTCGTCTGCGTGTCGATGGTCTTGACGCGCATGAGGGGCTTGTCGCAGTCCTTGGAGCCGTCGGTCGGGGAGACGAGGCCACAGGTCATGTAGTCGGTGTACTCCATGACGACCGGGACGTTGGAGGTGTTGGAGTAGCTGTACAGCCAGTTGCCCTGCTTGCCGCGCTCGAATTGGCTCATGGCGCGCTTGTTGAAGCCGCCGCCGTAGCGAACCTCGTTGTCGAAGTGGTGGGTGAAGGAGGCGTTCGCGGTGCGGACGTTGTCCTCGTTGTGCATTTCAGCGCCGGTGAGCTTGGCGGTGTTGGTGACCGTGTTATCGGCGCAGGTGTCGTCGTAGTGGACGGTGACGCTCAGGACGACGTTCATGAACGCGGGGTTGACGTCGCCGATGGTCCAGGTGACGGTGTGGGTTGCGGCGTCGTAGGAGCTGGGGACGGTGGCCGCGGTGTTCGTGATGGTGTTGCCCGAGGCCGAGGAGGACACGTAGGTCGCGCACTGGGGCAGCGGGTCGGTGACGACGACGTTCGTCATGTTGGATTTGCCGTTGAGGCCGTCGACGGTGGTGTCGTACTTGGGGGTGATCTGGTAGGTCACGTCGACGTTCTTGGGGGTGGCGACGGGGCCGGTTTTCGACAGGAGGGGGGTCGGTTCGGACGTGATCGTGACGCTGTCGTTCGCCGTGACGGTCGTGTCGCCGGAGGAGAAGGTGGCGACGGGGGTGACCGTGGAGCCGCCGGGGGTGACGCCGCGCGGCGCGGTGAAGGTGAGCACGGTCTGGAAGGATGTGCCGGCCGCGACGGTGCCGAGGTTGTAGGTGACGAGGCCGTCGGTCGTTCCGGTGGGTCGCTTGATCTCGGGGGTGACGACCTTGTTGCCAGCGGTCGCGGTGGCGTTGATGCCCTCGGGGGCCGAGTCGGGGTTGGAGTTGCCGCCGGGGGTGATCGTGTGCGGCAGGGTGATGGTCACGACCGAGTCGAGGCAGTCTTCCGTGGTGGAGGCGCAGGAAAACTCGACGACGTAGCGCTGTTCGACGCCCGACAGGTACGAGTCTTCGTCGGCGTTGATCGCCAGCTTGAGCGTGGGGGCCGCCGCGTAGGCGGGCAGCGTCGTGATGCCGAGGATGACGAGGGCGGTCGTCATCAGCATGGCAAGTAGCTGGGCCGGCCGGGAGGCCTTTGACCACGTGTCGTTGATGTGCACAGCCTTCTCCTGTTGTGCGAGACGGGACTAAACGCCCCAATTTTAGCGGTTTTGCAGCAAGTGTAAAGAGGGAGCTATCGCGTGAAAGGCGCTCGTAAACTTATGTTTCCTAGGTCAGTTTTCAGATTTTTGACCGCATTAGTAAAACAACCGTCCATACGGTTTATACACAACTGTTGATAAGGCTGTGGATAAAAAATGGCGTCATTCCACGTGAGGGCCATAAGTTCCGAATGCGTCGGCTCCGCATGCACAGATGGTACCCACATGACCAAATGGTCGGACAACTAACGCGGGAAGCGACCAATCTCCCTGACCTCGGGAAGCTCACCGAAAAATATTTTGAAGGTCACATGCAAAAAACCCGCAACCACCAGGTGACCTTGAGGGCGACGTGCTCGTCGCCCTCAAGGTCACCTGGAGCGTCTACCAGAACATCATCGACGCCTACCCCCGACCGAATCACCCCCTACCTCTAACCCGGCTCTTCCGAGTTGAGTGTGGGTGACCGGGTGTTGGTCGGGGGTTGCGGGTAGAGGTCGAGGTCCTTGATGATGAGCGGACTTCAACCCCCGCGATCTTCAAAGGACCTCGACAATGTCTCACCCTACCTGCTGCTGCTCTGCGTCGCTTGATCGTTGTGATCGGTGTGATCTGCTCGTCGGTTTGGAGGGCTTCCATCTGATGAGCGTGGCTCGCACCCCAGGGGCCCTGGTGCTCGATGTTGAGTCGTGCAACCAGCTGGCGGGCTGCCCAGGTTGTGGGGTGATCGCACAAGGCCACGGGCGTATGGTGGTGGAGGTGATCGACGCGCCCTGGGCCGGGGTTCCAGTGCGGATCCGATGGCATAAACGCCGATGGATATGCCGCGAAACCACCTGCCAGACGGTGACATTCCTGGAACATGACGAGCGGGTGTGCGCACCTCGGGCGCGTCTGGGTGTGCGGGCGATCCGCTGGGCGATCCGACAGTTGCGCTTCGAGGGAGCCACTATCTTGGGGCTGGCCCGACAGTTAGGAACCACGTGGAATACCGTGTGGTCCCATATCAAGCCGTATCTGCAAGCCGCATCTGATGACCCCGCCCGCTTCGCAGGCGTGCAGGTATTGGGAGTTGACGAGCACGTATGGCACCACCAGGACCGACGCCACCGGGGCCCACGTGAGCTCACCGGCATCGTAGACCTGACGCGAGGGGAGGATCACCCCACGGCCCGCTTGCTAGTGGCCTGGTCCCGGTGGGCTTGTGCGCAAGTTGTTGACGGTTTGTTTATGCGGCTGTTGTCCAGGCCGCTTGGTGTAGTTCGTATTCGATGGGGGATTTGCCGCCGAGGCTGGTGTGGATGCGGCGGCGGTTGTAGAAGTCTTCGATCCAGGTGGCGACCCCGGTGTAGACCTGGTCGCGGGTGGTGAAGGTACGCCGGTAGTAGTACTCGGTTTTGAGGGTGGCCCAAAAGGATTCGGCCATGGCGTTATCCCAGCACACTCCGGCCCGCCCCATCGACACTCTTCCTTTCACGGCGCGCATGTAGGCTGCCAGTTTCTGGGAGGTGAACTGTGTTCCCCGATCAGCGTGGAGCACGACCCCAGTGGGGAAGCCGCCACGGGTGGTGGCGGCCATGTCGAGCGCGGTGATGACCAGGTCGGTGCTTTGCTGCTCGCCCATGGCGTATCCCAGGACTCTACGCGAGTGCGCATCACGCACGGCGCACAGGTAGACCCAGCCTTGGGCGCACCGCAGGTAGGTCAAATCCGTGATCCACACCCGGTCCAGGCCACCTTGGTCCCACTGGCGGGCGCAGTGGTCCTCATGGGCCACAGGACCCCGGCCGCGCCTGGACGGGCGTGGGTGCGTGTTCAGGCCTGTGAGACCTTGGCGGCGCATCGACGCGGCGACCGCCCGCACACCCACATCCACGCCCGCGCGCGCCAGAGCATGGCGGATGCGAGGAGCCCCATAGGTGCCACCGGACACCTCGTGTTCCCAGGCCACCGCCTCATCCAAACGCCGACGCGCCGATGCGCGCTCACCCCTGTGGGACGCCCGGTTTTTCCACGCGTAATAGCCCGCGCGCGTGACCTCTAGAACCTTGGCCATCAAGGTAATCGAGTAGGAAGCCCTTGGGCGCGTCCATCAGTTCAAAGCGCTGGTGTTTTGGTGCACGGAGGCGAAGAAGGCGCTGGCTTTTCCCAAGAACTCGTTCTCCTTCTCCAGCTCGCGCACCCGCCGGCGCAGAGCAGTGATCTCAGCTTCCAGCTCGCGTGGATCAGGGCGCCCCTCACGCGCGGCCTGGCGCCGCTCGCGCTCGAGTTTGACCCACCGGCCCACCACCGATTCACCCAGCCCTAAATCCCGGGCCACAGACGCGATCGTAGACCCTGTATCCAACACCAAAGACGCGACATCACGACGATACTCCGGCGTAAAACGACGACGAGTTCCCATAACAGGCACCTCACTCTCCGCAGGCACACACCCGCTTAACGAAGTGTCAACAACACAAGCCTAACCCCACGGGAAGGTCTGGCACCGTGTACAAGAACTGGCTAGAAGAGCGCGGCGAAGACTTCCGCTCCGGTATCCAGATCGCGACGCTAGACCCCCCTTCCAGGGACAGCAAGAACGCCATCGACGATCAACTCCAAGACGCCACCAGCGTCCTGGACGCCTTCCATATCGTCAAGCTCGCTGGCGACGCTCCAGGTGAGGTGCGTCGCCGCGTCCAGCAAGACACCCTGGGTCACCGCGGGCGCAAAGGTGACCCCCTCTATCAGATCCGCAATCTTTTGCGCGCCTCGCGTGATCGACTCACGAAGCGTCAACAAGAACGCCTCCGTGAGGCCTTCGTGGCAGATGAGGCGCATATCAGTGTCGAAGTCGCCTACCTTCACCGGGCAAGTCCGCGAGGTCTTCCACCAAGACACACCCGCCCAAGGCCGACACCTGACCACACGCCTTATTGAGCGCCTACTAGCCTGCCCCATCCCCGAAATCGCTCGCCTGGGCCGGACCCTACGCAAATAGAAGGACGCACTCGACGCCTACTTCGACACCGACGGAGCAAGCAACGCACCCCACAGAAGCCATCAACGGACATTATCGAACTAGGCAGACGCACCGCCAGAGGCTACCGCAACCCCACCAACAACCAACTCCGAATGCTCCTCACCACCGCAGACCTAGACGCCTCCCCCCACACTCCTCAACTCTTAAGAGCCTCCGAAGGCTCAGCGTCCAACCCGTCATTCGTGTCTTGTGCACCCTTTGGCCCGGCTTCGCATCATCTTCATCCGAGTACATTAGAGCAGAAGCATACTCTCCCAATTCCATCAGAACATCTCGCAGTGTCTTCTTAACAGGATCATTTTCAGAAGACAAGAAAGACGTTGTCTGAGACGGACCGCTCTCGCGATCTCCTGGATCATTGAAATCATTGTCGATATCTGAATCTTCATCCATACCACAAAAGTCAGAATTTCTCGACTGAGCAAGGCAGTACGTCGATGCAAGCGTCACTACCCCGATCGTGACCTCAACCTCAGTACCAATTCGTTCTTTATCTGTTTTGTGCACTACGGACTTACGGATAATTGGAACAGAGAAGAAAGATCTCCATCGTGACGAGGATGTGTCCCGACTCTCCCCTAACCCTACACTCCCTATACCAAGAGCCTCGAGGGGAATTAAGTTAGGCCCTCCACTCACAAAAGACCGCAAAGACGCGACATGTTTGACATTTTCCCGAATCACCTCCTCCCTCCGCCGTAAACCTCTCGTGAAGATCGGACCGGCAGAATTACTCCAAACTGTCAGGAACCGTTTGCGCGACGGACCGTCATTACCCTCCAAAAACCAGAACTCGAACTTGATATATTCGCCATCGGGCACGTACTTGTCACGTATCTCTCGGGCAAACTGTGCCGAATACTCGTACACCTGCATGGAAATCGCTCGTTGATGAGAACGCTTTTCGACCTGCTTCATCCAGTCATTCTTCGCAATATCGCATGGAAGAGCACCATGAAATACGTCTACTCCCTTTGCCAGGAAAGCACAAAGATTCCAAAAGATATCCGGGATCTCATCGTAGTAATCGAAGAACAGTGGTTTAAGTCCCAGCCGCTCAGCACGCAGAAGCTGCAAGAAGTTCGTGTCCTTGTTGCAGGCGATTGTCCTTTCCATCACGGCATATCTGTGATAATGCTGAGATTCCCCTTCTCCTTCCACGCGTGCGACTCCCGATAAGCTCCTTATGAGAGGGGTATCGACGAGGCTGCTGCCGACGATGATTGTCGGGGCATCTTTGAAGAGCTCCATCAGTCGCTTGGTAGTCCGATCATGACTTTCCTCGTAGTCACTCTCAGAAAAAACCACAGTCCCCGCAGTATTCTCTTTATCATCAATCCTTCCGTGGACATATAGAAGATTAACCGTGGCGCCGCCACCACCTTTTTCATTGATAATTTCCTCAGATCCGTCATCTTTGAGGATTGAAACAGTCACATGCGGGCACCGCTTTTGAGTAAGTTCGGCGGCTTCCTTGTACAGCTTTACCTTCTCAATGATTCTATTTTCGATATGCGTATCATAATTTGTGGTGATAATATCGACTCTTTTATCCTGAAGGAGTATTCCAATGACGAGTTCAGCGAGAGCATTCAGCATCCTTCCCTCTTTGTACCCAGAATTCCTGTACAGTGTTTCCGAGATAGCACGGCTGATCGTTTTCCGATCAGGAGCTTTCGCAACCGCGACAGTTGCCTTCTGTTCGGCCGAAAATTCCTGTGAATTAAAGAAATCTGAGCATGCTTTGCTGTAGTCAGGCGTAGCATGATCACAACACAAAGTATGGCGCGCGACCTCCGTCACGAGGTCGTTCCACGAAATTCCCGTACGTCCTATCGTGACGCCGGCGCCGCAAAATATGACGACTCTATTAGACCTTCTGATCTCTCCCCAAAGATCGTGCACGGCTTGTGCTATTTCTTTTGGCATATCCACATCTTCTGGAGTTTCGGCTTTTCTGTCCATGTTTGTGTTACCCCTTCATTGAGACTATGCGAAGCACAGTGATTTTTACATGCACAGCCTCTCAGCGTCCAAATCGTGACTCTTCGACAAAAGCTTGTGTGGCTGAGGCTCAACGGCGCAAGCACAGCTTCTGGCTGCCGCGTACTAGGTACAACTAGGGCGGAAGCTGGCCAGTGATGTCAATTGTGCAGTCGCTGGAGGAAGGACACCTCTGACTATAGGAACACACCTGGTCGCCGGGGTTCTCTCAGTGTCTTGCGTGCCGCCTTGTCGGGCTGACGTAGGTGTAGCATCCAACGAAAAGGCACACATACGTTCGTGGCAGCAATGACTGTGACGGTACCGACACGGAAACTGTACCCCAGCCGATTTGTTCAGTAGAATTGAATCTCCCCAGGTCGGAGCGCACAAGCTTCACGGTAGGGACCAAGGTCCCTCAGGTGGAACGGGTTGAAATCGATACCCCTGAAGGACCTTGATCCACACTCTCCGCTTAGTGATAGAACACGGATAGCGCTAGGCGCTCTTAGCTCTCTCCAATGCGGCAACGCGGTCAGCTATTCGCATCGACTCCTGCTCTCTCAGCTGGGCAGCGATATCACTCCACTTCGTTTGGAGCCTTTGTTTTCGAGGGTCAGGGTCAGGGTCAGGGTCTATCTCTCTTTCAAGGTTAAGGATCGCTTGGTCCCGCTGGGATTCACCCCAATCCTTGAGAAACTGTTCGCCTCTGTGCGATATCTTACTCCCCGACAGAGCAGTGTTCGACAGATATATCGTTGCTTGACTCATCTTGGACTTTTATACCGCTCGTGAAACAGCCTTCGCCAGAATGTTCGGGAAGTCGCTGGACAACTGCCCCGATGGCTAAACACACCGGTAGGTAGTCCTACCTAGAACTGAACCGCATCTCTCAACGACACACGGCACCTTCACTACGGGCGGTAGTCTCCTCCCTCCGTGATCGACTATGCGTCGGAGCCGCTCACCGGCGTCTCTCGGCGCACCTCATGAACTGTGCGCCCCGTCGGCAAAAACACCTCGGGTTTAAGATGATAACACTGAACGTCGCACAATGTCCGAGCATTCCAATGTTGACTATATTGAAGCGTACATCACAGTTTTCATGGTATTCACGCCCGAACATTGGAAACCCACTGCACGCCTTCACCCCAACACAAAACCTGCCTCGATACGTATCGAGGCAGGTCAACCATGGATTTGAACGGTGGAGCTAACGGGACTCGAACCCGTAACCCCCTGCTTGCAAAGCAGGTGCGCTACCAATTGCGCCATAGCCCCGTCGGAGACTGCTAGTTCTCCACGGTGTCCGTCACGGACGTCCACAGGTCGGCGTTATCAGAGAGATCAACCAGAACTTGTCGAACGACGATGCCAACGGCGACGACGGATCCGACAGCCACACAGCACGTGACCCATTTCTTCATGATGTCCTCCGCTCAAACTCGCCTGCGGATGGTGGGCCTAGGTGGGCTCGAACCACCGACCTCAGTCTTATCAGGACTGCGCTCTAACCTACTGAGCTATAGGCCCAACCGGCACCCTTGCGGGCACTCGGATATAGTACACAGGACCGGGCCGTCCGGCAAAATCGAGACTTGGTGACGTCCAACACGAATCCGTCGCGACGGGGCGCGGCGCAGAAAGAGAACCCTCGTGACCTCAATCATCGACTACGTCAGGAGCGCTACGACTCCGCTGCGCTCCGACCTCTCCCCCGCCGACGCGCTCGCGCTCGCATGCCTGACCTACGTCGACTGTCACGCGCTGCCCGGCCCCCGCTCCACCCATGGTTGCCTGCTCCGCGACGTCGCCCAAGCCTCGTCGATACCCGCCCTCTTCCGTCACTCGAGCGTAACGCATTCGGACCGCGCGCTCCTGGAGGCAGTCGGCGCGAGCCCGCGTTTTCGTGGCGTGCGGGTGCGCGACGCCGTCACGAGGATCGGCGTGCAGCCCCTCGCGCAGTTCGGCGCGCTCACCTTCGTTGACGAGGCCGGGGCTCGTTTCGTGGTCTTCCGCGGGACGGACACGACCGCGGTCGGATGGGCGGAGGACGCCCACTTCGGGCTCGAATTCCCGACGATCGCGCAGCGGTGGGCGGCGCGCTACCTGGACTACGCTGCCGGCCGAGGAGGCGGACCCCTCACCGTGATCGGGCACTCTAAGGGCGGCAACCTGGCGCTCTACGCGGCTGCCTCCTCCCCCGCCGTCGAGCGCGTCTATGCGTTCGACCCGTTGGGTTTTCCCGCGTCGGTCGTTGACGACGGTTTCTTTCGCGGCATCGACGGGCGAATGCGTATCTACGTGACGGCCGACTCGTGGGTGAGCCCGCTGCTTCCCCTGCCCGCCCCGGCGACGGCTGTCGCGTCGTCCTGGCCGGGGCCTCTCAGCCACAACCCGTACTCATGGCTGATCGAGGGCTCGTCGCTGCGGCGCGATCTGCGGCCACCTTCGCGTTCCGGGGCTGCGCTCGGTGGCCTCGTCGGCGTCCTGCTGAGGGTTCGCCGACGCGGATAGCCGACACGCAGACAAGCACGCACACAGGCAGTCACAGACGCACGCAGGCACACAGGCATAGCAAAAGGGGCCGGCGTGAGCCGACCCCTTGCGCGAGTGCCCTCACTCGTCCATGAGAGACACCTTGATGCCGCCCACCAGGGACGCGACGACGTTGTAG
>BNJU01000311.1_pt1 | contig 243384 bp, 194 predicted proteins | sample 8539281 | NCBI WGS metagenome assembly BNJU01 (sample SAMD00202456, study PRJDB9452) | human saliva metagenome | isolation source: human saliva | place: Japan | reverse complement strand
ACTATTGCAGTGACAGGGCTTACTTTAGGATTGAGTTTTGCAGGCCTTAACTACGCTTCAGCTGAAGAACACCATACCCCTGTTAATGAAGCGACTGTTGAAGCCATCATCAAAGAAGGCGCTATTGACGTTGAGGCTCCAGCGACTAATGAAGCCACAGCCAAACCAGTAGAAAACACACCTTCTACTGCTTCAAGCGAAACTGCTACAGTATCAGAAGCACCAGTAGCTGCCTCTGAAGTGGCTTCATCAGAAACAGTCTCTGAAAAACCAAGCTCTGAAGTCACAAGCACATTTGTTTCAGCCTCTGAAACACAAAATTCAGAATCTAAATCATCTGTCGCAACAAGTGTGACAGAAAAAACTGCGGAAGAAACTGCATCCCATGAAGACCGTACTATAGATGTTACCGACAGAGGTATTTACCCACCTCCACCATGGTCTTCTCGAGTGGAAAATGTTACAGGTGGTGAGTATTACACTGACGATGATGGTTTTTGGCATTATAGAAATGAAAATGGCGATGACTACATTGATGGTCATACTATCGATGGTGTTAAGGTTTATTTTGACTATAAAGGTAGACAAGTAAAAGGAAGATTTGGCTTAGATCAACACTTTTACGATAAAGATTCTGGTGCTCTAGTTACGTCCAGTTATGTCAATGATGGCTATAACACCTACTATGTAAACAAAGAAGGTTATAGGCTTATCGGTCATCAAAAAATTAACGGAGATTGGACATACTTTAACGATTCTGGCGCCCAGTTAAAAGAGTCATTCGACCCTGAAGGTCGTTATTATGACGAAAATGGTCGACGGACTGACCTCGGTACTAATCACTATTTTCAATTACATAATAAGTGGTACTACATCGGAAATGATGGCAAGATTTTAAAAGGACCTCAAACTATCGACGGTGTTAAAGTCTATTTTGGTAATTATGATGGTATCCAAGTAAAGGGTGACTTTGCTAGTGATGAGCATTATTATGACAAGGATTCTGGTGCCTTGGTGACTAATCGCTTTGTTCATTCAATATACGACTTCTATGTAGATGAAAATGGTAATAGAGTTACAGGTCAAAAAAACATTGGAGGTACTTGGTACTACTTTGCACCTGCACAAATCAAAGACGAATTTGGTCCTGATGGCTATTATTATGATAAAGAAGGTAAACGAACTGATTTAGGTATCAATCGCTATTACCAACTTCACACACACTGGTATTATATTGGTAAAGATGGCAAGATTTTAAAAGGACCTCAAACCATTGATGGCGTGAATGTATATTTTGACACTGATGGCAAACAAGTTAAAGGGCACTTTGCAGCTGATAACCGTTTTTACGACAAAAATAATGGTTGGCTCGTCACCAATCGTATTGTGAATATGTATGGTGATAAAACCTATTACATTGATGAAAACGGCTATAAGTATACTGGTGTCAAAGAAATCAATGGGGCATTGTATTATTTTGAACCTGAACAAGTTTTTAATAAATTTGCCGAAAATGGTCGTTATTATGATGATAAAGGTAAACAAGTTGATTTCGGAACAAACCGCTTCTTCCACTTAAATGGATATTGTTACTATGCTGGAGATGACGGCACAATTTTAACAGGCAGACAAACGATTAATGGTATGGATGTTTACTTCGAGAACACTGGTGTCCAAGTCAAAGGCAGATTCATATCTGATTATTCAGGTAAGAATTTCCGCTATTATGATAAGGATTCCGGTGCCTTAGTCAAAAATCAATACGTTATTGCCTATAATGGTACTACTGGTCAAAACGAGAGATATTATCTGGATAATCAAGGACAACCATTAACCGGACCTCAAACCATTGATGGAAAGCAAGTGTACTTCCACGAATTAGGAAATTACTCTAACAATTACGGTGGTTGGCAAATATTCGATAATTTTGCTGAAGGACGGTACTATGATCAAGATGGTAATCTCGTTGACCTTGGTAAAAACCGTTACGTCCAAATCAAAGAAAATTGGTACTATGTTGGTAATGACGGAAAAATCTTAACAGGATACCATACAATTGATGGTGTTGATGTCTATTTTGATAACAATGGTGTACAAGCAAAAGGAACATTTGACTCTAATGGCAGGTTCCACGATAAAGATACTGGAGGATTAATTTATAATCAATTCATTACAGTCAAAGATAAAACGTACTATATCGACGATGAGGGTAGGCCCGTTGAAGGGTTAGCTGTTATCAAAAATACCGAGTACTTCTTTGACAAACAAAAGGGAGCTCAGATAAAAGGTGACTTCGCTGTGAATGGCAAATACTATGATGGTATCACTGGAGCTCTTGTAACCAATAGCTATGTACGAGTCGGATCAGATTGGTACTATGTAAATAGTAAAGGTAAACGCCTCAAAGGAGCTCAAATCATTAATAATGTAGCCGTTTACTTCAACCCTCAAAATGGTAAACAACTTAAAGGTGGATTTGACGAAGACGGTTACTTCTACGACAAAGACTCCGGTGCCAAGACTGATTTAGGAAAGAATCACTATGTGCAAATCAACGATGCTTGGTATTATATTGGTTCTGAAGGTAAAATCCTAAAAGGAGAGCAAACTATTGATGGTGTACAAGTCCATTTCGACACTATTACTGGTGTTCAAGTTAAGGGTAACTTCATTACTAAAGATGGACGATTAATTACTGAAAAGGATCATGCTAGCTATACTCCGGCTGAAAAATTCTTCGATAAAGATTCTGGCGCCCTAGTCAAAGGTCGTTACTTTACCCATAAAGGCAAGTGGTATTATGCTAATGATCAGGGAATCTTACTAAAAGGGTCTCAGACCATCGACGGTGTAAATGTCTACTTCCACCCTTACTACTTCGGTGGTCAAGCTAAGGACCTTGTTTTGGACGGCTATTACTATGATAAAGACACTGGTGCTCGGCAAGAAATCCCTAAAAATACATTTTTCAAGGCCGGAAACAAATTATACTACTTTGATAGTAATGGGGATTTCGGTAGAATGACAATAGATGGAAAGACTATTGTGTTTATTCTTGGGGTGAAGTTATTCGAGGTGGATTAGGACCCTACAACACTCTTCCATATTATGATGAAGAAACAGGTGCTGCTATCCACAAAACCGGTCTCATAAAATCAGGCAATAATTGGTTTTACCTTGATGAAAACGGTCGAAAAGTCAAAGGGCTACGAGAGATTAATGGTAAAATCTATTATTTCTCTGATGGACCAGAATCAAGATATGGGCATTATTATGATCAGGTCCGTGGCTTATTAGTTAACCCTTATAATGAAAATTACTATAATAGCACTTCAAAAGCTGCACCTACATACTTCTTTGATGCTGAGACAGGTGCTGCTTTAACTAACCAATTCTTTAACTGGGAGGGAGATTGGTACTACTTTGGTCCTGACGGAAAAGCGCTTATTTTCGATCAAGTTATAAACGGACAACATCTCTACTTCAGAAATAATGGTAAACAAGTCAAAGGACAATTTATCTCAGATTATAAAGGAACTCGCTATTATGATGAAAATTCTGGCGAACTTGTTACTAATCAGACACGTACCATTAACGGAGTAACCTATCTCTTTGATGAAAACGGACGTCCTACTCAATTGTGAGATTTATCTTATTATAGTAAGTATGTTTGTCTAAATGTTCTTTAAAAAAACACAAAAGGAAGTCGACAGTTGGTCAACTTCCTTTTTCATATAATCAATCACTGTCATTCAAACAGAACCCAATTATGACATTTTTTTAACATTTACGATTATCTTGTAAAAAAACTTGTTTGTAATTAAAAAAGTATTATAATAAAGATAGGTGAGCATGTAAGCGTTTTACTAAAACGTTGAAAGTGTACTACAGAGGGATTAGGATTAGGAACTTGGCTTTAGAATTCTAACGTCAAAATAATTTTTTATGCATGAAAACTGGTCCTTAGGCACTTTGGCATGATAATCTAAGGCTCTTTTCATACACACATCTGTCTATAATACAAAACTAGAGCTTTAGAGAGAATGTTTCAAACTAAAAGTTCTAGTTTTTTGTATTTAAAGACATATGCCATAGGCTGGATTCAATAATAAAACGAAAGGAGAGAAATAAAAGTATTAGGATAAATAAGTGAAGACACTTGTTTCTAGATATGAATTACACAGCATAAGCATATTCTCCTTGCCACACGTTTGACGTGCTCCCCTATAAAATCTTCTTATGATCATGACATGAGAGATTTAGATATGGGACTCAGTCGTTTTAACAGATTTGCCTACTTTTAACACTATTTTAACGGCGAGCTCCTTTATAACCACCCAAACATCGGTGTTCATTTTATGAAAGGAGTCTATCATGAATACTGAAATGAATTATCCATGGCACGTGTACAAGAAGCACCTTGTGGCACTTTCTTGTGTAACCGCACTAGCTGCTTTTTCCCTAGTTGCTCGCCCTGCATTTGCGGAAGAAGTAAAAGCATCTGATACGAATGCTAAGACCGAAGTTGTCGCACCTGCTATAGAAAATGTAGTGGCTACTGTTGAGACTAAGACACTTGATGAAAATCCAACAGCAACTACAACAGATGCACCAACAGGCACAAGCATTATCAATAGCGAAGCTACAAGTGTTACCACTGATACTACAGCTATTCCTGAAACAGCTAAACCCTCTTCAGACGCTTCAAGTACAGTTATCTCTGAAACAAATTCAACAAGATCAGAAATACCTACTTCTAAAACAGGAGCTACAGTAAGTGAAACTGCTAGTATGGAAAACGCTAGATATGAGGACATCTCAGAAAATCGACTTAAGACTGATGTTTCTTCCTTCAATAACGATGAAAACACAGAAATTCAAGACGAAGATCCTGAAGAAAATATTACAGGTGGTCAATGGTATAGTGACGTACAAGGTAGTTGGCACTACAAAAAAGACGGTAAAGACCTTATAGGTGCACACGTTGTTGACAATCAGCACGTGTATTTCCATGAAGATGGTAAACAAGCCAAAGGTGAGTCTGTCCAACGTAATAACCATTATTATTTCTACGACCAGAATCTAGGGCATAGGATAACTGAACAGTTTGTCAAGGTAGCTGATTTTCCTCACGATGAATACCGTTACTTTGGTAAATATGGTGTAGCTGTAACAGGCTGGCAAGATATTAATGGAAACCGTTACTATTTCTATCCTGACACTGCGTATAGAGTCTCCATTCCTTGGTACCAAGGAGATTGGGATGACTTCCATAAAGTTTACATTGATAGCAAGCCATACTACTTTGGACATGATGGTGAACTTTGGCGAAACCGCTATGTCAGATCTCTAGGGGGAATTCCTGGTGGCTATAAGAGCATGGATTTCGGAACATTTTACCTCGGCGATGATGGACAATACGTTACAGGCTGGCAAAAGAAAGGCGAAAAAGAATATTATTATTTTGAATACGGACGGCAAGCTCGAGGAATCGGATTCAACAACAATGACAGCCAAACCAATGTTATGGGGCAATTTATTAGGTTCCCAGAAGGTATCCGTTACTTTGAACCTTATACTGGTGAACTTGTCAAAAATCGTATGATTTATAACGACAAGAATATGCTTTTTGAATATTCACATGGTTATATTCCTGGATGGCTCTATTTCGATAAAGACGGTATTGCAGTAACTGGACTTCAACAAGTTTGGGGTGAATACTACTACTTCCGTGATGCAGCTGGTCTCCCAATAAGAGTTCAGGGAGAAATTGTAGACTACAAGGGACATAAGCTTTACTTCGATCCAAACAATGGTCAAATGTGGCGTAATCGTAATGCCAATATTGATGGAAAAAATTATCATATTGATGAAAACGGCTACCTTACAGAGATTTAAGTCATCAATCAATTGTAATTAAGTTATTTTTGCATTATTTCAGTTTTTAAACTGAAAAGATTTTAAGATGAAGGGGAATTTATCATGATTACGAAAAGGACTAACCCAAAGAAACACCTTGTTGCTTTATCCTGCGCAACCGCTCTAGCTACTTTTACTTTAGTCGCACGACCTGCATTTGCGGATGAAGCGAAAACACCTGAAACTTCTAGTCAACCAACTGAGATTCTTGCACCTGCACAAGAAACTGTAGTAACTAATGTAGAGGTCAAAGCGCCTACTACAAATCCTATCTCAACTAATACTGAGCTACCTACTAGTACAAGTACAGTTCTTAGTGAAGCTCCTAGCAGTGAAGTCGCATCATCTGAATTAGCAAGCGAATCACCAGTAGAAATCACTTCTGAACAAGAAATTAGCAATCAAGATAATCAGGCAAATAAAACTACACCAATTAAAACAGCAACTTCAGAAGCCTCTGCTACAAAAACTTCGGTAGAAAAAGCCACTGAACCTGTTCCTGTCGAAGAAACAAAAACACCTACAAAAAACAGTGAACAACCTGCCCCAATCGATGAAAATGAAAAGCCAGTCACACCTTCTGTAACACTTGAAAATGCACCTCATATTTCTGGTGGACATTATTATAGTGATGATAATGGTAACTGGTATTACAAGGATGCAAACGGCAAAAATCTTGTCGGTCTGAACTATGTGGATAATGTTCCTGTTTACTTTAGCCAAGACGGTATTCAAATCAAAGGTGGTTTTGCAGAGGATGGCCGATACTATGACAAAGATTCTGGTGCTCTTGTAACCAAGACCTTTAAAGAACTCTTAACTTATATTGGTCGTGATGATATCAACGGTCAAAACATTTATACTACTGATTGGTACTACCTTGATGCCGACGGACGGCCACTTAAAGGTCCTCAAAATCTTGGTGGTACAAACATGTACTTCTTCCCTAATGGGGCACAAGTTAAGGGACGTTTTGCTCCTGATGGACATTACTATGACAAAGATTCTGGTGCGCTTGTAACTAATAGATTTGTTCATATTTATAACTGGAATTTCCAAAATCAAGACGGAAATCGTGTTCTTAAATTTATGCTTACTATTCCGAACGACTCTGCTATAGGATCTGACGGTAAATCACACTTTATTGATATGAGTCATTACCCACTTTCTAGCAAAGATTTAGATCGTGAAGATTTCTACTACTATGTTGATGCTAAAGGGGATAAACTGACAGGACCTCAAACCCTAAACGGCATCCATGTTTACTTCGACCAAAATGGTAGACAACTTAGAAGTGAGTTCAAATTTGACGAAGATGGTACCGTTCATTATTACGATGCAAAAAACGGTGCACGCGCTGAAAATACCATTGTCAGAACCAACACTGGTGCCTTCAAATTCGATGCAAATGGTAATGGACATTTGATGGGACCTGGTGAAGAAACAGACACTCCCGTCACTCCTACAATCTCCCTAGACAAGGCACCACGAGTTTTTGGTGGTCACTATTATAGTGATAACGAGGGCAACTGGTACTACAAGGATGCAAACGGTAAAAACCTCATCGGTCTCAACTTCGTTGACAACATTCCAGTCTACTTTGACAAGGATGGCAAACAAGTCAAAGGACGTTTTGCAGAGGATGGTCGCTATTTTGATAAAGACTCTGGTGCACTTGTAACAAAACGCTATCTTGAAACTGAAGATGGCAACTGGGTTTACGTCAATGATAAAGGTGATAAACTCAAGGGAGAACAAACTATCAATGGTGTTAAAGTCTACTTTGATGATTTCACTGGTATACAAGTCAAGGGACATTTTGCACCAAATGGTAAATACTATGATAAAGATTCTGGTGCTCTCGTAACCAATGCTTTTAAAGAAATCTTAACTTATATTGGTCGTGATGACATCAACAATCAAAATGTCTATACTACTGCCTGGTACTATCTCGATGCTGATGGTAAGCCATTAACAGGACCTCAAACCTTTGGAAATAGTCGCTTTTACTTCCTTCCTAATGGCGCACAAGTCAAGGGACGCTTCGCCCCTGATGGACACTATTATGATAAAGACTCTGGTGCTCTCGTCACTGATAGCTTTGTTCATGTCTACAACTGGAATTACCGAAATCTCGATGGTGATCGCATCTTCCACTTCACTATTACCATTCCTGGAAATGATCTCGTAGATCAGGATGGACAGTACCCAAGAGAAAGTAAAGATTTAGATCGTGAAGATTTCTACTACTATGTTGATGCTAAAGGGGATAAACTGACAGGACCTCAAACCTTAAACGGCATCCATGTTTACTTCGACCAAAACGGTAAACAACTTAGAGGTGAATTCAAATTTGACGATGACGGAACTGTCCACTATTACGATGCTAAGAATGGGGCACGCGCTGAAAATACCATTGTTAGAACAAACACTGGTGCCTTCAAATTCGATGCTGACGGTAATGGACATTTGATGGGACCTGATGAAGTATAAGAAAATAATTCAAATAACAACTATTGATATCTCATAATTACTTTGATTTAGGAATCGCTAAAAAGGAAGTCGACCAACTGTCAACTTCCTTTTTCATATCACAAGTAAACTTTTTTCCACTTTAAGAAAACTTTAGGCTTTGCTTTATATACTATAACCATCCTAAAACTTTTCTTTTTCATAATCTCCTAAATCCAGGGCCTAGGTTCTGGATTTTTTTGCGTGAAGGAGAAGTAAATGAATTTATGAAATTTGAATCAAAGCTTTTCTTCTTTTGCCGGATTAATCATATCTAGGAAATAAGCATGTACCCTTTCGTCACCCGTTAATTCTGGATGAAAAGAGGTCACTAACATCTGCTTTTCTCTAGCTGCCACAATTGCCCCTTTGACTTGAGCTAAAATCTCCACTTCTGCTCCAACAGCTTCAATAATTGGCCCACGAATAAAGACCATTGGGATTTCCCCTATTCCTTTAAATTCAGCATCTGTGACAAAACTGCCCAATTGGCGACCATAGGCATTTCTGGCTACAGTGATGTCCATACTTGCCAAATGTTTTCTTTGGTCCCCTACTATGGTTTTGGCTAACAAAATCAGACCTGCACAGGTTCCAAATACAGGTAAGCCCGAATCAATTTTCGCCTTTATCGGCTCAAACAAGTCTAAATCATGCAAGAGTTTTCCCATGACTGTCGACTCTCCCCCTGGTAGAATGAGCCCATCTAAATCAGCGTGTGCTTCCCAATCCTGTCGATTTCTGATTTGAACTGTTTCAACTCCAAGTCCGTTCAAGACCTGCTCATGTTCTGCAAAAGCTCCTTGTAAAGCCAGTATTCCGATTTTTGTCATCTATTTTCCTCGCTCTGCCATTAAGATGTCAATTTCATCCTTGTTGATACCAACCATGGCTTCACCCAAATCTTCTGACATTTGCGCCAAAATATCTGGACGATTATAGTTAGTCACTGCCTTGACGATAGCTTCCGCACGTTTTTTCGGATCTCCAGACTTGAAAATTCCTGAACCAACAAAGACACCTTCAGCACCCAGCTGCATCATAAGCGCAGCATCCGCTGGCGTCGCTACACCACCTGCCGCAAAATTGACAACCGGCAACTTGCCATGTTCGTGGACATAACGGATCAAATCAATCGGCACCTGCAAGTCTTTAGCAGTAATATAGAGTTCATCTTCTCTAAGATTTTGAATACGGCGAATTTCTTGATTCATGAGTCGCAAGTGGTGAACAGCCTGGACAATATCACCAGTACCAGGTTCACCCTTGGTACGAATCATAGATGCCCCTTCTGAGATACGTCGAAGAGCCTCACCAAGGTCCTTAGCTCCACAGACGAAAGGCACATCAAATTTGGTTTTATCCACATGAATAAGGTCATCGGCTGGTGTCAATACCTCGCTCTCGTCGATATAATCAATCTCAATTGCCTGCAAAATCTGTGCTTCCACGAAATGACCAATACGCACCTTGGCCATCACTGGAATACTAACAGCGTCCTGAATTTCCTTAATCATCTTAGGATCACTCATACGTGATACACCACCCACTGCACGGATATCAGCCGGAATGCGTTCCAAGGCCATGACCGCAGCGGCTCCCGCTGCCTCAGCGATACGTGCCTGCTCAGGGTTTTGAACGTCCATGATGACGCCCCCCCTTAAGCATCTGTGCCAAATTTTTATTTAAGTCATAACGATTTGTCATTGCAATCACCTCTCATGTTTTTATGTCCTTTATTTTACACAGGATAATTTTTTAAAAAAAGAGTCTTTTTCCCAAACTGTATGGGGACAATTATTCTTTAAATCATATCTATAGACGAAAAAATAAATAAATTAGGAAAACTATTTTATAGACTATAACTCTTATAAAAATAAGTATCTTTTTATAAGAGTATGGCGTTTTTGTATCCGTTTTCTATTGAGTTTATTAGAAAATAAGATTAAAATATAATTGTAAATTAATTTTTGGTATTCATGTTGTTTTAAATGTCACAACTTGAATTTACCAAGTCACCATACAAGGGGGAAGATTATGGAAAACAAAGTTCGTTTCAAACTTCATAAAGTTAAGAAACATTGGATTACAATCGCTGCTTCAAGTTTGGCTATCGTGGCTTCACTGATTGGCCTAGGGCAAGTCGGAGCCGATGAAGTTAAACCAGAAACGACTGCTGTTATCAGTCCTGAAAATGTCGTCTCTGACAGCAATCTTGAGACAAGTGCTAGCCTCATTACAAGAACCGAAGTAGCTCCAACGAGTACTGTTGTCGAGAATACTTCTAGTGAAGCAGTCTCTACTGACACTACATCTACTAATGTCGCTAGTCAGCCTACAGAAACGACTGCTACACAGCCTAGTAACGAGGCCGATAAAAAGGTTGAAACCGCTCAATCTAGTGAGACAACTATTGCTGATAGAAGTGCTGAACCTGTCACCGACAAAGCAAAAATACAAATGAAAATAAGTCAGAGATTACTGAGGTTAGTGAGCATCCATTATCAGGACAAGAAATCTCTATCACTCGAGGTAAATTCACATCCGACGATCAAGGCAATTGGTACTATACCAAGGACGGAAAAAATCTCACTGGATGGAATAATGTAGAAGATCGCGAATACTATTTCCAAGAAGATGGAAAACAGGTCAAAGGCCAATTTGTTGAGGTAAATGGAAAGAACTATTATTTAGATGACCATACTGGTATGCTCCTAGTCAATTGCTACCTCGATAAAGATGGAAAACATTATCAAATAGATGAGAATGGGGTTGTGACAGAGAGAACTAAACTGCCTACAAACATTACTGGTGGACATTTTGAAGCCAATGATAAGGGGGAATGGTCTTATATCACTGAACAAGGTGAAAAATTGACTGGTTTCCAATATGTGGACGGTATTGAACTCTATTTTGACAAAGATGGGAAACAACTCAAAGGTCAAGAAATCACAGTTGATGGAAAAACCTATTACTTAGATCAAAACACCGGTGCCCTTCTCAAAAATTCTTACCGTAATTGGTCTGAAAAACAGATTATCTCACGGTATAAAACAAACTACATATACCATACTAGTTACTTCAACCGAGATGGCATACGTGCCACAGGTCTCGTTAAAACAGCAGCTGGTTTCATTCACTATTTTGATGAAAATGGCGAACTGCTTAAGAATGTTGCTGTTAATGTAGGGGGCACAACCTATGTCTTTGGAGAGAGAGGACGTCTAGCTCGAAAATCCTTTATTTGGGATAAGGTAGATTTCACCTTCCCTGAAAATGTTAATTTTTATTATGGTGATGAAAAGGGCCACGCTGTTAAGGGACTTCAAACCATTGATGGTTACCAACTTTACTTCGATAAAAACGGTCGTCAAGCAAAAGATAAAATTGTTCAAATTGATGGAAAAACCTATTATTTTGATAAAAATAATGGATGTATGGTTAAAAATCAATGGGCCTCAGTCAATGTTGGTGGAATTAATCCCGCATCACAGGATTACCGTTCATACTATCTCGGAAATGATGGCGCTGCTGTGACTGGTTGGCAAGATATTGATGGAAAACACTTATACTTCACCGATACCGGTATCTATGCTTCTAATGGCATCTATTCAATCAATGGTAAAAACTATCTCTTTGAAAAAGGACAATTAGTCAAAGATGCTTATGGCGTTGTTGATAAGCCAGGGTCTAAAGTGAGATTAACATATACCTATCGAACTAATGCAGATGGAGAAGTCCTAACTGGTAAACAAACCATCGATGGAACAGAGTATGTCTTTGCTTCAGATGGTCATGTTGTCGATGGTGTCATAGGTTATGACGGCAAACTTTATCTAGTCAAAGATAGTAAAATACAAAAAAACTATTTTGGAGCCTTTTTTTCCAAAAATCCAATTTTAGGTGGAATTAATTTCACTGGAATCTATGGAACTGATGAAAACGGTGTCCTCCTAGAGGGTGTCCAACGAGGCTTAGATGGTCAACTGCACTACTTCCAACCTGAGGTAAAAAGTGTTGATAAACCTACATGGAAGAAATCGATGGCAAGCGCTATCGTCTAACAAAATGGTATCTTCCTGAACACCACGCTGGTATGTACACCACTATTATCCTCACTAACGATACTTTGAAAGTCGATGACAAGACCTATACGATTGATAATGAGGGAGTTGCAACTGAGTTTACGGCCAAAAACCAATTTGTTCGTGATGACAATTGGAACTGGTACTACTACGATACTGATGGCAAGCTCCTAACTGGTCGTCAAACCATTGATGGTGTTCAACTCTACTTTGATAAAAATGGTAAGCAAGTCAAAGGTAGCCTAGTAGACATTGATGGTGATACTTACTACTTTGACAAGGATAGTGGGGCTATATGGACCAATAGTAGTCTAACTCTCAATGGAATGACCTACGAAATTGATGACCAAGGCCGTGTGACATCGTCACTTCGAAATACCTTTGTTCAAGATAAGGATGGTGACTGGACCTACCTCAAGGATAAAGGGCAAGTAGCTACTGGATGGCAGACTATTGATGGTATTCAACTCTACTTTGATGGCACTGGGAAACAAATCAAAGGTGAGCGTATCCTTATAGATGGGAAGTACTACTATTTCGATAAGAACAGTGGCGAACTCCTTCGTAATGCATTCCATTCCTTTAGTTCCTCATATAAGCTCTACTTTGGAAATGATGGTGCGCAAGTTTTCGGCTGGTACACACTAGATGGTCATCGTGTTTACTTTAAAGAAGACGGTCTACAAGCTAAAGATAAGGTACTTTCAATTGATGACAATTACTATTACTTCAATCAAGATGGTCAACTTCTTGTTAATGGTTCCGCTAAATCATATAATAGTTTATATCTTGCAGATTCAGAAGGAAACTATTATCCGGGTGGAGAGAAATTGACGGTAAGACCTATTACCTAGATCCAAGCGAAAAGCACTACTACTATAATAGAACAGCATCTATAGACGGTAAGACCTATCTTTTCGGTTCTTACACGGAATTATTGCGTAATGACAGTAATTACGCATATGCTTCAGACGAAAATGGAATCGTTCGAACAGGATTCTACCGCACTGATAAAGGCTACCTATGCTATCTTGAGCCAAGAGTAATTTCTGACTACCAACCAACTTGGAAGGAAATTGACGGTAAGCTCTATCACTTCGAAAAATCAACTTCATTAGGGAAACATCTTTACGGTTCTCCAATCACAACCAATGCAACCCTTGAAAAAGATGGCAAAACTTATGTCATTGATGAAAATGGTGTGGCAACTGAGAAAGTGAATTAATGGGGAAAGAAAAAAATTTTTTCCACTTTAAGAAAACTTTAGGAATAGCTTTGTATACTACAACCATCCTAAAACTTTTCTTTTTCATAATCTCCTAAATCCAGGGCTCAGGTTCTGGATTTTTTTGTGCAAACATCTACTTCTCTCAAACGTCTCTATTGCACTATTAATTTAAACTATGAGTATGTATGAGTTTTCTATTGAAGTTATTAGAAAATAAGATTAAAATATAATTGTAAATTAATTTTTGGTGTTCATGTTCTTTTAAATGTTACAGCATGAATTTACCAAGTCACCATACAAGGGGGAAAATTATGGAAAACAAAGTTCGTTTCAAACTTCATAAAGTTAAGAAACATTGGATCACAATCGCTGCCTCAAGTTTGGCTATCGGGGCTTCACTAATTGGACTAGGACAGGTCGGAGCTGATGAAGTCAAGCCTGAAACGACTGCCGTTACCAGTCCTGAAAATGTCGTCTCTGACAGCAATCTTGAGACAAGTGCTAGCCTCATTACAAGAACCGAAGTAGCTCCAGCAAGCACTACTGTTGAGAAAGCTTCTAGTGAAGCAGTATCTTCTGACACTGCATATACTAATGCGACTAGTCAGCCTGCAGAAGCAACTGCTAAACAGCCTGCCAGTGAAACTGATAAGAGGGTTGAATCCGTTCAATCTGGTAAAACAACTACAACCGATAGAAGTGTTGAAACCTCATCCGAAACAAGCGACAACGCAACTACTTCACAGGAAGCACCTTCACAAGGTGGAAAATTTACTTCTGATGACCAAGGCAACTGGTATTACCTAGACAGTGACGGCCACAAACTAACGGGCCCACAAACCATCAATAACTTTAACCTCTACTTCCATGACAATGGGATCCAAGCAAAGGGTGAAAAGATTACCATTGATGGTAAGGATTACTACTACGATAAAGATAATGGGCGTAAGGTAACTGATACAAGCATTGAAGTAGACGGTAAAACCTATCTAGCAGATGCTGATGGCATCCTAACCGAAAAAACACAACTACCTACTCAGGTCGTGACGGGTGGTCATTTCCAATCTGACAACCAAAAAGATTGGTATTACTACACTGCCAACGGTGAAAAATTGACTGGTTGGCAAAATGTTGATGGTGTCATCCTTTATTTTGATAAAGATGGCAAACAAGTCAAAGGACAAGAACGAGAGATTGGTGGAAAATACTATCGATTCGATGAGAATGATGGTTCTCTATTAACGAATCAGTGGCATCACACTTCAATTTTCAATGGCTATAGGACAGAACCTCAATATACAACTTATACTAATTACTTAGGCGAAGATGGTGCTGCATTTATTGGATGGCATACCATTGACAGTAAACGTTATTATTTCAAACCTGATGGACTTTTGGCTAAATGATACTGTCACAATTGATGGGAAGATTTATCTTTTTGATTACCAAGGACAATTGGTCAAGAACAAATATGGCATTGTTGAAACTCCTTCAATGTTCCATGCAAACACTTCTACCTACCGTACCAATGCTAACGGCGAAGTCTTAACTGGTAAACAAATTATCGATGGAAAAGAATATATCTTTGCTTCAAAGGGTCAAGTTGTTGATGGTATCATAGGTTATGACAGCAAACTTTATCTAGTCACAGATAGTAAAATAGAAAAAAACTATTTTGGAGCCCTTTTTTCAAAAAAAACATTTTGGGGCGGGCCTAGTTTCTCTGGAATCTATGGAACTGATAAAAACGGTGTCCTCCTCGAGGGCATCCAACGAGGCTCTGATGGTCAACTGCACTACTTCCAACCTGAGGTAAAAAGTGTTGATAAGCCTACATGGAAAGAAATCGATGGCAAGCGCTATCGTCTAACAAAATCATATCGAACAGAAAGATATGCTGGTATGTACACCACTATTATCCTTACTAACGACACTTTGAAAGTCGATGATAAGACCTACACAATTGATAATGAGGGAGTTGTGACTGAATTTACGGCTAAAAACCAATTTGTTCGTGATGATTTCTGGAACTGGTACTACTACGACAAAGAGGGCAAACTCCTAACAGGCCGTCAAACCATTGATGGTGTTCAACTCTACTTTGATAAAAATGGTAAGCAAGTCAAAGGTAGCCTAGTAGAGATTGATGGTAAAACTTACTACTTTGACAAAGACAGTGGGGCTATGTGGACGAATACCACTCTCGAAAAAGACGGCAAGACTTATATCATCGATGAAAATGGTGTGGCTACTGAGAAAGTGAATTAAAAAGGAAAGACAAAATATTTCTACCACTTTAAGAAAACTTTAGGATTTAATTTATATACTATAACCATCCTAAAACTTTTCTTTTTCATAATCTCCTAAATTCAGGGCCTATGCTCTGGATTTTTTTGTTTTTTAAACTCTTGTGACTGCTAAAATTATGACATTTGCCATTCACTCTCTTTTTATGTAATCGTTTTCTTATTTTTATCTAAATTTCTTATTTTTTCTTGAAACTCTCTAAAATAGCGCTATAATAGAACTTAGGAAATGGAGGAAAAAGTATGAAAGTACATTCTAATTTTACTGGACAAAAGTCCAAAAAACGTCTGATCGCATTCTCATGTGCAACTGCCCTTGCAGGTTTTGCCCTCATAGCAAGACCTGCCTTCGCTGAGGAAGCTAAAGCTGAAAACTCATCAAACCTTGATGTGACTGCTGCTACCACTGCCAATGTGGAAACTACAGCAGACCTCGTAGAAACAAAGGTTGTTGAAGCTCCTCCTACTACTGAAAATGTAACTAGCACTGAAAGTACCACAAATGTTTCAGAACAAGCTACAACTTCTGCTACAAGCTCTGAAACTGCAAGTGAAATGGCTTTAACAACTGCAAGCGAAAGCCAAGCACCTGCAAAATCGGCCACAGGCCAAACACGAGAAGCTGTAACTACAGACCGAGCTGCCAGTGAAACTGCTTCAGTACCTAATGAAACAAACGTCACTGGTGGTCAGTACTATAGTGATGACCAAGGCAACTGGTACTATAAAGATGCCAGCGGTAAAAACCTTACTGGAGACCAAACCATTGATGGTGTACGTGTCTCTTTCCGCGAAGATGGTAAACAAATTAAAGGGCCAGATTTCTATTGGTCTGGTGATCTACGTCGTTATTTCGATGATAATTCTGGTCAACTTCAAACCAATCGTTACCTAGAATACAAGGGCAATTGGTATTATTTAGATGCTACTGGACGACCACTAACAGGCGAACAAACTATCAATGGTCAAGAAGTTTATTTTAATAATGATGGTATTCAAATCAAAGGTGACTTTAGTGGAGAATCTTATAGTTATCCAGATCAAAGCTTCTATTACGACCCTAACTCTGGTGCAAGGGTCCGAAAAGAAGGTCTAGTTCAGAATAAAAAAGGCCAAACTTTCTACATCAAGAACGATGGTTCTAAATTTACAGGAATACGTGAAATTGATGGTAACATCTACTATTTCAAAGCACGTGAAGCTGCCTCTCCTGTTGATACCGGCGTCCTACAAAAGGGAATCAGTATTTTACTAGAAGAAGGTCAAAATTCACCACGTTCTTACGGTTATGGTACTCCTATTAATATTACACGTCGCTATTATTTTGACTCAGTTACTGGTCAAGCCGTTAAAAACCGCTATGTCCAAGAAAATGATGGCTGGTACTACTATGGTGAAGATGGAAATGCTATTCGTCCTCAGAATGGTGAAGCCAATATAGATGGTCAAATCGTTTACCTCTATGCCAATGGTCGTCAGGCTAAAGGAGAGCTTGTTCTCGACAATGGTATTCTTCGCTACTATGATCCTAATTCTGGAGCACGCGTCACTAACACCACTCTAACAATTAATGGTATGACCTATCGATTTGATGAAAATGGTGTCGGTACGGATGCTCCTAACCCAAATGGTTATTATAGTGATGATAACGGAAACTGGTATTATAAAAACGCAAATGGAGACAACCTTACTGGAGCTCAAATTATCAATGGACAAAAAGTGTTCTTCCGTGACAACGGTCAACAGGTCAAAGGGGCTTATGGTAATTCTTACGGTGATTTATACGCATTCTACGATGTTAATTCAGGAAACCTTGTAACCAATCGTTATGTTGAATACATGGGTAATTGGTTTTATGTAGGTAAAGATGGTAAACCAGTCAAGGGACCTCGAAATATCGATGGACAAGATGTCTTCTTCAACTATCGAGGGGTACAAGCCAAAGGTGATTTGGTCGAGATGGCGTATATATGCCTGAGTACTACTACGATAAAGATAATGGTCGCAAAGTAACCAAAGCTGGGTTTGTTAAAGATAACAGAGGCTTAACTTACTATCTTGACGAGAAAGGTGAAAAAGTCCTTGGACTTCATGAAATCAATGGTGATTTATATTACTTCCGTCAAGGAGGTGCCTATAAATACACCCAACTAGGTGACATGTGGCAGGATAGTATTAATTACATCAATGGTAAAATCTACTACTTCGATCAATTTGGTAAGGCTGCCAAAAATCGCTTTGTCTTTACGGAAGGAGCTTGGCACTATTTCTACGGTGATGGTACAGCAGCTACCGGTGCCGTTCAAATTAATGGGCAAAAACTTTACTTCGATACAAATCATGGTAGACAAGTTAAAGGCGCTTTTGCACCAGATGGTCACTACTACGATGAAAACTCTGGTGAACTAGTCACCAACCAAACACGTACTATCAAAGGTGTAACTTATCATTTTGATGAAAATGGTAATGCGACTAAAGTTTAAGGTATCCCTTACTTTAAGAAAACTTTAGGATTTCCTCTATATACTATAATCATCCTAGAACTTTTCTTTTTCATAATCTCCTAAAATCCAGGACTCAAGTCCTGGATTTTTTTAAACTCTTATGACTGCTAAAATTGTGAATTTTACCTTGTTAGTCACTTTGGAATGTAATCGTTTTCTTATTTTTGTCTAAATTTCTTATATTTTCTTGAAAGTCTCTAAAATAGCGCTATAATAGGACTTAGGAAATGGAGGAAAAATTATGAAAGTACATTCTACTTTTACTGGATCTAAGTCCAAAAAACATCTGATTGCATTCTCATGTGCAACTGCTCTTGCAGGTTTTGCCTTCATCGCAAAGCCTGCCTTCGCTGAAGAAGCTAAAGCTGACAACGCATCAAACCTTGATGTGACTGCTGCTACCACTGCCAATGTAGAAACCACAGCAGACCTCGTAGAAACTAAGGTTGTTGAAGCTCCTGCTACTACTGAAAAAGTTGCTAGCACTGAAAGCACTACAAATGACTCAGAACAAGCCACAACTTCTGTTGCAAGCTCTGAAACTACCAGTGAAACAGCTTCAACAACTGTAAGTGAAAGCCAAGCTCCTTCAGAATCAGCCTCTGGCCAAACACGCGAAGCTGTATCTACAGACCGAGCTGCCAGTGAGACAGCTTCAGTTAACGAAACTTCGAACAGTGAAACTAATATCACAGGTGGTCAATACTATAGAGACGAATACGGCTATTGGCATTACAAAGATGCTAGCGGTAAAGACCTGACTGGACCACAAACTGTTGATGGCGTTAAGGTTTACTTCGACCAAGGTGGTGTTCAGGTTAAAGGAGAATTTACCTGGGACGGTCACTATTATGACAAAGATTCTGGTGCTCTTGTTACTAATAAATTCGTTGATAGTTACAGTAGCACCTATTACCTAGATGAAAATGGAAATAAAGTAATCGGACCCAAGGAAATTAATGGGGTATGGCATTATTTTAATCAGTATGGTGAACAAGTTAAGGGTAGATTTGCTTCTGATAACCGTTATTACGACGAAAACGGTAACAAGTTGATTTTGGGACAAACCGCTATTTCGAATTAAACGGGGAATGGTACTATGCTGGAAATGATGGTGCTATTTTAAAGGGACCACAAACCATCGATGGCGTTAAGGTTTACTTCGACCGAGGAGGTGTTCAAGTTAAAGGCTATTTTGTTAAAGATAGTACTGACAATAATGAACGCTATTATGATAAAGATTCTGGTGCTCTAGCTACTAACCAATATATCATTGCCTACAACCCCTACAGACATAGAAATGAACGTTATTATGTTAACGACCAAGGAGTTCGGTTAACTGGTCCTCAAACAATTGATGGTAAACAAGTCTACTTTGATAAATACGAGGGATGCCAAGTTTTCGACAATTTTGGCGATGATGGTTACTTTTACGATCAGGACGGTAATCGTGTTGATCTTGGTGCCAATCGTTATGTTCAAATCAGAGACAATTGGTACTATGTCGGTAACGATGGAAAAATTTTAACCGGTGAACACATTATTGATGGAGCTCACGTTTATTTTGAATATGGAGGTAAACAAGTTAAAGGAGATTTTGACTATAAAAATCAATTTCACGATAAAGACTCTGGAAATCTAGTTACTAATCGTTTCGTTACCGTTAATGACAAGACCTACTTCATTGGAGCAGATAGTAAGGCTATTAAAGGAGCGACCGTCATCGACAACATTGAATACTTCTTTGACGAAAAAACTGGCGCTCAGGTTAAGGGAAATTTCGCAAGTAACAAAAATATTATAACAGTACTACTGGTGCTCTCGTAATCAATAGTTATGTCCAAGTCGACAAAGACTGGTACTACGTAGGCAATGACGGTAAACGGCTTAAAGGTTCTCAAACCATTAACAATGTTCCTGTATACTTTGACACTTATGATGGTAAACAAGCCAAAGGTGTCTTTGGTAATGACGGCTACTTCTACGACAAAGATTCTGGTGCTAGAGTAGATTTGGGAACAAATCGCTATGTCCAAGTTAATGATAATTGGTACTACGTCAATGCTGAGGGTAAAATTCTCAAGGGCGAACAAACCATCGATGGGGTTCAAGTCAACTTTGATTCTTATAGCGGTATCCAAACCAAGGGAGGATTTGTTGATTCTAATGGTCGAGTAATCAGTAAAGAGAACTACAATACTTATGAAAGACCTAGTAAGTTCTATGATAAAAATTCTGGAGCTCTTGTAAAAGGTCAATACTTTAACCACAATGGAAACTGGTACTACGCTAATGCGGAGGGGAATATCCTTAAAGGTGAACAAACCATTGATGGGGTGCACGTTTACTTTGACTCTTATGGAGTACAAGCTAAAGACGCAATCGCAGAAGGTTACTACTACGATAAAGACTCTGGTGCTCGTCACGAAGCCCCTCGTAAGCAATTTATAAAGGCTGGTGGTAAATTATACTATCTTGACGATGATAATAAGATAAGTTCTGGTTATAAAAAAATTGACGGTAAGGATTATTTATTACAGGATATGGGGAAGTTTTAAGAGGAGAATTCGGACCTTACGGTTACGAACCATACTATGATAGTGAGACTGGGGCTGCTGTACGACAAAGAGGTTTTGTTAAATCTGGACGTAACTGGTACTACCTAGATGATGAAGGAAATAAAGTATTAGGACTTGCCAAAATAGATGGTAATCTCTACTATTTCAGTAATCCCGTCGCAACAAAATACCGAATGGGCGAACAAGTTAAAGGAGAGCTGGTGAAACCTTATAGTTTCTTCAACTATAACCGTTCACCCTATGACAATCCTGTCTACTACTTCGACGCTGAGACTGGGGCTGCTGTAACCAATCAATTCTTCAATTGGAAGGGCAATTGGTACTACTTCGGTAACGATGGAAAGGCTCTTATCTTTGATCAAGTCATCAATGGTCAACACCTCTACTTTGATTATCAAGGTAAGCAAATTAAAGGCAATTTCGTTACAGACTACAAGGGTACTCGTTATTACGATGAAAACTCTGGTGAGCTCGTAACCAACCAAACACGTACCATCAATGGTGTGACTTATCACTTTGATGAAAAATGGACGTGCGAAAGCAATTGTAAAATAAGTCCGAAAATTGACTAAAATTATTCTTACTAGTCATACAGATAAAAAACAAACAAAAAGCCAAAATCAGCATTCTGATTTTGGCTTTTTGTTAGGTAAAGAATTTATTGCTCCTTTTTCAGTCTTTTTAGGTGTTTATAGAGACCGAAGGCACGATCCAGTTGCATGGATTCGATAGGACGTTTGCCCTTGATATAGAGATTTCCATTGGTCGCATTCATCAACCCTGTCTTAGCAATGGCATAACCAGTAATCATACCACTATAAAGGAATCTTTCTAGTTCCTTGACATCTAAAACTCGACTTGAAGGTTCAAGGGGACCATATTCTGCTTCATAGATATCCACAAGTCTTTTAAACTTATAGGCCGTTTTTATGGGCATATCTCCGATAGTTCCCTTTGAATAATAATGATAAAGATTCTGTGGGCTTAAGTCTGCAGAGGCTACCTCTTGACCGTTGGGCGAGTAGGGTTGGAGCTTAATGAAAGTATTGAGCTTACCAATATCGATGTGGTAGTCGCTAACATTTTCCTTAGGAATAGGGAAGTCATCCCTATCAATAATCTCCCTTCGTTTGATGGTAGCCAACAATTCATAAGGCTCAACTCTAAGTCTTTTTGAAAATTTTTCCAAAGTATCAAGCGAAACCGTTCCTCTTTGATTGATCAGGTTATAGTTGGTTTGAGCCATACCAGATGAGACTACAAAGACTGTCATACGTTCTCTGACTTCCCCCTCATCCATATCTTCCGTGATTTCCAGCTTCTTGCGAATGTTGTGCCACAAGTTTTCGGTGACCTGTTCAGGATCTCTTGGAAACTCAAAAACCTCATGCTGATTGTCTCGAGCTAAGAGCTTCCCAAGTGTAATGTTTTTCCCAGTCACCTTGGCCAGACCGTTAGTAATGGTCACAATCTTTGGAATATTTCCCTTAGGCTTGTTCATAAAGAGCATCCGAAGGCTTCCTGACGGAATCCCCGTGGCTTCTGAGAGCTCTCTGTAACTCTTTTTGTCTTTCCAAAATTCCCCCATACGAGCTTTTTCTGCATTTTCCCAGAAAAGCTCCTTAAGGGGTTTGGGGGCATTCGGCTCATCCGAAAATAGTCGTTTTGACATCATTGTCTCCCTCTAAAATTGCTGTTTTAAAATTAGTCCAAATCTATTATCTCATATTTTTAATAAAAATCAAACCAATCTCTAATTAATAATCATTACAATTAGCTAGTCGTTTAGAGTTTTTCTTGGCTTAATTGAGTAAAACAACTCCCCTCGTACTTAAACGAAGGGAGTTATTTGACTAATAATTCCAGTTTACCAAGAGATATATTAAGCTCGAGCCAAACATATCTGCTAAGGCATGAACGAGGAAAAATGGAAGCAAGTTTTTAACCTTATATTTATAAAGGAAATAATAGAGGAGACCAAAGACAACCCCGATAACCAGAGCCCATAGCATACCCTGATAGGTATGGAAAGACACACGAACAATGGTTGAAAAGAGCAAGACCAACCACTTATACTTGTCCTTAACCGAGGTCAAGAGTCCTAGGAAGAAAAATTCCTCGTAGAAACCGTTGAGCAACCCATAAGCAATTGCCATAGGTGACAATGTCATAAACTTATCAATCACAGCCATAGGGCTAATAAAGGCTAGAACCTGAGGGCTAAAATAATTATATTGTCCTGACAAAGTACTTACCATATCAGCAAATAAGCCCATGATAGCAAAAATAAAAGGCACCCAAAAGAGAACAGACCACTCTAGACGGATTGGCAGTTGTTTAAAGTCAAAATGGCGTATCCAGAGATAAATAATCGCTAAGGCTAGGAGAATAATCTGCAAGGTGAAATTGCTTGAGTAAGCTGCTCCTTCACTGGCTGTATTTGTTGACGTCTCACTGATTGCTGTGGAAAGGCTTGGAGACAAACTGGCCAAATACATCTGTGTCGAACGAACAATAAACTGACCAAACATAATCAGCGTAACAATACCGATATCAAACCACCTCAGATTCTTTAGTGGTTGTTCGGGCCGAATTTTCTTGAGTAAAGACATTGGTCTTTCCTTTCTTCTAACCTCTTCATCGAAGACTGGTTTATTCTTTAAGTTTATTATAAGTCATAAACCTTAACATAATACTAAAATTTGCAGTAAGATTAGTATTTCATTTAAGGAAAGAAAAAGCAAGGGAAAGCATGTTTCCTTTGCTTCAAACTTGTTATTAATCATTCTTTTTGACAACGCTAACTAAGACAAGGAGTTGGAAAATGGCTAGAGCAAATAAGACCATAAAGCCATTTCGACTCCCTTGAGCCGTTGCTTGTGCAAAGTCAATCTTGTGATTAGCTTGACTCATAGCAACAATTAGAGAGGCTAACGTTGTTCCCACTGCTCCTGCAAATTGTTGGAGCGTGTTAAAGATGGCATTGGCATCAGCACGTTGATCTAGCGACAGTTGTTTCTGTCCATTGGTCATGACATTACCAAAGGAAACGCCAAGCCCCGTCATGAAAATCATGTAAAAGACGAGGATCAACGTATTGGAAAGAGAGAGACCAAATAAGCTAAATAACAACTGAGCGAGTACAATCAGGGTTGCTCCAATCAAAATCGGTTTACGTGCTCCCATCTTATCAAGAATAATACCTGAGAACGGAGCGAAGCCTGCACCGATAATAGCACCTGGAAGCAACATTAAGGCTGCAGAAGTTGTATTCGAGTGGTTAACCAATTGCACATAGTTTGGCAAGAGAAAACTCATCGCAAGGGACCCCAATTGGAAAGAGAAGAAAGCGATGATATGACCTGTCAGTTTACGATTTTTCAAAATAGAGAGGTTGATAATAGGCTTGTCCAATGTTGTTGAACGCCAAATCAAAACGACAAGACCTAAGATACCAATCAAAAGCCAACCAAGAACTGAGAAACTAACGAAAGCATGATCAGCAACCCCATGAAGGCCTAAAATCAAGCCCAAGAAAAGAAAGATGGTAGCCAGTAGACTGAGGATATCTAAAGATTCACGTTGCACCTCACTCTTTTGCTCAATCGAGCGAAGCCCTGCAATCAGTGAAGCCAAGAGAATAGGAAACTGGACGAGGAAGATAGAACGCCAACCAAAGTGTGCTGTCAAGAGACCACCAACAGTTGGTCCAATGGCTGGAGCAACGGCTGTAATCAGTGTCCCAACTCCCATCATGAAACCAATCTTACGACTTGGTACCTGCTCCAAAATGATGTTAAACATGAGAGGTAGGGCAAAACCAACACCCATCCCTTGAACCAATCGTCCCAAAACAACAAAGCCGAAACTAGGCGCTATAAAGTCGATGAGGACACCTAAAATAGACAAAAGGTTTGCGACCAGAAAGATGGTTTTCATCTTAAACGAGCGCTTGAGATAGGCAGATAAGGGAACCACACAAGCGACCACTAGGAGATAAATGGTTGTAACCCACTGTACGGTTGACGTATTGACTGAGAATGCCTTCATCAATACAGGAAAGGTGATGTTCATAGCTGTTTCACCAGCTACTCCACAAAATGAAAGGATTCCTGTCGCAAAGATGGCACACAGGACCTTGGTGGAGATTTTTTCGTCTGACATAAGTATTTGTTCCTCCTAAATAAACTTAAATATTACGGTAGTGTTGTAAAATCTTGAGAAAGACTTCTCTCTCTTTAGCTGAAAATTGCTGGGCAAACTCTTCTTCCTCTTTTCGAAGATAAGATTGACAGGCAGAAGCGATACTGAGAGCTTTATCCGTGAGAACAACCGCCTTTTGCCTTGCATCTTTTGAAGATGTGTGGCGTTCAATCAGGCCTTTCTTCTCCATTCGCTGTAAGAGCACTGTCGTTGTCGAACGCTGAATCTCAAATTCGTGCTCAATGTCCCGTTGAAAGACTTCTTGATCCGCATGATTGGTTATAAAATCAATGACAGCCATCTGATTTCCAGTCAAATCATATTGCCTAGCAAACTGGTCAAAATGACGCATCATATTATTATTGGCTTGTTTTAACAAGCGTCCAAAATGGTCCAAAAAAATGACTCCTTAACTATATTGTTAGCTAACTAGCAGTATAGAAGAATTATTAGCTCAAGTCAATAGATTCTTTCAAAAAATAGAAAACTCAAGGACCTAGAATCCTTGAGTTGCTATATTTAGTCTTTCTTTACAGGAATTTCCTTAATCACACGCGCCGGATTTCCACCTAGAACAACATTGTCACCGAAGGACTTAGTCACAACGGCTCCTGCTCCAGCAACTACATTATCCCCTAAGGTCACGCCAGGAAGGATAGTCACGCCTCCACCGGCCCAGAAATTATCACCGATCGTAATTGGAGCACCATATTCAATGCCTGAATTACGCTCGGTTGGATCAAGCGGATGCAAGGGCGTCAAAAACTGACAATTTGGGCCAATCATGGCATTGTCACCAATCGTGATAGGACAGATATCCAGCATGGTCAAATTCCAGTTAGAGTAAAAATTTTCACCGATATGGATATTAACACCGTAATCCGTAACGAACTGAGGATTCATGGCAACATTTTCACCAGTCGAACCAAACCAAGATTTGACAATCTCTGCCCTCTTGAGACGGTCAGGCTCAGCATTGAAGGCCCATTGTTTTTCTCTTGAGCTGGCTGCTAGGGCACGTAACTCAGGATCGCTAGGTTTATAAAAGTCACCTGCAATCATCTTTTCATATTCAGTTGACATGGCATACTCCTTTTATGATTGTTTTCCTATATTGTAGTATAGAAGTGATGTTACCACAAGTGAGACCACAAAAAAATCCCAAGTGCACTAAGCAACTTGAGATTTTCTTTCTGTCTGGGCATGCCTGAGTCATTCAGGGCTTTATATTATTTGTCCTTTTGATCTTTGTGATCTTTTTTATTTTTCTTTTTACGTCCGTTGCGGCCAAGTCCTAGACCTGTTACCGATACGGTGAAGCCTGCGATATTGATGGTTTCTTCAATCTTACCTTTGCTTGCTTCTTCCTCATTTGAGAGATTAATTGGCATCTTGTGTTTAGAGCCTTTACCCTCAGCTTGGCTTGAAACAGGTGCTTCAAGTCATCGCCTGGTCCATAAGTGACTGGTCCATCATGAGATTCCACTTGCTCTTCGACTTGGTCGAGAACTTCTAGGTCTTCAATCTCTTCAACAACGATATCGTCTGCCTTGTCTTCCTTAGGTTTACCGTTGATATCGCCTGTTAATGGGATATAAACAACGGTTTCTTCAAGGTTACGTTGACCTACTGTCTTACCTTCAACCTTATCCTTGTCAGCACTGTAGCCTTCTACTTCAGGAGTGATGACTGTTTCAAACTGACCTTTGTTTGAAGTCCAGTAGCTTGAACCAAGTTCTTCACCCGTAACCTTATCAATAGTCAAGCTACGTGTCCATTGAGCAGTTTGGATGTTATTGGCAGGAAGTTCTGCTTGTCCATCGCTAGATGTGTAGAGAACTGTGAAGGTTACGTCTTTGATGTAGCTTTCGCGTTCTGGCCATTTGGCACCATCAGGATTAGCTGGGTTGATTGGTGTACCAGCTTCTTGGATGTTATCTGGACCTACTTGAACGGTACCATGACGAAGGGTAACCATGAAGTTTTGGTCAACATGTGAATCGCCATCAAAGATCACACCGTTCGTGAAGCCATCAGCAAGGAGGGTATAACCACGGTCGCTATAGTACTTGATACGTTCGATTGTTGAGTATTCAATCACTTCGCCTGATTTACCAAGCAAGTCGACCACTTCAAGTTTCTTACGAGTTGTACCGTCAACATAAGTGACTGTAGCTTTCTGAGCATCCTTGAGGTAAGTAACCACTTCCATGATTTCAGGTGTTTCCACAGAAACCTCTGTCATTTCAGCGACTTCTATACGGTCTGGTGTAAATCCGACAACCTCTGGTGAAGGAACTGCTGAGAAGCCAGCTTGAGTACTTGACCATGCTTCATAATTGATAGCGCCTGTCACAAGGTTAACATTAGCCAAACGTTTGAAATCAAGAACTTCAACGTAGTCGTCGCTAGCCAAAGCCACCTTCTTCGAAGACATACTGGATGGTACGTGTCACATCGGCACGGTTTTCAAGCATCTCTACGCTATTTGGCCAAACTGGACTATTCACATCGTTTGGATCTACGACTTCACCTGCAACTGGTGCTGGCATATCTGGGTCGATAAGAACCAAACGTTCACGAAGAACCACTTCGAAGACTTGATCAAAGTCAGAATCACCGTTGTAAGTGTGGTCAAAGGCTTCTGCATAACCATCGTTGACAAGTTCATAACCTTGTTTGAGCAAGTTTGCGATTTGTTCATCAGTAGAGTAGTCAATCTTCTCACCTGAGCTTCCGACAACAACATCACGAGTCAATTCTGACTTATCAAGCTCATTCATGTAAAGGATAATAGCTTTTTGCTCATCCTTAGCATAAACCACGTTGGTATCTTGACCTGGGTGTTCTGGAGTAATAAAGGCCTTTTCAGAAATGTAACCAAGAACATCTGGAACGACTGTTTCCATAGCCATGGTTGGATCTTCTGGATCATTGTTGTAGCTTGGAGTAGGTGCATTTTCGATTGGTGTACCATACTCATCTACTGGAATAATCTTACCAAGTTCTGTGTAAGTAACTGTATCTTCCACTTCTGGAAGGTCTGGGCGAACTTCAAGACCACCAGCTTGACGTTTATCTGCATAGAAGCCTTCAACTACTGGAACTTCTACAACATCATAAGTGAAGCTTTCTTGATCCCAAGTGCTTGTTTGTTCCACTTGGTTAAACTTACCGTGGAAGCTGAAGCTATCTTGAATGTTGATAACTGGATCTTTGTAGCCTGCACCTTGGAAGGTAACCGTTTGTTTCGTATCTTGTGTGATATCATCCAAGATTGGTTCGTAAACCAAGGTTTGGTCCATGCTGAGGTCAATTGGCAATACCAATTCACTTTCAGCTTGGTAGCCAGCAACTTGTGGTGCTGGTGTTTCAATAACTTGCGTAGCATCTTGAGGATCATTAGCATAATGAACTGGCTCTGCATCCGCTATTGGATTACCAAAGGTATCAACAGGGATAATCTTACCGAGTTCTTTATAGACAACACTGTCTGTGGCTTCTGGTTTATCAGGTGTAACAACCTGCATACCAGCCACAGCCTTGTCCGCATAGTAACCTTCGATAACTGGGACATTAACCTTAGCATAGGTATGGCTGTCTTGATCCCAAGTGTAAGTGTCTTCTGCTTGGTTGTATTTACCAGTGAAGGTAAAGTCAGACTGAATATTAACAGACGGTGTTGCTTCTCCAGCACCTTTGAAGAAGACAGTTTGCAAGGTTGGTTGCGTTACATCTTCAAGGATTGGAGCGTACTCAACAAGAATATCGTCTGTCAAGCTCTCAGGCATGACACTTTGTTGCATTGGACGGTAACCCGGAATGTGAGGAACAAGTGTCTCACTAACCTTAGTTGGGTTATTGGCATCGTTGTTGAAGGTTGGCGTTGGAACGTTTGGAATCAGGCGTCCATTCGCATCAATAGGAATAATCTTACCAAGTGGAACGTAGGTAATGGTTTCTTCGATGTTATCTTCAGTAACCTCTCTACCTTTAACTTCTACTCTATCTGCAAAATAGCCTAAAACAACTGGTGCATAGATGTCATAATACTTGGTCTTGTTTGGTGACCATTCTGTCTCATCAACAAGCTCACCTGTAACCTTGTCAAAGGTAAGGGTACGGACCCAATAAGCCTTTTGCACATCGGCATCCGGCAAATCCGCATTGCCATCGGTACTCTTGTAAAAGACTGTGAAGCTTACTTCTTTCTCGTAAGCATACTTAGATGGCCACTTAGGTCCATCTGGATTATTAGGATTGATTGGAGTATCTGGGACTTGTTCATGATCAGGCCCTACCTTGGCAACATCGTGTTGCAAGAGGACAAACCACTCTTGATCATCAATATCCTTGTCATCAAAAATGGCATCTTTAGGGAATTCGTCCTGAATCAAGTCATATCCCATGTCCTTGAAAGTCTTGATACGTGTTGCTGTTCCGTATTCAATCGCTTCACCCAATTCCCCGGTCAACTGGTCACTAACCAAGTAAGCACCGGTAGTTTCATCAATATAAGTGATGCTGGCTTTCTTGAAAATTTTACGATACACAACCGGAGTATCCCCTCCTGGTTTGTTCGGTACTACACTTTTAATATCTGTCATATAATCTTGAACAGCTGGTGTTGCTGTCTCACCCGCCTTTCGTGGATCTTTTTGTTATTGTTATACTGCTTAGTCAAAGCACCTGGAATATATTCCCCATCTTCTGTCACAGGGATAATGCGTCCCAATTTCCTATAGGTCACATGTTCCGTTACCGTTGGCACATAGGGTGTGACAACGTTAAAACCCGCTTCCTTTTGGTCAGCGAAATAGCCCTGGACAACTGGTACCGGTATCTTAGGATAGGTATAACTGTCCTTGTCCCATTCGATTAAACCAGTCTTCCTATCTCTAGTTCCCGTAAAGACATGGTTTTCCATGACTTCAGAATCTGGAGTTTGCGAATCCGCTCCTTGAAAAATAATCTCTTGCTTAGATGGAATCCTCACGGTTTCCGATTGGGCATGACTATCAAAGAGAGCTTCGTCAGCTCTAGCAAAATCTAATGGAGAGGGGGCACGGTGGTCAGAGTGACGTTTTGGGCTAGTCAATAATTTAGAAAGATCTATAGTATCAACTAAATCAGTGTTCCCTGATCCGTGTGCGACATGCTCTTCGGCAGTTCTTGCTGCTGCTTCAGTCGCATCTTCCCTATAGGCTCTCAAAAATACTCCCCCTTTCTTCTTTTTATGAGAAATAAAATCCTATACTTGCCAAGTTCTCATGGAAATCTTTTCTATTAAGATTTCATTTTCCCTCAGAGAAGCTAACAAGCTTTTATCAAAAAATTAAATTTTTTGATATCTCTTATATATACTATAATACGAGAATCGAATTTTTACAAGTAAGGTGTAAGAACTTTAATCATTTTAACCCCTAAGTGAAAAAATAGCGTTTTAATGTGTAATATCTATCAAATAATTTACGAAAGTGGCATCAAAATGAGACTACACCGATATGATAAATGACGAGTCTTTAATGGAGTTTTTTCTCCCTAAAGACACTCTCTTAAGAAATACACTATAAACTATCACAACTACTTCTCATCTTTGAAAGGCTAGAACCTTACCTTAGTTTATAAGGAAAGAACCTAAGAGAATGGCACAGAAGTCTGTACCTGGCCCTCAACTATGAAATGCTAAGAGTTAACTAGTATTGCTTTTAGTATAGAATGACTTTGATGCTTCATCAATAGATTGGAACCATTTAATGAGACTCCCTAGTTTCTCAACTTTCACGTATTAAGTTGTAAATAATTAATAACTTTTTTTGCATGATGACTTATTCAAGGGATTGCAGATGTAACGACCACTGTCAGACTATTATGACTAACTCAAAATAGTTTTAAAATCACTAGTTTCAGTCATCACCAAATCCTTAACGAAATCCAAACATGCCATAAAAACCGAGACTACTGTCTCGGTTCATACAGTTTAGAAACGATTAAATTTGACCTCGGCCTTCACCGTCAAAGTAAACCCACCATCCTGGACTCACTTCAACCCAACGGTTGACAGCCATTTCACCTGAATTTGGATCAAAGTAACGAACAACACCGTTCACGCGAACCAAATGACCTTTGATTTGTTTACCATTGTTATCAAAGAGGAGGTTTTGACCATTGATATTAACCATGCCTTTGACAGCATTACCATTACCATCGAAGTAATACCAGCTACCATCAATTTCGTGGAATCGATTACGGTAAAGCTCACCTGAGTTTACATCATAGTAACGAAGGTTGCCATCTACGTTTGCCAAAGCACCTTTGACCTGACGGCCATTTTGATCAAAGTAGAGGTCTTGACCATTGATGTTTTGTGAACCTTTTACAGCCGTACCATCATTATTGAAGTAAGCCCAAACACCTGGTTCGATTTCTGCGAATCGGTTACGAGCCATCTCACCTGAGTTAGCATCATAGTAACGGATAGCACCATTCTCGTTAACAGTACGCCCTTTAACTTGGACACCATTGTTGTCGAAGAAGAGTTCTTGACCATTGATGTTTTGGTGACCTGTCACACGTTTACCATTACCATCATAGTATGCCCAAACGTTATTACCAATTTGTACGAATTGGTTACGGCCTGATGTATTGTTATTGTTATCTGGTTTTGGATCTTGTTTACCATTTGCACTCAAGACACCGTTTTGGTCGTAGTAGAATACTTGACCTCTACGGTTTTGACGATAACCATCACGCAATTGCACACCATTAGCGAGGAAGAAATATTGTTTACCATCGATAGTCTTTTCTCCGACTGCCATACGACCTGAGTTATCAAAGTAGTAAACATTTCCGTCGTTATCTTTGATGAAGGCATTCTTAGCATATTGGCCATTGTTATAACGGTATCTTACAGAGAAGAGACGTTTTTCAAACTTACCACTGCCGTCACCATTTTGATTATCTCCATTTGTTGATTGGTTGCTTCCTACTACTTTTGGAAGGCTAACCTTACCGCCATTTGTACCGTAGTAACCGTTGAGGCCATTCTTAAGTACGTACTCTGAGCCACGGTCAAGAATGTTAGTACCATTCATGTATTTAGCAGACCACTTTGTAATCTTCTCATCAGTTGTCATGCGTTTACCAGTAGAGATTTGAACGCGGTCAAAAATTTGTGGGTAGAGACGTTTCAATTCATCAAGGAAGGCACCACCATATTTACCTTGGTAGTCATTACCAAAGGTACGTGTTTTAGCAGCGTAGAGGCTATGATCGATGATTGCACCATCTTTAGTTTCACCATAGTTATTAACACGAGTTGCAGTAACCACTTCATCACCTGGAAGGTTGTAGATTTGGTCTGGAACCCAGTCAGCAATCGCTGAGATACCTACAGCGTGGAGTGATTTAAGAGCTGCTTTCAAGTCAGCCAATGAACCGTACTTATTGTCCTTACTCATACCAATATCATAACGGTCTGTAAAGGCATAACCATTTTGGATTACTGAGTCAAGGAAGCTACCGTCATCACTTGAAACGTACTGTGGTGCAAATTCGAATGATGTGATACCCCATGATTTGAAGAGGTTTGCATTTTCAGCAATCTTCTTATTAGTGTATTGTGATGGATTTTGAACGAAGTCTTGGAAGTTAGAGAAACCTTCGTAGATAACTTGTGAATCAAGGGCAGCATTTGATTCGTAAACCAAACCACTGCTGTTCTTTTCTTTACTTGGTGCTACACGCACGTCTTGATTTTCAGAAGCACCTACTGGTACCCAAACGGCAAGGTAACCATCAACTTGAGGGTTACGGATACCACGAATTTCATTTGCACTAAATGTCAAATTACCGTTGCCATCAGTGTATTTAACAATACCGTTAGCATCGCTGTCATTCAAGTAAGTAGCCACACCATCGTTTGTTGTCAAAAAGCAATGGACGATAAGCTTGGTTACGGTGAGCCGCACCCATGTTAATTGTCAAGTTGCTTGTCAAACGAAGGGCAGGTTGGTTTGAAACGATAACTGCCATACCTTGGTTACGTGTCTCTGCCGTACCAGTATCAGAAGCACTGTTAGCCCCTGTACCATAACGTACAGATGTCAAGACACCTGCAGCATCCCAACCATTAGTATTACCATAACCGATGTAGTTAACCTTCATATCTTGACCACCGGCTGCATAGCGGATACGGCCTTTCAAGAGGGTTTCGATAGCATCATAATATGGTGATTTTTGAGCCATATATTGACCATCATCTGTGTACATGTCTCCATAGTAAACACGTGGCACAGTGTCCTTATGCGTAAGCATCAAGGCATATGCTGATGGGATGTTATATTGTGTGTATTGCTTGTTAGCACTACGCATGTCTTTGTTGTAGATTTCAAAGGCTTTCTTCATTTCATCAAGCGTGAAGGTATTCCCTGTTGATTGAGGGTTGATTTCATTTTTGATGATTTGACCAATGATTGATTGTACCTCTGAATCGTGAGCACGAACAAAGGCGTAGTTAGCCATGCGTTTAGAGTTTTTACCACTTTCAGAACGGTCATTCAAACTATTTGAAATGAGTGGTTCAACCCCTGAGCGGTTACCAATTGGACGCAAGAGTGAATATACCAATGCTAAGTGCATAGGGTCATCCATTGGCAATTGGGCACCTTTAGTGTCTTCATTGTAATAGGCATCGTTGTGAGACCATGCTTCCAAGATAGACAAGTGTTTAATGGCTTGATCTTGACTTTGATCAGCACCATATTTAGCTTTGAAATAATCTGAAGCAATTTGGAGAAGGTCAGCATTGACATTATCCACGGCATCGACACGAACACCATCGAAGTTTTCATCTTCAGAACCACCAGTAATAGTACCGATGTTCATGATGTAGTGGAGCCAGTTCAACTGCTCAGCCTGAACCGCTGGATTTGAGTTGTCAATATCATTTGCCAACAAGAACTCGAAACCACCGTTACTTGTATCCTTAGTATACTTAGGATTGTGTTTACCTGTTTGACTAGTTGGTGTGCGGTTCAAAAGACGATAATCTGAGTTAGCATGGCTTGTACGACTATCGTTGTTATAGAGAAGGGCACCACCTTGCAAGTGGTCATTATTATCAAGGTTTTCAGAAGTTGAATTCCAACCTGGTTGGGTCTTCACGAAATTTTTGATAGTTGTACGCAACCAGTCAGTGTTACCTTCACGCGCAATACGTTCTTCAATACGCTTTTGAACTTCAAGTGCTGCTTGGTCCATTTGGGTTTGTGAGCTGAATGACGTATAGGTCTGATTGGTACCGAGACCTTGCTCCTTCATGTAGTTGAGGTAGCTCGCTTGGATAGCCTTGCTTGGCCACCAAACTGTAAGCAATGGACGTTTGTCATTTTCAGTTGAGGCAGTCCACTCTTTACCATCTTTCAAGATTTCTTTTGGACGGTACCATGTGTTGGCAGTGAAGTAACCATCAACAAGTTCGATATCTTTATCAGTTGTACCGTAAAAGGCATTTTTATCACCATTTACAGTAACGTTTGTGTTTGTGCTGTCAGCTGATGAACCTGTTCCACCGTTCTTATCGAAACGGTATTCTTTTTGGTTAGACAATTCACCAGTTTCAGCGTTAAAGTATTGGCTTCCACCGATACGTTCAAGAACATAGTTCTTACGAATAGTGCCATCATCTTCAACGTAGTATTGTTTCCATTAATAGTTTTGATGTGGCTTGGACCATCAGTTACGACATTATTAGTTGCTGGAAGGTCGTTATTTACTACTGTGACAGTATTGTTGGCATTATTTGTATTGCCGTTAACTGGGGTAGCACGACGGCCTCCTGTAGGACCACGGCGAGCACCAGTCGCACGACGTTCAGTTGTCGCTGCGCGATCAGTAACTGTTGTTGTGTCAGTTGTAGTATTGTTATTTGTTGTATCAACAGCTGTATCATTGGTTGCTGTTGTATCGTTTGTAGTTGCCGCACGATCAGTACCGACAGTCGCTACCGTATCAACAGCATTCGCTGCAACTGTATTTGTTGTATCAGTTGTCAAATCGAAAGTTGCTGTTGGAGTTGCTTGGTCAGTTGCGACATCGTTTGTCGCTGCAACTGCTGTAGTTGGATCCTGAGCAGCCGTTGTATCGTTAGATACAGTACCCGTATCAACAGTAATATCGGGGATGGCTACAGTAGCATCCGTATGTTCGTCTGCCTGAACGACACCGTCGTTAGTTCCTAAAGAAACCGCTGAGACTGCACCGAGAGACAAACCTGTCACTGCGATGGTTACCCATTGTTTCTTAACTTTGTGCATTTTATAATGTACTTTTTTGTCCATAATAAAAAGACTCCTTTTTCCCATTTATAGCTTCATTCTAAATCATTGAAAGCTTTTTTTCAATAAGATTCGATAAATTTTCATATTTTTTAGAAAAGTCCTTTTGTTGTTTTAATAATATTAGTTTTTGATGAGTATTTAGAAATATAAAATATTCATTTTTTATCGTTGAGGGAAAGAGAATTGGGAAACTATAGCTATTTAGAATTATTCTTGATAAGCTTTTTTGCTTTTAACCTTAATCCAAGAGAATCTAATGGAAAAAGACCAGATTCTTAAGACTTCTCCTCTTGAAACACTTAAAAACACTAACTTAAGCAATATATCAGGCTGTAGAGATGATGTCTTTTTTAGGATAATTTCTCATACTGAAAATAAATTCTAACTATCTAAGCCATTCACTACTTACTGAGCTGTAAGAGGAAGTTATAGATTATCTCATGCGTCAGGAAGAGGTTGAAATATTACCCTCAAGGCTATTGCCAATGAACTCTTTATTTCTTCTTCTACTGTTATCCGTGCTTGCAAGAAACTAGGTTACCAGACCTATAATGAACTACGGTATGACCTGCGTTTATCAAAAGAACTTAAGAAGAATCAAGCCAAATTAGAACATAACTCCTTTGAACAACTCAAAGAACAACTCCACGTCGAGTTCGAACATACCTTATCCATCCTCTCAGAGCAAGATTTCCAAAGCTTTGCAGATAAGATTCTTGAGGCTAGACGTATTTTCTGTATCGGCGTGGGATCTAGTTACATGCCTATGACCGACTTCAACCGCAAATTGAAACTGATCAACATTTGGACCAACGATTATTTTGAACAATTCAGTATTGAACGTATTAAAGTTATTGTGACACCTCAGGACGTCATTATCGTCTTCTCACTCGGTGGAAAAAGCAAGGATGTCAATAACAGTATCTTACAAGCCAAAAGACATGGGGCAACTGTCTTAACTATTACTACTTTAGGCAATCACCTACTTTCTAAAATCAGTGATCACATGATTTTTGTCTATGATGCCCCAAAAAACGTGAAAATCTGCGTTCGCATTTGATGTTCAATTTGGTTGGAAACTTGTTATTTGAAGTCATTCTAACAGAGCAACAACGTCGCTCATCCAGGTAAAATGTAATACTAAATTAGGAGGTCAGTTAAAGCTGACCTCCTTTTTCTATTTTATTGTTGCTGTTTGTTTTTGAAACTTTCACAACATCTCCAAATCAAAAAACACCTCCTAGCTAGACTGCATATCTAACATGAAGGTGTTTTTTACTGTGCTTATCTGAGCATTGTAAAGACTATTACAATCCTAAAATACTAATAATCTTCGTCCTCTTCTTCATCTTTCTTCCGTTTGGCAAGAAAGACAAGACCAGTTGCCGTCGCTAAGGCACCGAAGAGTGTAGCTAACGACGATTCAGTTTCTCCAGTCTTCGGAAGTTGTTTGGCTTCAGTATGATCCTTAGGAGACATACTTTCAGAGCTTGAAGCACTAGCTACAGACGTAGGTGATGAATCACTAGCACTGATTGACGCACTTTGGGATGCAGAGATACTTGCACTCGTTGAGGCGCTCTGTGACGCACTGATACTTGCTGAAGTTGAAGCACTTACTGATAGAGAAATCGAGGCCGATACTGACACACTAATCGAATCAGAAACAATAACACTATTAATATCAACACTGTCAAGGGAGTGGATCGCAGGTTCTCCCATACTTGTGATAACTGAGCTTGATGCCGACGTACTTGCGGACTCGCTCGCACTGGTCGATGCACTCATGGATGCTGACGTACTTGCGGACTCTGCTGGCACTGGTTGAGGCGCTTTGCGATGCGGACGTGCTGGCTGACTCACTGGCGCTGGTTGACGCACTCATGGACGCTGACGTACTTGCTGACTCGCTCGCACTTGTTGATGCACTCATGGAAGCACTGGTACTTGCGGATTCACTCGCACTTGTTGAGGCACTCATGGATGCTGACGTACTTGCGGATTCGCTCGCACTTGTTGAAGCGCTCATGGATGCCGACGTACTTGCGGACTCTGATGCGCTCGTTGAAGCACTCATTGAGGCACCGGTACTTGCTGACTCACTGCCGCTGGTTGAGGCACTCATCGATGCTGACGTACTTGCTAACTCACTTGCACTTGTTGAGGCACTCATCGAGGCACTGGTACTTGCGGATTCGCTCGCACTCGTTGAGGCACTCATCGAGGCACTTGTCGATGCGCTCATTGAGGCTCGAGGCCGATGTCCTTGCGGATTCGCTCGCACTTGTTGAGGCACTTTGTGAGGCGCTAGTACTTGCGGATTCACTGGCACTCGTTGAAGCACTTTGCGATGCTGAAGTGCTGGCTGATTCTGATGCACTGGTTGAAGCGCTCATGGAAGCACTTGTACTTGCAGATTCGCTAGCGCTGGTTGAGGCACTTTGTGAGGCGCTAGTACTTGCGGATTCACTCGCACTTGTTGACGCACTCATTGAGGCAGACGTACTTGCCGATTCGCTAGCACTGGTTGAAGCGCTCATCGACGCTGAAGTGCTGGCTGATTCGCTGGCACTGGTTGAAGCGCTCATCGACGCTGACGTACTTGCTGATTCGCTGGCGCTTGTTGAAGCACTTTGGGATGCGCTAGTACTTGCGGATTCGCTCGCACTTGTTGAAGCGCTCATGGAAGCCGACGTACTTGCTGATTCACTGGCGCTTGTTGAGGCACTCATGGACACTGACGTGCTGGCTGATTCTGATGCACTGGTTGAGGCGCTCTGTGACGCTGACGTACTTGCGGACTCACTGGCGCTGGTTGAAGCACTCATGGAAGCCGACGTACTTGCTGATTCGCTCGCACTTGTTGAGGCACTCTGTGACGCTGAAGTACTTGCCGATTCACTGGCACTTGTTGAAGCACTTTGCGATGCACTGGTACTTGCGGATTCACTCGCACTTGTTGACGCACTCATGGACGCTGACGTGCTGGCTGATTCTGATGCACTGGTTGAGGCGCTCTGTGACGCTGACGTACTTGCGGACTCGCTCGCACTGGTTGAGGCGCTCTGTGACGCTGACGTACTTGCTGACTCACTGGCGCTGGTTGAAGCACTCATGGAAGCCGACGTACTTGCGGATTCGCTCGCACTTGTTGACGCACTCATGGAAGCCGACGTACTTGCGGACTCTGAAGCACTTGTTGAGGCGCTAATCGACGCTGAAGTACTTGCCGATTCACTGGCACTTGTTGAAGCACTCAACGATGCTGACGTACTTGCTGACTCTGAGGCGCTGGTTGAGGCGCTTTGCGATGCGGACGTGCTGGCTGACTCACTGGCGCTGGTTGACGCACTCATGGACGCTGAAGTACTTGCTGACTCGCTGGCGCTGGTTGAGGCACTCATGGAGGCAGACGTACTTGCGGATTCGCTGGCGCTGGTTGAGGCGCTTTGCGATGCGGACGTGCTGGCTGACTCACTGGCGCTGGTTGACGCACTCATGGACGCTGACGTACTTGCTGACTCGCTCGCACTTGTTGATGCACTCATGGAAGCACTGGTACTTGCGGATTCGACTCGCACTTGTTGAGGCGCTCATGGATGCACTTGTGCTTGCGGATTCGCTTGCACTTGTTGAGGCGCTCTGTGACGCTGACGTACTTGCTGACTCACTTGCACTCGTTGAAGCGCTCATGGACGCTGACGTACTTGCCGATTCGCTAGCGCTGGTTGAAGCACTCATCGATGCTGACGTACTGGCTGACTCACTGGCGCTGGTTGAGGCACTTTGTGAAGCGCTTGTACTTGCGGATTCTGATGCGCTGGTTGACGCACTCATGGAAGCCGACGTACTTGCGGATTCACTCGCACTCGTTGACGCACTCATGGAAGCCGACGTACTTGCGGATTCGCTCGCACTTGTTGAGGCGCTCATGGATACACTTGTGCTTGCGGATTCGCTTGCACTTGTTGAGGCGCTCTGTGACGCTGACGTACTTGCTGACTCACTTGCACTCGTTGAAGCGCTCATGGACGCTGACGTACTTGCCGATTCGCTAGCGCTGGTTGAAGCACTCATCGATGCTGACGTACTTGCGGACTCACTGGCGCTGGTTGAGGCACTTTGTGAAGCGCTTGTACTTGCGGATTCTGATGCGCTGGTTGACGCACTCATGGAAGCCGACGTACTTGCGGATTCACTCGCACTCGTTGACGCACTCATGGAAGCCGACGTACTTGCGGATTCTGAAGCACTGGTTGAGGCGCTTTGCGATGCTGACGTGCTGGCTGACTCACTGGCGCTGGTTGACGTACTCATGGACGCTGAAGTACTTGCTGACTCGCTGGCGCTGGTTGAGGCACTCATGGAGGCTGATGTACTTGCTGACTCACTCGCACTTGTTGAAGCGCTCATGGATGCCGACGTACTTGCTGACTCTGATGCGCTCGTTGATGCACTTTGCGATGCTGACGTACTTGCGGATTCTGACGCACTTGTTGAGGCGCTCTGTGACGCTGATGTACTTGCCGATTCACTGGCACTTGTTGATGCACTCATGGATGCTGAAGTACTTGCTGACTCGCTGGCGCTGGTTGAGGCACTCATGGAAGCACTTGTACTTGCAGATTCGCTAGCGCTGGTTGAGGCACTTTGTGAGGCGCTAGTACTTGCGGATTCACTAGCACTTGTTGACGCACTCATTGATGCCGACGTACTTGCCGATTCGCTAGCACTGGTTGAAGCGCTCATCGACGCTGACGTACTTGCCGATTCACTCGCACTTGTTGAGGCGCTCATCGACGCTGACGTACTTGCTGATTCGCTGGCGCTTGTAGAGACGCTCATTGAGGCAGATGTACTTGCGGATTCTGATGCACTGGTTGAAGCGCTCTGTGACGCTGAAGTACTTGCAGATTCACTCGCACTGGTTGAGGCGCTCATCGACGCTGATGTGCTGGCTGATTCGCTCGCACTGGTTGAAGCACTCATGGAAGCACTTGTACTTGCTGACTCTGAAGCACTTGTTGAGGCGCTCATTGAGGCAGACGTACTTGCTGACTCACTTGCACTCGTTGAAGCGCTCATCGACGCTGAAGTACTTGCCGATTCGCTAGCGCTGGTTGAAGCACTTTGCGATGCTGAAGTGCTGGCTGATTCAGATGCACTCGTTGATGCACTCATTGAGGCCGAGGTACTTGCTGACTCGCTCGCACTGGTTGAGGCGCTCATCGACGCTGAAGTACTTGCAGATTCACTTGCACTTGTTGAAGCGCTCATCGACGCTGAAGTGCTGGCTGATTCAGATGCGCTCGTTGATGCACTTTGCGATGCTGAAGTACTTGCTGACTCGCTCGCACTTGTTGAAGCGCTCATGGATGCCGACGTACTTGCGGACTCTGATGCGCTCGTTGATGCACTTTGCGATGCTGACGTACTTGCGGATTCTGACGCACTTGTTGAGGCGCTCTGTGACGCTGAAGTACTTGCCGATTCGCTCGCACTTGTTGAGGCGCTCTGTGACGCAGATGTACTTGCGGATTCTGATGCACTTGTTGAAGCGCTCATGGATGCCGACGTACTTGCTGACTCTGAAGCACTTGTTGAAGCGCTCATGGATGCCGACGTACTTGCTGATTCGCTGGCGCTGGTTGAAGCACTCTGCGATGCTGACGTGCTGGCTGATTCGATCGCACTTGTTGAGGCACTCTGTGACGCAGATGTACTTGCGGATTCTGATGCACTTGTTGAAGCGCTCATGGATGCCGACGTACTTGCTGACTCTGAAGCACTTGTTGAAGCGCTCATGGATGCCGACGTACTTGCTGATTCGCTGGCGCTGGTTGAAGCACTTTGCGATGCTGAAGTGCTGGCTGATTCAGATGCACTTGTTGAGGCACTCATGGATGCTGATGTACTTGCTGACTCTGCAGCACTTGTTGAGGCACTCATGGATGCTGAAGTACTTGCTGACTCTGAAGCACTTGTTGAGGCACTCATGGATGCTGAAGTACTTGCTGACTCTGAAGCACTTGTTGAAGCACTCATGGATGCCGACGTACTTGCTGATTCGCTGGCGCTGGTTGAAGCGCTCATCGATGCACTGGTACTTGCGGACTCTGAAGCACTTGTTGAAGCACTCATCGACGCACTGGTACTTGCGGATTCGCTAGCACTCGTTGAGGCACTCATTGAGGCCGAGGTACTTGCCGATTCTGATGCGCTAGTTGAGGCACTTTGCGATGCTGAAGTGCTGGCTGATTCAGATGCACTTGTTGATGCACTCATGGAAGCTGATGTACTTGCGGATTCGCTCGCACTTGTTGAAGCGCTCGTACTTGCGGACTCTGAGGCGCTCGTTGATGCACTTTGCGATGCTGACGTACTTGCGGATTCTGACGCACTTGTTGAGGCGCTCTGTGACGCTGAAGTACTTGCCGATTCACTGGCACTTGTTGAGGCACTCATTGACGCGGACGTACTTGCCGATTCGCTCGCACTTGTTGAGGCACTCATGGATGCTGACGTACTTGCCGACTCACTGGCGCTGGTTGAGGCACTTTGCGATGCGCTAGTACTTGCGGACTCTGAAGCACTTGTTGAAGCGCTCATCGACGCTGATGTACTTGCGGACTCACTCGCACTTGTTGAAGCGCTCATGGACGCTGAAGTACTTGCCGATTCGCTAGCACTTGTTGAGGCACTCATCGATGCAGACGTACTTGCCGATTCGCTCGCACTTGTTGAGGCGCTCTGTGACGCAGATGTACTTGCGGATTCTGATGCACTTGTTGAAGCGCTCATGGAAGCACTGGTACTTGCGGACTCTGAAGCACTTGTTGATGCACTCATGGATGCTGACGTACTTGCCGATTCACTGGCACTTGTTGAAGCACTCTGTGATGCGGACGTACTTGCGGATTCGCTCGCACTTGTTGAGGCACTTTGTGAAGCGCTTGTACTTGCAGATTCGCTGGCGCTGGTTGAGGCACTTTGTGACGCCGACGTGCTGGCGGACTCACTTGCACTCGTTAATGCGCTGTGTGAAGCTGAAACACTTTCAGAGTTTTTTTCCGATTCACTTGTGGACACACTTTCCGACGCACTGGTACTTGCTGATTCCGAGGCACTCGCTAAGGCACTCATTGATGCTGATGTTTTTGCGGATTCACTGGCGCTGGTTGAGGCTGACATACTATCCCTATTAGGGGTAACTGTATAGGGTACCTCCAATTCATAAGTGCTACTTAGGCCTGTCCCGTCAGGTAAGGTTGTAAATCTAACAGAATAATAGTGTTGTCCAGGAGTACTAATATCTGGTAAGTCTGAGCTGACAAAATTTGCAGATAAGATGGCTGATTGTGAAACCGAATCTGCACTATACCATTCACTTGGCGTATAGCTATTATAATAATCCTCATCATCAACATCTTGTTCAAATGTATGAGAAACACCCTTCACCTCGATAACTTTATGTTTCAGAGTAGTTGTACTCACCAACAACTCTGAACTATTTGAAGTTGTCCCATAACGACCAACATCATAGGTTCGGGTAATCGTATAGTTAAATTCACCTGCCGTTGCCGTTGACAATGGCAGAGTTGTCGTTGTTGAAGATGTAGAGTTATTGGTCCATTTGGTTGTGTAAGATTGGTCTGTCACATCAGATGTGAGATACGCATCTGCATTTGAACCATTGTGAAGATTTTGACCTTTAAAATCATAAATAGGTGTTTTAGCCTCAATCTTAGGTAAAACCTTATAATTCACATTAACGGTTTGCACAGAACCGTCTGAATAGGTTACTTTTGCAACAGCTGTTTGATTCCCCGAAGTAGTCGTTGAAATCGGTGTTGACCAAACAAGACTATAACCAGAAGCTGCAGGTGTTGTACTTTCATTTGAAGCAACCGTCACAAATTTACTTACATCAGAAAGATCCGAAGCTGTTTCACCCTGCAATGTGTACACAGTTGTTGATTTGGCAGAGGCTGTGTAAATTTCGTTTTGTCTGATTTTATGGAAAGCATAGGTAATTCCTTGGTTACCCGTAACAACTTTCACAGTGTTACCAAAAACATAGCCCTTAGCCGTAGAAACGTTTGTTGCTTTTAGAGTATAACCACTAATAGCAAGGTATTCTCCCAAATCTACATTCGTTCCAGGAGTTTTCTGAATCAACACTTCATTTTTTCCAGGAATCTCTTCCCCAGTGTCTGCATCGATGAATTTCACCGTAATGTAGGCACCCTGAGCTGAATAGTCAAACTTCTCCAATTGGAATTGCTGTAAATTATAACCGGAACCCGTCGAGCCAAAGAGCGCAAAGGCCATTTCATCAGGATAGCCAGCATTTTGTAACAGGCTTCTGCTCTTATTCTCGTTTTTTATGACACTTGCATTTGGATGTCCAAGAACTTCCATGTCACCATTAACAGCTATGGAATCATAGTTTAGATTCATAGACCAAGTTTGTCCATTATAGGTGACCGTCATCACCTTGGTATCCCCATCATAGACAACCTTATAGTCCTTCAATGAATTATCTGTTGGGCCTTCCCCATTTAGCTTCTTAATGGTGCGGATAACAGGGTAAACACTTCCACGTGCCGTACTATTTGATCCATTATAGTTATAAGTAAAGCCTCCAAAAGCTCCTTTTAGATAACCCGAATACTTAGGATCAGCAGAGGCCTTATTTTCAGGTTTAGGCGCACCAGTATTGTGCCAAGTATCTAGTTTGAAACCGAAAGAACCTTTGAGGTTATCTCCTCCCATCCCAAGACTGGCACCTGATCCATTACCGTTGGCATTTCCAATTTCTCCGATAGCACCTGTTGAGAATACCGCAGCAATCCCATCACCACCTTTGTGACCATTGTTAATAAACCCCTCGTAAGCCTCCCCAAGATTGATCTTCCCTGTGAGAGTGAAACTTTCGTTCATATCAATCTTCGTGTTTAGAGTATAGGCACCTGCCTGACTTGGCGCACTTGGCGTCAAGGTCAAAATCCCATTACTTAAAGAGGCATCTCCAGTTGTTTTAAAGTAAGTGGATTGATTCTTATTGGTTACAATCAAATGCGCCTTAGGATCATAGGTTGCATTTCCCAGTGAAGCATTCGTATCGTAGGATGCACGTAAGGTATTGGCAGCAGTAATCCGTGCTCCATTCCGGTAATCACGAGCACCAGAACTTGCGCGTAACACCGTATTGACCACAGTATTACGTGTTCTAGTAGCTTCAGAGATAAGGGCGTTGAGGTCAGCGTTTGGATCTGTCAAAGCATTTTGAATCGCTTCAATCGTAGCATTTCCTTTTAGAAGGGCACTTTCCGCTCCCTTCACGATTGCCTAGTCTTCCTAGATAGGTTCCAATTTCAGTAGACAGTGAGGTAAGCTTTGCCTCTTGCTCTTGACGCTTCTTATCCGCCTCAATACTCACCGCCACAGCAGTATTAGCTACTGCTGTAGCTTCTGAAGCTAACCTCTGCTGCTTGTGCTGAGACTGTCGGTACTGACGCTCTTGTTGTTAAATCTGATAAACGTGATGTCTCATTGGTATCTAAGCCTTCTGAACGCATTGAGCCTGCACCACTCTCAGACCCCGTCTGGCTCGTAGCAGTAACATGACTACTTGATGTCTCACTGGCATCGCCCTGTCGCCTTTGAACCACTCATTGAAACTGAAGTAGATTCCGAAGCTTTCTGTGAAGCCGAAGCACTGGTGCTGGCTGACTCACTCGCACTTGTCGAAGCTGACGTACTAGCAGAGGTTGAGACTGAGGTCGAAAGGCTTGTTGATACTGACGCAGAAGCCTGATGACTTGCCGATAGCGATAGTGAGACTGAGTCTACTGAGTTTGATACTGAATCTGTGGCTGAGGCTGACTGGCTAACAACATCTCCTCTGACTGCAGATTCTGTAATAGCTCCAGAATGACCCAAAACCGCTGAATCAGAAGCTGCCAAAACATCTGTCGTCGGACTAACCGTATGCTCTACCGCTGATGGACTTGTTGCTTCATCAGCTTGAACTACATAAGTCGCTACTCCTCCACCTAGTAGAGCTCCAGTCGCGGCTACTCCCTTTAAAAGTCTGTCACTTGTGACTAAAGGTACTTCTTCCTCAACTTGATGAACTGATACAGATGACGCATCCACACGACCACTTATTATCTTAAAAAGCCCAAAGTGAGAGGTTGCGGCACGTAACCAATGTTTCCCTGACTTTACCAATTTAAAACGTGTCACACGATCAGTTTCTCGGTACTGACCCTCATTTCTTCTAAAAAACCATATATACACCTTTTCATTTTTAGCTAGTTTATTAGCACATTACTGTCTATTTTATCATATCCCTAACCAAAAAATCTAATATAGTATCTTATTTTTTTGAATTTTTTATCGCCCTTTCCTACATTGCTTTTACAAGCCTAAGAAAGGGCGATCTCCCAGAATGATAACAATGAAAAGTTTTCGATAGAATATGATATCTCTCGAAAAAAATGATTAAGGAAAATTCCTCTTGGTAAGATTAATAAAAATTCTGATTTTTCCAATCATATCTGATAAATACTTCTTTCTAAAGTTTTCATCTTAATATCACTAGACAGCAAAAAACACCGCCCTTATTTAACAATGTACTAATAAGGGTGGTGTTTTATTAAAAAATTGACGATGACTACCTAACACTAAAATTATAAACTGTCATCTTCTGGGTCATCCTTCTTGCGTTTAGCAAGAAAGGCAAGACCAGTTGCAGTAGATAGAACTCCTAACACCGCTGCAAGTGGATTACTTCTCTCAATAAACTTAGGAAGCATCCTAGATTCTGGTTGTACCAAAGTCTATCAGCCTTAGCCTTAAGAACGAAACTATCAGAATTGCGATCATTAACAGAAAGACTAGTTCTTTCTGATGTGTTAATTATCAGTGAAGTGTTTGTCAATTGCTCTGAACTCATTGAAGATATCTGTGAGTTTGATGAAGCACTTGTTGAAGCGCTCATCGATGCAGACGTACTTGCTGACTCGCTCGCACTCGTTGAAGCGCTCATTGATGCAGACGTACTTGCGGATTCGCTAGCGCTTGTTGATGCACTCTGTGACGCTGAAGTACTTGCTGATTCTGAAGCACTTGTTGAAGCGCTCATTGATGCAGACGTACTTGCGGATTCGCTAGCGCTTGTTGACGCACTTTGCGATGCACTTGTACTTGCTGATTCAGACGCACTTGTTGAAGCACTTTGCGATGCTGAAGTGCTTGCGGACTCTGAAGCACTTGTAGAGGCGCTCATTGAGGCAGATGTACTTGCTGATTCGCTAGCGCTGGTTGAAGCACTTTGCGATGCGCTAGTACTTGCTGACTCACTAGCACTCGTTGAAGCGCTCATCGACGCTGACGTACTTGCTGACTCTGAAGCACTTGTAGAGGCGCTCATCGACGCTGACGTACTTGCTGATTCGCTAGCGCTGGTTGACGCACTCATCGACGCTGACGTACTTGCTGACTCACTAGCACTCGTTGAAGCGCTCATGGACGCGGACGTACTTGCTGATTCTGATGCGCTGGTTGATGCACTTTGTGATGCGCTAGTTGACGCACTCATGGATGCTGACGTACTTGCGGATTCACTCGCACTTGTTGAGGCGCTCATGGATGCACTGGTACTTGCGGACTCACTGGCACTGGTTGAGGCACTCATCGATGCACTGGTACTTGCGGATTCACTCGCACTTGTTGATGCACTCATGGAAGCACTCGTGCTTGCTGACTCTGAGGCGCTCGTTGAGGCACTCTGTGACGCGGACGTACTTGCTGACTCACTGGCACTCGTTGAAGCGCTCTGTGACGCTGAAGTACTTGCCGATTCGCTAGCGCTGGTTGATGCACTCATGGACGCGGACGTACTTGCGGATTCACTTGCGCTGGTTGAAGCACTTTGTGAGGCGCTTGTACTTGCTGACTCGCTGGCGCTCGTTGAGGCACTCATGGATGCTGACGTACTTGCAGATTCAGACGCACTGGTTGAAGCGCTCATCGACGCTGAGGTGCTGGCTGATTCAGATGCACTTGTTGAGGCACTCATTGAGGCAGATGTACTTGCGGATTCACTCGCACTTGTTGAGGCGCTCATTGATGCGCTAGTACTTGCCGATTCTGATGCGCTGGTTGACGCACTCATTGAGGCTGACGTACTTGCGGATTCTGATGCGCTAGTTGAAGCACTCATGGAAGCACTTGTACTTGCAGATTCAGACGCACTCGTTGAGGCACTCATCGATGCTGACGTACTTGCTGACTCTGATGCACTGGTTGAAGCACTTTGCGATGCTGAAGTACTTGCGGATTCACTCGCACTTGTTGAGGCACTTTGTGACGCTGACGTACTTGCAGATTCTGAAGCACTTGTTGAAGCACTTTGCGATGCTGACGTACTTGCCGATTCACTCGCACTTGTCGATGCACTCATGGATGCACTTGTACTTGCTGACTCACTGGCGCTCGTTGAGGCACTCATCGACGCTGACGTACTTGCGGACTCGCTCGCACTTGTCGATGCACTCATTGATGCCGAGGTACTTGCTGACTCTGATGCGCTCGTTGATGCGCTTTGTGAAGCACTTGTGCTTGCTGACTCGCTCGCACTTGTTGAGGCACTCATCGATGCTGACGTACTTGCTGACTCTGATGCGCTCGTTGATGCGCTTTGTGAAGCACTTGTGCTTGCTGACTCGCTCGCACTGGTTGAAGCACTCATCGATGCTGACGTACTTGCGGATTCACTCGCACTTGTTGAAGCGCTCATGGAAGCACTTGTACTTGCTGACTCACTGGCACTCGTTGAAGCGCTCATGGAAGCACTTGTACTTGCGGACTCACTGGCACTTGTTGAGGCACTCATCGATGCTGACGTACTTGCTGACTCTGATGCGCTCGTTGATGCGCTTTGTGAAGCACTTGTGCTTGCTGACTCGCTCGCACTTGTTGATGCGCTCATCGATGCGCTGAGTACTTGCTGACTCACTGGCGCTGGTTGAGGCACTCTGTGATGCGACGTACTTGCGGATTCGCTTGCACTTGTTGAGGCACTCTGTGAGGCACTGGTACTTGCGGACTCTGATGCACTTGTTGATGCACTCATTGATGCCGAGGTACTTGCTGACTCTGATGCGCTCGTTGACGCACTCATCGATGCTGAAGTGCTGGCTGATTCAGATGCACTTGTTGAGGCACTCATTGAGGCAGATGTACTTGCGGATTCTGAAGCACTTGTTGAAGCGCTCATTGATGCTGACGTACTTGCTGATTCGCTCGCACTTGTTGAAGCGCTCATGGACGCGGACGTACTTGCCGATTCTGAGGCGCTGGTTGATGCACTCATGGAAGCCGACGTACTTGCCGATTCTGATGCACTGGTTGAGGCGCTCTGTGACGCGGACGTACTTGCTGACTCACTCGCACTTGTACTTGCGGATTCACTCGCACTTGTTGAAGCGCTCATGGAAGCCGACGTACTTGCGGATTCGCTAGCACTTGTTGAAGCGCTCATCGATGCTGAAGTGCTGGCTGATTCAGATGCACTTGTTGAGGCACTCATTGAGGCAGATGTACTTGCGGATTCTGAAGCACTTGTTGAAGCGCTCATCGATGCTGACGTACTTGCTGATTCGCTCGCACTTGTTGAGGCACTCATGGACGCGGACGTACTTGCCGATTCACTGGCACTTGTTGAAGCGCTCATCGATGCGGACGTACTTGCTGACTCGCTGGCACTCGTTGAAGCGCTCTGTGACGCTGAAGTACTTGCTGACTCGCTCGCACTTGTTGAGGCACTCATTGACGCTGAAGTACTTGCCGATTCTGATGCACTGGTTGAAGCGCTCATCGATGCAGACGTACTTGCTGATTCACTGGCGCTAGTTGACGCACTCATTGAGGCAGACGTACTTGCTGATTCGCTAGCGCTTGTTGACGCACTCATCGACGCTGAAGTACTTGCCGATTCTGAAGCACTTGTTGAAGCGCTCATCGACGCCGACGTACTTGCTGACTCTGATGCGCTCGTTGATGCGCTTTGTGAAGCACTTGTGCTTGCTGACTCGCTCGCACTTGTTGAGGCACTCATGGACGCGGACGTACTTGCTGACTCACTTGCACTTGTTGAAGCGCTCTGTGACGCTGAGGTACTTGCTGACTCGCTCGCACTGGTTGAAGCGCTCATGGACGCTGAAGTACTTGCTGACTCGCTAGCACTTGTTGACGCACTCATTGATGCAGACGTACTTGCGGATTCGCTAGCGCTTGTTGAGGCACTTTGCGATGCACTTGTACTTGCGGATTCACTCGCACTTGTTGAAGCGCTCATGGAAGCACTTGTACTTGCTGACTCACTGGCACTCGTTGAAGCGCTCATGGAAGCACTTGTACTTGCTGACTCGCTCGCACTCGTTGAGGCGCTCATCGATGCACTTGTACTTGCTGACTCACTGGCGCTAGTTGACGCACTCATCGACGCGGACGTACTTGCTGATTCAGATGCACTTGTTGAGGCACTCATGGAAGCCGACGTACTTGCTGACTCGCTCGCACTGGTTGAAGCACTTTGCGATGCTGAAGTGCTGGCTGATTCAGATGCACTCGTTGAAGCACTCATTGAGGCCGACGTACTTGCCGATTCTGAAGCACTCGTTGAGGCACTCATGGATGCTGACGTACTGGCTGATTCACTGGCACTCGTTGAAGCGCTCATGGATGCTGACGTACTGGCTGACTCACTGGCACTCGTTGATGCGCTTTGTGAAGCACTTGTGCTTGCTGACTCGCTCGCACTTGTTGATGCACTCATCGATGCACTTGTACTTGCTGACTCACTGGCGCTGGTTGAGGCACTTTGTGAAGCGCTTGTACTTGCGGATTCGCTTGCACTTGTTGAGGCACTCTGTGAGGCACTGGTACTTGCGGACTCTGATGCACTTGTTGAGGCACTCATTGATGCCGAGGTACTTGCTGACTCTGATGCACTGGTTGAAGCACTTTGCGATGCTGAAGTACTTGCGGATTCACTCGCACTTGTTGAGGCACTTTGTGACGCTGACGTACTTGCAGATTCTGAAGCACTTGTTGAAGCACTTTGCGATGCTGACGTACTTGCCGATTCACTCGCACTTGTCGATGCACTCATGGATGCACTTGTACTTGCTGACTCACTGGCGCTCGTTGAGGCACTCATCGACGCTGACGTACTTGCGGACTCGCTCGCACTTGTCGATGCACTCATTGATGCCGAGGTACTTGCTGACTCTGATGCGCTCGTTGATGCGCTTTGTGAAGCACTTGTGCTTGCTGACTCGCTCGCACTTGTTGAGGCACTCATCGATGCTGACGTACTTGCTGACTCTGATGCGCTCGTTGATGCGCTTTGTGAAGCACTTGTGCTTGCTGACTCGCTCGCACTTGTTGATGCACTCATCGATGCACTTGTACTTGCGGATTCACTCGCACTTGTTGAAGCGCTCATGGAAGCACTTGTACTTGCTGACTCACTGGCACTCGTTGAAGCGCTCATGGAAGCACTTGTACTTGCGGACTCACTGGCACTTGTTGAGGCACTCATCGATGCTGACGTACTTGCTGACTCTGATGCGCTCGTTGATGCGCTTTGTGAAGCACTTGTGCTTGCTGACTCGCTCGCACTTGTTGATGCACTCATCGATGCACTTGTACTTGCTGACTCACTGGCGCTGGTTGAGGCACTCTGTGAAGCGCTTGTACTTGCGGATTCGCTTGCACTTGTTGAGGCACTCTGTGAGGCACTGGTACTTGCGGACTCTGATGCACTTGTTGATGCACTCATTGATGCCGAGGTACTTGCTGACTCTGATGCGCTCGTTGACGCACTCATCGATGCTGAAGTGCTGGCTGATTCAGATGCACTTGTTGAGGCACTCATTGAGGCAGATGTACTTGCGGATTCTGAAGCACTTGTTGAAGCGCTCATTGATGCTGACGTACTTGCTGATTCGCTCGCACTTGTTGAAGCGCTCATGGACGCGGACGTACTTGCCGATTCTGAGGCGCTGGTTGATGCACTCATGGAAGCCGACGTACTTGCCGATTCTGATGCACTGGTTGAGGCGCTCTGTGACGCGGACGTACTTGCTGACTCACTCGCACTTGTACTTGCGGATTCACTCGCACTTGTTGAAGCGCTCATGGAAGCCGACGTACTTGCGGATTCGCTAGCACTTGTTGAAGCGCTCATCGATGCTGAAGTGCTGGCTGATTCAGATGCACTTGTTGAGGCACTCATTGAGGCAGATGTACTTGCGGATTCTGAAGCACTTGTTGAAGCGCTCATCGATGCTGACGTACTTGCTGATTCGCTCGCACTTGTTGAGGCACTCATTGACGCTGAAGTACTTGCCGATTCTGATGCACTGGTTGAAGCGCTCATCGATGCAGACGTACTTGCTGATTCACTGGCGCTAGTTGACGCACTCATTGAGGCAGACGTACTTGCTGATTCGCTAGCGCTTGTTGACGCACTCATCGACGCTGAAGTACTTGCCGATTCTGAAGCACTTGTTGAAGCGCTCATCGACGCCGACGTACTTGCTGACTCTGATGCGCTCGTTGATGCGCTTTGTGAAGCACTTGTGCTTGCTGACTCGCTCGCACTTGTTGAGGCACTCATGGACGCGGACGTACTTGCTGACTCACTTGCACTTGTTGAAGCGCTCTGTGACGCTGAGGTACTTGCTGACTCGCTCGCACTGGTTGAAGCGCTCATGGACGCTGAAGTACTTGCTGACTCGCTAGCACTTGTTGACGCACTCATTGATGCAGACGTACTTGCGGATTCGCTAGCGCTTGTTGAGGCACTTTGCGATGCACTGTACTTGCGGATTCACTGCACTTGTTGAAGCGCTCATGGAAGCACTGTACTGCTGACTCACTGGCACTCGTTGAAGCGCTCATGGAAGCTGCACTTGCTGACTCGCTCGCACTCGTTGAGGCGCTCATCGATGCACTTGTACTTGCTGACTCACTGGCGCTAGTTGACGCACTCATCGACGCGGACGTACTTGCTGATTCAGATGCACTTGTTGAGGCACTCATGGAAGCCGACGTACTTGCTGACTCGCTCGCACTGGTTGAAGCACTTTTGCGATGCTGAAGTGCTGGCTGATTCAGATGCACTCGTTGAAGCACTCATTGAGGCCGACGTACTTGCCGATTCTGAAGCACTCGTTGAGGCACTCATGGATGCTGACGTACTGGCTGATTCACTGGCACTCGTTGAAGCGCTCATGGATGCTGACGTACTGGCTGACTCACTGGCACTCGTTGATGCGCTTTGTGAAGCACTTGTGCTTGCTGACTCGCTCGCACTTGTTGATGCACTCATCGATGCACTTGTACTTGCTGACTCACTGGCGCTGGTTGAGGCACTTTGTGAAGCGCTTGTACTTGCGGATTCGCTTGCACTTGTTGAGGCACTCTGTGAGGCACTGGTACTTGCGGACTCTGATGCACTTGTTGAGGCACTCATTGATGCCGAGGTACTTGCTGACTCTGATGCACTGGTTGAAGCACTTTGCGATGCTGAAGTACTTGCGGATTCACTCGCACTTGTTGAGGCACTTTGTGACGCTGACGTACTTGCAGATTCTGAAGCACTTGTTGAAGCACTTTGCGATGCTGACGTACTTGCCGATTCACTCGCACTGGTTGAAGCACTCTGCGATGCTGATGCTTGCGACTCGCTGCACTGGTTGAAGCACTCGATGCTGATGCTGCGACTCGCTGCACTTGTTGAAGCACTCATTGAGGCGCTTGTACTTGCTGACTCTGAAGCACTCGTTGAAGCGCTCATGGATGCTGACGTACTTGCTGACTCGCTCGCACTTGTTGAAGCACTTTGTGAGGCGCTTGTACTTGCTGACTCGCTGGCGCTGGTTGAAGCACTTTGCGATGCACTTGTACTTGCTGACTCACTGGCGCTGGTTGAGGCACTTTGCGATGCGCTAGTACTTGCTGACTCGCTAGCACTTGTTGAAGCACTCATTGAGGCGCTTGTACTTGCTGATTCGCTAGCACTTGTTGAAGCACTCATTGACGCGGACGTACTTGCCGATTCGCTCGCACTTGTTGAAGCGCTCATTGAGGCACTGGTACTTGCTGACTCGCTAGCACTGGTTGAAGCGCTCATGGACGCTGTTGTACTTGCCGATTCGCTCGCACTTGTTGAAGCGCTCATGGACGCGGACGTACTTGCCGATTCTGAGGCGCTGGTTGATGCACTCATGGAAGCCGACGTACTTGCCGATTCTGATGCACTGGTTGAGGCGCTCTGTGACGCGGACGTACTTGCTGACTCACTCGCACTTGTACTTGCGGATTCACTCGCACTTGTTGAAGCGCTCATGGAAGCCGACGTACTTGCGGATTCGCTAGCACTTGTTGAAGCGCTCATCGATGCTGAAGTGCTGGCTGATTCAGATGCACTTGTTGAGGCACTCATTGAGGCAGATGTACTTGCGGATTCTGAAGCACTTGTTGAAGCGCTCATCGATGCTGACGTACTTGCTGATTCGCTCGCACTTGTTGAGGCACTCATGGACGCGGACGTACTTGCCGATTCACTGGCACTTGTTGAAGCGCTCATCGATGCGGACGTACTTGCTGACTCACTTGCACTTGTTGAAGCGCTCTGTGACGCTGAGGTACTTGCTGACTCGCTCGCACTGGTTGAAGCGCTCATGGACGCTGAAGTACTTGCTGACTCGCTAGCACTTGTTGACGCACTCATTGATGCAGACGTACTTGCGGATTCGCTAGCGCTTGTTGAGGCACTTTGCGATGCACTTGTACTTGCGGATTCACTCGCACTTGTTGAAGCGCTCATGGAAGCACTTGTACTTGCTGACTCACTGGCACTCGTTGAAGCGCTCATGGAAGCACTTGTACTTGCTGACTCTGATGCACTAGTTAAGGCACTCATTGATGCCGATGTACTTGCCGACTCACTCGCACTCGTAAAAGCACTTTGCGATGCGGACGTACTTGCTGATTCACTTGCGCTTGTACTTACAGATTCGCTTTCTCTTGCGGACGTACTTGCTGATTCACTGGCAGATGTACTTGTACTTGTTGATTCTGACTTGTACACAGTATCTGATACCGTTTCACTTTGTGTATATGTTGTTAGTGGGTATTGAGATTGATTTGTTTGATTCTTATCGAAATCTTTGTAATAGACTGTTGCAACACCATCGTTACTGATTTCAATACTTGCAATACGATCTCGGCCATTTGCAATCACTCTATCATGTGCCTTCATGATTTCTTCACGAACTTTAGCTTTATCTGTCTCTGTTAAGTGACCGATATCCTTTACTTGTGTAACAGTTATCGAAGGCTTGTTAAATAGATCTTTTAATTGACCTTGTCTAACACCAAATTCATCAGATAAAGTCCTATTTCCACTTAGGTCGACTGCTTCTACACGACGTCCCCAACGATTACCTGCTCCCCAAATCAAGTCACTCTTTGGAACAACGGTAAAGGTAAAGGTTGTCTGGTCATCGCTCATAACGGTATTGATAATATTTGGAATAGCACCCGTTCCCCAGTTTGTATTTCCCTGGAAGAAATCTGAAAGGACAGTCGCATTCCCAGTTACTCGTAAGGTAGCAAGCTTACCGCTATTGTCTTTACCAGTAACGGTCACTTGGATGACATCTCCAGCATAGAAAACATAGTCACCATTTATTCCTATCTGAGGATCTTTGCCGTTTACCTTAACCTTATACTCAACAGTTGGTTTCACTGTTTCTGCCGTAATCGTCGCTGTAGCCTTTTCTGAAGTTTCCCCTTCAAATGTGCTTGTAGCCGTAACAGTACCTACAGGCAACAAGCCATTGTTATCATCATAGGCTTGCTTCAGATCCTGTGCCGTAAAAGTAACACTTTCATCACTAGCTCCTGCCTCCTTGGTAAACTGATGCCCATTCAAAGGTCAAAGTGACCGTGGAACTAGGTAGAACGTTCGTGACTTGAATAGATTTACCTGGTAAGCCACCTGTCTCTGTCACTGAGTCCTCAGAGATCACTGGAGTAGGGATAACCGTATATTCGGCAGTTATTGGAATCGTCAGAGGGATATCTGACTTATCATCTGTGATCGTATAAGCAATGTCTAATGTAGCTTTCCCAGCAGTTGTAATGTCTGGTCCTAAGCCATCTCTGAATTCCCCTATAAAATTAGGATTTCCCGTAATAGTCACCCAACTAGCCGGATCTTTACTAGTTCTATAATTTTCATCTTCTACATTTTGATGGAAAACTTTGTGTTTGGTTGTGAGTTCAATAACACGGTGTTCGAGTGTCGTTGAAGTCGTAAGCAATTTAGAAGTATCTGTCGTTGCTCCATAACGCCCCACATCATAAATCCGCTTAATGGCATAGGTAAATGTTCCTGTGTTATCAACTGTTAATGGGATAGTGGTAGAGCTGACTCCAGACGCATCTGTCCATTGTGTTGTATAAGAAACATCTGTAGTGTCTGATTTAATATAATTACTCTCATCTTTTCCATTATGAAGACCTTGGCCTTTAAGATCATAAATAGGACTCTTAGCTTCAATCGTCGGTAAAATGGTGTAAGGAACTGAAACCGTGTAAGTTTGAGAATCCCCTGGAAGTTGAACAGTAACCTCCGCAACTCGATCCCCTACCGTATTGGTATTGATTAGATCTTTTGATGTCTTCCAACGTACTGAACTTCCTGAAGGCAAAGCTAAATCATTGGCTAATTTTACAAAATTACTTGGAATACTTAATTCTGGAGAACCTTCATGATGAAGGGCATAGAGCCTATCCGCCTTCGCTTTAGGTGCAGCATAAGTCGCTAATTTTGAATTTCCAGAAGCTGTGTAAGTCGCTGTGCCACCTGTTTCTGTCGGCCCTGTCTTAGATGTACTTGCTTGGATATTTCCATATGGCAAAGCTGTTGTGACTGTGACAGTTGCATTCCCAGATGCATCAGCTACTGCAGTTCCAATAGCCCTCCCTGCTGAATTGCTCAACGTAACGGTTGCACCTGGTGAAGCTGTTACTGCAATCTGCTGATTCTTCATACCAGCTTTACCGGTCAAATCAGTCGTAATCGTTGCTACTTTTGGATTGACCGTTACGACAACATCAATCTCTTTAGTGGCTCTATGTCCTGCTCCATCCTCACCAGTTTTTACAATAACTGTTTTCGTGAATTTTCCGATTTGATCCATGCTCGGAGCATCATTGTTTTTCCAGGTGAAGGTATCATTGGCCACAGGAGTGATTGCATTCGAACCAGATGCATACTGCACTGCGCTGATTGCATTAATTGTAACATTGTCACCTTGAGTAAAGATCCAAGATCTCGTAGGGTTTGGTGTCGGGTTGGCAACAAGATCATAAACAATGTGTCGGAAAGTAGATGAAACCGTCAGTAACTTGCTAGATTCCGTTTCACCATACCGACCCTTTGGAAAAACTGCTTTTAAGGTATAGTCTTTATAACCTACCGTATCGGTATTGATATCATCAATCTTCGTGGTTCCATCATAAAGTCCCCAAGACATTCCTGAAGGGTACCAACCACCCGTACCTAATTTCGTAAGGTAACTGTAATAACCACCACCTGAAGCTGAACCATTTGTCAGTGATTGTCCTTTAAAGTCGTAGATTGGACTTTTGGCGCTAAGAGATGGATAAACAGTGTAGGGGATATCAACTGTTTGAACATAGCCATTCGGCATGGTGACTTTTACAGTAGCCTGTTTATCACCTTGATCAGACGTATCAAAAGGTGTTGCAAATTCGTACTTGGTATCACTTGCTAGGGTCACACCTGTTTGAGTCTTTACAAAATTTTGAGCGACAGTTAAATCAGAAGCATTTTCACCAACATAGGTATAGATACGATCCACCTTTTTCTCTACTGTAGGAGAGTAGGTATAGGTAACTGTTACCTTTCCTTTCTTAAATTCAATCTTGTTTCCGCCTCTATAGAGATTATATGTGTTGGCATTATTTCGTTGAACTTTGTAACCAGGAATATTCAGGTAACTTGTTAAATCTTGGATATTTCCTCCTAGACCAGAAATGGTTTTAGATGGTTTGAGCTCTGCCCCCGTAATATCATCTACATACTTGATCGTAATGTAAGATCCACCTGTGGTGTAATCGAAGGATTCCAATTGGAATTGCTGTAGGTTCCATGCACCACCTGTGGATGCAAATAGTGCAAAAGCTAATTCTTCATTCCCAGCTGATTGATGGGTCACAGCACGCGTTGCTCCAAGCCAGGTTGCAATATTCTTAGTAAAACTCTGGCCAGCATAAGTAACTGTCATATCTTTGGTTTTACCGTTGTAGGTTACTGTATAGTCTTCAAGAGTATTACTTGTAGGATTTACTGTTAGCTTTTTAGCCGTACTATCTTCCGTATTTACCCTACCATTCACATTCTGAATCCAACCACCGAAAGCACCACCACCTCTCAATCTGTACGGATCTTTTTCTGCCATCTGTACAGCTTTCGGTGTGCTCGTATTATGAAAAGTATCTAGTTTAAAACCAAAGGAAGATTTTAGATTATTTCCCCCCATCCCAAGACTAGCACCAGCGTTCCCTATGACACCAATACCAGCTGTAGAGAAAATAGCGGCAATCCCATCTCCCCCCTCATGAACAGGAGTATTCCCCTCATAAGCATCACCTAGATTGATTTTCCCTTTTAGTACGAAACTTTCGTTCATATCAATCTTGTTTTTCAAGGTGTAAGAACCAGCTTGGCTGGTGGTATTCGTCAAGGTTACCACACCATTATTTAAAGACGCTGTCCCCTTTGTCTCGAAATAATCTTCTTGATCTTCCGGCGTAACATGAAGTGCTGCTTTTGGCGTGTAAGTAGCATTTCCAATATTTGTTGCTGCTCTGAAACCTGTTCCTGTCGGAAGTGCTCTCCCATTACGGCTGTCTCGAAGTCCAGAATTTGCACGCAACACCGTATTGACCACAGTATTACGGGTTCTAGTAGCTTCAGAGATGAGGACGTTGAGGTCAGCATTTGGATCTGTCAAAGCATTTTGAATCGCTTCAATCGTAGCATTTCCTTTTAGAAGGGCACTTTCCGCTCCTTCACGATTGCCTAGTCTTCCTAGATAAGTTCCAATTTCAGTAGACAGTGAGGTAAGCTTTGCCTCTTGCTCTTGACGCTTCTTATCCGCCTCAATACTCACCGCCAGAGCAGTATTAGCTACTGCTGTAACTTCTGAGGTAACCTCTGCTGCTTGTGCTGAGACTGTCGGTACTGACGCTCTTGTTGTTAAATCTGATGAATGTGATGTCTCATTGGTATCTAAACCTTCTGAATGCATTGAGCCTGTACCACTTTCAGGCCCCGTCTGGCTCGTAGCAGTAACATGACTACTTGATGTCTCACTGGCATGCCCTGTCGCCTTTGAACTACTCATTGAAACTGAAGTAGATTCCGAAGCTTTCTGCGAAGCCGAAGCACTTGTTGAAGCTGACGTACTAGCAGAGGTTGAGACTGAGGTCGAAAGGCTCGCTGATACTGACGCAGAAGCCTGATGACTTGCCGATAGCGATAGTGAGACTGAGTCTACTGAGTTTGATACTGAATCTGTGGCTGAGGCTGACTGACTAACTACATCTCCTCTGACTGCAGATTCTGTAATAGCTCCAGAATGACCCAAAACCGCTGAATCAGAGGCCGCCAAAACATCTGTCGTCGGACTAACCGTATGTTCTACCGCTGATGGACTTGTTGCTTCATCAGCTTGAACTACATAAGTCGCTACTCCTCCACCTAGTAGAGCTCCAGTCGCGGCTACTCCCTTTAAAAGTCTGTCACTTGTGATTAAAGGTACTTCTTCCTCAACTTGATGAACTGATACAGATGACGCATCCACTCGACCACTTATTATCTTAAAAAGTCCGAAGTGAGAAGTTGCGGCACGTAACCAGTGTTTCCCTGACTTTACCAATTTAAAACGTGTCACACGATCAGTTTCTCGGTACTGACCCTCATTTCTTCTAAAAAACATATATACACCTTTTCATTTTTAGCTAGTTTATTAGTATATTACTATTCATTTTATCATATCCTTAACCCAAAAATCTAATATAGTATCTTATTTTTTGAATTTTTTTATCGCCCTTTCCTACATTGCTTTTACAAGTCTAAAAAAGGGTGATTTCCCCAGGATGATAACAATGAAAAGGTAGAAATAGAATATGACATCTCTCGAAAAGAATAATTAAGGAAAATTCCTCTTAGTAAGATTAATCAGAATTCCGAATTTTCTAATTATATCTGATGAGTACCTCTTTCTAAAGTTTTCATCTTAATATCACTAGACAGCAAAAAACACCACTCTTATTTAACAATGTATTAATAAGGGCGGTGTTTTATTAAAAAATTGACGATGACTACCTAACACTAAAATTATAAACTGTCATCTTCTGGGTCGTCCTTCTTGCGTTTGGCAAGAAAGGCAAGACCAGTTGCCGTCGCTAAAGCACCGAAGAGTGTAGCTAACGATGATTCAGTTTCTCCAGTCTTCGGAAGTTGTTTGGCTTCAGTATGATCCTTAGGAGACATGCTTTCAGACCTTGAAGCACTAGCTACAGACGTAGGTGATGAGTCACTAGCACTGGTTGAGGCGCTCATGGACGCTGACGTACTTGCGGATTCACTAGCGCTGGATGAGGCACTCTGTGACGCACTGATACTTGCTGAAGTTGAAGCACTTACTGATAGAGAAATCGAGGCCGATACTGACATACTAATCGAATCAGAAACAATAACACTATTAATATCAACACTGTCAAGGGAGTGAATCGCAGGTTCTCCCATGCTTGTGATAACTGAGCTTGACGCTGAAGTACTTGCTGATTCTGACACACTCGTTGATGCACTCATGGACGCTGAAGTACTTGCCGATTCGCTCGCACTGGTTGAGGCACTCATTGAAGCACTGGTACTTGCGGATTCGCTAGCACTTGTTGAAGCGCTCATCGACGCTGAGGTACTTGCGGACTCGCTAGCACTTGTTGACGCACTCATTGAAGCTGAGGTACTTGCGGACTCACTGGCACTGGTTGAGGTGCTCATCGATGCACTTGTGCTTGCTGACTCACTGGCGCTGGTTGATGCACTCATCGACGCTGAGGTACTTGCGGACTCGCTAGCACTTGTTGACGCACTCATTGAAGCTGAGGTACTTGCGGACTCACTGGCACTGGTTGAGGTGCTCATCGATGCACTTGTGCTTGCTGACTCACTGGCGCTGGTTGATGCACTCATCGACGCTGAGGTACTTGCGGACTCGCTAGCACTTGTTGACGCACTCATCGATGCTGACGTACTTGCGGACTCACTGGCACTGGTTGAGGTGCTCATCGATGCACTTTGTGATGCTGAAGTGCTGGCTGATTCAGATGCACTTGTTGATGCACTCTGTGAGGCGCTTGTACTTGCGGATTCGCTCGCACTTGTTGATGCACTCATGGACGCTGATGTACTTGCGGATTCGCTCGCACTTGTTGATGCACTTTGTGATGCTGAAGTACTTGCGGATTCGCTCGCACTTGTTGATGCACTCTGTGACGCTGACGTACTTGCCGATTCAGACGCACTCGTTGAAGCACTCATCGATGCTGACGTACTTGCTGATTCGCTCGCACTTGTTGAAGCACTCATGGATGCTGACGTACTTGCTGATTCGCTCGCACTTGTTGATGCACTTTGCGATGCTGAAGTACTTGCGGACTCACTCGCACTTGTTGAAGCGCTCATCGACGCACTCGTTGAAGCGCTCATTGAAGCTGACGTACTTGCTGATTCGCTCGCACTTGTTGAAGCACTCTGTGACGCTGAGGTACTTGCGGATTCTGAAGCACTTGTTGATGCACTCTGTGACGCTGACGTACTTGCTGATTCAGATGCGCTCGTTGAGGCACTCATGGATGCTGACGTGCTGGCTGACTCTGATGTGCTGGTTGATGCACTCTGTGACGCTGACGTACTTGCTGATTCAGATGCGCTCGTTGAGGCACTCATGGATGCTGACGTGCTGGCTGACTCTGATGTGCTGGTTGACGCACTTTGTGACGCAGATGTACTTGCGGATTCGCTAGCGCTGGTTGACGCACTCATCGATGCTGACGTACTTGCTGATTCACTGGCACTTGTTGAAGCGCTCATGGAAGCCGACGTACTTGCTGATTCGCTCGCACTTGTTGACGCACTCATCGACGCTGAAGTACTTGCCGATTCTGAAGCACTTGTTGAAGCACTTTGCGATGCTGAAGTGCTTGCGGACTCGCTCGCACTTGTTGATGCACTCATCGATGCTGACGTACTTGCTGATTCACTCGCACTTGTTGAAGCGCTCATCGACGCTGACGTACTTGCTGACTCGCTCGCACTGGTCGATGCACTCATGGATGCTGAAGTACTTGCGGACTCTGATGCACTTGTTGAGGCGCTCATTGAGGCCGATGTACTTGCGGATTCGCTCGCACTTGTTGAGGCACTCATGGAAGCCGACGTACTTGCCGATTCTGATGCGCTAGTTGACGCACTCATGGACGCTGAAGTACTTGCAGATTCACTCGCACTTGTTGAGGCGCTCATGGACGCTGACGTACTTGCTGACTCACTAGCACTTGTTGAGGCACTCATGGACGCAGATGTACTTGCGGATTCGCTCGCACTTGTTGAGGCACTCTGTGACGCTGAAGTACTTGCAGACTCTGAAGCACTCGTTAAAGCGCTCATGGAAGCCGACGTACTTGCTGACTCACTTGCACTCGTTGATGCGCTCATCGACGCACTGGTACTTGCGGACTCTGAAGCACTTGTTGAAGCGCTCATCGATGCTGATGTACTTGCTGACTCTGATGCGCTCGTTGAGGCACTTTGCGATGCTGAAGTGCTGGCTGATTCTGATGCACTTGTTGAAGCGCTCTGTGACGCTGACGTACTTGCTGACTCACTCGCACTGGTTGAGGCACTCATTGAGGCAGATGTACTTGCTGATTCGCTGGCACTTGTTGAGGCGCTCATGGATGCTGACGTACTTGCTGACTCTGATGCACTCGTTGAAGCGCTCTGTGAGGCACTGGTACTTGCGGATTCACTTGCGCTGGTTGACGCACTTTGCGACGCTGATGTACTTGCGGACTCACTGGCACTGGTTGACGCACTCATGGATGCCGACGTACTTGCTGATTCTGAAGCACTCGTTGAGGCACTCATTGACGCGGACGTACTTGCAGATTCAGACGCACTCGTTGATGCACTCATTGAAGCGGACGTGCTTGCGGATTCTGATGCGCTCGTTGAGGCACTTTGCGATGCTGAAGTGCTGGCTGATTCTGATGCACTGGTTGAGGCGCTCATGGAAGCCGACGTACTTGCGGACTCTGAAGCACTTGTTGAAGCACTTTGCGATGCTGAAGTGCTGGCTGATTCAGATGCACTTGTTGAGGCACTCTGTGACGCTGAAGTACTTGCAGACTCTGAAGCACTCGTTGAAGCGCTCATGGAAGCCGACGTACTTGCTGACTCACTTGCACTCGTTGATGCGCTCATCGACGCACTGGTACTTGCGGACTCTGAAGCACTTGTTGAAGCGCTCATCGATGCTGATGTACTTGCTGACTCTGATGCGCTCGTTGAGGCACTTTGCGATGCTGAAGTGCTGGCTGATTCTGATGCACTTGTTGAGGCACTCATGGATGCTGACGTACTTGCTGATTCAGACGCACTCGTTGATGCACTCTGTGAGGCAGATGTACTTGCTGATTCGCTGGCACTTGTTGAGGCGCTCATGGATGCTGACGTACTTGCTGATTCAGACGCACTCGTTGATGCACTCATTGAAGCGGACGTGCTTGCGGATTCGCTCGCACTTGTTGAAGCGCTCATGGAAGCCGACGTACTTGCTGACTCGCTGGCGCTGGTTGATGCACTCATTGAGGCACTCGTACTTGCTGATTCTGATGCACTGGTTGAGGCGCTCATTGACGCAGATGTACTTGCAGATTCGCTAGCACTTGTTGAGGCGCTCATGGATGCTGACGTACTTGCTGACTCGCTCGCACTTGTTGAAGCGCTCTGTGACGCTGACGTACTTGCGGACTCACTCGCACTGGTTGAGGCACTCATTGAGGCAGATGTACTTGCGGATTCGCTGGCACTTGTTGAGGCGCTCATGGAAGCCGACGTACTTGCTGACTCGCTGGCGCTGGTTGAGGCACTCATTGAGGCACTCGTACTTGCTGATTCTGATGCACTGGTTGAGGCGCTCATTGACGCAGATGTACTTGCAGATTCGCTAGCACTGGTTGAGGCGCTCATCGATGCTGACGTACTTGCTGACTCTGATGCACTCGTTGAAGCGCTCTGTGAGGCACTGGTACTTGCGGATTCACTTGCGCTGGTTGACGCACTTTGCGACGCTGATGTACTTGCGGACTCACTGGCACTGGTTGACGCACTCATGGATGCCGACGTACTTGCTGATTCTGAAGCACTCGTTGAGGCACTCATTGACGCGGACGTACTTGCAGATTCAGACGCACTCGTTGAGGCACTCATCGACGCACTGGTGCTTGCAGATTCACTGGCGCTAGTTGAAGCACTCATTGACGCGGACGTACTTGCAGATTCAGATGCACTTGTTGAGGCGCTCTGTGACGCGGACGTACTTGCAGATTCGCTGGCGCTGGTTGAAGCACTTTGCGATGCGGATGTGCTGGCGGACTCGCTAGCACTTGTTGAGGCACTCATCGAAGCTGACGTACTTGCAGACTCTGATGCACTTGTCGATGCACTCATGGATGCAGACGTACTTGCTGATTCACTTGCGCTGGTTGACGCACTCTGTGACGCTGAGGTGCTAGCTGATTCTGAGGCACTAGTTAAGGCACTCTGTGACGCGGACGTACTTGCCGACTCACTCGCACTCGTTAAAGCACTTTGTGAGGCACTGATTGAGGCACTCATCGAAGCAGACGTCCGTGCTGATGCGCTAGCACTTGTTGAAGCACTTTGTAAGGCCGACGTACTGGCTGACATACTCGCACTTGTCGAAGCAGACTGGCTAGCGGAATCTGACAGAATAGCATCATTTTTATCATCAATATCCAAACCGGCTAGAGGCGACTCATCATAACGTTGTTGATAAACCGTATTCCCATCCGATGTCAGAATTCCACTCAGTGTTGATTCAACGATTGCTGTTGCAGTTCGAACATAAAGGTTTCGATTTGACCCTTCGGTAACAATTGTCCATTTCATATTATCCGCAACACCACCACCAATGGTTCTCCACTGCTGACGAACTGCCTTCAAATTTGAATAGGGCATTGAACTTGCTTTAGTCAATTTTGAAGTCCAATCTTCTGTTGTAATCAAATTCCCATTATCATGGTAAGTCATGGTTACAGAATTAATGGTATCATCTGATGTTACTAAAATACCAAATTCATTATTCGTATTAAAGGACGGCTTAACCGTTACTACCCAAGTAGTCTTGTTGGTTCCAGTATCATAAGAATAGGTCATCGATTGGATAATCGTATTTTTCCCACCCTCAGAAACATCTGATCCTGTCAAAGTACCTGAATAAATATACTGTCTACGACCATTTGAATCAAGATAAGTTTGAACAGCATTAGCTGTTGCTGCTAAATTGATGGCGATGCTTTGAGAACCATTTGAATTGACCACATTTCCTGTGAAACCAGTCTGTTGCATGGTGCTCATCATTTGCTCAACAGCCAAGCCTAAACGACTGCGTTGCCCTTCAAAATCTCCCTCATTTTGAGAAAGCAAAGTGTTAGCTTTTGTCAACTCAGTGCGAACAGTTTGGATGGCTTCACTAAGATCTGCGCGAGCTTGGGCATCCGTCACACTATTTAAATAACGGTCTGCCAAACTGACAAGTAATTGTGCTTCAGATGCATTTTGTTCCAGAGTAGTCTTACTCATTGAAAGACTATTTGCTACTTCAGTTGATCCTAAGTCTTCAAGAGACAGACTAGTAGATTCACTGTAAGCAAGCGATAGTATCTCTGATGTATGTAAAGCTCAAAGACTCCGAAGCACTTCCAATCGCTTGAGATTCAAAATTAGACAAGGTATCTTTTACAATACTTGCTTGGCTAACGAGACTGGTCAAATCTGATGTTGAAGCAGATAAGGCAGACTCCATAGTTTCTAGACTTGGCTTAACCGAAAGAATATAACTTTCCGTATCACCTAACTGAGCTAATCGACCAAGATAGGTTCCAATTTCAGTAGACAGTGAGTTAAGCTTGGCTTCTTGCTCTTGACGCTTCTTATCCGCCTCAATACTCGCTACCACAGCAGTATTAGCTACTGCTGTAGCCTCTGAGGCAACCTCTGCTGCTTGTGCTGAGACTGTCGGTACTGACGCTCTTGTTGTTAAATCTGATGAACGTGATGTCTCTAAGTCTTCCGAACGCATTGAGCCTGCCCCACTCTCAGACCCCGTCTGGCTCGTAGCAGTAACTTGACTACTTGATGTCTCACTGTCATGCCCTGTCGCCTTTGAACCACTCATTGAAACTGAAGTAGACTCCGAAGCTTTCTGTGAAGCCGAAGCACTGGTGCTGGCTGACTCACTCGCACTTGTCGAAGCTGACGTACTAGCAGAGGTTGAGACTGAGGTCGAAAGGCTCGCTGATACTGACGCAGAAGCCTGCTGACTTGCTGATAACGATAGTGAGACTGAATCTACTGAGTTTGATACGGAATCTGTGGATGAAGCTGACTGGCTAACAACATCCCCTCTGACTACAGATTCTGTAATAGCTCCCGAATGACCCAAAACCGCTGAATCAGAGGCCGCCAAAACATCTGTCGTCGGACTAACCGTATGCTCTACCGCTGATGGACTTGTTGCTTCATCAGCTTGAACTACATAAGTTGCTACTCCTCCACCTAGTAGAGCTCCAGTCGCAGCTACTCCCTTTAAAAGTCTGTCACTTGTGATTAAAGGTACTTCTTCCTCAACTTGGTGAACTGATACAGATGACGCATCCACTCGACCACTTATTATCTTAAAAAGCCCAAAGTGAGAAGTTGCGGCACGTAACCAATGTTTCCCTGACTTTACCAATTTAAAACGTGTCACACGATCAGTTTCTCGGTACTGACCCTCATTTCTTCTAAAAAACATATATAAACCTTTTCATTTATTTTTTATTTCTATATCTTTTTCATAAGCATATTATCCCATTTTATCATAAAAATAGTCAAAAAATTAGTACTACAACTTATTTTTCAAACTTTATTATTCTCAACTTTTTTTGTAAATCAAAGAAACATAAAAAATCCCTCAGAAACTTAATGTTTGAGGGAAAATTACTTTATAAAAATAGTCAGTTTAATCCCCATTAATCTATGATAATCAACTATAACTAATGATAAGAGATAACCATCATGACCAATAGAACAACAAATAATGCAGAACTAAGCCCCAGGGTTAGGCCCTTTAGAAGAGTTTGGCTCGCCCAGTAACTGGTCCTACCAATATTACTCGTGGCATCACTCGAAAAAATCTGAATTTGCCTAGGCTGCAGTGTTACAGTAATAATAAGTGACACACTTAAAATGATGAGTAAAATCATAAAGAATATTTGCATAGACTACCTCAACATACCTATTAAAGTAAAAATTAAACTAATTATAATAACAAAGCCTAACATAAAAAAGAAAATCTTATTTATTTTCTCGCCCCTAGTTTCTTTTTCCTCCACTATGGGCTTTTGTTGTAGCTCCTCCATACGGCCTTCAACCGCATTATGAAATAAGTCTTTATTTGTCATATTTCTCTCTTTCCTATGGGAAGTAGGTCACGATATTACCATCCTCACTAACAAGCACTTGACTGAGTAAAAGATTGCGAACCATGTCTTTTTTGATCTGCTTCTTCATGGTTTCAAAACCTGCAAATGCTTCCTGATAATATTCAACAATTGGATTCTTCTGACTAGCCGTTTGACTCCCAATAGCTTGTTGGAGTTGTTGTAAATAGTCAACCTGTTCAATCCAATTATCATCAATAGCCTTAAGAAGTGATAGACATTGGAAATATCCAAAAAGATCAATAGTGTCTAATTGTTTCTTTTTATCATCTATTTCCTATAAGCAAACTGATAGATAAGTTCAGCCACAGCTTCAACATCATCAATATCCAGATTATCTGGAATTTTCTCAATATGAAAACTAATGTTTTTGAGAATAAAGTGATACAACTTCTCCTTCTCGCTAAGATCTTCTTCAACCAGAGCAATATCAATATAGTCATCAAGAACCTGCTCAATGGTATCTGTTAAATCCTGATCTTGATTAATAAGGTGATTTCGTTGAGCGTAAATGAGTTCCCGTTGAATGTTCATACTCTCAGCATATTCTAGTGTTTGCTTACGTGAAAAACGTGCTGCACTGTCACTAGCTCTTTGAGCCTTCTCGACCAAACGTCTGTAGCGTCGCCCTACTAATTCTATACTCTCAGTTTTTCTCATCAATAGTGTAGTCTTTATAATATTTATGTACCCAGTTAGGACCATACTTTTTGATAACATCATCTTCAAGTGAAACAAAAAATTTAGACATTCCAGGATCTCCCTGACGTCCTGAACGTCCTCTGATTTGTAAATCAATACGCTGACTTTCCATACGTTCAGTCCCAATGACAACAAGACCACCTAATTCGGCTACTCCAGGTCCCAACTTAATATCGGTCCCTCGTCCCGCCATAGAAGTAGCTACCGTGACAGCACCCATCTGACCTGATTCAGCTATCATCTCAGCTTCTCTCGGAGCATTATTAGCATTTAAAAGATTGTGGGCAATTCCTTCCCTTAGGAGAAGGTTAGAATATAATTCAGACATTTCAACCGAACCAACGAATATTAGGAGAGGATTTCCTTTTCGATGATAATGCTTAACATACTCTAGAGAAGCATAGATTTTTTCTGGTAAAGTTACATAAAGATTGTCTGGATAATCTATCCTTTGTTTCGGACGATTGGTCGGAATTTGAACAACTTGCATTCCGTAAGTATCCAAAAATTCTTTTTCTGCCGTCTTACCAGTCCCAGTCATACCTGAAATCTTTTTGAACTTACGAAAAAGGCTTTGATAGGTGACAGAAGCCATGGCACGTGTTTCGGGAGATAACTTTACAAGCTCCTTGGCTTCAATTGCCTGATGCATGCCTCCTTGGAGTTTGGTCAATTCCATCAAGCGTCCAGTCGCTTTATCTAAAAGAACAACTTCTGGTCCATCTTTTCCTTGACGAACAATATAATCTTTATCCTTTTTGAATAGGGTATGAGCTCGGAGAGCATAAATAAGGTGACGCGCAAACGTAGCATTCTCTTTGGCATAGAGATTACTAATTCCTAGATAATTTTCAGCTAACTTTGCACCTTTAGTTGTCAGCCAAACTTCACCCTTTTCTTCCTTGAAAATATAGTCCTGATCCTCAACCAATGTCGTCATGAGTGTATTAATCATGGCATAATAGTTGGATTGAACACGAGGAGAACCTGAAATAACCAAGGGAGTTTGCGCACTATCCAGTAAGACGGAATCAACCTCATCAATAATAGCAAAGTTAAAAGGACGCATGTATTTACCGTCTTTATTCGAAGCTAGATTGTCAATAAGATAGTCAAAGCCCAAACCACTATTTGTCGTATAGATAATATCAGAAGCGTAAATCTCCCTTTTTTCAAAGGTATCAAGTTCTTCACCATCCTCTGCAAAAGGAACGCCAATGGTTAGACCTAGAAACTCGTAAACCTGTCCCATTTCTTCAGCATCACGTTTTGCTAAGTATTCGTTTGTCGTTACAAGTATTGCTCCTTGTCCTGTCAGTGCATTTAAGTAAACTGGCATGGTTGCTGTTAAGGTCTTACCTTCTCCTGTACTCATCTCAGCAATATTTCCCTGATGCATAACGATTGCTCCCATAACCTGAACATCATAGGGAAACATACCTAATACACGCTTAGCTGCTTCACGTACTACTGCGTAAGCCTCTGGTAATAAATCATCTAAACTTTCGCCTTTGTCTAGCCGTTCTCTAAATTCAGTAGTTTTATCTTTTAATGACTGGTCATCCAGTTGTGCCATCTGCTCAGCCCAACCATTAACTTGCTTGAGTACACTTTTTACTGGTTTTAAAGGATTTAAAGAATTAAACATTTTCTTCTCCTACTTCAGTGATTGTCATTCCCTTAAAATCCAATTCTACCATTCCAGCACTCAAGAGGGAGATGGAATAATTGTAGGCTTCATGAGGATAGACGAAGGTGAAAGATTGTTTTTTTTCAATCATCTGCTTAACTTCCTCACCATAACGATTTAAGAAGCTTAATTTAAGATAAACCGTACCTTCAGGAACTGTTGTAAATTGTGATTCGAGACGATAAATATATCCCTTTTTTAACAAAGGTAAGCTAGGTTGCTTTCGACTCGCCTGATAATTTTGAATAGCTAGCCAGGAATGAATCTCAGTTCCTGATGCTATCAAGGGGTTACTGAAATTGACTGAGCCATCTGGATGATGTTCAATTTGGGAACCAAACATATAGGATCTCACATTCGTTCCCCATTGAATCTGAGAGTTATTCTTATGAATCATGTTCATCCCTTTCTTCCAAAATCATTTTCTAAAATCATACGATAAAAATTGAGAAACCAAGCAGTCGCAGTTGAATGGTCATCATTATGTCGTCCAGAAGTTCCCTTGCTAAGAATTCGTGCTCCCGAAGAATATAGGACTTTAGTAATATCCTCGAAGGCTGTTGGGTCCATATCCTCATCTTTCATGTAAGAAACCCCAAAGGTCGTGTTTGAGAAGTCTGCTTTTTCAAACTTATCCCAGAACTTCTGATTAAGGGCCTCGACGCCTTCATTGTCCAAACGTCCCGTCTGCAAATGCAAGACATCAATTCCTGTCGGGAAAACCTCTGGTGCCAAAAGTCTGGCACGATTACCGATGGTACCAACATTGGCTAGAGGTTTAGACATGATAATGGCATGAGGTTCAAAGTCCGCGCCATAGTACATAGATGGGAAAGTTCCCATGGACATCCCAGAGAGAATAAGTTGATCACTGTCAAAGCCTAGGTAATCCAAATAATGTTGGATAGTATCCTTGATACTATTTTCAAGCTCTTCAGTTCCCATGTAGAAAGCTCCCCCCTCTAGGCGAGGATCAGAAAATAGCAGGAAAGGTGTCTCCATGGCCCTCATCATACCAAATCCTTCAAAACCTTCGGCAGGACGAAAACCTGAAAAGTAGACGGACAGCGGTGGCTTGAAATCCCCAGGATAAAAGAAATAATTGATTTCCTGACGTTTACTATCATGGAGAATCCCCCCACCCAATACAAATTTTCCAAATTGAAAACGTGTCCATCGTTGATGGAAATTCCCAACTCTTAGAGCACCATTTCCTTTAGCTTCTAAAGTTGCTGATAAAATATAAGTTCTCCCCTGATCTAAAACAATGGCACCTTTACGCATTTCTTCCTCGCTAACTACAATTGTTCTCACGATTTCTGAAACTGAACCTTCAGGAATAATGCGCAGCACTAATTGGCATTGACAGGTCTGAGCCTTCTCAAATTCTAACCAAAGTTCAACAGGGAAATCCTCAGCTACTCGAATATTAAAACTCCAGTTAAGAATAGGCTTAAAGGAGTCGCCGTAATTCCCATCCAAAGAGATACTTTCAAAACCATTATAAATAACTTTCCCTTTGAATCGAGGATGAACCTGGATCTGATAAGGGAACAATTTATCACCATATTGTCCAGCGAAAAGTGCCTTAGACAGGGTATCTAGCAGATCTTGCTTATCTGAAAAATCTGCTGGTATAGCACAAATTTCTTTCAGAAAGCGACCTACTCGATGGTCCTCTATCAAAAGGTCAGCATCATAAAAGATGGTATAAGGAACTAAGATCTTACGCAAGTCCATCAGCATGAGTAAGGATTCCTGACTATCAACAAGGACCGCATTAAAATTTCTTAGTTTAGCTTGTTTCAAACATTGGAGAATATCACTAGAAAGCCCTGCACGAAGGTAGAAAAAACGAACATTATCGGGGAGCTCATAAGTATTTGACCAATTATCTCGTCCAACCTGCAAAATGCTAATTTTAGACATACTTATCCTCCTTCAAATAGTGCTCCCATTTTTCAATAAAACGCTCTCCTGTATTTTCTCTGATTTTCTCAATTGCTTCAATTAAAGCTTGATTCCAGTACTTTAACTGATCAAGATAATAAGATGCCGCCTCCTCAAATTGTGTTACTTCTTCTAGGATATAACCATTTTTCAAATGTGTTACATAGTCCGAAGTGACCCTATTTATCTGTGGAATCCCAGCACTAATGCCTGCAATTTGAGTATAACGATGTGGTTCCAAGCTGAGATCAACAATAAGACGGGTATACTCAAATTCTTTAATCAAGGCTGTCTCATCAATCAAATTAACAAAATCATAACGATACTCAACTTCCTCATTTTCAGCGAGGTAGTTTTCTGCACTTTGATTATCTTTTATGTGTTTGAATTTTTTCTTATTCAGTTTTTCAGAGATAAGGTGCTCTACGTCTTCCTTAAATGTATCAAAATCATGCGGATTCGCATTGAAAGTTCCAAATACAATATAAGTATTCTGGTGATTTGCTACAAAATCTAAAACCTGATAGATAGCTTCCCAACTGATATCATCTAAATTTACCTGATAATAGAGTTTAGATGACTTAAGACGTTGGCTCTTTCCAAGTGCTAGACGGGTATCATAAGATGCCATATGCTGAATCTTCTCAGCTTGCTCTGGAAATAGTTTTCTTAATTCTGTAGAAAAGTCCTGAGAATCACTAATAATCAGATCAACAAGTTGCAAATAAGAAGCATAATCCTCTAAGGGATCATTTTGATTGCGTTCTTTGAAGTAAGTCAAAATTTTCTGATTAGCCTCTGGTAGATGACTATAAAGAGTTTGATTCAGATTACTTTTCGACGCAACGACAAAACAATCCGAAGGCGTCAATTCTTGAGCAATATAAGCATCAAAGAACTCCCAAATGACTTCTTCCATACTGATATAGTAATTTTTCTTAAAACGATGATCTGTTCTTGGATTACTTACGATCCCTCGTCCATCAAAGAAATGACAAAGTTGCCAAATGCCATCTTCATTCAAATAATCTCGGTGTGTCGCCTGACCATTTTCAAAATGAAGGATACTAGAAACAAATCCTCTGTCATCATAAATTTCTTCTCTTAAAATCAGACCATCCTGATAATATCGAATAAGACTCAAATATCCTTCTGGTCCCAACTCTATTTCGGCAAAACGCTGATGATGTTTCTCAACAACAATAATGAAGGGGGTAAAAATAAAGTCACAATCATCATCCCAATCCAAGTCAGATACTTGTAGACAACGCATGGGCTGATCTTTGATTCCTTGAATAGCATCAAACACTGAAAAATGCGACACTTCTAAGAGATCAAAGCGGTGCAGAAAATAACGTAGATGTGGTTGATAAGCTAAAAGTAATAATCTAGGCGACATCGCTTGGCCTTGAAAAATACGTGCTTGGTGTAAAGTATCATCAAATTCTATTTTCGAGGTTCTAAAATACCACGGTGTTAAGTCAGGTTGCCAAAACTCTGCCCCTTGACCGTACCAAGCCGGAATTAAATAATACATATGTTCTCCCATTTTTTATGAATTCAAAATAATTAACGATATATTAAGGATGATAGGTAGGCAGGTCAAAAAGATCACCAGACTACCTATCACTCTCAAATGAATAATTGAGGTGATATAAATAATTTTAACTTTTAATCTAGTCAAACAAACCTTTATAGGATTCATTTAGGGTCATAGCTGCAATTTCTTCGCGTACATTGTATACCATTCCACTGTAAATCAAAAACATTCCAGGAATCATACTGAGTTGTAAGTACTGCGGATTAATAAGCACAATCATCATAGGGCCACCAGCCATGATAACTGTATAAATTGCCCCAATAACAGCAAATTTCATGACAACTTTATTGATATAACGGCTTGTATCAGGGCCAGGATAAACATTGTAAATGTACTCTCCTGATTTTCGCATGCGTTCTGCAATTTGTTCACCACTAACGTTTACGAAAGCAAAAGCAATCCCCAAAACAAATAAGACCACTTGATAGAGAACAAGCCAAATCGGATGTCCCACTGTCAGAGCTTCAATCCAAGTATTTGTCCAACTGTTTTTAGGAAATAAAATCTGAATCAAGATAAGAAGATATTGAGGAATAGAGACTAGAGAAATTGCGTACATGAAGGGCATCCCACCTGCTGGGGTAAGCATAACATCAAGATAGGAATACTGGCTAAAACGATTATGGATATTAACCTTATTGATGGGAATGCGATACCGTGCTCTTTGGACAATAACTGCAACATATAAGAAGAGCAAACCCATGATAATTAGAGAGAGAATAATCGGTAATTCTATATGTAGTCGTGTAATACTCTCTCCAATTTGCCTAGGTAGATTAGCAACCATACTGGCCATCAAAATGACAATAGAACCTCCTATACCAAAGAAAGAATTCAAATCCGATAGCCAGACTAAAAAGAAGGTTCCCGCAATTAGAAGGATAGTGTTCGTTAGGATAGCCAATCCTTTAGGAATTCCTACTTCAATCGGAAGGCTTAGAGACACCGCTAAAGACTGGATGAGAGCGATGACAAAGGTCAAAGTACATTTTGCGTCGATCCTGTATCTCTATTGGTAGCTTACTTAAACCAGACTTTTTTGAAAACGAAAACATCTGCCAAATAATCATGGCTGACATCCAAGGGGACAAGCCCACAGAAAAAAGTGAAAATGAACTTAAATTACCACCCATCATAGCACTTGTGAAGGCTGTCGAATTGGATAACCCTCCTAAGAGTTTTGGGTGCTTCAAATCTATAAATGGTAAGACTAGATGGCTTCCCAAAACATAAATAAAGAGGAAAAGAACTGTCCAAGATAAACGTTTAAAAACAATAGATTGTAATATTTTTTTCATTAGCAGCCACTCTCCTCCTTCTCACTAATACGCTTAGCAACCAATTGATTAATAGCATTCACCATCAATTCAGGATTTTCATGTGAAAAAATAGCTTGATAAGATTGATTTGGAGCTTGTGTATTCTCAAAAGTTAGTAAAGGAAGCTGATTTTGAGTTACGTACTCATAGATTTCTGGTAATTTATCATAATGATTAATATCCAGATAGAAATCAACTTTAGATAGCTCATATTCAACAAGCAAAGGATAGGTATTTTGATAAAGGGTTACATTTGGATGGCGAGATAGCACTAAAAGTTCTGTAGCCATATAGGTATAGGCAGCGATGATAAAATGAACTTGAGGGAGATGCTGAACTAAGTATTCAATCTGTTCCAATAAGTAGGAGTTCGTCAAAGTATAACACGTCAACACGGTAGATTCACGGTTAGATTCTAACTCAAAGCCCCGATTTGTCCATGTTTTCAAAATTTGAGACCATTCCATGAGACAGTACCGCCACCAAACCTCACGCAGTCGTACTACTGAAAACTGATTCCACGGTTTATCCGGAGAAATATAATGTAAAATCAAAGGTAGTGGTTCAAGAGGAATTTCAAAAACAAAACGATGACCTCCCTCGGCTGCACCAGCATCAAAACCAATTTGAAAATTATAAGTATCAGGTAAATTAAGGTAGCGGTCTTCAAATACCATATTGAGTATTGATTGATCACCCTCTCCTACATTTGCGTGCTCCCGTTCAGTTATATCCACTAGTTTTTGACGGATATGTTCCTCTTTCCATAAACGATTGTTAATTAGCAATACACCTGCATTAAAACCAACACCGGCACCAAAACAAGAACGAACAGCTCCGACATAATTGTCTCCCAATTCCTGTTCAAAAAGACTATCTAGATTACCTGTGACTATCAAATCACTATCAAGATAAAGTACCTTATCTTCATGTACGAAATCAGGTATAAAATAACGCGCAAAGGTCATATGGTTGATATGTCCCAACTTATTAGTCCAATTCATCTGAAATTGAGGACCAATTAACTTAATATCAAGAAGCTCTCCTCCGAGTCTCTCCACATGCTCTCTCGTGGCACGGAACCACTCGACTGGGATATCTTGATTAAAAAGGTATATTTTAAGCTGACGATTGTGATAACAAAGAGATTTTAAAGCGGTCTCTATTTGACGAATATAAGCATAATCTCCTGCCAATACTACTGCATTTTTATTATTCATATATCTTTCTTATTCTACCGGCAAACGAGATAAGTCTGCCACGATTTGTTTAGTGTAGGTTTCATCTTCGATGAATTCAATATCTTGGTCAAAGTTATACTCCGCCGTGTGTTTGTGTTTGAGTTTAACTTTTGTTGTCGCACCCATTTTTAGCCATTCATATTCAGAGTCAATATGTCCAATATCCAAGGCTTGATAGCCATCTTTAGCTAGATTTGCAACTAATACTTTAGCCGTTGGGCCCAACATGATGAGTATAAGATGATTATCCGCATACTTACGAATTGTTGACTCAATAGCATCCACATCCTTATAAGCACAATGAGAAGAGCAGACAATACGTTTGATAGATAAGGCCTGATCGAATAAATCATTACCAACCCCAGAACGAGATGTAGCTCCTTCTACTATTAAGAGATTTTTGTTTTCCCATAACCTTTTTAGCTTTTCAAACTGCGACTCGGCTTTTGTCTTATCTAAAAAATCAATATAAGGACGTGAAATAAAGGTTGAACCATACCATGGTGCCGGTGCAATTTGACGATAAAAATCATCATAATGATCCAAATGCTTTTTCCAAAAATCTTCTGCCCACCACGTAAATTTGAAGCGATCTTCGAAAGCATCTGGCAAGCAGACTAAGAGTTTTTCTGAACTGTTCATTCCAACCAACTCACGTAGAGTTCGTGCCAGTTCAGGATGATAATCTTGGTAGGCGATAGAATGGCCAGCTATTAGATTGATTTCACCATCTCCAAAACGAATGACAGATGAATGATTTTCCCTAATAAAGTCCAGACTCTCATCAATGGACTTAACCGTTGGTAGAGGGAGAATTTTAGGTAAGCTTCCTTCCACATCCAACTGTTCAATAGCCGTGATCAGCTCCTGTGGTCGCTCACTTGAAAAAGAAACTGCCCATGATTCCCGTGTTGGGTTTTATAAAACCCAAAACTAGGAATCCCCGCCAATTCTACCTGTGATAGAATCTCACCAGCTTCATCGCCATGATTAATATCCAAATAAAGATCCGCACTATGAATCAGCTGGTTCAACTGCTCCTGATTGATCGCAGGATACAAACTAACATTGGGATGTTGATTTAATTCGACTAACTTGGGCCCCATAGCTGTCCAAGCGCCGATATGAAACTGTACAAAAGGAAGAGCACAAACCAGTTCTTCGATCGACTCGAGATCTTGCGTTTGGGTCATGGTAAAGGAGTGAAAGCGTGGAAGCTCTTGAACTTCTCCCCATTTCCCTGTCTTTATACGCTCTTTAATGAGTGAATGCATTTGTTCAACTGTGTTAACCTCTAACTGCGCTTGCTCACTATGTCTGGTTTCCGGGAAGGACAAGATTGGTTTTCCTGTTTTCGCATAAGTCGCCAAGGTTGCTTGATCAGCAGTACCATAATTAATATCTAAATAGGCAGCAGAACGATGGATAAGTTCTTCCAATACTGGAGGGACGACTTCTGGATACAATCTAACATTTTCATATTTTGCAAGACGCACCAATTCCTCTCCCATTTCCGTATAGGCAGCAATATGGAACAAAGCCTTCGGATGTTCCTGAATCAATTCCTCAAGATTTTTGAAGGATTGAGAATTGGTCAAATTGAACAGATGGAGCTCATAATCTGAATCCATCTCTATCTGGAAGTCCCCCATATGGTGAGACAAGACCTGACTGTAATCCATGTCGTGAAAAGCCCACCATAATTGGCGGAAACGATTGGCACTTAGCGTCGTCCATGGTTTTCGGTGTGAGACAAAATGCACAACATAGGGATCTTCACTATCTATAAAGTGATTTGGCCAATGACTCATAAAAGCAGTCACGTCATGACCAACTTGGAGGTTCATCCTTTTATCCAAGGCCAACCATCTATCACGAAAGACGTTATTAAAGATTGTTTGGTCCCCATTAAATTTAGGAATATTTCCTTCTAGAACTTGCTGGAGTGAGCCATTCGTCTCATTCACCAACTGCTCTGTCATATTTTCTCGTTTCCACAAACCATTGTCAATTAATAAGACACCGGAATTAAAACTTTGGTTATCTGTGTCCACTACGGCTGCGATCGGATAGCCCTTCATATCTATTTCAAAGACATCCTCTAAATCCTTTAGAACCAGCAAATCCGCATCAAGATACAGCACCTTTTCCTCTGAGATATACTTAGGAATAAAATAGCGAGAATAAGCATCCAGACTAATATGTTCCCTTGTCCACCAGGTACCCTTCACATCATCCGGATTCAATTTGACATCAATGAGCTCGCCCCCTAAGAGCTGAGCCATCCTCCGTGGTTTTCGAAACCAGTCTGGAAGGATATCTCGATTCAAAACATAAATTTTTACATCTTTATTGTGGTAAAAGATGGATTTTATAGTCGTCGATAACTGAGCGGTATAGTTCTGATTACCTGCTAGAACAATCACCCGACTTTTTGTATCATGCATGAACACTCTTCTCCTTGATCCGTTTTTTTACAAGTACTTGCTGGTAAGCTTCCATGTCTCCATGTTTTAAGGTCTCTTCTTCATGAATGGCCAATCGCCACTTGTAGGCAGCAATCTCTGCATCTATTAAGCCCTTTGGAGCTCCGATCAATTGAAGAATCATCATGCGTTCTTCGATACTTTGTAACGGATAAACATCTGCAAGATTGACCGTTTTGGTCACACTTGTCTCACGTTTACGATGCAGATAGATGGCACGGTTCATATAGACAATTTTATCAGCTTGTAGATAGACCTTGTAGGTCGTATAATCATCCTCTACCGTTTTATCTGTTGGATAAACAATCTCTTTAAACAATTCCGCCTTATAAAGCTTTGCCCAAGGGACCGTGAAACATTGGCTCAGATTATACTGCCCATCATATTGATGTTGGAACCACTCAAAAGGAGAATAGACACGCTCAAAATAATCATTTCCCCCAACATGGATTAAAAAGTTCCCCTCTTCTTCCATAAATTGAGTGAAATTTCCAATTGCAATATCTGCATCTGCTTTTTTCAGCAAATGATATAAACTCTCGATATGATCCAGTTCCAACCAATCATCATTATCCACAAAGAGAATGTAGTCTCCCGTAACCGCTTCTAAAGCACGATTCCGACTAGATCCAACTCCTCCATTAGGCTTATGATAAACCTTCACTCGAGGGTCCTGAATCTTGTAGCGTTGGCAAATAGCGGCAGAACCATCCGTTGAACCATCGTTGACTAAGATAATTTCTAAATTTTGATAGGTCTGTTGGATGATACTATTTAAGCAATTTTCAAGATAGGCCTCTGAATTATATACAGGGACGATGACACTAATTTTTTCCATTTTTTCCTTCACCTATTTCAACCTAATTCATACCTGATTTAACTCAATTGAGCTAAATATTCTTGAATAACAGCAATCATATCATCAATATCCTCTACATGAAAACAGTAACTATCCCCTTCAATCTCACAATGATTGGTAACATCAAAAGAAAAGATAGGTTTTTTCAACACAGTAACCTTTTGAATAATATCATAAATCTCTTCATGATAATTGATATCCAAATAAAAATCCAATTTATCCAACACAGCTTGAGCATTGTACCGTGTAAAACGAGGATAAAGCGAAACATTGGAGTAGGCTTCTAAAGCAATTACACTAGGAGCAAAATTTGTGTGTGCAAGGATATTAAATTGAACATTTGGAAATGCTTCCACCAATGTTTCAATATGTTCCATAGCTGCCGAATTCGTAAATACTGCTGTTTGGAATTTGGGCCTTCCTACCAAATCCTTGAAATGACGTTTGGTAATATCCTTTCGTAACAAGATTTCAGACCATTCCAGACCATAATAAAACCACCAGATATCCCGACAACGATTCAAATTCCACTGATACCAAGGCTTCTCTCCCGCATAGTGAATGATTACTGCGTCCTTCTCCAGCTGGTCTGCCTTATCATACCATTCAGGGACGTTAAAGGTGTGAGCAAACGTATCCATACCAACCATCACATTGTAGACTTCTGGTAGTTTTTTCCAACGTCCTTTAAAATGACGATTAAGGATTCCTTGATCTCCAAACTCCTCTTGATGATAGCGATTCGTCAATTCCAGCAACTGGTGGCTAGCTTTTTCTTCTCTCCAAAGCACAGTGTTCACAAGGAGCACACCTGCATTAAACTTAGAAGCATCTATGCCATCCGTAACTGCGGCCAAAGCATGATTTTCTATATCTTCTTCGAAGAGAGGTGTCAAATCTCCAGTGACAACAATATCAGAATCTAGATAAAGTGCTCGGTCTTCTGTAACAACATCTGCAATAAAATAACGATAAAAGGTAGCATAACTTAAATGATCCATGGGTAGCGAATACCCTTTTATCTGATCAGAAGAAATCTTAATATTCCGAATTTGTGATTGAACAGACTCTAATCTTCTCCCCATCAACCAGAACCACTCCTGAGGGAGATTGTCATTGATCACATAAAAAATAATTTGACTGTTTGTCGCAACAATAGATTTTATAGTTACCTCTAGCTTTTCCATGTAACCATTATCACCAGCAAGAACGATTGCCCTTTTCACTGAAATTTTCCCCCTCTTTTTTCTCAATTATCCTTTTATAAAGTAAATAAGAAATTAATAGCATCTATTAAAAGCTTCTTAGTGATATACCCCTCTTTTAGGAGGAAAGCAAACCCTTGAGCCCTACTACTAATTTCTTGATAGGATTCTGGAGCCATATTTTGAACCAATTGATTGGCTTCTTCCAAACTGTTCACAGCAAATCCTAAACCACGCTCTTCAATCAGATGACTATTTGATAAGGTGTTGGGCACAATCACAGGAATTCCTGCCGCAAGATAGGTGCTGAGCTTATGTGAAATATTCATTTCGTAGTAATCAACATTCTCCCCATCGTTATACTGGGTATTCCAGACAAGACCAAAGCCTCCCTTTGAGAGTTCCATCAAGAGTTCTTCATTGCGCTTCCATCCTTCAATCACCAAATTGGCTTCTGGATTGCTCTTTGGCTCATTCGTAAAAACTCGCAAAGGGGTTTCATAAACCCAATTTTGCAACTCTGGAAAGCGTGTCAAAGATCCTGCAAAGAAAATCTCTTTTTTAAATACTGGTTGGTTCAAACTGAGGTTATGAGGATGATCCCAAAATTCTTGAATCAAGATTTTTTCCACAGTCAGACCTGCTTCACACAGACGGTTAACCATTTGTTGTGAAGGCGCAATAATGACATCTGCTTGATTGAACATCTCCATATAAGTCGGCATTAGGTAGGCATTATCACGGAACATTAGTGGAATAACGTCATGGATAAAAATCACTAGTTTGACTCTCAAATCTTTCAGCTTCGCTACAAATTCCGCGTCAAACTCCCAACCATTCCAAGTTGGCGATTGAAAAATCACAATATCACCAAATGAGATACTTGCCATGATCCCATCTAGACGCTTGCTTCTCTCGCTCGGACTATCTGTAGAGATATTATAAAAATAGATTCCAATCTCTCGATACCCCAAAGCACGCGCAATATCCGTCACAGCATTCTGAGCTAAGATGACAGTGCTATCCCCTGCCATACCATATAGATTTGTAATATGTACTTTAGTCATGGTTTCCCTTCTTTATTTTTCTGACATTCGAAAAATCATCTTCAACTCTTCTTTTGTTGCTAGCATTGGATGCATCTTTTGCTTATCATAGACTGATTGATATCTTTTAGGATCTTCCAGCTGAGATAGTTCATCGAGCAAGTCTGTAATTGCATCTTTTTGAAACAGGTGATCTTTTATATAGAGGTCTGGTCGGTGACAGGTTTCCTCAAAAGCATATAAATCATTCCTCTTTCAAGAGCCATTCGATTTCCGTCTAAAATTTCATCCGCATATGCGATATCTAGGTAAATACGGCATTTATTTAATAACCGCTCATAATTCTCACCTGAAATTCCTGGATAAAGGTGAACATTCGGATAATCATTGAGACGTACTAATCGTTCCCCCATCTCTGTCAAGGCTGCAATATGAAACTGAAAATGAGGAAGAGCAGTCACAAGAACTTCAATCTGTTCGATTTCTTGAGTGTTTGTCAAAATGAGAACCTGTGGCTGAAATTCCCTCAAATCTCCCAAATAGGTAGGGAAAAATAATAGACGATCATGCGATGCTCTGTCGTTAGCATCACGAACTAACACTTTTACACCCTCGTCCAATAGAGGAGCAAGTTCTGCTTCAGGAAGAGTTGACCGATCATAGAAGATAATCTGCTCCTTCGCAAGTTTGGGTAAAGCCTTCAACAATTCTGGATCAGACAAAAATACTGTTTCAACCTGCAAAAGAACTTCTTGAAGAAGGGCTTTTTTCGCTTCTTCTATCGAGGAAAATCCCTGTTCTAAACCATCGATCGTTTGATAGAGCGCACGATCATGCTGATGGAATAAATGTAGTTTTCCCATTTTATCATTCATATAAACAGATAGATGACATTCATTTGCACTCCAAACTTCTTCCAGAAAAAGTCTTCCAGAAAGATCATAGTAATCACAAGTAGAACAATTGTCATCTGGATTATACCACTCTACTTTTTTGACCCTTTGAGGGTAATCCTGATAACAGTCTATTCTCCCCCTCCTCACTCCATCAGAAACAATATCCCCATTCGCATACACTTCCCAAAACGGGGGTAACGAAAGACCAGTCATATGCAGAGGTGAATTTACTTTTTGATTAGAAAAAATAAAATCCAGAATATTTTCTATCTGTAGAGGCTGGATGGGTATTCCAATTTGTTCTAGGTCATCTCTCAACCTCTCATCATCTGAAGTCCATTCATTTACCAGATAATACATCGTTATTTTTTCCCCTATTCGTCAAAAACTCTCTCCATTGTCCAATAATTTGATCTGTCATATATCGTTCAGCCAATTTATAAGAACCTTCTCGTAGAAAATTTAAGTTTCCAAAAGCCTTCTGCATACTTCTCTTCAAGTCAGCAACCACTTCTTCATGTGATTGATTTACAAAGGGAACGAGAAAACCATTTCGATCATTTTTAATAAAAGTGGGATTCCCATAGGGAACGTCTGTTCCCACCATAACAAGGCCAGACCCTATCGCCTCTAGTAAAGTTAACCCAAACGTTTCCCACTCGGAAGTAGCCAAATAAAGTTCATATGCCTTAAAACGAGTTTGAAGGTCTTGGTGCCCCTTGAGATGAATATAACTTTGAGCATTTAACTGCTTAATTTTTTCTTCTATTTCTTGCCAAAGCATACCTTGACCATAAATGTCCAATGTAACCTCTGGGATTTTTTCATGCAAGGCCACTACAGCATCAATTGCTAGGTCTAATCTCTTTCTCCTTTCAAACCTTGCTGCAATCATCAGGCTATAGGGCTTGCGATTATCAGAATATTGCAACCTTTCAAGCCCTCCGACTGGCAAGACCGATACAGGCTTATCCGTCGACAGATCGCGTTCTAATTCTTTCTTTTGCGCTTCTGTAGATACAATGATATGGTCGAAATAGTTAGCATACTGAAAAAGAAGGAAATATTCTGAATTGATACAGTCGCCCCAATGGTGTATCGAATGAAGGACACACGATAAGGTTGCTTCACCCTTCATTTTTAAAAGAGTCTGCGTAAAGGTAAGACGCTCTAAACGATCAACAATGATATGGTCTTTTGCAGAAAATTGTAAAGTGCCGATCGCTTGGCTCAAAAGCTCCGACTCACTGTAAAACCAATGAGTCCCCTGCCGATAGACCGATTTCGTCAAATCACCTGGTGTCTTTTTGATTTCCTCCAAAGCTACGGAACCATCCAAATTATAAAAAAGACGCTGAAAGACTCTTGCTTCTAAGCCCGCATCAGTGGGAACAGCTGTAAAATATTCTGTATAAAGCTTTACACTCCCGTAATGTTCCCTACAAAGAAGATGACCAGCTACATAATAATCGACATAATCAACATAATTTGACTTAAGAGTATTTCGATGAAAGACAAGTGAAATCCCATTCTCTTCTGGAAATATTAACTCTTGATCTCGTTCAATTGGAGTGGAATGAAGATTCAAACCTTGCTTCATTTCCTCCACACTCATTGTCAAGGTCATATCACGCTGATCTGTTAGTAACATATGTGCTAAAATGATTTCATCTTCAGCATATCCCAAAGACAAATAGTAATCCCATTTATATCTAGGAGGAACTTGCGTAAAGACAAAACGTGCTGGGCACCCCAGTTTCCTAAAGATTTGTCCCCGGTAAGCCTGGGCAACATCGACACCGTTAGGCTCTAATTCCACCATCAGATTAAAAGTGTAAATCATCTCTCCTCCAAGCAAGTTCCAGTTGTACTCTGATAACGATTTTGTCTCTCTCCACAAGTCTAATCAGCCAATGTGGCCAGATAAGATTTAATTTCTTCCACCATCATTTCAGGGTTCTGAACCGGATAAACATGACTTTCTCCAGACTGGTCCTTGCTGGTATTGTCAAAAGCGTAGATTGGTTTTCCAAGTTTATGAACTTCCTGTGTAATCGACATAATTTCATTAAAATGATTGATATCAAGATAAAAATCTATTTTCTCCAAAACGGTTTCAAAATTATACTGATTAAAACAAGGATAGATTGTCACATTTAGATAACGTTGCAAATCAACCACCTGTGACGCAAAGACCGTATGAGCTAGAATATGGAAATGCACATTGGGCAGGGCTTGAATCAGGTATTCCAAATGTTCCATTTCACACGCATTTGTGAAAATAGCTGTATGGTAGGGTTCCTGTACGGTTAAAGCTCCTAAATCACGATTTATGATTTCTGTACGCAATAATACATCTGACCAATCCAGAGCATAATAGAACCACCAACGATCACCTAAACGGTTATTAAACACCGCCTGCCAGGGCTTACCAGCCGTATAATGGATAATAGAAACCTTTTTATGCTGTTTTGCTTTGATATACCATTCATCACTTTGAGGAGAAGAAGTAGCCACACTATCCATACCGACCATGAAATTATAGTTCATATCTAATTCTTTCCACTGGCCAATAAAATAACGGTTTAAAAGACCTTGATCACCATATTCATATTCATGGTATTGATCTGCTACTTCAAACAGTTGAGTGGAAATGTCATGTTCTCTCCAATACTTATTATTAATCAACATGACTCCTGAATTAAAATTTGTCTGTTGTAAATCGTCTCGAACAGCAGCTAAAGGACAATCTCCAAGGTCCGTCTCAAACAAATCCGTCAAGTTTCCATCTACAACAATATCTGAATCAAGGTATAAAACCCTTTCCTCCTCTACTACCTCAGGAATAAAAAAACGGAAATAAGCTGCATAAGATAAATGAGGCCTTGGAAGATGATACTTTCGTAAGTGGTTATCTGAAATCTTCGCATTGACAATTTGTGAGTTGATTTTCTCCAAACGTTTGTTCATCACACGAAACCATTCCGAAGGAAGGTCATCATTAAAAACGTAAAATTTAATGTTATCATTATGCACACAAACTGACTTAATCGTTGTTTCTACCTTGTCCATGTAGCCATTGTCGGCACCTAACGCTATAACTTTATTCATCTAGCTTACCTTTCTTTTTCAATCTAACTCCAACTTAATCTCATTTATCTTCAAATCTGCCTCAAACATGGAACACCCTACTTCGTCCACAATTATCATGATTTGTAATATCAAAAACATAAACCAGATTTTCTTTTTCAGTTTACTGTATCCACAGCAATTCCAAACAATTGTCTCTGAATTTCTTTCACCATCATTTCAGGGTCCTGATGAGAAAATACACTAGCACCCAACTCTGCTCTGTGAACGACATTATCAAAAGCGAAGACCGGTTTTCCCTTTTCAACTGCCCGGTCGACAATAGAATCCACCTGATCCCAATGATTAATATCCAGGTAGATTTCTGATTGATCTAATAAATCCTCTATAATATCATCATGATGGACGTTTGTGTATAACGTTACATTGTCATACTTTTTAAAAGCTTCTAAGCGATCTGAAACATTGGTCTTGGCTGCAATATGAAACGAAACTTCTGGAAGATTTCTCTACCAAATAAGTGAGGTTTTCCAGAGTGTCCGAGGCTGTCAGTGTAAACACATGGTGCTCTAATTGTGGCCGCTCTTTTATGATGAGTTCCTCTTTACTTACAACAATGGAGTTACTTGGAATATCCTTATGAATGACTGCTCCTGCACCAATAATGACGTTGTCACCGATCGTGACTCCCTTAAGAATCACAACATTGGCACCAATCCAACAATTTTTTCCGATCGATATCTTTCCATAATTAAAGGCGATTTTTTCTACGTGATAGTTAGAATATTGATGATTATGATCAAAAATACGAACCCCATCTCCGAAACATGGTATCCTTACCAATTTCAATATGATGTTCACAACGAATAGAACAGTGATTATTGAAGAAAACGCGATTTCCGAGCTTTAGGGTTGCACCATTTCCCACCTCTAGACAAACAAAGGAACGCAAGGTGATATCCTGCCCCAATTCAACGTGAGCCGTAGGGTCAATGGTAATCTGTTGAAAATTACCGTTCAAATGAAAGTCTGCCATCTTAATCTTGCGCCTTTCTCATTTTCCTGATTGCTTCCGCCATTTCTTGCCAATGCTCTCTTGGAAATGTACGTTGGTGGTGTTTCCGAGATTTTAAATCATCAAAAGCAAAAATAGGTTTATCCTCAAATCTGAAACCATCAAGTATTTCTAAAGTCTTCTCTCCTGGATTGATATCAAGTAACAAATCACTTGTTGATACCAATTCCAAATCTAGGCTACGCATATTATTAATACCAGAATAGACTGTTACATTAGGATAAGTGATTAATCTCGCTAAGCTATCTGATACAATGACACGGGCAGCAATATTAAAGTGAACTTGAGGAAGAGCTTGAATCAAATCCTCCAAGTGAGGAACTTCAGCAATGCTAGTATAAACTAGACAGGTAAATGGTCTACCTTTAGGATAAAGCGCCCTACTCTGCAATGGAGCCAAGCTAACATTCTCAGCTACATCAGACCAATCCAACTGTGCATAGAACCACCACACATCGCGATAAGTTTGCGCTGCCAGAGGAAACCATGGTTTTCTATGGGACAGATAATGAATAACTTTGGGATATTCTTGTCCTTCTGGTAATTGATAATCTGTAAAATGACTATGCAAAACAACATGGTTAAAGTCAAATGGAAGTTCATACCAATTATTTTCAAAGACCATATTCAAGATAGACTGATCGGCTTGATCAACCTTATCATGCCACTCATTAGTCATTTCGATAAGGTGCCTACTCATCTGTTCCTGTCTCCAGTATGCATTATCAATAACTAAAAAGCCTGCATTGAAGATTTCTCGGTGGTAAAAGACACGTCCCCCATAATCTCGGACTGCTGCAACAGGATATCCCTTTAGATCCATTGTAAATAGATCATCAAGTGACCCCGTCACTACCATATCACAATCCATATAAATTACACGGTCCTCTTTGACAAAATCAGAAATAAAATAGCGTAAAAAAACAGTGTAGGAAATATCCGTGCGATATTGGGAAATCTGTGCACTACTTACTCGACAATTAACAATCTCACTACCAAATCGTGCAAGGTGACGGTTTAGTCCCTTAAACCATTCTTGTGGAAAATCACTGTTAATTATATAAAAACGAATATTACGATGGTGATAGAGAATAGATTTGATTGTAGTTACCACCTGCTCAACATAAGGATAGTTTGCAGCAAGTACAATTGATCGTTTTTTCTCATTATAGTGCTGTGGTGCTAAACTTAATACCTGATATTTTTCCTTGATTCGACGATAAGCTTCTGTTCCTTCTAAGCCCTGAGATGCTCCATTTGTCAAGCAAGACTCTAACATCATACGATAAACAGTCATATGCTTCTCGAGTGGATAACCCCTGCTAGCTAACAAGGCAAGACGCTCTTCCATAGCATATACCAATGCTGACATCCAATCTTCAGTCCAAGTTCTAGATAAACTTCCTGGTCTTTCTCGGTAAGCATACAACCCCTTGTTGAGGTAGATTACGCGCTCACTCATTAAATAGGCCTTAAGATTAAAAAAGCCATCCTCTCCAATCTGTCCTTTTGGAAAAAGTAGATCTTCAAAAAGAGTGCGTTTATAAAGTTTCCCCCAAGCTGAAATCAGAGCAAAGCTTTTATTGAACTTGGTTTCATATAGACCCTCAATCAACTGAGCAGGAGAATACACTTGTTCATAATAATCCTCATCAGTAATATAAAAATAAAAAAGACTATCGGCCTCATTAAAGAGATAATAATTGGTAATAGCAATGTCAGCATCATAAGCCTTAAGCTTATCATGAAGCTCTTCAACATAAGTATGTTCTACCCAATCATCCGAATCTACAAAGGTCACATACTCACCCGTTGCTTGACGAATACCGACATTTCTTGTATCAGAAATCCCAGTATTTTCTTTTGCAAAGTAAGATATTCGTGAATCCTTACCAGCATACTCACGGCATATGGCGTCACTTCCATCTGTTGAGCCATCATTTATAATAATAATTTCGAGATTCTGATAGGTTTGTTGAAGGATACTATCTAGACACTGTCTAAGGTATTTTTCAACATTAAATACGGGTACAATTACACTAACTTTTTCTGTCATATTTATTTCTTCTTTTATTATTTATAGCACATTATAGTTGTCCAAGCTTTTACACATACGAAGAACTCTAACAAGAACTTCTGTGAGTGAATCATCAACCAAATAAATGGATACAATATTGAGCCTAGTCATCTTCGGGTAAATATTCTGCAATAAAGGCAGAAATATCCTTACTCATAATTTTATCAAGTCGTTCTGAAATTACATGCTCTGGCCAATCCCACCAAGAAATCTTTTGCATGTTGAATCGGTCATTAGCATCTGCAATACGATAGCGAATCAACTTGGCTGGGTTCCCTCCAACAATAGCATAGGGGGATACATCCTTAGTAACCACAGATCCTGCAGCTATAACCGCACCGTCACCTATAGTTACACCAGCCATAATCTGGACATTATTCCCAATCCAGACATCATTACCAACCCTAGTAGGAGATTGAAGGGTGTGATCGTCTTCTATATCTAAGGTCTTATCTGAATAAAACCGCTCTAAACTTTTAAATGGATAGGTAGTCACCAATTCCAAATTGTGATTTGCCGTCACAAAATAAACATTCTGACCAATAGAACAGTAATCCCCTATAATTACCTTTCCACCATGATCATAGTCAACTAAAAAGGGGATACCATAGGTATGTGGACCAACTGACAATGCTCCATAATCAATCAAAAACCTACTGGTAAACTTCGTCTTAAAATCAAAAAGATCAGATTTCATATCATAGAGACGAAGTTCCAAAGGAATAGAGTGTTGATGCCAACCTTCCCAGTATGAATGTCCCTCTTCCTCATAGCAACAATCAAAAGTAGCAGTTAACTGCCTTTGATTAGAATATAAGCAGATCTGATTATTTTGAAAATCCCAAAAGCGTTCATTATCATGACCAGGACTGTCAATATCTCTAATGCTACCATCAGGTAATAATTGAAAAAAACGTTGATGCTGTCTATCCTTATGCGAAAAAACACAAAATCGGCCTGAAACATTCATCACTTCTATCTTCTCCTCCATGACCTAGGTGATGATAACCTAAGTACACCCAACCATTCACTAGTCAACACAATTCATTATCGGATATTATTATGATATTTTTGTCTTTTTCCAAAAATTATCCCTAGTCTTACTTTTCTTTATTAAAAAAACCTTGTAAAGACACTATCTCTTTTTAGAAAAAATACCATAAAAATTACATATTACACTTATTTCTAATTATAACTTATTTTTTTAGTCAAAGAGCCATTATCTCATTTTAATTTTTTTAAAACCTTTTTATTTCATCTTTTTGAGAAAATAAAAAGACTGGAACAAATTATCTCCAGTCTAAAAATATTTATTGGCTATAAAACTGTAAAATTCTTCTTTCTACTTACGACATACCTATTGTACTAACAATTCTCGTTTATAGATGTTTACCCAGCGATACGTCCAAAAGTAAAGATATCCGTCAAGGAATTTCCACCAAGGCGATTCCCAGCGTGAAGACCTCCAGCTACTTCTCCTGCTGCATAAAATCCCTTTATAATATCCCCATCTTCATTAATAACATGTGTTTGAGTATCAATCTTAAGACTTCCCATAGTGTGATGGACTGCTGGTTTACGAAGAGTCACATAAAATGTTGCTACTTCAATTTGAACTACACCCAAAGAGTTAGGTTTTTTCTGTCTAACTTTTGGGGTCAGTACAATTCTTAACATCTCAGTACTTTTCTATAATATTATCACATTTCAAGTTCAGCCATAACTCCCAGTGAAAGCGGTCTTTAGCTATTGACTTTCGTTACCTACGATTAATCTTTCTGATTTTATATTGATAAGCTTAACACAATATCACATAAAACCTACATCCAAGTACAATCTAATAGGGTTATTAACTATCATCTTATCCTCACCCTAATAGTAAAATTGGATGAATGTTAGTAATTCAAATGGACTCCTGTTATAGGATATATCTTTTGGTTCTCGTTAATTGACAGCAATATAGTTTTTATATTTTACCCCTTATCCACAATTTTAATGCGGCTACTACCATCATGCGACTTGATGATGGCCAGTTGCTGAGCGATACCTTCTTTCATGTCGTCCACGTGACTGATGACTCCGACCATTCGGTTTTCACCAATTTGTTCTAGGACCGCGATAGCCTTGGTGAGAGCTTCCTTTATCTAGTGAACCGAAACCTTCGTCAATGAAGAGGGCTTCAACGACGGCACCCTTGCTGGTATTTTGGACAACTTCTGAGAGGGATAGGGCTATAGCCAGTGCGGCGATAAAGGTTTCACCACCAGACAAGGATTTAACGGAGCGTTCACTACCTGTCAACTGGTCATAGACGTTAATATCCAAACCGAAGTGATCACGCGCCCTGCGTCCTTCCTCGCTCAAGACAAAGGAATAACGGTTATCTGTTAAAAGACCGATGTAGTTGGCATTGGCATAGTCCAAGATTTGTTGGAAATACTGACGGATAACATAGACCTCAAGATTGAGACGACCAGTCAGAGCAGTATTTTCTCCCTTAACCACCTTCACCAAATCACTGAGTTCTTGGTGGGCCTTAAAGGCCTCTTGATTGCTGTCTTGAAGGGTTTTGGCTGCCTGGTAGGTAGCATTCGCATCCTTAAGCCCCTTCTCCATGACAGAGACCTGAGCCAATTGCGTATCGTAACTTTCCTGACCGGTTTGGACCTCTTGTGTTAAAGCGACCAAATCTGGTTTTTCTTGATTTTGGAGAAGCTCTTGGCTCTTACTAATCTGGGTCTGCAATTCTTGTTTAAGGGTTTGGTAACTTGTCAATTGGGCCTGAAGCTTAGGAATAGCTTGCTTGTTCACCTCAAGCAGCCAAAGCTGGATTTGCTCTAGGTCATTGGTGAGGGCACCTTCGACCTTAAGACTTTGGTCCAACTCAGCTGATAAACGTTTCATTTCTTGGCTGGTCTTTTCTTTAGACTTGGTCAAGCTCTCAAGCTGCCCCTTGATGCCTTGAATGTCGGCATGAAGTTGGTTGTAGGATTCACTATTTTCCTTAACCTGCTTATTGTAGAGGTCCAACTCCTGCTTCGCAAGGGAAATTCGTTCTTGATAGACCTCTACAGACTCCAGTTCTGGATGAGCTTCCTTCAAGTCTTTTAGGCGCTCCTTAGCTTGATAGAGAGTTGCCTTGGCCTCTTGATAGTCCTTAGCCAAATCTATCGTTTTTTCTCGAGCCTTAGCTAACTCCTCTTGATAATGGACACGGTCTGCCTCTTCCTTATCATAGCGTTTTTGGAGTTCTTGATAATGCTTCTCAACAGCACTCAACAAGGCTTGCCCACGGACAACTTCATAGTCTTCTGAAAAATCAAAATCAAACTGTCCCTTAACTTGCTCTTCGAGTTCTTGATAGTATTTTTGAAGAGATAACTTAACTTTAGCCACTTGGTCAAGCAAATCCTGACGTTTAGACTCAACTTCACTCAATCTAGCCTGACGGTTTGACAAGGCAGCGACTTGCTTTTCTTTTTGAGCTTGAAGTTCCTCCACCTGGTCCATGAGATCCTTCAAGGCCACTTCATCAGCCTGTGTCCCATCGACCTTAGGATGATCCAAGGAACCACAGACCATACAGGGCTGTCCATCCTCTAATTCTGCCTGTAACTGGGCAATCATGAGCTGACGTCGTGAGGCTAGAGTCCTACTTAACTTCTCTTCCAATTCTTTGACAATTTCTTGAGCTTGGTCAATATCTAAAGATAAGGTTTGATGGCGCTTTTCGGTCTTTGCCAACTCCTGATTCAAGCCCTCTATTTCTTTAAGATCCTGAGCCAGTTGCTTATCCACACTGTAGCCCACAGACTGGAGGAGTTTTTCAGCCTCAAGCAAACTCTCTAAACCAAGACGATTGGCCTCCAAATCTGACAAGGACTTGTTAAGAGTCTCAATCTCTTTCGAAGCCTGTTGATAAGTTTCTTCCAACTGCTTGTAGTTTCCACTCGACCGTTTGATTTTTTCCTGCTCTTGGGCAAGACTCTGGGCATAGATAATAGCCTCTTTCCACGCTTGCAGTTTCTCTTCTTTTTGAAGAAAATCCTCAGTCTGAGCTGCAAGTGCCACTTTTTGAGCCTTGACTTCCTCAAAAGCCTGCTCCTTAGCCTTTAATTCCTCCTGAGCAATTTCAAGGTCATGTTCTACTTGCAACAACTGCTTCTGATACTGCTTCAAGCTACTAATGGTTTCCTGCAACCCTTGGGCAAACTGCAATTCCTCCAGATGCACTTTAGCCTCTGCCTGTTCCTGAGCACCTTCCTCAATTTCCAGACGGTAACGCTCCTTGGCTTGCTCCAATTCTTGGAAAATCTTTGCTACATCTTGTGCAGTTTGTAAGCTCTTTTGCAGCTTAGCCAAATCCTCATGGGCATCCTTCAAAATGCTTTTCTGCTCTTCAAGATTTTCTTGACGTTGTGCCAAAAGGTCTTCAAGACGTAACAATTTTTCAGAGGCTGGCGTTTGGGCCAGAACAGCTAATTCCTCCTCAGACCAAACCTGACTGGCAAAATGGCCATCTAGCTGAGCCTGGCGCTTATCCATATCCTTATTACTCTGACGAAGACGCTCTTCCAAACTCTTTTGAAAACGGTCAAAAATACCCGTTCCAAAGATTTTCTTCAAATTTGAGTCTTGGTCTTGGAATCTTCTTTCAAGAAACGACTGAAATCATTTTGCGGAAGAAGGATAATCTGTTTGAACTGCTCAGCATCGAGACCCAAAATCTGCTCAATCTGGTCACTCACTTCCTTGATTTTATCCCCAAGCTTTTCAATTTCTTGACCACCAATCTTATCTACAATGACTAGAGAAGCCGTTGCTTTTTGCATGGTCGTACCACCACCCCTCTTGGCCCTCTCCTGCTGGAGAATTCGCTCAATGCGGTAAAGATGGTTACCTTGTTGGAAGTAAAAAGTCACCTTGGTCAAATCATCCTCTGGACTAGCGAAGGTCGACCGCATCTCCTCGACATTACGATCACCACTGGTTGTCGCAAACAAGGACACTGTCATGGCATCAAAGAGAGTACTCTTACCAGCCCCCGTGTCCCCACCAATCAAAAAGAGAGGAGCATGGTCAAACTGGGTGAAATTGATGACTTCCTTACGATAAGGTCCAAAATTGGTCAATTCTAACTGGACTGGTCTCATTGTCGGCTCCTTCCAATCTCCTCAAAAATACTTTCCACAAGGGCTGTTTGTCTCTCAGACAAGACATCGCCCCCAGTCACTGTCTGGTAAAAATCAGAAACAATTTCCTGCGGCGATTGCATTTCCAAATCTTTTAAGTGCTGATCAACAGTCACGTTTTCTTCCTTGACATCACCCAAACGACTGAAGGTGATTTCCACAATGTCTGCCCCATAAATTTCTTCCAGACGGGCACGCACATTGATACCTTCTAATTCCTTACGACTGGACAGTTGAATATCAAAAGCAAACCAAGCCTTTTGACAAGGATTTTCCTTATAAAATTCTGGTGACATCAAGGTTTCAAAAGGTTCCTGAAGGGTCACAATTGGCCGTCTGACCTCTAGAGAATGGAAGGTCTGAGACAAGTTACCAGTCGCATCCAATTCAAGAATATAAACACCCTTTTCTTCCTTGCGCTTGGCTTCTTTGACATTAAAGGCGACCGGACTGCCTGAATATTGCACGCGCTGGGTCGGACTGGCAAAGCGGGTATGGATATGCCCCAAGGCCACATAATCGAAGGCCCTGAAAAGGTCACTGGTCACATTGGTAAGCCCACCTACTGTATTGCTAGTTTCAGACAACATCAGTTCTCGAAGACTTTGACCATCGCTATCATCCTTCTTAGAAACCGCAAAATGCGTCACCAAAATATGTGATTTGTCGGGATCAAAAGCTTTCTCCATATCCTCAAGAATGTAGGCTAAAGCATCACCAATCCCCTGAATCTCCTTATCCTCATCGTCCTTATAATAAATCCGAGCATCAATAGGATCTATAAAGGGAAGTAGGAAAATCTGGCAATCCTCCAACTCAATCGGCTCAAAGGCCTCCTCCAAACGTGTGCTTAAATGAAGACCCTGAGGTTGAAAAAAGTCTCTCCCAAAATGCAAGCGTTCAGCCCCATCGTGATTACCACTAATGGCATAGACGGGAATCTGCTCCTCCAAGACCAAACGTGCCAAGGTCTTATTAAAAAGTTTAATCGCATCCACAGGCGGCACCGCACGGTCATAGAGATCTCCCAGCAATGATGACCCCATCCACCTGTTCGTGAATTGCCAAATCCACTATCTGTTGAAAGGCCCACTCCTGCTCCTCCAGCAAAGACCAGCCATTGAGGGTTCGCCCCACATGCCAATCTGACGTATGTAAAAACTTCATGACAGTCTCCTCATTCGTTTTGTCTTACTCTATTGTACCTTATCAAGCTAAATACTGCTTAAAAGATTCACAAACATTCGGAGCTTTCTTGAGTTTTATCTGCAAAGATCAAAAAAATCTCTCCCGAGCAATTCACTCGAGAGAGATTTTATTTTTGGAATTTATGAGAGATAAGGTGTGGAAATCTTAGTCTTGGTTTTTACGACGATTCATAGTCGCAAGTCCTGACATAAGTCCCATAACAACAAGACCCATTGCTGCGAGGTTGTTATCTGACTCACCTGTTACTGGCAATTGTTCGTCGCCTTCTTTAGCTTTATCAGAACCATCTGCCTTCTTACCATCTTTGTTTCCAGATTTCTTCTTATCTGAACCTTTACCATCTGAAGCGCCATCGGCTGCTGATCCAGAACCTTTAGATCCTTTAGAACCTTTAGATCCGTTTGAGGCCGCTTTTACAGCTTTAGAAGTTGAATTTCCACCATTTCCAGATTGACCATTATTACCATTTGAAGGTGTTGAGCCATCTTCGACCTTACGATAGATATAGGTCACGACTGTTTGACCTTTTGTCATCTTGTCTGTAGATTTACCTTCTTGACGAATCAATTCGTATTTCACACCATTACGGTAGATATAACGGTCACCGTGAACGTTAACTTCAGAACCAACAGAGTTAGTGATAACGAGTGGCATCTTGATTTGGTTGCCATATTCATCACGGTAGATGACAACGATAGTACCAAGGTCTTTGTTAGTTGTTGGTTTAGCGGGTTCTGCGTTAGTTAACTTATAAACAACCTTTGTATCATCACCAGGGTTGCTTGGTGTCACAGCAGTCTTCTCGGCCTTGTAACCTTTCACTTCAGGAACAAGTGTCATGGTAGCCTTAGTTGGATCGTTAGGGTCATTTGTGTAAGTAACTGCTTCAACACCTGGGATTGGATTACCTTTTTCGTCAACGGCAATAATCTTACCAAATTTAGTGTAAGTAACAGTTTCAACCCTGTTGTCCATAGTGACATCTTGAGAAGCCACACGGCCTTTATCGGCGAAATAACCGTTAACCAATGGTGTGATTACGAGGTCGAACTTAGTCTTATCAGCCTTCCATTCACCTGCAGCAAGAATGTCACCTGTTACAGAATCAAGGGTCAATGAACGTTTCCATTGTGCCTTTTGAACACTGTCTGCTGGCAATTTAGCATTGCTGTTCTTGCTTGCATAGTGAACAGTGTAAGTAACATCTTTAAGGTAAGCATCCTTAGCTGGCCATTTTGGACCGTTTGGTTGGTTAGGGATAGATTGGAGTTCCTGGTTCGTGTGCATTGTCTGGATTAAAGTCAAGTGCTACACGTTTGAAGCTTACTGTCCAAGCTTGGTCAACTGTGCTATCCAAGTCAAAGCTTGCACCAGCTGGGTAACCATCTGTCACAAGGGCATAGCCAAGGTCTTGATAGTGTTTGATACGTTCAGCTGTTGAGTAGTTAATCGCTTCGCCAGACTTACCAGCCAAAGCAACTGTTTCAAGGATTGAACCACTTGTTTCATCACGGTAAGTAACACTTGCTTTTTGATCGTTCTTAACGTAAACAACCTTAGTATCGCTAGACAAGTCACCTGGTGTGGCAGGTACAACCTTAACAGTGTAGCCAGGAATGCTTGGAAGCGTCTTGTCGATGGCAATCATCTTAGTCGCATCATTAGGATCGTTTGTGTAGGCAGTTGTTGATACACCTGGAATTGGATTTCCATTTTCATCCACAGCGATAAATTTACCAAAGGCTTTGTATGTCACTGTGTCTGTTGCATTTGGTGCATCTGGAGTAACTGTCTTACCACCTGCTACAGCTTTATCGGCATAGTAACCAGTAACAACTGGAGTCTTAACTGTTCCATAAGTGTGAGTCGTTTCTGTCCAAGTTGTTGTATTAGTTGTAGGATCTTCTTTACCGTTGAAGCTAAAGTCATTTTGAGTGTTGGCAGCTGGTGTCTTCGTATCAGCACCAGTGTAAGTCACTGTTTGACTTGTTGCTTTTGTGACATCTTTAGTGTCTTTTTCAACGATAATGTGGTAATGGTAACCTGGAGCTAGGTATTGACCACCACCATTGGCATCAATTGAAGCGTCCAAACCTTGTGAACCGTTAGCAAATTGAACAAGGTCAACGACACGGCTTTGGTTACGGTCCCAAGCACGTTCTGAACGGATCGTTGCAATACCGTTGTTATAGTCGTATTGACGTTCTGACTTCAAAGACATCTACGTAAGCATTAGCTTTTGATTTGTCAGCAGTTGCATACTTGATGCGGTATCCTGCTGGTACTGGTGGAAGTTCTGTTACACCAGCATCGTAGATTTTATTGTAAGTCTTACCGTTTGCTGTGATTGTTTCAGTTGAGTTATTGATACGGTAGGTTGAAGATCCAGGGATCTTGTTTCCTGCTTCATCAACATAGTCAATAATACCAAGGTTAGCATAGTTTGACTGTAACAAAGAAATTACCGTTTTCAATAAAGTCATAAGGTCTCAACCCCCCACGGTTATCACGACCGACTTTGAGGTGGTTGATGTAATCAATGTTAACAAAGTATTGTTGACGTCCCTGGTAAATAGTCAAGTTTGTAGCCGAGGTTTGTCAAGTCAGGGTTTGTTGAGCCTGCTCCAGCATTTGTCAAAACAGCAACCGCATCAGCTGCTCGAAGGCTACGGTTTGATACTGCAAGACCCATAGCGTTGATGAGATTTTCAGAGTTAAGGCTTGCTTCAGCAGCATTCAATTCACTGCTTGTCACAGCCAACTCGCTAGTCGCTACTTTAAGGACGCTATTTACAGCGTTAGTTGTAGACTCTTCACTAGCAGTTTCTGCTGCAGTCGCAACTGAAGCAGCCGCACTTGTTTGTGCTGATACTTGACCAGCAGCTGGAGTTTCTGCTACAGCTGTTGAGCTAAGAACTTGTGCACTAGTAGCTACAGATGAAACATTTGCTGCTGCAGATTCAGAGCTCGCTTGCGATGCAGCCTGAGAAGCTACTTCTGAACTAGCTGCTGTTTGACTAGTTGTTGAAGTTGCTTGGCTGTTTTGAGCTACTGATTGGGGTTGTTCACTAGCCAAGGCCACAGTAGAGACTGAACTTGGTGTGTTTTCTGTTGTTGCTGGAGCTACTGATGCTGTTGTTGGTGTTGATTGCTCCACGACGACATCTGGCTCAGCAGTTGTTTCCATACCTGCGGTAGTTGGTGCTACCGTTTCGTCAGCTTGGGCACCCTGTGCATTTGAGAAGATTGAAACTCCCAAAAGGACAGAGGCCACACCAAAGCTATATTTTCTTAATGAAAAACGTTGGCGTTTATTAAACATATCTCTCATAATAATAAATTTCCTCAATATCCAAATTACTTTATATACGATTTCTATTTTATACTATAATTATTAAATTGTCAAATATATACTAATAATCGTGTAAAAGTTTAACTTTTTATTAAAAAAATATTAATTTAAAAACTTTTATCTAAGTCCTTTGAAACATCAAATCGTTCGTACTTTTGTTTAGCACAATCCCCTATTTTGTCAGTTCTATAATTTTCAAAATACTTTTATATCAGACCATCTTTTATTAAAAACATTCGTCACTCTAACCTTATTTTTTAGTTATAGTGATATTTATTAAAATTCAAAATTCTCTCCCTTCAAAAGGAATTTTTTTAATGACTTAACTCACATCTTTCTCAATCCCTTGCCAACACTGACCTAAAGGCTCCTACCACCCGCATTTTCCCGACAGTATCAAAAACCCCTTTGGCATTTACCAAAAGGGTTTCTTTCATCTATTATTTGAAAATAGAACTTGTGAAACTATCTGTCTCTTGTAGGAGTTTCTTATAGACAGCTTCTTTGAGTTTTGTCGTATGGCTTGTTGACACAGATTTATTGCCATTATTATCTGTTTTAAGACTTGCAGCGTCTTTGGCGACTGCCGCTTTAAACAAGGCTAACAAATCATCGTAAGAGCTTACTGATGCGCCATCAATCGTAACTGTCGTCAAACCATGTGACGCTTTTTCTTTGACTTCTTTGAAGTAAGCTTTCTTGAAGTCTTCTAGGGAGTTGAACTGACCATCAGAAATCTTGCTAATGATAAAGTCGTCTCCAAGGGTATCCTTACCAGCCGCTTTTGCTTCTTGTTTATACTTGTTGGTCGCATAACCTAGGAAACCTTTTTCATAGCCGTAGTATCCCCAGAGTCTGAAGGTATTGTGCTTGAAGGACATAGCACCTGGAGAGCCCTCACTGGTATTACCACCATAAATAGCAGACATCATAGGCACATTGACATAGGCAGAAGAAAAGTCCTCCGGTTTATAAACACCATTTCCAGGTCCACGATTGGTCATGAGGTTATTATCCACAAGGTCATCAATAGTGGTCAAACTAATAGCCTTTTCGCTATCACTTAGAGCACGCACCTTGTCGTATTGGTTTTTACTATTGCCTCGTAGCTGTTTATCTACCTTCTTGAACCATGCGTTATTGAGCTCTTGCTTGCCTTGACCGAGGACTGCTTCTCCTTCAAGTGAATCTAGAAGCATAAGGGTATCGTTGTAGCCCTTCATGTAACGGTCGATGGCCTCACGAGAGTTCAACTTGTTTGGATTGGTGTTGTACCACTGGTTACCATCGTTGGCTCTTTCAAAGGTCATGTTAAGGCCTAGGGCACCGTATTCACCTTGGTGACCTTGAGTAGCTGGTGACTGTAGCATACCTTGTGCATAGGCTTCGACATTTGTTCCTTCACGACGACCAAAACCTCCAAAGTAGGCAATACGGTCATTGATATGGGTTGTTTCATGAGTGAAGGCTGATGCACCGTACTCACTAATCATGTTAGACATGACGAAGGTAACCTTGGCACGATTATCATATGGATTGTCGTAGATGGCAGCATAGGCACCAGCCATAGCTCCGTTATCACCGTAGTACTCACCGACTGGTCCATAGATTTCACGGATTGGCGCATAGACTTCCGTACTGTTCTTAAATTGGCCGTAGCGCTCTGGCCAACCTGGCCAACCATGACCCCAGACATAGAAACCTTCCCAGATTGGATTGACAATGTCTTTGAACAATTTGTTTTTGACATTATCTGCGGCCAATCTTTGCCAGAAATCAAGGTAGTTGATTTGACGTTGAGCCGCTAGATCAATCTCAGGTTTCAACTTTTCTAGGGTTGTGTTGTACTTGTTAGCTGTACCATAAGACATGGTGTCATAGGTAGAAATCAGGAACATTTCTGTCTTATCAAGGTTCAACAATGGCAAAATCATCTTGCGGTGGAGACCACGACTGAGGTTGTCATAAACACGATACTTGTGCTCACCAACACCTTCATTTTGAGACGCTTTCTCTACAACGTAGACCTTATCCTTAGCGGCATCAATGAACCAATCATTCATATTGTCGATAGTGGTAAAGAGTTTTCGGTTGTAGTTGAGGAAGTCGGTAAGATCACTAGAAAGGGTACTCTTAGCGAGAACTTCACCGAAAGCATCGTAGGTTCTTGAACCACTGATATTATTTTCCTTAGAGCCAATCTCAATCAAACGGTCAAGGACATCCACATTTTTACCATAGAAATCTGGTTTGAAGAGCATGATTTCTTTGATGTTAAGATCATCAAACTTCACACCGTAATAACGATTCAAGTAGGTCAAGCCTAGCAAGAGGGCTGCTTTATTCTTCTCAACCTTGTCAAGAATCATTTGTTGAGCAGCTGGTGATTGGTTAAGCTGGTGATCTTCATTTTGAACCAGCTTAGTCACAAGGTTCGTCAAATTAGTCTTAACAGCCTCAAAGCTTTCTTCCAAGAAGAGGTTCTTGATAGCATTGACCTTATTTGGACCTGTACGACCAAGTTTTTGGTAAATTGGATCAGACTGCAACTCAATCGGTTTTAGGATATCAACGATGCCATTGATAAGGCTTGAGTGGTCTTTCTGAACGATATTTGGAGTGTACTTGATACCCAAATCAGTGACAGTGTACTCCTTAACATTGCTCAACCCTTCTGAACTCTCTGAAAGCTTGAAGTAGTCTTTGCTTCCATCAGCATAATGAACAATAATCTTATTAGCATCGCTTAAGTCTGTAACAAAATTACTGTCATTCATTGGAGTTACTGAGAGTACCTCTTTGGTATTCAAGTTGTGGTCTTTAGCTAGTTTGTTTGCTTGGTAGACAATATAATCCTTGTTGTAGAATGGCTGGAATTTCTCAATATTCTTGTAAGCCTGCTTGTATGCTGGATTATAGTCTTGAATATTGACAAAATCTGCTTGACTAGAAGCGTTATTAAGGGTATTCAACGCGTAAGGCTCGCTGACAAAGGTATCAGCTGTAATCTTGTAACCTTCAACACGCTTGTCAGCTTCTTCCTTAGTCAAATGTTTGAGTTTTTTAGGACTCTTGGTATCTTTACCAGTACCATCTTCGGCCGAGCTATAACCAACAACGCCAAAGAGATCTTTGATATGAGGACCACCATCTTCATCATTGACATCATTAGAAGCAAAAATTTCTTGACCTTTAATAACCTTGGCGTAGGTCACGTTGTCTTGAACAGCACCGTATGGCCAAGTCTTAGCGACAATACCACCGACATTTCGTGTGTTTTTAACATCAAGAACACCCTTTGCTACTGAGTTAGTCACCTTGGCCTTAGTTCCTGACTTCCAGCTGTTGAGCATGTAGGTAACAAATGGCACCAGCATACTTGCATTGGCATTTTGAGCTGTAATAGTCGCATCGACATAGGCTCTGTTGACGAATCCCATGTAGTTTGAACCAGCAATCCCACCAACTGTCGAGTTATTACCGACAGAGTTAATCTTACCGACAAAGGCGACATTCTCAATTTTGCCATCTTCATCAATCTTATTGACAATACCTGCCACGTCATTGTTACCAGTAACCGAACCAGTCACCTTAACATCTTCAATCAGACCTTTGTTTTTAAGGTTAAATCCAAGTGTCGCGATTTGATTTTGATCAGGGCGATTGATGTCTACATTTTCAAAGTTGATATTCTTGATAGTTCCGCCATTGATAACATTAAACAATGGATGCTCTAAATCATAGATGGCAAAGCGTTTGTCACCATCACTGAGCAACTTACCAGTAAATTCTGTCGTGATGTATGATTTGCCGTTTGGAACGACGTGACGAGCACTCATGCTTTGACCAAGTCTAAATTCACCTGATGGATTTGCTTGAATGGCATTGACCAACTCAGCAAAATCATAGTAGACATTGGCTTGGCTAGCCTTAGGTTTCTCAATGTAATAGCTATAGGTTTGTGCAAAATGGTTTTGGGCATCACGTTGTACCAAATTGTCCGCTTCTGCAGTTACCTTATAAACCGCCTTGCCATCAACTGTTGTTTCTTCGATGGCTTTCACTGCCAAGTAAGTCGTCTTTTGATCCGCAGAAGTCAGTTTCAAGTAGTAATTCGTGAGATCTTGAGGCACAGCTGTCAGACGAGTCTCATCCACTTCTGTTTGATTGTCATACTTGATCAAATCTGTACGTGCAAAATCTTTAAGCTCAACCTTCTTGAGATCCAGTTGGAGAGTTTGGTCTGCCAAAACCTGACTCTCCTCACCATTGCCACGATCAAAGGTCATGGTTGTTGTAAGAGTATAAGGCTTGTAATAGTCTAAGTTGGTTAGGTCAGCAGTCAAGGTCGTGCTAGGAATATCAAGCGTTTGAACAACCTGTCCATCTTGCTTAAGGACCGCTTTAATAGTCGTGATAGTTGCTGAACCTGGATTAGTCAAGTTGTAGCTAAGTTTAGCACTTCGACCCAAGTCATCCTTGTCAATCTGTGTCAGCGTAAGCACTGGTTTTTCAGATACCTTAGTTCCTTTGCGAACGATACGATCTTGGACAGGCACTAGCACTGTTTCAGTAACAGTTGGTTCTTCAGCAGTCTTGTTTCCCTTATAGGTCTTATAAACCTTGGTGATTTTATTTTGGCCTTTTTGACCTTCTTGGACAACCTGTAAAGTGCCTTTCTCAAGTGTGTCATCTTCTTGGACAATTTCTTTAAATGGAAGCTCTACAATAGATTCTTCGGTCGTTGTGCCATCTAGAGGCTTGCTTCCACGACGGATTTTTCTAGGTTGTGGCACCTCAATAACCTTACCTGACACAATAGTCGGCTCACCAACCTTGACACCATCAATGGTTTGGTAAATTTTCTGGATTTCTTGGCTACCTTTTTTACCCTCTTGCTCGACCACTTCTTCATCCACATACTTGTTATCATCCGTAATCACTTCGATAGGATAATCGATGGCTTGCGTTTCAGTCTCTGTGATACTGCCGACAACTGGGGTATGAACAGGATTCTCAGGTTGAACAAGGGCCTCACCTTCGTGGCCTGATTCTTGTGTTCCTTTGGCACTGGTAGTGTCGCTATTGATTGAACCAGTGTACGCTGGATTGACAGGCTGAACTACAGCTTCACCCTCGTGACCAACTTCCTGGGTGCCATTGGCACTGATTGGTCCTGTATACTCTGGGGCTACGGGTTGAACAAGAGCTTCACCTTCGTGACCTGATTCTTGCGTACCTTTGGCACTGATTGGGCCGGTATATTCTGGGGCGACAGGTTGAACAAGAGCTTCGCCTTCGTGACCTGATTCTTGCGTACCTTTGGCACTGGTAGTGTCGCTATTGATTGAACCGGTGTACGCTGGAGTGGCAGGGTGAACTAGAGCCTCGCCTTCGTGACCAACTTCTTGCGTACCATTGGCACTTGTAGTATCGCTACTGATTGAACCAGTATATGCTGGATTGGCTGGTTGAACCACAGCCTCTCCTTCATTGACCAACTTCCTGTGTGCCGTTAGCACTGATTGGTCCGGTATACTCTGGGGCTACGGGCTGAACAAGAGCTTCACCTTCGTGACCTGATTCTTGCGTACCATTGGCACTAATTGGTCCGGTATACTCTGGATTAGCAGGTTGAACCACAGCTTCGCCTTCGTGACCTGACTCCTGAGTTCCCTTTTTCCAACTGATTCCCTCACTATCCTTATCAGCTGTACCCTGATTTACTGTAGTCTCTTCTTTTATTGAAGACTCAAGCCCCTGCAAAGTATTCTCCAAAGGTTGTTCAAGCTCTGGCTTAGCTGAGTAACGCAGATAACCGACATACTCATAACCATCAATTGCAATAACACCTTTAGCTAGGTCCGCCTCGTCTGCAACAGCAAGGGTCTGATTATAGGCCTGCAACTCCTTGTTTTGCAAGGCAAGAACCTCTATTGGCACAAGGAGACTTTGCCCAGCGGCCCCAATCAAGACCAAACCAATAATCTTTTTACGATGTTTTTTTGAAAAGAGCAACACAGCCATGGTCGCCGTTGCTAGTCCTAAACCTGACGCTACCCAGTCAGAACTTCCTGTCTGAGGAAGACTAGTTTGCGTAGCACCCTTACGTTTGTAGACCAAATAAAAAGTATCTTCATTCTGGTAGTCCTCAGGAATAGCATGGACCACTTGCTGTTGCTCTTCAGCTGTTAATTCATTTTCAGCGACATAGGCCATGTGTACCGTTGCATCCTTAGTAACCTGATCTGCAGAGACTGGTTTAGACACGAAAAAACCACCTGCTAACAAGAATGTCCCGATAGCAACTGGTCCTACACCTACCGACAACTTACGAATGCCGTATTTTGTCACTTTTTCAAAAACATGATTTGCTTGTTTCATTCAAAATCTTCCTATAAGTTAATCCTTGTACCCCAAATGGGCGTCAAAAACAAAGACATTATTGAAAAAATACGCACTCTATACATTTATTAACCTTCTTCCAAAGTCTATCGTATCTTTTTTTTAATCATTAAGCAAGTATTTTCTCTAATTTTTAATCAATATAAAAAACGAGTTGTGATTTGCAGCTAGGACTTCATGACAACCAATAAACCTTTTCACATAAGTATTTTAGTACATATCAATATTTATAATAATCTTTTCCTGAAATTTAAACCACTGATCTGTTTTGCATAAAATAAATCCTAAAATCTCTATTACTTAACCTTATATCTAATATTTTAATAAAACACCAAATCATCTTTAAGATAGATACAAAAGAGACCCACCCCTATCGGGATGAGTCTCTTTTTCGAAAACTGAAATAGTCTAACTAACTATATTGAGGGATTTAACCTATGAACTATCTTAGTCTTCTTTTTTGCGTTTTCCTGCCAAACCTAGTCCAGCTGCCGCAAGGATTCCTCCAAGAGCCATAGCTGCCATAGACGCATCATCACCTGTTTCAGGAAGTGCTGGTCCTTTAGGAGCTTCTGGTGTAGTTGGTGGTGTCACTGGTGGAACCACTGGAGTTGGAGGAGTCGGTGGTGTTGGAGGCGTAGTTGGTGGTGTAGTAGGAGGTGTGTTTGGTGGAGTTGTTGGTGGTGTATATGGTGGGATAACAGTGTTGTTGAACTCAGTATCTTCTGGCAATTGAGAAATCGCTGTCAAGACTTTACCATCTTTAGTTACAGAAACAACAACTGTGGCTACCATCTTATCATAAGTAACAGTTGCATCGTTACCTTTTACTTCTTCTACTGTATAGACGTGATTACCTTCTTCACCACGTTTGTACTCAAGAGCAGAGAACTTGATCTTACCGTTAGCATCGTTGCTTACAGTTTCGATAACATTACCCTTGCTATCCTTAAGTACAAAGCTAAACTCACCAGCTTTAAGTTGACGACCTTCAAGTTTCTTAGTGAATTCAAACTCAACCTTAGTTGGGATATTGACTACACGTTTTTCTGTTGGTTTTTCTGGTTTTTCAACAGATTTCTTAGTTGGGTCGTATTGGTGAACGATTTGTGACGCAGTATTTTCGATATCTACACCATCTTTGGCAGTGCCTTTGATAGTTGCAGGAATATCGAACTTGTAGTAGCGTCCGAATGCCAATTTGGCAGTATCAATCACTTGTGTATTTTCTGCATCACCAAGTGACTTAGTAAGGTCAGACTTAGACGTTGCAGTGATTACACCGTTTTCAACCTTGATATCAAACTTAGCTGTCACATCTTCCCCTGTTACAGAGTCGTATGCTTTAATATCTGCAACATTGATGTTCAAGTTTCGCTGTCATATTTATCTGTAACACCAACAGATTGGATATTGTGAGCGTCAGTGAAGTTGTTTGTGTCAAGCCATACTTGGTAGACAAACTTATCACCTTTCTTGAGTGTCTTAGTATTGATATTTTCAGCTTCGTTGTTAGCTGTGCTGTCAGCGTAAGGATCCTTGTTAGTATCGCCTACTTTATCTTTCAACTCAGCATCATCGTCAACAAGTTTCATACCAGTGATATCGAATTTCTCTTTAGAAACAACGTATTTCTCTGGTTGGAACTTAGGTTTTTCTGGTGGACGAACAGTATTGTTGAATTCTTTATCAGCTGGGTCAGTAACCTTAGTGATAAGAGCTTTCGCTTTACCATCGTGTGATACTTCAACAGTGACAAGAGCTTTCATACCGTCGTATTGAACTGTGCTGTCAGTACCTTTAACTTCTTCTACTGTGTACTTGTAAGTACCTTCTTGGCCTTTCTTGTACTCAATAGCTTTGAACTTAACGTTACCTTTGGCATCGTTCTTAACAGTTTCGATTTCTTTCCCTGTAGAATCCTTAAGTACGAATGTGAATTCGTTCGCTTTAAGTTCACGGCCTTCCAAACGCTTAGTGAAGTTAAACTCTACTGAAACTGGAACACTGTTAACACGTTTTTCAGTTGGTACGTTTGGTTTTTCAACTTTCTTAGTTGTTGGGTTGTAGTAGTTAACAACTTGAGTAGCTGTATTTTCGATATCTACACCAGCTTTAATATCCTTCTTAACTGTTGCAGGAATATCAAATTTATAGTAACGACCAAACTCGAACTTAGTAGTGTCAATGACTTGAGTGTTTTCTGCATCGCCAAGTGACTTAGTGAATCCATCTTTAAGGTTAGCTGTAATCACACCGTTAGCAAGTGAGATGTCGAATTTATCTGTAACATCTTTACCAGTTACTGAATCGTAAACCTTGATTGCTGATGCATCTACATCCAACTTAGTTTCATCAAAGTCATCTGTGATACCAACAGTTTGGATATGATCCTTGTTGTTAGCGTCAAATTGAGTTGTATCAAGCCATACTTGGTAGTAAAGTGTTTGACCAGGTTTAACTGACTTCGTATTCAAGTTTTCCAATTCGTTGTTTGATGCGTCATCAGCATAAGGGTTTGCATTGGTGTCTGAAACCTTGTTAGCCAATTCTTTATCATCATCAACGAGTTTAGTACCTGTTACATCGAATTTCGCTTCAGAAACAACATATTTTTCTGGTTGGAACTTAGGTTTTTCTGGTGGACGAACCGCATTGTTGAATTCTTTATCCGCAATTTGACCGACAGTTGCTACAAGAGCTTTAGCAGTACCATCATGAGAAACAGTGATTGTTACATTCGCTTTCATTGTATCGTATGTAACAGTTGCGTCAGTTCCTTTGACTTCTTCTACAGTGTACTTGTGTACGCCTTCTTGTTCTTTCTTGAATTCAAGTTTAGAGAATTTAACATTACCAGCTGCATCATTCTTAACAGTTTCAACAACTTTACCTTCTGCATCCTTCAACTCGAATGTGAATTCGTTAGCTTTAAGTTCACGACCTTCCAAACGTTTAGTGAAGTTGAATTCTACTTTAACTGGAACGTTAACAACACGTTTTTCTGTTGGTTTATTTGGTTTTTCAACAGACTTAGTTGTTGGGTTGTAGTAATGAACGATTTGAGAAGCTGTGTTTTCAATGTCTACACCACCCTTAACGTCGTCTTTGACTTTACCAACAATATCAAACTTGTAGTAACGTCCAAAGGCAAATTTAGTTGTGTCGATAACTTGAGTGTTTTCTGCATCGCCAAGTGACTTAGTGAAGCCATCTTTGAGGTTGGCTGTAATCACACCGTTTTCAACCTTGATATCGAACTTAGCTGTTACATCATCACCTGTGATGCCATCATATGCTTTAATATCAGCTACATTGATATCAACTTTATCTTCTTCATAGTCATCTGATACACCAACAGTTTGGATATTATTCTTTTCAGTGAATTTAGTAGTATCCAACCATACTTGGTAAACAACTTTTTGTCCAGGATATACGGTCTTAGTATTGATGTTAGCTTTTTCATTATTAGAAGCATCATCAACATAAGGATTTGCATTAGTTTCTGCAACCTTATCTTTCAACTCTTTGTCATCATCAAGAAGAGATACTCCCTTCAAATCGAACTTAGTTTCATTAAGAATGTATTTCTCTGGATTGAATTCTGGTGTTTCTGGTGGACGAACTTTGTTGTTGAACTCTTTATCGTTAGCACTTGAAGCAAATCCGCCTGTTGAAGCGTGGTTAACGACAGTTGTAAGAACTTTGCCTTCCTTAGTAACTTTCACTGTTACAGTCGCTTTCATAGCATCGTAAGTGATTGAAGCGTCTTTACCAGCTACTTCTTCAACTGTGTAAGTGAATGTCTTACCAAGATCATCTTTATTGAACAAGAGTTTTTCAAACTTGATGTGACCATCTTTATCGTTGGTTACTGTTTGAAGAACTTTGTTGTCTTTGTCTTTCAATACGAAGCTGAACTCACCTGCAGTCAACTCACGTCCTTCAAGTCGTTTAGTATAGTTGAACTCGAGTGGAACTGGAACGTTGTTTTCACGTGTTTGAGTTGGCTTTTCAGGAGTTGTAACTTTCTTATTGAATGGGTTGTATTGGTGAATTGTTTGGTTGGCTGTATTTTCAATATCTACACCGTCGTTAGAATCAATGTCTTTAACAACAGCTGGGATATCAAATTTATAGTAACGACCAAACTCAAATTTAGTTGTATCGATGACTGGAGTAGCATCTGTTGCACTAATAGCTTTAGTCAAGCTTGCTTTAGATGTACCGTAGAGAACACCATTTTCAACCTTGATGTCGAACTTGTCAGTAACATCAGCACCAGTGATACCATCGTAAACCTTGATATCAGCAGCGTTGATGTCAAGCTTATCTTCTTCGTAGTTATCTGTGATACCAACTGTTTGAAGATTGCTTTCTGCTGTGAAGTCACGAGTATCAAGCCATACTTGATAGTAGATCTTTTGACCACGTTTGAGGGTCTTACCATTCAAGTTTTGGATTTCAACTTTATCAGTTGAATCGTCATCATCAGCAAGTTTGTTGCCAATGATATCGAAGCTTGGTTCTGAAACAACGTATTTCTCTGGTTTGAAGTTAGGAGTTACGTTGTTATCGAAAATTCTGTCGTCTGATTCATAAGAATTTCCACCAACTGTAGCATAAGAGATAACTGTTGATAATTGATTACCTGCTGAAGGTTGAATAACTTTAACAGTAACGTTGACTTTCATATTGTCATAAGTAACTGTTGTATCAGTTCCTTTAACTTCTTCTACAGTGTAGTTAAAGGTCTTACCAAGATCGTCTCTTCCATAATTAATAGTAGAGAAAGTTACTTTGCCTTTAGCATCATTCTGAACAGTTTCAAGAACTTTTCCTGCTTCGTCTTTCAAGACAAAGTTAAATTCCTTATCTTTCAATTGACGACCATTAAGTGTCTTACCGAAGATTAACTGAATAGCCATTGGAACATTGTTGACACGCTTTTCAGTTGGTTTCTCTGGTTTTTCGGTCTTCTTAGTAGTTGGGTTGTAGTAGTTAACTACTTGAGCTGCTGTATTTTCAATTTCAGCACCATCGTAAGCACCGTCAGAAACTTTAGCTGGGATGACAAACTTGTAGTAACGTCCAAATTCGAACTTAGTAGTATCGATGATTTGAGTGTTTTCTGCATCGCCAAGTGACTTAGTGAAGCCATCTTTAAGGTTAGCTGTGATTACACCATTAGCAATTGAGATGTTGAATTTATCAGTAACATCTTTACCAGTCTTACCATCGTAAGCCTTGATATCAGCTACCTTAACATCCAATTTAGCTTCATCATAGTTGTCAGTAATACCAACAGTTTGGATGTTATCCTTATTGTTTGCATCAAATTTAGTTGTATCAACCCATACTTGGTAGTTAATAGTGTCACCACGTTTCACGGCTTTCGTATTGATGTTTTCTGCTTCGTTGTTATCAGCTTTATCAGCGTATGGGTTCGCATTTGTTTCTGCGTACTTATCTGTCAACTCTGCATCATCATCAAGAAGCTTAGTACCAGTAATATCAAACTTACCGTTACCGTCGCTAAGAACATATTTCTCTGGTTGGAACTTAGGCTCTTCTGGAGGAGTCACACGGTTGTTAAATTCTTTGTCCGCAATTGCACCTACAGTCGCGATAAGAACTTTAGCTGTTCCATCGTGTTTAACTGTAACTGTTACATTCGCTTTCATTGTGTCGTATGTAACGGTTGCGTCTGTGCCTTTAACTTCTTCTACTGTGTAGTTATGAACGCCTTCTTGGCCTTTCTTGAATTCAAGAGCTTTGAACTTAACGTTACCAGCCGCATCGTTCTTCACAGTTTCAAGAGTTTTACCTTCTGAATCTTTAAGGACGAAGCTGAATTCGTTAGCTTTAAGCTCACGACCTTCCAAACGTTTAGTGAAGTTGAATTCCACTTCAACTGGAACGTTGTTAACACGTTTTTCAGTTGGTTTAGTTGGTTTTTCAACTTTCTTAGTTGTTGGGTTGTAGTAGTTTACAACTTGAGCCGCAGTATTTTCGATGTCTACACCACCAGGTACATCAGCTTTAACTGTTGTTGGGATGTCGAACTTGTAGTAACGTCCAAAGGCGAATTTAGTTGTGTCAATAACTTGTGTGTTTTCTGCATCGCCAAGTGACTTAGTGAAGCCAGCTTTAAGGGTTGCAGTGATCACACCGTTGTTAACTGTGATATCAAATTTGTCTGTGACTTCTGCGCCTGTTACTGAATCGTAGGCTTTAATAGCTGTAGCATCAAGATTCAATTTAGTTTCATCGTAGTCATCTGAGATTCCTACTGATTGGATGTTGTCCTTGTTAGCTGCATCGAATTTAGTTGTATCCAACCATACTTGGTAAACCAATTTTTGACCACGTTTAACAGTCTTGGTATTCAAGTTTTCTGCTTCGTTGTTTGAGGCATCGTCCGCATATGGGTTCGCATTGGTATCTGCGTACTTGTCTGCCAACTCTTTATCATCATCAACGAGCTTGTCACCTGTGATATCGTATTTCTCTTCAGAAACAACATATTTCTCTGGTTGGAACTTAGGCTCTTCTGGAGGAGTCACACGGTTGTTAAATTCTTTGTCCGCAATTGCACCTACAGTCGCGATAAGAACTTTAGCTGTTCCATCGTGTTTAACTGTAACTGTTACATTCGCTTTCATTGTGTCGTATGTAACGGTTGCGTCTGTGCCTTTAACTTCTTCTACAGTATAGTTGTGAATGCCTTCTTGGCCTTTCTTGAACTCAAGAGCTTTGAACTTAACGTTACCAGCCGCATCGTTCTTCACAGTTTCAAGAGTCTTACCTTCTGAATCTTTAAGGACGAAGCTGAATTCGTTAGCTTTAAGCTCACGACCTTCCAAACGTTTAGTGAAGTTGAATTCCACTTCAACTGGAACGTTGTTTACACGTTTTTCAGTTGGTTTAGATGGTTTTTCAACTTTCTTAGTAGTTGGGTTGTAGTAGTTTACTACTTGAGCCGCCGTGTTTTCGATGTCTACACCACCAGGGACATCAGCTTTCACTGTTGTTGGGATGTCGAACTTGTAGTAACGTCCAAAGGCGAACTTAGTTGTGTCGATAACTTGTGTGTTTTCTGCATCGCCAAGTGACTTAGTGAAGCCAGCTTTAAGGGTTGCAGTGATCACACCGTTGTTAACTGTGATATCAAATTTGTCTGTGACTTCTGCACCTGTTACTGAATCGTAAGCTTTGATCTTAGTAGCGTCAAGATTCAACTTAGTTTCATCGTAGTCATCTGAGATTCCTACTGATTGGATGTTGTCCTTGTTAGCTGCGTCGAATTTAGTTGTATCCAACCATACTTGGTAAACCAATTTTTGACCACGTTTAACAGTCTTAGTATTCAAGTTTTCTGCTTCGTTGTTTGAGGCATCGTCCGCATATGGGTTCGCATTTGTGTCTTCGTACTTGTCTGCCAACTCTTTATCATCATCAACGAGCTTGTCACCTGTGATATCGTATTTCTCTTCAGAAACAACGTATTTCTCTGGTTGGAACTTAGGCTCTTCTGGAGGTGTCACACGGTTGTTAAATTCTTTATCCGCAGGTTCTGTCACGTTTGTGATCAATGCTTTAGCTGTACCATCATGAGAAACAGTAACGGTTACAACAGCAGCCATTTCATCGTAAGTGACAGTCGCGTCTGTACCCTTAACCTCTGTTACAGTGTACTTGTAAGTACCTTCTTGACCCTTCTTGTATTTAAGGGCTGTAACTTTTTCACCAGCTTTATTTGTGTACTCTACTGGAGAGAATTTAATCTTACCAGCTGCATCGTTGGTTGCAGTTGCAATCACAACATTGTCACTGTCTTTCAACTCGAATGTGAATTCGCCAGCCTTAAGGTCACGACCTTCCAATTTCTTAGTGAAGTTGAACTCTACTGAGATTGGAACACTGTTAACACGTTTTTCAGTTGGTTTTTCAGGTTTTTCAACTTTCTTAGTTGTTGGGTTGTAGTAGTTAACAACTTGAGCTGCTTTGTTTTCGATATCTGCACCAGCTACGACATCGTCTTTCACTGTTGCTGGAATATCAAATTTATAGTAGCGTCCAAATTCAAACTTAGTTGTATCAATGATTTGAGTATTTTCAGCGTCGCCAAGTGACTTAGTGAAGCCAGCTTTAAGGTTAGCTGTAAGAACACCGTTGTTATCAGTGATTTCGAACTTGTTAGTAACATCTGCACCAGTTACTGAATCATAAACCTTGATTTCTGAAGCATTAACAATCAATTTATCCTTATCGTAGTTATCTGTGATTCCTACTGTTTGGATATTGTCTTTGTTAGCTGCATCAAATTTAGTTGTATCCAACCAAACTTGGTAGTAAAGTTTAGATCCACGTTCAACTGATTTAGTATTTAAGTTTTCTTCTTCGTTGTTGTTTGTATTATCGACATATGGGTTTGTATTTGTTTCACCATATTTATCTGTCAATTCAGAATCATCATCAACGAGCTTAGTACCAGTGATATCGAATTTCGCTTTAGAAACAACGTATTTCTCTGGTTGGAACTTAGGTTCTTCAGGAGGTGTTACACGGTTGTTAAATTCTTTATCCGCAGCGTCTGTTACGTTGGCAACGATTGCTTTAGCTGTACCGTCATGTGAAACCACAACTTTAACAGTAGCAACCATTGTGTCGTATTTGACAGTTGCATCTGTACCAGGAGTTTCTTCTACTGTGTAGTTGTAAGTCTTACCAAGATCATCGCGACCGAACTCGAGAGTCTTGAAGACAATCTTACCAGCAGCATCATTCTTCACGCGTTCAACTTCAACGCCGTCTTTCTTCAATACGAATTCGAATTCGTTAGCTTGAAGTTCACGACCTTCCCAAACGTTTAGTGAAGTTCATTTCAACTGGAACTGGAACGCTGTTAACACGTTTTTGTGTTGGTTTTTCAGGTTTTTCAACTGTCTTGCTCACTGGGTTGTAAACGTGAACTGTTTGGTTGGCTGTATTTTCAATATCAGCACCAGCTTTAACAGATTCTTTAACAGTTGCTGGAATATCAAATTTATAATAACGTCCAAAAGCGAACTTAGTAGTATCGATAACAGGGTTGTTACTTTATCTTTGATAAATGCTTCTTTAGAAGTTGCAGTGATTGTGCCGTTTTCAACTTTGATGTCGAATTTAGCAGTCACATCTGCACCAGTTACTGAATCGTAGGCTTTGATATCAGATGCGTTAACGTTCAATTTATCTGCGTCGTATGTATCAGATACACCAACGTATTGGATGTTGTTAGCTTCTGTGAATTTAGTAGTATCAAGCCATACTTGGTATACCAATTTAGAACCGCGTTTAACAGTCTTAGTATTCAAGTTTTCTGGTTCGTTGTTTGCAACACCATCAACATATGGATTCGCATTTGTTGCTGTGTACTCGTTACCAGGTACATCATCGTCGTCATCCATCAACTTGTTACCAGTGATGTCGAATTTCTCTTTAGAAACGACAAATTTTTCTGGTTGGAATTCAGGAGTTTCAGGAGGAGTGACTTTGTTGTTGAATTCTTTATCTGCAGTACCGTCAGTTGCGTTACCGTTAGCGTCTACACCACCAGTTGATGTAACGTTTGTAACAGTTGTCAATGTGTGACCGTTCTTAGCAACTTCAACTGTCACTGTAGCTTTCATCTTATCGTAAGTCATTCCGAATTCTTTGTTTTCAGGAATCACTTCTTCTACAGTGTAAGTGTGTGTACCAACTTTAGTATTGTCGAATGACAATTCTGAGAAGGTTACGTTACCAGCAGCATCATTTTTAACTGTTTCAACGACATTACCAGCAGCATCTTTCAATACGAAGCTAAATTCACCAGCTTTAAGTTCACGACCAGCCAATTTCTTAGTGAAGTCAAACTTAGTTACAACTGGAGAAACCACATAGTTGTTGAACTCTGTGTCTTCAGGCATTGTAACAGCAGTACTCAAGAGACCTGTAGCAGCATCTTTAGTAACTTTAACTTTCACTTCTGCGTTCATTGTATCGTAATCGATGTTTGTATCGTTACCAGCTTTTTTTCACGCACAGTGTAAGTGTGTTCACCTTCAGCACTGTATTCAATAGCATCAAATGTGATTGAACCATCTGCTTCATTTTTCTTAGTTTGAATAACATTGCCGTTTTCAAGCAATTCGAATGTGAAGGCACCTGCTGTGAGCGCTTTACCTTCAAGACGTTTAGTGAACTTGAAATTGAGCTTGAGTTGGAGCTGATGTGAATGTATTGTTGAATTCTGTATCAGTTGGAAGAGTTGCTACAGCAGTAAGCGCATGACCTGACTTAGTAACAGTAACTGTTACGTTAGCTTTCATTGGGTCATAAGTCATACCTGCTTCAGAACCTTGAACTTCTTCTACAGTGTACTTGTGGTTACCAACTTGAGCATTTGTAAATGTCAAGGCATCGAAACGAACACGTCCGCTAGCATCATTTTGTTTTGTTTGAAGGACTCTACCATCTTTGTCTTTCAATACAAAGCTAAATTCGCCAGCTTTCAAGTTACGACCTGCAAGAGCTTTGCTGAAGTCAAATTGAGCAGTTACAGGAGCTACAACGTGGTTGTTGAAGATCTTGTCATCAGTACCAGTTGCTTCACCACCTGTTGAAGTCATTTCAGTCTTAGCAGCCAAAAGACCTGTAGTAGCATCTTTAGTAACCGTTACTTTAACTGCGATAGTCATTTCATCGTAGTCTACATCGGCATTGTTGCCTTTCACTTCTTTAACAGTGTAGTTGTAGACACCTTCATGGTCAAATGACAATTCGCTAAAGTTAATCTTACCGTTAGCTTTGTTGGTTACAGTTTCATTAACATTGTTATCACCAGTCAACGTGAAGCTAAAGTCACCTGCGTTCAAAGTACCATTTGAAAGTGATTTATCAAAGTCAAGGTTAACTTTAACCGCACCTGGTGTGAATGTGTTATTGAATTCTGTATCTGCTGGAAGAATGTTAGTTGCTTTAAGAACGTGGCCTTCCTTAGTAACAGTGATTGTTACTTCAGCTTTCATTGTATCGTAAGTCATACCAGCTTCTTTATTATCTGGGATAACTTCTTCTACAGTATACTTGTGAGTACCAACTTGAGTATTATCAAATGTCAAGTCATCAAAGGCAATAACACCACTAGCGCTGTTTTTCTTGGTCTGAAGAACATTACCAGTTGAATCTTTAAGAGCAAATGTAAATTCGCCTTCTTTAAGAGTACGACCTGCAAGAGCCTTACTAAAGTCGAACTTAGTCTTAACTGGAGCTACAACGTAGTTGTTGAAAATTTTATCATCTGCACTTGATTTGAATCCACCTTCAGCACTGTATTTAACCGAAGCTTGCAAATCACCAGCAGCATTTTTCTCAGTTACAGTAACTGTCATTGTAACAGTCATTGCATCATAATCGACGTTTGTATCTGAGCCTTTAACCTCAGTAATTGTGTAAGTGTATACTCCAGCTTTGTTAAATGTTAATTTACTAAATGTAGCTTTACCATTTTGGTTAGTTACTGTTTCTTCATATGAAGGAACTGATTTGTTAGCTTGCTCTTCTTTAATCTTAAGCTAAATTCACCATTAACAAGTGTGCGTCCTTCAAGTTGTTTTTCAACTTCTGGAGTCACTGTTACAGGTTCTGACTTCACATAGTAGTAGACTGTTGGCTTGTATGGCGTCAAAGAGTTGAGCAAGTCAACGTTAGTACCAATACCTCCTACTCCACGCTCTAATTGTGCGTTTGGAGAAAGGTGACCGATATTATCTCCCAAGAATGGTACAAATACTGTCTTATACGGAGTGTAAGAAGCATCTCTTTGGAAATCAAATGGAACGTCCTTACCATTTGGATAGTTCGTTTTTGCCCCTGTTCTTGGATCAGTTACAGTGTGTGCAATCGTTTTAAGTGGTGTTTTCTTAACAACCAACTCTTCTTTGTTATAATCACCTGGTTTAATAGGCTTGGTTTCTGCTAGCAACATATAGCCATCAGTGTTCAATGTACCATCAGAACGTTTGTTTTGTTGTCTTGGATCTAATAAGTAAACACGAATGACAACAGATCCATCTTCTCCAACAATTTCTTTGATACGTTTTATTCCAGCACGATCAGCATCCATAAACTTGGTACCAACTGTATAAGGACGGCTAACATAACCAGTTGTTGAATCTGGAGTAGCTGTTTGATAAAGTTTGTAACCATCAAATTGACGTTCACCAGATGCTGTAAAGTGTTGTCCTTCCATCGCTTTCAGCGTGTAGTTGGCTAATGTTACTTCATTACCATTTGGTACATAATCTTGAACAGTTTTATCTGTTTTATTCGCATTAAATGAAGCATTATTTCTATCGACTACTCTATAGTAAGTTGATTTGAACAAATAATGGAATTTTAGCATTCGTATCTGTAATAGTACGACCATTATATGCTGGTTCTACAACGTTGATGATATCCGTTGAATTACGCGCAGCATAAACTGCATCATATAAAGCTTGTTCTGTAGGAGTTAGATTGTGTCCTGGAGCAACTAAAGCCTTGATACTTGCACCAACTTCATATCCAAGTTGGATAAACGGTGAATCTGTCTTCCCTGGTCCAGCACCTAAACCTTTATCGTAATCTACTTGCCAAGTTAACTCCCCATTAGAGGCTGCTTTTGTAGTCGTAAATTTTTGAATACCACTAGAAGCTGATACGGTTCTTGTTTCTAATACATTACCAGTGTTCTTGTCAACCAATTCAACAGTAGTATCTGTTGAAGCATCAAATCTCTTGTAAGCACGTGTATAGTAATTTGTATGGTAACGTTTGTTGAAATTAGTAAGATCTACGATACTATAAGTATAGTAGTCACCTTCTTTAGCTTGGTAGCCCGATGGCACTGTTTGAGAACGAACAGTTGCACCATTAGGATCCGTCATGTCTGGAGTAGCTTTTTCACCATCTTTAAGGTGAGTTTCTACAGAGACCGCCTCATAGTTGTGATCTGTCAAAGCACGTGTATTACGACGACGGCTACGACCTGTTGCCAAAGCACCAGCATTTGTGATATCACTAGCAGCACGGTCAAGTGTTGCACTACGGTCTGCAGCAGATCTTACAGAGTAAGTATTTGCTGTAACACGTGGGCTAACACTTGTAGCTTCTGCTGCGGTTTCAGCTGATTCAGTATTTTCAGTTGCTGGAGCAGTTGTTGATGCTGTAGCTGAAGTGTTTGAAGCTGTTCTTGTTGAAGCTGGTGTTTCAACATTGTTGCTGGCTGTAGCTGTTGATGCTACTGTAGCTGGCTTAGCTGCTTCTGAAGTAGCTTTTTCTGTTGGCTTTGCAGCCTCTGAAGCTGGTTTAGAAGCTTCTGGTTTCGCAGTTTCTGTAGCTTGTTTGTCAGTTGTCTCTGCGGCAACCTTATCTGTTGTTGAAGCTTCTGGCGTCAAGTTAAATGTTGATGCAGTTGCCTCAGTTGAAGATACAGCTGCAGTAGGATCTGCTTGAGCTGTTGATGCTGTATTCGTCTCAACCAGTTCTGAAGAACTTTCGCCCTCAACTGATGAACCAGGGTTTGATGAAGAAGCATCAGATGCTACGACTTCATCAGCCTGTGCAGTGTGAGCAGCAAAGAGTGCCGTTCCCCAACAAGACTGAAGCGACACCAAATGAATATTTACGCAATGAAAAGCGCTGGCGCCTGTTGAAAATGTCTTTCATGTTTAAGTCTCCCTCTAAAAAAATAGTTAGTTATAGATACATGATTATAAGTTAATTCCCCTCATATCCATGATTCTTTTTCATTCTAACATTCTGACAATTTAGAGTCAAGTGATTAAACAATGTTTTTTAAAAAAAGTTAGTTGTCTGACAATTGTAAGAGTAACGTTATTTACAAAAAACATAAAAACGTTAGAAACCTTTTATTTATAATATGTTAAGCGTTTTTCTAAAAATAAGACGACAACTACTATTTTCTAATATTTCATTATATAAATTACGCTTTTCTAAAAATAAATTAACTCGGATTACATTTGTTATTTTTCTAATAAAAAGCGTCAAAGATTCCAAACCCATCTCATGTTCCATAAATACTTGAATCACCATATATAAACAGAAGTAAGTTCTAAAAATAGTAATTTAAACCTATAATCCGAAAGAAATAATATTATAAAAAAATAAATTAACATCTTATAATATACACTATATTATTCTCACTTTGATCCATAATAATGGCAATATACGCACACAACCTCTCATTTCTTTCCCTTTTACACTCATATAGATATTTTTATCTTTAATGAAAATGGCATATACATCTAGTCCTAACCTTAGAATAACTTTATCCGTCTAAAATAATACTAACATCTTCTTCGTTTAACAGTATTTCTTCATTAACACTAGTAAAATCTTAAAGAAAGTTTGCAACAATCCAACATCCATAATTGCTCTCACCTGTTTAGCATACTAATATTCAACTTAAAAAAGAGTCTCATAAGTTAGGATTAATAGAGAGTGAGTCCTAGTATTTTCTAACTTCAAAAAATCAAAAGATAACAAAACCTGTGAGAAAAATTATGCCTACTAGTATCTTATTCAAATACAAATGAAAGAATAACCAACGATATTACGAAATAATTTCAATACTCAAATAGTACAAGTAATACATTTCTATCTTATAAGAGATCTTTGAGTACCCAATTACAAAACAACTATCAGAAAGTCTCCTCCCTTTCCAATACTGTTAACTAATCGGACTACTAGATGTTATCTTTAATGTCGCTCCCTATTGCTTCTATGAAACTTCTACCTCCCATCATCTTAATCATAAAATGAGTAATGATAGTCTATTGAAAGTTCATAAGAGAACTTAAACTTTGATTTTTTCTGATTTCTCAATCAAAAAATGATGGTGTAGCCCCTAGATAAGATGCTTCTATTGTGACTGCAAGATTATCAAATTCACCATAACTAAATAGACAATAGCTCAAAGTCTTTTATCAGCTTCTACCATTACCCACATCATTCATAATATATTTTATTTGAAAGTACTAATCTACTGTCATGAAGAAGTTAATATCAATTTGAATCTGCTCATCTCTTGTGAGAGAAACAATCAGATCACCCTCCTCACACATGTCCATGTAATAAGTTAGCTAATTATAAAAAAAGTTCCACAGCCCATAAAGACTTTGGAACTTCTTAATTGACTTCATTATTGGTCACTTACGATATTTTTAAGTGCCGAACAAAAAGAAGCCTGACCTTATTCGGTCAAGCCTCTCTTTTTGAAAACTGAAATAATCTTACTAACTATCTTATTTTTACGCCTATTATTATCTTAGTCTTCTTTTTTTCGTTTTCCTGCCAAACCAAGTCCAGCTGCCGCAAGGAGTCCTCCGAATGCCATTGCTACTACAGACTTGTTCTCACCAGTCTTAGGAAGACCCTGTTCTCTAGATACTTCTGGAGATGTCGGTGATGTAACTGGTGGTACTACTGGAGTTGGTGGTGTCGGTGGTGTAACCGGTGGCACCACTGGAGTTGGTGGTGTTGGCGGTGTAACCGGTGGTACCACTGGAGTTGGTGGTGTTGGCGGTGTAACTGGTGGCACCACTGGAGTTGGTGGTGTTGGTGGTGTAACTGGTGGCACCACTGGAGTTGGTGGTGTCGGTGGTGTAACTGGTGGCACCACTGGAGTTGGTGGTGTCGGTGGCGTTACAATGTTGTTGAACTCAGTATCTTCTGGCAATTTAGAAGTTACTGTCATAACGTTACCACCCTTAGCTACCAAAACAGTAACTTTAGCTACCATCTTATCGTAAGTTACTGTAGTATCATTACCTTTCACTTCTTCAACCGTGTAGAAGTGGATACCTTCTTCACCATGTTTGTACTCAAGTGCTGAGAACTTAATCTTACCGTCAGCATCATTGCTTACAGTTTCAATCACTTTACCTTTTCTATCCTTAAGTACAAAGCTAAACTCACCAGCCTTAAGGTCACGACCTTCTAGTTTTTTAGTGAATTCAAACGTAACACTAGCTGAAATGTTAACAACACGTTTTTCAGTTGGTTTTTCAGGTGTTTTCACGACCTTCTTAACTGTTGGGTCGTAGTAGTGAACTGTTTGTCCCGCTGTGTTTTCAATATCTGAACCAGAAGGTACGTCAAACTCACCTTTTTCATTCTTACTGTCTTTAACAATTGCCGGAATGTCAAACTTATAGTAACGACCAAGGCAAACTTAGTTGTATCGATAATTTGGGTATTATCTTTATCACCAAGTGACTTAGTGAAGCCATCTTTAAGGTTGGCTGTAATCACACCGTTTTCAACCTTGATATCGAACATTGCTGTAACATCTTTACCAGTTTTACCATCGTATGCTTTGATATCTGATTGCTTAACATTAAGTTTCTTCTCATCGTAGTTATCAGTGATACCAACGGTTTGAATATAATCCTTGTTGTTTGCGTCAAATTTAGTTGTATCAAGCCATACTTGGTAAACCAATTTATCGCCACGTTTCACAGTCTTAGTATTCAAGTTTTCTTTCTCGTTGTTGTCTGTCTTGTCTACGTATGGGTTCGCATTAGTATCCGCATACTTGTCTGCCAACTCTTTATCATCATCAACGAGTTTATCACCAGTAATGTCAAATTTCTCTTGGTTTACAACATATTTCTCTGGTTGGAACTTAGGTTTTTCTGGTGGAACCACCTTGTTGTTGAACTCTTTGTCGTTAGCATCTGTAGCATTTCCACCTGCTGAAGCATGATTAACGACAGTCTTAAGAATTTTACCATCCTTAGTTACTTGTACTGTCACCGTTGCTTTCATAGCATCGTAAGAAATACCAGGTTTATTGTCATTGACTTCTTCTACAGTATAAGTAAATGTCTTACCAAGATCAGCCTTGCTGAACAAGAGTTGTTCAAACTTGATGTGTCCGTCTTTATCATTTGATACAGTTTGAAGGACTTTTCCATCTTGGTCTTTCAATAAGAAGCTGAACTCACCTGCAGTCAACTCACGTCCTTCAAGTTTCTTAGTATAGTTAAACTCAAGTGGAACTGGAACGTTATTTTCACGTGTTTGAGTTGGTTTTTTAGGAGTTGTAACTTGCTTATTGTAAGGGTTGTATTGATGAACAATTTCATTGGCCGTATTACTAAACTCAACACCGTCATTGTCTTTAATATTTTTAACAGTTGCTGGGATATCAAATTTATAGTAACGTCCAAAGGCAAACTTAGTCGTATCAATAACTGGAGTCGCATCAGTTGCACTAATAGGTTTAGTCAAACTTGGTTTAGAAGTTGCGTAGATGACACCGTTTTTGATTGAAATATCGAAATTTATCAGTAACATCTGTTTCACCATCATAAACCTTGATTGCTGACTCATCAATATCAAGTTTAGCTTCATCATAGTCATCTGTGATTCCTACTGATTGAATATTGCTTTCAGCTGTAAATTCACGAGTATCAAGCCATACTTGGTAGTAGAATTTCTGACCACGAGTAAGTGTATGGTGATTCAAGTTTTCAGCTTCAACCTTACCGTTAGGCGCATCATCATCGAGAAGTTTTGTGCCCTTAAGATCAAATTTTTCTTTAGAAACAACATACTTCTCTGGTTTGAAGTTTGGTGTTACGTTATTGTCAAATACTGTATCATCCGCAGTAAAGGCATCTCCACCTTCAGTAGCATAAGAGATAACTGTTGACAACTGATCACCAGAAGAAGGCTGAATAACTTGAACAGTCACGTTAACCTTCATATCATCATAAGTAACACCTGGTTTGTCACCTTTCTCTTCTTCAACAATATAGTTAAATGTATGACCAATATCAGCTTTTGAATAGTTGATTGTCTTGAAGGTAACTTTACCATCTGCATCATTCTTAGCCTTCTCAAGAATCTTATTAGTTTCTTTATCTTTCAAGACAAAGCTAAATTCGTCTGCTTGCAATTTGCGACCATTGAGTGTCTTACCGAAAGATTAGCTGAATAGCTGTTGGAATGTTATTTACACGTTTTTGTGTTGGCTTATCTGGAGTCTCAACTGTATGCGTTCTTGGGTTATAATAATGAACCGTTTGTGTCGCAGTATTTTCGATTTCAGAACCATCGTAAGCATCTTGACTAACTGTAGCAGGTATAACTACTTTGTAGTAACGACCAAATTCAAACTTAGTTGTATCAATAACTTGAGTATTATTTGCATCACCTAGTGACTTCGTAAAGCCTGATTTCAAGTTTGCAGTGATAATACCGTTAGTAACAGCAACGTCAAACTTAGATGTCACATCTGCACCAGTCTCACCATCATAAACCTTAATAGTGTTTTTAGTCACAATCAATTTTGATTCATCATAATTGTCTGTGATACCAACAGTTTGGATATTTTCCCTTTATTGTTAGCACTAAATTGAGTTGTATCAAGCCATACTTGATAGTAGAATTTCTGACCACGTTTAACAGGCTGAGTATTGAGGTTCTCAAAGACTTCTTCCAACTCGCCCTTATCATTACGGACAGTAACTTTTTCATTATTATTAGATTTATCTGCGTAAGGATTAATCTTAGTATCGCCGTATTTATCAGCTAACTCAGAATCATCATCCAAAAGTTTCTTACCAGTTAAATCAAAGTCTTCATCTCTAACAACATATTTCTCTGGGTTAAACTTAGGTTCTTCTGGTGGTGTCACACGGTTATCGAACTCTTTGTCTGGAGCATCTACAACATTCTTCACGATTGCTTTTGCCGTACCATCATGAGAAATTGAAACCCTTACTGTTGCAACCATGCCATCGTAAGACACTGTTGAATCTGTTCCTTTAACTTCTTCCACTGTATAATTGTAAGTTTTGCCAATATCATCCTTACCAAATTCAAGTTTCGTGAAGTTAATCTTAGCGATACCAGTAGTTGCATCAGGAGCACCATTTTTCGCACGTTCTACTTCAACGCCATCTTTCTTAAGAACAAATGTAAATTCGTTAGCTTTAAGTTGACGACCATCAAGTTTCTTAGTGAAATTCAACTCAAGTGGAACTGGAACGCTGTTTACACGTTTTTCAGTTGGTTTTTCTGGTTTCTCAACTGTGTTTGTTCTTGGGTTGTAGTAGTGAACAATTTGACCAGCTGTATTTTCGATATCTTTTCCTGCTGGGGCATCCGTTTTCACGGTTGTCACAATATCAAATTTATAGTAACGACCAAATGCAAACTTAGTTGTATCAATGATTTGAGTGTTGTTGGCATCTCCTAGTGATTTCGTAAAGCCAGCTTTAAGGGTCGCTGTAATCACGCCACCAGTGTTTGCGATATCAAACTTAGAAGTAACGTCTGCACCAGTTACGCTATCGTAAACCTTGATTGAATTCACATCCAATTTAGCTTCATCATAGTTATCTGTGATGCCGACTGTTTGAATGTTTTCAGTGTTAGTTGCGCTAAATTGTTTTGTATCCAACCATACTTGGTAAACCAATTTAGAACCTGGTTTCACTGTCTTCGTATTCAAGTTTTCTGGTTCGTTATTGTTCGTGTTGTCTACATATGGGTTGGCCTTTGTATCACCATACTTGTCTGTCAATTCAGAATCATCGTCAAGCAACTTGTCGCCTGTGATATCGAATTTTTCTTTAGAAACAACGTATTTTTCTGGGTTGAACTTAGGTTCTTCAGGTGGTTTCACCGTATTGTTAAACTCTTTATCTGGTGCATCTTGGTCCAAGTGTGCAACGATAGCTTTAGCCGTACCATCTTTTTGGATAGTGACTGTAATCGTCGCAACCATGGTATCGTATGTCACCGTTGCATCTGAACCCGCAACTTCATTTACTGTATAAGTATAAGTTTTTCCAAGATCAGCATGGGTGAACTGAAGTGCTTTAAAGTTAATCTTGGCAACACCATTGGCATTTGGTGCATCATTTTGGGCATCAGCAACCTTAACGCCATCTTTTCGGAGTTCAAAAGTAAATTCATTAGCCTGAAGCTGACGACCATCAAGTCTCTTAGTGAAGTTAAGAGGAAGTGAAATTGGAAGATTTACGACACGTTTTTGTGTTGGTTTTTCTGGCTTAGTGATATCTCTTTTTGTCGGATCGTACTGGTGAACAATTTGATTTGCCGTATTTTCGATATCCACACCATCTGGAGTCGTTGTCTTAACAGTGGCAGGAATATCAAATTTGTAGTAACGGCCAAACTCGAACTTAGTTGTGTCGATAACTTTATCTTTGATAAACTCGTCTTTAGAAGTTGCAGTGATTTCTCCGTTGTTTACTGTGATGACAAACTTAGAGGTTACATCTGTACCCGTTACTGAATCGTAAGCTTTGATATCTGCAGCATTGATCTTTAGTTTGTCAGCTTCATATTTATCTGTAATACCAACAGCTTGAATATTGTCACTTGCTTTTAATTTTGTTGTATCCAACCATACTTGGTAAACAATCTCATCGCCCTTCTTAACTGTCTTGGTATTCAAGTTTTCAGGCTCATTGTTGTTTGTCTTGTCTACGTATGGATCCGCATTTGTTTCAGTGTATTCATTTGTCAACTCATTGTCGTCATCCATCAACTTGTTACCAGTGATGTCAAATTTCTCTTTGTTAACGATGAATTTTTCTGGTTGGAAATCTGGCGTTGTTGGAGGAGTCACCGTATTGTTAAACTCTGTATCTCCACCTGGATAAGTTACCGTTGCTTTCAAAGTGTGGTCTGCATTCTTAGAAACAGTCACAGAAACCTCAGCAACCATGTTATCGTAAGTGACACCGAATTCTTTGTTAGCTGGAACTTTCTCAGTCACCTTGTACTTGATGACTTTACCAACTTGAGCATTTTTCACTTCTGGGAGTTGATTAAAGGTAACAACACCATGTTCATCATTGGTTCCAGTAGCAACAACAACTCCGTTTTCATCCTTCATTTCAAATGTAAATTCACCTGCTACAAGTGTACGACCTGCTAAAGCTTTTTGTGAAATTAACATTTACCGGTACTGGAGGAACGACAAAGTTGTTGAAGACTCTGTCATTGGCATCTGTTGCTTCACCACCTGATGAAGTCATCACCGTGCTTGCTGACAATAGACCCGTATTGGCATCTTTTTGTTACGGTAACCTTCACGTTGATTGTCATCGCATCATAATCAACATCTGTGTTTGTTCCAGCTACTTCTTTTACAGTGTAGTTATAGACACCAGCTTTATCGAATGACAACGTACTAAAGTTAATCTTACCATTAGCTTTATTTGTTACTGTTTCATTAACATTACCGTCACCAGTCAATTTAAAGCTGAAATCACCAGCATTAAGCGTACCATTTGAAAGAGACTTATCGAACTCAAGGTTTACTTTTACTGGGATTCGGTGTGAAGGTATTGTTAAATTCTTTATCTACACCCGTCGTTGGGTTACCATTAGCATCAATACCATTAACTGATGAGTAAGTTGTAGCAGTTGTCAAAGTATGACCTGTCTTAGTAACAGTAACAGCTACTTTCGCTTCCATTTGGTCATAAGACATACCAGCTTCGGCTGTCGTTGGCACAACCTCTTTTACAGTGTAGTTAAAGGTCTTGCTGTCATTTCGCTTTCCTGCAGAATTTGTTCCAAGATCACTAACTTTGTATTTAATGCCCGTGAATTTAATATTGCCGTTCAAATCATTTTTTGCAGTGCCAACCACTGCACCTGCTTCATTCAAAAGATTAAAAGTAAACTCATTTGCTTTTAGATTACGACCAGATAATTTCTTCGTAAAGTCAAATTCAACGTTTACTGGAGCTACGACAAAGTTGTTGAATTCTGTATCAGTACCGGTTCTAACCGTCGGATTTGTTGCTGAAACATTAGTGTCAGTTGTGTTTCCAGAGTCATCTTGACCATTGATTGAGGTGTAAGTGACTTTTGCATCCAAATCACCAATAGCATTTTTCTCTGTTACGGTAATAGTAACAGTTGATTCCATACCATCATAGTCTACATCTGTATCTGTCCCTGGAACTTCGTTCACTTTGTAGGTATACACTCCTGGTTTTGTGAAAGTAAGCTCACTAAAAGTAACCTTACCATTTTGGTTAGATACTGTTTCATTGTAACCACTTGCTGTATCTTGAATCTTAAAGTCGAACTCACCATCTTGCAAGGTACGACCTGCAAGTGCTTTTGTAAACTGAAGTTTAACTTTTACTGGCTCAGGCTTAGCATAGTAATAAACCGTACGATAAACTGGGTTCAAATCATTTTGTAAACGGAAGACGTTCCCAGAAGATACAGGTGTGCCATTAATAGAATACGCATTATCCTTATCACCTCGGTTTACGTAGAACTCACCTTTTGAAACATAGGTAGGTTTATACCCATTTGCATCAGTTGCTGAGACATCAGTCTCCTTCATATTAACTTTTCCAGTTGGATTACCTGATGCATCTTGTAAGTACTCCTTATCCATCTTATAGAACGTTCCATTTGGTCTCTTGAAAAGAAGAGTTGTCACATTATTTTCTGTCTTTTCGAACTGAAGATCGCCCTTATAGTTTGTGACTTGTTTATCACTAAAAATAGTAAATGGTTTACCTTGTACCAGCTTACTCTTAAGTGAGTCAATGTACTCAAAACCTGGTTTAGGAATTTGTGGAGTGTTATTATCTTGATTCCAACCTGGGTCAGAAACATCAATATCCTTACCTGCATCTTGAGGACGGACATCGTAGTTGTTTTTTCCTGGTGGAATAACAGTTTCGTAAACTTTAAAGTAACCATCTGTATTCAGGTCACTAGAGATTTTATTCAGACTGTCAGACTTGATGGCCCACATTTCAATGCGTACAGTCCCATCTTCACTGACAACCTCTTTGATACGCTTAACTCCCCCCTGAGCATTTGCCACATCAAACCAACGTTGCCCAACATGGAAAGGTTGTTTCAAAACATCAATAAGAGATCTTGAATCAGCTGTCTGATACAATTTATAGCCTTCAAATGCACGAAGACCTGAAGCAGTAAGATTTTGCCCCTCCATACCTGTTGATGTGTAAGTACCAAGGTTGATCTCAGCGCCGTCTTCCTTATATTCCTGAGGATTGATATTATTACGGTCCACATTAACATAGGTTGTTTTGTTAACAATTTGACCATTTTCGTTTCTAACATCTACAGTCCCGTCTGCATATCTTGCAACAATATCAGAATTCTTCACGTCATTCGAACGTTTAGCAGTCGTGATAGTAGCAATACCCTCGGTTCTAGAGACATCTTGCCTAGTCCCTCTATCAACAGCTTTATAATAAGTTGTTTTATCTGTTAAGCGAGGGAATATAGTACTGTGGGTCTGTGATTGATGTACCTTCGTTTGCTTTATTCGCAACATCGTAGATTTGAATACCGGAACGTTGACCTGCAAAGTTCTGAACTAGTCCCGATACTTTCCATGTCGCACGTAGAGCTGGTCGACTTGATTTATCCGCATCCTGAATATTCTCAAAACGGAATTCAATATAGGCCTGAGAACTACCAGTCAGAGGAGCTAAGATTGATTGACCCAAACTTACAGTACCGGAACCATTAATTGACTTAGTTTCAACCACATTATTATTCTGACCATCAACTAACTCAATTGTAATATCATTTGAAGCATTGTATGGTTTAGACAGACGATAATAGTATTTTTTATTGTATGTTGCATTAAAACTATTTAGATCAGTTACAGCAAAGGTGTATTGTGACGGATTGGGATTTAACTGAAAGTCAATTCCTGTAGTTACATGTTGACCAGAATCCTTAGGTGTTGGAACAACTAAGGGACGGCTTGAAATTGTTGCCCCGTTAGGATCACTCATAGCTGGAGTTGCCGTAGCTGGACCGGTTGTATAGTTAGTTGTTACCGGATTTGCCGCATCACGACGTCTACGACTGCTACGACTACGTACTTCTGGTGCAGTTCCTGCAGCGGACATTGGGTTCGCCGTCAACATTGTTGTCAAAGGCTGCTGTATTCGCTAGCGGACGTTGGACTTGGTGTTGACGTTGTCAAAGTTGTCGTTGCAGGTTGTGCCACTGAAGCCGATGTAGGCTGTGTTGAAGCGACTGGCTGAGTAGCTGTAGGCGCTGATACAGGTTGTGTTGTAGCCGTCGGTTGTGTTGTTGAAGCGACTGGCTGTGCCACTGTAGGTTGTACCACTGTTGGAGTTACAGCTGATGTGCTAGTTGCACCTGTTGAAGAAGAAGTTGCTGAACCTACAGATGTAGTACCCGCAGCTGTTGGAGTTGAGCTAGTAGTAGCTGCAGCCGTTGCTGTTGTCGCTGGTGCTGTAGCTGTAGACGTTGTTTCTGTTGTTGAAGCACTTGCTACTTCAGAAGCTGGTGATACCAAAGCAACTGTTGACGTAGATGTTGCAGAAGCGGATGGGGAAGTCACGCTAGCTGCTGGATTTGATTGGGGTGCTGTTGTCGTAGTATTGACTAAACTACTTGAACTTTCTCCTGCTACGGATGTGCCCGGATTACCCGCCGTTACAGTTGGAGTCGCTACTTCATCTGCCTGTGCACTATGAGCAGCAAAAAGTGCTGTTCCTAGCAAGACTGAAGCGACACCAAACGAATATTTACGCAATGAAAAGCGTTGGCGTCTATTAAAAAAGTCTTTCATTAAAAATCTCCCTCTAAAAGATAGTTAGTTATAGGTCACATGATTATAAGTCAGTTTTCTCATAGTCATGATTCACTCCATATTCTAACATTCTGACAATTTACAGTCAAGGTTTTAATCTCACTTTTTTAAAAAAATATTAGTTGTCTGACAATTTTATTGTTTTTTTACTTCCTGAATTCTATCTAAAATATGTCAAAAACTCTTTATTATGGCGTATTTCCCAGTTTCTATGAAAATATAAAATTCACTTTCATTTTTAACCTAATCGGCTTGAACATGTTATCATTCTAAACTCATGAGAAAATAAAACTAGCTTAAATGGCTGATATTCTCATTTACGCTTTAATATTTCTTCTCGTTGAAGCAAAAAATTAACCTATCATATCCGCATGTTAAAAAGTAAGTAAATTTATTTTTTTGTTTTTCAAACACTACAATCATATCTTGACTCATTTGCTAATTGAAGTCCAAGAAGTCTATCAGACAGCCAAAAGTACATCACAAATATTAGACACTCAAAAGATTGGCCATGTTCCAAATTGTTCGAGTCAGCTAGAATGTTTATTTATTCAATGTTTGGATTTTGAAACTGAGATATTTTTTTGTAGCAAATAACGTTTGTAAGTAGCCTTAATCATTAAGTATAGAAAGACTCAGACCTTACTGGTTTGAATAATCTTCAATATCTGCTTTTTCAGCTAATTTCAAGAGTAAAATTGACTTCAGCTTCTTTATAACTTTATATAAACTTATTTTCTATAATAAGGTAGAACTGTCCTATTTCTCTCATAGCATAGGTGGAGACTGTTGATAAGGTACATCAGCGGTCTAAGAGGGACTGGATTTTCATTTGACAAAAGTCCGTCTGACAGCGTACAATCAAGGCAAGTAACATTCGGAGGTAAATGGAGACATGAACAACTAAGTCTATTCACAATAAACCTGCTTTATTTGATAGATTGTTTTCATGTCTTTTTTTGCGCTCTTTTTCTGTAGAAAATTTATTGATGGTATCTGCGCTTTTTTGCGTCCACACCATCACTATCTCCTAGAGAGCTTTTTAGCTAGATTCAAGACAGTTCTATCTTATAAGGTAGGACTGTTTTTTGACCTTTGATATTGTTTGAAGTAAAAGCCTACTTCCCATGAAACAATATCCACAAACACTCTGACCTAGGAGGTCCTATGATACAGATTCAACACCTAACCATAACACATACCAAGGATTTGCGTGAACTCGTTCATGATCTAAATCTAACGATAGCTCTAGGCGAAAAAGTCGCCATCATTGGGGAGGAAGGCAATGGAAAATCTAGTCTCCTTGTCCTTCTGGTCAATCCAAAAGCACATTTTGACCATCTATCTTACGAGGGAACTATTAACAAAACAGATAGCCCACAGGTCTATATTCCCCAACAGATTTCGGATAGCTTGCAATCTCTAACCCTTAACGACTACTTCTTTGAGGACACTTATGACCTAGACTATGCTACCCTCTATCGTCTGGCTGATGAACTTCATTTTGATAGTGATCGTTTTGCTAGCAGTCAGCTTATCTCCTCTCTGTCAGGTGGTGAGAAACTCAAAATTCAACTCATCCGAGAATTAGCTCGTCCCCACGACATCATTTTTCTTGATGAGCCCTCAAACGATATGGACTTGACTACTATAACTTGGTTAAAAAACTTTATCAAGCACTCTGATAAAACGATTGTCTACATCTCACATGACGAGGACCTACTAAGCCAGACAGCAGATACCATTATCCATCTGGAACTCCTTAAACGTCGTCGACAGGCAAGGACCAGTGTGGAGCACCTCGATTATGATAACTATAGCCAACATCGCACTGATTCCTATCAACAACAGATGCAGCAAGCCAAAACCGAGAAAAAAGCCTATGACAAAGCCATGGCCAAGCATCGTCGTATCAAACAAAATGTCCAAACCACCCTACGCAATACACATGACAGCACGCAAGGACGATTGCTTGCTAAAAAGATGAAAGCAGTCCTCTCACAAGAAAAACGCTACGACCGCCTTGCCCAAGACATGACACAGATGCCTGATAAAGAAGACAGTATTGAACTTTTCTTTTCTCATATTGACCCTCTACCTCAGGGGAAATATCTCTTAAATCTGGATGAAAAGCAGATAAACATAGCTCCCCACCTAACCATTGACCATCTCAAACTTTCTTTGAAAGGCCAGGAAAAAATTGGTATTGTTGGTGATAACGGCTGCGGTAAATCCACTCTCTTACACTATCTCTACCAAAAACTTAGTCAGAAGACAGACCTGACTATTGGCTACATGCCTCAACGTTATGACACTATCTTGCCACTGGATTTGTCTCCAATAGCGTTTTTGAGTAAGACTGGCGACAAGTCTGAACGAGAAGTTATAAGCTCCCATCTCGCTTACCTCAACTTTAGTCATGATGAAATGAACCATGCAATCTCTGATTTATCTGGAGGACAGAAAGGAAAACTTCTCCTACTGCACCTGGTCTTAGAAAGCCCTCAGCTCCTTATCTTAGATGAACCAACCAGAAATTTTTCACCCACCTCACAACCCCAAGTTCGACAGCTCTTCGAGAACTATCCAGGGGCAATTCTGACAGTATCACATGATGTCAACTACCTCAGACAAGTCTGCCAAAAGATCTACCGACTAGACGCACATGGTTTAGAAGAAGTTGAGATTTAAGATATCGAATCTATCGTTTTAACAAGAAAAGTCTCAAAAGAATCATTTTCTTCATATGCAAAAAAACTCAGGCAAAACCTGAGTTCTTTTAATGTTAATCAATTTCAAGACCACCAGTATAGAGTCGGTAGTAGGTACCACCTTGTTCCATAAGGCTGTCGTGGTCACCACGTTCAATGATTCGTCCGTGGTCCATAACCATGATAACGTCAGAGTTGACGATGGTTGAAAGACGGTGGGCAATAACGAAAACCGTACGTCCTTCCATAAGACGGTCCATCCCCTCTTGCACCATTTTTTCGGTACGAGAGTCAATAGAGGATGTCGCCTCGTCAAGGATAAGAACCGGTGCATTGGCAAGGGCAGCACGCGCAATGGCGATAAGCTGACGTTGCCCGTTAGACAAGCCTGCACCGTCATCTGTCAGAACAGTGTCATACCCATTATCCAGGTGTTGCACAAAGGAATCCACGTTAGCAATACGGGCAGCTTCAAGAATTTCCTCGCGTGTCGCATCGGAACGGCCATAGGCAATATTTTCAGCGATAGTCCCTGTGAAGAGATGGGTATCTTGAAGCACGATACCAAGCGAGCGACGAAGAGAATCTTTCTCAATCAGCTTGACATCAATACCATCATAAGTAATCACACCAGATTGGATATCGTAGAAACGGTTAATCAAGTTGGTAATCGTCGTCTTACCAGCACCTGTCGCACCGACAAAGGCAACCTTTTGCCCCTTGTCTGCATAGAGATTAACGTCATGAAGGATTTGTTTCTTACCATCGTAAGAGAAATCAACGTCTTGGAAGACCACATTTCCGACCAACTCGACCAATTCGTAGTCGCCATTTGGACGTGGGTGTTTCCAAGCCCAGAGATTGGTTTTCTTGTCTGTCACAACCATTTGACCATCTACCAATTCGTAGTTGACCAAAGTGACCTTACCTTGGTCAACTTCTTCTGGCTCATCCAAGAGGTCAAAGATACGGTCAGCACCTGCAAGTGCCATAAGAACAAAGTTCAGTTGTTGAGAGACCTGAGTAATAGGACCGTTGAAGGAACGGTTCAATTGTAGGAAGGCCATGAGACCACCGATAGTCAAACCACCAACACCATTAAGGGCAAAGAGTCCACCAACCAAGGCGGTCAAAACAAAGGAAACATTTCCTAAGTTCCCAAGAATTGGCATGAGAACATTGGCATAGCGGTTGGCCAAGTAAGAAGATTCAAAGAGTTGCTCGTTAATCTTGTCAAAATCAGCCATGCTTTCTTCTTCGTGAACAAAGGCCTTGACCACTTTTTGACCTGACATCATTTCTTCAATGAAGCCATTTTCAATCCCAAGATTCTTTTGTTGTTCACCAAAGTAACGCCCTGATTTGGCTGATACATTCTTGATGACCATAAACATGATGCCTACCATGACTAGGACCACGATAAAGAGAAGAGGACTAACCGTAAGCATGGTCACAGTCACCCCAATCAAGGTAATGGCCGTTTGTAGCAACTGTGGAATGGATTGCTCAACAGCCTGACGGAGGGCATCGATGTCGTTGGTGTAGATAGACATGATGTCACCGTGTTGGTGAGTGTCAAAGTAGCGAACAGGGAGCTTTTGCATGCGAGCAAAGAGCTGATTACGAAGGGAACGCAGAGAATCTTGCGAAATCGTCGCCATGAGGAGTGATGACACATAGTTGGCAATCACACCGATAAGACAGAAGACAGCCACTGAAGTCAAGAAATGTAAAAGCGGACCAAAGTCATGGCTACCAGATTTGAGCATGGGTTGAACATAAACGTCAACCAAGGACTGAATAGAAGCCGTCAAATTGACCGTTGCCAAGGAAGCAACCACAATAAGGACAAAGGCGATAGAAAGTGAAAGTTTGTAGTCTTGCCACAAAAAGCGTAGAAGACGTGCTAGAGAGCCCCAATTAGCTTTTTTCTTATTCTGCATCTGCTACTCCTTTCCCTTGTGTTTGCATCTTGTAGACGTCACGATAAATGGCATTGTTAGCCACCAATTCATCGTGGGTACCAATAGCATCGATACGGCCATCATCCATAACAACGATACGGTCTGCATCTTGGATGGATGAAATACGTTGACCGATGATAATCTTGGTTGTATCCTTAAGACTTGATGCCAAACCTTGACGAATCAAACTATCTGTCTTGGTATCAACCGCTGATGTTGAATCATCCAGAATCAAGATTTTTGGATTCATGAGGAGGGCACGTGCGATACAAAGACGTTGACGTTGTCCCCCTGAGACATTGGCACCACCACGTTCAATCTTGGTGTCATAGCCATCCTTAAACTCTTGGATAAATTCATCAGCTTGGGCAATCTTACAAGCTTCAATGATTTCCTCATCTGTTGCCTGTTTATTTCCCCAACGCATATTTTCCTTAATGGTTCCTGAGAAAAGGACGTTGGTTTGAAGCACCATGGCAACTTGCTTACGCAAGCTATCCAAATCATAATCCTTAACATCGTGGCCAGCAACCTTAACTTGACCTGCCTCCACATCATAAAGACGAGGAATGAGCTGAACCAAACTTGATTTCCCAGAACCTGTTCCACCAAGGATACCGATAACCTCACCAGACTTAATATCAAGCGAAATATCTTTGAGAACATGGGTCTTGTCACCATTTTCATCAGTATATGAGAAATCTACATGATCAAAGCTGATAGAACCATCTGTGACTTCAGTCAAGCCATTTTCAGGTGAAACAATGGTTGATTCAGTATTAAGCACTTCATTGATACGCTCTACAGAAGCCATAGAGATAGACAACATGACAAAGATCATCATGAACATCATAAGTGAGATTAGGATAGTCATGGTGTAACTGAACATGGAAGTCAATTCACCTGTAGATAGCTTGCCGATAACGATAAGATGAGCACCAAACCAGGAAATCATGAGAAAGGACGCATACATAGACAACATCATGGCTGGGTTAGACATGATAACCACACGAATAGCACGCATGAACATCTTGTAAATGCGGCGTGAAGCTTTCTTGAACTTATCTGTCTCTTCCTGCTCTTTAACGTAGGATTTCACCACACGCATGTTAGTGATATTTTCCTTGATACTGTTATTGAGGTTGTCATAAGCCTCAAACACTTGAGTAAAAAGAGGGTATACGATTTTGGTAATAATAGCCAAAACCAGACCAAGGAAGAGTGTCACACCAACGAAAATCCAAGCCATTTCGCCATTAATCAGGAAACTTGCTGCAATGGCAAAGATCAGATTAAGTGGTGCACGTACACAGATGCGGATAATCATCTGGTAAGAGTTCTGTACGTTGGTAACATCAGTCATCATACGTGTTACCAAACCACCAGCTGAGAACTTATCGATATTTTCAAAAGAGAAGGTTTGAACCTTTTTGAAAATGGCTTGACGTAGATTCTTGGCAAATCCAGCAGAGGCAAAGGCCGCATAGCGTGCCGACTGCATCCCACAGAAAAGCGACAGAAAGGCACAGACCAACATGAGACCACCATAGAGCCAAATGTTAGACATGTTAGATTGCTGGACACCTTTGTCCAAAAGATTGGCCATGACAAAGGGAATGGAAATCTCAAACATGACTTCTAGCGTCATGAAAGAGGGACGCTAGGATTGAGGGTTTCTTGTATTCCTTTATCTGGGCGATCAGGGTTTGAAACATAATTACCTCCGTTTTTTATTCTTTTTTTCTTTTGATATTTTTCTTTTTTGATGCTTTCTTAAGTGATGGCGGACGTCAGCGACCGACTCAGTCGTTCCATGACTAGTTATCGAGCCAAAGTCTCGATAACTCCGCTTTCTATAACTGCTTTTGCAGTTATAGAAATATCATCACGGTGAAAGCATCGTTCCTGAGCAGAGCGAACCGTCGAATTGTGAGCAACTTCGAACAAGTGCAAATAGGTTCAGAATGGTCTCGACCACGGCGAAAAATATCGTCTACTCTAGGCAGAGCAAAGCATAAAACTAAGAGTCTTATGCTTATCATTTATCTATAAAAGAACGGTCATACCCTTTTGAGAGCATACAAAAGCCCCTGAGGGCAGACCCTAGGGATTTTTTCGTTCTCATATATATGTCATTAGTATAGGTTAAATTGAGTAAAATTGCAAGTACAATGTCATTTCACTAACATTTGTAAGCATTTTATGATGTTTGATAAAAATATCGCTCTAAAACCTGCTTATTTTTCACAAACTTATCATAAATGTTCGTAAATTAAAGCCAAACGTAGCAGAAATTTGTTTTCTGTTCCTATTTATAATAGACTAACACTAACATTAGATGAAAAGGTGACTCTATGACTATAAACCAACTGCTTCAAAAGCTAGAGCCTACTAGCCCTATTCTTCAAGCTAACTTTGGAATTGAACGCGAAAGTCTTCGTGTCGATAGACAGGGAAAATTAGCACATACGCCTCACCCTTCTTGCCTAGGAGCTCGAAGTTTCCACCCTTATATTCAAACAGATTTTTGTGAGTTGCAAATGGAGCTCATCACACCAGTTGCTAAATCTACCACTGAGGCTCGTCGTTTTCTTGGAGCCATTACCGATGTAGCTGGACGTTCCATCAGTAAAGATGAACTTCTCTGGCCCTTGTCCATGCCACCTCGTATCAAGGCCCAAGAAATCCAAGTTGCCCAACTGGAAAATGAATTCGAACGCCATTATCGCAACTACTTGGCCGAAAAATACGGAACTAAACTACAAGCTATCTCAGGTATCCACTATAATATGGAACTAGGAAAAGATTTGGTTGAGGCCCTATTCAAAGAAAGCGACCAGACTGATATGATTGCTTTCAAGAACGCCCTCTATCTTAAGCTGGCTCAGAACTATTTGCGCTACCGTTGGGGGATTACCTATCTCTTTGGTGCTGCACCTGTTGCTGAGCAAGGTTTCTTCGACCAAGAAGTGCCAGAACCCGTTCGTTCCTTCCGTAACAGTGACCATGGTTATGTCAATAAGGAAGAAATCCAAGTATCCTTTGCAAGCCTAGAAGATTATGTCTCTGCCATCGAACGCTATATCGAACAAGGAGATTTGATTGCGGAGAAAGAATTTTACTCAGCTGTTCGTTTCCGTGGACAAAAAGTTAATCGCTCCTTCCTTGACAAGGGAATCACCTATCTGGAATTCCGTAACTTCGACCTCAACCCCTTTGAGCGTATCGGTATTAGCCAAACTACCATGGATACCGTACACCTACTCCTTCTGGCCTTCCTCTGGATGGATGCCCCTGAAAATGTCGATCAGGCTCTGGCCCAAGGTCACGCGCTAAATGAAAAAATCGCCCTCTCTCATCCTTTAGAACCTCTACCTTCTGAAGCTGAAACTCAGAACATTACGACAGCTCTGGACCAACTGGTGCAACATTTTGGACTAGGTGACTATCATCAAGGTTTGGTCAAACAAGTTAAAGATGCCTTTGCAGATCCTAGTCAGACACTAGCAGCCCAACTCTTACCTCATATCAAAGACAAGTCCCTTGCTGACTTTGCCCTTGACAAGGCTCTTGCCTATCATGATTACGACTGGACTGCCCACTATGCTCTTAAGGGTTATGAGGAGATGGAACTTTCTACTCAGATGCTACTCTTTGATGCCATTCAAAAAGGTATCCATTTTGAAATCCTAGATGAGCAGGATCAATTCCTTAAACTCTGGCATAAAGATCATGTTGAGTACGTCAAAAATGGTAACATGACCTCAAAAGACAACTATGTAGTACCTCTTGCCATGGCTAATAAAACCGTGACCAAAAAAATTCTGGCTAATGCCGGCTTCCCTGTTCCTGCTGGTGACGAATTTACCAGTCTGGAACAAGGTCTAGCCTATTATCCTCTTATCAAGGACAAGCAAATTGTGGTTAAACCAAAATCAACCAACTTTGGTCTGGGCATTTCCATTTTCCAAGAGCCTGCCAGCCTTGATAACTATAAGAAAGCCCTCGAGATTGCCTTTGCAGAAGATACAGCTGTTCTTGTTGAAGAATTTATCCCAGGAACCGAATACCGTTTCTTCATTCTGGATGGGCGTTGTGAGGCTGTCCTCCTTCGCGTTGCTGCCAATGTTGTTGGTGATGGCAAACACACCATTCGTGAATTGGTCGCTCAGAAAAATGCCAATCCATTGCGAGGACGTGATCACCGCTCACCACTTGAAATCATTGCGCTAGGAGACATTGAACAACTGATGTTAACGCAACAGGGTTATACCCCTGATGATATTCTCCCAGAAGGGAAAAAGGTCAATCTACGTCGTAACTCAAACATTTCTACGGGTGGTGACTCTATTGATGTCACTGAGACCATGGATTCCTCTTACCAAGAACTAGCTGCAGCTATGGCAACTAGTATGGGAGCCTGGGCTTGTGGGGTTGACCTCATTATTCCAGATAAAACCCAACCTGCTAGCAAAGAAAACCCTCATTGTACCTGCATCGAGCTCAACTTTAACCCTTCTATGTATATGCACACCTACTGTGCTGAAGGACCTGGACAAGCTATCACTCCTAAAATCTTAGACAAGCTTTTTCCAGAAGTTGCCACAAATCAAAACTAAAACTTAAATCTTAGGAGCAAACAAATCACCTTTATCTCGAGATAAAGGTGATTTGTTTTATTAACCAAACTCTCCTGCTTCTTCCTCAGGATGCGTTTCCATGTACTGGATATGTTGTATATAGGCATCTTGAGCCTGATTGAAGGCTTCCTGATTACTGTAAGGATAATCTATGTAAAAGAGGTCCCGCCAGCCATTCAAGTTTTGACTATTGTAGAAACCTTGAATCTTTGTGGGAAGAAACTCTTTGTTGTAGCTAATCCGCAACTTGAGTAGGGTCTTATCCTGAAACTGAGTTATGATACTGTTGGAGGTTTCTTGGCCTTCCAAACTAGTCCAAACCTTATTCAGAACAATGTCCTGACTATAGTGATTAGCTTTTATGCGATTTTTGTCCACTGGGAGCTTCTGGGTCGCCTCTAAAAGGTAGGACACCTCTCCTTGAAATAAGCCTCAATGGTCAAATCTCCAAGACTTGAGCCAAATAATAGGCCATCCTTAATAGCAATGTTTGATCCAAAAAGTCTTTGGCCAGACACATCAAAGGACATCCCCTCATCCTGCCCGTAGAGCTTGATGGCATAGGCATCCCTTACACGATAGAAATTTTTAGCGACAAGAACACTATCAAGGGTTTCAGTCTTTTTGTCTCCACCTTGGGGGCTTGTAGGTTTCTTGGTAAAAGCTGTCAAACCCATTAAGCACAAGATGAGAGCGAATATAATCAAGGTAAGCATTGTAGACCTGGAGCCGGTCTTCAGCTTTAACTTGTCTCCATGTTTCAAGGTCTTTCAAGCCTCCTTTTTTAACAATATCAGCATAGCGCCCACCATTTAAGACATTCTTGGGATTTTTCCACTTCCTAACCATCTTGCGTCTAATCGCATTGTCAGCAGGATGACGAACGTCGAGATAGGTATGGCTATTATTGAGATAGGCTGGTAGGTCAGCATTCAAGCCCTTAGACAGCCCATAGTTAGCAGAATCCGTATCGGCAATGTCAGCGCCAGCTTCAATCTTATAATGCTTAGGATTAGAGTCGATGCTACCGTCTTTCCTTTTCTTGTAGACATTCCACTCAGAAACAAATCTCCCCGTATCCATATTGACAATAAACTCAATAAAACGGGAATTGCTAACTCCATAAGGGCCAATGACACTGGTCTGAGGTAGCTGAATTTTCATGTTCTGCGGATAGGTAAAGTCTCCCAAGCTTCGATTATGATAGGAAGCACCTGTTGTGTAATCCAGATGAATCTTCTTGTCCTTGCTGTAGGCCAGAAGCTTATCTAAATCCGTCTTGCCCTTGTAGTTGGTCCTAATATAGTCCATGGACTGCTTATCAATCCATGACCTAAAAAGGTGGAGCTTGATACCTAAGTCATCCACACCTAGGCCTAGATCCGTCTGATAGGTCTCCATAATAGCCTCACGGAAGTAACTATAAAGGACTGGTTGGCTCTAGCTTCTTAGAAAATTTATAACCTGACTTCCCTAACTGGAGGAACTGGTACTTGTCCACATAAACCTGCATGTGCTCCATAACCAAATTGAGCTTGTCATGATTAGGGAGTTGAGAAGCTTGGAAAAAGGACGTATAGGTATCTGAGCCCACTTCCTTACTTTCTTGGTCAATGTCCTGTAAAACCTTATCTAACTGGGTCAAGGAAGTCTTTTTCATCTTACTTCTGACCTGAGCCACATAGGCCGGCTTAATGCCCTGATCCCAGTGGTCACGAGTCATAATCGCGTCTGCTTTTTGTGAAATCAAGGTCAATCGTTTTTGATAAGACGCGTCCTCCAAGGCCAGCTTTAAAGCCTTCGATGGCGTCGCTTCAACCACAGATAAATCACCGTAGATATCTGCCTTTAGGACAAGATTTACCTGCATATCATAGGAATGATTGATATGGAGAACGAGGTGAATCTTCCCATCTTCCTTCCTAACAGACAAAGCATCGAGTTGATAGGATTGGATAACCCCAGCCTGACTAAGTGCCAGTCTATCTATATTTTCCAAAGAATCTTGATAGATATAGGAAATCTCAGGGTCTTTGACCTTCTTTACCAAAGAGTCATTTCGCTGTCGATTGAAAACCACAAGACCAAGTATGAGGATTACAGCCAGGGCACTTGCCAGATACTGTAAAATTACTTTCTTCATAGTACTTCCATTATAGCATAGGAGGGCAAAATATTCTGAAAACGATTGGCAAACGTTAAAAACAAATGAAAAACAGGCCGACTAAGACCTGTTTGAATGGATAGTTTATAAATCGCTCAAGCGACGATGTTTAATACTAAAATCAAAATAAGCATTTTCCTGAAGTTTGTGGAATATGTCTCTGTAGGCTTTTTCGTCAAAGTGATCGCCGCGATAGAGAATTTCAAAACTCAAGCCCTCATATTCCAAGAAGGCATTGGAAGTCTTAAAACCATTACGCTTATAGAAATCCCAACGCGCCGCACGTTGCTCAGGATTGTCATTAGGTTCATCCAAGCGCTCTACTTCCAAGACCATAGAACGTGATGGTCCATAAAAGTCCACCAGTTTATCAATAATCTCACTTCCGTAGCCATGACTCCTCATTTGAGGTACGATGGCGAAGAAGCTCACATAAAAAACTTTGGCATTGTAGAGAACTGAGGCAAATCCAACAAAATCATCCTCGTCATAAAAGGCAAAGAAATGATAATCATCATGACCATCCAATTGTAAAAACTCACTTAATGGAATACGTTCTTCTTCTGGAAAGGCCTCGTTATTTAAGCGCTCTACCCTATCTAATTCTGGAAACTCTTTGGTAATTAATTGGCTGCGTAAAGCCATAAATTTTCCCCCTTTTTCTGATGCTTATACCTATAGGTCATTATAACATCTTGATAAGTAAGTGCAAGTTTTAAGGGCTTGGATTAAGCTAGGGACAAACTCCTACTGTAACAGACACTCTAAATGCTGCTTATCTGTCTCAGTCATCTCTCTTCTTAAAAAAATAAAAGACAACGACCATTTCTAGTCGCTATCTTTTTTGTGATTCATAAGCTATCGCCTATTTTTTCAATTCCCAAATTTCTTTAGCATACTCTGTAATCGTATCATCCGAAGTGAATTTATGAGATTTAGCAATATTAGCCAAGCTCATACGTGCCCACTTGTCATGATCACGATAAAGTGCATCAATTTTCTCTTGAGCTTCTACATAAGCAGCGAAGTCTTCCAAGAGGAAGTACTCATCGTTGTGGGTGATGAGGGCTTCGTAAATTTCAGTACCTTCAGCTTGAGCATTTGGAATCGTACCGTTAACAAAAGTATCGACGACACGACGAATGACTGTGTTATTTTCATAAACTGCACGAGAGTAGTAATCGTGACGTGCATAGTGTTCATAAACTTCGTCCTTGTCCATACCGAAGATAACAACATTCTCATCGCTTACTTCGTCCTTGATTTCAATGTTGGCACCGTCAAGTGTTGCCAAGGTAATAGCACCAGTCATCATGAATTTCATGTTTGAGGTACCAGATGCTTCTTTAGAAGCCAATGAGATTTGTTCAGAGACATCTGCTGCTGGAATGATAAGTTCCGCAAGGCTGACACGGTAGTTTTCAAGGAAGACCACTTTAAGTTTTCCTTGGAGGCTTCATCATTGTTAACAAGATTGGCAACTTCGTTGATAAGTTTGATAACAGATTTAGCGAAGTGATAACCAGGGGCAGCTTTGGCACCAAAGATGAATACACGAGGTACCATGTCTTTATCTGGATTATCTTTCAGATCCCAATAAAGTTTGATGATGTGGAGAAGGTTAAGCAATTGACGTTTGTAAGCGTGAAGACGTTTCACTTGAACATCAAAGATAGCATCTGTAGACACTTCTACGCCTGTTGTTTCTTTGATGTAGTCTGCCAAACGTTGTTTAGCAGTCTTCTTAACTTGATAGAACTGGTTCAAGACTTCCTTGTCATCCAAGTAAGTTGTAAGATTTTCAAGCTCATGGATGTCGTTACGCCAACCATCACCAATCACGTCATCAATGGCTGCTGAAAGTTCAGGAGCTGCAATTTGTGTCCAACGACGTTGAACGATACCATTTGTCTTGTTATTGAATTTTTCAGGATAAATAGTATAGAAATCGTGAAGTGTATCTTCTTTAAGAAGTTCGGTATGAAGTTTGGCAACCCCGTTAACTGAGTGACCACCGATGATAGCCAAGTTAGCCATATGAACTTGACCATCCTTAACGATACGAGTACGTTCGATAACATCCGCAGCAATACCACGTCCAGCCATTTCAGCAATGTAACGGTTGTCGATTTCCAAGATGATTTGGTAAACACGTGGAAGGACACGTTTGAAGAGCTGTTGATCCCATTTTTCAAGGGCTTCTTGAAGAATAGTGTGGTTAGTGTAGCTCATAGTCTTAACAGTCGCATTCCAAGCATCTTCCCATGAAAGACCATATTCATCAAGGAGAAGACGCATGAATTCAGCTGGTGCAACCGCAGGGTGGGTATCATTGATGTGAACAGATACTTTTTCGTGGATATCTTTCAATGGCAAGCCCATCTTGAGGTAAGATTTGATGATTGTTTGGAGACCGGCACTTGTCATAAAGTACTCTTGAACCAAACGCAATTTTTTACCTTCAATTGTTGAATCATCTGGATAAAGAATGGCAGTAATATCTTTCACACGACGGCGTGCTTCCAATGTTGGGTAATCCAACTCATATTCTTCAGGAATTTCAACATCCCAAAGGCGAAGATTGTTAATCACACCATTTTTATAACCAATTTGCGGCACATCATAAGGTACGGCACGAAGGACTTGAGCATTCTTATAAGTTGGGACAAAGCGACCATCTTCATTGCTTTCAAGAACCACATCACCAAAGAGTTTCACATAGACAATATCGTGGTCTTTACGTGTTTCCCAAACATTACCTGTAGAACCAAACCAACCATCTGGTAATTCCACCTGGTAACCATCAACAATACGTTGTTTAAATAGTCCATAGCGGTAACGAAGACCGTTACCAAAACCAGGATAACCAGTAGTCGCAAGTGAATCCATGAAGGCAGCAGCCAAACGACCAAGACCACCATTACCAAGTGCCATGTCATGCTCAGCTTCTACAACTTCACGGAAGTCAATATCAAGTTCTGCGAATCCCTCTTTAACAAGGTCAAGAATACCAAGGTTGAGAAGGTTAGTTTCCAACATACGACCTGGAAGAAATTCAATCGAGAAGTAGTAAGCAATTTTTTCTTGATTGTCTGAAAGTGCATGGTTACGTTCAATCCATGTATTTGTGTAATATTTACGGATCAAACCAGCCAAGGCAGTAAAAATCTCCGTTGGTGTGGCCTTAGCAACTTTAATCAACTGCTCTTGATGGAGAGTATCCTTAAAGTCACGGATGAATTGTTCTTTTGTTAAATTTTCGAGTTGCATAGAAATCCTTTCTTACTACTTCCTTATCTTCAATACACTTCTTACAGGTATCTATTCAGATAAGAGGGAATTGGAAATTTTACTCAAACTTCCAAACCTTGCCAGACAAGATTCGAAACAGACATTTCAAAATCTTTATTTACAAAACTGTCAAAACAGTCAATTATATTATAACACGATTAGAGTTATTCTTCTATTCAGACTTTTAGACGCTTTCTCTATAATCTCTGCCAAGCAAAACTTAGGGGCTAAATAATTTTAGAAGCGTTTTCAAACGCTTTACACGAAGATAACTTTTCCCTTGCGAGAAAAGTTATCTTTGGAATTATACTAATTGTTTGTACAAATCAACATATGCCAAACTTGCTGTATCCCATGAGAAGTCACGTGTCATCGCATTGTGCTGGAGTTGTTTCCAAGCATCAGCGTTGTTTTCGTAAACATCGAGAGCTTTTTCAAGGGTTTGAACCATCCAGTAACCTGAGAAGTTACCAAATGAGAAGCCTGTACCTGAGCCTGTCACAGGGTTGTAAGGTTCAACAGTGTCACGAAGACCACCAACCTCACTAACCACTGGCAAGGTACCATAGCGCATAGACATCATTTGAGAGAGGCCACATGGTTCAAAGGCTGAAGGCATAAGGAAAATGTCACAACCAGCATAAATTTGTTGAGCCAACTCTAAGTTGAAAGTAATGTTGGCAGACATTTTTTCTGGGTAAGCATGAGCGAACCAAGAGAAAGAATTCTCATAGTCGCTATAACCAGTACCCAAAAGAACAATCTGAACATCATGTTGCAAGATGTTGTGAAGTTCATTTACCACCAAATCGAAACCTTTTTGGTCAGTCAAACGAGAGACAATACCAATCAATGGAACGTCTTCACGAACTGGAAGTCCAACACGATCTTGAAGAGCTGCCTTGTCTTTGGCTTTACCTGACAAATCATCCACTGAGAAATGATAAGGAATGTGAGTATCTGTTTCTGGATCAAGGAGGTCCGTATCGATACCATTAACAATACCAGATAACTTACCAGATTCCATGCGCATGATTTGATCAAGGCCTTTACCAAATTCAGGTGTTTGGATTTCACCAGCATATGATGGTGAAACTGTTGTGACACGGTCTGCGTAAAGAACAGCTGCTTTCATCCAGTTGAGGCAATCATTCCAACGGAGGGTACCATCAGCATAACGCTCGTAACCAACACCAAAGATTTCCCAAAGCATACCACTGTCAAATTGACCTTGGAACTCAATATTGTGGATAGTGAAGACTGTCTTAATACCTTGGTAAGCTTGAATCCAATGGTATTTTTCCTTAAGAAGGAATGGAATCATGCCTGTGTGGTAGTCATGAGCATGGAGAATATCTGGAATAAAGTCCACTTTTTCCATCAACTCAAGGGCAGCCATTTGGAAGAAGCCGAAACGCTCACCATCGTCCCACTCACCGTATACCGTACCACGGTTGAAATACTGCTCATTATCAATGAAGTAGAAAGTCACACCATCGCGAACGATTTTCTTGATGCCGACATATTGACGACGCCAACCAACATTTGTATAGAAGAAGCCAAGGTCTTCAACCTGATCGCCAAATTTAGCCGAAACCACATCATAATATGGGAGAATTACGGCAACTTCGTGACCATTTTTGACTAGAGATTTAGGAAGAGCACCGATAACGTCACCCAAACCGCTAGTTTTAGCGAAAGGAGCACCCTCTGCTGCTACAAATAAAATTTTCATCGTACAATATCCTCTGTTACAACGCTACCTTTTTTGATGACAACTGGGTTGTTTTCTGTACCTCGAATCGTAACACCTTCAGCAATTTCAACACCTTTATCCACAATAGCGTATTCAACTGTCGCGCCCTTGGCAACTTTAACACGTGGGAAGAGAATTGAATGGCTCACACTAGAACCTTCAGACAAATCAACATTACGTGAAATCACTGAGTTCTCAACTTTTCCTCGTACAATCGAACCAGATGCAAATTGTGAAAGCTTAACTTCTGAAGAGTCTGAATAGTATGTTGGCTCTTCATTTTTAACTTTTGTATAAACTTTTTGGTTTGGTGCAAAAAGTTTATAGAATTTGTGTGATTCCAACATATCCAAGTTAGCATCAAAGTATGCTTTCACTGAGTGGATATTTGAAAGGTAACCAGTGTACTCGTAAGCAAAAGCATTTTCAGCAACTGCCAAATCACGAAGTACATAACGAAGCTTACGTGGTTCTTCTTTAGCTGCTTCTTCTTCCAATTTTGCAATCAAGAATGGTGTATCCACAACAAAGATGTCTGTAGACATATTGTAAGCTTCTTTATCTCCACCCTGGAAGAGCTCATGGCTAAGCACTTTGTCAGATTCATCAATTTCCAAAATGCTGTTTACATCTGAAATGAGTTCTTTAGGAAGTTTTTTGTAGACCACAGTAACTTTTTGTTCTGTTGTATTGTGGAGGTGGAAAACTTGGTTAAGATCAATGTTGACCAAAACATCACTGTTAAGCGCTACCGTTTGGTCTGAACCTGAACGTTTAAGGTAAGTCAAAATTTGACGATAGTATTCTTCATCAACAGTTGAACTTTCAACTGGAGTGTTATAAATACCAAGGTAGTAGTGGCTGAGGAGTGTTGACAAGCCCCACTCACGACCTGAACGAATGTGGTCGAAAACAGAACTGATGTTTTCGTTTTGGAAGATACCAAAGACGCTACGGATACCAGCGTTAGCCAAGTTAGACAATGGGAAGTCGATGAGGCGATATTTTCCACCAAATGGTAGGGTGGCAATAGGACGGTGCTCAGTCAAACCATCCATGTCATGGAATCCTACGGTATTTCCTAGAATTGCAGAATATTTATCAATCTTCATCTTTTGGTACCCCCACTACTTCATTGTATCCTACGACTTGCACTTCTTCTGTACCGTCAATTTCCACACCCTCAGAAATGTGTGCACCTTCACCGATAATAGCACGTTTAATTTTTGCACCTTTACCAATGACTGCACCACTCATGATTACTGAATCCTCAACAACTGCTCCTTCACGGATTTGCGCACTTGTTGAAAGCACAGAATGTTTAACAGTTCCATCAACTATTGAACCGTCGACTACAAGGGAATCCTCAACATGGGCATGTTCACCAAAGAAGTTTGGTGGAGCAATCACGTTACGTGAGTAAATTTTCCATTGACGGTTACGACTATCCAAGGCATTTTCAGGAGAAATGTACTCCATGTTTGCTTCCCAAAGGGATTCGATGGTACCTACGTCTTTCCAATAGCCTTCAAATTCATAAGCAAAGACGCTTTCACCTGTTTCAAGATAAGCTGGGATAACGTTCTTACCAAAGTCTGACATATCAACGGCACTCTTTTCAGCTGAAACCAACATGTTGCGAAGACGTTTCCAGTCAAAGATGTAAATACCCATTGATGCCTTAGTTGATTTAGGATTTCAGGTTTTTCTTCAAATTCGACGATACGGTTATTAGCGTCAGTGTTCATGATACCGAAACGGCTAGCTTCCTTAAGTGGTACATCAAGAACTGCTACAGTAAGACTCGCGTTGTTGTCTTTGTGTGCTTGGAGCATATCATCATAGTCCATCTTGTAAATATGGTCACCAGACAAGATTAAAACGTATTCAGGATTGATGCTGTCGATATAGTCAATGTTTTGGTAAATAGCGTGGCTGGTACCTTCAAACCAACGATTACCTTCACTAGCTGAGTAAGGTTGAAGAATTGATACACCAGAGTTAACACCATCCAAGCCCCAACTTGAACCATTTCCGATATGGTTGTTCAAAGCAAGTGGTTGATACTGTGTAATGACACCAACATTGTTAATCCCTGAATTGGCACAGTTTGACAAACCAAAGTCAATGATACGGTAGCGTCCACCAAACTGAACAGCTGGTTTGGCAATACTTTGGGTCAATTTTCCAAGACGAGTTCCTTGCCCACCAGCAAGGATCAAAGCCAACATTTCATTTTTCATGAATAGTCCCCCTCATGATTTTTAGTTTCATCCCAAAAAGGATGACGAGATAATCAGTCGAAACTGATTATGACAATTAAAGTAAGTTTTTCACTAATAGTAACAGTTCGAAAATCAAAAGCATCTTAGAATTGTGATTTTCTATCTATCACCCCGAAAAACAAATCGTGTACACGTTTAAGTCTACCCTTTATTTCAAACGACGTTTTACACGCCAGATACTTGCTCCTAGAGCAGGTAGGGTGAAGCTAAGGGTATTTTCATAGTCCTTCCACTTCGCTTTTTGGGTACGGGTTTCAGGATTTCCTTCTTTCCAAACGCCACCGAATTCTTCCATCTCAGTGTTAAGCACTTCTTGGTAGATACCAGCTACTGGCAATCCAATAGTGAAGTTTTGACGTTCCACTGGAGCTAGGTTGAAGACACAGACGAGGAAGTCACCCTTATCGCCTTTATCATCTTTACGAATGAAGGAAAGAACACTTTCAGCACGGTTATCCGCATCGATAATCTCAATACCATCGTAAGAATCATCAATCTGCCAGAGAGATTTATGGTCCTTGTAGAAAGCATTCATATGGCTAGTAAAGGCCTGCATCTTCTGGTTCATCTCATCTTCAAGATTACCCCATTCGAGTTGATAATCAAACTTCCACTCCAAGAATTGACCAAACTCAGAACCCATAAAGAGCAATTTCTTACCTGGGTGACAGAGTTGGTAAGCATAGAGGTTACGAAGACCAGCAAATTGATTATAGCGGTCACCCCACATCTTATGCATCATGCTCTTCTTACCATGAACCACTTCATCATGTGAGAAAGGTAGAACATAGTTTTCATTGAAGCAATACATGAAACTGAAGGTCATCAGATTGAAGTCATACTGACGGTAAACTGGATCTTCTGCGTAGAATTTGAGGATATCGTTCATCCAACCCATATTCCATTTGAAGTCGAAACCTAGACCACCTTCTTCAATCGGTTGGGTGATTGGCGTTGCTGCAGTTGATTCTTCCGCAACCATCATAACATCTGGATAGCGTTTTTTAATTTCACGATTGAGTTTTTGAAGGAAGCCGTAGCCTTCCAAGTTACGATTTCCACCGTCCTTGTTAGGCATCCATGGACCTTCATCATAGTCCAAATAGAGCATGTTAGATACTGCATCCACTCGGATACCATCGATATGATAATTTTCAATCCAGTAAAGAGCACTTGAAATAAGGAAAGACTGAACTTGATTTTTTCCTAAGTCAAAGTTAAGTGCGCCCCAACGATAGTTATGAGCTCGATCATGATCCTGATATTCGAAAGTTGGTGTACCATCGAAGTAGGCCAAAGCATCGTCATTCTGTGTATAGTGACCTGGGACCCAGTCTACCAAGACACCGATATTATTCTGGTGACATGCTTCTACGAAATCTTGAAATTCTTCTGGTGTGCCATAGGTATGCTCAAAAGCAAAGTAACCCATAAGCTGGTAACCCCAACTCATCCCAAGAGGATGAGCCATGAGTGGCATGAATTCCACGTGGGTATAGTTCATCTCAACCAAATATGGAATCAACTCTTCTTTCAATTCTTTGAAAGTATAAGGTTGACCATCCTCTTTTAGTTTCCAAGATGATGCATGAGCTTCATAGATATTAACCGGACGTTTTTTTGGAAACCAAAGCGTTTACGACGACCCATCCAAAGGCCATCCTTCCACTTCTTAGTTTTCTTCTTACGAATCACAGCTCCTGTTCCAGGACGAGGCTCTAAGTAAGTCGCAAAAGGATCCATCTTTTCGACGACTTGACCTCCCTTACGTTTCACCAAGAACTTATAGAGTTGTCCTTCCTCTGGGAGAGCTGAAGTTGCCTCCCAAACACCGATATGGTTTTTGGTCATATCCAGAGGTTCATCAAACCAACCTGTGAAATCTCCAATTACCTGAATCTGCTCAGCATGAGGGGCCCACACACGGAAGATAAAACCTTCTTCTCCCTCTAATTCATGCACACCCAAATAATTCTGAAGGTGGAAGTTCTCACCTGTTCCAAATGTGTACATGGCTTCATCGAGATTCATACCATCACTCCTTTCTTAAACTAGCCTTGATAGTTCTAACTATCAAGAAATTAAAACATTGAAATATATGTAAATACACTAGAAAACCCTTCAGACCGATAGGGCTTACAAGTAAACAAAACCACTTATGTAAGCGTTTACTGTATTATAACATTTTTTGACATTCTTGTCAGTAAATCTCCAAATCTTTTTTCATATTATCGAACACAAAAGTCTTACGTAATTTTCCAGAAATATGTAATTCAACAATACCTGAATCATACTCAGCTTTTGCGACATAGAGATTATCGTAAATATCTGCATATGAACGATATGAAAATTCTTGTACGGTTTGCTTTACGCTCAATTAATTTGGCAACTTTAGCAACCAAGTCTTTCTTAAGAGTCACTTGATTCCAATCCACCTGATTAACAGCATCAGGGGCATTGTAGCTATTCATGGCACGCTTAACATCCGCTTCCGTGTAATTTCCATCTTCACCTGTTGCAACCATCTTACTACGCTGGAATTCTTGTCCCAATTGCATGAAACACATCCCCTGCATAGTCAGATTGAGGGCATTAGCCAAGTAGATACGTTTTTCAATATCCTCTGGCGAATCATGTGGATGCAAATGGTGCATCAAATCATTCAAATTGTAGTTGTCATGCGCTTCGATATAGTTGAGGACCTGACCAGGCATGAGGTAGTTTACAAAACCACGGCTACCAAGCAGACTCTTGGCAATCTGATCTTCCAATGGAGCTCCAGACACATAGCCATTACTGATGTGCCCATAGACCTCTGCTCCCTTGACCGCATCACGCGCATTGTCATTGAAAAATCCGATTCTAGGCATCAAGGCTGCATTATCCTTCTTGGCCTTTTGGTCTACAGGAAGTCCAATTCCCATATCCCATCCTTCACCATAAAGAAGAATCCTAGGATCAATATCATCCATAGCCGAACGAACGGCTTTCATCGTTTCGACATCATGTAAGCCCATGAGGTCAAAGCGGAAACCATCCACTCCAAATTCTTCTGCCCAATAGGTCAAAGAATCAATCATATACTTACGGTACATTTCCTTTTCACTGGCTGTTTCATTTCCACAGCCTGATCCATCTTGGAAAGACCCATTGTCATGCATACGGTAGTAATAAGCCGGCACAGATAGTTGGAACGGAGAGCTATAAGAAGAGTAAGTATGGTTATATACCACATCCATGATGACCCCAATTCCTGCCTCATGGTAGGCCTGAATCATTCTCTTAAGCTCTAAAATCGGTGCCACAGGATTCTTCTGATCAGCAGCAAACTGACGGTCCGGAACATTGTAATTCTCAGGATCATAGCCCCAGTTGTAGAGAAGCTTACCATCTTTATCATAGGTTTTATGGTGATCAAAGACTGGTTGCAGTTGGACATAGTTGTAACCCATACGTTTGAGGTAATCAAAACCAGTCACATCTCCATGGGCATTTTTTTAGTTCCCTTTTCTGACAGGCACCTAGATAGGTTCCTCTATAGGACTTCTTAACCCCAGACGTCTCTAAAATCGAGAAGTCACGTAGGTGCATTTCACAGATAACGGATGAGCAAGCATTTGCCTTACGCCAGCTCGCTTTTTGCTTGGTAACCTTTTCATACCCTCTTGGGACAAGTCGCTGTGGATTGACCACCAAACTTTTTTTATTATCTAAGCTAAGGGCGATACTATAAGGATCTCTCGTATCCTGATAGAAGCTTTCCTCATGATACACACGAAACTGGTAGGCTACCCCATCCAAATCCTTTTTGACAGTGGTACTCCAAACACCGTGAGTATTCATCTCATGACGGTCCTTATTGACACTGGTTCCTCGGCTCATCTTAATGATCTTAGGTTTTTTACTGCCCTTTTTAAAAAGTAAGAGCTGTACACGACGAGCTAGAGGTGACCAAAGGCGAAACTCTGTAGCCCCTTTTTCATACTTATGACCTAACCAACCTTGAAAGCCCCACTTCTGATCAAATTCCTGTCTACGAAGAGCCACATCAAAGGCATGCTGGTCGCGACCTTCAAAACTATGGCTAGTCAAGGCTGCCTGTTTAGAATAATAAACCGTTGGATCACCTTCAACTATCCAAATAGCATTTGGAGCATCCCCTAGGAAACGTCGAACGCGATAATCATGTGTTTGCCTCGACCAGTCTTCCGTTTTTACCAAAAGATTGACAGATTCAATAAAACGATTGGAGGGAGAAGTAACCTGACCAACAAGGCCAAAATCATCTTCACGTGAAAAATGGGCTTCTTCGCCCCAATAACCATCTAGCCACTTCCACATACTGTATCTGGAATAGTCGCCATGCATACTATGAAAATGAACGGTTAATAAATTGTCCATTTTTTACTCCTTAGTTTTTATTACTCACTTTTTCTCTTATTATAGCAAAAAACGTTCGTTTTGTAAGCGTTCTTATGGAATATTTTGCAGTTTTTTGGTCTATTTTGAACATAAAAAAAGAATGAGAAAATAAATGGCAAAACACTCATTTTTCTCATTTCTTTTGTCTATTTTAATTCCTTTAAAAACCAGGCTTAAGACTCTTTCCAGATTATTATTCTTGAGTCATCAAAACCTTACGTGGTTTGGTACCTTCAGCTGGTCCGATAACACCTGCTTCTTCCAACTCTTCCATCAAACGAGTAGCACGGTTGAAACCAACCGACAGACGACGTTGAATCATGGAAGCACTTGCTTTTTGTGTTTCAAGGACCAAAGCCTTGGCCTCTTCAAAGAGTGGGTCACCTTCTGAGCTACCACCATTGGCAGAGGAAGCTCCACCAAATCATTTTCAGAAACTTCACCAGGATCAAAGCTCTCATCATAGTCAGCTGAAGCCTGATCCTTGATAAAGGTCACAATACGTTCCACGTCATCATCAGAGATGAAGGAACCTTGTAGACGAACAGGGTGGTTTTCATCAATCGGTTTGAAAAGCATATCCCCACGTCCGAGTAGCTTTTCTGCCCCATTTTCATCTAAAATGGTACGACTATCTGTTCCCGAAGACACCGCAAAGGCCACACGAGATGGCACATTGGCCTTAATCAAACCGGAGATAACATCAACCGACGGACGTTGAGTGGCGAGAATCATGTGAATTCCCGCAGCACGCGCTTTTTGTCCCAAACGAATGATGGCATCTTCCACTTCCTTACTGGCTACCATCATCAAGTCAGCCAACTCATCAACAATAACCACAATTAATGGCAAGGGAATCTGTTTTTCTTGCGACTGAGCGTTCCAGTCTTCCACCTTGGCATTGTAGCCAGCAATGTTACGCACACCAAACTTACTAAAGAGTTCGTAACGATTTTCCATCTCATCTACCACTTTTTGAAGAGCCTTAGCGGCCTTACGTGGGTTAGTCACCACAGGGATAAGGAGATGAGGAATATCATTGTAAACCGAAAGTTCAACCATCTTAGGATCTACCATGAGGAACTTCACCTGATCAGGACGAGCCTTCATAAGAATACTAGAGATAATACCGTTAACCGCAACCGATTTACCAGAACCCGTAGATCCAGCGACTAGTAAGTGAGGCATCCGACCCAAATCAAAGCTACGAGCCGAACCGTCAACTGCCTTACCGAGAGGAACTTCCAAGAGCTTATTAGGGTCCGTCTTGGACTGTTCCCAAAGTTCTCGGAAAGAAACCGTCGCAATCTCTGAGTTAGGCACTTCGATACCAACCAAAGATTTTCCAGGAATAGGTGCCTCGATACGGACATCTTTCGCAGCTAGAGCTAGAGCCAAGTCATCCGCTAGATTTGAAATGCGGTTAACACGAACCCCAACAGCAGGCTTGACCTCATACTTGGTCACTGACGGTCCAATTTCAGCCCGCTCAACCTTGACATCAATATTGAAACTCTTGAAGGTATCTTCTAAGATTCGAATATTCTTACGAACGATGTTCTTCTCTTTAGATTGACTCTTAGGCTTATCAGGTGCAAAGAGATCTATATGAGGTAATTTATACTGCAGGAGTTCCTTAGGCGTGAAATCAACCTCGACAGGAGCATCATCTCCCTCAACCACCATAGATGGCGGAAACTCCTCGGTTGGCACATCCTCTGGATAAGGTGCATAATCTTCTTGGAAATCCTCATAATCCTCTGGAGGCAGATTATCATAGTAATCCTCAGAGGCATAATCACTGATTTCAGGTTCAGATGCAAAAATCTCAGCTTCTTTGTGGCAAGGCCTCTGCGGCATCATCTAAGATTTCTCCCGTCTCCTCGTCGACAGTTAAATCAGCCAGACGCTCGGCCTCGGCACGTTCTTCTGCTTCACGTTCTTTCTGAGCCTGACGTTCTGCCTTCTTCTCCTGACGTTGAGCCGTCCGTTCCAAACGCTTCTCAGCCCCTTTCTGCCAAGCTTCCTTAGCATACTCCATGATATCCAAGACATCCCAAGGGCTAAGAATGAAAGCACCCAAGAGAATAATCAATACCCCAATCATGAAGCTACCGATATTTGAAAAGAGGAAGGAAATCGGTTGGTACAGAAGAGCCCCCAACATACCACCACCCGCAAAACGAGCGACTTGCACACTCACAAGTTCCCCAAAAAGCAAGTCCTTGGTACCAGGGAAAATATCCAGACCGCTCATACGATCTAGACTAAAGAGATAGGCGTGAAACTCCAACAAGAGCCCCGCAAAGACCATCCAAAATCCTGTGACATAGTTACTGTGTTTACGTAACCATTTAAAGCCAAAGAGATAAACATAGATAGCAAAAATTAAAGGGTAAGCCATACTCCCCACAAATACTCGAAAGATATTATAGAGGGTAACCCCAAAGAACCCCAATCGAAAGACTGGGAAAATTAAGACAAAGGCAAAAAAGAAGGTCCATAGCATTCGCTTAATCGCCTTCTGTCTGTCTAATTCTGCTTTTGTAAGACGCTTCTTACCATTCTTAGAAGCCGCCCCTTTTTTCGTTTTTTTCGTTGTAGCCATAGGTGTATTATACCACGTTTTTAGACATGAAAAAAGAGAGACAAGTCTCTCCTTAGTTTGAAGACAAAGTCTTCTTTTGACATTATTCTTCAATTAATGATGTTGAGTGAACCGGACGATTCTTACCGTCTGGATCAATATATTGGATGGCTTGGTTGATAGCGATAGGGGCTTCACCCATTCCCACAGCAATCAAGTCAATCTTACCTTCATATTCTGCTGCATCACCAATAGCATAAACACCCTCTTGTGAAGTTTCAAACTGAGCATTGACCGTAACGCTAGAGCGTTTGAAGTCAACATTCCAGTTACGAAGGTTTTTATTGTTGGTTGAGAAGCCAAAGCTAACAATAAGGGCATCAAGTGGCAATTCCACAACCTCGTCTGACTTCACTTTTTGAACGGTCAAACTTTGGGCAAGACCATTTTCACCCTTGATTTCAAGGGGTACATAAGGCGTCATCACATTAACTGATGATTGATGAAGAAGCTCTACACTATGCTCATGGGCACGAAAGGCATCACGGCGGTGAATCAAGGTCACGCTCTCAGCAATACCATCCAAGTGATTGGCCCAGTCAACAGCTGAATCGCCACCACCAGCAATCACAACCTTCTTGCCAGCAAATTGGTCCAGGCTATGCACATTATAGAACAAGTTATTATCCGCATAATCTTCTTCATTGTCCACACCTAAAGGACGTGGGGCGAAGGCACCATTTCCACAGGCAATGACGATAGCCTTAGACAAGTGTTGACCCTTGCTAGTAGTAATTGTGAAGATGCCATCGGTCTTTTCAAAGGTTTGAACTTCCTCTTTCAAATGAATGCTGACACGATCTTCAAAACGCTTAAGCTGAGTCAAGAGGTTTTCTGTCAATTCCGCACCTGTTGTTTGAGGAAAGGCTGGGATATCGTAGATTTTCTTCTCAGGGTAGAGAATGGCAGGCTGTCCACCAAGTTCTGACAGACTCTCAATAATATTAACAGTCATGCCACGTAGACCGGCATAAAAGGCAGCCCAAAGTCCTACTGGTCCACCACCAATAATGGTAATATCATAAATCTTTTCTTCTGACATTTTATTTTCCTTCTGCTTTTATCTCTTCTAAAATCTGACGTTCTTCATCCGTAAAATCATAGTTTTCCAAAAGATCTGGTCGACGCTCCCAGGTCTTACGCAAACTCTGTTCCATACGCCAACGTCGAATATTGACATGGTGACCTGACAAGAGCACATCTGGCACCTTCATGCCACGAAACTCAGCTGGGCGAGTGTACTGTGGAAATTCCAAAAGCCCTGATGAGAAACTATCATCCTTATGACTAGCTTCCTTACCTAAAACCTCAGGAATCAAACGGACAGTGGCATCTACAATAGTCATAGCAGCCAGCTCTCCCCCAGTCAGGACAAAGTCTCCCAAGGAAATCTCGTCTGTCACCAAAGTTTTGATGCGCTCATCATAGCCCTCATAATGGCCACAGATAAAGACCAGTTCCTCTTCTTGCGCCAATTCTTCTGCATAGGCCTGATCAAAGGTACGCCCCGCAGGATCTAAGAGAATAACACGAGGCTTAGTGACGTTTAGCTTGTCAAAGGTATCAAAAATTGGCTGGGCACGAAGCAACATGCCTTGTCCGCCACCGTATGGTTCGTCATCTACATGACGAGCCTTTTCCGCATTTTCACGAAAATTGTGATAGTTGATTTCTAGAAGCCCCTTATCCTTTGCCTTACCAACAATGGAATGCTCTAAGGGAGCAAACATATCTGGAAATAGGGTCAAGATATCAATCTTCATCGTCTAATCCTTCCATGAGCTCAACCTCAATACGACCAGCCGCAACATCAACATCAAGAACTACAGGTGGGATATATGGCAAGAGCAAATCTTTCTTGCCTTTACGTTTTACTACCCAAACATCATTAGCACCCGGTTGGAGAATCTCTTTGACCTGACCAATCAAAGTATCACCTTCATAAACATCAAGGCCAATGATCTCATGATAGTAAAATTCCCCGTCATCAAGGTCTGTTAGATTTTCCTCAGCAATCTTAAGACTGCAGCCTTTATACTTCTCTACATCATTGATATGGTAAAGCCCTTTAAACTTAACGATATCAAAGTTCTTATGCTTACGGTGACTCGCAATCTCGACATCCATGATGTAATTATCTTTGTCATCAAAAAGGGCTAGGACACTCTTCTTCTTAAAACGTTCATCCGCAAAATCTGTTACAGACAAAACACGAAGTTCGCCCTGCAAGCCCTGTGTATTTACAATCTTTCCAACGTTATAGTATGTCATTGCATTTCCTTATTATCTGTTTTCTTATTCAAATAAAACCACGACTCGACCAAGGGCTTATCATCATCTGATAACCATCACAAAACAAAGGTTTTTCTTCGGGTCGTGGTCTCGTTATTTATGATTTTAAAGTGGTATAAAATGTCTGACCTAGGCCAGTCAACCCCTCTATTTTATCAAAAAGGACACAAAAAAACCAGCTTTCTCTAGCTGGTACTTATAGTCCGTACGGGATTCGAACCCGTGTTACCGCCGTGAAAAGGCGGTGTCTTAACCCCTTGACCAACGGACCATAATCTGTGTCTCTACCCTCAGGTAGAACTGGGGTAGCTGGATTCGAACCAACGCATGAGGGAGTCAAAGTCCCTTGCCTTACCGCTTGGCTATACCCCAAAAGACTCTTATTATTCTACAGAAAAACTAGTAGGCTGTCAACACTTTTTTAAACTTTTTTCAAAAAAAGCAACCGGAAATACCGATTGCTAGGAGTTAGGAGATTTCATCATCTAAGCGAACTTAGATAGATGATATGAGGTCGCTTCAACCTCATATGAAAAAAGAAAAGTTTTAGGATGGTTTAATTATATGTTTTGCTAGAAATAAAGTCAAAGAATTTGACTCGCAAAATCCGAGTTAAGGTTAAGAGTTATGAGAACCCTCTCTAGCCCCTAGATAACAAGCTTAGTTGATAGCTTTATTCATCATCCTGCGAAACCAAATGATGTCTAAAGGCATAAACGACTGCCTGAGTACGGTCATCAACATTGAGTTTTCCAAGGATATTAGACACGTGAGTTTTAACGGTTTTCAATGAAATAAATAGCTCATTAGCAATAGTTTGATTGTCATACCCCTTAGCCAAAAGGGCCAAGATATCACGTTCACGTGCCGTCAAGTCATCGTGTAGGTCCGGATGGCTATCATGGTATTTAATCTTATTGTCCACCTCAGTTTCGATAGCTTCTTCACCACGGTAAACCTTACGGATACTATTAAGAATCTCTGCCGCACTGCTGGTTTTAAGCATATAGCCTTTAGCACCAGCTTCAATGACTGGATAAATTTTTTCATTGTCCAAATAGCTAGTCAAAACCAAAATCTTGGCTTCAGGCCATTCTTTGAGCAATTCCAAAGTCGCTTGAACACCATCCAATTCAGGCATAACAAGGTCCATAACGACGACATCCGGACGCAGTTCCAAGGCAAGATCGACACCCTCTCGACCATTCCCTGCCTCCCCAACTACTTCTACATCTCCTTGGAGATTCAAGAAACTCTTAAGGCCCAAACGGACCATCTCATGGTCATCGACCAAAATCACATTAATCTTATTCGACATTGTCTTCTCCTCTTAATATCGGCACACGGACATCAATAGACGTCCCCTTACCTTTAGCAGATAGGAACTGCACAGTTCCTGCCATTTCATCGACTCGCTCTTGGATATTTTTCAGGCCATAACTCATCTCGTCAGTCGACGCATTTAAATCATAACCAACACCATTATCCAACATTTTCAATTGAATTTCCTGACTATTTTGATAGAGATAAACCTCTATCTGGCTAGCCTTGGCGTGTTTAAGGGTATTAGAGATAAACTCTTGGGCAATCCTAAAGAGATTATTTTCAATACGCTTGGGCACTTTCTTAACCATATCCTTGTAGACGACATGGATATTGGATTTATCGGTTAATTCCTTAAGGATCATCTGCAAGCCTTCTTGCAAGGTCTTGTTCTCAAGCTCTGTCGGGCGAAGATGCAAAAGCAAGACACGCATATCATTTTGAGCGTCCGTCAGCATAGCCTCAACCGCCTGGATTTGATTATGCAAATCTTCCTTACTTAGCTGATCCGCCATCTGAGATACACCAGATAAGATCATACTAGCCGCAAAAAGTTCCTGACTAACGGTATCGTGAAGGTCCCGAGCAATACGACCTCTCTCCTTCTTGATAATATCACGACTTTGTAGAGCTTGGGCATTCTCAGTTTTCTGCAAATCCTTAGTCAATTTACGCATCTTATGAGACAAGCGCATCATATTCTTGTCTAACTCAATATCTCCCTGACGTTTGACTGGTTGATTATTGATAATGCGGCGCAAATCCTGATTGACTGAACGCATACTGTTATCATTGGCAATGGCCCAAAGAATATAAAGCAAAATGAGCAAACTCAGAACCACAAAAACCATGTTAAAAAGGAAGTGGAAGGCCTGAGACAGATTGCCGAAAACCAGTGAAAAGTTGAGGTTAAAGCTATCCATCACTACAAGAGTAACTCCAACCAAAACAACAACCGAGTAAATCAGGATTAAAAATAGGTACTGTTTCTTCATTTGCGACGTACCTCCACTGGTCCAGCTCCCACATTGAGAATCAATTTAACCGTCCGATGAGCATGCTCATACTCCGCCCCCTGCAAGGTCAAGCTTTCATAACGGAGGTCGTATTCATCTTCATTAAAGAAGGTGACAGAGCTATAGATTGCCGATATGTTGAGTTTAACGGAAACATCAATTGGTACCAAGATAGTCGTCGGTCCATACAGTTTCTGCAAAATCACGACATTATCTCGCCCCGAAACAATAACCTGAGTCAAATCAATCACATCTGTCCCAAAGAAACGGATGATATTGATATCATCAAAGTCATAACGATCACTGACAGGTTCCATACGAGTCCCAATCCACTGATTTCGGACAGCCCGAGGATTCAAATTATCTTCTTTGAATTGAATGAGGGCATAGCGATTCTTTTTCTTAACCTGTGAGAAATGGTTTATCATGACATAGGCCACACCCACTAGGATAGCAAGTACCACATAGATATTCCACATGGAAACCAGAAAAAGTGAGATCAAACTGATGGTCAAGACAAAGTCACTCTTGGACTCCTTGTTAAAAAAGCGAACGGCCAACAAGGTCAAGACCAGAATGAAAATAAAACTGGTAATATCATTATTAAAGATGGTGATCAGACCCAGAGTCAAAAGCAGGGCTTCCACCACTAAGAAAAAATTAAATTTGGTCATAAGGACCTCTCAAATAAAAGTATACAGGCTTCATTCTATCAAATTTTAAGGCAATTGACAAAAGGACCCAGTTTGAGCACCGACTAAGCAAGATAGAAAAGGAGCCGCAGAAAGCAAAAAAAGTGCCTCCATTAAAGGAAACACCGTCTTTCATTCAAAAATCTTAATCGTCAGTTTCGTCCATTTTGCTATTTATGAGTTGCACCGTACTTCTGATTTCCTCCAGTATGACACGCTGCTCTGCCAACTCCTTCTCAATCTCAGCCAATTTTCTTTCAGTCTGACGACCTGACCGCACAAAAATATTATTGAGAGAGCTTGTTAACAACCCCAGAGTGGCAATCCCACTAAACATAAGGACGACCGCAACGGCCTTACCTACCAATGTTCGAGGAACGATATCGCCATAACCTACCGTAGTAACCGTTGCTACAGACCACCAAATAGCATCAATAAAATTATGGTGCTCTACTCGGGCAATAACGGCACTACTGATAAGGATGATAATACTATTAACCGAAAGTAGAAAATAAAAGCCATTTCTGCGATTAATGCGATTGGAAATGTGCTTGAGCTTGCTACTCAAACCAATTAAGCGTGAGAGTTTGGCCAATCTGGCAAAGCGTCCCACCCTTGAAAAACGGAGGAAAGTAAAGACTTCATTGTAGGGAATAATAGCCAACAAGTCTAATACATGCGTTTTAACAAAAATTCGCTTACGAGGTGCCAGGGAGAAACGAATCGCATAATCAATGGCAAAGATGAGCGTTATAGACTGATCTATCACTCTGAAAGGTCGCCTTCCAATTGAAATTAAGCCAACTAAATCAAAGATAACCAAACCTATGGAAATCAGGGCCAGGACCGTCATGACGATATCGTAGGTAATGATATACCTTCTCAGTTTTCTACGGTTTCTCATAGCGTCTCTCCTATATGTGATGTCTTCATTATAAAAGAATCTCTGACCCCTGGCAAGCAGGCCTTTTAAGCTATTGACAAGAACTCTAGATAAGAAAAAAGAGAGATTGAAGAACCTCTCTTTATTATGTCTCAATTATTAAAAACTATTGTTGGTCTGTGTGAGTAGCCTCTGTCGGTGTTTCAGTACTAGAGCTTGTGCTTTCAGTACTTGAGCTCGTCGATGACGAATGTGTCGTACTGCTTGAGCTTGACTGTAGGCTTGAACTTGCTGTTGCAACCGAAACATAGAGAATCACTGTACCATCAACACTTGTACCAGCTTGTGGATCTTGATAAAGGACCTCTGTACTGCTAGGAACCTTATCCTTGTCTAACTTAGCACCAGTATTATAGTCATGATACTCGATGCTACTACTTGAGATACTCTTACGATTCAAGGTTTGAACCGCTGTTGAAACCGTCAAACCAGTCACATCAGGCATGGTAACTGTCTTAGGAGTTGCCACACGGAACTTAATCTTGGCCTTACTATCCTTAGGATTGAAAGACTTGTTTTTACCTGGACTTTGAGATAGGATTTCTCCCCTCTTCAGCACTGTCGTCTTCGACATGCTGAATATCAATTTGGTCCTCAGAAACGCCATAATTCGAAGTTAAATCCTCAATGGCATCCTTATAATTTTTACCTTTGTAGTCTTTCAAAGCGAAACCTTTACTACCAGAAGAAACATAGATATCAATGCTTGATCCTTCTTTTCGTGTGGTTCCAGCTGTAGGATCAGTCTTTACGACCTTGCCTGTATCGACAGAGTCATCTTCCACTTCCTTAACTTCACCTACCTTAAATCCAGCACCCTCAATTTTAGTCTGAGCTGTGGACAACTCTTGACCGACCACGTTAGGCACCTGAGTACTATCAGGGTTGGTAAATACCAAATAGGCAAAAATGATAATCCCGATAAAGACCAACCCCAGGAATACCTTGAGTGATGTCGAGAAAAAGCTTTTCTTTTTTTTCTTCTTTTTATTCTTAGCTAGTGTTGAATTTTTCCTTGGTTGCTTACTTACAGCTTGTTTTGACTCTGATGACTTGGCAGTTGCCTTTTTCTCAGAGCTTACTGACGGAACTGGAGTAACCTTAGGCAAAGTCTTAGTATCCGTCATGTCATCAAAGACTACCTTCGCATCACGGCTATGGCTAGGATATAAGCTAGTTACTAAATCTCGGCTCATTTCCAAGTACTGTTATAACGATTTTCAAGCTTTTTAGCTGTCGCTCGAATAACCACATTTTCCAATGCCTGAGGAACATTATGATTCTCAGCCAAGATTGATGGTAATGGTTTTTGGAAATGCTGAAGAGCGATGGTAACTGCACTATCACCATCATATGGAATACGCCCTGTCAACATTTCAAAGAGCATGATACCCATAGCATAGATATCACTTTGGATAGTTGCTTTAGATCCACGCGCCTGCTCTGGTGAGAGGTAGTGGACAGAACCCAACATAGAATTGGTTTGAGTCAAACTAGTCTCTGCAAAGGCAACCGCAATCCCGAAGTCTGTAACTTTGGCCCTACCGTCCTTAGTTAAAAGAACGTTTTGTGGCTTAAGGTCACGGTGGATAATACCCTTTTGATGGGCAAGAGTCATGGCAGAAAGAATCTCTCCCATAATACGCACAACATCTTGGTTAGAAAGTGGTGCATGGTCTTGAATATATTTCTTCAAGTCCGAACCATCCACGTACTCCATCACCAAGAACTGCTGGCCGTCTTCTTCGCCAATGTCTCGGATTGCAACGATATTGGGATGACTGAGTTCTGCCATGGCACGTGCTTCACGCTGGAAACGTGCCACAGCTACCTGATCGGTTTGATAATTAGTACGAAGCACCTTAATGGCCACTTTCTCATTATCCAAGATCAGGTCATTAGCCAGATAAACATCCGCCATACCACCACGTCCGATAGCTTTAAGGATTCGATAACGTCCAGCAAACAATTTGCCAACTTGGATCATTATCCTTCCTCACTTTCTACTTTAACGAGGGCAACGGTAATATTGTCAAGACCACCTGCCTCATTAGCAGCGGCTACTAGACGACTGGTTTTTTCTTCAAGGAAACCAGGACTGTTAACAATATGAACAATCTGTTCGGTTGAAATCATGTTAGTTAGGCCGTCTGAATTAGCCAGAATATAGTCTCCTGGTTCCAATTGTTGGACACCAAGATCAGCTTCAATTGGAGCGGCCTGCCCTACAGATTGTGTAATAATATTACGTTGTGGATGAACAGCTGCTTCCTCTTTTGTCAATTGACCAGCCTTAATCAGAGCATTGACCAAAGAGTGGTCATTCGTCAATTGCTTATACTCACCATTACGGATAAGGGCAATACGTGAATCCCCAACATGAGCAAAAATCACAGCGTTATCAACAAAGGCAAGAACCTCAATAGTTGTTCCCATTCCCTTATATTCTTCGTTTTGGCCAAGTTCATAGATTTTACGATTTTCTGCATCAATGGCAGCAATCATCCAATCACGAATTTGACTCAACTCACGAAAATCAGTGTTAATCCAGTCACGACCAAGGTCAGTCACTGACATCTCACTGGCAATATTTCCAGCACGGTGTCCACCCATTCCATCTGCAACAACGACAAGGGTAACACCAGCTTGGTTGACAAATTTATTAACAAAATCTTGGTTGTTTGACCGTTTTTGGCCAATGTCCGTTAATAATGATATTTCCATAGTTTTCTTTCTGACTTGCGTCAGCATTTCCTCCTCTGTAACCCTAAGCTTTTTTACGCAACTGTGCGATGAAAAAACCATCAGTTAGATACTGTTCGGGGGTAATTGCCAAACAGCCATTGACCACGATGTCTTTACATGGATGGTCTAAGGCAACTTGCTCAAAATCAGGATGGCTCTCAAGAAAGGCTTGAATCACCTCTTGATTTTCTTCTGCTATGATGGTGCAAGTACTATATGTTATTATACCACCTTTTCGTAGGGTTTGACAAACGCTGGATAGGATATCCAACTGCACAGCCTTAAGGGACTCAAAGTCTTGGAGGTCCTTGTTATATTTGATGTCGGGTTTCCGACGAATGAGTCCAATCCCTGAACAAGGAGCATCCACTAAAATCTTGTCAAAACTATCAGCCGGAAAGACTTGATGTACCTGACTAGCATCCAGTTTCTGTGTCTTAACCTTATCAGCTAGGCCAAGACGTTGGGCATTTTCTTCGATAAGGGCAAGCTTATGATCATAGAGGTCAAGCGCCGTCACATGTCCACTCGTCAAATAAGAGGCCATATGTACCGTCTTACCACCAGGTGCCGCACAGGCATCCAGGATTTCTTCCTCACCTAGAATCCCTAAAGTTGGTGCAACCAGTTGACTGGTCTCATCCTGAATGGTCAATAATCCCTCTTTAAAATAATCTGTCCCAGCAAAGTAACCTGAAGACTTAACAAGCCCGACTGGTGATAGGACTGAACGCTCAGCCCCAGTAGCCTCCTCTATCTCTTTCAAACGTGACGCATCCGTTACACGCACACTAGCCTTGTTTCTCACAAAGAGGCTTTGGAAAATAGCAAGGGCACGGTCTTCCCCGTACTGGTCGATAAGTTTTTTAACCAACCATACAGGTAGAGAATACTGAACAGAATAGCGTTTATTGACACGTTTAATCTGGCTTGGATCTGGCAAAGGGTGGCTAGATAGTTTACGAAGAACCGCATTTACCAGCTTCTCAGCACCCTTTTTATTGCCACGATTTTTAGCAATAGAAACGGCATCATTAACTACCGCATGGGCTGGAATCTTATCTAAATAGACCAACTGATAAAGGCTCAAAAGTAATAAGTCATAAACCCAAGGTTCAAGCTTATCACGGTCCTCAATAACATGGGCTAGAATCCACTCCAAAGTAATCTTACGAGCCACGGTCCCATAGACAATTTCCGTCACCAAGGCCTTGTCCTTATCTGTCAGCTGTGACTTGCTCAGATGTGCATTGAGAGCAATATTTGAGTAAGCCCCTTCCTGAAAGACTTCTTCTAAGACTTCAAGTGCCTGTCCACGAGCTGTTTTTTTCCAATCATTGGCCAAATGCATCACCTACTTCAAGATTGCGTCCGACCCCATTAAGGAAATCAGCAATAGCCATACGAGGTTTTCCTGCAGGTTGAACTGTCTTAAGCGAAATGGCTCCTTGACCAGTCGCAACTACCAAACTCTTCTTGGTTTTTTCAATAATATGACCAGCCTGTCCTTGACCTTCTGCCAAGTCCGCCTCATAAATTTTGAAACGTTTGCCATCAAGCAAGGTATGGGCCACAGGCCATGGGTACATACCACGGATTTGATTGAAGATGTCACGAGCCGGCTTATTCCAATCAAGACGCTCCTCTTCTGGGCTAATATTTGGCGAAAACGTTACTTGACTGGCATCTTGAGGAACAGGTTTGATTTTTCCAGCGATATAGGCAGGCAAGGTTTCAAGCAAGAGGTCACGACCCAAGACTGCCAATTTTTCAAACATAGTACCAACATTATCCTCGTCAAGAATTGGCAAGGCCTTTTGGCTAACCATGTCACCAGCATCCATTTCCTTGACCATTTCCATAATGGTCACACCTGCTTCTGCATCACCATTGATAATGGCATAATGAATAGGTGCTCCACCACGGTATTTGGGCAGGAGTGAAGCGTGGACATTCACTGCAAAATCCATGCTATCAAGCAACTTACTTGGCAAGAATTGTCCATAAGCCGCAGTAACAATACCATCAGCACCAAGTGACATAAGTTGCGCCATTTCTTCAGAACCTGACAATTTTTCAGGTTGATAAATTGGCAAGTCATGCGCCAAGGCTACTTCCTTGACCGGTGTCATGCGGATTTCTTTTTTACGGCCGACAGCACGGTCTGGTTGCGTCACCACAGCGACAATATCATAACGCTCATCGGTCAAAAGTCCTTCCAGCACTGTCGCTGAAAAGGCAGGCGTTCCCATAAATACTAATTTTGTCATATTCTTCCTTTTCTAGATTAGGTAAAATTCTGAGGTTCGTGATCAATAATCAAACGCAGGTCCTTGTTTTCAGGTTCCTGAGTCATGTCAAGGACCCTATTAAGCGTTTCTTCCAAGTTATCCTCAAAACGGTATTTGATAATAATCTGATAATGATAAAGGTTATGTGTTCGGGCAATCGGCTTAGGCGTAGGCCCTAGGAAGGTCACCTTGTCTGACAGGTGCTCTCTTAAATAAGCCATAACCTCATAGCTCTTGCGAACCACAAACTCTTCATCCTTGTGAGAAAGCGTAATTCCTACCGTATAGAAATAGGGCGGATAGGCCAACTGACGGCGAATCCCCATCTCATAGGCATAGAAACCTTCATAATCCTGTTGCTGCGCAAATCGAATGGCATAATGACTAGGATTATAGGTTTGAATAATAACTTCCCCTTCCTTGTCAGCACGACCAGCACGACCAGCCACCTGAGTCAACAGTTGGAAGGTACGTTCAGCTGAACGAAAATCTGGTAAATTTAGCGACGTATCTGCATTCAAGACCCCTACCAAGGTAACATTTGGAAAATCCAAGCCCTTGGCAATCATCTGGGTTCCGAGCAAAATGTCGGCCTTACCACTTCCAAAGGCCTCCAAGAGTTTCTCGTGAGCCCCTTTCTTACGTGTCGTATCAACATCCATACGAATCACTTTGGCTTCTGGCAAAAGTTCCGTCAATTGGTCATAAGCCTTCTGTGTCCCAGTCCCATAATAGCGAATCTGACGGCTCTGACAGTTAGGACAGACATGTGGTATTGCTTTTTGAAAATCACAATAGTGGCAATTCATGGTCTTAGTATCCATGTGCAAGGTCAATGAAATATCACAGTTGGGACAATCATCCACATAGCCACAGTCACGACACATGACAAAAGAGGAATAGCCACGACGGTTCAACATTAGCACGACTTGTTCCTTACGTGCCAAGCGTTCTCGGATTTTCTCTAAGAGAGGTGGCGTAAAATCACTAGCCTCTTGACGGCCCACAAAATCCTTAAAGTCCACCACTTCCACCTGAGGAATTTTGGCATTAGGATTAGCCCTCTGAGTCAACTCAAGAAAATGGTAAACCCCTTTCTGAGCTCTCGCCCGAGTCTCAATAGAAGGTGTTGCTGAACCAAGAACAAGCACGGCTCCATGACTCTTAGCCCTAAGCAAGGCCACATCTCTAGCATGGTAGCGAGGATTGGATTCTTGTTTATAAGTAGCCTCATGTTCCTCATCGATAATGATAGCTCCGATATTGTCCAAGGGAGCGAAGATCGCCGAACGTGCTCCTACCACAACCTTGGCCTGGCCAGATCTAACCTTACGCCACTCGTCAAATTTCTCACCGTCTGACAAGCCTGAATGCATGATGGCCACCAAGTCACCAAACCGTGAAATGAAACGATTGGTCATTTGGGGCGTCAGGGAAATCTCTGGTACCAAGACAATAGCCGTTTTCCCCATAGCCAAGGTCCTCTCGATAAGATGCAGATAGACCTCTGTCTTACCTGATCCCGTTACCCCTTCCAATAAGAAAGGTTTGCCACCTTGTCCGATTTGGCACGTCATTTCTTCAACAGCATGTGCCTGTTGAGCATTAAGCTCAAGAAAATCCGTCTTTTCTACCTTTTCAAAGTAGCTGTCGGCACGATTGACCTCAACTTCAGTGATGACCAAGGCACCAGCTTCAATGAAAAACTTAACCACATCTCGTGAAAAAGCTTGTGGAGGTCTGCCACCTTCCCTGGCTCGCTCTTCTCGAGCAAGAAGTCTTGCATCTCCAAACGCCTCTTAGCCCGTTGCGAAATAGCCAAAGTCTCAAGAATGCCCTTTTGAACACTATAGTGCTTCTCAGTCTTAATGTTCTGCTTATCCTTAGCAAGGTAATCAACCGTTACACGCCCAGACTGGACCAGACGAGGAATGGCTTGACGCTGCTCCTCTGACAACTGCGAGAAAAGAACATGATCCTGCCCCTGAAGAAAAGTCTGTTTATCCTCTTCATCCAGTTTATCAGTCGCCATGATAACCTTATCGTACTGGGAATTAAGGAGACCAGGTAGCATTGACTTCAAGATGGAAATCTTATAGGAAAAGACCGTATGTCGCATCTGATCAGCCAAATCCAGTTGATCCTGATTAAGGACTGGCTCATAATCTAAAAGCTCAGCGATAGGTTTTAATTCAGGAAAGTCTCTCAAGTTCTCCTGCTCTTCTAAACCAATAACAAAGCCTTGCAATAGACGATTTCCTTTACCGAAAGGTACATGCACTCGCATACCAATGGCAATTTGACCTTGCATAGCTTCAGGGATAAGGTAACTATAAGGTCTGTCCGTCTGCATCAGAGGAACGTCTACAATAATTTGTGCTACTAAAACCATAAATTTCCTCCTGTCACTTCCTTAAGACCAGTATCTTTCAAGCTCAAGAAAAGCTGAGCTCTTGATTATCATCATAAAGAAGGAAGCTGAGACACTATGCCTCAGCTCCCCCTCTCCTCATAAACCAAAGCATGACTTTGATTTTAGATTTTATCGCCTTCTTCTTTTTCTTTAGCGATTTGTTCTTTGATTTTACGTTCTTCTTCCTCAGCAGCAAGACGTGCTTGGATAACTTTCAAACGTGCCAATTCACGTTTAGATTCTGGATCTGGGTGAATAGTCACATTACCAGTTTCAATTTCTTCAAGGGCTTGAAGGGTTGGTTTTACTGACGTAAACTCTTGAGTTGGTTCAGCACCAGCAGCCAATTCATGGGCACGTTTTGCTTGCAAAATAACCAATGAATATTTTGAAGGCACTTTATCCAAAAGTTTGTCAATAGAGGGTTTCAACATCATAATCTATACCTATTTCTAATTTATTTATCTGATAATTTCTTTTCTGAAATCATATTACGATAGCGGCCAATCACACGGTCAACACGGAAGTGTTCTGCTTCAATAACACGTTTGACACGTTCAGCAGCCAAAGGCACTTCGTCATTAACAATGGCATAATCGTATTCGCTCATGAGAGCAATTTCTTCACGCGCACGCTCGATTCGTTGAGCAATAACTTCCTCAGAATCTGTCCCACGACCAACCAAACGCTCTTGAAGCTCGTTTAAGTCTGGTGGTGTCAAAAAGATGAAGACAGCATCTGGGACCTTTTTCTTAACCTGAAGGGCCCCTTGAACCTCGATTTCAAGGAATACATCAATACCTTTATCCAAGGTTTCATTAACATAAGTCAAAGGTGTTCCGTAGTAGTTACCCACATATTCAGCATATTCCAACATTTGACCATTACGAATAAGCTCTTCAAATTCCTCACGCGAACGGAAGAAATAATCCTTCCCATCAACTTCACCAGGACGTTGAGCACGCGTGGTCATTGATACTGAGTATTCAAATTTGTGGTCAGGTGTTGAAAAAATCTCCTGACGAACAGTTCCTTTTCCGACACCAGAAGGCCCTGAAAAAACAATCAAAAGTCCACGTTCAGACATGTCTTCTCCTTAAACTAAGATTAAAAATCTTCTTATGACTCACCTTAAAAAAGAGAAAGCAATCATCTCTTTTTATGGCTTAGGGGTTGTTCAGTGATTAAGTTACAGCTCACTTTTCAGAGCATGCGTTTTTCCTTACTATTTTACCAATAAAAGTGACTTTTTTCAAGGTGAGGACACCATTAAAAAGAGTGAATTCCTTTTCCCAGTACTCACTCTTTTTAAATACTCTTTTAAACCAAACCAGTCAGGAGACCTTGCATGAATTCTTCTGAATGGAACTCACCAATATCATCAATTTTCTCACCAAAACCAATTAATTTAACTGGAATATCCAACTCTTGACGAATGGCCAGAACCACACCACCCTTGGCACTACCATCCAACTTAGTCAAGACAAGACCTGTAAGAGGTGTGATTTTTGAAAATTCCTTGGCCTGGCTAAGCGCATTTTGACCAGTTGAGGCATCCAAGGCCAAGAGGGTTTCATGAGGTGCTTCTGGAACCACACGCTTGATAATACGACCAATCTTTTCAAGCTCTGCCATAAGATTGTCTTTATTTTGCAGACGACCCGCCGTATCAATCATAAGGACGTCAACTCCCTCAGCAAGGGCCTTTTCCATACCATCATAAACCACGGAAGCTGGGTCAGCCTTCTCAGCACCAGTCACTACTGGCACATCAACACGACGTCCCCACTCAACCAACTGAGCAACCGCTCCTGCACGGAAAGTATCGGCAGCTACCAGCATGACTTTTTTGCCTTCTTGTTTGTATTTATGCGCCAACTTACCGATAGACGTTGTCTTACCAACCCCGTTGACACCAACGAAAAGCATGACTGTCAAACCATCTTGGAAATTAATCTGCTCCTTGTAGACATCATCCTTCTCGTAGATGTCCACAAGTTTTTCGATAATCAAGCGTTGCAAATCCTCTGTTTTTTTGACATTTTCAAGACGAGCTTCGTAGCGCAAGTCTTCCGTTAATTGCGTTGCGACATTAACCCCAACATCGGAAAGAATCAGCATTTCTTCCAATTCTTCGAAGAACTCCTCATCAACTCGACGGAAATTCGCAAAGAATTCATTCAAGCGAGCAGCAAAACCTGTACGCGTCTTCTTAAGAGTACGATTATATTTTTCTTGTTCTGTTTCAGTTTTTGAAGCCTGAACTTCTTCAGGTTTTTCCTCAACTTTACGGGTTTGAACAGCCTCAAAAGTAACCGTTTCACCTTTTTCTGCAGCAGCAGCTACCTGAGCCTTTTTAGCATAGTAATCAGCCATGACATCCGCAAAGTGGTTATCCACAGCGACTTGGCTTTCTTCTGACTCTGATACGCCCTCTGCTTCGCTTGACGCCTGATCATCAACAGAAAGGTCTTCATCAGACCCTGCTTCACTTTCTTCTGTCACTGTAGATTCGCTTTCTTCAACAGATTCTGTAGACGAAAACTCTTCTACTTGAGTCTCTGACTCACTGAGCTGTTCTGCTTGACTTTCGCTTATCCCTTCACTTGTTGACAAGTCTTGATTATCAAGGGCCTCAGTTTCTGAAATTTCCTGATTTGCTACAGTCTCCTGTGACTGGTTTTCCTCTTGTCCAAATAATCGATCAAATAGACCCATTTGGTTCTCCTTATTTCTCTAGAATATACTTGTGGATGGCCTCAGCCACTCCAGATTCCTCATTAGTTTTTGTCGTTACCGCCTTGGCAACAGCCTTAACCTTAGGAACAGCATTTGCCATAGCTACACCTAGACCAGCCCACTCCAACATGGTCAAGTCATTTTCCTCGTCTCCCATAGCCATGACCTGACTTCTATCAAGAGCAAGATAATCAGTCAAGAGTCTCAAACCTACAGCTTTATGAACACCCTTAGGCATGACCTCAAGGATAATCTCACGGGACTTAAAAACCTCAAAATCTTGGTATAGCTGTTTAGGTAGTTTTTGAATTTGGGCATCCAAAAATGCTTCCTCACAGACCGTAACTACCTTATTATAGACGATATTTTCAGGAATGTCATCAATACTCTCCACATCAATGAAGGTCAAGGTAGGATTAGCCTGACGATAGAGAGAATGATTGCCTTTACTTGGCACACCATAGACAATGCCATCACTGATAACATCCATAGGAAGCCCTAGAGGTTCAAAGACAGCATAAATCTGCTTAAATCTTCTCGACTCATCTCTTTCTTTATGAGGATATCCCCATTATTACGCTGAACCAAGCCACCATTGAAGGTCACACTATAGTGCTTATCATCCAACAAGCCCAAATCTTCCAAGATATGAGTAATAGCTGGCAGAGGACGACCAGTCGTAATGACCACATGAACTCCCTTAGCTTCTGCCGCCTTCAGAGCAGCTCTATTTTCAGCTGTTACTTGCTTATCCTTAGTAAAGAGAGTTCCATCTAGGTCCAAGGCTAGTAATTTAATCTCAGACATCTGAGCCCACCAATCCTTCCATGTAGTCAAAGACTGCACCGTCTTTATGGTGACCAATCACCTCATCTGCCACTGCCTTTATCTCATCACGCGCATTTTCCGTAGCAACCGCACGCCCCGCGAAGGTCAACATCTCCATATCATTGAGATTATCACCAAAGGCTACAACATCTGAAGCCTGGCGCCCCAACTCTTGGCAAAGATGGTAGAGACCAAAGCCCTTGTCCACACCTTTTAGGATGATATCCATAGAATCAAAGCCAGTTGTCACAGCTGTCATATCCTCAAAAATCGTGTTGAGGTAGTCACCACGTTCCATGATGGTATCTCCTTGGAACTTAGCAGTTACCTTGAAAATATCATCTGTCACCGCTTCAAGGTCCGTTGCCATAACATTTTCATAGTAACGTTCCATGGCCTTAAGATAGGCTGGATCTGCATCGTTTGGTGCATAGGCACCTCGACGGCCTGACAAGAGAATCCCCTCACAAGTTGGCAAAGCTAGGGTTGTATCTGCAATTTCCAAATAATCCTTAGGGTCTAGCTTGGACTCAAACAAGACTTCACCCTTGTACTGAACCAAGGCCCCATTTTCCGCAATAATCGCAATGCGGTCCACAAACCCATCAAAAAGCTCTTCCAAAGCCAAGAGGGCTCGGCCAGAAGCTACGGTAAAAACGTAATCTTTAGCTTCACAAGCATCCAAAAGGTTATCCAAACGTGCTTTGTCATAGGCACCAAGATGGTCTAGAAAGGTACCATCCATATCTGTTGCTAAAATTTTCAAAATAATCTCCCTTCAGGTCGAATATACTTGCCCCTATTGTACCAAAAATAGAAATATAAGTTTGGGAAAAGCCAAAGAAATTAGAGAAAATATGGCATTTCACTTGCAAATTCATCATTTCAGTTGTATCATTACGATAGTACAAAAAAATAATACTATTATACTTTTTAGAAAGGAGTCTCTTATGGCTTGGACATTTGATGAAAAAAATCGCCAATCTATCTCCAAATCGCCTATCGCGTCAAACTGAAGATAGCTTCCAAGGAATTGAGTATGGGACAACAACTCCTACCTGTAAGGGAATTTGCTCAGGAAGCCGGGGTTAATCCCAACACCGTACAAAGAGCCTTCCAAGAACTTGAAAAAGAGGGGCTGGTCTATTCTGCCCGTACCTCTGGTCGCTTTGTTACTGAAGATGAAAAACTTATTGATCAAAAACGACATGAGATTGCCCAAAGTCTCATGAAAAACTTTGTCACTGAGATGGCAGCCATTGGTTTTAGCTCACCTGAAATCAAAGCCATCATTACTGACTACATCGAACAAACAGGAAAGGACTTATAGACCGATGACTGATATTGTAACTCTAACAAATCTCACCAAGACCTATAATGGTATTCCAGCCCTTAGAGATGTAACCATGTCCATCCCGTCTGGTAAAATCATTGGTCTCTTAGGACCAAACGGTAGTGGTAAAACAACTCTCATCAAGATTTTGAATGGCCTCCTTCAACCAACTTCTGGTTTAGTAACTATTAATGGATTTCAGCCATCACCTATCACCAAAGCTCAAGTGGCTTATTTGCCTGACACAACTTATTTAGATGAAAGTAAGACTATCCAATACTACTTGGACTTCTTCCAAGATTTCTATGCTGACTTCCGCTATCCTCTTGCCTTACAACTCTTGCAAGATTTAAAGCTCCAGCCTGATTTGCGCCTTAAAGACCTTTCAAAAGGTAACAAAGAAAAAGTTCAGTTGATTTTGGTTATGAGTCGTGAAGCTAAACTCTATCTCCTCGATGAACCTATCGGTGGGGTCGATCCCGCGTCACGTGACTACATCCTTAAAACCATCATCAACCAATACTCTGAAGATGCTTCTGTTATCATTTCAACCCATTTGATTGCAGACATTGAATCCGTTCTAGATGAAGTTGTCTTCCTAAAATACGGTCAGATTGAACTTCAGGGTGATGCTGATAATATCCGTCAAGCCCATGGCAAATCTATCGACAAACTCTTTAGAGAGATGTTCCACAACTAGGAGGTATGAGCATGTTTTGGAAATTAGTTAAGTATGAATTACAATCGATCCGTAAATGGTATCTCGGCATCTATGGTATTGCCATCCTACTCTCAATCCCCTTGGGTTTAATGCTTCAAAAATTTATTTTTGTAACTGAACAGAGCCACCAAGAACCTAGTCTACTCTTTTTTGCTTTCTTCACACTGATGGTTTTTGCTACCATTATTGTATGGGGAGCCATTTACATAGCAACAATAGTCCTCATTGTCAGACGCTTTGCAAAAACTGTCTTTGGGAGAGAAGGCTATCTAACCAATACACTCCCAGTTTCTGCTCACCAATTAATCTTGTCGAAACTCTTGGTAGCCTTTATTTTAGATATCATTTCATCACTCGTTATACTCCTTTCGATTGGAATTATAGCTGCTTTCTGCCTTGATATGAAAGATATCCTCCTAGCTACCAGCTACTTTGGCCAGATCCTAAAAGAGATAGGCGCTTTCTACCTCTTCATCCCTTCTACAATCTTGTCAATGATTGCTGGTATCCTTTTCTATTACCTCTGTATTAGTATCGGAAACCTCTTCAATACTAACAAAGTTCTTATGGGGTTTGTCGCCTTTTTCGCCATTCAGGCTATCCTATTCTTTATTGGTTTCTTCTTTGGACTCGGTGCAGCCTTGACTGGAGATGCAACATATACTGCAATTAATAACTCGTCATATATCATTAGTCTAGTTCAGTCTCTCATTCTCATCGCAGCAAGTTACTTTGGTACCTACTATATCATGACCAAACGCTTAAATCTGGACTAAAGAAAAACCGTGTTCCTTTTGGAACACGATTTTTTTGCATTTAAAAGACTTATTTACTTTGTTCTTTACGATAAGTCTCAATTTCGGCTTTGTTACCCCAAACGAAGTGTCCTGGACGTACTTCAACCATTTCTGGTTTATCAACAGAATAGTCGTGTTGGTTTGGATCATAAACCTTCAAGACTTTCTTACGTTCCAAGATCGGATCTGGAATAGGAACAGCAGACAAGAGTGACTTGGTGTAAGGGTGGATAGGATTGTTGTAGAGTTCTTCTGTCTCAGCAACTTCCACGATTGTCCCCTTGTAGATAACAGCGATACGGTCAGAAATGAAACGGACCACTGACAAGTCGTGAGCGATAAAGAGGTAGGTCAATCCCAACTCTTTTTGGAATTTCTTAAGCAGGTTCAAAATTTGGGCACGAACTGACACGTCAAGGGCTGAGATTGGTTCGTCAGCGATGACCAAGTCAGGTTGCATAACCAAGGAACGCGCAATACCGATACGTTGACGTTGTCCCCCAGAAAATTCGTGAGGGTAACGTGTCAAGTGCTCCTCAAGAAGTCCCACTTCTTTGATGATTTCCTTGATTTTAGCTTTACGATCTTCCTCATCCTTATAGAGATGGAAGTTATGCAAGCCCTCAGACAAGATATAATCAACTGTTGCACGTTCATTCAAACTAGCCGCAGGGTCTTGGAAAATCATCTGAATACGACGGATAAGGTCGTTTTTCTCAGAGTGAGATAAGTGCCCATTGATTTTCTTACCGTCAAAAATAATCTCACCATTACTTGTATCATTCAGACCAATAATGGCACGACCGATAGTAGTTTTACCACTACCAGACTCACCAACGAGGGAAAAGGTTTCACCCTTGTTGATGAAAAAATTAGCATTGTGGACAGCAACGAATTTCTTGCTTCCTTCACCGAAGGAAATCTCCACATCTTTTACTTCAACTAACTTCTCAGGCATTGCCTTCCTCCTCATCTCCTAAATGTGCAAATCCCATATTAGTACGGATTTTTTCATGTAGATTTTGGATAACCTCAGGTTTTTCAACTTTTGGTGCATCCTCATGTAAGAGCCAGGTCTTAGCCCAGTGAGTATCTGAAACTTGGAATTGTGGTGCTTTTTCCTCGAAGTCAATTTGCATGGCATAGTCTGAACGCAAGGCAAAGGCATCTCCAACAACTGGTGTATAAAGTGATGGTGGTGTCCCTGGAATAGAGAAAAGCTCACCCTTATCGTCAGCCAACTGTGGCAAGCTTGAAAGCAAGCTCCAAGTGTATGGGTGACAAGGCTCATAGAAAATTTCCTCAACCGTTGCGTACTCGATGATTTCACCAGCATACATAACAGCAACCTTGTCAGCGATACTTGCTACCACACCAAGGTCATGGGTAATGAAAATCACTGAGAAACCATACTCCTCTTTGAGTGATTTCAAAAGGTCAATGATTTGAGCTTGAATGGTCACATCAAGGGCAGTTGTTGGCTCGTCACAGATAAGGACATCAGGACGACAAGCCAAGGCAATGGCAATGACGATACGTTGACGCATCCCACCAGAGTATTGGAAAGGATATTCGTTGAAACGTTTCAGCATCAGGAATACCAACCTTGTCCATGTAATCAATGGCCATTTTTTTAGCTTCTTTAGCTGATTTTCCTTGGTGCTTGACAATGACTTCAACAATTTGGCTACCGATAGTCTTAATTGGGTCAAGACTGGTCATAGGATCTTGGAAGATAGTCGCAATCTTAGCTCCACGAATAGGCGCCCAATCTTGGTGACTCTTAAGCTTGGTCAAATCTTGGCCACGATAATCAATAGAACCGCTAGCTACACGACCATTTTCTTCAAGCATCCCTGTGAAAGTCTTAGTCAAAACTGATTTACCTGAACCAGACTCACCAACCAAGGCTAAAACTTCACCTTCAACTAAATCAAGGGAAACTCCTCGAATGGCTGTCAAAACACGGTCACGAACGTCAAATTCCACGACGATATCGCGAGCCGATAATATTACATTTTTATTTTCTGTCATATTGGACTCCTATCTATGCGTACGTGGGTCGCTGGCATCCGCCAAGTTTTGACCGACAATAAAGAGAGCAAGGGAAACGAGAATCAAGGTAGTCAATGGAATCCAGAAGAGATAAGCATTGACTGTAACGTTCTGTGCATAGTCTGAAATCAAACGACCAAGACTAGGCGTCGTAACTGGAAGCCCCAAACCAAAGTATGAAAGAAAGGCTTCGTAAGAGATAAATCCTGGCAAGAGTTGACTAGCCATAGTTACGATAACTGACACAAGTTGTGGCATGATGTTTTTAACCACAATCTTAGCAGTTGGCGTTCCCAGTGTACGAGAAGCCAAGTTGTACTCCAAATCACGGTAACGCATGATTTGAATACGGATAGTATAGGCAATACCAATCCAACCTGTGACAGTCATGGCAAAGATCATATTCCAAAAACCAGCACCCAATGAGTAAGTCAAGACGATAACTACAAGGAGGGCAGGAATATTTGAGATGATGTTGTAGATTTCCATCATAATCATATCGAAGGTCTTAGAAATCCCCCAAACAGCACCTACAAGCAAACCAATAACAACGTTAAGGAAGGTAGCGATAACAGCAATAAGGATAGAATTACGAGCTCCAAACCAAACACTATCAAAGAGGGACTTACCATTACTGTCAGTACCGAACCAGTATTGAGCATTTGGATGTACATAACGCAAACTGAAATCATTTACTTTTGAGACATCATTGAAGTCAAATTTAGAGAACATTGGATAGATGAAACTCATCAAAACGATGGCAATCAAGATCCCCAACATTACTACTGTTGATTTCTTTTTAAAGAATTGACGCATCACTGATTTCCAGTAAGAATAAGCTGGTGCATCAATTGTTTCAGAGGCAAAATCATCGCGCTTTACAAATTGGAACTTACTTTTATCAATTGAAGCCATTATTTACCTCCTTTAGATGTCAATTTGATACGTGGGTCAATTATAGTCATAAGGATATCACCCACAAGCAATGAGAAGATGGTGAGAGCTGTGAAAATAAATACAAGACCCACAACCATAGCGTTATTTGAAGCACGAACAGAGTCGATCAACATTTTACCCATACCAGGGAAGGCGAAGATTGTTTCTGTCAAAGTTGCCCCCTGTAATAACACTAACGATAGATGCTGGGATTCCTGAAACCAAGGAAACCATAGCATTTTTGAAAATGTGTTTATTCGAAATTTCTTGTTCTGACAACCCTTTGGCACGTGCAAAACGAACGAAGTCTTGTGATTGCAAGTCAATCATGTAACGACGAATCCAAATCGCAAGACCTGGTGTTGACAAGAGACCGAGAATAACAGATGGCAAGACGTATGAACGCCAGTCACCTGCACCCAAGATAGGGAAGGAATCTGGAAGACCAATCTCAGAACCAATCAAACGAATGATATAAACCAAGGCGATGGTTGGTAGTGAAAGCAAGAAAGTCAAGACACCTGTTGATACACTATCAAAGAGCGTGTTTTTAAAGCGTGCCATGTATGATCCCAATGGAATTGCCAAAGCATAAGACAAGACCAAACCAATCAAACCTGCAATGGCAGAACTTGTCACCATTGATGGGTATTGGTAGCGACTCTTGGTAGCTGTGTATGGGTCATTTCCATAGTAAGAACGATCTCTCGCATCAGCCTGACTTGGTGATTTATAAGTACGAGAGAGTAGATATCTACTGAAGATATCTTCTTACCAGTAGGGAAGTTGACCTCAGAGCTTTGTGTTTGCCCTTGACCTTGCGTAATAACATCAAGAACACCTTGCTCAGCATAAGTTGGGTAAGATGTACCAAGGTTCATCTTCACGAAGTTTTGGTGAACAAATGGGAACTGACCGTTAAAGTAAAGCAGATATTTATGCTTAGTCCCTGAACCAACCACTGACCAACCAATAGCTGGATCATTTTCAATTCGAATGTATCGTTTCAAGTTTGGATTTGTTTTATCTTTCACCCATCCCGTATTGTCAAATTCAAAGAGGTGCTTATAGAAGCCAAACACACGTTCAAGTACAGGCACATCACGTGTCGCATAGAATTGCTTACTTTCCTTGAATTGATGCAAACGCCAGCCATGTCCTAAACTATCCACATATTTTTGGTAAATAGCTTTATTTTCTTTTGTTGGCTTAGTGGTTACTGACTTATCAAGGGAGCTAGCTTTCTCCTGCAACTCCTTGGTGTCATAGTAATCAATGTAACCCATACGTTCATAGATTGTATTTTCATAGTTAGCCTTAGAATCGGCTGTCTTAGCAATCTTGTTGTAGTTAGGGTCCTGTCTGAAAATCAGACGCCTCGGCACCATGGTATAGATAATCGTGTAGGTCAAGGCCGTCACGACAAATATTGACAATAGAGAACGGAGGGTTCTCAATAAAATGTATTTTTTCATGTCTCTTCCTTTAATTCCAAAAGAACTTTCCCAATCTAATGAGAAAGTTCCATCGTCCTTTTATTTAACGTGTTTCTCAAGGTCTTTTTGAGCTTTTTCGTTGGACTTAGACTTTTCTTTAAGCCAGCTTTCACGGGCTTTATCATAGTTTTTCTTAGTGACAACATCTTTTTGAGGTTCAAGGTACTTGAAGTATCTATCAGAACCCTTAGGTCCTACTTGAGAGTAAGCACCTGAGAATGGTGTCAAACGAGCTACCATTGGAGCAGCACCCTTGTTAACCATAAGTGGCATGAAGAGTGAGCTATCTTCCAACCAAGCTTGTGCCTCTGCATAACGTTCATAACGTACGTTGAGGTCGCTTGTTTCTTTAGCTGCATTATCAACCAAAGCATCAAAGTCTTTAAGACCTACTTGAGCTGCTGCTGCATTGTTAGGATCGTCGAATCCCATGTAAGTTTTTGTGTTCTCACTAGCTGTTGTCTTGAAGATATCAAGGAATGTTGATGGGTCTTCGTAGTCAGGTGCCCAAGCAACTGAAATATTGATATCCCAGTCTTCTGCTGCTGCATTAGCTGCATACAAAGTACTGTTAAGAAGATCATCTTGAGACATTTGATGAACGTCTACAACCACATTTTCTTTACCGAGTGTCTTTTCAACAGATTGTTTCAAAGATTGTGCACGTGCTACAGTTGGTTTTGCAGCTTGGTCAACTGGAAGGTCCAAGTGAATTGGGAATTGAACACCTTGTGCTTGGAGAGCTTCCTTAGCTTTATTAAATTCAGTCTTAGCCTTATCAGCATTGAAGAGACCATCTTGACTGTCTTTAAGGTTAACACCTGACCACTCGTCACCATATGAAGGCATCTTTTCAGTTACCAAATCACCGAATGACTTGTCACCAGCATAAACAAAAATCAGGTTTAACAAGAAGGTTACGAACAGCAAGTGCTGCACCTTTTTTTCACCATTAAGTTGTGCTGAATAAGCTGTACGGTCAATAGCAAAGTTAACTGATTGACGGAAGTCCTTGTTAAGAAGAGCTTTCTTAGTTGAATCTTTCTCAGCATCAGTCTTCTTAGATGTATGGTTGTAAGACTGACGGTCAATATTAACACCAACCCCACCAATATCTGCAGATGGTTGTGTATAGAAGATATTATCTTTATATTGTTTTTTTCTACAGAATTAAAAGTTTGAGCTTGTTGGATATAGACGTGCTTGGCTATAAGCGCCATCAGTGAAATTACGAACAAGCGATTCTTGGTCAGATGCATCGTAGAAAGAAAGTTTGATGCCATCAAAGTGAACATTTTTCTTATCCCAATAGTTTTCATTTTTAGTCAACTCAATAGATGATTTAGCTGTCAATGACTTAAGGATGTACGGACCATTATAAAGGATAGATGATGGATCTGTTGATTTACCAAAGCTATCCCCTTTTGACTTAAGGAACTCTTCGTTAACAGGCCAGAAGAGAGAATAAGTCATCTTAGAATTCCAGTATGGTTCTGGTTGTTTAAGAGTGTACTGAAGAGTGTAGTCATCAAGTGCTTTAACACCAACTTTAGAGAAGTCTTTATCAGTACCGTTGAAATAATCAGCAAGACCTACTACAGAATCTTTTGCCAAATAAATTGACTCTGTCTTCTTGTCAGCAGCATGCTTAAGACCTGTTACGAAGTCTTTAGCTGTTACTTCCGCATACTCTTCACCATCTGAAGTATACCATTTAACTCCCTTACGAAGTTTGTAAGTATAAGTCAAACCATCAGCTGAAACAGTCCAATCCTTGGCAATAGCAGGCACCAAGTTACCATATTTATCATTTTCCAAAAGGCCATCGACACCATTTGTCACAGCATCAGTTGTTGAACCTTTATTGGAAATAAGGTAATCCAATGTCTCAGGGTCAGCAGTATAAATATAGTTGTATGTATTGCTTGAAGTGTTTGATTTTGATGAACAAGCCACTAAAACCCCAACACTTAGGAGGGAAACACCCGCAAGGGCCAACCATTTACTTTTTTTCATAAGCATTCTCCAAAAAATCTTTTTTTATATGCCTATATTATACCATAAAAAATAAGATGAGTACAATTTTCAGAATATTTTGTCTTATACTGACTTTCTCACAATTATACCCCTTACGAGCACTATGGATTAGCCCTTTTTGGACAAAAGAAAAAGGCTTACTGCCTTTTTCTCAAGAATATTATTTAACGTGTTTCTCAAGATCTTTTTGAGCTTTTTCGTTAGATGCTTTCTTTTCTTTAAGCCATTTTTCACGACTTTGTTCATATTCTTTCTTAGTAACTACTTTTTCTTGTGGTTTCACGTATTTGAAGTAGTCTGATGAGTTCTTATCACCCACTTGCATGCTAGCACCCGTAAATGGTGTCAAGCGTGAGATAACTGGTGCTGCACCGTTACCAACAGTCAATGGAATGACAAGCGAGCTATCTTCCAACCATGCTTGAGCTTGGGCATAGCGGTCGTAACGAGCGTTGAGGTCTGTTGTTTCTGAAGCTGCTGAATCAAGCAAGGCATCATAATCTTTAAGACCTACTTGAGCTGCGGCCGCATTGTTTGGATCATCATAACCCATGAAAGTCTTGGTATTTTCGCTTGAAGTTGTCTTAAAGATATCAAGGTAAGTTGATGGATCTTGATAGTCTGGACCCCAAACCACACCGTTTGAAATATCCCAGTCTTCTGCTGCCGCATTAGCCGCATTAAGGGTTGCATTTTGCATATCATCAGATGACAACTGGTTGATATCGATAACGACATTTTCACTACCCAATGATTTTTCAATCGTTTGTTTCAATGATTGAGCTTGAGCAACATTAAGTTTAGAACTTTGATCAACTGGAAGGTCCAAGTGAATTGGGAATTGAACACCTTCACCTTGAAGAGCTTCTTTGGCTTTGGCAAACTCAGTCTTAGCTTTCCGCATTGTAGAGACCATCTTGACCATCCGCAAAATTGACACCAGACCATTCATCACCGTAAGTGCTCATCTTGTCCGTCACAAGGTCACCAAAGGTCTTATCACCTGCACTGACAAAATCAGAAGGAACAAAGAGGTTACGTATAGCAAGAGCAGCCCCATCTTTACCGTTTACTTGTGATTGATAGGCTGTACGGTCAATAGCGAAGTTGATTGATTGACGGAAGTCTTTGTTTAGAAGAGCCTTCTTAGTTGATGTCTTTTCAGCATCTGTCTTCTTAGCTGAGAATTTATAGTTTTGACGGTCAATATTCACACCAATAGCTGCTGTAGACGCACCTGGCGCTGTGTAATAAATATTATCTTTATATTTCTTTTCTACTGACGCATAGTTAGAGCTCATAGGGAAGACACGTGCAATGCTGAGACCGCCATCAGAGAAACTACGTTCTTGTGATTCCTGGTCAGATCCGTCATAATATGACAATTTGATAGCGTCGAAATGCACATTTTTCTTATCCCAATAATTCTCATTCTTAGTTAACTCAATAGATGATTTAGCTGTCAAAGATTTGAGAAGGAAAGGACCATTATAGAGGATAGATGTTGGGTCTGTTGACTTACCAAAATCTTTTCCTTTGTTCTTAAGGAAGTCTTCGTTAACTGGGAAGAGCAAGCCATAAGTTGTTTTAGAGTTCCAGTATGGTTCTGGTTTTTTAAGGGTGTATTGCAATGTATAATCGTCGATTGCTTTGACGCCTACATTTGAGAAATCTTTATTGGCACCAGAGAGGTAGTCAGACAAGCCAGCAATAGAATCTTGCACCAAGTAAAGAGCTCCAGCTTTGCCATCAGCCGCATGCTTAAGACCAGTCACAAAGTCCTTAGCAGTCACATCAGCATATTCTTCACCATCAGAAGTATACCATTTAACACCCTTACGGATTTTATAGGTATAAGTAAGACCATCTTGAGAGACAGACCAATCTTCAGCTACTGAAGGAACAAGATTTCCATATTTATCTGCTTCCATAAGACCATCTACACCGTTAGTTACAGCAGTCTTAGTAGGTCCAGTATTTGACGTGATATAGTCTAAAGTTTCAGGATCTGAGTTATAAATATAACCATAAGTCGTTCCACTAGTACTTGACTTAGAAGAACAAGCCGCTAAGGCACCTACACTGAGGAGTGCCACACCCGCAAGGGCTAACCATTTGCTTTTTTTTCATAAGATTTCTCCAAAAAATAAAATTTTACCTTTTCATTATAGCATAAATAATCAAGAAAAAAAGTCGTTGTCAGACAATTTTGCACAAGCATTTTACATAATAAAACACGATAAACTCAATAACCCCTTGTATTTCCTAGATTTCTAGCCACTTCATTCAATTTATTTTTAATCACTCGTCATGCATAAAACAAAAAGGTCTAACACCTTGGTCAGACCTCTGTTTAAGTAAAAATTAGCCATTAAGAGCTTGAGCAGCTGTGATAATCGCCAAATTGTAAATATCTTCAGCACTAGCCCCACGTGAAAGGTCGTTAACAGGTTTATTAAGACCTTGCAAGATTGGTCCGATGGCTTCGAACATTCCCAAACGTTGGGCAATCTTATATCCAATGTTACCTGCTTGCAAACCTGGGAAGACAAAGACATTAGCATGTCCTGCTACGTTACTATCTGGAGCCTTAATAGCAGCTGTTGCTGGAACAAAGGCTGCATCAAACTGCAACTCACCATCAATAGCTAAGTCAGGACGCATTTCTTTAGCAATATTTGTTGCCTCTACTACCCTTTCAACTTTTGGCGATTTAGCAGAACCTTTTGTTGAGAAGCTAAGCATGGCCACTTTAGGATCAATACCAAAAACTTTAGCTGTTTCAGCAGTATTAATTGCAATTTCTGCCAATTCTTGAGCATTTGGTTCAATGTTGATGGCACAATCAGCAAACACCAAACGATGATCGGTATTTTCACGGTTCATAAGGAAAACACCTGATGTACGTGAAATGCCTGGTTTTGTTTTGATAATTTGAAGGGCAGGACGTACCGTATCCGCTGTTGAGTGAATGGCACCTGAAACCATTCCATCAGCAAGACCGAGTTTAACTAGCATAACACCGAAATAGTTCACATCACGAAGCAATTTCTCTGCATCTTCGACTGTTGCTTTTCCTTTACGGATTTCAAGAAATTTTTCCTTCATTTCCTCAAAACCTTCATAGGCTTCAGGATCAATAATCGTATAGTTAAAGTCTGCAAAGCCAAAATCGCTCAAGATTTTGTGAACCTCAGCTGGGTCTCCCAAAATAATAGGATCCACCAATCCTTCAAATTTCAAACGGGCAGCAGCACGAACCACACGGTCGTCGTTACCCTCAGGAAAAACAATCTTAACACCTTTCCCCGCAATACGTTCACGAAGTTCACCAAATAGACTACGCATAAAAAATCCTCAATCAATCTTTTTTAGTTTGTAAGTTCATGATAACGGTTTCAAAATCATCTGTCAAGGAAGATGCATGGACCATCTCTTTTTTGGTGAAAGGATCGATAAAGGCAAGACGATGACAATGCAAGGCCTGGCGCTTAATACCATAATCTAGGGAACCGCCATAAAGGTCGTCTCCCAAAAGAGGCAAACCTAAGTGGGCAAAGTGCACACGAATCTGATGCGTACGTCCAGTATGAAGATTGATATCAACCAACTTCACTCGACCATAATCAGCTACCAAGCGATAGCTCGTATGGGCATATTTCCCTGATTTATGAACCCGACGTGTAATAATAGAATCCACATCACGCGCAATCGGTGCAATGATTTCACCCTGCTCCTCAAGTTTTGTATCACCTTCAACCAAGGCATAGTAATGTTTCTTAATAGACTTCTGTTGCAACTGTTTATCCATTCGCGCGTGGGCATAACCATGCTTAGCAAACAGCATAAGACCAGACGTGTCCTTATCCAGACGTGTCACGATATGTACACGCTGATTGGGATAATTGTTGCTAACGAAGTGATGTTTGACGAAATTAGCCATAGTATTGTCATGGTTAACACTTGGAATACTGGCATAGCCATAAGGTTTATTAATCACCAAGAAGTTGTCATCCTCATAGACAATATCCAAGTCAAAAGGAATAGGTTTCAAGGTCTCGTGCGGTGCCTCATCAGGGATTTCAATGGCAACCACGTCTCCTTCATGGACAGGATAAGTCGCAAACTGTTCCTCACCATTGACCCAAATATGACCGCCCTCAAACTTAATCTTGGCCAGTAGCCCTTTAGAAATATCATGTTCCTTCAAAAAGGTCTTGACCCGACAAGAACGCCCTACTGTAAACTCATATCTCATTCTTCCATGTCTCCGATAAAGGAATCACGTACCCGTTCCCAGAAACTGGTATGACTGGCACTAGCCACAAAGGAAATCTTACGTTGGTCAATTGAGAATTCTACCTTTTTCACATTACGGTTGGTATAGGTTTTATTATCAACAGATAGAGTGTAGCTTCCCATTCGGGTAGGATAAACCGTAATCTTCTCATGCTTTGGCACAATAAGAGGACTACCTAAGGTACGATACACACGATTATTAAGACTGGCAATCTCAGTCAGTTGCAAGGCTTCAATGGTAGGATGAAGGACCGCACCACCAAGAGATTTATTGTAGGCCGTTGATCCTGTGGGCGTTGACACCGACAACCCATCACCACGAAAACTCTCAAACAAGACATCATTAAGGCAAACATCTGCTGCCATGGTTTTCTCATTACGCTTGATGGCTGCTTCATTGAGGGCAATCGACGTAAAAGAACGCCCATCAGCCAGGGTCAATTTGACATTCAAAAGAGGGTAAGAAATCTTAGCACCACTGTCTTTTCGCAGCGTCTCGATTAATTGATCTACTTCACTGTCCAAATAATCCGTATAAAAACCTAAGTGACCCGTGTGAATCCCTACAAAACGCACACGAGCAAGCTCTTTTTCATACATATGAAAAGCCGATAGCAACATGCCATCACCACCAATTGAGATGACCACATCTGGATTTTTCTTGGTCAAATAAAAATCTGGATCATCTCGAAAGGCATTAAAAAGTTTTGAGGCCACACGCCTACTTTGGGGTTTGCCATTGGCAATAATAGCTACCTTCATCTCATCCGAAGAGGTCTTCATCTGTGTCATCACTATTTCCTACACTATCCTTCAAAGTTCTGTTAATTGGATCAAAGAGCAACTGGGCATCTCTAATATCATCACGTATCTTACGCATTTCTTCATCAAGTTCATAGGCCATGCGGGCCGTATTTTCCAAGCGAAGCTTAATTTCCTCTGGAAAGTTCCCCTGATACTTGTAATTAAGGGAATGTTCAATGGTGGCCCAAAAGTTCATGGCCAAAGTCCTAATCTGAATCTCTGCAAGAATCTCCTTACGACCATCAATGGTATCAACGGGATAAGAGATAATAACATGATAAGAGCGATAACCCGAATGTTTACGGTTTCTGATGTAGTCACGCTCTGAAACAATGGTCATATCACTACGATGACGCAGCAAAGCTAAAACCTCATCCACATCATCGACAAATTGGACCATGACTCGGAGACCAGCTATATCCTGCATATCTTGAGCCAAATTTTCAACCGAAAGGCCACGAAGGGCGATTTTCTCCTCAATGGAAGCCACTGACTTCACACGTCCCGTCACAAATTCAATAGGCGAGTGACGATTTTGCTTACGAAATTGTTTACGAATGCCTCGGAGCTTGATTTTGAGCTCACCTACGGCCTGAATATAGGGGTCTAAAAATTGTTCCCAATCCATGGTCAAGATAGGACTCCTCCTTGTCAAAAGCTTTAGTTTTTTATAAAATAAATACAATCTGTTATATTATACCACATTTGAAAGCACAAGGGAGGACACACATGAACCATTTAGAGATAGAGTTCAAGACTCTACTCACCAAAGACGAGTACAATCGTTTAGCGATGCTTTTCTCCCATGTGACACCTGTTACGCAAACCAACTACTACATCGACACTCCTCAGAGTGACATGAGAAGTAAAAAACTCTCCTTGCGTATCAGGACGCTTCCCACTCATGGTGAGCTGACCTTGAAGATCCCTGAAAAAGTCGGGAACATGGAGTACAACGTTACCATGGATTGTTCGGATGCTAAGGCTTTGACTAAGTCGCTGGACTTTCCTGATTGTCAAATCAAATCCATTCTTCTAGAACGTGGGGTTAAGCTCGAGGACCTAACCATCCTCGGACATTTGACCACTACCCGTCGCGAGTACCAGACCAATATCGGCCTCATGGCCCTCGATGTCAATGTCTATGCTGATAAGAAAGATTACGAGCTTGAGCTAGAAGTTTCAGATGCTGAAAAAGGTAAAGACGACTTTGATGCTTTCCTTAAAGAAAATAATATTGACTTTAAGTATGCCAAGAGTAAGGTCGCACGCTTTGTAGCTACCCTCAAACGAGACAAAGACTAAAAGTTAGACAAGGAGTTAGCTCCTTGTCTTTTTATGTTTAAACACATGCAGCGTTAAATACTACAAGCATTTTATCTCATAAATGACCTCCAGAGGTCTAAAAACGCATACAAAGGAATTTTATCTAGCAAAGGTTCGGTATTTTTCACCAATATCATACTTTGATGGCTGAAATTTCTGCTTCTTTTTGCTAAAATAGAACTATCTGTAGTTTTATTACAATAGCCCTAACTGGGCTTAGCATCTTATTTTTTTAAAGGAGTCACCATCGTCATGGTACATCAAAAAGCAAACCCACAATTGAAATTGTTCTCGCTCAGCTCAAACCCAGAAATTGCTGAAAAAATTGCTGAGGCTACTGGATTGCCACTTGGTAAAGTATCTTCACGTCAATTTTCTGACGGTGAAATCATGATCAACATTGAAGAGTCTGTTCGTGGGGACGATATTTATATCATCCAATCTACAAGCAACCCTGTTAACGACCACCTTTGGGAATTGCTCATCATGATTGATGCCTGCAAACGTGCCAGTGCTAACTCTGTCAACGTGGTTATGCCTTACTTTGGTTATGCACGTCAAGACCGTATCGCTGCGTCACGTGAACCAATCACTGCTAAATTGATTGCCAATATGCTGGTTAAAGCTGGTGTCAATCGTGTCTTGACACTTGACCTTCACGCTGTCCAAGTTCAAGGTTTCTTCGATATCCCAGTAGATAACCTCTTCACAATGCCATTGTTTGCTGAATACTACAACGAAAAAGGATTCACAGGAAGTGATGTTGTCGTTGTTAGCCCTAAAAACTCAGGTGTTAAACGTGCTCGTAGCTTGGCGGAATACCTTGATGCACCAATCGCTATCATTGACTACGCTCAAGATGATTCAGAACGCGAAGAAGGCTACATCATCGGTGAGGTTGAAGGAAAAACAGCAATTTTGGTTGATGATATCCTTAATACTGGTAAAACATTTGCTGAAGCAGCTAAAATCCTTGAACGTGGTGGCGTTAAAGACATCTATGCAGTTGCTAGTCACGGGCTTTTTGCAGGAGGTGCTGCCGAAGTCCTCAACGCTGCTCCAATCAAAGAAATCTTGGTAACAGATTCAGTTGCGACTAAAGAAAAAGTGCCTACAAACGTTAAATACATTTCAGCAAGTGAGCTAATCGCTAACGCTACTACTCGTATCTTCGAACGTCAACCACTTAGTCCACTCTTTGCATATACAGCACACGAGGACTAAGCTATGGTTTATTTGGACAATGCAGCAACAACTCCTTTAAATACTGCTGCTATTTCAGCTATGACACATGTTATGACTGAAACCTTTGGAAATCCATCCAGCCTCCATGCTTATGGTCGTCAAGCTTCCAAGGAACTTCGTGAAGCCCGTGAAGAAATGGCCAAACAATTTAAAGTCCCTGCTCGTAAGCTCATTTTCACTTCTGGTGGGACTGAAGGAAACAATACAGCTATCAAAGGTTATGCCCTAGCCAATCAAGCTAAAGGCAAACACCTGATTACAACTGCTATTGAACACCACTCTGTCCTTCACACCATGGCCTACTTGGAAGAGCGTTTTGGTTTTGAAGTAACCTATATTCAACCAGAAAATCAAGTCATTACTGCCCAACAAATCGCTGATGCCTTACGTGACGATACTATTCTAGTTTCTGTTATGTATGCCAATAATGAGACCGGCCAATTGCTTCCTATCAAGGAACTTGGTGACTTGCTTGCCAATCACCAAGCTGCCTTCCACGTTGATGCCGTGCAGGTAGCAGGAAAACTTCCTATTCACCCAGAGCAACTTGGAGCTGATTTTCTCTCTATTAGTGCCCATAAATTCCACGGACCTAAAGGTGTCGGCTTGCTCTATCATAACGATTTGCATTTTGACAACCTACTCCATGGTGGAGAGCAAGAGGAAAAACGTCGTGCCAGTACTGAAAATCTGGTCGGTATTGCAGGTATGACCGCTGCTTATAAGAATGCTAGCGAGAATTACCAAGCCAATTACCAGCATGTTGAAAAGATTCGTCAGGCCTTTCTAGATACCCTTACCGTTCCTTATGAAATTAATGGTGGAGGATCTAGTCTACCTCACGTCATCAACATCAGTTTTCCTGGTAAGGAAAATGGCCCTCTCTTAACCTTGTTAGACCTAGCTGGCTTTGCCGTCTCAACGGGTTCTGCTTGTACTGCTGGAACTGTTGACCCTAGCCACGTCATCCAGGCCCTCTATGGCAAGGATTCTGACAAACTAAAAACAGCTATCCGCATTAGTTTATCAGAGGAAAATACTGCTGAAGAACTCCAAGCCCTAGCAGAAAAACTTAATCAAATCATAGGAGACCAACATGGCATTTGAAAAAAGCATTCATTTGACTGACTGTAAATACCGTTACACCATCAGTCCTAATGTCAAAAAATTCACCCTACGTGATACGACTTTTGTGCAAAATAAAATCGGAAACTACGAGTTGCACCGCCTTCTCGAAAAAGTGCCTAACTCAGGTGAAGGTTTCCCACTTAAAATCACTATTAACAAAGACTTGACTGGTTTCAAATTGTCAATTACAGACAAATCTGGCCTTCGTAACGTTAATATCTTTAAAAATGAAAATCATCACATCTTGCAAGAGAAATTCTATTTCTTGATGCAGAGTTTGGTTGACCGTAACGTTTTCGAACAAGAAGAAGTCTAAACTTCTTTCTTACTACATAGAAATAGCCTATCCTTGTGATAGGTTTTTTATATCGCCTCTTCTACACTATTTTGTTGCAATCTTCACAAACTTTTCTTAAAATATAAGAGAATCATACTAATTGAAGAAAGGAAAGCGATCAATGACATTTGAGAAAAACATCCCAAACGCCACTGCCAAACGTCTCTCTCTCTACTATCGTATTTTCAAGCGATTCCATCGTGAAAATATCGAGAAAGCAAGCTCTAAACAAATTGCTGAAGCGATTGGGATTGACCCTGCCACTGTTCGTCGAGACTTCTCCTACTTTGGTGAGCTAGGTCGTCGTGGCTTTGGTTATGACGTGAACAAACTAATGACATTTTTCGCTGAACTCCTTAATGACAATGCGACTACCAAGGTACTTCTCGTAGGTGTGGGGAATGTCGGACGTGCCCTTCTCCACTACCGTTTTCAAGAACGTAATCGCATGCAGCTGGTCATGGCTTTTGATACAGACGATAACGAACTGGTTGGAACTCAAACTGAGGACAATATTCCTATCTATGGGATTTCCCAAATTAAGGACAAGATTGCTCAAGAAGATATCAAAACAGCCATCCTGACAGTGCCATCAGTTAAGGCTCAGGAGGTGGCTGATCTTTTGGTTGATGCTGGAATTAAAGGCATCCTCTGCTTCTCTCCAGTCAACCTCAATCTTCCACGCCACGTGGTGGTCCAATACGTAGACCTGACTAGCGAATTACAAACCCTACTCTATTTCATGAAAGAAGAAGAAAAATCAAGGAGGAACAATGACTAAACCAATTATCGGAATCACAGCCAATGTAAGGCCTAATCCAGCCCATGAAGACATCAACTGGTCCTATGCCCCATCTGGCTTTGTAGAAGGAGTTCAAAGAGCCGGTGGCCTAGCAATCCTACTACCCGTATCCGATCCATCGGAAGCCAAGACCTATATCTCCATGATTGACAAGCTCATCCTTATCGGTGGGCAAAACGTTGACCCTAAATTCTACAACGAAAAGAACCATGCCAGTGAAGATGACTTCTTCCTCGAACGTGATATCTTTGAAATGGCACTTATCGAAGAAGCCACTAAGCAAAAGAAACCCATTTTTCAATCTGTCGTGGAACTCAACTCATGAACGTCGCACTAGGTGGTAGTCTCCACCAAGACATCGAGAATCACTGGCAGGACAAGCCTTCTGATTACCTCTACCATGAGATGATTGTTGAAGAGGACAGTAAGTTGGCAGAAATTTACGGACGTGAAACCTCTATCAACTCCTTCCACCATCAAAGTATTAAACACTTGGCCTCTGACCTCCGTGTCATTGCGCGTGATCCTGAGGACAACACTGTCGAAGCCGTTGAGTCAAATACACCAGACCTTCGCTTCCTTGGTGTACAGTGGCACCCAGAGCTTCTGCTAGATAAACGTGAAGAAGACCTCAAACTCTTTGAATACGTCGTTAACGAACTTTAAAAGCAACTGAGACTGCACTCAGTTGCTTTTCTCTTGTCTTTATCACATAAGCTCAATCTAAAGCTCAAAATCCTCCCTCTCCTCACGAAAAGAATAATAGGTCGATTTGCCAACAATCAGATGATCAAGCAGACAAATCCCTAAATCATCACAAGACCGCTTAATCTTTTGTGTAAAATCAATATCATTTCGACTCGGATAGGCCTCACCCGATGGATGATTGTGAACCACAATCAGGGACGTTGCCATCAGATGACAAGCATAATGCAAAATCTCACGTGGCTCAGCAATCGAACGACGAACACCACCAATAAAGACCGTCTTCTGCTGAATAACACGATTCTGCGTATCCAAGTAGATAGCCACCAGATGCTCCTGAGGCTTGTCCCCAATATCCAACATCATACGACGGGCTACTTGCTGACTGGACATAATCTGCTCGGAACGAGCCAACTCGGCCTTCTCAATCCGCTTAGCCAACTCCACCATAGCCTTCAGCTCAATAGACTTCACACGCCCAATACCAGGAATCTTCTGAAGCTCATTCAAAGACAAACGAGACAAATCCGCCAAACTCGTCATCCCTTTCAAAATACGATTAGCCATAGATAAGACCGACTCAGATTTGGTCCCTGTTCGTAGTACTATCGCCAACAACTCCTGATCCGATAAAACCTCTGCTCCCTTCTGTAAGAGTCGCTCACGAGGCAAAAGCCCCGCCTCCTCAGATACAATACTATACATAAGAAAAAACCTCCTACTTACCTATTCGTAAGTGGGAGGGGGAAGTTAATTCAAATATTCAAAGATTCTATTATTATCATTATCCTGATAAATCTCTGTAAATGACGAACCAAATTCTTTATTTAAGTCTCTAGTTGTCAAAATATATTTTACATTTAAGTCTTTAACTCATTTATATTTAAGTTAATATTTACATTATCGGGAACTGGTGTAGTCATAGATGTGTTCTCGTTCGTTAATGAATATTTTAAGTGTGCATATCTATTCCATACATCTTCATATTGATTTTGCTTATCAATTTTAGTCATAAGTTGTCTATCGGGATAAAATCTAACACCATCTATACTTTTAGCACCAAACATTTGAACAAAGTGATAGAGATTTGTAGAATCAGACATCCAAATCGCATTAGGATTTTTTCCTACAATGCTTTCAACTTCATGAGATAGTAATTTATTTTCAATAGCACCTATGCCATGTGTAACCGGATTAATAGTCAATCCACCCACAATTATAATGGCTAACATAATAGGATAGAATACTCGTTTTTTTCTATAAAGAATACAAATAAAAGCAATTAACATAATCACAATTAAAATAACGGATGTAAACCTTCCTAAATAATTCTTATAGATATCATCTGTTAGTCCTCTGTATAAGTAGAGTATCGTGACAGTGAATAAAGATGGTAAAATTTTAGTTAAATTTACTCTCTCTAATTTATCCCATATAAAGGATATAAACCATATCGAAGCAAAAACTGCAATTACTGACATCGATTGCCACGACCTCGAAAATGGTACATAGCTAAACAATGTCAATTTAGATAGTACCGTTGGGATACCAACTATACTATAAAGCATCAGCATTAGTGAATAAACTACTAAGACAATCCCAAAGATATTTTTATTTATATCTTTCCTCTTAATAACAAAAGGCAAGATCAGAAGTATATAAAGCAAGAAATTAAATGAACTTGATAGTTCAACTTGGTTACTCACTTGAGGTGCCTTAAATGGCAGAACAATATTATATAAGAAATCACTTAAATTTTTCCAAGTATATTCCCCACCAACGGAAATTCTTTTTCCTGGGTATACTGTATGAAGAGTTGCTGATATTGCATCCCAACTTTGATAAATGGTTAATGCATCTATCATAAGTGAAACAAATAAAGTTAATGCAATAACAATCACGTCAAATAGTTTAACTTTTTTTATTTCTTAATGCCTTGAAAAAAACTGTATTACTGTAAATAATAGAATAATATAAGCAAAGGGGACTTGGAATGCTGGATATATAATTAACGGGAACCCAATAAGAGCAACTATCAAATTTATTGCCATTAATATTTTGAACACTTTCTTTTCAGAGTTAAAATAATGATATATAGACACCATTATCAATAATGAAAAGAATACCACATCGCCAAGATGTTGCATAAACCACCATTGTACTGTTGGTGTGAAAGTTATCCAAAAACTTGATACAGCTGATAATAGCTTACGCTTAGAGGTTAAAATCATAGCAAATTCATAAGCTAATAGTAGCATTGCTATAATTTTAAAACTCCAATACCAAGATAACCCTCTAGAAGCTCCTAAGAAAAGAAATCCCCAGTTAAATGGTTTCCCTATCGTTGAAATATGCCAGGATGAAACGTTATAAGCAAGCATCATATTCTGACCTGAAACTTGATAGGATTTATTTGTAAAATGATTTCCTGTTTTTACCTGAGATAAGTAAAAAGGTGTTTGAACTAACCATTCATCAGATCTGATTGGTCTAGGACTACCTATGATAGTATCATCCGTACGATACAGTGATGGAACCCATAACTTTAATTTTTGAAAGCCTTGATAATCGTCAACTGTCTTTGTTTCAGACTGAACACCTGACACGGTTTCTCTAACACCAAAGTTATTCCAATTAGCAATTGAACTACCATTAAGATTCAGACTTACTGAACAAAAAAAAGCAAATAGAGCGATTACGTAACGCCACTTGATAAAAGATATCCCCAAACTACGAACTTTTTTCATAAAATTATTTTCCATTTCTAGAGTTGATTAAAAAGAATTAACCAGTAAGAAATCGCTGGTAAAATTGCCAATAACGAAATTATAGTCAGATATAATCCAGATGATATTTTTCGTTTAGGAATTATGCTTAATAAAATGAAGTAAATTGGGATAAAATATCGTTCTTGAACTCCATCAATGGTATGACTACCAATTTCTGAGAACTGTAAGTAAAGTATGATAAATACCGAAACAATAAAAGCAAAAGAAATTAAATATTTTGAAATCTCAAACAACTTAAAATAAATATTTCTTGGTGCTTTCAGATAGTTTTGACTATTGTATTTAGCAAATACTGATAACACCAGTGCTGTAGCACTTAAGTATGTAAACAACTTTGGAATTGCATAAACAGCTAAATCATTCGTATACCCAATGGTATATACAAAAAAATTATAGCCCAATAATGTACGAGCAAGTAAGGTTAAAAAACTTGGGATATCTGATAAGATAAAACTCAACTGCTTGAACGTATCTACATTTCTACCAAAATAGGCACCTGTATTAATGTTCTTAACAATCAATACCCACCATACAGTTACCAAAAAACTAAGACCAAAAAGAAATAATAAATAAAAATATGCCTTATGTTCAAAATTTGATCTTTTTCTCAGTAAAAATGCAAGCGGTAATAGCAAAAATAAATATAGGAATATTGGAATTTTCCCCATTGATAATAATACCGTTACAATTGAGACAGCTAGTACATCATTCAAAGTAATGTTTTTTCCTTGCTTTAAAGAATAAACCACTCTCAATATTACAGCAAAGAATAAAGCTGAGATTGCAACCATATAACCATCGGCAGAAATATTCGTCCAACTAACTATTACAGTCGGAATAGTAGAAATAAATGCTAAAGTAAACTTCCCAACTGGTGTAATTTTAATAGCTAATATAAACAAAAGAAAATAGGTTAAGAAACCAATAAGTCTCATTAACAAATATTCTGTAACAGGCTTTATTCCAATAATTTTTTTGACAAATAAGCTGTAAAAAAACATATGGTAAGTAAGAAAAAAAGGTGTATAGGGAACAGTATTTGTATTCACATAAAACCTTTTCTGATTAGTATAAGGAAGTGAAGAAAATTTATGATACCAATCTTTATCCGTCGCTTTATACTTAGTAGAATTACCCGATTGAACTTGCTTAGCTTTTTCTATAAATTCATATTGTGTATTTGAAATTTTTCCTCCAGCAAGTGCAGGATTTCCATCCTGTAAACTAAGTAAATTACCATTTGAAAGTTCAACACTCCTTGCGTAATGCCCCATTTCATCTAATCCCACCATAGGGCTTCTCAAAGTAATCGACACTAATCCCGTAAGTAGAGTAACCATCAGAATGATTGTGAGCACAACATTACTATAACCTTTTCTACTCAAAAAATTATCTTTTATTGTTTCCATAATAGATTTATCAGTCCTTATAAAAGTCATAGATTTTCAACTCATACTGCATTCTATTTTGTCTTACTAGTGTATCTAGAATAAAACCAGCAATAAAAGATAAAGCGGCAAGAATCATCAACCCCGTTGCTAAAATAGCTGATGGCATCTTATCAATTAATCCTGTTTTAGCAAATTCAGTTACTACAGGAATCCCTACACATAGACCTAAAATGAATAATACAAGACTAACTAAGCTAAAGAACAATAGAGGTTTATAATCTTTAAAAAGGTTAAAAATCATTTTCAAAACTTTAAAACCATCTGAAAAAGTATTCAACTTAGATTCACTACCTTCTGGTCTATCTTGATAGGTAATCGGAACCTCGACCAATTTAAAACGTTTATCTAATGAGTGAATAGAAAGCTCTGTCTCAATTTCAAATCCAGGTGAAAGAACTGGAAAGGTCTTAACAAAAAGTCGATTAAAGCCACGGTAACCAGTCATAATATCTTGATAATTACCCTTATATAATTTATTCACTAGAAGTCTGACTAAATTATTACCGAAACCATGAAAACCTCGTTTATTCTCTTCAGCATAAGTACCATTTGACAACCTATCACCAATGGTCATATCAGCCATTCCTGAACGTAACGGCTCTAAAAGTTTTTCTACCTCATCTGCAGGATAAGTATCATCAGCATCAACCATAATATAGTAATCAGCATCAATTTCACGGAACATAGATCGAACTACATTTCCCTTACCCTGTCTAGGCTCAAAACGCACAATAGCACCGGCTTCTCTTGCTAATTCATTAGTTTTATCTTTAGAGTTATTATCATAAACATAAATATCCGCATTTGGAAGTGCTTTCTGAAAATCAGCAATAACCTTTTGGATAGTCACTTCTTCATTATAAGCTGGTAAAAGCACCGCAATTTTTTCTGTCATAATTTCTCCTTCATATTGTTAGATTTAAATTTTCTCTTTATTCTTCTCAAAATATACTTCACAGCGGTTCCTGGACCCACAATAATATATTTGAGAGCACCTTTTATACCACCGATATTATCAAAATTAATATAGGTATTTGGTAAAGTATCAGGTCGGATATTTAACACAACATTATCTACAAAAGGCGTAATATAGATATCGTTTTTTGCAATGGCATAATCATAACGTCTTGCCCAAGCAAGGTAGACTAGAATACGCTCAATTGAATGCAAAATGGTATGTTGAGGAATTGGTTCTTCTGGAATCTCTTCATCTTGTAAGTCAAGGTCAAACAATGGTTTCAAAGCATCGTACTTGAACCAAATGAATGTTCCATAACTCATGATAAAAGTATTCATCTTATCAAAGTCAATTTCTCGACCAAGATTCATACGCTCCCATAAATTATTCATTCCTTCGGCAAAACGATTCTCATTCCAAGGATCCACAATTTTAGTATAACGGAAGAAAGTTGGAATATCAGCAATTACAAGCCCTAACCTATTATCACGTTCTAGATTTGCAATAATATTATCAGCAGGTTGAATTAACATTGAGAAAAGTTCATTTCGCCATGAATCTCCAACCCAATAAGGGTATTCTGGTGATTTTTTCGTATGGAAATGTCCAATATAATCATAAGCAGAAAGTTCATCTTTCAACTTAAGCATTGGTATAACATCACGTCCACGATTCCCAGTAATAAAGATTCGAGCTACTTTTCCATTCTTATCAAGGATAGACAGAATCTCTTCCTTCTTCTCTTCTGAATCCGTTGTTAAGAAGAGATCATAAGTAAAGTGAAAATTCTCAAATTGCTTCAAAAAGTCTTCTAGTAAATCGACATAGTAGGTATGAAGATGTACAGCAATCTTTTTATTGTCTGAATATGGCTTTGAGCTTTCCTTAATAACCTTACGGTCAAGCAAGTAGGGTGGAGTCGGTAAACTCATATCTGACATGTGAGACAAAATGAATTCTACCGGATAGTCTGTTCTATTCTCGATTTCCTTAAGCAAATAAGGGGCGAGGTGCTGGGTTAAATCAAATGTCTTAACCTTAATGAACGGAACCCCTGCATCAAGCAAAACATGAGGATAATGAATTGTAAAATTACTATGGAAAAACTTATCATTTAGTGGAATCGTATTAAGAATCGATTCATACTTAAATCCAGCATCCATAAACTTCTTGGTATAAAGAGTTTCATAATTATCGATTACCTTTTGAACATCTTCGAAACTCTCAACTGATTTCCAGAACTTTTGAAAAACACTAGATTCAACTAAACGTTTTTTAAATGAAATAAAGTAGGATTGCAAATGTTCATGAATATAAATATCACCAGCCTTGATTCCTTGATGATTAGTCATACCCCAAAAATCTACATTTGGGTTTGATTCATATTTATCATAGATTGGTGCCATATCCCATAGAGGACCAAAACAGGTATCATTCATAACAGTGACAGAATCATACTGTTTCAAGTTGTCAAATCCAACAAATTCCATACCATCATGCCAAGCAGCAAAATCGTAACCTTTATTCTCACGTTGGATAAAATCATCAATCAAGTGTTTATCACGAAGCTTTTGTACTTCACTTTCACTAAGACGACTATTTGAAATAAAAACCAATTTATCAAACAAGGGTCTCATATGTTCAAGTTGATAAAATACATGTCGACTAATATGATCATACTTATTGAAATGAACATAAAGCAATAGACGTTTCATTTACTTCTCCTAAAGAAATTAATAATTTTAGTTGGTATTGTCCATCTTCTCGAAGTAACAACACTGTTATATTGGATTTGTAAGTCATCATATAAACTCTGTATACGATTCAACTCACTTTGAAAATCTTGATTTTCTTTCTTCAAGACTTCAATATACTCATTTTGGTCATGAGAAATTCGTGACACCTGATTCAGTCTTAAATCTAAATCTTCTATCTGACGGTCTTTTTTAAAAACTAAGATATCCAAATCACGATCCTTAACAAGAGCCAAGTGTGAAATTCTTTGAATATCCTGATCTGGATACTTGTTGAGATATTTAATTTGAGAATCTAAGATACCTGTGAACCGCCTTTCAGCAGTCTCCAATGTCATAGGTTTTGAATCAGATCCTAAATTCATACGATATACAGTAGTGGAATCACTCAAAAAAGAAATTTTAGTGCGTTTGAATAATTCAAGTTGTAACTCAAATGTATCATCTGTGGCAGTATCACTAATTTGAGCAGATACATCTTGCATAAGAGCGGTATCAACCAACCAGGTTGAAGCCATTGTCATTCCTTTCATGACAAGCATCTCTTCGTAAGAATCAATCAAAGGAAGTGCCTTATTAGCAAAGGCATCTTTTTGGAAAATATTTCCGTCTAGATCTACCATGTCAAATTCGGTATTTGACCATAGTGAATCTGTTGAAGCATCTAGCAAATCAACCTGCTTTTGAAGTTTTAATGGGTCCGTCCAAAAATCATCACTATCACATCTCGCGATGTATTGGCCCTTAGCTTCTTGGCAAACTTTTTTCCAAGTTCTAGCAATGCCAAGATTCACTTCATTACGAAAAGTTCTAACTTTTTCAGGAAACTTATTTTGATACTCTTGAATAATCTCATACGAATGATCTGTTGAAGCATCATCAATGATAATAATCTCGAAATCAAAATTTGTTTTCTGATTGAGAAAGCTATCCATAGCTTCTCGTACCCAATCCCCCTTATTATAATTGGTACAAATAATCGATACTTTCATTCAAACTTCCCTTTTTTCTCTTAAGAAAAACTCCACTTCCCATTTCTTTGAATAATACCAGTTGCAGAATCTTTAGCTGACTCATCATCATCATCAATATCATCCCTATTTAGAACAATAACTGGAATCTCATCAGCCGGAAGAAAGGCTAGAACTTGGTTATTCGCATCCCTTACAGTAATTTCGAGTTTTAACTTAATATCGTTTAGCCCTGCTAGTGAACACTGATAGTTTACTTTAAAATCACCCTTGCCACTTGTTAAATTGTCCATCGTATTATCATTATAAATCCAAATATTACGATCAATATCTGTAAATGAGATAGCAATATAAGTAGGCACATCTTCTAGCAGAGTATACGTCAAATCAAATGAAATTGGTTCATTTGGTGTCGCTCTCTTAGAAGACAATAGTGATAACTTCAGATTTTCCACAAGCGAACCACTTCTTTCAATTCCAGATTGTTCTGAAGTGATCACTTGTTCTGTATTGTCAAAACTATATTGATTGGCAACGTCTCTAGGTTCGCCTTTGGCTTTAATGTACCCGTCCTCAATCAAAATAGCCTTGTTACAGTACTTCTTAACAGCCCCCATATCATGGGTTACAAGAATTGTTGTTTTCCCTGATTTCTTACGTTCCATAAAGTAGTCATTACACTTACGTTGGAAGGCTTCATCACCTACTGCAAGAACCTCGTCAAGGATAAGAACATCACCCTGTGCCTTGATAGCCACAGAGAAAGCCAAACGGACCTGCATACCAGACGAGTAGTTCTTGAGTTTTTGGTTCATGAAATCTTCAAGCTCTGCGAACTCAACAATCTCATCATACATGGCATCAACTTCTGCCGTCGTAAAGCCAAGCATGGCTCCGTTCATATAAACATTCTCACGTCCAGTTAATTCAGGGTTGAAACCGACACCAAGTTCAATAAATGAAACCATTTTGCCATTTACGGTAACCGTCCCTTGTTCAGGAACATAAATTTGAGAAATAATCTTCAATAATGTTGATTTCCCTGAACCATTTCGTCCCACGATTCCGAAGAAATCACCTTCCTCAACTTCGAAGTCAATGTCTTTCAAGACATGTTGTTCTTTATAGCCTTTGATTCCTTTAAACCTATTTACTAGGGCAGTTCTAAGACTTTGAGTAGACTCAACCGGTAATTTGAAAAACTTACTTACATGGTCCACTTTAACTGCAATTTTCTTTTCTGTCATTAGAGAATCTCCGCGAATTTTTTAGCTTGATGATGGAAAATGTAGTAACCAATAGCAAAGATAACAAGTGGTAGGAAATACGGAATGATAGCAATAGCCTTATGTCCAATTAAATCCCAACCACGTAAGCTACCTGAGAAGACAATAAAATGTCGCAAGTCCTGAATAATTTGTGCTAAAGGATTCAACATCATCAGTTTTGCAATCTTAACTTGTCCACGTTGCAAAATAAATGTCAATGAATAGATAATGGGTGTCGCATACATACCAGCTTGCATAACTACTTCCCAAATCGGACCAATGTCACGGTACTTAACAAAGAGCGTTGCTAAGACAAAGGCAATACCAGCTGAGAAAAGAAAGAGTTCAGCAAACAATGGAATAACTGTCAACCAGCCTAATGAAAAATTAACACCATTTACCAAGGCAAAAACAAAGACAACAAGGAGGTTAATCACATAGTTAATTGAAGCTCCAACAACTGACGAAATAACAATAATTTCTTTTGAAAAATTTAGTTTTCGTAACAAGTCACCCCTTGATACAATTGACATCATCCCCATACTCGTCGCTTCCGAAAAGAAACTCCATGTAACCATACCGATTAAGAGGCCAATGGCATAGTGTGGTGTTCCATCATCAAAACGTAAGAAGCGAACAAATACCAGGTACATAATTGTAAAGAGCATAAGTGGTTTCAAAATAGACCACAAATGACCGATTAAACTACCTTGATAGCGCAATTTGAAATCGGTTTTAACCATTTCTCGTAACAAAATACGATTTTTCTGACTAAAAAAGTCTAACATCTTTCTCTCCTCTATATGCAAACTTTGTAAGAATCAATGTCGTAAACACAGTTGTGTGAAAAGCTCTATTTTTTCGATAACCGTATTTTCGGATACGTGCTAAACGTTCTCTAAATGGAGCATCCATAATTGTCACAAAGTTTTCAATGATTTCCTTATTCTGTGAACTTAACGGGAGTTCTAACAAATTTCTAGCCTGATCTTGACTAGCTTTGATAAGACTCCAATATTTGGCAAAAAGGATATGGGGTCTAACCCAATTTTTCATCCGCTTTCGCAAAGTTCGGGCACCAAGGACATTACTGCTATGCTGACGATAAAGCTCGGTTGGCTCATCAATATAGACTAAGTTACCAAAGGCAGAAGCTAGCAAACCCAGATACCAGTCATGCATCAGTAAATCATGCTTTTCCTCACCAGTCCATAGTTCTGCTAAAGCATGGTTTATCATAGCAACGCCACCAGTAACTGTATTTTCAGTCAACTCTTGAATCAGCTCAGTATTCGCATGGTCAGACTGAGTACGAATCATACTCTCATGCAGGACAGATAAATTTTCATCCACTACCTTTAAATCTGTGTAAATGAGTAAAGGTTTATCCTGAGAATACTTTTTGGCTTCTGCCACTTGAAGTGAGATTTTTTCAGGAAGCCAAAAATCATCCTGATCACTGAAACAGTATAGGTCTGCCTCCCCATGCTTAAGTAGGGCATGGAAACTTTTGATTACACCAACGTTTTCAACATGATTCTCATTGATAAAGTGAATACGTGAATCTCGTGCAGCCAGTTGTTTAATAATTTCAACTGTCCCATCAGATGAACCATCGTCACGTATGAGAAGTTTCCACTCTTGATAGGTTTGCTCTTGGATACTCTTCACTTGTTCTGCTAAATACTGCTCACCATTGTAGGTTGACAGTAAGATATTTACTTTCATGATAAATAACTCCTCGTACTCACCTACAATTTTTTTCCAAGTAAAGTTCTGTTCCATGTTCTCCTTAGCTAACTTACCTAGTTCAGAGTAATCTAAAACACCATCTACTTGATCAATCAAATAGGACAGATTGCCCTCATCTTTTTTCCAATAACAAGCTGTATCTTGAGCTACTGACCGGTTAAATGAGACGCCTAATACTAAATTCAAATCAGTTTGTGCCATAGCTTCCAGTAAGCCAGGGTTGGTTCCTCCAACTTCATGACCATGAATATAAGCAAAGGCTTCTTTGCGAATATATTTTAATAGGTCTTGATCATAAACTGTTCCAACAAACTTCACACGTGGATCCGTATCAAACTGTGTTTTAGAACGCAATTCCTCAAAATAAGCATTGCCCTCATGATTACAAATAATAATTAAATCACGTTTTGTTGAGGAACTCATAAACTCACGAATAGCCGTTTCATAGTTATTTTCTGGAACAAAACGACCAAGAATCAAATAATAGTTTTTCTCGTAAGTATTCCACATCTTGTAAATATCTCTAACTTTGGCATCCTGATGAGTCAGTGTTGTCAGAGATAAATCAGTTCCATAAGCAATGTAAGTTGTCTTAGACCACGGATAGGCTCCTTGAATATAGGTTTCAATTCCTGGATTATCCGAGATAACTAAGTCAGCATGTCTTGTCATTACTTTCTCAGAGTACTTTAGATAAGCTTGTACTGGCTTGGGCCACTTAGCTCGTTTCCACTCCAAGCCATCTGGATTAATGTAGAATTTACCACCAATTTTATGAATCTTAGTAGCAAAGGGAGCCACAAAAGCACCTATAGTATTTCCTAGAACATAGAAAATCGGTTCTTCTATATTTTCCTCATGTATTATCTTCAAAGCGTAATTAATAGCCATCATATCATAGGCAATAACGCGAGCCGGTCCTAATTTAGGCGCCTTAATCGTGAAACAATCTACACCTTTATATTCGAAATGCTTATATGCCTTTTTATCAGAAAGGCAGGCAACATGGTATTTAATTTGGGATGAAACTTGGTTGGAGACTAATTGATCTACAAATGTCTCAAAACCACCGTATTTTGCTGGAAGTCCACGACTTCCGATAATGAATACGTGTTGCATAAATCCCCTTTCTAACAAGTCTATAATCTAGTCAATTATACCATTTTACAAGGCTTTTGCCTAATGCAAACAGAAAAAGGGACCTCTAGAGGTCCCTTCAGAATGAAGACAAACATCAAAAACGATGTTTGTCTTCATTCTGAGATGGTACGAAACCATCTTCTATATTTTAGTTCTTATTTCACTTCTTGTTTGTAAAACTCTTTCAAAGCATCTTGCCATGTTGGGATGACAAATCCTGTAGCCTTAGCCTTAACCAAACTCATTGTTGAGTTAAGTGGGCGTTTAGCTTTAGCTGGAAATTGGCTTGAATCAACAGGTTTCACTTCAACATCAGTATCTTTGAGGATTTCAACCGCAAAGTCATACCAAGTTGTATCTTCTGCTGCATCATTTGACAAGTGATAGTAACCATATTCCTTACGGTTTTCAGCCAAATAAGTCATAAATTCTGCCAAAGTACGTGTCCAGGTTGGACGACCATGTTGGTCATTAACAACTGTAAGTGTCTTGTGAGTCTTAGCAAGGTTTTGCATAGTGAAGACAAAGTTCTTACCATAGTTACCGAATACCCAAGCAGTACGGATAATGTAGTAGTTAGTCACATGTTTTTCGACTAACTCTTCACCCATGCGTTTTGTACGACCATACTCTGTCTGTGGATCTGGTTTATCATCAACTTCCCACTCTTGACCGACTGGTTTTTCACCATCAAAAACGTAGTCAGTTGAAATATAAACCAGCGTTGCACCATGTTTTTCAGCAGCCTTAGCGACATTTTTAGTACCTGTCACGTTGATAGCATAGTCAAGCTCTTTACCTTCATCTTCAGCAGCATCAACAGCTGTGTAAGCAGCACAGTGATAAACCAAGGTTGGTTTTACTTCCGCAAAAACTTCATCTACTTTGGCAGCATCTGTGATGTCCATTTCTGCCACATCTACTGCTACATATTCTTCGTTACGTTCATCAAGAAGGTGACGAAGTTCAGTTCCGAGTTGGCCATTTGCACCTGTTACTAGAATCATATTTTTCTCCTTGTAATTTTCATTAATAGCACTTTAATTTTAACAAAAAAAGGGTGAAATTTCACCCCTTTTCTTTAATAACATACACTGGTCGTTTCTTGGTTTCTAAAAAAATCTTGGAAATGTAGTGACCGATGATTCCAAGCGCTAAGAGCTGAATTCCCCCTATAAAGAGGATAATAGAGACAAGGCTCGCCCAACCAGCTACGCTTCCACCAATGGTCAACTTTCTGATGATGACGAAAATAATCCCAACCAAAGAAATCAAGAATGAGAAGGTCCCCGCCCATGTGGCAAGCTTCAAGGGTACTTCTGAGAAGTTGATAAAGCCATCAAGTGAGTAACTCAATAGGCTCCAGAAAGACCATGAAGTCTCTCCTGCCACACGTTCACGATTTTCATAAGAGACATAGGCCACGTCAAAGCCGACCCAAGAAAAGAGACCTTTTGAAAAGCGATTGACTTCCTTGAGCTCAAGTATGGCATCAACGACTTGACGAGTCATCAAGCGGAAATCACGTGCCCCATCCACCATTTCAGTATCAGAAACTTTATTAATCAGCCAATAGAATGCCTTTGCAAAAAGCGAACGAATAGGTGGCTCACCCTTGCGGTCTGCACGTCGTGTCCCCACAACGTCGTAACCTTCTTGGATTTTGGCATACATCTCGATGAGCAGTTCAGGTGGATCTTGAAGATCGGCATCCATAACTGTGACGTAGTCACCTTGGGTTGCTTCAAGTCCTGCCAGTAAGCCTGCTTCCTTCCCAAAATTACGCGAGAAAGAGAGATAATGAACATTCTCAAATTGTTTTGAAACCTGTCTCAGAACTTCTAAGGTGCGATCTTTTGAACCGTCATTGACAAAGTAATAGTTGAAAGCCAACTGATTGGCCATTTGTCGCTCAACTGCCTGACAAGCCTCTAAAAAAGGATGAATAGTCTCCTCCTCGTTATAACAAGGAACAACGATAGCCAGTGTTTTCATAAGATTTCTCCTAACGAATACCTAGGGCGATACGGGCATAACGACTCATCTTTTCAACAGTCCAAGCTGGTGTCCAGACCAACTTAACCTCAGTCTTAGTGACTTCTGGCACTTCTTTCATAGCATCATAAATTTGGTCTGTCAAAAGGTCTGCCAAGGGGCATCCCATAGTCGTCAAGGTCATATCGATTTCAGTATAGCCATCTTGCTGGAAACGGATATCGTAAATAAGGCCAAGGTTGACAATATCAATCCCCAACTCAGGGTCAATAACCATTTCTAAAGCTTCCAAGATACGATCCTTGATTTTTTCAATTTCTGCTTCAGTGTATTTTACTTCAGACATAGCTTTTCCTCCAAAATCAGGGCCTAATAATCAGGCCCCTTCCATTTACTATCTTAGTCTTCAATAAAGTCTTTAAGTTGTTTACTACGGCTTGGGTGGCGCAATTTACGAAGGGCTTTAGCTTCAATCTGACGAATACGTTCGCGAGTGACGTTGAAGACTTTACCAACATCTTCCAAAGTACGCATCTTCCCATCGTCAAGACCGAAACGGAGACGAAGAACATTCTCTTCACGGTCTGTAAGGGTATCAAGCACTTCATCCAATTGTTCACGAAGAACCACACGAGTTGTGTAATCTACTGGATTTTCAATAACTTCATCCTCGATAAAGTCACCCAAATGGCTATCATCTTCTTCACCGATAGGTGTTTCAAGAGAAACTGGCTCTTGAGCAATCTTAAGGATTTCACGAACCTTATCTGGAGTCATCTCCATACGTTCAGCGATTTGCTCAGGTGTTGGGTCTTGTCCCAACTCTTGCAAGAGGTTACGTTGCTCACGCACCAATTTATTAATAGTTTCAACCATGTGAACTGGGATACGGATGGTACGTGCTTGGTCTGCGATGGCACGAGTAATTGCTTGACGGATCCACCATGTCGCATAAGTTGAGAATTTGAACCCTTTAGAGTAGTCAAATTTATCAACGGCTTTCATAAGCCCCATGTTACCTTCTTGAATCAAGTCCAAGAACTGCATACCACGTCCCACATAACGTTTTGCGATTGACACTACCAAACGAAGGTTAGCTTCTGCCAAACGTTGTTTAGCTTCCAAGTCACCATTTTCAACAGCGATAGCCAACTCTTTTTCTTCTTCGTTACTCAAGAGAGGCACTACCCCAATCTCTTTGAGGTACATACGAACAGGGTCATTGACCTTAGCTGAGTTTGAACCAAGAAGCTCCTCGTCTGTCAACTCTTCTGGTTTTGGGGCTTCAACAACATATTTAGATGAAGGATTTCCGTCCTTATCAGTGATAGAGATACCACCGTCTGTCAAACGTTCCAAAAGGTCATCAATCCCATCAGCATCCAGAACAAATGGGATAACTAGTTTTTCTGTGACTTCATCATCAATTGCTGTACCAGCTTTTTTGTGGTTACGAATGAAATCAGCGACTTGAACGTTAAATGCTGTATTTTGTTTTTTCTTTGCCATGTGTTACTCCATATCTCGTTTTTGGGCGATGAGCATCTGCAGGGCTTCCACCGCTGCATCCACATCACCGTGGTTACTTGATTCTCTTATTTGTTTACTTTGCTTACGAAAGTCCTGTTCCCTCAAAAAATGATTTCTACGCTCTTCGATAGCCTGAACTTCTTCAAGACTAGTTTCAGGTGGTAAAATCTCCTCTAAAACCTGATAATAGGCTGTTTGCATCTCTTGAGAAAGTAGAGACAAAGCTACGGTATCAATCTGACCATCTTGTTTCAGAATATGATAAAGCTCCTCTAACTCAGGTGTTTGGAAGAAAAACTCCTCTCTCATGCGATAGTCATTTAAATCATCGGATGATTAAGCATACGATGGAAGAGTTGATTTTCCGCTCGACGAAGACCTGTAATCTTAGGTGTAGAAGGTAGTTTGACCGTTCCTCTGAATCCTGACGCTGAAGACTCATAAGCACTATTACTAGCAGCCGATAATTGAGCCGTCTGCTGATTCCTCATGGTCAACCGTTCGTTATTGACCGCTTGCTCGACTTGGAAAAAATCAAAATCTGGCAAAAGGTCAGCTACCTTAGAAATGTAGGAATTTTGTGCTGTCACAGAAGGTGACTTGGCAATAATCTTAGCAATCTGCTCAACATAGGCAATCTCTGCTTGAAGATTGTCTACATTAGCGGGCTTGAGCTGTCCTATCCAAAATTCCACATCTGAAATGCGGGACTCGACCAAAAGTTTCCCCAAAGCCTCTTCGGAGGTTTTCTGTAGATATTCATCAGGGTCCATATTGTCTGGAATTTTAACAATATCAACTTGAAAATCCGATAAAAGCTCAAGAGACTTGGCAATCGCATTTTGCCCAGCCTTATCACCATCATAGGTCAGAACAATTTTCTTGGTGAGTTTACGCAGACGATTGACATGTTCAGGAGTCAACGCCGTCCCCATAGAAGCCACAGCATTAACATGCCCAGCCCTATAAGCGGCAATGACATCCATGAATCCCTCCATCAGATAGACCTCATGGGTCTTCTGAATCACCGGCTTAGCCTGATCAAGGTGGTAGAGTTCGTAAGACTTATTGAAAATGCGGGTAGCCCTCGTATTTTTGTACTTGGCTTGTCCTTTTTCAATATCGTCCTTGGTCCAAACACGGCCTGAAAAACCGATAGTCTTTCCAAACTCATTCTTAAGCGGAAACATGATTCGATTTTTAAAAGTATCGAAAAGGCGATTACTTTCAGAAAGATTAAAAAGACCTGATTCTGTCAGCACCTCTTCGTCATATTTTTTTGATACAGACTGATAGAGATAATCTGGTTCGTCAGGGGCTAGACCAATCTGGAAGGTCTTAAGTAAATCGTCAGTCATACCACGCTCATAGAGGTAGGCACGCGCTGCTTCTCCTATCTTAGTCGTCATCAGAACTGCGTGATAAAACTTAAGCGCATCCTCATGAAGATCATAGAAGGCTTGATTAGGAGAATTCTGCTGCTGAGCCTGTCTTGGTGCATCTATCGTAACTGCAATACCTAAGCGGTCTGCCAGAACCTTGACACTTTCTTGGAAAGAAATCTGACGGTATTCCTCTAAAAATTTAAAGACATCCCCAGACTTTCCACAACCAAAACAATGATAAAACTGCCTATCCTCGATAACATTAAATGAGGGGGTTTTCTCCTTATGGAAGGGGCAGAGACCGAGGTAATTTCGACCTGCGCGATTAAGACTGACAACTTCACCAATCACGTCGACGATATTGGTACTGCTCTTAATATCTTCTATTAAAGCTTTATCAATTACCATCTAACTGCCCCCTATCTTACCATAATTGCATTACTTCTAATTATAACACGATGAAAAATGAAAGTAAAATAAAATTGATTTTTCATGAGCAAATCCCTTGTCAAGAATTACAAAATTGGATAAACTATTAAAAATAAATAAAAGAAGGGAATCATTATCAAAATGATTAAAGAACTTAAAGATTTTTTATTCAGGGGGAATGTCCTTGATCTTGCTGTAGCCGTTGTTATGGGAGCTGCCTTCAACGCTATCATCACTTCACTTGTAAGTGATATTATCACTCCAGTTATCCTTAACCCAGTTGTTAAAGCTGCTAACGTTGAAACCTCTCTAAATTGTCATGGAACGGTATCGCTTACGGTAACTTCTTGAGTGCAATTATCAACTTCATCATCGTTGGTACTACCCTCTTCTTCGTTGTTAAAGCTGCTAACCACGCTGTAGCTCTCGATAAAAAAGAAGAAGCTACTGAAGAAGCAGCAGCTCCATCACAAGAAGAATTGCTTGCTGAAATCCGCGATCTTCTTGCAAACAAATAATCTTTATTTGTTCACCTAAAAGCATATGAAACTTAAGACGCCTGAACTATCAGACGTCTTATTTTTTTATACCAAGAGACTTATTTATTCGAGGAAAAAGAAAAAACTTGAGTAATCTCAAGCTTTTTTCTGTTAATTTCATTCTTAATTAGAATTTTTTACGTTTGCGAGCTGCCTCTGATTTACGTTTACGTTTTACAGAAGGTTTTTCGTAATGTTCACGTTTACGAGCCTCTTGAAGAGTACCAGCTTTAGTCACAGAACGTTTGAAACGACGAAGAGCGTCGTCAAGTGATTCGTTTTTACGTACTACTGTTTTTGACATTGAATTCACCTCCTCAAGATAATGTAACATTTTACACGTTCTATTCAAGTATACAAGACTGATCTTTTTCTGTCAAGAAATATCTTTTAAGTTTGAGTAATTTTGATGTCAACACTATTTTCTAAGTCTTATTGGAGATTATCAGGGGCTTTACCATACAAAAAACTAGAGGAATCATCCTCTAGCTCTCTTTTATTCAACTGCTGTGTATTTAGAAGCATCCTTGATGTACTCGTCGTAAGTACCATTGTCTTTCAATTTCTTGATAACCTTGTTTACTGCTTCTTTCAATTTGTCATTACCTTTAGCCATAGCGACTGCTTTAGCATCACCATCATCAACTTTGAGGGCAACACTTGCCAAAGCCAAATCTGGATTTTGTGCCACGTAACCTTCTGCTACTGGTTTTTCAAGGTCAACAGCATCAACTTGGCCAGACTTAACTTCGTTAATAGCTTCACCCATTGCTGTAAGTGATACGACTGTTGAGTCTTTTAACTGTTTCTTAGCAAGTCCTTCTTCGATAGTACCTTTTTGAACAGCTACTTTTTTACCCTTGAAAGCATCTAGGCTTGAGTAGGTAGATTCTTGATCTTTACGAACAATGATAGCATTTTGTGTTTCGTAGTAAGGATCTGAGAAATCGAAGGTTTTCTTACGTTCATCTGTTACAGAGATACCAGAGATAGCGATATCAGCCTTACCAGCTTGAAGGCTAGAAAGGACATTGTCAAAGCTCATAGTTGTCACTTCAAGTTTAACCCCAAGTTCATCAGCGATAGCTTGTGCCAACTTGATGTCTGAACCGACAACTTGGTCTTTACCGTCGACCAAAGTTTTGAACTCAAATGGTGCATAGTCTGGACTGACAGCCACGACAAGTTTTTTATTTTCTTTAATAGATTCGTAAGCGTCTTTTTTTGACCCACATGCTACCAAGGTAACGGCAGCAAGGAGAGCCATGGCTCCAAGGAAAAGTTTTTTCATAAGAAACTCCTGTATAAATATAATTTTTGCTCGTTTATTTTACTTGAAAATTAGTGGTATTGTCAACATTTATTAAGAAATTGCGACAATTTTTCTAAGCCCTTTTGAAGGACTTCCTTGTCACAGCAATAACCGATGCGAACATGGGACTCCTTGTCAAAACGGTTACCCGGAACCACAAGAACACCATAGTCCTGAAGAAGCTCTAAAGCAAAATCTTCGATAGGACGATTCACATCTAATTTGACGAAAGAGGTGGAAACACTAGCAGGTCTAATCCATGACGCCTTAGGTTCCTTGGCAATCCACGCATCCATAAGAGCTAGATTTTCCTCTACAATCTGACGATTACGTTCTAGGATGGCTTCTTTATTTTCCAAGACAAGGGTAGCCACCATATCATCAAAGACACCAGCACAAATCATCGTGTAGTCGCGGTAGTCACGCAGAATATCCGCCACCTCTGTGTTAGAAGCAACCCAACCCACACGAATACCAGGAATGGAATAGGTCTTTGACAGACTATTGACGGCAATGCCCTTTTCATACAAATCCACAATAGAAGGTGCAGGCTGGTCAAAACTGCGATAGACCTCATCTGAGAAGATATAGGCGTCTACTTCTTTAGCGATAGCCACTAGCTCCTCGAGGTAAGCAGCGTCCATAAGGGCACCGGTAGGATTGTTGGCATTGTTAATACAGATCATCTTTGTATTAGGACGAATCAGACGACGGAGTTGGTCCAAATCAGGCAACCACCCCTTGTCCTCTTCAACCGCCCAGAGATCCACATCTGCTCCTAGTGACTTAGGAATGTCATAGAGCTGCTGATAAGTTGGATACATGGAGATGACATGGTCTTCAGGCTCAATAAGAGCGTAAAGGGCTAGCATCGTCGCTCCCGTTGCCCCGTTGGTTTGGAGGATATTATCAACCGGCATGTTCTTGTATAAACTAACCACCTGAGTTTTGAACTCTGGTGCCCCCTCAATCCAGCCGTAATCCATCTTTTTCTTTAGCAGTTGGGCAAAAAAGGCGTCCTTATCAAGGCCTGACAGGTCAAATAATTCTTCCATTGTGAGGGCCTTAATTGAAACTCCTGCGATATCATATATGGCAGATTTTTCATGGACATTAAGCCATTCTTCAACACCAAAACGTGGTAGCTTCATAGTTTCTCCTTGCTTTTCTTAAGCACTCTATACGATGTCATTTGTCTATTGAACAGACTTACCTACTTTGATAATAACCGTTTTTAGCAGAGAATTCAATAAAAAATGGGGTATTGCCCCATTTTAGATTTAAGAATTTTTGGAGACTCCCCCTAAGTGAGTAAAGCGAGGACCAAACGAGACTTTTCACTGTTGATGAAAGCACCTGAAACATGCTCGTTTCAGGTGCTCGGGAAGTTTTAAATTTACTTACTTTTGTTTGTAGGTTGATGCTTCTTTCAACCATTGGTCAAATTTTCCAGAGTCCTTAGTCTCTTTGATGACGGCATTGATTTCTTTAAGCAAGTCATCTGAACCCTTACGTGTTGCGACGGCATAAGCATCTGTACCATCTGACTTGAGATTAAAGTTGGCAAGGGTTAAATCATCATTTTGAGCGATATAACCTTCTGCAATGGCCTTCTCAAGTACAACTGCTTGAAGCTGACCTGATTTAAGTTCGTTAATCATTTCACCATTTGAAGCTAGTGATACGACACTTGCCTTAGGAATTTGTTTCTTAGCAACGGTTTCTTGGACAGACCCTTTTTGCGTACCGACCGTTTGTTTAGCGAGACTATCAGTGCTTGTGTAGTCATTTACCTTGTCTTTTTTGACAATCACTACATTTTCTGACGTATAGTAGCTGTCTGAAAAATCATAAACCTTCTTACGTTCGTCTGTCACCGAAATACCAGCAATGGCGATATCAGCTTTACCACTTTGCACGTTAGCAAGAACATTATCAAAAGACATTACTGAAAATTCAACTTTTACACCGAGTTTTTCACCGATAGCTTTGGCCAACTCGATATCTGCTCCAACCAGCGTATCTTTGCCGTTAACCAACGATTTGAACTCAAAAGGCGCAAATTCAGATTCTGTTGCCACGACAATTTTCTTCTTTTCCTTAATCGTTTTGGGACTTACTCCCTGACTTCCGCTACAAGCAACTAGAAAGCAGGTAGCGACTAGAGCTGTAAGGATAAACCAAAATTTCTTCATATAATAACCCCTTATTTAGTAGAACTCTTAAGAGAGAGAGCATAGGCATCTTTAACATAGCTGTCAATCTTACCTTCTTTTTTGAGTTTAGCGATAACCTTATTAACCTTTGCTTTTAGCTTATCGCTTCCTTTAGGCATTGCGACGGCATAGGCATCTTTTGAATCTGACTTGAGCGTAATGTCTGACACAGCTAGATCACTATTTTGATCTACATAACCTTGTGCAATGGCTTTTTCAAGAACTACTCCTTCAACTTGACCAGATTTCAATTCGTTGATAGCTTCACCAGGTTGTGCCAAGGATACCACATTAGCATCTGACAAGTTGGCTTTGGCGATATTTTCTTGAATAGAACCTTTTTGAACGGCTACAGATTTTTTAGCAAAATCGCCGGTTTGTTTGTAAGTTCCTGTTGCATCTTTTTTGACAACAAGAACCGTTTCAGACTCATAGTAGGTGTCTGAGAAATCAAAGATTTTCTGACGTTCTTCAGTGGCTGAAATTCCTGAAATGGCGATGTCTGCCTTGCCAGATTGAACATTGGCTAAGACATTATCAAAAGACATTTCAGAGAATTTGACTTTTACACCAAGCTCATCTGCAATAGCCTTAGCAATTTCGACATCTGCCCCAACAATCGTATCCTTACCATTTTGGATTGTCTTGAATTCAAAAGGAGCAAAGTGAGGATTAAGAGCAACTGTCAAAGTTCCTTTATCTTGTACCTTTTCCAAAGTGTCCTTCGACGAAGAACAAGCTGCTAAAGTCGTCAAAGCAAAGATTCCTGCAAATCCCAACAAAAGTTTTTTCCATGTTTTCATAATCAATCTCTTTTCTATATTTATTAACTTATGTAAGTATAATAATGTATTATTATGCATTTGTCAACGAAAAAATGAACTTTTATTGATTAAAATTTTCATTTTTATTAATTTTATCATCGTTACAAAATCTAAAAATTACTTATTTAGAGCTCTTTTATCTGATTTTAAAGACAAAAAAACTATTCATTCATTTGAATAAATAGTTCATATTCTTACCAAAATTCTCGGATAAAGTCATTTTCAAGACGCTCACGATAGAAAAGTTCAGAGAGTTGATCCTCTTCAAACACGCGCAAGAGGTTGAGCATGTCATAGGCCAGCTCCATCTTAGGCACATCTTCCCTGGCAACCCAACGGACTTCTCCCTCTTCTGTCGAATGAATGTCACCTTCAAAGTCTGAAGTTCTATAGAGGAAAACAAGATAACGCTCGTCATCTGTCGTGTACCAATGCTTCATACCAACCAATTTAGGATTTTTAATGGTCAATCCAGTTTCTTCCTTGACCTCACGAATAACTGACTCCACTAGCCCCTCGTGTGCTTCAATATGACCACCAGGCAAGGCAGCCCCCGACCAGGAATAACGCTTGGGATCGCGAATTTGCATGACAATATTTCCATGGTCATCTTCGATAAGACACATGTTGGTCAGAATAGTAGCTTGTGAACGTGACATAGATAGTCCTTTCTAGTAAGTAGTCAAATAATACCATGACAATCAATTATTTTGTCGTAAATAAAGATAAAGAGCAGCATAGAAAACCATAAACAATATATAACCAAACATTGGTATCCAAACAAGTTCTCTTTTTATCGTCCACATGGGCTCAAAAATAATTTGCGGATTATCTTCATTCATATCACTTATACCTACCATAGCATGCAACAGAAATACAATAAGGTTAAAATTTAAACCAATAAAAGCCGCAATTTTTCTCTGGCCCATCTTGTTAAAGTGTTAACCCAAGGCTCAGTATTTCTAATCCATACTCCTCAGTTCTAGCACCATATCACGGATTTGGGCCGCCAATTCAAAGTCAAGCAGTTCTGCTGCTTCGTGCATTTTGTTTTTGAAGTTTCTTGATGGCTTCTTGGCGTTCTTTCTTGTTCATGGCACTGTAGTCCACAGTATCCTCTGCGACTTCTGCTTCATTAGCCTTGGTAATCGAAATAAGATCACGAATTTCTTTCTTAATCGTTTGTGGGACAATGCCATGTTCCTTATTATAGGCCATCTGGATTTCACGACGACGAGCTGTTTCATCCATGGCTTTTTGCATAGACTCCGTAATTTTATCCGCATACATGATAACGTGCCCTTCGCTATTTCGGGCAGCACGTCCAATCGTTTGGATAAGCCCACGTTCATTACGAAGAAAGCCTTCCTTATCAGCATCCAAAATAGCAACCAGACTAACTTCAGGAACGTCAATCCCTTCACGGAGAAGATTAATCCCGATAAGAACATCAAAGACACCCAAACGTAGGTCACGGATAATCTCAGTACGTTCCAAAGTCTTAATGTCAGAGTGCATGTATTTGACCTTGACCCCCATTTCCTTGAGATAGTCAGTCAAGTCTTCAGCCATCTTCTTAGTCAAAGTGGTTACGAAGACACGCTCGCCTTTCAGTTCGGGCATTGATTTCACCAAGGAGGTCATCCATTTGTCCCATAGTTGGACGCACTTCGACTTCTGGATCAAGAAGCCCTGTCGGACGGATGATTTGCTCAACGACAGTCTCAGTTTGCTCCATCTCATAGTCCCCTGGAGTGGCAGACACATAGACAATCTGATGAACATGACTCTCAAATTCTTCACGTCGAAGTGGACGGTTATCAAGCGCTGATGGCAAACGGAAACCGTAATCAACCAACATCTTCTTACGGGCCTGGTCCCCGTTATACATTCCCTTAATCTGACCCATGGTCATGTGACTTTCATCAATCATGATAAGGAAATCTTCTGGGAAGAAATCAAGCAAGGTGAAGGGTGGCTCACCTTCTTTACGTCCATCCATGTGGCGTGAGTAGTTTTCAACACCATTGGTGTAGCCCATCTCTCGAAGCATTTCAATATCGTATTCTGTCCTTTGGCGGATACGTTGAGCCTCGATGAGCTTACCCTCAGCTTCAAATTGCTTAACCTGAGCTTCCATTTCTTCCATAATATTCTTGATGGCTTCTTCCATATGCTCTTCATTGGTCATAAAGTGAGTCGCCGGGAAAAGAACAAGGTGCTCAACCTCGCCGAGATTGCGTCCTGTCAAACTTTCAATCTCACAGATGCGGTCAATCTCATCACCGAAAAATTCCACACGAAAGGCGTGTTCATCGCGGCTGGCAGGAAAAATTTCGACCACATCGCCACGCACACGGAATTTCCCACGTTGGAAATCAATGTCATTTCGCTCAAACTGGATATCAACTAGGTCATTGAGCAACTTGTCTCGAGAAATCTCTTGGCCTGGACGAAGGCTGACCGCTGAATCTGCATATTCTTTGGGCGAACCCAAACCGTAAATACAAGAAACGGAAGCCACAACGATAACATCATTACGCTCAAGGAGGGCCGATGTCGCTGAGTGACGGAGCTTATCAATTTCATCATTTACAGAGCTATCTTTTTCGATATAGGTATCCGATGACGGTACATAGGCCTCTGGCTGATAGAAATCGTAGTAGGAAACGAAGTATTCTACAGCATTGTCTGGGAAGAACTCCTTGAACTCTCCATAAAGCTGACCTGCCAAAGTTTTATTGTGGGCGATAACCAAGGTTGGTTTATTGACGCGCTGGATGACCTGACTCATGGTATAGGTCTTACCTGTCCCTGTCGCCCCCTTTTAGAATTTGAGCCTTCTCACCACCTTCAATATTATCCACCAAGGCTTCGATGGCCTGAGGTTGATCCCCAGAAGGTTCATATTTAGAAACCAAATGGAATTGGTTGTCTTCTTTTCTATCTATCATTCTTTTTCCTTTCATTTATGTAATCATTCATCTCTTGGTCGGAGAAAAATTCTCCTTCTGCGATAGGAATGTGAATCATTTTTGTCTCAGCAACGTATTTTCGCTTTTTTCGTGTCTGAAAACCAAGTTTTTTATCATATTTCAAGGCCGTTTTACTATCATTGAAAAAAATGTATAAAACTCTATATCTCTTTCTTTCCCAAGACCTTATATTTCCGAAATCATCGATACGTTTTAGAATATAGTATATAGTCGACGAGTGTTTGGCATCATCCATTGGCGTTGACCAATCCTTCATAACCAAGTCAATTTCAGACAGCGGAATCTCAAAGGTTACTCGTCCACATAACCTTCCATAATAAATAAAGGTATCATTGTTAATTTCCAAAATTTTTTTATGACCTTTAAGTCTCACAATACCGTAAACTAAATTAGTCAGAGCATGAAGAAATATTAGTAAAATGAAGAAGGCAACACAGTTATCTACAAAGTTCCCAAAACGATAATCATCTAAAAGAAACCAGCAGAATAGACCGGTGGAAGCGACAAGAAATATAAGTCCATAGACAATTTGGACACAAATCATACCTCGCTCAAGTCTAACTCTCATCTCTTCCCCTTTTCCAAACTTTCTTCTATTTTAACACAGAAGTAAAAAGACCGAGTCTTTGAACTCAGCCTTAAAAGTTTTCTTTTTTCAATTGTAGACGAAGGATAATAATCCCTACCAAGAGAACGAGACAGGTAACGATATTCCCTTCTAGACCAAAGGCTCCACCTGATAACCAATCAGGCAAGCCTGACCTGGCCTGAAAGTGCAATAAGCTACCGCCTGCATTCTGCCCACTAACTGCCACGCCAACTATATTCCCTTGCGCAAAGTTCCAAGCACCGTGAAGGGCAGCGACACCCCAGATATTATCTGTCTTGAGCATGTAAAGAGCCAAAAGAACTCCTACTAGAACAATACTGATTAGAGACAAGGCGGTAACACTTGATTTCCTAGGTGTAATATTGAAAAGAAAGAACTTGAAATAGCAATTCCCCAGGAAAGGTTCAATTTATTAGTCACCGTCTGAAGTAACCAACCACGTGTCACCAGTTCCTCGGTTCCACCTTGGATAAACCAGAAAGGTATTAGGGATAGTATGTATAAGAGGGTTCTCTGAGAAAAGTCTACTTTTACAAATTCTAAACCGCCTAGTAAATAAGTCCCAAGGAAACTAACTAACAAGAGCAAAGTTCCAAGTCCCCAACCCTTAAGCAAGTTCAACCAAATATGACCCTTGAAAAATCCAAGTGTACGAATGGGACGTTTTTCAACAACTTTAACCCAGAAAAAGATAGCTAAGGCAGTAAAGGCAAAGGCTCCCAACTGAAAATACAAAGTTGAAAATATTTTATAGTAAATCGAATGTATATCCTGGAACTGAATGTTGCCATTTAATACTAAGAACGAAAGAACAATAGCCATTGGAATTCCCACAACAATCCCTGATAGAAATCCACTTATAAGGAAATAACCCAAGGCAATAAAACAGGACAGCATAATCATCAGCCAACTTGGGACTTTATCATATAGGCTGGTATATTTCTCAAGCATACGTTTCTTCATTTTTTAGCTCCTGTAACAAATCTTACATGTATTCGATTACAGTGTAACTAATTGACACAAGCTTGTCAACTTCTTCTCAGATAGCTCTCATAGCTAACGAATCTTGTTACATTTCCTAACATCAAACTCCTAGAAGTTTGATAACAAGACCTTTTTTTGATAGAATAGGAAGGTATTTTATAAAGGAGACTTTTTATAATGAAGAAAAAACTTCTGACACTCTTCTTGAGTGCCATGTCAGTTTTCTTTGTTTTCGGAGCTAAGGTATCTGCTGAAACAATTTCAGTCGTTTCAGATACAGCCTATGCCCCATTTGAATTCAAAGATTCTGATCAGACCTACAAAGGTATCGACGTTGATATCATCAACGAAGTTGCCAAACGTAAAAATTGGGATGTTAACCAAACCTTCCCTGGTTTCGATGCAGCCGTTAACGCTGTTCAATCAGGCCAAGCAGACGCCCTAATGGCCGGTACGACTGTTACCGACGCACGTAAGAAGGTCTTCACTTTCTCAGACACTTATTACGACACTTCAATTGTTATCTATACACGTAGCAGCGACAAAGTCAGCGACTACAAACAATTGAAGGGTAAAACAGTCGGTGTTAAAAACGGTACCGCTGCTCAAACTTGGCTTGATAAAAACGCTAGCAAATATGGTTTCACAGTTAAAACTTTTGACACTAGCGACTTGATGAACAACAGCTTGGATTCTGGTTCTGTTGACGCAGCTATGGACGACACACCAGTTGTTAAATACGCTATTGGTCAAGGAAAAGACTACGCTATCAACATTAAGCCTGAATCTATCGGTAGCTTCGCTTTCGCTGTTAAAAAAGGCGGAAAACACGAAAATCTTATCAAAGACTTCAACGAAGCTCTTAAGGAAATGAAGAAAGACGGCACCTACGACAAAATCATGAACAAATGGTTGGGTGACTCAGAAAAATCTTCTTCCTCAAAACCTTCAGCAGATCTTAAATTGACTGGTGATGCTAACGCAAAAGCCACTCCTGCTAAGGAAACCTACACTATCTCAATGGACTCATCTTTTGCTCCATTCGAATACCAAAATGGTTCAGGTAAATATGTAGGTATTGATGTTGATATCATCAATGCTATTGCTAAAAACCAAGGCTTCAATGTCAAATTGACTAACCCTGGTTTCGATGCATCACTTAATGCTGTACAATCTAGCCAAGCTGATGCCGTATTGGCTGGTATGACCATCACTGATGCTCGTAAACAAATCTTTGACTTTTCTGATCCTTACTACACATCAAACATTCGTTTGGCTGTAGCTAAAGGAAGTAAGGTTAAATCTTACAAGGATCTTAAAGGTAAGACTGTAGGAGCTAAAAATGGTACGTCATCTTACTCATGGTTGGAAGACCATGCTGGTGAGTATGGCTTTACTGTTCGTGCTTACGATGAAGCTTCTACTATGTATGACAGCTTGAACTCTGGTTCAATCGATGCTCTTATGGATGATGAAGCCGTTCTTCTATACGCTATCCAACAAGGGCGTAACTTTACAACACCAATTGAAGGTATTGCCACTGGTGAAGTCGGATTTGCTGTTAAAAAAAGGCACTAACCCTGAGTTGATTGAGATGTTCAACAATGGTTTGGCTGCTATCGTTAAAGATGGTACTTACGATAAGATTATCAATAAATACCTCGATAGCAACAAATCAAAAGAAGGAAGCTCAAAAAAAGCTACCGATGAAACAACCATCGTAGGATTGATTAAAAACAACTACAAACAACTTCTCCAAGGTCTTGGAATTACCCTTGGATTGACCCTTCTTTCATTTGCTATTGCCATGATTATCGGTGTTATCTTCGGTATGATGGCAGTTGCACCAAACAAGACACTCCGCGTGATTTCGCAAGTCTTTGTTGACGTGGTTCGTGGTATCCCATTGATGATTGTTGCAGCCTTCATCTACTGGGGTATTCCTAACTTGATTGAAAATATCACTGGTCACCAATCACCAATCAATGACTTTGTGGCAGCGACAATTGCCCTCTCACTTAACGGTGGTGCTTACATTGCCGAAATTGTACGTGGTGGTATCGAAGCTGTTCCTATTGGTCAGATGGAAGCTAGCCGAAGCTTGGGTGTCCCTTACAATACAACAATGCGTAAGGTTATCTTGCCACAAGCAGTTCGCTTGATGTTGCCAAACTTCATCAACCAATTTGTTATCTCATTGAAAGATACGACTATCGTATCAGCTATCGGTTTGGTTGAACTCTTCCAAACTGGTAAAATCATCATTGCTCGTAACTACCAATCATTCCGTATGTATGCGATCTTGGCCATCCTTTACTTGGTCATCATCACATGCTTGACGAAATTGGCTAAACGACTAGAAAAGAGACTTAAATAATGGCTGAATTGAAAATCGATGTGCAGGACTTGCACAAATCATACGGCGACAATGAAGTCCTTAAAGGCATTGACGCCAAATTCTACGAAGGTGACGTTGTATGTATCATCGGTCCTTCAGGTTCAGGTAAATCAACCTTCCTTCGTACGCTTAACCTACTTGAGACAGTGACATCTGGTAAAGTAGTCGTTGATGGCTATGAATTATCAGATCCTAAGACAGACCTTGACAAAGCCCGTGAAAATATTGGGATGGTCTTCCAACATTTCAACCTCTTCCCACACATGACAGTCCTTGAAAACGTGACATTTGCACCTGTTGAACTCGGACGTATGAATAAGGAAGAAGCTGATAAATTAGCTATGGATCTTCTTGATCGTGTTGGACTTGCTGACAAGGCAGATGCAATGCCAGATAGCCTGTCAGGTGGACAAAAACAACGTGTGGCAATTGCACGTGGTTTGGCAATGAATCCTGATATCATGCTCTTTGACGAACCGACTTCTGCCCTTGACCCTGAGATGGTCGGAGACGTTCTTAACGTTATGAAAGAATTGGCAGAACAAGGTATGACCATGATTATCGTTACTCACGAAATGGGATTTGCCCGTCAAGTTGCCAACCGAGTAATCTTTACTGCGGACGGTGAGTTCCTCGAAGATGGTACTCCAGATCAAATCTTCGATAACCCACAACACCCACGTTTGAAAGAATTCTTGGACAAGGTTCTAAACGCCTAATTATCAAAACAGTTACTCTTGCTAGAGTAGCTGTTTTTGATTACCATTTTGGATAAGAAAAACAGAGCAAGTGCTAGACTTGCTCTGTTTCTTCATTTAGTTCAGGGTGTTTTGCTGCTTCTTCCCTTGCCAAGCGCTCACGCTCAAGACGGAGTTTTCGGTTAGGATTTAAGCGCGTAAAGAGTTCTTCAAGTTTCTTTGGATTCCAAACATCGGCCGCAGAAACAAAATTTCCATCTTTATCCCTGAAGGATATCGGTTTATCTCCCATTGTAAACCTCTTATTTCAATAATTTATTGTATTCAGCAGATATTTATATCACACTTAGCCACGCCACACAAGTCGGTCGAGTATACCGACTTTACGTAGTTAGTGAGGTTGATAGGCAGTCCGCCATAGCGGCTGCCGTAGACTATCTTGTGCTTCAGCACTTAGAGAGTCTTTCAACGTCAATCAACAAACTCAAACTCGAAGTTACCGATACGAACGATGTCGCCATCCTTAGCACCACGTTCACGAAGCGCTTCATCAACTCCCATACCACGCAATTGACGTGCAAATTTCATGATAGATTCGTCACGTTCCATGTTAGTCATGACAAAGAGTTTTTCAAGTTTCTCACCAGAAAGTACCCATGAGGCATCGTCATCACGGCTAATTTCAAATGGACGTTCATCCTCGTTAAAGCCGTAGTACACTTCTTCTTGTTCCATATCGTCTTCGCTATAAAGCAAGAATTCATCAGTCTCATCAAGTAACTCTGCAGTAGCTTCCAAGAGATTTTCCAAACCTTGGTGAGCCAAACTTGAAATTGGGAAAATTTGTGGCAACTCATCAAATTCATCATAGTTAGCAGCCAATTTTTCTTTAAACTCTTTCAAGTTTTCCTCAGCCCCAGGCATGTCCATCTTATTAGCCACAATAATTTGTGGACGTTCCATCAAGCGAAGGTTGTAAGTTTCCAACTCTTTGTTAATTTGAAGATAATCCTCGTAAGGATCACGCCCTTCACTCGCTGACATATCAATCACATGAAGGATAACACGTGTACGCTCAATATGGCGAAGGAACTGTGTTCCCCAAACCCAACACCCTGGCTAGCCCCTCAATCAATCCTGGAAGGTCAGCCATGGCAAAGCTCTCACCTGACTTCGTACGAACCATCCCCAAGTTAGGAACGATTGTCGTAAAGTGATAGGCACCAATCTTTGGTTTTGCTGCGGTTACCACACTGAGGATTGTTGATTTACCAACAGATGGGAAAACCAACCAAACCAACATCCGCCAAAAATCTTCAATTCCAATTGAAGTTCACGTTCTTCTCCTGGCTCACCATTTTCAGCGATTTCAGGAGCAGGGGTTACGAGGTGTCGCAAAACGGATATTTCCACGTCCACCACGTCCACCGTGAGCAACGACAAACTCTTGGCCATCCTCAACCATATCAGTAATAACCTTGCCTGTCTCAGCATCACGCACTGTTGTACCAGGCGGGATGCTAACGATGAGGTCTTCAGCACCTCGACCGTGCATTCCCTTGGTCATCCCTTTTTTTCGCCATTCTTAGCCTTGAATTTACGATTATAACGGAAATCCATAAGGGTACGCAAACCTTCGTCAACTTTGAAAATGACTGAGCCACCCTTACCACCGTCACCGCCCCCAAGGACCGCCATTAGGGTACATATTTTTCACGACGGAAGGCAACCATCCCGTCTCCACCACGACCAGCTTTGACACTAATCTTGGCTGTATCTAAAAACATACTCATCTATATTTCTCTCTTTCTGATTTGTATGCCATGTACAAATTCAATCACAAACGAAAGAATTTCCGACATACACAAAAAAACGCTTGATAGCGTCTTAAAGGACAGCTGCGACTGCTTGGAAAATCAATGCCCCAACTGTTACTAATAGCATAATCAAAACGACCAATACTGTTAGACGTTCAAAAAATGATTTCTTACGTGGTCCGTTATCTCCAAATGCCACTTGAATTTACCTCGTTTTTTCTTCTAATATTTCACAATAATAGTAACAAAAATCTGCCTATTTCGCAACTCTTAGACTAGCTTAAGCCAAAGGAATTCCAAAAACTGCTAAAGCTTCCAACTCCTCCTCGGTCAAACGTCGCCAAGCACCAAGGTCTAAATCATTTGGCAGGCTTAAAGGCCCCATACTTAGACGTTGTAACTCTGTCACTTCCTTACCACAAGCAGCTACCATACGCTTAACCTGATGGAATTTCCCTTCAGCAATTGTAATCTGAACCAGGCTAGTCCCAGCAGCCCTATCTACGGATACAATCTCTAGTTTAGATGGTTGGCAAGTGTGGTCTTTGAGTTCAATTCCTTTTTCAAAAGCCAGAATATCCTCCTGCTCCATGATTCCATCCACCTTAGCCTGATAAATCTTATCAACATGTTTCTTTGGAGACAGCATAGCGTGAGCTAAATCGCCATTATTTGTCAAAAGCAGGAGACCGTGAGTATCAATATCCAAACGACCAACAGGAAAGACCTGCTTATGTCGTGCTGTATCATCCAGTAAATCAAGTACTGTCTTGTGACGGGCATCCTCCGTCGCTGAAATAACACCCTGAGGCTTATTTAACAGATAGTAAACAAAGGTCTCGTGTGTTAATGCTTGACCTTGAAAAGCAATCTGGTCTTGATTCTCATCAATCTGAGTCTTAGGTGACGTCTCCACCTGACCATTTACGGTTACTTGCTTCTTTTTGAGAAAGGTCTTGACTTGACTGCGACTACCAACACCACAATCAACCAAAAACTTATCCAGACGCATCTATACTTCCTCCTTTATTGGAATCCAAACTTCCATTTCATAATCTTCAGCCTGACGATTCCCTGGTGGATAAACCTCTACAGTTGGCTGATCAATCATTTCAAAATGTTTCTTAGCATAATGAAAACTCTCCCAAACAGCTGCTGTTGCAGGCCCTCTAAGTTTAAAAACCGCATAAGTAGCTGGTGCAAGAGCAATCATTTCCATACTATCATCCTCACCAGCCAAGGCCGTTACATAAGTCTTGCGACTGCCATCATTGATTCGAATACCATAGGTAGGAACAGCCAAATCATCTTGTTCTGCCAAAAAGGGTACCCAAAGAAAGTCTGTCGGCTTACCTAGTTCCTCGCCCTCAAAAAGCCATCCCTGAAAAAAACTCAAAAATCCCTTTCGAACAACCTTCACATCATAACGAACGGTTACTAAATCCAACTTTTGAATCACCTTTCTTCAGTTTTTTCAGCTCAACTGGAACCTCGTCCGCTAGGACATAGGAAATTTTTTCCACAAATGCTTCTTTTTCAGCATTACCAGAACCTATAGGAACCAAGACCCAATCTTCTGCTGCAACACTTTGATCTTCACAAAGGTAGGTAAAGTGCTTTCCTCCTTCGTTAAAAGACACATCAGCTAAACGAAAAAGGGGCTCAGGCAAATCGACAACCACCATCTCAAGCCCCTTTGCTTGAAACAAGAGCTCTTGATCCCTTAAACGCACTTTCATAGCCAAGCTATCACTATCAATAGAAAAGCTGTTATCCAAGTCCATTACAGACTGAAAGAAGGCCTGGTGTAACCCTGAAAAAGTCCAGACAGCATGCCAACGACACATCATCTCATAATCATCAACGGTCACAAGAAGAGAGAGCTCCTGTTGGTCTGACGCATAAGAATAGGCTTGAACTTTCAATTGGTCTGGTGTCAGGTAGTCATTAACAAAGACCGCAAAGTCATCCATGGTTTGAAAATCTGACATAAACGCTCCTTTTCTATTCCTCGACCGAGCCTGTCACATACATGGTAAATGTAGCCCTTGTAAGGATTTTCTCTTCCTGATTAGTAATGACAACTTCCACCACCTTAGTCGTCTTACCATTATGAACACACAGACCTTCAATCTTGAGTTGGTCAGACAAATGCCCTGCCTTGAGATAATTGATATTAGACTGAAGCGTCACCGCATAGTCACCTGTTGAAATGGCTACGAGCCCTGCGACCTGATCACAAAGCGTAAACAAATAGCCTCCGTGAGCATTACCAAAATAATTCAGGGACTTCTCGACTACCATAGTTGTCACGATGACATGGCCCGTTTCAAATAGTTCTTCTTGAAAATTCTCAAACACTCGGATTTCATGTAGTTTGTCTTGCATAGCAAGCCCTCCTATTGTTGCTCATTCCACAGCTAGTGAAATGACACGTCTTTATCTACTAGTATAACACGAAGTTCATAAAGGATAGTAAGCTTATTTGGCTAAGCTAATATCAACCTGAATATCTTCACGAAAGAGCTTCTTCACTCGGCAAAAATTATCCACAAAAGCCAAGAGTTCTTGCTCATTTTCCAAAATCAGATCCTCAGGTAAATGAATGGCAAGGGTGAACTGCCCTTCTTCATAGTTGGAATCAACCTGAATAGCAAGCTCCTCGATTCCCTGATACTTGGCAAAATAGCTCTGTAGACACATGGTCACACAGGAAGCCAAGGCAATATTCACCAAGCTCATCGGTGTTTCCCCATCTTCCGTATAGCCAAAAAGTTCTACAGGTGCTCCGTAACCCTCTGAAAGCGAATGGAAACGTTTGTCACCTTTAATTGTTGTTTGATACATCATGTCACCTCAATCTATTTTTTATTATTATAACAAAGAGAGGCCTAAGTACCGAGCTGAACGCTTTGAAATATCTATCAAAAGAAGAAAAAGCGTAAAGGCTTGTAGCTCTTATTTTCCAATAGATTAGCCTTGTACAACACGGATATTACCGAGGGATTACAGTTGATTAAAAATAACTGGAAGCGCTTTTAAAATTTCATTTTTTCATTTAAAATGAATTTACTAAGGAAAAAGGGAGACTATTATGAAAACATTTTCTAAATTAACTTTAGCCTCTGTCTCAGTTCTTGCCTTGTTGACCTTAGCAGCATGTGGCAACTCTAAAGACAAAACTGACTCGTCATCTTCAACAACATCATCAAGCAAGGTGACCAAAGAATCTTCTTCAACTGATTCAAGTGCTTCAGTAAAAGTCAACAAAGACGGATCAACTGAGGTCAGCGACGGAAACGGTAACTCAGCAAAAACAAACGGCAATAATACTGTCGAAGCCAACGATAGCGAAGGTAACAGCGCAACAGTTGGTCAAGACGGCTCAGTCGAAGTTAATAGCCAAGACGGTACAAATGTCAAAGTTGGATCAGACGGAACTGTCTCAATTGGTAACTAAATAAGATAAAAAAGGCTAGCTCTTCTGCTAGTCTATTTTTTAGATTTAGATTGATGTAAACGCTTCCTGAAAGTGCTATAATAGGCGTGGAAATCCAAATTCAGGAGGTGAGACAATGAAAAATAAAATCATCTTGGGATGTCTGGCTGCAGCGACTTGTGAAATTCTCTTTGGTCTCAGTTTTATCTTTACTAAATCTATTACAGCACAGGTCAGTGACCTGGCTTTAATCTCTTGGCGCTTTGTCACAGCCTTCCTTTTTATCAACCTCTATTTTCTCATCAGTCGACGTCGGATAAACATGAACGGTAGAAATCTTAAACCCCTGACACGTATTGCCATCCTCAATCCGATAATCTATTTTATCTGTGAAACCATTGGCATTCGTATGACGACGGCTTCTGAAAGTGGAGCCTTTCTTGCCTGCATCCCAGTCGTTGCCCTTATCATGTCTAGCCTTATTTTAAAAGAATGGCCCAGCCGTTGGCAGGTGGTCGGTGTCATCACAACCCTCATCGGTATCATCATAGCTGTCTTTGCTGCTGGCGGTTCTACCCACTTCTCCCTTGTGGGCTACTTGATTCTAGGTCTAGCAGTTGTCTCCTACGCCCTCTATTGCGTTGATGTCGAAAGAGCCAGTCAATTCAGTAGCCTTGAGATTACCTACTTTATGCTTGCCAGTGGTTGTCTGACATTTGGACTCTTTGCACTCAGCCAAGGCTTTCTAGCAGGTGATTTGAAAGAGCTCTTGCTTCTCCCTGTGAGCAATCCAAAATTCACTATCACTATCATTTATCAAGGCTTGGGATGCAGTGTTCTGGGCTATCTGCTTTCAAATTTTGCCATCGCAAATATCGGGGTCAACCGAACAGCATCCTTTATTGGGATTTCGACCATTATCTCAATTCTAGCTGCTGTTGTCGTCTTAGGAGAACCCTTCTCGCAGCTACAAATTTTTGCAGGCATTTTAGTCGTCCTGGGCGTCTATGTAGCCAATAAAACCTAAAACTCTCGGGAATTAATCTTCCGAGAGTTTTTTAGTCTTAATCAAGCTCTGTTTGAATCAACACGACGAGTTCTTCCTCATTAGGAATACTGCTAACCGCAGTCGGCTCAGGTAAAGGCTTATCTTCATACCCTTTAATAATATGTGATAAAAACACAGATGCTTTCGTCATGGCAAGAGGCAAAGAATCTGCCCTAATGCTACGACCAAAGTCAGGAAAACTAATTTGATAACCTTCCTCAATCGTGTGAAAAATCGCTGGATATTCGTATAACATGTCTCTTCCCCCATTTCAATACTAGACTCCTCTATGATAGGATGAGTTTGAGGAGAAGTCAACCAAAAATCGTTACAAAGAGAGGGTGAAACCATTCGAAACAAGGCAGCAAAGTTAAAATAAGGCTGAGTCCGTATTCAACTTGAGAAAGTGGCACCGAATCGGTGCTTTTTGGGTATACAAATAGTCCTTTGGATGATTCCAAAGGACTATTTATATATCTACTATTTCCTAACCTCATCCAAAATCTCGATTACCTTATACAAGTCTCGTTCTGTGATTTGGTAAGGAGCTTGTTCACGGACAATTGGTTTGGCACAAAAGGCGATACCAATGCCAGCTGTCTTAATCATAGGTAAATCATTGGCACCGTCACCCATTGCAATGGTTTGCGAGAGTTCGAGACCATTTTCTGCTGCCCAATCTTTGAGTTTGGCTACCTTGACATCTTTGGTAACAATCTCACCATACACCTTACCAGTTAAGACACCATCAACCACCTCTAGGTGATTAGCCTTGACATAATCGATTCCTGCTTCAGCTGCTAGTCTATCCACAGTCTCATGGAAACCTCCAGAAACCAAGCCTACCTTAAAACCACGGGCATGAAGTTCATCCACCAGTTCCTTAGCTCCTTTGTTGAAATGAATACGAGCATAGACCTTATCAAATATACTCTCTGGCAATCCCTTGAGGGTCGCTACGCGCTCATTCAAGGCCTGTCTAAAATCCAATTCTCCACGCATGGCACGCTCTGTGATTTCAGCAACTTCTTGACCAACGCCTGCTTCTTCACCCAATAAATCGATAACTTCTTCTTGGACTAGCGTTGAATCTACGTCCATAACTAATAAACCTTTAACTTCTGACATAATTACCTCGATTCTTTGATGCCTATCTAAGCCTTCACTAGATTTAATTTTAATATGAAATGAAAAACGGACCTTACAAAAAATTCTGGACCCTAGTCCAGAATCTTTCTCTTACATACGAATTTGTTCGCGTGTCTTCTCGTAAGATGATACAAAACGATCTGTCACACCTGGTTCAACTGTTTCCAAGGCATAAGAGATTTCTTCCAAAGATGCATCATAATCATGATCAACTTCAAACAATTTAAGTGCATGCTCAAAGCTACTTTGAACAGCAGGTTCGAACGAACGGTAGCGATTTGAGTATTGCAAGAGTTGCTCAGTCAAGGTTGCATTTGAACCACCAAGTAGGCAGTTTCTTCCAAATGATCAATGGCATTTTTAGATGTTTCTGTCAAACGCATGACCGCATCGATATTGATACGTCCACGGCTGAGTTCATCCATAAGGGCCTCAATTTGAGCACTTGTTGAGAAGAAGACACTCAAGAAGGATTGAGGAATACCTGGCAGGTTACGTTTTTCCATGTAACGCTTGATAACATGCAATTTATTAACATAAATATCAAGCTCTTCACGTGCCTTAGCTTCGTTTTTCTCAATAGCCTGAAGATTTTCAAAGACCTCAACCTGACCATTTTCAACAGCAGACAAGGTATTGAGACTCTTTTCAAAGATCTTTTCAAGTTCTGAGAAAGGCTTCACCTGAGCTTCAAAGTTTTCAAGGGTTGGAAGCACAGCTGTCTCCACACCTGAGATATCAGATGCAAAGCTACGAACATCTGCCGCATAGGTTTCATCGAAGATATAAGTCAACATGAGACGCTCAAGCTCTTCTTGAAGTTTTTTGTTGTTTTCTTTAGCGTGTTTAAGATAGTCTGGCAAGATTTTCTTATGACGCATAACAACCTTGTATGAGGCAATTTCACGTTCGAAAATACTATACAAGTTGTTGATTTTATCTTGAATCTCAACGTTTTCTTCTTCCGCACGGTCCAAATCAAGAGAAACCAATTCACTTGAGTTAGAACGGATAGCTTCACGAATTTCTTGGAAGCGACGTTCGATATTTTTTTCAGGGAAAGTGATAATTTTGCTCAATCAACTTGCGATAGCCAGATTCCAAATCATCTAACTGATCTGGGAAATCATCTTCCAACTTAGCTACAATCGCAGGAATCTTCTCTGAAATTTGACCCAATGCAATGGTGTGTTCTTCTGCACGATCCAAAATACTTGATGCCTCAATAGGGTCACCTGATGAGTTAAGAGTCACGAATTCTGCAAACTCAGCTTCAATGTTTTTAAGCTGTTTATTGATTTCGGTCATGGTAGAACCGAAATTATCAGAGTTTTCCTCGATTGAGTTTTGCAACTCTTCGTACAAGTCTAATGCATGCTTAACGCGAGCACTGTTCTTTTCTTCTTGTTCTTTCAAGGTTGAGAGCGCTTCGCGAATAGACTTGATGTCTTCTTCCACAAGATCCAACTGACTCTCAATGTTATTGATTTCACCACTAGCCTTGAAGAAATGGAAAGTATCATTCATATTTTCAGCTTCGAAAATATGATTCTCAATATCTGTAAATGAGTTTGTTGAGATATCTACCCATTTCTGATTCCATTCACGGAAGGTTGTTTGACTTTGTCCAATCAAGTGAAGCTTTTTGACTTCTTCAATTTCTTCATTAACTGGCAAGTCAAACAAGCTTTGCTTGCGCTCTTCAAGCTCTGCAATCCGCGAATCATTTCGTTTTCTAATAAGAATACCGATTAAGTAAGCGATAATTACGAGTATAACTACCACTACAATCAGTAAAACAATTCCGCTAGACATAGTTTCTCCTTAATCGTCTATTATGTTCATAAATGTAGAATAACATTACGATTATATCATAGTTATCCTAGCATTGCATCCTTTTTTAAAAGAATATTAGATATCTAGAGTACTGTAAACGGCATTTTCTTCGATAAATTCGCGGCGAGGTTCAACCTTGTCTCCCATCAGCATATCGAAAATCTTATCTGCCTCCGCAGCATCGTCCACAGAAACACGTGCCATCAAACGATTTTCAGGGTCCATGGTAGTTTCCCAAAGTTGGTGGTCATCCATTTCACCCAAACCTTTATAACGTTGTACCGTAGGTTTTGAACGTCCCACACTATACTTTTCAAGTGCAGCACGCAATTTGTCTTCTTGATCTGCACCAGGTTGGATATATTCTTTAATCTCAGAACCAACCTTAACCCCATAAATTGGTGGTTGTGCAATGTAGACATAGCCTGATTCCAAGACTGGACGCATAAAGCGGTAAATCAAAGTCAGAAGCAGGGTACGGATGTGAGCCCCATCGACATCGGCATCGGTCATAATTACCAACTTGTGGTAACGTGCCTTGCTGACATCAAATTCAGCTCCAAAACCTGTTCCCATAGCTGTGAAGAGAGAACGAATTTCTTCATTGGCTAGAATCTTATCCATGCTAGCCTTTTCAACGTTCAAAATCTTACCTCGAATTGGCAGAATAGCTTGGAATTCACGGTTACGACCTGATTTAGCAGAACCACCGGCTGAGTCCCCTTCGACAATGAAAAGTTCGTTCATTTCGGCATTATTCGATGAACAGTCTGCCAACTTCCCTGGAAGGTTAGAAATTTCAAGACCTGACTTCTTACGTGTCACTTCACGGGCACGCTTAGCGGCGATACGGGCCTTAGAAGCCAAAATCCCTTTTTCAACAATCTTCTTAGCAATGGCAGGATTTTCCAAGAGGAAGCGACTTAGAGCCTCACTAAAGAGACGATTGGTAATCTTAACCACTTCAGAGTTTCCAAGCTTGGTCTTGGTTTGACCTTCAAACTGTGGGTTTGGATGCTTGACAGAGATGATAGCAGTCAACCCTTCACGAACATCATCCCCAGTCAAATTATCATCTTTTTCTTTGAGAATCTTATTCTGACGTGCATAGTCATTAATGACACGCGTTAAGGCTGTACGGAAACCTTGTTCGTGAGTACCACCTTCATGGGTGTGAATGTTGTTGGCAAAACTCATCACTGTTTCATGATAACCAGTCGTGTATTGCATAGCAACTTCAACTGAAATACCATCCATCTCACCATCAGTGTAGATAGGTTCGTCAAAGATAACATCCTTGTTTTCATTGATGTATTTCACATAAGACGTGATACCACCTTCGTAGTGATAATGTTTCTCTTGTTCGAGACCCTCACGCTTATCTGTGATAGAGATACGGAGCCCCTTGTTCAAAAAGGCTAGCTCTTGGATACGTTTAGCCAATTTTCCAAAGTCAAACTCGGTTGTTTCTTGGAAAATCTCTGGATCTGGCGTGAAGTGAACAGTCGTACCATGTTTCTCTGTTTCACCAATTACTGCTAAATCTGCCACCACTACCCCACGTTTATACTCTTGGAAGTGGATATGTCCATTTTTATAAACCTTAACATCAAGTTGTGTTGAGAGGGCATTAACGACCGAAGAACCAACCCCGTGCAATCCACCAGAGACCTTATAACCGCCTCCGCCGAATTTACCACCAGCGTGAAGGACCGTAAAGACAGTTTCAACTGCAGGACGGCCAGTTTTTTCTTGGATATCGACTGGAATACCACGACCATCATCGACAACGGTGATAGAATTGTCCGGCTCAATAAAGACCTGAATATGAGTGGCGAAACCAGCCAAGGCCTCATCGATTGAGTTATCGACAATCTCCCATACCAAATGATGCAACCCTTCTTTTGAGGTTGATCCAATATACATACCTGGGCGCATACGTACCGCTTCAAGCCCCTCTAGGACTTGAATCTGGCTGGCATCATATTCTTGCGCTTTTTCTTCAAGATTTTTTAATTCATCAGTCATTTATGTCACAATCTCCAATAATGATTTATGGCCATCAACAAGCAAGGTATCCAGACCTGCTGCTTTTCCTGCCTCTATATCTATCTGGCGGTCACCAATGACCAAGCCGTGTTTAATATCGTATTTTTTTATTAAATAAAGGAAACTATCTGGACTCGGCTTTCTAGCAAAGCCATTTTCAGAAGTTACAACCTCTGTAAAATAAGAGGCAATTTCTGCTTTATCAAGGATTTCTAGCACCAAGTGATTACGGTGGCTAACCAAAAAATTACGCCCACCCTCAGCCACAATCTTAGCTAGGACAGCCTTAGCACCTTCAAAAAGAACAGGTTCCTGTAAATGCTTGGCTTCCTCTTGCTTATATAGGGTTCGAAAATCAGCTATATCAGGCGCAAACATAGCAATGGCAGTGCTCGTTGATACCTTAAGGGCATCATAGACTGCTTGAGGTTCTGCTGTACGCTCAAATTGTTCTAAAGTTGCTAGAAAGGCTTGGGTTGATACCTGGTAATTATCCAACAAGGTACCACCCAAATCCCAGATATAATCTCCATAATTCATAACCTTAATTATAACATAAAAGGTCAGATTTTGCTTGTTTTTCACAGCTAAAAAGGCTTGGAAAACCTATCCAAACCTTAATTTTTTATTTCAGAATCAAACTTGCCACAATAGGACTAATAAAGACATATAGAATCCCTGTTACAGCAATTGAAAGACCACCCATGGCACCTGCAACCTGACCATATCTGAAGGCAGCTCCGGTACCTACGGCGTGTCCAGTTCCTCCGAGTGAAAGTCCGATAGCAACTGGATCTTTAATGCCAATCATTTTTAAGAAGACAGGACCCAAGACAGAGGTTAAAATACCCGTAATAACAACGACAACCAAGGTTACTGTCGTAATCCCCTGCATTTTTTCCGAAATCCCTACAGCCATGGCAGTTGTTACAGACTTAGGAAAGAGAGAAATGGCTAAGAAATAATCCATCCCAAAAAGCTTAGCAATCAAGGCCGTATAACTCGTATTTAGAACACAGGCAACCGTTGATCCAATTAGAATACTCTTATAGTGATGGCGCATGAGGTGTAGATTTTTATAAAAAGGAACTGCTAGCGCAACTGTTGAAGGTATAATCAAACTGTTAAGATAAGAACCACCTACATAGTAATCCTTGTAGGAAATACCTGTATAATGCAAAATGACGATAATCAAGGCAGTCGATACAAGAAGAGGTGTTGTCAAAGGATTAGGAAAACGGCGATAAATCAAAAGCCCTATTGTGTAAGCTAGTACAGAAAGTGTTAGCCCAAACAAGGGTGTATTAAAAAAATTAGCCACGTTTTACCTCCTCGTAATCACCTTCAAAATGTTTTTTGATGAAACCGACAACTACTGCAATCACTACAATATTAAGAACCAAGGCTCCCATAATAATCAAATAATAGGGACAATATTCGCTGAAATAGCATTCCATCGTTCCATAATACCGACACCTGCTGGCAAAAATAGAATAGTCATATTGGCAATTAAAAACTCTGCTACTGCATGAATATGACGTAGACGAATCCACTTAAGCTGAAGAGCAATAAGAAGCAAGAATAGGCCAATAATGCTTCCAGGAATAGGTAATTTGAAAAATGTTGAAATAGCTTCACCAATAACAGCAAACAAACAAATCAACATGAATTGAACGTAGTATTTCACGACTTGCCTCCTAGGTTTAATCACCTATTAGTCTACTCCTTTTTTCTTGAATTTCAAGAGTTTTCAGTAAATTCTTTTGAAAAATTAAGAGCCCTATACGAACCTTTTTGAATATGAAAAAACAAGCTCAACACTGAAAGTTGGGCTTGTAAAAAATAGTCAAATATTTATCTTAATCACAATTTCATTTTACAGCCCAAAAAATTCTATTTTTTCAAAATAAGAGACTATTCAAAGAAGTTGTCATAAAAAATTCTTATGTCACCACATACATAGAGGCGGATAAGGTTCCACGATTAGCAAAATATAAATTTGAATCATTTAAACAATCAGACTGACAACCATACCTATCATATTCATTGGTTTGTTCAATTTTTCAACACCATAAGAAAGAAACTACAATGTTGTACTTCTCAGGTCGGTTAGAACTTACAGAATTTGTCATGCAGTAACCTGCTTTCTAAAATATTGGGCCTTCATGGCGTGAAACTTTATCAACTAATAATGCTTTCAATAATTTTTTTGATATTTCATCAAATCAAAAACTTTGAGAATTCACCAATTCACAAAAATTATTTATACAACTATAAATATGGTCTCTATATTTTTCTATATCGGCCACTGTCAAGTCTTTGCCATTATCTTCGAAAGAAATGTTTCCATGCGCTAAACTATTTCTCATATCTTTAATAGACTTTAACGAACCACCATAATCTGAAAACTGTGATTCTTCGAAACGTACTCCATGTTTATGTAAGATTTCCTTTATAGTTCGTACATCAGCATTTCCAGATAAGGAAAAATCTTTCTCAAAATCTAATGAAATAAAAAATTCCTGACTAATAGAATTTTCAATCATTTCAAATACGTCCGCAACTATAGTATTCTCTTTAATATCTTTAACCTTACTTGAAATCCACAATTTTCTTAACTCTAGAATAACTTCAGAGTATGAGGACGTTGATGTATTGAATTTATTGTAAAAGTCACTCATAGTTTTCCTAACAGTAGCCTCTACATAATTATATAGCATGATTACAACATTTGATTTCATAGATTTAAAAACAGCTTCAGCTTCACTACGTTGAATAATCTCAACTTTAAAACTATGGCAATCATCAAAAGAAAGTCCAACAAACGTACTTTCAATACTCTTTAAAAAAACAATAAAGCGATCTACCTCAATTTTTAAATTATCCATATTAATCACTCTGAAGTGAAATTTCCTGTTAATAGGAAATCTTTAACACCATAAATCCGATTTTTAACCTTACTTCTGTTATTTGCTGCATCTGTTGTTGTCCATCTAACAAAGTCCTCGCTAGATAACATCTCTGTTATTTTATCTCTGGTAATAACATTTCCTAACTCAGGATTATTTCTCAAGGCAAGATTAACACCCACTGCTATAGCTTCAAATCTCACACGAGGTGTTTGGTTTCTATCTTCTTTTTGAAATCCTCTTTCAAAATAATTCCGAACGAATTCCATTGTATTATTAAATTCAGCTTTGAAACGTTTTTCCTTTACTTCATCCCAAGCTTCACCTTCTTTAGCAATGTAACGATCAACAAAATTTGTCACATGACCACCATATGAGTTCAGATCATTGCTATATGCAAAAAAACGACTAATTAATTCGATATCCATTTTCCTATTAATTGCACTTATTGAAAGGTTAGTATTTTTTAAAAAAATCGGATCATTCTTAAGTTCTTTTATAAGCCTCATCAGCGGATTATCACTTTCTCTACCTGCTCTAACTTCACTTGAATTTGCACGAAGAGAACTTGTGTTTAATCTATCAAATAAATCTTTACGAACTTCACTTGGGGTAGACTCTTTTAAAACAATAATTCTTAATGATTTAGCCCTTAACCTATTTTTTTCTGAATTTGGTAAATCTTCAAAAGAACAATTATTCAGTTTTGTAAGTTTTCTAAGTTGCTCCAATTCAAAATCATCATTCAAAAAAATTCAGTTAATGTTGAAATTCGTTGTAAACCATCAATAATTTCTAATTTACCTTCAGAAGTATCAGCTAAAAAAATTAGAGGAATAGGATAATCTAAAATCAATGACTCAATAAATCGTGATTTGTACAAAATACTCCAAAGTGATTCTTCACGTTGATAATCAGGCGTAAATATTCTTGAATCATTTTCGTATAGCGAAACAATAAATTCAACAGGATAATCTCGGGTATCATAATTCAAATCGTTTTTTAGTTCTAAAATTTGTTTTTCAATTTCTTTTTTATTTTCTTCATCAAATAAATCAAGTTGTTTTTTCATAATACACTTCCAAATGTTTCTTTATACTTGCTCCAATTACTTCACCTAACTTTGGAGGTACAGCATTGCCAATTTGTGTTGCAATTCTTTGATTGGAGAATGAATCTAAATTATTGATAAATTGATAGGTTCTTGGAAAACTTTGTAAAATAGCTCCTTCTCTAAGACTAAGTGCTCTATCTTGTTCTGGATGCCCAAATCTACCATTTCCATAACCGGGGAATTGAGTTGTTATTGTAGAGGATGGCTTATCCCACTCTAATCTACCATACACGGAACCATAAGTTGCACCACTCTCTTTTTTAAAACATTCCGGTAATAAAGAATCATCCCAGTCTCTCCACGTTCCTCCTGGTTTAGAGCTACGAATTCGACTTAAATTAATATCAGATAAATTTCGAGCTGTATGTAACACATCTAAAGGATCGGTCTCTCCAGCATTTAACTTTGGCAGACCCCCTATAGCCTGTCTAATTGTCGGGTAATCCGTTGTAGACAACTCTTCTATAAAGGAAATTTCTCCAAATTTAGATGCTAGAAGTAATAAACGCTTTCTATTTTGGGGAATGCCATAAGCAGGGGCAAAAGCAATTTTCCAATTTACTTTATATCCTTCAGTTTCTAGTAATGTTATAAAATTATTAAAAACAGTTTCTTTAGCTAATTGTGGTACATTTTCCATTGAAACAATATCTGGCTTCACTAATCTAACTTGCTTTCCAAAGTAGTCTAGTAAATCCATTTTTTGAATTGTATTTTTATTATTTTTATATTTGTGACTATATGTTGAAAAAGGTTGACAGGGAGCACATCCAATCAGTACTTTTATGTCAGTATCGGATGGATATAATCCTAATATTTCATCGTCTTCAATTTCCTTAACATCTTTTAAAATAAATTTAGCATTATTATTGTGCTCGTACGCAAATTTGCTTTTTTCATCAATATCATAACCAGCAACAACATTGATACCCGCTTGCTGAATACCATACGTTAGACCGCCTACACCACAAAATAAATCAACTGCATTTATTTTCATTTCGGCCTCCTATTGCTTTTGTTTTATTCTTGTATTTTACCATAAATAAACTAAAAAAGCAGATTCTGATATTGCCCTATTTATCAGAATCCGCCTAATGTTGGTTTATTTAACCAATTTCTTCATTTCTTCAATACGTACGACTGTCGCATCGTATTTAGCTTGGTAATCTTCTTGTTTGTCGCGTTCTTTTTGGACGACTTCTGGTTTGGCATTGGCTACGAAGCGTTCGTTGCTCAGTTTCTTACCAACCATGTCCAGTTCTTTTTGCCATTTGGCTAATTCTTTTTCAAGGCGAGCCAATTCTTCTTCGACATTGAGAAGGTCAGCGAGTGGCAAGTAGATTTCTGCGCCTGTGATGATGCTTGACATAACTAAGTCAGGTACTTCTACATCTGCTGCAATTTCCAAGTGTTCTGGGTTTGTGAAGCGTTTGATGTAGTTGACATTGTCGTTGAAGAAGGCATCGAGCTTGCTATCGCTTGTCTTGATCAAGATAGTGATTGGCTTGCTTGGAGCTACATTCACTTCTGCACGTGAGTTACGTACTGAACGAATCACGTCTTTAAGAGCTTCAACGCCGGCTGCTGCTTCTTCGTTTTCAAATTCTGGACGAACCACTGGGTATTCAGCAGTCACGATCGTGCCTTCAGAGATTTGGCCGTAGATTTCTTCGGTCACAAATGGCATGATTGGGTGAAGGAGACGCAAGATTTGATCCAAGGTGTAAAGAAGAACAGAACGTGTGATGACTTTTTCGTCCTCGTTATCACTGTAAAGCACTTCCTTAGTCAACTCAACATACCAGTCCGCAAACTCATCCCAGATGAAGTTGTATAGGATGTGGCCAGCCACACCGAATTCGAACTTGTCAAAGTTTTCAGTGACTTTTCCGATAGTTTCGTTGAGGTTATGGAGAATCCAACGGTCTGTCACGTTACCTGCTTGACCAGCAGCCACTTTGGCTACATTTTCACGTGCCGCATCCAAGGTCAAACCTTCATTGTTCATAAGGATATAGCGAGAGATGTTCCAGATCTTGTTAATGAAGTTCCAAGACGCATCCATTTTCTCGTAAGAGAAGCGCACGTCTTGACCTGGTGCAGAACCGTTTGAAAGGAACCAACGGAGGGCATCAGCACCATATTTCTTGATAACATCCATTGGGTCAATACCGTTACCGAGTGACTTAGACATCTTACGTCCTTGCTCATCACGGATAAGGCCGTGGATAAGAACATTCTTAAACGGTTGGTGTCCAGTGAATTCCAATGATTGGAAGATCATACGAGACACCCAGAAGAAGATGATGTCGTAACCTGTTACCAAGGTTGATGTAGGGAAGTAACGTTTGAAATCCTCTGCTTCCACGTCAGGCCAACCCATAGTTGAGAATGGCCAGAGGGCAGAACTGAACCAAGTATCCAAGACATCTTCGTCTTGTTTCCATCCGTCACCTTCTGGTGCTTCTTCACCAACGTACATTTCACCCTCAGCATTGTACCAAGCAGGAATTTGGTGACCCCACCAGAGCTGACGAGAGATTACCCAGTCATGGACATTTTCCATCCATTGAAGGAAGGTATCGTTGAAACGAGGTGGGTAGAAATCAACCTTATCATCTGTGTCTTGGTTGGCAATGGCATTCTTAGCCAATTGATCCATCTTAACGAACCATTGTGTAGACAAACGTGGCTCAACAGGCACACCTGTACGTTCTGAGTGACCAACTGAGTGAGTCATTTTCTCGATTTCAACAAGAGCACCGATTTCTTCCAATTTCTTAACAACAGCCTTACGTGCTTCAAAACGGTCCATACCGTTGAATTCCCCAGCCAATTCATTCATAGTACCATCATCGTTCATAACATTGACTTGTGGCAAGTTATGACGTTGACCAACCAAGAAGTCATTAGGGTCATGGGCAGGAGTGATTTTAACCACACCCGTACCAAACTCAGGGTCTGCGTGTTCATCCCCAACGATTGGGATTGGCTTGTTCAAAATTGGCAAGATAACATTTTTACCAATCAAGTCTTTATAACGGTCATCATTTGGGTTAACCGCTACGGCAGTATCCCCAAACATAGTTTCAGGACGAGTAGTCGCCACTTCAAGGGCACGTGAACCGTCTTCCAACATGTAGTTCATGTGGTAGAAGGCACCTTCGACATCCTTGTGAATAACCTCGATATCAGAAAGGGCTGTACGAGCTTTTGGATCCCAGTTGATGATAAATTCACCACGATAGATCCAACCCTTCTTGTAAAGTTCTACAAAGACCTTACGAACCGCTTTTGAAAGACCTTCGTCAAGTGTGAAACGCTCACGAGAGTAGTCTACAGAAAGACCCATCTTACCCCATTGTTGCTTGATAGTTGAGGCGTACTCGTCTTTCCATTCCCAGACTTTATCAAGGAATTTTTCACGACCAAGGTCATAACGGGAGATGCCGTCTTCAGCCAAACGCGCTTCTACTTTAGCTTGAGTGGCAATACCTGCGTGGTCCATACCTGGAAGCCAAAGCGTATCGAAACCTTGCATACGTTTTTGACGGATGATGATATCTTGCAAAGTTGTATCCCAAGCGTGACCAAGGTGAAGTTTACCAGTTACGTTTGGTGGTGGAATAACGATTGAATAAGGCTTAGCCTTTTTATCGCCTGAAGGCTTGAAAACATCTTCGTCAAGCCATTTTTGGTAACGACCAGCCTCAACCTCGGCTGGATTGTATTTAGGTGAAAGTTCTTTAGACATGTGTGTCCTTTCTAGTTTTTCTATTGTTTATTTAAATTTTTATCAATAAATAATTAATTATCTTTTTTAAACCTTATCCCATTTTCCTTTAGCTTCTGAACGGTAACAGGACCAATTCCCTTCAAAGCGAGGATTTCTTTTTCTGTCCAATTTTTAAAGTCAGCAGACGTTTGAATTCCATTTTCAACAAAGGTGCGGACAATATCCATCCGAATTCCCTTCATTTTCTCTTCTCGCATAAACGAGAACCAGTTAGTTACCGTAGATAAGTTTTTCGCTAAATCAGGAGGGCTAGTGATTCTTGATTTAGAGCAAAATTTCTCTGCTTCATTTGTCAAAAAATCTGTCAAAATAATATTTTCCTGTAAATAATCAGACATAGGATACAGGCTAGCTTGTAGCGATTCGACTGAATTTGGGTAATAACATTCCAGTTCTTCTATTTCAGGAATCTTAAAGGGCCAATCTTCATCTATAAAATAGTCAACAGCATCATCGTTGATTTCCACAAGTTTTGCAAATAATTTACTTGCCTCTTCAACCTTTCCTCTAGAGAAAGCAGAAATAATAGCATGTATCAACACAGTATCACTACGTATTCCTTGATTCAGTTCTTCCTGATAGAACCGTTCAACTTTAGATTCTTGGCCAGTGATATGATATAGAGAGAGCATACAGAAAACAAAGTTAGGAGGGAATCGCTCTGGTTGTTTACTTAAGTATAAGTTAACCATTTCCAAAGCCTTATAATAAAATCTTTCCGCCATATAATATTCAATCAGAAACATAAGAGCAGTTAGGATCGGGCGTGCTTCAAAGGAGTTCCAATTGTCATACCCATTGATTTTCCATTTTTCTAAAACCAGAGTTTCAAATTCCAATACTCTTTTAAAAGTTGGTAAGTCAATGTCTTGAACAGTCGAAAGAAAAAGATGATACTCGGCAGCAAAATAATCGGGGTTAAGCTTTAAAACTTGTTTTAACAGTTTATTTCTCTTTTGTTTATTTGGAGTATACATAGCTTCTCTGAATAAAGCATGATCTTGATTCCAATCAAAAGTCCCGGTTCCCAATTTGGAATTGATTTCCTGAACATCCGGATAAACCCCATATTCATAAAAATATTGCATCATTGCTATGTTTTGTTCATCAAAATTTTGAATTTTCCGACGTTCTACAAAGACAGGTTGATACCCAAGTGATTCTGTCAATGCAATTTCTTCTTCAGAAACAACTTTTATCATCAATTTTTGCTTACGCTTAAATTCTTTTTGTCGATTTTTCTTTTTAGCCATCTATCATTACTTCCCACTCACTCTTTAGCAAGCC